>Ga0208623_100093_pt1 | contig 131929 bp, 103 predicted proteins | sample HotLakConsUCCL28_FD_184737 | JGI IMG/M metagenome (GOLD analysis project Ga0208623, IMG submission 184737) | Hypersaline microbial mat communities from Hot Lake, Washington, USA - Hot Lake Consortium UCC-L28 (SPAdes) (version 2) ...
ACGAAGCCCATGCCGCGGCGCGTCAATCCCGATGTGGAAACCACTGACCGGAGAGCCGTATGCGGGAGAACCGCACGTACGGTTCGGAGGGCGGGGAGGCTCTGCCTTCCCGACCCCTATTCAAAGCAAGGCCTTCTCGAGGTCTCTCCGCAGTCTCAGTCCTGAGATCCCGGCGCTCCGGCTGGGATGACCCACGTAGAGCGGTATTGCCCGGGGGGACCTGCCATCGCACTGTGTCATCCCGGACTTGCTACGGGATCTTCAAAGCAAGGCCTTCGCGAGGTCTCTCCGAAGTCTTCAGCCCTGAGATCCCGGCGCTCCGGCCGGGATGACAAGGTCGGGCGGCATTGCCCGGGGGGACCTGCCATCGCACTGTGTCATCCCGGACTTGCTCCGGGATCTGCAAAGTGAGGCCTTCTCGAGGTCTCTCCGCAGTCTTCAGCCCTGAGATCCCGGCGCTCCGGCCGGGATGACAAGGTCGGGCGGCATTGCCCGGGGGGACCGGCCATCGCACTGTGTCATCCCGGACTTGCTCCGGGATCTGCAAAGTGAGGCCTTCTCGAGGTCTCTCCGCAGTCTTCAGCCCTGAGATCCCGTCACTCCGGCCAGGATGACACGGTCGGGCGGGGTTCTGGTGTTCCGAAAGTTGGCGGAGAGGGAGGGATTGCTGTACCCGCTGCGCGGGCTGGCCCTTGGGGCTGTCGCTTCACTCCAGCGGGCTCGCTATGCTCGGTTCTGACCCTCTGTTCGGGTCCGAATTCCTCCTGAGTCAGGTCTTGGTCGCCAATCGCCGCCGGTGTTTCTGGTGCCTGCATCAGATGGCGGAGAGGGAGGGATTCGAACCCTCGATGAGGCTATAAACCCCATACTCCCTTAGCAGGGGAGCGCCTTCAGCCACTCGGCCACCTCTCCATTTACTCTGTCGTTTGCCGCCGAATGCTGACGGTCGCCTGAGGGAATGCGTTCCGGCCAGGGCGACGGTCGCGAGCCGCGAATACTCGGGCAAACTACGCCGCCGAGCTGCAGCCGACCGCAAACGCTCATCATATCGCGTGTTGTTTCGCGGGTAAAGAGCGAGACTGATACAATGACAGTTCCGTTTCAGAAAGGCCGTTAGCCGGCGTGCTGCTACAAGGATAAAGAGATTTTGGAAGACACAGAAAAGCCTTCCAGCCGTCGAAGCACACGCGGTCTGGATTTTTTTCGCGGTTTCTTGCGCAGTCCGGGCGAGGTCGGTTCGATCATACCGAGCTCGCGCTTCCTCGAGCGACGCATCGTCGCATTGGGAGAGCTGGCCGATGCCGAGTGCGTGGTCGAACTGGGTCCGGGGACCGGCGGTACGACGCGAGCCATTCTCGCCGCGATGAAACCCGGTGCCCGCTTGCTGACGATCGAGCTGGATCCGCATTTTGCCGGCATTCTGGAGCAGATCGACGATCCGCGCCTGATCAGTCATACCGGCAGTGCATCCGATATCGGCGCCATTCTCGACCGCCACGGCCTCGGCGCGCCCTCCGTCGTGATTTCCGGGATCCCGTTCTCGACCATGCCGGAGCAGGTCGGCAAGGCGATCATCGAGGCGGTGCGTGAGCATCTGGCGCCGGGCGGTTGCTTCCTGGCTTATCAGTTCCGCGGCCACGTCGGTCGGCTCGGCACGCCGATCATGGGAGAGCCCGAGGTCGAGCTGGAAATCCTGAATGTTCCGCCGATGCGCTTCTACCGCTGGCGCAAGGATTCCTGAATTTCGCGCTGGAGAGTTCCGTCATCGGGCGGAATACCACCCGTTCGATGATAGAATTGCAGAATTTTCCCGCGCGAGAGTGACCGCCATGCGACTGATCGACGAAGCCCTGACATTTGACGATGTATCGCTGGTACCCGACTACTCGGAAGTGCTGCCGAAGGATGTCGATCTCTCCACCCGGGTGACGCGCGACCTGCGCCTGAACATTCCGCTGGTCTCTTCGGCCATGGACACGGTGACCGAGGCCCGACTCGCGATTGCGATGGCCCAGGCGGGAGGCGTCGGTGTCGTCCACAAGAACATGTCCATCGAGCGCCAGGCCGAGCAGATCAGGATGGTCAAGAAGTACGAGGCCGGCGTGATCAAGGACCCGATCACGGTGGATCCGTACACGACGATTCGCGAGGTCATCGAGCTGACTCGACAGCACAACATCTCCGGTGTGCCCGTGGTCGATTCCGGTGAGCTGGTCGGGCTGGTCACCAGCCGCGACATGCGCTTCGAGAAAAAGCTCGATGACCCGGTGCGCAATATCATGACGCGCAAGGAGCGCCTGATCACTGTCCACGAGGGCGCCAGCCAGGACGAGGTTCTCGAGCTGCTGCACAAGAACCGGATCGAGAAGGTCCTCGTTGTCAACGACCGCTTCGAGCTTCGTGGCCTGATCACGGTCAAGGACATCCAGAAATCGCGCGATTTCCCGAACGCCGCGAAGGACAGCGCAGAGCAGCTGCTGGCCGCCGCGGCGGTCAGCACCGGCGGCGATACCGAGGACCGGATCGCCGCGCTGGTGGCTGCCGGGGTGGATATCGTCGTGATCGATACCGCTCACGGTCATTCCAAGGGCGTGATCGACCGCATTCGCTGGACCAAGCAGCACTATCCCGATGTCCAGATCATCGGCGGCAACGTGTCGACTTCCGACGGTGCGCTGGCGCTCGCCGAGGCGGGTGCCGACGGGGTCAAGATCGGGCAGGGGCCCGGTTCGATCTGCACCACGCGCATTGTCGCCGGTATCGGGGTCCCTCAGGTCAGCGCGGTTTCTTCCGCCGCTGATGCGCTGCGTGAACTGGCCATTCCGATCATCGCCGATGGCGGCATCCGCTTTTCCGGAGACATCGCCAAGGCGATCGCCGCCGGCGCCTCCAGCGTGATGGTGGGTTCGCTGCTCGCGGGCACTGAAGAGGCGCCGGGCGAAGTCGAGCTGTTCCAGGGCCGCTCCTATAAGAGCTATCGCGGCATGGGGTCGATCGGCGCGATGCAGAAAGGCTCGTCCGACCGCTATTTCCAGACCGACAGCGAGCCCGACAAGCTGGTGCCCGAGGGCATCGAGGGCCGGGTCCCGTACAAGGGCCTTCTTGCCGGAGTCATCCATCAGCTCATGGGCGGTCTGCGCTCGGCGATGGGCTACTGCGGCTGCGCGAACATGGACGAGCTGCGCACCCGCGCCCGTTTCGTTCGCATCACCGGCTCGGGCGTGCGCGAGTCGCATGCGCATGATGTACAGGTGACCAAGGAAGCACCGAATTACAAGCTTGGGTAAAAAACAAGGTTCAAGGATCAAGGATCAAGGTTCAAGGACACAACGTGCTCGGTCGACACGCGCCCGTCAACCGTAGTCACTAAACCTTCCACGCTCCAATGCCGTAGATCATTCAGCGCCGATGACCAATCAAGTCCCGACAACGGATATTCATGCCCATCGCATTCTGATTCTGGACTTCGGGTCCCAGTACACTCAATTGATCGCGCGTCGCGTTCGCGAAATCGGCGTCTACTCAGAGATCTATTCTTTCGACGTCGACCCGGCAGCGATTCGTGCGTTCGGGGCGTCCGGCATCGTTCTGTCCGGCGGCCCGGAGTCGGTCGGCATCGGAGATTCGCCGCGCATCCCGGAAGTGGTCTTCGAGTTGGATATCCCCCTGCTCGGCATCTGCTACGGCATGCAGGCGATGGCCGCGCGCTTCGGCGGCAGCGTCAGTGCGTCGGACGAGAAGGAGTTCGGCTACGCCGAGGTGCGTCTGGAGAATCCGGCAGTCCTGCTGAGCGGAATAGAAGATCGGATCGACGAGTCCGGCCGCGCCTTTCTCGAAGTCTGGATGAGTCACGGCGACAAGGTGACCAGCCTGCCGGAAGGCTTCACGACGCTGTGCACGACACCGTCGGCCCCGATCGCCGGCATGGGCGATGATGACCGTCGCTACTACGGGCTCCAGTTCCATCCCGAAGTGACCCATACCGTGCAGGGCCGGCGTATCCTCGAACGCTTCTGCCTCGACATCTGTGCCTGTGAGGCGACCTGGACGACCGAGGCGATCATCGATGATCAGATCGCCCGGGTGCGCGAACAGATCGGTCAGGATACGGTCCTTCTGGGCCTGTCCGGTGGTGTCGACTCTTCGGTCGTCGCGGCCCTGCTGCACCAGGCGATCGGGGACCAGTTGCTGTGCATCTTCGTCGACACCGGCCTGCTGCGGTTTCACGAGGGCGATCAGGTCATGGCGACCTTTGCCGAGCACCTCGGAGTGAGAGTGGAGCGGGTCAATGCCCGCGACCAGTTCCTGTCGGCCCTGTCAGGTGTCAGTGATCCGGAAGAAAAGCGCAAGGTCATCGGGCGGGAGTTCATCCGGGTTTTCGAGCGGGCCGCCAAGTCGCATCAGGAGGCCGGTTGGCTGGCTCAGGGCACGATTTACCCTGACGTCATCGAGTCCGCCGGTGCGGCGACCGGCAAGGCCAAGGTGATCAAGTCGCACCACAACGTCGGCGGGCTGCCCGATGATATGCAGCTGCAGCTGGTCGAACCGCTTCGCGAATTGTTCAAGGACGAAGTGCGCCGGATCGGTGTCGAGCTGGGCCTGTCCCGGGATCTGGTCATGCGTCATCCCTTCCCGGGTCCGGGTCTGGGCGTACGCATCCTCGGCGAGGTTCGACCGGAGTACGTCGAGCCCCTGCAGAAGGCCGATCACATCTTCATTTCCGAACTGCGGAAAGCCGGGCTCTACGACAAGGTCAGTCAGGCCTTCGCCGTGTTCCTGCCGGTCAAATCCGTGGGCGTTGTCGGCGACGCCCGGCGCTATGAGTATGTCATCGCGCTGCGGGCGGTCGAGACGATCGATTTCATGACCGCGCGCTGGGCTCACCTCGATCACGCGTTCCTGGACCATGTCTCGCGTCGCATCATCAACGAGTGCGACGGTATCTCGCGCGTGGTCTACGATATTTCCGGCAAGCCGCCGGCGACGATCGAGTGGGAGTGATCGGATGTCCGATTTTCCCGGTCATGAAACCGCGTCCATCGCCCCGGGCCTGGCAAGCGATCTTTCCGACCTTGCGGATGTATTCAGCGGGCTCGATAGCTATGAGGCCTGGCAGTCCCGGCACGGTGACGAACTTCACAGTCGCTGGCTGACAGCGCGCAACCTCGCATACCTGACGCGGACCCCTGGCAGCCTGTCTGGCTGGAGCGATCTTGAACAGGCACCGACGGACTTCAGGTTCGAGTCCTCCTCCCGGGGCGAGCCGCCCGATCTTCGAGAGCAACTCGTGTGCGCTCGAACCGGTTTGTCGACAAGGGTGCGATTCGCTTTCAGTTTGACCCGCGCCCTTGTATCGCCGCTCGAAACCGCCACGGTATACATGACCGAGCAGGTGACCGACGCGTATCGCTGGCTCCGCGAGCACTGTCCCGGGCTTGTCGGCAGCGAGTACTTTACTGAAGATCGGCGGGCAGAACTCGAGGCTTACATGCACTGCCGCGGGATCGGCGACGACAGGGTTCGCTTCGAAGACATCACTGACTTGAGTTTCGCCGGCGAGTCGCTCGATGCGGTGCTGTCGTTCGATGTGCTCGAACACGTACCGAATTACCAACGAGCGGTGCGCGAGTTCGCCCGAGTCGTGCGTCCCGGCGGGCACCTGATCCTGACCGCGCCTTTCATGCAGGACAAGCAGGACACTCTGATCAGGGCGGGCATTGATGCACAGGGCGAAATCATCCATTACCTGGAGCCGGAGTTTCATGGTGATCCGGTCCGCGCTGAAGGCGTCCTTTGTTTTCAGACATTTGGCTGGGACTTGCTCGATTGTGCAAGAGAAGCGGGCTTTTCCGAGGCCGTCTATGCACTGCCCTGGGACCTGTCGCGCGGCCTGATCGGCAATGTCTGGACGCTTGTCGCCAGGCGCTGAATGTCTGCTGGTCAGCGACCTCGTTGTCAATGATGTGGAACTGGAAGGCTTCAACTGCGGTCAACATTCGATGCGAGTCCATTCGAAATTTGCCGAAGGAGCAAATATCTTGATCGCGCGAACCTGTGTTCTGATTCTCGGATTGATTGCCTCCACGACCTTCGCGCAGAGCGAAGTCGTCGAAGACAGGCCGGTTGATTTCTCCACCAAGGGCGCTCAGCTCGAATTCAGCCCGCCTCGCCTGCGTTACTGTGGATTGCCGGTCCAGCGGACGCGAATTACGGTGTCCTGGGACGCGACAGCCGCTGGCGTCAATCGAACCCAGGTCTATCTGCACGAGGTTGGCGATCGCCTGTTTTCTTCAGGCGGGGCGGTCGGCGAGTCGGAGACCGGTGAATGGGTTACAAACGGCACCAGATTCATCCTCTACTCGCCGGAGCTTGACGAGGTGCTTGCGGAAAAATCCTTCCGCCTGATTCCCTGTAACACCAGAGAATATCCGGACGAGCTGCCTTCTGAATCCTGATCCTTCGAGATGAACTTCGGGAGCTGCGGACGGGTTCGCTGGCACCCAGTGGCCGGTCCTGAAAAGTCCACACGATAGAAGTCCCGAGCATACCGCGACTCTTCGTCACTTCGTTGTCCTGTAAAATATCGATCTGATCAGCAGAGGTTTTCATGTTCTTCGGTTCTTTCGCGACAACCGCGCCCTACCGCCCAGCTCAGGACATTCGGCCTCAGTGATTCGGGATTCTCGAACCGAGTTGCCTGATGTCCTTGAAGCCGAAGTCTGCATCGCTGGGGCAGGTCCGGCTGGTATCTCGCTCGCGCTGGAACTGGCGCGGCGCGGGCGGCAGGTTGTTTTGCTCGAGGGGGGCGGTGTCGATGCCCCGGGGGACGCTCAATCTTCGTATCAGGGTGAGGTCGCCGGGCGACATTACCCGCTGCTTGGTTCTCGTTTGCGCTGGCTCGGAGGCACGACCAATCATTGGGGTGGCTGGGTCAAACCGCTCGATGACATCGACTTCAAGGACAAACCACATTTTCCCCTGCCGGGATGGCCGTTCGGGCCGGAAACCCTGAGGGAAGGCTATCGCAGTGCCGCGCAATGGTGCGAGCTCGACTCGGACGAGTTCCACCCGGACAGCCTCGGCCGCGCCGCCGCAGAAGCTCATTTGCAGCTCCCGTCGGATAGCGGCTTCGTCCACCGGGTGTTTCGCTTCAGTCCGCCGACTCGTTTCGGCTCACGCTATTTCGACGCGCTGGAGCAAGCCTCGCTGATTGACTGCCGCCTTCACCTGAATGCGGTGGCCTTGGAGCAGAGCGAAGACCATATCCGCGAACTTCGCGCGCGTACCCTGGGGGGTGGTGAGTGCCGGGTACGCGCTCGATATTTCGTCCTTGCCATGGGCGGCATCGAGAACGCTCGATTTCTGCTGAACCAGTCGGCTGTTCCAGGCAATCAGGCTGGATTCGTGGGCCGCTGCTTCATGGATCACTATGGCTATACGCCGGGAGTCATTCTGAGCCGCGCGGGTCTTGCTTATGAGCGCGGTTCGATTGACGACCAGGATGTGATGGTCGTCATTGCACCAAGTCCTGATGCGGTGGTGCGGGATGGTCTGAGAAACTGTTGTTTCATTCTGAATACCGATGCGCCCGACTCGATCGTTCCGCAGGATTACTGGAACACGCGACTGCTGGGCGGTGCCAGCGGTGGCACCTATCGGGTAGCAATGATCAATGAATCGATTCCTCATCCCGAGAGTCGAATCACGCTGCTGGATCAGACCGATGCCCTGGGTCTGCGTCGCACCCGTCTGCACTGGCATCTGACCGAAGACGAATTTACACCCGTGCTGGACCTTTTTGATCGTTGGGCAAGCGTTCTTTCTGCTGCAGGGCTGGCCAGGGTGCGCCAGCTTCGAGCCGAAAAGCCGCCGCTGAATCAACACGTCGGGATTGGCTATCACCACATGGGAACGACCAGAATGTCGGCCGATCCGGAATACGGCGTCGCCGATCCGGACGCGCGCTGCTGGGATCGGGAGAATCTGTACCTGGCCGGCAGTTCACTGTTTCCGCACGTCGGCTATTCCAACCCTACCTTGACCATCCTGGCCTTGACGAGCCGGCTTGCCGATCACCTCGCGTCCAGACTGGAGCGCGCGGCATGAAACGGCGTGAATTCAACGGGATGCTGGGTTTTGGTCTGATCGGGATGAACCTGGGTCTGCTGGCCGGCTGCGGCGGCGAGGACTCAGCGTCAACGGCGGCGAATCTCGACATCGATCCGCGTAGCGCGCTCGAGAGCCTGGCAACAGAGCTGCGTGGAATTGATTTCATCGGCCCGGTCTGTGACCGGCGCCTGGCCGTGGCCGACCCAATGAGCGAATTGCTGAACCGACTCCCTCTGGATGGAAGGTCCATGCTCGAGGCAATCGAGTATCGCTATGCCGAAGACTTCCGGACGGGCGAAGTCATCGAGATCGACGGATGGAAACTCAGTCGCTCTGAATGCCTGCTTGCGGCGGCGGCCGCCCGAATGCAGGGGCTTTCAGAAGCCCGACTTGCTGTTGCTTCGGGATATCAGGACTCGCGATTCATGGAAATTGAACGCTGGGGGCCGAACGCGACGACCCAGGGAGAGATCTTCAACCCGATCGGCAACGGTCGTGGGGGCTTCTGGCTGCGCGTCAACAGCCCGGTCAATGGTTCGATGAGGCTGATGTTGGATGGAGTCGTTCTCGCGACCCACTTCGAGCCCGGCGTCATCACAGCCAGCCTCGAGCCGGACCACATGGACCAGATCATCGCGGAACCAGGTGTTTACGAACTGGCTTTGGTCGACGAGTCCCGCAAGCTGCGTCAGTCTGTCGGCGTGCTGACGGTGTTGGAACGCCCGCCGATGGCGACGCTGGAGGATGGCCGCGTCTCGACGGTGTTTTGCGAAGTCGACCGCTGGGGCCCCAACCAGGCTGTGGTCGATGAAGCCTTCAACCGTCAGCCTGACGGCAGCGCCGCTTTCTGGGTGCGTATCGGTTGCGCGCCGAGAGAATCCGTGCTTCTGCTTGACGGCGTAGAGCTTTCGACAGTGGTCCGATCTGATCTGGTCACTGCTCGTGTGCCGCATTACGCCGATCTCGAGCGTGGCTACCATTCGCTGGTGCTGGTGGATCCGGGATCCGGCGAGCGTTTGACTATCGGCGCACTCGAAGTACAGTAGACAGATCAACTTTGATCTCCGAGCAGAGGCATTCGGAGATTCCTTGATTTGCATCGACCGCCTGAAAGGCAGATCACAGAATCGTTGAAGCAAGCGGTCGGTCGTCGCGTCAGGATGTGGGCCATCCATGATTCAAGCCAATCCCGGAAGTCGAATGATTGGCTTGAGCTTGTCAAATAATGCTGTTTGGATACCTGGACAACTGACGGGACTAATCAGCTCTTCAATCAATAGACATTCAGAGAGGTTTGCTTGTGACAATGGACACGCGTTTGATAGCCAGAGGCTGTTTCTGCCTGGTCATGATCTTTGTGTCGATCCAGTATGTTGACGCGGCCTCCTCCCAGGCGACGAATTCAGTTGAAAACCGCGTTACCCAGGCGGTGCCCCGTGCAATACCCGCACCGCTCGATTCGAGTGCTGCTGACCAGGAACTGAGCGTCAGCTCCCAGCGTGCTTTCCAGGCAGCGATCGAAGCGCGCTCGCAGTATTTTTACGACCGGGGCCAGAACGGACGGGGGCATGAGGCTCTACGCCAGCTATCGGAAACAACAGCCTTGATCGAACCCATTCCCGGCCTGGCTCAAGACCTGCTCGATGCTGGCCTGAGTGAAGTGGGCGGCACAGCTGATGAACCGACGGGCGAGGTGTCGCTGCCGGTCGACCCGGCCTTGAGCTGCCCCGGCTTTTACGCACTGCGCACGCATCCGGGCGTGGATTCCGAGGGAGGGCGCATGGGCGCAGAAGTCCTGTTGCAAGGTGCCGGCTTGCGAACTCTGCAAGGCGGCCTGAACTTTGGCGGCCAGGCAACCTCGTCGATCCGCGGCTTCGCGGCGTTCTCGATTGCCAATGGCAACAACGAAGACCAGGTGGTCAATATCGGCCTGGATGCGGCGGCCGCGGGCCGCCTGGTGCTGGAACGCCGAAATGACGAAATGTCGACGATCATTCTGGACCTCGCCGTCGGAAGTGGAGCTTCCAACGTCAGCGTCAGAGTGCCACCCGGCTTTTATGTGGTCGGTTATCAGCCTGACCGTTCGGTTCCGACGACCTACAGCATAGCGGCCTTGACCACCTATGCGGAACGCGCCGGCGGTGGTTTTCAGGGCGGAGCGGTGTTCGGCGGTTATCATGACCCCAGCCGCGATTCGACGGGATTCGCCGGATTCTGCCTGGCGGATCCGTTCGACGTCTCGGTTCGCGTCCTTTCCGCGCCGACCTACGGCAACTCCGGTGCGCTCGGGCTCGCCTTCAGTGTGTCGTCGGGTGAAGGGACTGTTTTTCTGGATTCGCGCACTGCAGATGGTCAGGGTCCCGACCCGACCGGCACCTTCAAGGACTGTCCGGACTGCCCGTCGATGGTAGTGATTCCCGGAGGCACGTTCACCCAGGGCGCGCCCGCTACCGAGCTGGCAAGCAAGGACGACGAGCGCCCATTGCGCGAGCTTTCCCTGCCGTCCTTCGCGTTCGGCCAGACCGAGGTGACCTTCGATCAGTGGGATGCCTGCTACGACGACGGCGGTTGCTCTCACAATCCGTCCGCAGGTGGCTGGGGCCGCGGTGACCGACCGGTGATCGACGTGAGCTGGAACGACGCACAGGAATATGTTGTCTGGCTCAGCAACAAGACGGGTAAAGACTACCGCTTGCCCAGCGAGTCGGAGTGGGAATACGCTGCGCGCGCAGGAACAACGGGTCGTTTCAACACCGGTGACTGCATCAACACCGATCAGGCGAACTTCATTGGCACCTGGCCCGCAACGCGTTGCCCGGAGGGCGTCTATCGGCTGGAGACTGAAACGGTAGGTAGTTTCGCGCCCAACTTCTTTGGCCTCTACGACACCCACGGCAACGTCTGGGAATGGGTCCAGGACTGCTGGAATCCGAACTATATCGGTGCCCCGACCGATGGCTCTGCCTGGATGACCGGCGACTGCAGCCTCGCCGTCAGGCGCGGCGGCTCCTGGGCCACCGATGGCCAGGGACTTCGTTCCGCCAATCGCGAACCTGACAGGCGTGATCGTCGGCACAACACGATCGGCTTTCGCGTTGCGCGCGCGGCGCCTGATCAGCCTCAGTAGCTTGTCTCCGGTCAAACGTGGACGACTTGCGTGGTTTTTTCCCGGATGATCCACCGTGGCGGCGGTGCCAGTCGTGGCGATCGACCAGCGGCTTCGGATCGAGACTCGTGAGCCGGTTGAGCCTTTGATCCGCCGTGATCCGGGCAGCCGCGGCCCGTCTCAATGATCCTTGCGGGTCTTGCTCGGCAGATGGCAAGGGGGAAATCGAGTGCTGAGGTCAGGATGAACCTGCCTACCTCGGCAAAGGCTCATTGATGCTATCGAAGAGGATTTCCCCGCGCGTCAGATTTTCGATCTGCAGGCGCAAGTCGCCGGCACCGATGCGACCGCGCTGATTTGCGCCCTCGGTGCGGACATCGAGGCGCTGAGCGTCATCGGTGCACAGCGCGGTGTAGCCCAGCAGGCCGTCCTCCAGGTAGCCGCCGACGACGGCGCCATAGCGGAACGAGGCCGGACCGCCGTCCATCCTTCTGGCAAGCGCGCTGACCTGGAACAGTTTCGGTCCGCCCGGCGGCGGAATGATCCGTATGATGTGGAAGCCCTGGCCAAGCGTCACGGTCCGTTCGGTCGGGACCTCGGACAGGTCAAGCGTGAAATCGAACGACGGTTCCCGAACCCCACTGCCGGGCACTGTCGTCTCCCCCTCGATCGCATACGTGCCTGGATCCCCTTGCATTCGAAGGGTGACGCGGCGGGGCTCGCCATCTGCGCTGTCGATACGAAACGCCGCGTATCCGGGCACAGCCGCCGTGGTGTTCGCATATCCACCGAAATTCAATCCACCCTGCAGACGGGTCAAACCCTGTCGGAGGTTCATTTCGACGCCCCATGCACCGGCCGTTCGCTCGCCATCGGGCTCGAGCAGCGACACGCGCGAAATCACGAAGGCCGGACAACTCGACGTCGAATCAAGATCGACAGGCACCTTGCTGCTCGGTTCGAGCACGGCCGCCCTCAGCACGGGAGCAGCAGGAGATCCGCTGTCGAGCGGTGGCGCGAAGCCACGCGCCCCCCGGCCCCAGCAGCGAATCCAGCGTCCGATACGAGCGCAGGTGAACTCTTCGCCGGAGGCGATCGCGTCGGCCGCGATAAGCGGCGCCCCCTCGATCGGCAACCAACCCAACTCCTCGTCGGTCAGTTCGGTCGCTTCTGCTTCCAGGCAAGCGGCAAGACCGCTGCCGCTGCCCAGATCGCCGGTGGCTTCCCGGAACGTGCAGGCCTGAACACGCGGCAGCCCGATGCAGACCAGTTCACCCGAGCTTCCGGCGACGCAGGCATGGCGGCCGCCCAGCGAGAAGCCCTCCGCCCGGCCCGCGAACTCGTCTCCTTCCGGAAACTCGACCTGGAATGGCGCTCGCTCCGGCCCGCGCGACACGGCCGGCCAGGTGTGGTCGAGCCCCCAGCAGACCACCTCCGAACCCGACTGCGCGCAGCTGCTGAATCCGGATGCCGAAAGCGATTCGATCTCGATCAGGCCGGTCGCCACGTCGCGCAGCGATCGTCGGCCATCGTAGCCCGGCTCGGTCCGGATCCGTCCAAGGCACCGAACCACGGTCTCACCGGCATCGTCGATCAGCGCGCACAGGTGCTCCCGACCTGCGACGACATCGCGTACCGAACCCTCACCCAGGGAAACCGTCCGAGGCTGCTCCAGCGGGACCGATGTCTGGCCGGCGTCGACGGCGAAGAGCGGGTCACCGAAACAGTCGAGGGTGTCCGTACCGGGCGACCAGAGGCAGGTGAATGAGAATCCCGCTACCAGGCGCGTGTCCGAGTCGATATCGATCGGAACTGCGGTCGGCTCGAGTCGATCGTCGTCGCCGGGCAGGCCCAACTGCCGGAAGAAGTTGTTTCCCCAGCAGAACAGACCGCCGGACGTGACTGCGCAAGCGTGGAAGACGCCGAAGGTCAGGTCGTGGACGATCGGGTTGCCCGGAAACGACATCTCCACGCTGCCCTCGATGAGGTCGTTCGAACCCTGGCCGAGTTGGCCGAACAAGTTCTCTCCCCAGCACCACAGCTCGCGCTCACCGTATTGTGCGCAGCCGTTCAGCGGACCGACGAGCAGGCCGGCTCGCTGATCGGGCTCCAGCGACAGCGGGCGCAGGCCATCGACCCGGGCCGCGCGGAACGCCGAGCTGACCTCGCCCCGCCCGGAACCGTTGATACAAACGATCGAGCCGTCAACCCGCGCGCACTCGGGCTCATCGGAATCCTGGATAAGGTTGGCTGCCCGCCAGAGCTCGGTGGGTTCCGGCTGGGGGTCGGCGGGCCATGGGCTCACGCGGCCCCAGCAGCGCATCGTTTCGCCGACGGCAACGCAGCTGCGTGTTCCGTCCAGCGCCAGGTCCCCCGGTTCGCCGCTCAGCGCAGTCACCGGGAAGGGCCGCGGCGTCGACTGCGTTGCCGGGTCGCTGGCGTCGTACGGGCGGCCCGTTTGAGCGTCCCGGTTCGAACCCCAGCACCAGACCGTGTCATTCGATGCCGCACAGCTGTGGGCACTTGCGGAGGCCAGCCGATCGATCCCGCTCGGGAGATCGACGACGGCTGCTGGCGCCGCACGCGATTCGAACCCGCCATCACCGAGCTGACCGAAGTCATTCCGTCCCCAGCACTCGACGAGCCCGTCGGACAGCGCGCAGCTGTGAGCGCCGCCGAGCGCGAGCTCGACGCCGGATCGCAGCATCACTTCGGTGGGTTCGGCAACGATGTCCAGACTCGAGTCGATGCCCGCCTGGCCGTAGGCATTCCAACCCCAGCAGAGCAACCGATCATCAGTGGTCACCGCGCAGCTGTGATACGTGCCCGCATCGACCGACAGAAACCCGACACCCGGCAAGACTTCGACCGGTGTACGACGCGGCATCTGCTCCTCGACACCCAGCTGGGAGAAGCGGTTGTCACCCCAGCAGAACAGTCGTTCCTCGGCCACGGCGCAGGTGTGCTGTCCGCCGACCGCAAGATCATCGATCCGGCGCGGCAGCGTTTCGATCGGTGTGGCCAATTCGATGCCGGCTCGACCGCCGTTGCCGAGCTGCCCCTGCTCGTTGTTTCCCCAGCACCAGACGGATTTTCCATCGCTCGCGCAGCGATGGACGGTGTTCTGAAATCCACTGCGAACCGACAGCGAGGATTCGAACGCCTCGACGCCGTTCAACGGCACGCCCGGCTCGGCCGCCGACAAGGATTGAACGGCAATTACAGCGACCGCGCAAAGCGAGAATCGCAAGCCCATCATCTGATCCACCGATTGCTTGGAACGTCCACCAAGGCTAACAAGTTTCGATGTTCGTCGGGCTCCGTCTCGGGGCCGGACGCACCAGACATGCCCCGCGGCCGCCGAACCGGGCGATTCAGAGCCTCCCCGGGGACGAATTCGACAGTGCAGCTTCCGATGCCGCCCGATTCCCTCGTTCCCACCTCCAGGATCTCCCCGGAAGGCCGCTGGCCAGGGTACGTTTTCGCCTGCGAAACAGCGTCCGTGCCAGCGGTTGACAGGGTCATCGTCGATCGTGAGGCCAAAACGGCGCGGATTTCCATCGGCCCCGCGATGGTCGCCTTCGTCAGATAGCGCCCGGAACCGACGTATACTTTTAGTATTAGAGAGTTCTTAATTTGCTGCCGCGGGCTCTGGAGGTTCTCGATATGTTGGGTTTCGGCCCGATGCGCGCATTCTGGCTGACACTGACCTGCCTTGCGGCGCTGTGTTCGCCGACGAAGTCGCTGTCGCAGGCGGACTTCGTGGCCTGGGAGAGCGGACCGGTCCGACCCATTGCCATGGCAACCTCGGGTGACCGGCTTTTTGTCACCAATATTCCCGACAATACGCTCGAAATTTTCGACATCACTGACGGGTCGCTGGTGCCGGCCGGATCGGTGCCGGTGGGGATGGAGCCGGTCGCGGTCGCGGTGCGGAACAGGGAAGAAGTCTGGGTGGTCAACCACCTGTCGGACAGCGTGAGCGTCGTGGACGTCGGGTCCAGCCCACCGCGGGTGACTCAGACCCTTCTGGTGGGCGACGAGCCGCGGGATATCGTCTTCGCCGGAACAGGGGGCAATCGCGCCTTCATCACGACCGCTCGCCGCGGCCAGCACCGCGCGCACGGTTCGATCAGCCACGTACCCGGGGCCGGCGACCCGCTTTTTCTGACGCCGGGCCTGGGCCGGGCCGACGTCTGGGTCTTCGATGCCGACAGTCTCGGAAATGCGGTCGGCGGCACGCCGGTCGAAATCCTGACCTTCTTCGCCGATACGCCGCGCGCGCTGGCGGTCAGCCCGACCGGAGATAGGGTCTACGTGGCCGCGTTTCGATCGGGCAACGGTACGACCACGATCAACGAAGCGCTGGTGTGCGACGGCTTCCAATTTTCCGGCGGAGAAGGATGTCCGGAAGACGCGCCGGGCGGCCTCCCGGGGCCCGCGACGAATTTCGCCGGCGACCCCGCGCCGGAGACCGGTCTGATCGTGCGCCGCGACGGGGAAGCCTGGCGCGACACGCTCGGTCGCGACTGGAGTGGCCTCGTGCCGTTCGATCTGCCTGACCTCGACGTGTTCTCGATCGACGCCGACACCCTTTCACCGGATTCGATCGACGAGTTCGCCGCCGTCGGTACCGTGCTCTTCAACATGACCGTCAACCCGGCCAACGGCAAGCTCTACGTGACCAATACCGAGAGCCCCAATGAGGTGCTCTTCGAGGGGCCGGGCATGTTTGGCGGCAGCACCGTACAGGGCCATGTTTCCGAGGCACGCATCACCGTGGTCGACCCGTGGACGGGCGAGGTCGCACCTCGCCATCTGAACAAGCATCTGGATTACTCGAAGTTGTTCACGGACCCGGATCCGGCAAACCACCCCGATCCGGCCAAGGCCTTGTCCAGCCTTGCGACACCACTTCAGTCCGTCGTCAGCGCCGACGGCGCGATGCTGTACGTGGCCGCCTTCGGGTCGGCCCGGATCGGCGTCATTCCCACAGCCGCGCTGGAGAACGACACCTTCGACCCCGAATTGATCAGCGCCGACTACATCAGGGTGGGCGGCGGACCGTCGGGGCTCGTGCTCGACGAGACCAATAAGCGACTGTACGTACTGACCCGCTTCGGCAATCGCGTCGAAACCGTCGATCTCGGCCTGGGCAGCGTGGTCGACGTGATCACGCTGCATAATCCCGAGCCGCCAAGCGTTGTCGACGGTCGGCCCTTCCTCTACGACGCGCGAATCTCATCCGCAAATGGAGAGGCTTCCTGCGCCTCCTGCCATATCTTCGGCGACAAGGACGAGCTCGCCTGGAATCTGGGCGATCCGGACGAAGAGATTCAGGGCAACAACCAACCCAATCCAACCACGTCTAGCGCGCTCGGCATCATCCTGGCCGGTCTTTTCAATCCCGACGAAATCATCCACCCGATGAAGGGTCCGATGACGACTCAGACGCTGAAAGGCCTTTCGACTCACGGTGCGATGCACTGGCGCGGTGATCGGATCAACGGTGTCTTCTCGCCGCCGGAAGGCGATCCCTGCGATCAGCCGACGGGTGCCGCCTGCGATGAGGAGCTGTCGTTCCTGAACTTCATCATCGCCTATGAGAGCCTGCTGGGAAAGCAGGGCACGATCTCGATCGAGCAGATGCAGGCTTTCAGCGATTTCATGCTGCGGGTCCAGCTGCCGCCCAATCCATTGCGCAATCTCGACCATTCCATTGACGACACAGGCAGTCTCTCAGGCGCGCTGGTTGGTGCGTCGGGGTTCGACGGCGGCGCGGGTTTCGGTATCACCGACATCGTCACGGAATGCAGTGGTTGCCACATCACCGATCCCGGTGCGGGCTTCCTCGGCACGAACGGCGGGGCGACATTCTCCACCGAGCCTCAGAGCACCAAAGTGCCTCACCTGCGCAATCTCTACGACAAGATCGGCATGTTCAGCGTCGACGGCGACCAGGTTCGGGGCTTCGGCTATCTCCATGACGGCAGCCTCGACACGGTGGAGAATTTTCTCGGTGATTCCGCATTCCAGCTGAATGACCTGCAGGAAGCCCAGCTGGCAAAGTTCGTGCTGCAGTTTCCGTCCGACTTCGCCCCGATCGTGGGCCAGCAGGTGACAATCACTGCGACCAATCGGCCCGATACGGAAGCGCGCGCCGATCTCCTGGAGACCCGCGCGGGCATCCACTACGACTCGCTGATCGCCGGGGGCGACGTGCCCGAATGCGACCTGATCGCCAAAGGCGCTTTCGATGCCACCCGGGTCGGCTGGTGGCGCAGCGACGACCACGGCACCGAGCGCGGTTGGTGGCGGAGCGCCGACGAGACGTTCAGTGACGACATCGGCGGGACCATTTCCTACCAGCAATTGAAGGATCTGGCCACTGATGAGGCGCCGATTACCTTCACCTGCGTGCCTCCGGGATCCGGCATGCGAATGGGAATCGATCGAGATCGGGACGGGGTACTGAACGGGCTCGACAACTGTCCGGCAGTTTCCAACCCGGACCAGCTTGATCGGGATCGCGACGGCGTCGGTGATGCCTGTGAGGCCCGTGCGGACACTGATGCGGACGGCGACGGGCTGGTCGACCGCGTCGAGACGAACTCCGGTGAACCGCTGGGCCCCGGCGACACGGGTACGGACCCACACAACGCCGATACCGACGGCGACGGATTCGACGATGGTGTCGAGGTGGAGAGCGGCAGCGACCCGACCGACCCGGCGTCGCTGCCGATGGATCGGGACCGGCAGTGCCGGTTCTGTGAGCGCCGCGAAGGGCGTTTCTGGTTGTTCTGAATTCGCCTATCGCCCGTTGTCTAGGCAGACGAGCGAAGGAGTCGAGCATGAACCCCGCCCGTAAACGACTTCCGGTGAAAGCGCCGGTTCGCCCACAATCATTGAAAAGAGCGGGCGACTATCGACGCGAGACTGCTTTATGCATTGACTCTTATATAACCCAGGAGTATGTTTAGCGTAAGAGTCAGGAAGGGAGTCATGGACGTGATCCGATACTTGAAATTCTGCTATTCCGCGCTTGTCGTGGCGACCGCATTGCTTTTCTCCACCCAGTCAGCGGCCGTCGACGACGAATTATTGCTGGTCCCCCGCCCATTGGCCATGCAGGCAGATGCGGCGACCCAGAAAGACGACCTCGAATTGATCGAACGATCCGAAAGGGCGTACATTGCGGCGATGACGGCTCGGCTTGAGCGGCTGGGCCATAGCGCCGGCGTCGACGATCTGATCGTCTCCTCGCTCACCGAGGCCGTGCCGGCCAGCCAGTCTGGCGGCGGCCCGACCTTGCTCAGTCTCGGCGGCACGGCTGACGAACCCACCGGTGAAGTCGATCTGCCCGTAACGCCCGGATTGAGCTGTCCCGGGTTCTATATCGTACGCTCCCACTCGGGTGCGAACTCGCAGCCGGGTCGCTTCGGCATCGAGCTGTTGCTCAACAGCGGCAGAAAGGTTCTGGCCGGCGGGCTCAATTTCGGGGGCCGGGCCAGCACGGCGGTTCGCGGTTTCTCGGCGTTCAATATCGCCAACTCGACCGGCGAAGATCAGGCCGTCGACATTGGTATCAGTGTCGGCGCGCCGGGCAGGCTTCGCCTGGAAAAACGCAGCGGCGGATCGACCGTGGCGGTGCCGATCGACGTCCAGATTCCCAGCGGAGACTCGACCGTTTCGGCAGTGGTGAGCCCGGGCTTCTACGTGGTGGGCTACACGCCCACGAATTCAAGTTCGGCGCGCTACGGGATTTCTGCGCTGACGTCCTATGTAGGTCGGCCCGGCGGCGGCTTTCAGGGCGGCGTGGTCGTCGGCGGTTACCACGACCCGGAACGTGCTTCGGGCAGCACGCTGTCGACCGGTTTCGCCGGGTTTTGCATCTTCGAACCCCAGAACGTGAACGTCAGCATCCAGTCGGCACCGACCTACGGCTCTTCCGGTGCCAGCGGCATGGCGTTCTCGGTGTCCTCGAACGATGGCGAGAATTATCTGGATTCAAGAACGATCGAGTCCAACCCCGAGCTTTTTCTCGCCGATGCGGTGGGCCGGATTGCGTCCTATGAGGGCATCTACACCGACACCGGCCTGTTCGTCCCTGCAGATTCGCGCTCGCGCGTCATTCAGACTCTGGGACTGGCGGACTCCGACGTGCTCGACCTGGTGCTCGACTTTCTGGTGATCGGCGTCATCAGCGATATCAGCGATGACGCACTGCGCGCCCTTGGGATCCAGATCAACCTGGCAGACAGCTTCCTGGGGCAGATTCGCGCGTTCATGGAGGACGGCTTGTTCGTCTTGCTGGATATCAACGCCATCGGAGCGATTTCGATCGACGATCCCGAGACTCCCGAAACCGAGACTCTGCAAGAAATCGTCGATGCCTTGTTGCTGGAGCTCGATGACCTGGGCCTGAGCGATATTTCGCAGGCGCTGGTGGATGGTGACCCCCTGAAGATCACGGGCTTCGAGGGCAACTTCGATCCGGCTGATCTGGTGCCGGGATCGGAGGCGACTGACGATATATCGGAGGCTCTTCAGGCGTTCCTGCTGTCGTCATCCAACGCTACGCTGCTCGAAACCACCGACACTGGATACTGGATCGGGACGGAGGCGACGAGCGAGGACCTGCTGAGACTCCTGTTCGAACTCCTCGATACGCTGCAGCTGGCCGATCAGGGCGACGTTGAGATCGATGAGCAGGAGATTCGCGATCTGATCGCTGAACTCGAGTTGTCCGATCGGGTGTTCGCACAGCTGTTCCTGAGCAACGGAGGCGAGATTGAATTTCTCGCGATCGAACTGGCCTCCCTCGATCCGGCACTCGGACTCGAGCCGGGCGACGCCTGGCTGACCATCCAGCTGTTGCGTTTTACGGACTCGATCACGCCGTTCGAATCGTTCGTGTTGTTCGACCTTTGTCGCCTGCCCGAAGAAACGTTCGAGTGCGCGCCCTGAGGCAGTCCGTCGGTAAAACTGCTGAAAAATTGATACCCCGCCCGGCTTGCCGGGCGGCGTTCCTGGAGTTTCGCCCGTGAGCCGCCTTGCCGCCCTGCTGTTACTCGCTCTTGTGGTGACTATCGCCGGATGGTTTCACGAGAAGAACAATGTCCAGGCACTCCAGCTGGAGCATGAATCATCGCTGGCATCGCTGGAGCGGAACTATGAGGAGCAGATCGCGCGGCTTCGCTTCCAGCTCGAGAACCGCGACCCACCGCCTCTCGAACGAGACCCTGCGACAATGGTCACTCAGCTGCGTGACACCTTGCGCGAAGGGCGGCTCCAGGCTCGGCAAATCATGCTCCGGGAGATGAAGATCCAGCTGGATCTCGGCGATGTCGAAATCCATGCGGTCGAGACGATCCTGGGTGAGTTCGATGATGCGAGACAGACCCAGATTTCGCGAAGTCGCGAGTCCGGCATCTATCTGACCGAAGATCATGTCTCCGTCATCAATGACCTGAGAGCCTCCTATCTCGCACGGATCGGCGAGGTCGTTGGTGCAGACCGGCAAGCCCGGCCGGAATTCGACGGCTTCGTCGAACGCATGGGTCTCGAACAAGCGCCTCTCGCGGTGGGTCGGCCAGAGCGTCCCGATGATTGAGGTATGCGGCCTGTATCGGCACTTCGAGAACGGACTTGTGCGGGCAGTGGATGGCGTCGATCTGAAGATCGGAGATGGCGAGATTGTCAGCCTCATGGGTCCGTCGGGATCCGGCAAGAGCACCCTGCTGAACCTGATCGGCCTGCTCGACAAACCTGATCGTGGCGAAATCCGCGTCGACGGTAAACCGATTGCCGAGTTCCGTCCCGACTGGCGTTATCGTCGTGAACAGGTCGGAATTCTTTTCCAGTCCCATCATCTCTTGCCGCGCCTTTCAGTTCTGGATAACGTGGCTCTTCCGCTTATGCCATCGAGGCGACCGCGCGCAGAAAAGAAGCGCAAGGCAATGCAGATTATCGAGCGAATCGGCCTTTCCGGCCGCGCCGGCTTTCGAGCAAATCAACTCTCGGGCGGCGAGCGCCAGCGTGCTGCGCTGGCTCGGGCACTCGTCAACCAGCCCAGGATCCTGCTTGCCGATGAACCGACCGGCAGTCTTGACAGCCACTCCGGTGCCGAGACGATCGAGCTTATCGTAAGCATCAGCAGAGACCGGGGGATGACCACGCTGCTCGTCACGCATGACCAGAACGTCGCGGCCCGCGGCGACAGAATCCTGTTCATGAAAGACGGTCGGCTGGCGTGTTCAATGAGCACAACGGAATCCGATGAGCGCGCTTCCGGATATCCAGCGGAAGCCGATGGTAAAGATCGATTCACTGACCCGGATCAGTCCAAAGAGGTGGGGGCGCTATGCTGAAGGCTGCGATCTCCACGCTGCTCCAGTTCCGTCTGCGCGCCATAGTGACCGCATTGGGTATCGGCTTGTCTATCGCGCTGTTTCTCTGTCTGTCTTCCCTTAGCCTGCGTTTCAGCTCTCAAGTCCGGGGTGTCACCGAAGAATACCGTGTCGATATCGCCGTCCAGTCGGCCGATGCGGTCACGCCGATGACCTCGCGCGTTGACCCGGCTCTGGCAACCGATCTTGAGCAATTCGATGACATCGATGTCGTGCTGTCTCTGTCCGTCGATCAACTTCGGTTACCGTGGAATCCCTATACACTCATCATCGGTATCTCGGAACTCGATGCCTTCTCAAAGTATCTTGTTCTGATTGAGGGCTCCGTACCCGCGCAGGGCGAGGATGGGATCCTGATCGGCCATCAGACCGCAGAGCAGGGGTACAGCACAGGCCAGATGATCATGCTGAGGGAAGACATCGGTTTTCCGATCAGTGGGGTCTTTTCCAGCGATATCCCCTTTCTCAGCGGCGCGATCGTGCTGACTCTCGACGCCGCGCAAGCAGTTTCGGGTCGTTCGAATCTGGTGAACATGCTCATGATTCGCATCGCTCCGGATGCCGATGCGACAGCTGTGATCGACAAGATCAACAATCAGTTCCCGGACCTGCTGGCGAGTCCGGCCGGCGGTCTCGGTCGCGATGGGTTGATCGTGGAGTCTGCCAATAAGCTGATGATTCTGATCACGGCGCTATCGTTTACGGCGGCGGCCTTGCTGATGAGCAACACCCTGATCATGTCTACGGTCGAGCGGACGAGGGAATTCGGCATCCTGTTTGCAGTCGGATGGAGTAAATTCGACGTCACGCGCATGGTGTTGATGGAATCGCTCATGGTCGCAACACTTGGCTACCTCGCAGGTCTGATTCTGGCCATGGCCATTATGTTTGCGCTCACGGCATACGACTTCGGTGGAGCAAGCTGGTGGCTTTCTCCACAAATTCCATTCCTATCGATTCTTGTATCGTTCACCGTCATCGTGTTCCTCGCACTGAGCAGCGCGACCTATCCGATCTTTCTTGCGACGCAGAGGACAACGATCGACGCATTGAGAAACGAGTAAGTGCCCGGGTAACTCTCGGCTTACGCGCCCGGGAAGAGCGGAAACAACGCCCGCTCTTCGGGTCATCGCATGTCGGACTGAATCGCGCTATGGAGAATGATCGCGATTACAGACAGCTGCAAGCATCGGCTTGATGGGCCCACTAGAGCCCTGCTTGGGGCTCTGAATGTTATCTGCATTCGTTCCGGATCAGAAGATCGCGACCTGCCTGGGGTGGCTCGACTCGACCAGAGCCGGGTTGACCGGCATCTGGGCAGATTGCTGGAATTCGCTCAGAAAGGTATCAACGACCTGCATGCGCCGGGAATCATTCATGCTGAAATGATGCCCATCCATGGCGAGCGTACGGAATTGAGGAAATAGCTCAGCCAGCTTCTGTCTGCTACGAGGTCCGACAATCGAATCCGAATTGAACTGGACAATCAGAGTGGGCACGTCGAGCCGATCGGAAGGCATCTCGTAGCTCAACGTGCCCATCCAGCGCCGAAATACAGTGAGAAGCTGCTCGTCACTCATGTGCCTCAGCAATTTGAACGGGCCCATGGATCGAAGCACTTGAGCATAGAGCCGCCTGGCACGGACAGAGAACCGGCACGGAAAAAACAGGGTTTTTAGAAGCTTCCTGGTCGGGGAATTGAAAAACTCTCCCGATGCGACCAATATGCACCCGGCCACCGGCATCAGACGAGCGAGTTCGATCACAACGGAGCCTCCACAGCTTTCTCCGTACAGGATCGGATTGGAGATCCTGCGTTCCTGGAGAGACTGCATTACCGTATTCGCGACCTCGCGAATGGAGCCGGTTTCGCAGGTCTTGTCTTTTGTGCCGGGTAGCTCCTCGATAACGACGTCGAAATGTTGCATTGCCCGCGAAAACGCTTGGTATTTCGAAGTATCGCCGATACCGGCTGGAATAATCACAAGCGATTGACGCACAGAAGCGGAGTCCTGTAAATCCCGAGCAAGCATATCCACTCGATGAGCACCCAGCAAGTTCCCGGCCAGCCCCGGCCCTGATAGCCTGCTTAGTTGCAGCCCTCGGCAGTGCCACTGACGGCGAATACACTGCCGCCCTCGTTCGACTGAATGACTGTTTCGCTGCAGTCGATTCTGGCTCCGAGTCTCGATGAAACCCCGTATCCGTAATCCGCATTCGCTCCGTCGAGGCGGAGCGTTCCGGAGATGAAGCTGTCTTTGATTTCGACCGTGGTGCCGTCATCGGTCGCAAGGACGCCGCGACGTCGGTTGCCGTGGAACTCAACGCCGTCGAAAACTAAGTTGGCACCCTCGCCGGCGTAGACGCCACCTTGCCCGAAGTTATAGTCGACCCGGCAAGCGCGGATCAGGGCCGTGGCCGAACCCCGGATCTGGATGCCGTTGCCGCTTTCGGCTGATTCGATGCCATTCCTCAGAATATCGCAACCGGTGGATTCATCGATATTGGCATCAACGATCTCGAGCCCGATTCGAGCGTTATCCTCGATACGATCGAACTCTGAAGTAACCAGTCGAGAATTCGACAACACACTCAGACCCTTGTTGTTGCGGGCTATCAGATTGTTGGACGTCCGGCCGACCCAGCCCTCATTGGCGATCAGGATGCCAGAGTCTCCGCTGCCGGTGATGATGTTATCGACGATATCGTCAACCTCCGAATCGAGCCGCACGAGAACAGCGTTGGAAACGCTGGACAAGACCTGATTGTTCCGGATCGTGCCGACGCGACCCTCAAGGAAGACCCCGATGCCGTAGGGCCGGTTTCGGATCAGGCGATTGTCCTCGATGAGATCGATCGTCGCTCCGTTCTCGGTGGCCAGGATTCCGGTCCCGGCATATGAAAACTGCTGACCGCCGTTGGTTTCGATTCGATTCCGGATCACAACCCCGTTCAGTGGCGGCCGACCAACGTTTTCCTGATCTCGATTGTTGAGCTCCACGCCCGAAGAGCCATTGTTGACCAGGACGTTGTCGGCGACGCAGTAGTTGCCGCCCTGAGTAAGCAAGATGCCGACTGCGCGATTGTTCGACGAGTTGTTGTCGTAGATCCAGGCGCCATATTCGTTGCCGGTTGGCGAGTCTGGACAGACTCCTGCAGCTTCAACCCGCGGCACGGTTGGAACCGAGCCGGAGAACGCGAAACCGCTCTCGACGTTACCGACCGCATTGTTGTTGCGGACAATCAGGGCGCTGGACAATTCGCCGCCGGCGCCGAAGCGCTGGTTGCCGGTGAAGTGGTTGTTCTCCACGGTCACTCCATCGGACCGGAAAACATAGACGCCGACAGAACCTGCTCGTTTTACGGTGAAGCCGGCCAGGCGAACGCCATCGGCATTCAATACCACCGCGATGCCCGGCTGCAGTTCTGCATCGATAATCGTCGTCTCGGCCCCCGAGCCGATCAACTGGACGTTCTCATCGAACCCTGTCAGGCCTGGCCCGCGAGTACCGATTGGTAGCGTCTCACCCGTCGTGCTCGGCCCGTAGGTGCCCGGGCGAACCACGATCGTCTGACCCGGAGCAGCGCTGTTGATCGCATCGGTAATGCTTCGGAACGGATGGCTGGCAGAGCCGCTGCCGCCTGGTGCCGCGTCATCATCAACATACCAGGTCACCGAAGGAGGCATCTCGGGCGGCTCGGGAAGCGACACATCGACCGAGGACAACAACGAAGTATCGAAGCTATCGATCAGATTGCGGTCATTGTCCAGCATGGTAACAATGATCGATTCGGCACCCGCCGGGCCGTACTCCGCGCGCCCGAAGGATTTGAAGCGGACCGCCTGACTCGAAGGTAGGCAGAACGCGCCGAAACCATTGCGGCTGGTACCATCGCTTCGGCGATCAAGGAATCCGCCGACGACCACGCCACCGTTGAATGACCCGCCCGGGGCCTCCAGCGCCATTTGGAAGTTTCCGCGCGGCGCGCCCGCCAGGCTGCGCAGGCGCACGACGTAGAAACCTGGTGCCAGTTCCCGCTCAAAGGACAGCGAGCCCGTCACATCGAGCTCTCCTTGAGCCGATTCGAGCACCTCGCCATTGGAACGCAACTCGACCCTCGCGTCGGTTCGCTGGCCCGAATAGCCGCTGCCGGTGACCGCAATGCGCACGGTCTGGGTGCGCGACAGGGAAAAGGCCCCGAAGCTGGGCAGACCACCGTCCGCCTCAAGTACGCCGCCCAGGTTGAACCCTCCGGTCAGTTCGCGCGGTGCCTCGGTCAGACCGACTTCCAGCCCCCAGTAGCCTTCATCTTCGGTATCACCGAGCGTGACACGCGCAATGTGGAAATCGTCCTGGCAGGACCCTGTTGCGGTCAGACCGATCTGCCCGCTGGGTTCACCGGGTATTTCCATCGCCGGTGCAGGCTCGAGCAGATCGCGATTCAGGAGCGCGGCACCGTCGTAGGTGTACAGCGCGGAGTCGGCGGAAGATGACAGTAGCAAGAGTCGATCTCCTTCCGAGTCGAAGGCCAGCTGCGCGCCGGCATCCAACGTTCCCACCACTCCGATGAGTGCATCCTGCCGGTCGGCCGATGTGTCGACCACGGATATGTAGTTGCCACCCCGGTTGGCCACAAACGCCAGCTGCGGGCTGACTGGGTGAAACGCCACTGACACCGGATTTTCTCCGGCGGCCAGGTTATACAAGAGCTGCGGAGCGGCGGGATTCGTCGTATCAAGGACTGAAATGCTGTTCGAGGTCGGGCTGACGAGCACTAAGCGGCTGCCGTCCGGCGAGGCTTCGATCGCAACCGGATTGGCAATGAGCTCCGCCTGAGTACCAACCAGAGAACCACCGGACTGCCTGTCCACAGTGGCGACGGCTCCTGTCGCGCCGAGCACAGTGTAGAGATACCTGCCGCCCGCGTGCGCCGTGAGCATGCGTGGGTCGTCTCCGACGGTGACCCGCGAGGTGACCAGGCGCTGCTCGACATCGAGGAACGCAATATCACCGCTTGTTCCGTTGGCGATCGCGACTGTCCGAGAATCCAATCGTAGCGCGGTCGCCGGCCGACTGCCGGAAAAGATTCGGGCAATCTCCTCCTGTTCGTCCAGGTTCAGCAGCCTCACGGTATCTTCGTCCTGGTTGACGATGACCACGGTTTGCCCGGCAATCGCAACGGAGGTCAATCGCGTACCCACGCGAGCCTGTTTGGTGACTTGGCCGCCGGAGAGATCGATGTAACTCAGATTGGCGCCCTCTACACCGTCGTCGGCTTGGCGCGGGAATAGATTGACGGCGACTGCGTGCAGTCCATCCTCGGACAGTGCAAAAGCCGACGCGCTGCGCCCCAGGGGGATCGAAGCGTCAGGCTGAACGTCGGCATGAACAGATGTGCTGAGGCACAGCAGTCCAAGCAGGGAGCAAATCAGTCGATTGCTGATCATTTGGAGGCTCCTGTAAGGACCGCCTGCCCGGCGCGTGGCTTTGTGTTGCGCTGCAAGCCGGATCGATCGGCCGATTCTAACCGCCTCGAGTCATTGTGAGGATCGGGAGGTCCCGGGCTTACACTGACTGTCAGCCGCCCCTTCTCCTGACGGCGCAAAGCGCCGAGGATTTCTACGCAATGAGGAAAAAGACCGGATCCGGGGTTGCCAGGTGACCCTGTCCGCCAGATTCTCTGCGAGTAGATCAGTCGAATCCCCCGTTTACGGACTGCCGTAAGCTCGCACGGCTGCGGACTACTAACGAATTCATGATCATAGGACAAGCCAAAAGGAATTTCAAATCGGAGCCCTGATGATTGGGCCATGAGTGACCGACCGCCCAACGCCCCGAAACCGATTGACCCGACAAACACCAAGCCGCCCCTGTTTGCCGAGGTCTGCGACATCGAGATTCACCGCTAACGCGCTCGAATCCGTCGACCTCAAGACTGCTCGGGCCCGGACGATCAAGATCCACGTCGCCCGAGGATTGCGGTAACGAGTATCATCGGGGTTCCCTGGGTCGTTCTGGTGAGAGACTTGGTCGGACTAACGATAGGAATCCATCTTCCCCTGCTCGCATCTTCCGTCCTCCCGGCCAGGAACGAAGCCCGGTCCGTCGAATCCGAAAGCGAGCCGCGATTGTTCTCAGTCCTTGATCGAACGAGCGTTCGCCTTCAAGGCGTGGGCGGCCAGCCGTTCGCGTCGGGCGTCCCGGTCGGCGAGTCGCAGACCGGCGAGTGGGGCACCAACGGCATGAAGTTCGTTCTTCGTTCGCCTGAGCCCTTATGACCCTCCACCCCTGGTGAGCATCGTCGACGAGGAGGATGATCGGCGCTGGATGGCCGAAGCGATGCGGATGGCCGAACAGGCCCGGGCGAGCGCGGAGGTGCCGGTTGGCGCGGTGGTCGTACGAGACGGAGAGCTGGTGGCCGAGGGCTGTAACCGCGTCATCGGCGATGCCGATCCGACCGCCCATGCGGAAATCGTCGCGCTCCGCGCGCTGGCTGCCCGCGACGGCAACTACCGCCTGCCCGGAACGACGCTGTACGTCACGCTCGAGCCCTGCCCGATGTGCGCCGGCGCCATCGTGCAGGCGCGCGTCGCGCGCGTCGTGTACGCGGCGACGGACCCGAAAGCAGGCGCTCATCGATCGATCACGCGCTTGCTTGACCATCCTGCGCTGAATCATCGCTGCGAGGTCACCGGCGGGGTGCTGCACGAAGAAGCTTCGACGATGCTGAAGGATTTTTTCCGCGAACGGCGCTGATGAACATGCGGTGGGAGCGGCCCTCCGGCCGCGATTGCCGTCGGTCAGGCAGTGGGAGCGGCCCTCTGGCCGCGATTGCCGTCCGGTGAGTCAGTGGGAGCGGCCCTCTGGCCGCGATGGCCGGCCGCTTGTCTATCCGTGGCCGCTTTCTTCCAGCAGATCGTCGCCTTGGTACCCGGGGTTGTTGACCTTCGTGCTGACCTTGTGCGCCGTCATCCAGCCGTCGGGGGGCGGGTGAATCAGGGCCTCGGCCGCTTCCTTGTCCCCGGTGAGCCAGGTATCCCAGTCCTGTTTGCGAAGCATGACCGGGCTTCGGTGGTGACTGATGTCGGTCAGCAGCTGGTTCGGTCCGGTGGTGACGATCGTGAAAGATTCGAGCCGCTCGCCGTCGGGCAAAGGAGAGGATTCCCAGAGACCGGCCATCACCAGAAACGGTTCGCTGACGGGCAGGACTCGCCAGGGTTGTTTCGGTTTGCTTCGCTGATCCCATTCGTAGAACCAGGAAAACGGGACGAGGCAACGCCGGTCGCGCTTCCAGGCGTTGCGAAAAGTGGGTTTCTTGGCGACGCTTTCGGAAAATGGCCGATCAGCCTCGGAACGGCAGTTGGCCGTTGAGAACCTGGGTAGCTCGCCCTTCATCCAGAAGGGCACCAGCGGCCAGATCAGGCCATCGGGCCGCAGCGCGTCGCCGTCCGGCCGAATCACCGGAACACGATTCCAGTGCACGGTGTCGCCCGAACGCCAGGATGGTGCCAGATTGAGCACCCGAATTCGACCGTCGGGCGGATCGCCGACGAGGTTGAAGTATTCCCAGAGCCGGGACCAGTCGTAATCGAGACCGCCGCGTCCGCACATGGTCAAAAGCTTATCAGGTAAACTTCCTCGCCTGTGCCGAGGTGGCGGAATTGGTAGACGCGCCAGGTTTAGGTCCTGGTGTCTTTACGGCGTGGAGGTTCGAGTCCTCTCCTCGGCACCATTCATCTGCTTCAGGGCAGCCGGATGCTCCTCGGGGGCTGACAGCCCACATCCTTTCGAATACTGGCCGATGAGGTGCCTTCGCGGGCGCTCACGGCAGCTGGTTCTGCCTACCGCTCCCGCTCCGCCGATTGTCCATGACGCTTCAGGTGCGTCTCGGGGAGTGCATCAGGGGGAGATGGTGCCCAGGGGGAGACTCGAACTCCCACATCCTTTCGAATACTAGCACCTGAAGCTAGCGCGTCTACCAATTCCGCCACCTGGGCTGAGGTGATCGTTGTTCGGGCCGTCGATCGGACCGACCGAAAATTATAAGCGGCTTTGATCGGTTTGTCAGCCGCCGCAAAAGAAAACGGCCGTGGTCTTTCGATCACGGCCGTTCATGCTGGAATTAGGTGTGGCCGAGGCAAGGGGGGAACCTCGGCCACGAACCGGCTGGGGAAGGGGGGAACCCCGTACCGGTAAGTCAAGTTTAGCCGTCTGAAACCGATAGTCAAGGACGAGATTCCGAATTTGTGACCTGATTAACGCAACTTAACGGCCACTTAACCGGCTGGGCGCGCAAGAGCGGAGAGGGTAGGGTCACCGCCGCCGGTTATAATTGTCCGATTAACGCAAAGGCCAATTTTCAATCAAGGACGATTCTCGATTCATGGACTTTCAACTGACCGAAGAACAGCAGATGATTCAGGCTGCCGCGCGCGATTTTGCAGTCAACGAAATTGCGCCGGTGGCAGCCGAATTCGACGCCTCCGGCGAGTTCCCGCTTGCCAACATCCAGAAAATGGGTGAGTTGGGCCTGATGGGCATCGAGGTCCCCGAAGAGTATGGTGGCAGCGGCCTCGATACGATCGGCTATGTGGTGGCGCTGACCGAGATCTGCGCCGCCGATGCCGCCCATGGGACCATCATGTCGGTCAACAACTCGCTGTTCTGCAACGGAATTCTCAAATACGGCACCGAGGAGCAGAAGCAGGAATATGTGCGGGCGATCGCGTCGGGGGCCGAGATCGGTGCCTACGCACTGACCGAGCCGCAGTCCGGATCCGACGCCTCGGCGATGCGCTCGCGCGCCGTTCTGAGCGAGGACGGGAGCCATTACCGGATCAACGCGCGCAAGTCGTGGATCACCTCTGGGCCTCATGCCCGCTACCTGGTGCTGTTTGCATCGACCGACCCGGAAGCCGGGGCGCGCGGTATCAGCGCATTTTTGATCGACACCGAGCGCGACGGGTTTCATCGCGGCAAGACCGAGCCCAAGCTCGGAATCCGCGCGTCGGCGACCTGCGAGGTCGAACTGATTGACTATGAATGCCCGGTCGAGGACCGCCTGGGTGATGAGGGCGCGGGCTTCAAGATCGCGATGAGCGTTCTTGACGCCGGACGGATCGGTATCGCCGCACAGGCCGTCGGCATCGGACAGGCCGCCTACGAGGCCAGCCTCGAGTACGCACGGGAGCGCAAGGCGTTCGGGCGTGAGATCGGGACGTTCCAGATGATCCAGTCGAAACTCGCCGACATGAAGTGCAAACTCGAGGCGGCGCGGCTGCTGACGCTGCGTGCTGCCTGGGCCAAGATCCAGGCCCAGCAGACCGGCGCGCGGATCACCGTCGACGGCTCGATGGCCAAGCTGTTCGCTTCGGAGGCGGCGATGTGGATTGCCCATCAGGCCGTCCAGCTGCATGGCGGCATGGGCTACAGCAAGGAAATGCCGGTCGAGCGTTATTTCCGCGACGCGAAGATCACCGAGATCTACGAAGGGACCAGCGAAATCCAGCGCATGGTCATCGCCCGTTCGGAGACCGGGCTGCGTTAGCAAACTGACCAGAGCGCCACTCGCTGGCGTCCTTGCCATCATTGTCGGAGTCGGGGCCGCACATGAGCAACTGCGAAGAACAGAAGAAGAAGCAGCATCTGGAAAAGGTTGAAACGATCATCCGCGATCGACGCGGCGGTGATCGTCTGGCCAGTCTGGCGCGCCAGCTCTACCGGCACCTGCCGGCCGACGAGCTGGCCGGGGCCGAGGCTGAGGACCATGTCGCGCTGGCGGTCGACCTGCTGGAGTTCGCGCGGCAGCGCGGGCCTGGAGAGGTCAAGATCCGGATTTTCAACCCGGAGCGCGGTCGCCATGGCTGGGAAAGCAGCCACTCGGTGATCGAGATCATCAACGATGACATGCCGTTTCTGGTCGATTCCGTGGTGCTCGCTCTGTCCGAGCTCGGACTGTCGGCTCACCTGATCTTTCACCCCGTTCTCGTGGTCAAGCGCGATCAGGGCGGACATCTGCTGGATATCTGCAGTGGCGAGACCGAGGGTGCGCGCAGTGAATCGTTGATGCACGTTCAGATCGATCGCCAGACCTACCCCGAGAACCTGGCCCGGATCGAGCAGCGCCTGCGCCGCGGCCTGGCCGATGTCAGGCGGGCCGTGTCCGACTGGCCGGCGATGATGAGCAAGGCGCAGTCGATCGCCGAGGAACTGCCGCAAACACACCGAATGATCGATGCAGCGCTGATCGACGAGGTGCGTGACTTCGTCCAGTGGCTCGCAGACGATCATTTCACGTTCCTGGGATACCGGGAATACGTGATCGAATCGGACGGTGATGAACGCGTCCTCAAGCCCGTCGCGGGCAGCGGTCTCGGAATCATGCATGACGAGCACCGGGAAGCCCCGGTACGCAATCTCCGGGACCTCGCTCATGGCGGGGCTCAGCCGACTACCGATGACCCGGTCATCGTCACCAAGACCAACGGACTGTCGACCGTCCACCGCGGCGGCTATATGGACTACATCTCGGTGATCTACTTCGACGATCAGGGCCAGGTGCGCGGCGAGAAGCGGATGATCGGGCTTTTCACTTCAGGCGCCTACATCCGCCGCTGCCTGGACACACCGATGGTACGACGCAAGGTCGGCGAAGCCATGCAGCGTTCCGGTCTCAAACCGCGCAGCCATGCCGGCAAGGCCCTGCTGCATATCCTGGAGACCCTGCCGCGCGACGAGCTGTTTCAGGCCTCCACCGACGAGTTGCTCGATCTGGCTCTGGGCATTCTCGACCTGCAGGAGCGCAGCCAGACCCGGCTGTTCGTCCGCCGCGAGCGTTTCGGGCGCTTCTATTCCTGCCTCGTCTTCATCCCGCGCGACCGGTTCAACACCGAGAACCGCGAGAAGATCCAGGCCATCCTGCAGCGCGCGCTCAAAGGTGAGAAGCTGGATTTCGCGATCCAGGTCGGCGAGTCCAAACTGGCCAGGGTCCATATCGTGGTTCGACCGAAAACCGTCGAGCCGGTGGCCTACGACATCGACCAGATCGAAAAGCGGATCAAGCAGGTGATCCGTTCCTGGAACGACGGCCTGAGTGAAATCCTCGTGCGCGAGCACGGCGAAGAGCAGGGCCTCGAACTGAGCCGGCGCTTCGCGGGGGCCTTCCCGGCCGCCTACATGGAGGACGTCTCACCGAGGGTTGCCAGCTTCGATGTCGTGAGCATTTCCCGCTTGCGCGACTTCGATGATCTGCGCATCAGTCTGTACAAGCCCCGCCAGCGCGGTCGCGGCATTCTGCGCTTCAAGCTGTTCAAGCACGGCGAACCGATTCCGTTGAGCGACGTCCTGCCGATGCTCGAGAATCTCGGCATGCGGATCGTCTCCGAGCGGCCCTACGAGCTGCGCCTGGCCGACGGCCATCGTGTCTGGATCCAGGATTTCGACATGCTCGCGCCGGACGCCGATGACGTGCCGCTCGACCCGGTCCGCGATAACTTTCAGACCGCATTCGAAATGACCTGGCGGCAGCAATGCGAAAACGACGGATTCAATCGTCTCGTGCTCGCGGCGCATCTGGATTGGCGCCAGGTCAACGTCCTGCGCGCCTGCTGCAAGTATCTGCTCCAGACCGGCATCCCGTTTTCGCAGTCATACATGGAGCAGACCCTGTCGGCCTCTCCGCTGGTCGCCCGATTGCTGGTCGAGTACTTCGAGCGCCGCTTCGACCCACGTCGCAAGGAATTCGAACGCCATCAGTTCGCTGCCCATCGCAAGGCGCTTGAAGTCCAGAGCAAGGCCCTTGCGGCCGACTATCACGATGAAGTTCTGGCCGAGCTGCTGGACGACGTGATTCGTACCTGTGAGAGTGAGGCTGGCGATGCCGGTCTCCTGGCGGTCCGCAAGGCCATCCTCCGGGCGATCGACAGTGTGAGTTCCGCCGACCAGGATCGGATTCTGCGGGCCTTCTACGACGTGGTGCGCTCGATGCTGCGCTGCAACGCGTTCCAGCAGGATGTGCGGGGTGAATTCAAGGAGTATCTGAGTTTCAAGCTGGATTCGTCGCTGGTTCCCGACTTGCCGCGTCCGCGCCCCTATCGCGAGATCTTCGTCTATTCGCCGCGAGTCGAGGGCATTCACCTGCGTGGCGGCACAGTCGCCCGCGGCGGCCTGCGCTGGTCCGACCGGCGCGAGGACTTCCGGACCGAAGTGCTCGGCCTGATGCGGGCGCAGAACCTCAAGAACACGATGATCGTTCCGGTTGGCGCCAAGGGCGGTTTCGTGGCCAAGCAGCTTCCGATCAGTGATGACCGAGACAGTCTGATGGCCGAAGTGGTTCACTGCTACCGCTGCTTCATCAACGGTCTACTCGATCTCACCGACAACCTGGACGGCGATCGGGTCGTTCCGCCGCGCCAGCTCCTGCGCAGCGATGACGAGGACGACCCCTATCTGGTCGTCGCCGCCGACAAGGGGACGGCGACCTTTTCCGATATCGCCAACGCGATTTCGGTCGAACACGGCTTCTGGCTCGGCGACGCCTTCGCTTCGGGTGGCTCGAACGGCTACGATCACAAGAAGATGGGCATCACTGCGCGGGGTGCCTGGGAGTCGGTCAAGCGCCACTTCCGCGAACTGGGTCTTGATACGCAGCGGCAGGATTTCAGCGTCGTCGGCATTGGCGACATGGCCGGGGACGTGTTCGGAAACGGTATGCTGCTGTCGCGGCACATCAGGCTCAAGGCCGCGTTCAATCACCAGCACATTTTTCTCGATCCCAACCCGGACCCCGAGCGCAGCTTCAGCGAGCGCGAGCGCCTGTTCAATCTCCCGCGCTCTTCATGGGCGGACTACGATCAGGGCTTGATCTCTTCCGGTGGCGGCGTGTATTCGCGCCAGGCCAAAGCCATCCCGTTGTCGGCCGAAGTGCGCGAGTGGCTCGGCGTCGAGGCCGAGTCCCTGGCTCCTTACGAGCTGATCCGGGCCCTGCTGACCGCGCCGGTCGATCTGCTCTGGAACGGCGGTATCGGCACCTATGTGAAGTCTCACACCGAAAGCCACGCCGATGTTGGTGACCTGGCCAACAACCTGGTTCGGGTCGATGGTCGCAAGCTGCGCTGTCGGGTCGTCGGGGAGGGTGGCAATCTGGGCCTGACCCAGCTCGGACGGATCGAGTACGCGCTCGCCGGTGGCGGCATCAATACCGATTTCATCGACAATTCCGCCGGCGTCGACTGCTCCGATCACGAGGTCAACATCAAGATCCTGCTCAACGCGGCCGTCGAGCGGGAGCTGTTGAGCATTGAAGAGCGTAACCAGCTGCTCGGTGAAATGACAGACGAAGTCGCCTCGCTGGTCCTGCGCAGCAACTATCTGCAGACCCAGGCTCTGACGATGATGGAGAGTCTGACCGGCGATCGGCTGGGCTCGGAAGCGCATTTCATCGCGATGCTCGAACGTCAGGGCGTCATCGACCGTGATCTCGAGCAGCTTCCGGACGAAGAAACCCTGCGGGAGCGCGTGGCCCGAGGGCGCGGGTTGACCCGGCCGGAGCTGTCGCTGCTGCTTTCCTACGCCAAGATCACGCTGTACCGGGATCTGCTCGATTCCGATGTTCCGGAAGATCCTTATCTGTCGCGCGAGCTCGAAGACTATTTCCCGCAGCCGTTGCGCGAGCGTTTCGCCGATCTGATGCCCGAGCATCGTCTGTGGCGCGAAATCATCTGTACCAAGGTGACCAACTCGATCGTCAACCGGATGGGCGCTCATTTCGCGATGCGCATCCGCGAGGATACCGGGGCCACGCCCGCGACCCTGGCCAAGTCCTATACCGTCGCGCGCGAGATTTTCGAAGCTCGCTCTTACTGGAGCGATATCGAGGCACTCGACAATCAGGTGGCCGCCGAACGGCAGAACGAAGCGCTGCTCGAGATGTGGAATCTCCTGCGTCAGATGACGCGTCGTCTGATCGCGCTGCCGGGCGGCTACGCGATCGACATTTCCAGCCTGGTGGATCGATTTGCACCGGGCCTGCGCGAATACAAGAACTGTCTGGACAGGGTCATCGGTCCGACCTTCCTGGAGCAGCTCGAAGAGCATCAGGAGGGCTTCGTCAATGCCGGTTTTCCGCCGGCGCTGGCGCGTCGGGCGGCGAGTCTGCGCTACATGTACTCGGCGCTGGATATCGTCGACGAGGCCCAGCTTCACGATGTGGCCGTCGAGCGCATGGCCACGATCTATTTCGCGTTGCTGGAACATCTGTGCCTGCGCTGGCTGCGCGAACAGGTCGAGAAACTGCCGGTCGAGCGCCAGTGGCATGCGCACGCCCGCGGCAATCTTCGCGACGAGCTCTATGGCCATCATCGCCAGCTCAGCCGCCGTATCCTCGACGAGTCCGGCGACAAGGATGATCCGGTCGGGGACTGGATGAACCGATTCAGGCTCGAAGTCCACCAGACCGCGGTCATGCTCGATGAGATGCGGGCCACCGGAGTCTGCGATTATCCTTCGCTGCAGGTTGCCATCAAGGGGCTCGGGCAGTTGCTCAAAGCGACGTCACGATGACCGGTTCGCGGGTCGCCATCGCCTTCCGGGTCAGCGAGCACCCGGGTGCCCGCGAGGCGGCCGAGCGTCTGACCGAGCGTTATGGGAGCGTCCCGCCGAATGAGGCCGATGTGCTGGTGGCGCTGGGTGGTGACGGTTTCATGCTGCATACCCTGCACGAGCATTCCGATCTCGGCGTTCCGGTTTTCGGGATGCGATTGGGTGATGTCGGTTTTCTCATGAACCGACACGCCGAAGACGGCCTGCGCGAGCGCATTGCCGCCGCGCGCGAGGTCGAGCTGACGCCGTTGGCGATGCGGGCCGGCGATCGCGAGGGCACAGAGTACGAAGGGCTGGCGATCAATGAAGTCGCATTGCTGCGTCAGATCAACCAGGCTGCACACCTGAAGATCCTGGTCAATGGCCGGGAGCGCGTCGAGCGTCTCGTCGCCGACGGTGCACTGGTGGCAACGCCCGCGGGGTCAACCGCGTACAATCTGTCGGCTCATGGCCCGATTCTGCCCCTCGGCACCGATGCCGTGGTGCTGACTCCGATCAGCCCGTTTCGACCCAGACGCTGGCAAGGCGCGATCCTGCCGGCCAGTGCGAAAATCCGATTCGAAGTGCTGCAGCCGGAGCGCCGCCCGGTCAGCGTGACCGCCGATTATGATGAATTCCGCAACATCAGCTGGGTCGAAGTCGAAAAACACCCCCAGGTTCGTCACAGCCTGTTGTTCGATCCCGAGCACTCACTCGAGGAGCGGATCCTGAACGAACAGTTCTTGACGTGAAAAGACCAAAAAACAAGGAACAAGGAACAAGGAACAAGGAACAAGAAGAACCTTGATCGACCCTGCTCTTGCACCTTGCACCTTGCTCCTTGAACCTTGCTCTTTGATCCTCAAACCACCCATGCCAACGCTCGACTCCACACAAACTCAGCCACCGGAAGATCGGCAATCGTCCGAATCCGGCCCGCTGATGATTGGTATCGCGTCGCGCGCTCTGTTCGATCTCGATGCCGCGCACAAGATCTACGCGGAGCAGGGGCTGGAGGCCTATATGGACTACCAGCGCGAGCGCGAGGACGAGATTCTGCAGCCGGGCGTGGCCTTTTCGCTGGTCAGGAAGCTCCTGCATCTTAACGAAGACGGCATGGACCACCCGGGCGTCGAGGTGATCCTGATGTCGCGCAACAGCGCCGATACCGGCTTGCGCATCTTCAATTCCATCGAGCACTACGGACTCGACGTCCAGCGCGCGGTGTTCACCAACGGCGCGAGTCCGTCGCAGTACATCGAGCCGTCCGGTGCCCAGCTTTTCCTGTCGGCCAACGATGACGACGTTCGCCGGGTCCTGATGGCCGGCTACGCGGCCGCCACGATCCTGCCTTCGGCCACGCGCGAGAACCGCTCCAGCCAGCTGCGCCTGGCGTTCGACGGCGACGCGGTGATCTTTTCCGACGAGGCCGAGCGGGTTTACAAGGAGCAGGGACTCGAGGCATTCTCGGACAGCGAACGCCGTTCTGCCGCCAGTCCGCTGGCTGCCGGGCCGTTCAAACGGGTGCTGGAAGGCATCCAGCGCATCCAGTCGGCCTATCCGATCGAGGAGAACCCGATTCGGACCGCGCTGATTACCGCGCGCTCGGCGCCGGCCCACAAGCGCGTGATCCTGACCCTGCGCGCCTGGGGCATTCGTGTAGACGAGGCTCTTTTTCTGGGTGGCCGCGAAAAGGCCCCGTTCCTGCGCGCGTTCGGCGCCGATATCTTCTTCGACGATCAGCAGATGCACTGCTCGACGGCCAGCCGCGAGGTGGCCACCGGGCACGTGCCGCACGGCGTGGCCAACGAGTTGCCGGCACCCGCTGGTGACACCTCGGAGAATGGCGACTCCAACTCGGGCTGACTGTTCAGGTCCGGGTTCATTTCAGGATAATTGCTATGCAGAACAGATATTTGAAGGGCTTTTCTCTGTTCGTTGTCAGCCTGCTGCTGGCGTCCGCACTCTTCGCCCGGACCGATGACGACGCGCCGGACGACAGTGCCGGGAGTGATGAGGCCGCCGAGTGGTCGGTGAACGAGCCTCCGGGCGACTGGCAGCGCATCGAGCTCGATACCGAAAGCGTTACGTGGGCTGATGTCGATATCAGCCCGGACGGCAGGACCCTGGTCTTCCACATGCTCGGTGATATCTACACCGTCGGTATCGAGGGTGGCGAGGCCACGGCCCTGACCGAAGACATCGCCTGGAGTTTCCAGCCGCGCTTCAGTCCCGATGGCGAGGAGATCGCCTTCGTCTCGGATCGCGACGGCGCGGAGAACATCTGGATCATGAAGGCCGACGGCAGCGATCCGGTGCAGGTCAGCCAGGAGACCGAGCATCTGCTGCACAACCCGGCCTGGTCGCCGGACGGTCAGTACATCGCAGCCAGAAAGGGCTACGTCTCGACGCGCTCGATTCCGGCCGGCTCGATCTGGATGTACCACCGCTCGGGCGGCGGGGGTGTCGAGCTGGTCGAGCGGACCCATGGTGATCAATCGCAGAAGAACATCGCCGAGCCGTTCTTCTCGCCCGACGGCAGACATCTCTATTTCAGTCAGGACGTCACGCCCGAGCGCGTGTGGGCCTACAATCGCGACGCCAATCAGGGCATCTTCGCCATTCGCCGTCTGGAGCTGGCCAGCGGCGAGATCGAGAACGTGTCCGGCGGACCGGGCGGCTCGATCCGCCCCGTACTTTCGCCGGACGGTTCGCAACTGGCTTTCGTGCGCCGCAATCCGACCGAGCTGAGCTCGCGCCTGATGGTGCGCGACCTGGCATCGGGCATCGAGCGCACCCTGTTCGACGGGCTCGACCGCGACAAGCAGGAGACCTCGGGCGACATGGGCAACTACCCGGCCTTCGCCTGGGATCCGAACGGCGAGTCCATCGTGATCTGGGCGCGCGGCGGCTTTCACCGCATCGGTCTTGATGGCAGCCATGAGCCCATCCCGGTTCGCGTCCGCGCCCATCGCATGATTCGCCCGGCGCTTCAGCGCACGGTCGAGGTCTCGCCCGACCGGTTTCCGGTGCGCATGGCGCGCTGGACCCAGATCAGTCCGGACGGTCGCTGGGCGATCTATCAGGCTCTGGGCTATCTCTGGCTCCACGATCTCGAGACCCGCGACTACCGGCGCCTGACCCGTCAGGACCAGCACTGGGAGTTCTATCCCGGCTTCTCGCCCGACTCGCGCTCCGTGGTTTACACCACCTTCGACGATCAGGATCTCGGCAGCGTGCGCGTGATGTCTGTCGGGCGCGGGCGCGAGCGCGTGCTGACCACCGAAGCGGGACACTATCTCGAGCCGGCCTTCTCGCCCGACGGCGCGCACGTCGTCTATCGCAAGACCAGCGGCGGCTATCTGACCTCTCCGGCCTGGTCGGAGCGCACCGGCCTGTACCGGGTCGCGGTCGACGGTGGCGAACCGGTCTTCGTCACCGACCGCGGCGGCGATCCGCAATTCTCGGCCGACGGTGAGCGCATTCTCTTTACCGAGCGGGTCGACGGCACGAGCTTCGCCCTCAACAGCGTCGACCTGAACGGTCAGGACGCGCGCGAGCATCTGGTCGGGCCCTGGATCACTGAATTCGAAGTCTCGAGCGACGGTCGCTGGGTCGCGTTCGCCGAGCACTACAAGGCTTTCGTCGCCCCGTTCCTTTCCACGGGGCAGGTGGTGAATCTGAGCTCCGGCACTTCGGCCTTTCCGGTCCGCCAGGTCTCGGCGCGCGCCGGTGGCGACCTGCATTTCACCAGTGACGATGGTAACGGCAATCCGGGGCTCGCCTGGTCTCACGGCGCGACTCTGTACCGCCGGAGCCTGAGCGACGCTTTCGCTTTCCTGTCGAATTCGCCCGAGGAATTGCCGGAGCCGGTTGCCGCTGGCCTCGACCTGTCGATCATGGTCGACACCGACCGCCATGCTGGCCGCATCGCGCTGACCAACGGCCGGATCGTCACGATGCGCGATGCGCAGAATCAGCGCGAAGTCATCGAGGACGGCGTGATCCTCGTCGAAGGCCACCGGATCGCGGCCGTCGGGACGATGGACGAGATCGAAATCCCCGAGGGTTACCAGGTCTTCGATATGGCAGGCCGTACCGTTGTTCCGGGACTGTTCGACAGCCACGCCCACGGCCCGATGAGCAACCAGCAGCTCACCCCGCAGCAGAACTGGATGCAGATCGCCAACCTGGCCTATGGCGTCACGGCCACCCACGATCCATCCAATGACAACGCTGCCATCTTTTCGATGGCCGAGCTGCAGCGGGCAGGAAAGGTGCTCGCGCCGCGTCTGTATTCCACCGGCCGGATTCTGTACGGCGCGCTGGCGGCCGGCGCCACGGCCCGTATCGACGACTACGACGACGCGCTGTTCCACGTCCAGCGCCAGAAGGACCTCGGTGCCATCTCCGTCAAGAGTTACAACTTTCTGCGCCGGAACCAGCGCCAGAAGGTGGTCGAAGCAGGCCATGAACTCGACATCATGGTGCTGCCGGAAGGCGGCATGCGTTTCGAGCAGAACATGAGCCAGATCGCCGACGGCCACACCGGCATCGAGCATGCACTGAGCGTTCATACCATCTACGACGACATCAAGCAGTTCTGGGGCCAGACCGACGTGGTCTGGTCACCGACTTTCGGTGTCGCCTTCGGCGGCATGATGGGCGAGGAATACTGGTACGACAAGACCGAAGTCTGGAAGAACGAGCGACTGCTGCACTTCGTCCCGAAATCGGTCGTCTACCCGCGCTCCATCCGGCGTCCGACCGCGCCCGAGCAGCTCTACAACCATATCGCCGTCGCCGAGGCCACCCATCAGATGAACGAGCGCGGCATCCCGGTCGTGATCGGCGCCCACGGCCAGCTCGCCGGTCTCGCCGCGCACTGGGAAATGTGGATGATGGTGCAGGGCGGTTTCACGCCCTGGGAAGCGCTGCGCGGCGCGACCATCGACGGCGCCCGCTATTTCGGCATGCAGGCCGACCTGGGCTCGATCGAAGTCGGCAAGCTCGCCGACATGGCCGTCATCGATGGGGATGTCCTGACCGACATCCGCCAGAGCGAACACGTGGCTTTCACCATGCAGAACGGCCGCCTCTACGACGCTTCGACGATGAACCAGATCGCCCCGGAGCAGGTCGAGCGGGAGCCGTTCTTCTTCGAGCAGGAAGGCGCGGACGCCTGGAACGCCCAGACCATGCAGTATTTCCACCAGCTGGGGCATACCCTGGGTTGGTATTGTCGCGGTTAGGCGCCGACCGAAACCTTTGGGCCGCACCCGGTTGGCAGAGCCTGTTTCGAGCTGGCGCTTCGGCGCGTGCCGTCGCGCTTGTCGTGCATCGGGGATTCACGGCTTCGTGGCCGATCGTCGCGTTCATGCAGCCACCGGCGTCGGTTTCGCGCTGGCCGTCATCACGATCCCGCTGATCCTCGGGCTCGGCGCTTCCGAGGCGTGGGCTGCCCTTCTCGAGAATGTGCTCGGACCGCCGGGATCGGACGCATCACACTGATTGACTGCTCAGTAATGAGACCGTTAGTAGGTTCCGCCCGTCGTAAGATGGCGGGCATGTCCGTGCTCGACGTCTTCTTCAAGATCGCCGTACCGTTCGTCGTCCTGACGGTGGTCTTCGCCGGTTTCGCCCTTCGTTATGACCGAACGCGCGGGATCTATCGCGGCGAGGAGGGAGCGTCGCGTCGGGATCAGATCAATCGGCGGTACAGGACCAATAGCGGTGCCGTGATCATCGGCATCCTGTTCCTCGGCGTGTGGGGGCTGCTTGTGGCCGGGCTGATCGAACAGTGGGGCGCGATCTTCTTCACCTTCGTGGTCGCCGTACTGCTGCTGCTTCCGGTGGGAACCGTCGCCTTCTGCGTGATCGCCGTCTACATGTTCGCGGTCCACGCGTTCGCCAGGCTCAGGAATGGCGAATAAGGGTCCGGTTTGATAATCGTGTCGTAATGCGCGCTTGTGGTTCGTCCAACAGAGGCAATGACGCATTCTACGAGGTGAAACATCATGAAATACGCACTGCTGATCTACAATTCCGAAGCGCGCTGGGACGCCTTGAGCGAGGCCGAGCAGGAGGTCATCATGAAAGGCCATTACGGCCTGATGGAAAGGCTGCAGGCCGATGGGGCCTTTGTCGACGGCCATCGACTGATGGACACGCCCGCCGCGACGACCATTCGCCAGACCAGCGGCCAGACCGGTGGGCGGGTCGAAGTCATTGACGGCCCCTTCGCCGAGACGAAGGAGCAACTGGGCGGCTTCTACATCATCGATTGCGCCGATCTGGACGCGGCGATCGAGTACGCAAGGATGATTCCACAAGGCGATACCGGCTCGGTCGAGATTCGACCGGTCTATCCAGACGGAGACGAGTGACGGATTTCAGCGCCGTATTCAAGCGTGCCCGACCCCGGGCACTGGCCAGTCTGCGCCGCTTCTGCGGCGACCTGGATCGTGCCGAGGACGCGATCCAGGATGCGGTCGAACAGGCCCTGAAGCACTGGTCTGGAGACGGCGTGCCGGATAGTCCGACCGCCTGGCTGATTCAGGTCGGCAAGCGAAGACTGGTCGATGAGGCCCGCCGGGCCCGATTCGTTCTGCCCATCGAGAGCGAACCGGAAGCCAGAGTCGCTGAACCGGACCTGTCGGGCGTGGACGACGATCTGCTGCGCCTCATCTTCACCTGCTGTCATCCAGCCTTGAACGAATCGGCCCAGGTCGCGCTGACCCTGAAGCTGATCGCCGGGTTGAGTACCGATGATGTGGCGGCCGCCTTTCTGGTGCCGCGACGGACGATGGAGCAGCGCCTGCAGCGCGCCCGCGGCAAACTGCGCCGTGCCGGCATCCCGTTTCGCATTCCGGCCAGTGAGGAACTCGAAGCGCGGCTGGATGCCGTCATGACCACGATCTACCTGATTTTCAACCAGGGCTACAGCGCACGCGTGGGCCATGTGATCGATGCTTCGCTCTGCGACGAGGCGATCTGGCTGGCTCGACTCCTGCTGCGTCTCTACCCGGGCCATAGCGAGCTCGCCGGGCTCCTGTGCCTGATGCTGTTCCACGCGTCCCGGCTGCCGGCCCGATTGGACGGCGAGGGCGAAATCGTGCCGCTGGACCGACAGGATCGCAGCCTCTGGCAGAAGGCCCGAATCGAGGAAGCCGCCGCGCTTCTGCAGCACGTTCTCGGTCGCCAGCGTCCCGGACCCTATCAGACCCAGGCCGCCATTGCCGCGCTGCACTGCGAAGCGAAATCGGCCGCCAGCACCGACTGGGCACAGATCGCCCTGCTTTATCGCGTGCTGGAACAGCAGGCACCGAACCCGGTGGTCACCATCAACCGCGCCGTGGCCCTGGGCGAGGCGGGTGAATTCGAGGCCGGCAGCGCCTTGCTGCAAAGCCTCGACGACCGGTTGCCCGTGAACTATCTCCCACTGCTGCTGGCGCGCAGCCGCCTCGCCGTGCTGGCCAGCGAGATCGATACGGCGAGCGACCACCTCGTGTCCGCGATCGATCTGACCGTCAACGCCGCCGAACGCCGCTTTCTGGAGGCCGAACTGCGCTCTCTCCGACTCGCTGAAAGTTGCAGGGTAAACGACGAGGCCCACTAGAGGACCTCGCTACGGCAGTTCATGAATCGTTCGGGCTAGTGGGCCATGCGGCACATGCACCCTGGCTGGGGCTGTGGAATACTCCGGAATCCGGCGTCGAAAAGAGACCTTTTGCCATGCGCATCGCACGAACCCTCCTCAGCTTGCTTCTGTTTCCTGCATTTCTGGTTCCCCACGCCGCCGGGGCCGAATCGCCATTCGACGGCGAGTGGTCCGGGGCGATCGAGACGCCCGGCACAGCACTCGAAATCGAAGTGGAATTCAACTCGTCCGACGACGAGCTGGCCGGAACCCTCTCCATTCCGGCTCAGGGCCTGCTCGACGCCGAGCTCGATGGCGTGGAGCAGGACGGCGACACGATTCGTTTCCGTATCCCGGGCATCCCGGGCGATCCGGGCTTCGATGGTGCTCTGGTTGATGAAGAAACGATCGAGGGGGCCTTCACTCAGGGCGGCGCCGAGCTGGCCTTTTCGCTGTCTCGGCAGAATGCGGCCGACGAGGCGCGCCTGGCGCTCGATGGGCTCGATGAGGAAATCGAGCAGGCGCTCGAAGACTTCAACGTGCCGGGCCTCGGCATCGCGGTCGTGGCCGGTGGTGAGGTGGTCTACGCCCGCGGCTTCGGGTATCGGGACCTGGACGACGAGCTGCCGATGACTCCCGACACCCTGTTCGCGATCGGTTCCACGACCAAGGCCATGACCAACGCGGTGCTCGGCATGCTCGCCGATGAAGGGTTGATGGACTGGGACGAGCCGGTTCGCGGATATCTGCCGGAATTTGCCGTGGCCGATCCGTCGATCTCCGAGCGCATCACGCCGCGCGACATGGTGACCCATCGCACCGGCATGCCGCGCCACGATCTGTCCTGGTACAACAAGAACGAGGGTACCCGGGCCGAACTGATCGAACGCCTCGAACACCTGGAACTGACCGCCGATCTGCGCGAGCGCTTCCAGTACAACAATCTCATGTACGCCGCTGCGGGCTACCTCACCGAGCGGCTGACGGGCCTGAGCTGGGAGGACGCGGTCCGTGACCGTCTGTTCGAGCCGCTCGGCATGTCGCGCAGCAATTTCAGCGTCGCCGAATCCGAGTCGGATCCGAACCACGCCAGACCGCACCGCGAAGTCGATGGTGACCTCGAGGAGATTCCGTTCCGTTCACTGGATCTGATCGGCCCGGCCGGATCGGTCAATTCCAGCGTCAACGAGATGGCGAGCTGGCTCCTGCTGAATCTGGAGAACGGCCTGTTCGACGGAGAACGGCTGATCGAGCTTTCCACACTCCATGATCTGCACAGCGCGCAGATCTCCGTCCCGTCGATGCAGCCAAGCGATGGTGAAGTTCCCGTCGGTTACGCGATGGGCTGGTTCGTCAGCGTCTACGAGGGCCACCGGCGTTTGTCCCACGGCGGCGGCATCGATGGCTTCATCACCTCGGTGACGCTTTACCCCGATGATGGCCTCGGGATCGTCGCGTTCACCAACAGCGGATCCGGTCTCGGCAACCTGATCGATCGCGTGGCCGCAGATCGGATTCTCGGCATCGACGACCGCGACCGGATCGGCGAGGCCCTCGCCCAGCGCGAACGGGCGCTGGCCGCGCAGGACGAGGCCGAGCAACGAAGAGACGAGCAGCGCGTCGAGGGCACTTCGCCCTCGCATGCCGTCGAGGACTATGTCGGCCGCTATTTCGATCCCGGCTATGGTGAACTGACCGTCGCACCTGGCAATGCCGAGAATGCTTTATCAATCACTTACAACGGCATCGATGCGCCGCTTCGTCACTGGCACTACAACGTCTGGAGCGGAGCAGAAACCGAGGGTGACAAGACCTTCGAAAACATGAAGTTTGCCTTTCGCAGCAACTTCGAAGGTGCTATCGATTCCGTCGTCGTTCCTCTCGAGCTGACTGCCTCGCCGATCGTGTTCGAGAAGCAGCCCGATCCTCGTCTGTCCGATCCGGAATTTCTCGCGCGCTTCGTCGGCACCTACGCCGATCCGATCAGCGAGCGCTCCGAGGAGGTCATTCTCGCCGGCGACGAACTGCAGCTGGTCCTCCCCGGCCAGCCGGTCTACACTCTGCATCCGCGAGTCGACGGCCGTTTCAATATCGGCGAGTTGCAGGGCTTCTCGGTCGGCTTCGACACGGAAGAAGACGGCACGGTCGTGTCGATTACCTACTACCAGCCGAACGGCGTGTTCACGTCCGAGCGGGTCGAAGATTGAGAGCGCCGGTTTTTCCGTTCAATTGCGGTGATTAGTGCGGTAATCTTCGGGTTGGGCGGGATTGACCCGCGGTCGAAACAATGAGGATTTTCTGACATGGGATTGTTCGATTTCGTCGGCAACGCCGGCAAGAAGCTGTTCGGTAGCGAGAAGATCGACGAACGTGAGGTCCGGAAGCACCTGTTGAGCCTGGGGCTCGGGATCAAGTCGCTGTCGGTGATTGCCACGCAGGAAGAAAGAAAGGTGGCGTTGATCGGCAAGGTCGAGTCCCTGGCGGACAAGGAAAAGCTGATCCTTGCGGCGGGCAATATCAGCGGGGTGGAGCAGGTCGACGACCGCATGCTGATCCAGCCGACCGAACCCGAAGCGCCGCAGACACCGCCGGCCCCGGAACCGCCTCCGGCCGACGAGATCGAGAATGCGCCCGAGCCGCCCGAAGAGGACGCCCCGAAGTCGCATTTCTACACGGTGGAAGCCGGCGATACGCTCGGCGCGATCGCCCGGCGTTTCTACGGCAATGCGGGGAAATACATGGTGATCTTCGAGGCCAACCGCCCCATGCTCGAAGATCCCGACAGGATCTATCCCGGTCAGGTCCTGCGTATTCCCGAGGACGACTGAGCCGTCAGGGACCTCCCGACGGAAGGCGGGTCTATCCGACTTTCAAGGTTCCCGACGTTCAAGGTTCGAGCTCGAGCTCGGTGATGCTGAGCTGCCCGTCGATGAACTCACCGGCAGCGAAAGCGGCCACCCAGATGTCGTATTGACCCGGCGTCGGTTTGCCCATGACCAGCATCGGATTCAGGCCGCTCGAGTCGTCGTTGCAGAGCCATGACCCGTCAGGCATGTTGATGACCAGCGCCGCGTCCTGTCCCTGATCAGCCTCGAAGAAGACCCTGAGTTCGGCACTCGTGCCCGTCCACTGAAGTCGCAGATCGGGTGCTGCCGCCGCATGCCCAACGCAATTTCCACCGAGATAGGACACGTCGACCGGGCCACCTGCTGCAAGTCGGGTGGTGTTCGGGTCAGGGCTGAAGCCCGCAGTGAGTTCGATCGAACCGTAGAGCGGATCGAGTGCGAAGTTCAGGCCTTGCGTCGCAAGCGAGGCCGGCTCGAGATTGCGCTCGGTGATATTGAGCGTGCCCGTCACATAGGCGCCGGCATTGTAGCTGCCAACCCAGATGTCGTATTGCCCCTCCGGCGGATCGCTGATGGCGACGAGCGGGTTGACGCTATCACGGGCATCGTCGTTGCAGACCCAGGAACCATCCGGCAGGTTCACGAGCAGGGTGGTGTCACCACCGTCCTGCGCGGCAAAGAATACCCGCAGTTCCGGGGAGTTGCCGCTCCAGTTCAGTCGATAGTCCGGCGCAACGGCGGCAAAGCCGGTGCAGCCGGCACCGAGGTAGCTGGCCGCGACCTCGCCGCCGCTGACGAGATCGATCGTATGCGGGTCAGGGTTGAAGCCGGCGCTGAGTGACTCAACGCCAAAAGCCGGATCCTGCGTGAAGTCGAGCCTGCCGCCTGCAATGACGGGCGCATCGGTTGCCGCATCCATCTGCGTGCGGTCCGTCGCGAGGCCGCCGCCGATCGCTGCCGCGACGGCGTTGTACGTCAGCAGCCCGCCGAACCGCCCGCCCGTGCGGTCTTCCGACAGCACGGAGGTCGGAATGCCGACCATCTCGCCGCTGGCGTTGACCGCGAGACCGCCACTGTTGCCAGGAGCGATCTGGGCGTCGGTCTGATACCAGACCGGCATGCGTGCGTCATTCATCTCGCCGTTGCGGATGGTTGTGATCGTGCCCTGGGTGAACGCCAGGTAGCCCTCGCCGATGCCGGGATAACCGAGCACGTAGACTTGGTCACCGCGCCGCACATCGGACGCGAATCTTGCCAGGTGAGGAAGGTTGAGGGTGTTGGTCTCGATCGATTGCCCTTCGGAATCACGGTCGATCTGAAGAAGGGCAAGGTCGACATCCATGGAATAGCCGATCAAGCTTGCGCGGTAGCGTGGAACAGGCAGTTCGTTCGGGTCGTCGAGCATGGCAATCTCGTAGTCCATGCCATCTTCGACCACATGGCGGTTCGTATAGATGAGCCCCGAAGGCTCGACAATCGTGCCCGAACCGGAAGAGACCTCGACGCCATCCTGCAGCGCGGCGATCCGAACGACGGCACCGGAAATCCGCTCGATATCGCTCGCGCCAAGAACGGTCTGGGCCAGAGACACCGTAGCCACTCCAGGAATGAAGAGCGCCAGGAGTATGAAAGAGGTCATGAGTTTTCGAGCAGGCATCGCCGAAGTCTACCCGAAGAGTAGAGATTTCGGCTATCGGCCGGAAATTGACGAATCTGCCCGAGCAGTGCGCTTCGGTTAGCGACCGTCTAGAATGTCCAGACAGCTCTTTTGCAACCGTCAGTTTCGCCATGGCCAATCGATCCGGACCCCGTACCGTCAGAGCCCCGCGCGGCACCGACAGGCGCTGCAAGACCTGGCAGGCCGAGGCCGCGCTGCGCATGCTGATGAACAACCTCGACCCGGAAGTGGCCGAGGACCCCGATCATCTGATCGTCTACGGTGGCAGAGGACAGGCCGTTCGCTCCTGGCCGGCCTTCGACGCGATCGTCGAGTGCCTCGAGCGCCTCGAAGCCGACGAGACCCTGCTGGTCCAGTCGGGCGAGCCGGTCGGCGTGGTCCGAACCCACGAGGATGCCCCGCGCGTTCTGATCGCCAACTCGAACCTCGTGCCGGCCTGGGCGACTCAGGAGCACTTCGACGAGCTGGCCCGAAGGGGTTTGATCATGTACGGGCAGATGACCGCCGGGTCGTGGATCTATATCTCGACCCAGGGCATTCTCCAGGGGACCTACGAGACCTTTGCCGAGTGCGCTCGCCGGCATTTCGGCGCCAGCCTCGCCGGCACGCTGAACGTGACCGCCGGCTGCGGCGGCATGGGCGGCGCGCAGCCCCTCGCCATCACCATGAATGGCGGCACCTGCCTGATTGCCGATGTCGACGAGTCGCGGCTGATGCGACGCCAGAGCAAGCGATATCTGGACGAGGTGCTGCACGATGTGGACTCCGCGATCGACCGCGCGCTGGAACTCAAGGCGGAACGAGCCGGTATCAGCGTCGGCGTTGTCGCCAACGCCATCGAACTGCTCGAGCGCCTGATCGAACGCGGCGTCGTGCCGGAAACCCTGACGGACCAGACCAGCGCCCACGACCCGTTGAAAGGCTACGTGCCGGTCGGCTACAGCTTCGATGCGGCCAATGCCTACCGTGAACGTGACCCGGATGCCTACGTTCGCGACTCGCTGGCGACGATGAAGCGCCACGTCGAAGCGATGGTGCGGCTGCAGGATGCCGGCGCGGTGACCTTCGACTACGGCAACAACATCCGTCAGCGCGCCTTCGACGAGGGCTTCGAGCGTGCTTTCGATTTTCCGGGCTTCGTGCCGGCCTTCATCCGACCCCAGTTCTGCGTGGGCCGCGGCCCGTTCCGCTGGTGCGCGCTGTCGGGAAATCCCGAAGACATCTACCGCACCGATCGCGCTCTGCTCGAGGCTTTCCCGGAGCACGAGGGCCTGACCCGATGGCTGACGATGGCGCGAGACCGGATCGAGTTCGAGGGTCTGCCGGCGCGCATCTGCTGGCTGGGTCAGGGCGAGCGCGCAAGGGCCGGCCGGATCTTCAACGACCTGGTTCGCAGCGGCGAGGTCGAAGCGCCGATCGTGATCGGCCGCGACCACCTCGACTGCGGCTCGGTCGCTTCGCCGAATCGCGAGACCGAGGGCATGAAAGATGGCTCGGACGCGATCTCGGACTGGGCCATTCTGAACGCGCTGGTCAACACGGCTTCGGGCGCGTCCTGGGTCAGCTTCCATCACGGCGGCGGCGTCGGCATCGGCTACTCGCAGCACGCCGGGCAGGTGATCGTCGCCGACGGCACCGACGCCGCCGAGCGTCGCCTCGAACGCGTCCTGACCAACGATCCGGCGATGGGCGTGTTTCGCCATGTCTCGGCCGGCTACGATGAGGCCCGTGCCTGTGCCGAAGCCGAGCGCCTCGACATTCCGTTCGACCGCCGGACGCTCGAGGGCTGAGCCGTGACCGGGGCCGTAGACCGCTTGCGCGAATTGACGGTACCGGGCGCCTGGCCCGAGCTTCGACCGGGTCGATTCGCGTCCGGGATCGCCGATTTCCATCGCAACCCGGAGACGCTCTCGGATGCAGGTGAACCGAAGTTCAGAGGCGGCGGACAGGATTTAAGGGGCATTGCCCTGATCGGTCTTGCCGACGACGAGGGCGTGCGCCTGAACGGAGGACGGCCCGGTGCGGCAGGCGGCCCGGACGCTTTCCGGCTTGCTCTGGCGGGCTACGGAGCGGTGCATTCCGTCGCCCTTGAGGACCTCGAATTACCGGTCTTCGACCTCGGCAACGTCCCCCCGGGCGCCAAGCTCCAGGCGACCCATGACCGGGTGACCGCCGTCGTCGCGGCCGCTCTCGACCTCGGCCTCCTGCCCGTCGGCGTCGGCGGCGGTCACGACCTGACTTTTGCCGAAGTCCGTGCGGTCATCGACGCTCTGGTTCGACCAGCCGGTCGGACAATGCACGGGATCTACTTCGACGCCCATCTCGACGTGCGGGAAGAGGACGGTTCCGGTATGCCGTTTCGCCGACTGCTGGAGTACGGCGGCGTCGAAACCCTGTCGCTGTTCGGGATGGATCCACTGAGCAACAACCCCGCGCATCTGGACTGGTTTCGCGCTCACGGCGGCCGGCTGGCTGACTGGCCACCGTCGGAGTGGCCCGGTTCGCCGGTCCAGTTCGTGTCGATCTGCCTTGATGTGATCGACATGGCGCAGGCGCCCGGGGTCAGTGCGCCGCATCCGGCCGGCTGGCCCGCACAGCGCGTGGCCGACTATGCCGAGGCCGCCGGGCGTAATCCGGCGGTCTGCTGCTTCGACCTGATGGAGCTGTCGCCGCCGTACGACGAGAACGGTCGGACCGCGCGGCTGGCCGCTCATCTGTTCCTGCGTTTTCTCGCTGGAATCGCGCAGCGTGGCGGTTGAGCTGCGCATCGACCGCGCCCGTGTGCCGGGTTTCGAGGATGAAGTCGCGCTGGCGATCGACGAGGGTCGGATTACTGCGATCGTCTCGAACGGTAGCGGTGCCCTGCCGGAAGCCCGTGAGGTATTCGATGCGGCCGGAAGCGTCGTCCTGCCGGGTTTCGTCGATTGCCATACCCACGCCTGCTTCGCCGGCTCGCGGCTCGACGAATGGGAACGCAAGCTGGCCGGCGTGCCGTATCTGCGGCTGCTCGAAGAAGGCGGCGGGATCATGGCCACGGTGCGGGCGACCCGTGCTGCGCCTGAAGACGAACTGGTCGAGCTGCTCGTTGCTCGCCTGGCCAGAATGCTTCGCCACGGCACCACCACGGTCGAGGTCAAGTCCGGCTATGGTCTGGACACGAAGACCGAGCTGAAGATGCTGCGCGCGATTCGCCGGGCAGGGAAGGCAACGCCAATCACCGTCGTTCCGACCGCCTGCATCGGCCATGCGATCGATCCCGACGTCGACCGTGGGGTCTTCGTTCGACGCACGATCGAGGAAACCCTGCCGGCGGTCTCCCGGGAATTCCCCGGGATCGCGCTCGACGCCTACTGCGAGAACGGTGCCTGGTCGCGCGAAGACTGCTTGGCCCTGTTCGATGCCGGTCAGGCGCTGGGCCACCCGATCCGCGTCCACGCCGACCAGTTCAACTCGCTGGGCATGATCGAAGCGGCGGTTGCGGAGCGTTACGCCAGCGTCGACCATCTCGAGGCAACCGACGCCGAGGGTCTGCGCCGTCTGGCCGACTCCGACTGTTTCGGCGTGATGCTGCCGGCTTCGGGCTTCCATCTCGACGACCGATACGGTGACGCCCGGACCTTTCTCGATGCCGGCGGACGCCTGGCGCTGGGCAGCAACTACAACCCGGGCTCTGCCCCGTGCTTGTCGATGCCCTTCGTGATCCAGCTCGCGGTGCGCAAGCTCGGCCTGAGCGTCGAGGAAGCGATCGCCGCGGCAACCGCTGCCGGCGCCGACCTGCTGGGCCTGAGCGACCGGGGACGGATTGCGCCGGGCCAGCGCGCCGACCTGGTCGTTCTCGATGCCGAGGATGTCCGCACGCTGGCCTTCGAGTTCGGCGGCAATCCGGTGCGCCGGACACTGGTTGCCGGCCGGTGGGTTGAAAGCTGACCCTTTTCAGGAAGCGATCGCGCGTCTTGCTGCAAGGGACGGTTCTGAACGACGCTTCGCGCTCGAGCATGGACCCGTCGCGCCTTGTCGGTCGGCTCGCTATCCGACTATTCTGGAGACCTTGACAATGACGAGAGAGTATCGATGAATCAGGGCACGATTCTGGCGATCATCGTCGTGGTTGCCTATCTCGCTTTCGAGGTCTTCGCAATTTCAAAGGTTTCGTACCGCACGGAGCCGCTGTATATCTTCGGCCGATTCGTTGCCGTGGACCGCGCGATGGCCCTGTGCGGCGCACCCGATTCGCAGATGCGGTCCCGTTTCTCGCGCAATCGCGCGTCGGTCCGGCAGCGCGCCGAGAGAGAGCTGGTCGAAGGAAATCCCGGCGAACCCCGAGAAATCATCGATCGCCTCCTGGCGGAGAGGATTCAGCAGCATGAATCCGAAGTGGACGCGCTGGTCGAAGAGCTCGGCTGCGACGACATCGAGATTTTCAAATTGAAACGGGGCTACGAGAACCGAGCCCGCCTGAATCTGCCCACGCCTGTCGACGGTGAAGACAGATAGCCCGATGAGTCGGAAAACGGTTCAAGCCCTTCTGGATGACCTGCGGGACAAACGCCTCGGCGATTATCTGGTGCTGGCTCTCCAGGCTGCCGAGAGCCCGAGAGAGGCGCCGCGATGAGCGGCGAAGACGGGGTCAATACCCATCCAGGCGATTCAATGCAGAAACGAGACAGAATCATGATCCATGCAACAGCGCGTATAGCCGTTACCGGCTTGCTTGTTCTGGCCGCAGGTTATGCCTTCGCGCAGGAACAGGCGGAACCGAGAGAGCGGGTCAGCCCACCCGAGCAGCTTCTGCGCGATGCCGCGCCCATTCCGGCAGCGCCCGATCCGGTCTATATGCCGGAATCGGCGGAGCCGGTCGCGGTGATCGAATGGGATCCGGGATCGGGGCAGAGCTCGACCGTGTTGCCATCGCGAATCAGCGCAGAACAGGCGGCCGCGCTGAACGCCGGGCGCATCGGGAATGCCGTGTCCGACGACCCGGGCACGCTCGGCACCGCGGCCGCGCCGATCCCGGTTTTCGATTCCAGCCAGTTTCCCATCCGCACCGTGCACAAACTGCTGCTGCGCTTCCGCGTTGGTGCGCTCGACTATTACTACGCCTGCAGCGCGACCGCGGTCTCGGAATTCCACCTTCTGACGACGGGCAACTGCATCTACAACCATGATCCGAACGGCGACGGTTCTACTTCCGACCAGGGCTTCGCGGCTGAAGTCTGGGCCTGGGCGGCGCAGACGGATCGAGTCGACCCTTTCCAGGTCGAGGATTTTCCGTTCGGGCTGGCCAGGGCGACCTGGTACCGCGTTCCGAACAACTGGATCAACAATCAGAACCTCAACGATGACTGGGCCCTGGTGACGCTCGACCGCCGCGTCGGTGAGCACACCGGCTGGATGGCCCGCGAAACCGACGTCCAGGCCAGCACCGTCGGCGCGACGGGCTATCCGATCGAGGTGCCGTTCGTGCCGGCCGGGAATCTGCTGCAGTATTTTTCTGCCTCGGCCAACAACGTTACGGGCTACCTGAGCGGACGCATCCAGTTCGATGCGTTCATCTTCGGCGGTCAGAGCGGCGGGCCGGTCTGGCGCAACGCGGGCACAACGCCCACCCTTCAGGGCATCATCTCGACCACCGACCGGGCCGGCAACGCCGAGGCGACCCGCTTGCGGTCCGGCATGCTCAACGACATCAACGGTTTCATCGTTGCAGACGAGACCGAACGTCCGCCGACCGCGCATCCGGACCTTATCGAGTACTTGCTCGAGACCGGGCAGAAGGACCTGCTGACCAACGTCCAGTCGCCGGGCGGCAGTTTCGATCTCGATTACAACGTCTTCAATGCCGGCCATGCGCCTTCGGGTTCGATCACCGTTGACTTCTATCTGTCGACCAACGATATCGTCAGCACGGCCGATACCAAGATCGCGACCACGACGATCGGCAGCCTCGACCCGTTCTTCTTCTTCCGCGAAACGGTTTCCGTACCGATTCCTCCGAGCATGCCGCCGGGAACCTACTGGGTCGGCTGGATCGCGAATGCCGGCGTCTTCGAGCCGAACGCCTTCGACAACGCCGTCGTCATCGCGAGCGAGACGCTCCTGGTCTCTTCGGGCGGCGGTGATCCCGATATCCGGGTCGAACCCGTTGAGCTGGATTTCCGGGCCGGCGAGCAGCTGCCGCGCGAAAAGATCTTCGTCGAGATCGACTGGATGGAGGACGCCACCCATTCCCACCGCCCGTCGCAGGCGGTCATCGACACGATCGTCGCAACCTTCGCGGCGGCAGGTCACGAGATCGTGATCGACGTCAGTAACGCGATTCCACACGCGGACGTGATCGCGGTGGTCAACAGTCCGGGCAGTTCACCCCAGATCCAGAGCCTGATCAGTCAGCACTTCGACAACATCGGCGACAATCGCTACTACTACAGTATCTGGGGCCACAACTACAGCTTCAACGGTCAGCTGACCGGGAGCTCGGGCATCGCCGATCTGCCGGGCCGGGTTCATCTGGTCACGCTCGGCAATTTCCCGGATCAGGTCGGGACACCCGAGCATCAGGTCGGTACCTTCATTCACGAATTCGGGCACAACATCGGTCAGAAGCATGGCGGTGTCGACCATGGTCAATGGAAGCCGAACTACCTCAGCGTGATGAACTATCACTTCCAGCTCGAAGGCATCGGGCCAGGCCTGGTCGCGCTGGGGCTGGCCAACTCAGGAGCCGGCTTCGACGATTTCTCCTACTCGAACGGACAGGCGATCGACCTGAACGAAGGCAATCTCAACGAGAATATCGGCATCGGGCTCGGCAAGTCCGTCGACTGGAACTGCAACGGGAGTATCGAATCGGGCGTCTCCGCCGACCTGCAGGCCCGGGACTGGTGCCAGGCGAACGCCGGCCTCGAGCTGCTGACCGATTTCGACAACTGGTCCGATCTGCGACCCTACATCCGCACCGCCAACAGTCCGGGTTTCGGCCATCCGCACGATCACCCGGGTGTTGCGGAACCGTGCATCAGCTGGCACGAGCACCGGTCGATGTACGATCGTGTCCGCTCGCTGCGGATGGCCAACGAGCTGCCGCCGAGCCAAGTGCGCGAACGCGACACCGAAACCCTGCTGAACGCGCTGCGAGCCCAACAGGGATCGGCGTTGGCGAGCCAGCGCTCGTTCACGATCTACAACGACGGTAATTCGCCGCTGAATATCACCCAGATCGCGCTCTCGAGCCCGGCGCCATGGATCAGCTGGACGCCCTCCGCGCCGTTCACGATTCAGCCCGGCGGCTCGCGTCAGATCACCGTGGCCGTGGATGCCGGCAGCGTCCCGAACAACAATGCCGGGCGGACCCTGTTGATCGAGTCCAACGACCCGAACGAAAATCCGTTTCCGGGTGGTGTCCGTCTGGTGATCGATGGGGGTGCCGACACCATCTTCGTTGACCGCTTCGAGGATTGACTGAGGCGGGGCAGGTGAGGGCTCAATCGATGGACAGAGAATATCGCCAGGCAAGGTAGTTCGCGACGCCGTCCTCGTCGTGATGACCGATGACAGTGCCGGCTGCCGACTTGATGTCCTCGCCGGCGCTGGCCGGGGCGAAGCTCTCGTCGGCGACGGCGAACATCGACAGGTCGTTCAGTCCGTCTCCGAAACACAGCACGCTTGTCGCGCCAAGCTCCTCGCGCAGGCGGGTGATGGCCTTGCCCTTCGAAGCATCGGTGTGGTGGATGTCGATCCAGCGCCAGTCGCGGCCCTGGAGGGCCGTGCCTGCGTAGGCGATCAGATGTTTCTCGGGCTCGATGAGCGCCGCTATGCGGTCGATCGAGAGTCGCTTCCCGATCGCGCTGATCCCGACGATGTCGGCGTCCGCCGGCAGCTCGGCCAGCGGCTTGACGTCCAGCGATCCGGACCTGACGTAGTAATCGGCGAGCCCGCGTTCGATTTCCCGCGTGACGGGCGGATGGTAGATGCAGTGACGATTGTCGTAACGATTGTCGTAACGATTGTCGTAACGATTGTCGTAACAATCGCCATGACGATCGCCGGGTTCGATCGTCGCGATGAACGGCGACACGTCCTGAGCGAGGATCGCGGTGATCACATGCTCGATTTCCGCCAGGGTCAGGCAGTTGTGGCGGAGGAGGATCTGCGTTTCCGGATTCCACGTCATCACCCCATTCCTGAAGACCTGGGGCAGGCGAAAGGCGTGGCCGTCGAGCACGTCGCGCGCCGAGTGGAGCGACCGCCCCGTCGCGACCGTAAAGGCGACGCCGCGTTCGGCCAACTCGACGAGCGCTCGTCCCGTGCGGGGCGAAATCGAATGGCCGGCGTTCAGTAAGGTTCCGTCGAGGTCGAAGACGACCAGATCCATCGTGCATGTCCGTGCAGAGCCGTGGCTGCAGTAGCCTAAAGCGTCAATGTAAAAATTCAGCGACGCTCGTCACACAGTCCCTTCCATTCGAGGCGCCAGCCCTTGTTCCTCCTCCCTGGGAGGTTCGCGGCCTTTCCGGCAGCGCGGAGCGATTCGGCCGGGAGGTCATCGGGCGCTTCCGCAGGCACTGAGGGGTTCCGCTCTCGTTTTTCGTCTATCAAGAGTAGTCGACCCTCTGATGCTCCTCGAAAGGTTGCCAATGTCCGTGTCCGAATCGCTGTTTCCAATGATTTGCCTTGCCGCGCTGCTGTCCAGCGCCCACGCCTCGCCGCAGCTCGCGCAGCTGGTCTCCAAGCCGCCCGATCCGGACTTTTTCGAAGGCTTCGGCAACGCCGACAGCCAAGGCTGCGAGTTTTCCGAAGACGGTCAGCGCCTGGTGTTCTACAGCAGCGCCTTCAACCTCGTCGAGGATGACGACAACCCCGACTTCGACGTCTTCGTGTTCGATCGAAGCACCGGAACAATGGAGCTGATCAGCCGCACGGCAAAGGGCGACCCCGCCCGTGGCGTCAATATTCCTGCCGATATCAGCGGCAACGGCCGCTTCGTGTTGATGCGTTCCAACGCTGCCGGCCTCGGCTCGGAAGCCATTCAGCAGGGCTACCGGCATGATATGGACACGAGTCTCAAGGTTCCGGTCGGTTTCGCACCGGACGGCAGCGAATTCAGTTCCACAGAGCCCTGGGCTCTGACCTCCGACGGCCGGTATGTCTCGTTTACCGCCGACTCCCAGGCCTGGCTGCGCGACCTCGATGAGGGCACGACCACGCTGATCAGCATCGGTATCGATGATCAGCCGGCCAACGAGTCCGCATTCACCGCGCGCGTGTCCGCCGACGGCAGCACCGTCGTGTTCAGGAGCGCGGCCAGCAATCTGGTCGCTGACGACGAGAACGAGGAAAGGGACCTGTTCATCCGCGATCTGACCCTCGGAACGACCGCTCGAATCGATGGCCTGGGAGGTCTGGATCCCGATCGTGCATCCGGCTCGGCAAGGCTTTCAGCCGATGGGCGCTGGGTCGCCTTCGCCTCTTCTGCTACCAATCTGGTCTCGGGCGACAGCAACGAAGTCGATGATGTATTCCTGCACGATCGTTTGAACGACGTCACGATCCGGCTGAGCGAAGACAGCAATGGCGTGGGGGGCAATGCGGTTTCGCGCAATGTCGCGATCAGCGGCGATGGACGCTTCATGATTTTCGAGTCGGAAGCCGACAATCTGGTCCCGGGTCTGACCGGGCTGGAGAATCGCTTGTACCTCTATGACCGCAATTTCGACACCCTTGTACAGGTGGCTCAATTCACTGACTTCCCTTTTCAGCCCTGCATTCAGAACAATGGCAGTGAAGGGTGGATTGCCTACGGTGCAACAGCGCATCCACTCATACCGGAGCGACTTCAGCACCGACAGATCGTGCTTGAGTCCTTCGAGTCTTCTGATCCGGACCGAGGAGCATCGGCTTCAGCATCCGCGAGGCCAATGGATCGCGGCAGCGAACAGGCCCTGATCATTTCCCGCACCGATCCCCCGCTGCCGGTCGAGGTCGGCAATGGCGACAGCCTGCAGCCGGACGTTGCCGGAAGCGGCCGGTTCGTGGTTTTCCGCACCAGCGCGGGCAATCTGATCGGGGAGTCACCGGGCGGCACCCAGATCGTTCGACTCGATCGACTGACCGGAGACCTGGAAATCGTCTCTCTGGGCGCCGGCGGCGAACCTGTGGCTACCCCCTGGCCACCGGCCATGCCGTCCACGGACGCCAGCGGCAACCGGGTGGCTTTCCTGACGCGAGACTCCAACCTGGTTGCCGGCGATACCAATGATCTGGAGGATATCTTCGTCCGCGATCTCGAGCTCGGCCAGATCGCGCGGATCAGTATCGGCAACAACGACGAAGAAGCCAATGGCCGGAGCGACAACCCCGTCATTTCGGCCAACGGCGGTACGGTAGCGTTTCAATCCGAGGCCAGCAATCTGGTGGCTGACGACACGAACGGGTACCGCGACATCTTCGTGCGCGACTTCGACTCCCCCTTTCTCGAGCGCGTCAGCATCAGCACCGAAAATCTTGAATTCGATGCGCACAGTGAATCGCCCGATATCAACACCACCGGTCGATTCGTCGTGTTTTCCTCCAGCGGGGGCCTGAAGGACGGTCCAGATCTCTTTGCGAACGAACAGATCTGGCTTCGAGACCGCCAGGCCGGCACCACCGAACTGATCAGCGCCACCGCCGACGGTGAGCCCGGCAACGGCAGCAGCGACTGGCCCAAGATTTCGGCCAACGGGCGCTGGATCGCGTTTCGCTCGACGGCCAGCAATCTGGACCCGGAGTTCCCCGACGTGCAGGGCTCGTCCATCTATCTGCATGATCGTCAGACCGGAGCATCGAAGCTGGTCAGCCTCGATCGGGAAGGGCAGCCCGTGCCGGTGCTGACCGGCAATCTGGTCCGGGGTCCGATGCTCGCACCCGACGGCAGCGCCCTGATGTTCCAGCGCTTCATCACGCCCGACGAAACGGATGGACTGTCGGGGTTGCCCGGCAGCGATCCGGAGGGGACGATCTACCTGTTCGATCGCTTGAATCAGCAGACCACCATCATCGAGCCCGTCACGACCGACGGTTTGCCGCCCGGCGAACAGCTGCTGCCGGCGGCGGTCGAACCCGGCGGGCGGGTGATCTACCTGGTCTCGACCGCCCGGAACCTCATTCCGGGCATGGTGACCCGCCACAGCGATATCTATCGTATCGACCTGGACTTCGACCGCCTCTTCAAGGATCGCTTCCAGGCCCGGGGAGTTTCCGAATAGCTCGGCGCAGGCACGACGGCGTCTTTCAGGGAAGACTCGCTGCGGCGGTTCCGACTGAAACGCGCCCCGCGCGGAGATACCCAGCCCTGGTGAAGCCCGGCAGAGATCGATTCCCGGGGATTTTTCATCGGTGCTTGCGATGCGGTGTGCCAGACTGCACCCATGACCAAGACAACCCGACTAAGCATCGGCGGCGTTCCCGAACACTTCAATCACCCGTGGCATCTGGCGATCGAGGAAGGTCGGTTCGCCGATGCCGGCATCGATCTGCGCTGGGTCGACTGCCCGGGCGGTACCGGGCAGATGACCCGCGGTCTGGAACAGGGTGAGCTGGACCTGGCCGTGTCATTGAGCGAGGGCGTGATCGCCGCGATCGCCCGAAAAGTGCCGATTCGCATCCTGCAGTGGTATGTCCGTACATCACTTGTCTGGGGCATCCACGTGCCCGCCCACAGCGATTTCCAGTCGGTCGAATCGCTGCGCGGACAGCGTTTCGCGATCAGCCGCCATGGCTCCGGTTCTCATCTGATGGCTTTTGTCAACGCCGACCAGAGGGGCTGGCAGCCGGACGTGGATCTCCGATTCGTCGAAGTCGGTGATCTGGACGGAGCGATCGAGAGTTTCAGGCGCTCGGCAAGCGACGGTTTCATGTGGGAGCGTTTCACGACCCAACCCTACGTCGATCGCGGCCTGATGCGACGGGTGGGCGAGTGCCCGACGCCCTGGCCGGCGTTCGCGATCGTCGCGAGCGAGCGATTGCTCTCCCGTTCGACGTCGATCGTGGCCGATCTGGTCCGGGTGATCAACGAGGTCTGTAGCGGCGTCAAGAACCGTTCGGGCATCGTCGAAACCTTCGCCGCGCGCTATTCGCTGGATCGCCAGGAGGCCGCCGACTGGTTTGCCCTGACCGAATGGTCCAGCGACAATCGGGTAGAGCGCGCGCAGCTGCAACAGATCATCGATACGCTCGCCAGGCTGGAGCTGCTTGAAGGCCCGATCGAGCCGGAAGATTGCTGTTCAGCGTTATGTCGTCTTGCGGGTTGACTGGCGGGAGCACGCCGGGGGCCTGATTCTGCTGACGATTCTTCTGACAGCCAGGTGCCCGGGCGCTTAAACTAGCGACCGCGATCGAGCTTGGCTGATGACCAGCCAGGAAATCGATCGAGGCCCGGTTTCCTCGACCAAGGCGCAGGTTATGCGGCAACACCATCTGACAAGACTGCTCTTTCTGATCGTCGCAAGCCTGCTGCTCGCGGCTTGCGCAAGCGCACCCCGGGACAGCTCGCTCGCTGCCGATCCCCCCGCGCCGGACTCCGCCGGCGATGCGCTTCGGGCGTATTTCGCAGAGGTGGATCGCAGTGGCTGGCCGAGGGCGCCGGCCTCGCTGGCCTGGCCGACCGGGCAGGCGCTGACGCGGATTGCCGTGGCGTCCTGCCGGACCCAGGAAGAGCCGGCGCCGATTCTCGACGCCGTGCTGACGCGCGAGCCGGATCTGTTTCTCTACATCGGCGATAACGTCTACGGCGATGTCTGGTCGCTTTCGCCGGATATGGAGACGCTCATCGAGGCCTATGCCGAGCTTTCGCAGCAGCCGGATTTTCAGCGCCTCGCCGCGTCCGTGCCGATCATGGCCACCTGGGACGACCATGATTACGGCATGAACGACGCGGGCGGCAGTTACTACGGCAAGTACGGCAGCGAGGCGATCTTCGAGACCTACTGGGGCATGGAGGATCATCCCGTCGCCAGCCGCGACGGCGTCTACTATTCGCAGGTATTCGGGCCGATCGGGCAGCGGGTCCAGATCATCATGCTCGATACCCGCTTCTTCCGAACGGAACTCACCCGGACGCCGCGCCGCAACGAACCGGGAATGGAGCGCTACGTGCCCTCCGCCGCACCGGATCAGGACATGCTCGGCCCCGATCAATGGGCGTGGCTGGAGGCCGTGCTGCAGGAGCCTGCGGAACTTCGATTGCTGGTCTCGAGCGTCCAGATCCTGGCCGACGGGCACGGCTGGGAGGCCTGGAAACAACTGCCGCTGGCGCAGTCGAGGCTCTATCAGACCGTTGCCGCGAGCGGCGCGAAGGGCGTCGTCCTGGTCTCCGGCGATCGGCACCTTTCCGCGCTCTATCGGCAGGACGGCCTGACCGACTATCCACTCTACGAGATCACGGCATCCTCGCTGAATCGATCCTTCCGCGATGAGAGCGACGAAATGAGCAGCAACCAGCTGGGCCGGGCCTACTCGAAGGAGAATTTCGGTGAGATCGGCATCGACTGGAAAGCCCGAAGCGTGTCGCTGAGCGTGCACGGCGAGACCGGGGAAACGGTCCGCGAGCAGGTTGTGTCGTTTGCCGAGATCGGCGTCCGGTAGGTCGGGGTGCCAACTTCTCTTGCCCGGAGCCAGTCTGAAAGTCTGGCTCATGGTTTCACGTGATCACCACTTGATTACCCAGGAGTCTTCAATGCGCTGGATGGCCCCGCTGATTGTTTTCCTTGCCCTGCTCCCGGGCACTCAGGCCCAGGAATCGGGCGCCGGTGCCGGTGATCGGGCCGGCGACTTGTGGCGCGGTGCCAACTACGATGACAGCACGCCCCGGTTCGAGGATGTGCTGGGTTTTGCGGCGGGCGAGGATATCGCGCGATACGCCGAGGTGAAATCGTACTTCGAAGCCCTGCAGGCGGCTCACCCCGATCGGGTCCGTCTGGTTTCCTACGGTCGGAGCTGGCAGGGACGGACCCTGTTCTACGCCATCATCGGCGCGCCGGAACGAATGGAGCATCTCGACGCGATCCAGGCCGGCATGCAGGGTCTGGCCGACCCCAGGGAAACGACCGAGCAGGAGGCCGGACGCCTGATTGCCGATCTGCCGGTCGTGGCCTGGCTGGCCTATTCGGTGCACGGCAACGAAATTTCACCGACCGACGCAGCCATGCTCACCGCGTACCATCTGCTGGCCAGCGAGGGCGACGCGATGGTCGAGCGCATTCTCGCCAACACGCTGACGATCATCGATCCGCTGCAGAATCCGGACGGGCGTGAACGCTTCATCCACGGATTTACCGAAGCGCTGGGTCTCAAGGCCGATCCCGATCGGCGAGCGGCGGAACACGATGAGCCCTGGCCCAGCGGTCGCGTCAATCACTACCTGTTCGACCTCAACCGGGACTGGATCGTCCTGACCCAACCCGAAACCGGACCGAAGATCCGCGAGATCCTGAATTGGTACCCGCAGGTCTTCGTCGACGCCCATGAAATGGGCTCGGACATGACCTTCTACTTCGCCCCGGAAGCGGTTCCGTACAACCCCTACATCGACGCCAGCCAGCGCGATAGCCTGGAAATCTTCGGCCGCAACAACGCGCGCTGGTTCGACGACTATCGAATCGACTACTTCACCCGCGAGATCTTCGACGCCTTCTATCCGGGCTATGGCGCGAGCTGGCCGCTGTATTTCGGTGCCGTTTCCATGACCTACGAGCAGGGCAGCGTGCGCGGTCTGGTGATTCGCCGCCGCGATGGTTACGAGATTCCCTATTCGGAGTCCGTGCGCAATTATCTGATCGCGTCCCTGTCGACGCTCGAGGCCGCCGCCGAGAACCGGGAGCGGCTGCTGCGCAACTTCCGGGAGTATCGCAAGAGCGCGATCGAAGCCGGCCAGACCGGCATTCGCTTCTATCTACTCAAGCCCGAGCCGGATGCGAGTGCCACCGACAAGCTCGCCAGCGTGCTGGTGCGTCAGGGCATCGACGTCGAGCGAGCGGACGGTGAGTTTCGTGCCTGTGGCGAGACCTATCCGGCGGGCACCTACGCCGTTTCGCTGGCCCAGCCGGCTCATCGCCTGGTCCGGACACTGCTCGACCCCCAGATCGACATGGCGGAAGACTTCCTCGAGGAGCAGGAGCGGCGCCGGGCGCGTGGACTGGGTGACGAAATCTACGATGTGACGGCCTGGTCGTTGCCGATCATGTTCAACGTGGCGATGGATGCCTGCGACCGGCCTGTATCCGGAAACTTCGTCGAGGCGACCGACAATCCGGTCCGAGCCTTCGAGCTGGTCGAGCAGGAAGCGAAGGTCGCCTATGTCGTCCCGGCCGGGACCCGCGCGGCGCTGCACCTGGTCAGCCATGCGCTTCAGGCGGGTCTGGAGGTGCATACCAACCACAAGGCATTCACGCTTTCGGCGCGCGAGTTTCCCGAAGGCAGCTTCGTCATCAAACGGGCCGGCAATCCCGGTGATCTCGGCGAGCGACTGGCGGCGCTCGCGCGCGAGACCGGTGCCGAAGTGGTGGCCGTGAACGACAGCTGGGTGACCGATGGGCCGAACTTAGGTTCGATGAACGTCGTGAAGCTGCACGCGCCGAATATCGCGCTGGCCTGGGATGGGCCGACGAGTATGTACAGCGCCGGTCACGCTCGCTTCGTCATCGAGCGCCAGTTCGATTACCCGGTGACGCCGGTCCGGACGCTGCGTCTGGCCCGCGGACCGCTCGATGGTTTCGATGTGATCGTGCTTCCGGCCGAGACCAGCCGCTGGGGCGGGAGCTACAGCTCGTACTTCTCGGGCGATGCCGGTGAGCGACTCGAAGACTGGGTGCGTCGCGGCGGCACGCTGGTGCTGATCGATAACGCGGCCCATTTCGCGTCCACGCCGGACTACGACCTCACCGGCCTGCGGCGCGAGGACGCGGCGGAAGGACGTGATCTGGAGGATGAAGCCGACGACGAACCGGTCGTCGAGGGGACGATTCTCGAGAGCGTGGACGACTACCGCGAAGCGATCGCCGCCGATGGGCCCCTGCCGGACAACGTTTCGGGTGTTCTCGCCCGGGCCGAAACCGATCGCGAGCACTGGCTGGCCGCCGGTGCGGCCGAAACCGTCAACGTGCTGGTCCGCGGTCGGGACATCTACGCGCCGCTGCGCCGCGACCAGGGCTCGAACGTCGTGACCTACACCGGTCCCGAGGCCGTGCTCGCGAGCGGCTACTGGTGGGACGAGAACCGCCGGCAGCAGGCCTACAAGCCCTTCCTGACCCACCGCTCGCTCGGGGCCGGTCACGTCATCGTCTTTACCGAAGACCCGAACTTTCGGGCCTACCTCGACGGACTCAACGTGCTGTTCATGAACGCGCTGTTCCGGGCGCCGGCGATGGCCGACGTGGTGCGCTGAATCAGGCAATGCCTCTGATGGCAGCGGGGCATCGCGTTCAGCCGCGCGCCGCATTGCCCACAGCGCGCGGCCAGTAACGCAAGACTAATGCAGCAGGTGGTTTTCGAAGAACAGCACCACGGCCTCCGAGTAAAGGTCGCGGTTTTCCTTGCGCCGGAAACCGTGGCCCTCGTTCAGGGCGTTCATGTACCAGACCGGGCTGCCCTGGTCGCGCAGCGCGGCGACGATCTGCTCGGCCTCGGTGACCGGCACGCGCGGATCGTTCTGGCCCTGAATCACGAACATCGGCACCTTGATCTTCTCGACGTTGTTGAGCGGGCTGATGGCTTGCAGATGGGCGCGCATTTCCGGATCGCGCTCGTCGCCGTACTCGACCCGGCGCAGGTCGCGGCGGTAATCCTGGGTGTTTTCGAGGAAGGTCACGAAGTTGCTGATGCCGACGACATTGACCGCTGCCTTGAGCCGGTCGCTGTAGTGCACCGCGCTGGCCAGCACCATGTAGCCGCCGTAGCTGCCACCGAACACGGCGACGCGTTCCGAGTCAAGATCGGGCTGGGTCTCGATCCAGTCGAGCAGTGCGCCGATATCGCGCACCGAATCCTCGCGCAGAACTCCGTTGTCGAGTCTCAGAAAACTCTTTCCGTAGCCGGAGGAGCCGCGGACGTTCGGCCGGATGACGGCGACACCGAGTCGATCCATCCACATCGGATAGGTGCTGCTGAACCCGGGACGGGACTGGCTCTCCGGCCCGCCGTGGATCTGGATCACGACCGGGTGCGGGCCATCGCCCTCCGGCCGGTAGACGAAGGCCGGAATCTCGCGCGGGGTGCCGTCGACTTCGTCGAAGCTCGGGTACTGGATCAGCTCCGGCAGGACGAACCGTTCGGTATCCAGGCCTCCGACTTCGCTGTAGGTCCAGCGCGTCAGCTCACCGCTGTCCCAGTCCATCGCGTGGACGTCGCTCGGAGAGCGCGGATTGTTCAGAACCAGACCGAGCTGATCGCCGTCCGGGCTGAAGCGCAAGCCGCCGATGAGTCCGACGGGCACGTTCTCGATGGCCGAGAGCTCACCCGAGGCGATATCCAGGCGATAGATCCGGCTGAGTCCGCCTTCGTTGGTGACAACGGCGGCCGATCGACCGTCCGGGGCCAGCTCGAAGCCGCTGACCGACCAGTCGATATCACTGCTCAGGATTTTCGGTTCGGCGCCGTCGGCGAGCGACAGATAGGCGAGGCGGGCGAATTCGCTGTCGCGGTCGGTCAACAGGTAGATGCCTTCGCCATCCGCGCTGAATCCGCCAGCCAGGTTCCGGCTCGGCTCGGCTTCGCTGCCGGCGATCCGCGTCAGCTCACCGGTCTCGAGGTCGAGCAGGTGAATCCGTGACTCATTGACACTGATGTACTGCTGAACGAGCAGCCGCTCGCCCTCGGGCGAAAACTCCGCGGGACCCCACCAGCTTCCATCCGGGGATTCGAGAATCAGGCGCGCTTCGCTGCCGGCCTCGATGTCCATGATCCAGATGTCGTTGGATGCGCCGTTGCGGCGCGTCGACTGGAAGGCCAGGTAGCGACCGTCGGGCGACCACTCGAGCCCGCCGTTGCGCGACTCGCCGTCGCTGATCATGCGGTAGCTGCCGTCGCTCGGCTCGAACAGGAAGATCTGGCTGAACTCATTGCCGCCGCTGTCCATCAGGAAGGCCATCGTGTCCCCGCCCGGCCGGCGCGCCGCGCCGCCGACGGGCTCGTCGAACCAGGTCAACTGCTGCCGCGACCCGCCCGGCGCGTCGACCCGATGGATCTGGCTGACTTCGGCGAAGCGGGTGGCGATGAAGATCGATTCCCCGTCTGCGCTCCAGTCGAGCAGCCCGGCCGAGCGGACGTTCTGATAGCGGCGCAGTTGTTCGCCGATCTCCGCGGGAATTTCGGGGATGCCTTCGAGCACCACGTTACCCGAGTTCTCGGTGCGGGTTTCGACGTCGGCCCGGGACGGCGGCGCGAAGACGGTGAATGCCAGAGCCGCAACCAGCAGCAGGAAGGAACGGGTCATGATCGAAGAGCTCCTGAATACCTTGAAAGAAACCCCGAGAGCATAACCTGCCCGGATCAAGGCTTTGCAGCATCGTTCGGACCGTCTTGCCAAGGGAACTGTATTTTAGTACAGTCTGCCGCGTGAATCGCCGGAACCAACCCTCTCGCGGCCCGCTCGGTCGGGGCAGCGCCACTGCGCCGCCCCATCGCTTCAGCCGTCAGTCTGTCACCGCCATCGATGACGGCTGGCATCGCGAATTGGACGAGTTGCCGAAGCTGGTCACGGAGGTTCGGCCAGAGGTCGCGCGCAGCATCGTCAACGAGGTCCGCTCGCCCGATATCCCGATCGAGCAGTCGATCAACCCCTACCGTGGCTGCGAGCACGGCTGCGTCTACTGCTTCGCCCGGCCTACTCACAGCTATCTCGACCTGTCGCCGGGTCTCGATTTCGAAACCCGGCTGAGCTACAAGGCCAACGCCGCCGAGCTGCTGGAGCAGCGCTTTCGCTCGCCGGGCTACCGGGTCAGGCCGATCGCGCTGGGGATCAACACGGACGCCTATCAACCGATCGAACGCAAGCTCGGGATCACCCGCCGGCTCCTCGAGCTGATGCTCGAGTATCGTCACCCCGTCAGTCTGCTGACCAAGGGCGTGACGATGTTGCGCGATCTCGATCTGCTGGCGCAACTGGCCGAACGGAATCTGGTGTCGGTCTCGATCAGCATTACCACTCTCGACGCCGATCTGAAGCGGCGCATGGAGCCGCGCACCGCCTCGCCGCGAGCCCGTTTGAACATGCTCAGCAGCTTGCGCGAGATCGGCATCGAGCCCGGCGTGATGGTGGCCCCGGTCATTCCGGCGATCAACGACGGTGAACTCGAGACCATTCTGGCCCGCTCGGCCGGCGCCGGGGCAACCCGCGCCGATTACGTCGTGCTGCGCCTGCCGCATGAACTGAACGATCTGTTCCGCGACTGGCTCGGGCAGCACTATCCCGAAAGAGCCGCTCATGTCATGAGTCTGGTGCGGCAGCTGCACGGCGGGAAGGACTACGACACCCGTTTCGGTGTCCGGCAGTCGGGCCAGGGGCCCTTTGCACGCCTGCTGGCCCAGCGGTTCGAGGTCGCCGCCCGGCGTCACGATCTGAATACCGGATCGTCTTCTTCACTGAATTGCGAGGCGTTCAGGGTGCCCGTGCGTGGTGGAGACCAGCTTTCTCTGCTCTAGGGAACCTCTGAATGACACCGGTTTCGTTCGGCGCCGGCTCGGCATTCTGGAAATCGAAAAGAGAGCCGCTTATACTGCGGTGAAGCCACGCAGGGAGAGCATCCATGAGCCAGTTCGACGCCCAACTCGAAAAGTTTCGCACCGCCGACGGATTCATCGCCGCACTCGACCAGAGTGGTGGCAGCACGCCAAAGGCCTTGCGCCTCTACGGGATCGGTGAAGATGCCTGGTCCACCAGCGACGAGATGTTCGGCCTGGTCCACGAGATGCGCTCCCGTATCATCACCAGCCCGGCCTTCAACGGTGACCGCATTCTCGCGGCCATTCTGTTCGAGGACACGATGGATCGGGACATCGAGGGCAGCCGACCGCCGATTATCTCTGGGGACGTGAAGAACGTCGTGCCGATTCTCAAAGTCGACAAGGGCCTTGCCGAGGAAGTCGACGGCAGCCAGCTCATGAAGCCCATACCCGGGCTTGATCAGCTGCTGGCAAAGGCGAAATCGAAGGGCATTTTCGGGACCAAGATGCGGTCGGTGATCAAGAGCGCCAACGAAACCGGCATTGCCGCGAACGTCGACCAGCAGTTCGAGATCGGGCGCCGCATCGTCGCTGCCGGTCTGGTGCCGATCATCGAACCGGAGGTTGACATCAACGCGCCCGACAAGGCTGAAGCCGAAGCGCTTCTCTTGAACAAGATCATGGCGCAGCTCGATGCTCTGGACGACGACGATCAGGTCATGCTCAAGCTCACGCTCCCGGAGCAGGACAACCTCTATGCCGACTGCATTGCCCACCCGAACTGTCTGAAAGTCGTCGCGCTGTCCGGCGGTTACTCGCGTGATGAGGCCAACGCACGTCTCGCGCGCCAGCACGGCATGGTGGCCAGCTTCTCGCGGGCGCTGTCGGAAGGCCTGTCGGCGCAGCAGTCCGACGAGGAGTTCAACGCAACTCTGGACGCCTCGATCCAGAGCATTTTCGAAGCATCCTGCACCTGAGCTCGGTGCCGGAGGGAGACGAAGTCAATGCCGCGCTCGATCGTGGCGCGACTCGCTCCGGTTCTGCCGCCCTGAAGCAGCGCTCCGAACGCGGGGAGCACGCCGGGCCGGTCATCGAGGTTGCCGGCGGGATGCTGGTCGGGACATGAACGCTGTCCGCCCGGCACAGGCGGGTCGCAGGACGGTCAAGGGGCGGGCAGTCGCGCGGGCGGCTCGCGGGCATCTCCGATGAGCGATTTTCTCCAGCTTCTGATCATCGGCATCACGCAGGGCTGCGTGTACGGCCTGATCGCGCTCGGCTTCGTGATGATCTACAAGGCGACCGAGATGGTCAATTTCTCGCAGGGCGATCTCATGATGCTCGGGTCGTTCGTCGCCTGGACGCTCGTCGTCGATCTCGGTCTGGGTTTCTGGACCGGATTCGCGCTCGCGATCCTGATCATGGCGGCGGTCGGTTTCCTGATCGATTCTGTGATCGTCCGACGCATCATCGGTCAGCCGCAATTCGCCGTGATCATCCTCACCATCGGGCTCGGGATCATCATGCGGGCCGCGGCCGGCATGATCTGGGGGACCCAGCCGCTGTCCATGCCGACGCCCTTTACCGGCACATCCGACATCGGCGGTGCCATTATCGGCAACGAACGGCTCGCGATCATCGGTGCGACGGTGATCCTCATCACCGGGCTGTGGGCCTTCTTCCGCTTTTCGCGCTGGGGGATTGCCGTTCAGGCATCGTCGCAGAACCAGCTCGCCGCCTACTACGTCGGGATTCCGGTCCGGGTGATCTATTCGTCGGTCTGGGCCGGCGCAGCGGCGATTTCCACCGTCGCCGGTATTCTGCTCGCGCCGATCACCTTGATCGAGCCGCTCAACGGCTTCCTCGGCATCAAGGCGTTCGCCGCTGCCGTCATCGGCGGATTTTCCTCGATGCCCGGGGCGGTCGTCGGGGGCATCATCATCGGTGTCGCCGAGGCCTTTTCGAGTGCCTACTTCCCGCTCGTCAACGAAACGATCGGCTTCATCATCATGCTGGTCGTCCTGACTATCCGGCCGCATGGCCTGTTCGAGCGCACACATCGCAAGAAGGTCTGACATGCGGGTCATCTTCAAACGCAGCTACAATCAGGACATCCGTCTGGCCAGGCACTCCGGTCACCTGCTCTGGTACGGACTGCTGATCGCGCTGGCGCTGGCGGCCCCGCTGGTGCTCGATGCGTTCTACGTCGGCGAGGTAACGCGCGTACTGATCTACGCCCTGGCCGGACTCGGTCTCATGGTCCTGACCGGATTCTCCGGCCAGGTCAGCCTCGGCCACGCGGCCTTTCTCGCGATCGGCGCCTACACCAACGCGGTTCTTCTCGCGATGGGTTATTCCTCCTTCATCTCGATCCCGGCCGCGGCGCTGCTGAGCATGCTGGCCGGCATGATCGTCGCGCTTCCGGCCTCGCGCATGGCCGGCCCTTATCTCGCCATCGCCACGCTGGCCTTCGCGATCCTGGTCGAGGACATCATCGTCAAATGGGATGGCGTGACCGGTGGAAACCGCGGCATGGCGGTCGAGCCGCCGATGTTTTTCGGCTATCAGATGTGGGAGCCGTGGCAGCTGTATTACCTGTCCCTCGCTCTGCTGCTGTTCGGCATCCTGGCCGCCCTGAATATTCTGCGCAGTCCGGCCGGCCGGGCCATGATCGCCATTCGCGATTCCGAGGTATCGGCACGGAGCCTCGGTATTCATGTCACTCGCACCAAGCTCTACGCGTTCGCCGTCTCCGCCGCCCTGACCGGCCTTGCCGGCGCATTGCTGGCCCATTACCTGCAGTATCTGGCACCCGAAACCTTCGCCATTCTGCTGTCGATCCTGCTCCTGCTGATGATCGTCGTCGGCGGGCTGGGAACCGTGCACGGCGCGGTGCTCGGTGCCATTCTGATCGGTCTGCTGGAAACCGGAATATCGATCGGCAAGGACTGGCTGCCCGGCGCCATCGGCACGCTGCCCGGCCTCGAACCGCTGCTGTTCGGGCTGATCCTGGTCGGATTCATCCTGTTCGAACCGCTTGGCGTCTACGGTCGATGGGTGAAGATCCGGACCTTTTTCGAGTACTTCCCGCTGTACCGCAAAAAGGCCTTCAAGCGCCAGCGTGCGTACCTGAAGACGGAGCGCATGCATTGAGTTTCCTGGAGGTTCGGGATCTGACGGTGAAGTTCGGTGGCCTCAAGGCCGTCGATCAGGTCGGCTTCTCGGTCGGGCAGGGAATGATCTACGCGATTGTCGGTCCCAACGGGGCCGGCAAATCCACCATCTTCAACATCATCAGCCGTATCTATGAACCGGCCAGCGGCGCCATCGACTTCAAGGGCCAATCGCTGTTGTCGATGGGGCCGACCGACATCCCGCGCATCGGCATTGCCCGCACCTTCCAGAACCTGGAACTGTTCGAGCATGCCACCGTGCTGCAGAACCTTCTGGTCGGTCGACACATCCACAACCGCATACCGGTCTGGCGGCATTTTCTTTTCACGCCGGATCTCCGGCGGGCCGAAATCGAGCATCGACGAAAGGCCGAGGAGGTGATCGACTTCCTCGAGATCGCCCACTACCGCGACACGATGATTTCGGGACTACCCTACGGCGTTCGCAAGAAGGTCGAGCTCGCGCGCGCCCTGTGTACGGAGCCGGAGCTGTTGCTGCTCGACGAACCCGCGTCCGGCCTCAACCCCGAGGAGACCGAAGAGGTCGGATTCTGGATCGAGGACATTCGCCGGGATCTCGGCATCACGATCATCATGATCGAGCACGACATGTCGCTGGTCGCCGAAGTGTCGCAGCGCGTCCTCGCCATCGCCAACGGCCGGGTGCTCGTCGAGGGTTCGCACGATCAAGTCCAGGCGCACCCCGCCGTCATCGAGGCCTACCTGGGGAGCGCGGCATGAGTGGGGCTCCGATTCTGTCCGTCCGCAACATGGAGACCTTCTACGGTCCGGTGATGGCCGTGCGCGGCATCAGTCTCGAGGTTGCCGAAGGCGCGCTGGTCACGGTTCTCGGTGGCAACGGGGCCGGCAAGACGACGATCCTGAAGACCATCTGTGGTGCCCTTGAGCCGCGCAAGGGCTCGATCCGGTTCGCCGGTGAAGACATCACGGGCTGGCTGCCGGATCGGGTAGCGCGCTTCGGCGTGGGCCACGTGCCCGAGGGTCGCGAAGTGTTTCCGCTGCTGTCGGTGCGCGAGAATCTCGAGATCGGCGCTTTCGCCAGACGCGATCGATCGGCGATTTCCGATGATCTGGAGCGGGTATTCGAATATTTCCCGGATCTCAAGGCCAAGATCGGCGAGCAGGCGGCCTATCTTTCGGGCGGACAGCAGCAGATGCTGGCCATCGGGCGTTCGCTGATGATGCGGCCGAAACTGATGCTGCTGGACGAACCGTCGCTCGGGCTTTCGCCGATCCTCGTCTCGGAAATCTTCGATATCCTGGCCAGACTCAACGCCGAGGAAGGCGTCACGATGCTGCTGGTCGAGCAGAACGCGAACGTGGCGCTGAATATCGCCTCGGCCGGCTACGTGATCGAGGTCGGACGGGTGGTTTTCGAGGGTGATCGCGAGACGCTTCTGGCCAGTGAGGATATCCAGGAATTCTATCTGGGCAGGAAGCGCGCGAGCGAACGCGGGAAACGGCGCTGGAAGCAGAGAAAGACATGGCGGTAGCCTCGTCAGCCGGCGAAACGGGAGTGGTCGTCGACGGCTGCAGGACGGTGCCGCAGCTTTTTCGTCAGCGGGCAACAACGCTCGCGGCCAAAACGGCCTTGCGCGAGAAGGCGCTGGGCATCTGGCACGACATCAGCTGGACCGAATATTTCGAACAGGCGAGATCTTATGGGTGCGCCCTGATCGAGCTCGGTTTTCAGCGCGGCGACGTGCTGGCGATCGCCGCCGATCCGCGCAAGGAATGGCTGTACTTCGATATGGCGGCCCAGTGCTGCGGCGGCATCGCCAACGGCATCTACTCGACCGACTCCGCCGCGCAGATGCGCTATATCTTCCAGGACAGCGATGCCCGGTTTCTGGTCGTGGAAAACGAAGAGCAGCTCGACAAATGGCTCGAGGTCCGCGCGGACTTGCCGAATCTGATCAAGGTCATCGTGCTCGAAGACAAGGGCCTCAAGGAACTCGACGATCCCGACGTGATGTTCCTCGAGGACTTTGTCGGGCTCGGGCGCAGCCACCTGGAGGCGAATGCCGAGGAATGGGAGCGCCGGATCGATGCGACCCGTCCCGAAGACACCGCGCTCCTGGTCTACACTTCCGGCACGACCGGGCCACCCAAGGGCGCGATGATCTCGCAGCACAACGTCCTGTGGCAGGCGCGCAGTTTCGCCGGTCATTACGGAATCAACGGCAGCGACGAATGCGTTTCCTATCTGCCGCTCTGCCACATCGTCGAGCGCAGTCTCTCGGTGTTCCTGCCGCTGTATGCCGGTTCGACGGTCAATTTCATCGAAGCGCCCGGCACGGCCTTCGACAACATCACCGAAGTCTCGCCGACCTATTTTCTCGGCGTGCCGCGCATCTGGGAGAAGATGTACTCGTCGATCGTGCTGCGCATGAAGGACGCGACGTTCATCGGCAAGGCGGCTTTCGGCTGGGCGCTGCGGATTGGCGAGAGGGTGACCGAACTGAAGGACAGGGGTGAGCCCCTGCCGCCGGGCCTGCGGCTGGCGCGCTGGCTGGCCGGGCGTCTGGTCCACAACAACATCAAGGTGATGCTCGGACTCGATCGCGCCCGCGTCTGCATTACCGGTGCCGCGCCGATTTCTCCCGATCTGATCGGCTGGTTCCGGGCGCTGGGCGTGCCGCTGTTCGAGGCCTACGGACAGACCGAAAGCGCTGGAGGCATTACCGCCAACCGGGCCGGCGCCGACCGGGTCGGCACCATCGGCCGACCCGTGGAAGGTGTCGAGATCAGGATCGCCGAGGATGGCGAGATCCTGGCGCGCGGCGAATTCGTCTTCCAGGGCTATCTGAATCAGCCCGAAAAGACTGCCGAGACCGTTATCGACGGCTGGCTGTACACTGGCGATGTCGGATCGATGGATGCCGACGGCTTCGTGACGATCACCGATCGCAAGAAGGACATCATCATCACCGCCGGCGGGAAGAACATCACGCCGTCGGAGATCGAGAATCAGATCAAGGCCTCGCCGTATGTTTCGGATGCCGTGATCATCGGCGACCGACGAAAGTACCTGACCACGCTGATCATGATCGATCACGACAACGTCGCCCAGTTCGCGCAGGATATGAACGTACCGTTCTCCGACTTCCGCAGCCTCTGTCGGGCGGAGGAGGTGAGGGCGCTGATCAGCGCGGAAGTGGAAAAGGTCAACGTCCGGTTCGCGCGGGTCGAAACGGTCAAGAAGTTCCGCCTGATCGAACAGCAGTTGACGGCCGAAGACGATGAGCTGACCGCCACGATGAAACTGAAGCGGAGTTTCGTGGAAATCAAGTACAAGGATCTGATCGATGACATGTATGCAGACGCCTGACCCGGCGTTCCAGGAGGTGTAGACAATGAGTGGATTCGTCATCAAGGCAACCGGATTCGTGGCCGCGCTGGCCCTGGCCCTGGCCTCGCCGGCGGTCACGGCGGGCGTCACCGACACCGAGATCGTGATCGGCGGCAATACCCCCTTGAGCGGTCCGGCCGCGATCTGGGGTGCCACGTCGACCGACGCCGCGCAGATCCGTTTCGGCGAGGCCAATGACGCCGGCGGCATCCACGGCCGCCGGATCCGGATGATCGTCGAAGACAACCAGTACCAGGTGCCGCTCGCCGTCCGGGCGACGAACAAGCTGATCCGTCGCGACGAGGTGCTTGCCGTGTTCGGCGCCCTGGGCACGCCCCAGGTGCTGGCGATCAAGGACCGCATGTTCCAGGCCGGGGTTCCACTGTTGTTTCCGTTCACCGCTGCCAGGGCCGTGAACGGAGATTTCGAGCCGCTCAAGATCACCTACGGCTCGACCTATTACGACCAGGTTCAGGCGGCGATCGAGCATTTCACGACCGAGCGCGGCCGGGAAAATGTCTGCGTGATGTACCAGGACAGCGACTACGGCGCGGAAGTCCGCCGGGCGGCCGAGGACAAACTGGCCGAGATGGGCAAGGAGCTCGTGTCGGCGGTTTCGCACAAGCCGACGGCGACCGAGTTCGTCGGCGCGATGACGGGATTCAACTCGGCCGGCTGCGACCTGATCATCATGGGGACGGTCATCCGCGACACGATCGTCGGGTATGCCACGGCCCGTCGGCTCGGCCTCGACGCCGATCTCGTCACGACGGCGGCCGGCATCGATAATTTCGTCGCCGCAGCCGAGGGCGGGGCAACCGAGGGCCTGTACGGCTTCGGGATGATCGCTCCGGTCTATCGCGACAACCTGCCGGAGACCGCTGAGAGCTTCTTTGACAGCTACCGCGAGCGCCACGGCAGCGATCCGGGCGTGGCCGCGATGATGGGCTATATGTGGGCGGATATCCTGATTCAGGCCCTCGAAAACGCCGGCCGTGATCTGACTGCCGACAGCCTGATGGCCGGTTTTCGCCAGATCAAGGACTACCAGGATCCGTTCGGCAATCCGCCGTTCAGCTTCGGCGAAGGTGATCACCACGGGTCGGAAGAGATGGTCTTCCTCGAGGTCCGGGGTGGTCGCTGGATGACCGTCGAAAGCGATTGACTCCGCCGGGCTTCGGCCCTGGTCCGGTTCGCGGCCGAGGCTCCTGGGGAGAAACTGCAGTATGATCAGCGACTTGAGTGCGTGTCGCTGATTCCCGGCCGGCTTCGGGCAAAACGCCCGCAGTTCCTTGACAGCTTCGCAAAAGCGTCTAAAATACACGGCTCGGTTGCGGGAATAGCTCAGTTGGTAGAGCACAACCTTGCCAAGGTTGGGGTCGCGAGTTCGAGTCTCGTTTCCCGCTCCAGAATTCTCTCTGAGGCCCTGGTTCCGCCGGGGCCTCGTGCGTTCAGGGCGCGCGATCGGTTAGAATCCTGGGACGAAAGATGTCTACTTCCCCAAAGGCTAGGTGGCAGAGTGGTTATGCAGCGGCCTGCAAAGCCGTGTACCTCGGTTCGACTCCGGGCCTAGCCTCCAGATGATCATTCGAGCCGCCGAATCCTCGTGATCGGCGGCTCGTTTCATTTATGATCCTTGTTGCTCGACCGTTCCTGCTGCCCGGGTGGCGAAATTGGTAGACGCAAGGGACTTAAAATCCCTCGGGGGCAACCCCGTGCCGGTTCGAGTCCGGCTCCGGGCACCAATAAATAAAGGGCTTTCAGCGGTTTTAGTGGGTCATGCGAGTCTAGCCCCAATTTAACGTGTAACCCATATGTAACCCCAAATGGCGCGTTTTTGCCGGGTTACATGGGTTACATGGGCAGCCAATCACCAGCCGAAACCAGCCAGCCGACGCCACTCCGCAAAACCTAGCCGATCACGTAGTCATCCCAGGCAGCGGATAACTTAGTATCCGCTACCGCCTCGATCAGCAATTGCCGCGCCTGCTGGCTGGTCCGTTTTCCGATCCCCTTTCCCGTGCCCACCTTGTCAGGTAATCGAGCCTGGAGCCATTCGCGCACCGCCGCGCGGTCATCGGGTGCCTTGCCCAGCTTGACCGCCATCATGACGGATAGAATAGTATCAACAGTGATGGTAGTCCGCTGGTCGCCCAGGTTGATGTGCAATCGAGTCTGGTTCATGGGGTGCCCTTGTGGTGATGGTGGATAGTATTGTATCACAAGGGATAGCCTGATGGATATTTTTGTATCCAACATATTGGAGTTCGGACCATAAAAAAGCCCCGGCCACCGGCCGGGGCTATCGGATGCTTTCGATTGGCACGGCATCCAGCGCGCTCCACGCTATACCCCGTGGCAGGGCCCACTAATCGCTAGACTGGCCGATCCCCGAGAATTGCAGCGCCAGCGCCGTTTCCTGTTCGGTCAGGCCCGCCGCCTTCGCCGTGGCCAGGGCTTCGACCACGCCGGACAGCGCCCGAGCCCGGCCGCCGGCATCATAGGCTTGCAACGGCTGCATGACATCAATCTGAGTCGGTCCCAGCTTCGCGGCGCATTCGGTCGCAATCTGTCCGGCAATGGGCTGCAATGTCCACGTGGCCAGATGCCGCTGAGCCTCTCTGACCAGCGGACCAGCCGCCCCGGCATCGAACAGGGCCGGCAGCACGCCGAAGGCGCACAGGATCGACTGGCGCGCCGCCGTCAGAGTTTCGGCCGTCATCGAACGCGACAGGTCCGGCGACAGGTCGGACGGTTTCCAGTCCTGCAACGGAGCCGGACCGCCGGCCGCCGTGACCTGGACCGATTCGCGCAGCAGTACGCGTCCTCGCTGCCCTCTGAACGATTGCGCGAGCAAATCGTTATCTACCTGCGGGTTCTCGGGCATCGGGGCTATCTGGCTGCCCAGGGGCGCATTCGCGAAAGTCTCCGACAGCGCATCTTCGACCGCGTGAAGCAATCCAGCGGTCAGGCTGGCACGTCGGAGCGGGCCTGTACCGTGCCAGGGCTGGTTCGGATCGCAGCCGATCCGAAAGTGCAGCACTTCGGCAGCCAGGGCGGTTTGAATGGAACCGCCGCCGGTATCCGGCACGGTCACGCGATACGCCCTCGGCACGCCGTCACGGGTGGTCACGTCGTAATCGGAAACCGGAACCAGCCGATCGCGGATCAGGAACAGGGCCTCACCACGAAGCCCGAGCGAACGGCCAGCCAGCGCCAGGGCATCAGGCGTCAGCAGCGGTTCATCGGCATCGGCCAGGCTTAGGCCGTGCTCCCAAAGTGATATGCAGCTCTGAGCCGTGCCGGTCAGCTCCGCAATACCTCGCCGGCCCTGTATCGCGTCAGCTCGAACCGCCATGGCAATGTCGGTAAACGACTGCCGCCGCTCGGGCTCGGATCGTTTGAAGATTCGCGCAAGCCAGCTCATCGAAAGGCCCTCAGCAGGTCCGACGCGCCGGAGTAGTGCAGCGCCTTGGCCTTCCACGTTGCCGGCCGTTCGTTCTGCCATTGAAGTGAGCCACCCAGGTTCATGCTGTGGCTGTTCACGGTCGCGGGCATGTCGGCATCGTCCGCAAGATACTCGGCAAGACGCCGGAACGCTTCGGCCACCGCCTCGGGCACGGTATCCGTGCCGACGGTCGCCGTGATTCGATAGGTTTCTGAATCCAGCTTGTAGCCCAGGGGCGCGGCTGCCAGCGTGACCGCTTCCCAACCATCGCCGTTCCACTGTTCGGCCTGGTCCAGGGTCGCGGGCTTCAGTGGAAACGTGAACACGCCAGGGCCGTTCACGATCCAGGAAACAGACCGTTCGCCATAGCGGTATCGAATCCAGGACTCGAGCCGCTGCCAGATCGCGTCATGGTTCAAGGCATCGGCCGCGTCCGACAATCCCGTGATCGCCGGTCGGCTGGTCGGTTCGTCTTCGTCCTGCCGGACAATCAGCGCCATCTGTAGGCCCCCGGAATCCTTCGAGCGGTCGGCAGCTTCCAGGCCCGGCCTTCGACGGTCGAATCTTTGTAGGCTGGCGAAGTGACAATGCTCAACTCATAGAGCAGCGCCGCGCGAATGGTCCGAATCAGGGCCTGCCCTTCGCTCGGGTCTTCTTCTTCGACCGTTTCAGCGTCTGGTACTGCCCGTTCGGGTGGAATGCGAAAGCCCGGAGAGATACCGACAGCCAGGCCGGCAGCAATCAGCGCCAGGGCATCGCGGGCATAGCTCGTATCGGCGACCTCGGGCGATATGCGGGCCTCGAAGGTCAGCGCATCGTCGGAATCGGTCAGCAGTAGCGAGCCGTTCAGCTTCGACGCCAAGGGCTTTCCGTAATCGTGCCCGACCAGCAGATGGATTTCCTCATCCGGCAATTCGACGCGGTAGGAAAACGCCCGAGATGAAAACCGTTCTTTACGCGGTCGACCACGCCGGCCGCCGTCGGATAGGACAGCCAGCGGGCCATAAGGGAACCGGCCCCGGAGAATCCGCGAGCCGTCCTGTTCCCGCCGGACCGATAGCCCGGCCTGGAAAACGCCGGTCTCCATTACCGAACGCCGGTCAGGACTTCCAACTGAGCCGGACGGGCCACGGTGACATCCATCGTCGCCAGGGCCGTCAGGCGAACCGCTCCGCTTGCCGCATCGGAGTACGGATCGCGGATCAGATCGACAGCGCCCCAGGTCGCCACGAAAAACGCCGGCACGCCGCCCGCGTTCGTCGTCAGCAGCGCGTTCGATTCTGGCGGGCTGCCAGCCGGGGCCGCCAGGGCATTCGGGCTAATGGCGACATTCGCCGCCGGAATGCTCCGCACCAAGCGATCCCATTCACTGACGGCCGTTCCAGAGATCAGCGTATCGTCCAGGGAGTCCCAAATCTCGGGCCGGATCAGCAGCCGGACGGCATCCGGGCTGTTCGCTGCATTCGCCGTCATGAATCGAACCACCGCCGCGCGGAATGCTGACCAGGTGGCCGCCGCATCAATCGCCGTTTCCGCGATTCCATAGCCGCTCGCATCGGCGATGATGCCGGCCGGCTGGCCGCTGGAGTCGGAGCCTTGGAAAACAGCGCGGTCCAGCTCGGCAGCGATTGCGCCGTTCAGGTCACGCCGCACCGCCTGTTCGAGCGCTTGGCCCGATTGCTTCATGCTCTTGCGCGTCAGCTTGGCGCGAATGCCGAGCGTGTGATCAGGCGTCAGCGGCCGGTCGGTCGTCGCGTACGCGGTCGGGCCGGCAACGTCGCCGGTTTCGGTCGCCGCCCATCCTGCCGTAATGCTCGAAGTCGTTACCGGATACTCAGCCTCGCCGGATTGAATGGCGATCATCGAACCGCCCATGCGAGCCGCTACCGATGCCGGAAACAGCCGGTCGATAATCGGGCGCGTGCTTCGCGGGTTCGGGGTGCCGCTTGCCACGGTTTCGCCGGCTCGCTGCTCCAGGGCAGCCCATGGGATCGGGACGCCACGATAACCGCCCTGCGACCGGAGTTCCTGCACAACTTCAGCGGTAGCGCCATCAAGCGCCCGGCCTTCGTCCAGGTACAGCGCGGCCTGTCGCAGTTCGAACCGTTCAATGAGTCGGTCAAACTCGGCAGCGTCTCGGGTTTCGAGTTCCTTGCCCGCGCTTGAGCGTTCTTCATCTTCAGCAACGAGCGCGGCCCGGTAACGGGTCTCATTGCTTCGGTATTCCTGGTCTAGTTCATTCATCGAGCGGGTTTCGTCATCGCTCGGTGAATCCTTGGCGGCTAGTTCAGCAAGAGATTGTCGAATCTCTGATTGCCGTTTCTGAATACGGGTTGATTGCAGCATGGGTCAAGCCTCAAATTGTGATCACGTCTCAATTTTACTGTATTTCCGTACAGTTCCGCGAATCAGGATTTTCCACGCCAAACGGTCTTTTGAGATCGGCTTTAGGCCCAGGTCTTCGCGCGTCTTCAACGTGTGGCAACTCGAACAAAGCGTTTGCAGATTCGACAGCTCGAACGCCAGCTCGGGCGCATCACGAACGGGCCGGATATGGTCGACTTCGAGACGCTGCCGAGCGCCGCATTGCACGCACTGGAAACCATCACGCCTCAGCGCCTGCAAACGAAGCGCCGGCCAGCGCCGATCACGCCCGGCAAGTTTGGAAGGTCGGTCGAATGACTTCACGCCCATTGCGGAGCCCGTGCGCGATGGATGGGCCGGGCTTTGCGCCGGGCACCTTCAGCAATGGCCAGGATTGCAGCCGCCGCCGCGTCGATTCGTCCGGTACTCCGTCCCTTCGCCAGCTTGGCATTGCCAGCCGGGTCGGACAGGGTGACGGCATCAGCAAACGCAGAGCGAAGCAACAATGACGGTTTGCTCTGTACTTCGCCATCGAACAGCGCGCGCCGGAACCGCTCCACGTCTTCGGCCCCGTCCCTGAATCCCTGACCACGCCAGACCACCGGAAGGCGAAGACTGGCCGCGCTCATGGCTTCCGCGAACTCGGCTTGTCGGTAACGGTCGGCAGTGAAGCAAGTCACCGCCGCCCCGTCGAGCGCCTCCATGATTGACCGCAGAAAACCCGCAGCAGGAACAACACGGTCGCCAAGGGTGAGCAATTCGCCTCGGTCCTGCATTTCGACGTAGCGATCCCCGACCGCATCGCGTGCGCCTCGGTCAGCCAGGGACGGATTGCAGGCAAACGCGCCGAAGGTTTCGAGCCGTCCGGTATTCGGCCAGTACAGCGCACAGGCAGACATCGAAGCCGAGCCGCCCAGGTCGATACCGACCACGCAACCGCCCTCGCGGGGTGGAAGCTCTGACACCTCGCATTCGAGCCATTCATCAACCGTGATGAGCGCATTTCGCAACTCTCCGGAGCATCGCTCATTCCGGTTGTAGAGCCGAAACGACGAAAGCGCCGAACCGCCCCGCGCAATCGCGCGCTGGGCCTGTGCCTGTAGCCATTGGACGCTCGAACCGATACCGGCTTTCGCGCCGGGGTTGGCTTCCAGCAGCGACGCAAGATCATCGGCTGGCAAGCCGGGCGCGGGCCGATGTTCCTGCACATAGGTGCCGGGTGGTGGATTGTCGAGCCACTGCGAGAATGAATGCGAGTCATCCGAAGCCGACGTGCTGATGATGACCGCCCGGCCGTTCCGCTTGCCGAGCCCGGATAGAAGGGTTGCTTCGAGATCGTCGCCTTGCTCAGGTCGCCAGTGCCCGCGCTCATCCATCAGACAGAACGTCGGAGCCGTGCCTAGCGCGTTTTTCGAGTCGGCAGCGATAACCCGCAACAGATGCCCGCCGCCATCGCCGTGGTATTCGACCTCAAGCCGTGGATTGCGCCGAATGGTCAATTGGTCGCGTAAGTCTTCGGACAGCGACTCCGCGAAGCCGACAACGAACGAGAACGCAATGCGGGCTTGGTCTCGCGTTCGGGCCGCAATCAGAATTTCGCGCCGTGGCTGCGAGTCCCAGGCCCCCAACAGGGCACCCAGGGCCAGGGAGCCCGATAGCGCGCTCTTGCCGTTGCCGCGTCCGACAGATAGCACGCCAATCTGAATATCCTTCGCGAGCGCGCCGCGAATGAACTTCCGCTGAAACGGAGCCAGCTTGATCGGGTCGCCTGCCTTCGGGCCTTCGGGCACCTTGAGCCCCTCAATGAACTCCATGGCCAGCGTGGCGGGTTGCTTTCTGCTCATTGGGGCCCCTTTTGCGAGTGACTTTTGAACACCACCCCCGCGCGCGCGCGCCCAGCAGAGAAACCGCCTATTGGGACCGCCGCCATCAGTGCCACGCTCCGCCGTCTGGCTGTTCGATACGAGCCCGCCAAATCTCCACGGCTTCATCATCAAGCGGAAGCTCTGGCGCAGCTTCCCGCAACCAGACCACCGCATGATCGAACGATCGATGCGGGCCTTGAATGGTCCACTGCTGGTCAGCTTCGACGAATATTCCCATGAACCCGGTTCGCGGGTCCCAGAGAATGCCCAGGCCAGCCGGCTGGCAGAATAGCCAGTTTCGCGGATCGTCAATGCTCTCTTGCCGAATCGGATTCATCGCGCCTCCACGTCTTCGATAATGTCAGCCAGCTTGACGCCGGATTCATACGTGCCGAGCACTTCCGCCGGCCCTGGAATGACGTGCAGGCTGTAATCGCCGTCCCTGATCAACGTGGCGTATCCATGTTTGAACACGGCGGCCCGAACCTGCCTTGCCTGTTGCTCTTGCGTGCCGGCCCGCAGCTTCACCTCTTGACCTCCAGACGTTGCACCGCACGCCAGCCCGCTTTGACCTCGCGACCCGACGGCGCACGCAAGGTCAGCAGCGGGTCATCAAGCGAGATGACTTGAAACGTCGCTTCGATGTTCGGCAGCCTCACCGCGTCGCCGATTCTGATACCGCCTAACGTGTCAGGCTTCCAGGCCGTTGATGCCGGCGCGCGCTGGTCCGGGTTCAGCGGCTTGGCCAACTCGGCATATTGTTCAACTTGCTTGCGACCGTTCATGAACTTACCCCCACGTTATCCACAGGCCCTATAATTGACTTCAACCGACGACCGCACGCCCTCACCACAGGAAACGAACGGCCGCCGGCGCGGGCTTTTGGGTAGTTTGAAGGTTCGGCCGACCGCTTTATGAAGGGCCAAACGCGTGTAAACCATTGCCAAGCAAATCCCCGCAGGCCAATAACGGCAGGGCCTACAGCGATGACTAGCGGGTACTGGTATGGGTGTAGGTGTTGGTTAAGGTACAGGTGAAGGTCAAGGTCAACTGACTTCATGGCGTGCCTGCCTCAACTGAAAGCATTTCGTCGACCACGGAATAGCGCAGGGCCTCGGGCAGTGCTCGCTGCCTGTAATCGGTCTCTACAGTGCGGACAGACACAAGCAGGACGCATGACCGCAGGCGCGACAGCGCAATCCTGTCCGGCCTCTCGCTACCTCCAGTGACTCGAACAAACTGCCTGAATAACTCGCTGGTATGGCGGACCTTGAACGTGCCGTTTTTGCGGCCGCGTCCGTTCAATCGCTCGACACGATAGGCGCGGTACAGGCGCGCGCCATCGTGTTCACCACCGACAATGCGGAAGTGAACGTAAACGCGCGGAGACTTCGAGAACAGCGCGGTTTCATGATGCTGGTAGACCGCCTGATATCGGCCAGGGGGTATCAATGGCGGCGCGTCGACTAGCTCGCCACCATGTAGCGTGCCGACATTGTTCATGCCGCCGCCTCGCTGGTGTTCGAGCGAACGCGAGATTCAATGAACGCGTCAAGATCAGCGCGGCGATACTTGACCAGGCGACCAAGTTTGACGAACCGGGGGCCGCTGCCACGAGTTCGCCAGGCCTCGAGCGTGGTTCGTTTCAGGCCGAGATATTCGGCGGCTTGGTCAGAATCGAGAAAGGGTGTGTTCGTTGCCATGGGTTATGTCCGTTTTGTGTGTAGGGACATTAAACCCGACAAAACCCGCTTTTCCCGACTCAGGAAAAACGCGTTTTTGTTGCGCCATTACATCATCTTTTGAAGTGTTGACGCCGAACAGCCGACCGCCTTGGCGATTATCTCGAGCGCGCGGCTACTCGGTGACTTGTAGCGGATTCGCTTCAATCTATGGGCCCGTGCATTGCTTTCGAGGGCCTTCCGCAACTCTTCCGGCCACGTTTCGGGCACTTGGCCCGCCTTGATGATGCTGGCGAATCGGTCGCGCCAATAGGTGAGGAATCCCTTGTCAGATTCCATGTTTCGAGCCCAGCGCACCGCCTCAGATTCAGAGCCGCCCCGGCCGTCGAAGTAATCTCCTTTCACGATATCGAGGAACACCTCGTTCAGTTCGATGGGAATAGGCTCGTTGAACTGAAGGCACCACCGAAGATGCCCACGGGAAAGCCGCTGGCCTTTCCTGTGGATATCGAGCGCTGAATGCCAGACGCCGGGCGGCGTCCGTGAGTCCGTCAGATTCCATTCTCGCAGTTCGTGAGACTGCATGAAAGTCAGGATTTCATTCACGCGCGGCGGTCCTTCATGCTGACAACGTTCCCGCCTTCATGAATCTTGCGCTGTTCCTCGAAGTGTTCGCCGATGCGGTCAGCCTCGGGTTTCAGGTTGCGAACGTCTGAAAGATCGGTGTAGGCGGCCAGGGTGATGTCGGAGTTTTGCTTGTGATTCATCAGGGCCTTTGTTCGCCACAATTCCACGTTGCAGGCTGCGGCAACGGCGCGAAACGTCCGGCGAAGATCGTGCGCTGTAACTTCGATGCCGGTCTGTTCCGAAAGGGCTTGCAATTGGCCTCGGCAGTCGCTCAGATGACCGCTACCGGATCGGGCAGGGAAGACGTAGCCGGATCGGTTCGGGCGGCTTTCGAGGATCGCGGCGGCCGTTCCGGAGAGGGGCGCGGTTAAGTCGGTTCGGTTCTTCGTGTCGGTCAGGCGCATTGCTCGGCCTTCCAGGTCCACGTCATCCCAACGAAGCGCGCGCGCTTCGCCAATCCGCAAGCCGGTCACAGCTAGCAGGGCGATTAGATCGGCAGCCGCTTGGCTGGCCTTCGTGAGTTCACCGCTTGTCCGCATCTTCGTCAGTGCTGACCACCATGCGCCAATCTGGTCCAGCGGCACGAACGTCTTGCGCGCCTTGACCGCTCGCAGCATGGACGCATCGCGAAGGACGCCAACGGGGTTGTCCTTGATGATGGGCCGGTCTTCCGCGTCACGATGCCGGGCGGCCGCATAGTTGATCAGCGCGCGCAGGATTCGGAATGCTTGGTTAGCTTGGGCAACTGAGCGCTTGCAGCGCAGCGCATAACGGCGGCTCACCATTTCGCGAGAGATTTCAGTTATCGGGCGCGCCTTCCAATCCGCGAAGGTGTCGGCCAGATGCTTGTCGATGTCGGCCTTCGTGCTGGCCTTGAGCGGTAGGCCCTTCGATGTCCGGCGGTTCGCTTTGTAGTCCTTCGCAACGTCTTCGAGCGTAACGGCTTTGGCCTTGCGTTCGCGCTTGACGGCGGCGGGATCGTTGCCGGCTGCCATCTTTCCTAAAGCCGCTTTCGCCAGGCTTCGGGCTTGGCTGGCTGTGATCGTGCCATGCCGGCCAATGGTCTCCCGTCTGGCCTTTCCGTCGACTTTGGCCTGTGCAATGTAGGACTTCGCGCCGGCAGCCGTGACGCGGACGCCAAACCCTCTCAGCTCGCCATCCCAGTGAAGTGAATAACCCTTATCGGGTGGCGTCAATTTGTCGACCGTGGTCTTCGATATTTTCATTCGATTCTGAATCCCTTGAGTTCCCGTGTAACCCATATGTAACCCGATTTCATCAAATTACATCCTAACTCATGGGATTATTTTAGCCTCTAAGGCCGCATAAATCAAAGGTTCTCCAACTTCATGTAACCCAATCAGAGACTAAAAAAAGGGACTTAAAATCCCTCGGGGGCAACCCCGTGCCGGTTCGAGTCCGGCTCCGGGCACCACTATTTTTTCGTTCTGGCCCCGATGTGAGACTGCAGCAGTTCCTGCCTTGATTGTTCGTGGGCTTGCTGGAGGTGCTGGAAGAATTCGTCACCGTTTCCGGCCTCGTCGACGTCGCTGGCCACCATGGTGCTTGCGCAGAGAAGCTGCAGCGGTTCCGAAGCCAGTCGGAACGGATGGGTTCCGAGCAGTCGCCGGAGCCGTTGGTGCACGATTTCGGCACCGTCGGCCTCGGTCATCGGCAGGATCAGCAGCGGTAAGGCCCTGCGGGATTTGTCGAGCGAACCCACCAGGTCGAGATCGCGCATCTGATTGACGATGATCTCGTAGACCTTGGGCAGCAGGCGAGCTCGCTCCGAATCGGACGGCACATGCACCTTGCCGTTGGGCTCGCGCAGCAGCTCGATCGAGAGCTTGATGACCGCGAATGGGGTCCTGTATCGCTCGGCGCTCTTGATTTCGCGCTTCAGGAAGAAGGCAGTGTTGGTGGGGTTGAGCACGCGCGGAGGCAGCTCGGGGATTTCCGGCGGTGTCGTGCCGGCTTGCGCTTCGCTGGCGCGGTCTTTGCTTGCGCGCTGACCCGAGTCGAGTTTCTGCTTGAGTTCCGAGATCAGATCCGACGGCAGGCCCTGTCGATGGAGTTGATCGATCAGCAGCTCCTGGACCCGCTTGAGCTGCAGACCGAGCGCGCCCGATTCACCGTCGCCTTTCGGGTTGATCAAGCGCTCGCTGATTCGCTCGATGTAGTCCGAAAAGGCCGAAGACAGCTGTTGCTCGTCGGTCACGCCGGACCGACGCAACTCGGTAGCCATCACGATCAGACGCGCCGCTTCGGCCGGGTCGTCGCGGATCTGGTCGACGATTTCGTCGACATCCAGACCGACGCTGTCGGCACCCTGCTCGAGAGCACGGACGAGCTGTTCGCCCTTGAGTTCCCCGGACAGATGCTTGATCAGCTTGCCGTATTCCAGCGGCGTCATGCCTTCGGCGAACAGCCCCTGCTTGAGCTGCGGCAGCAGGCGCCTGAGGTCGCGGGCATCGGGCAGCATGCGCTGGATGATCTGGGCAAGACGGGCGGGCGAAAAAGTGCCCGATCGATACTCTTCGCGCACCAGCGAGACCAGCGTCGAATAGGTGAGTTGATCGATTTCTCCGAGAACCTGGTCATCGCCAGCCAGTACTTGCACCATATCCCGGTCAGCGTCGACCTTGCGCCTGAGATTGTCGCGCAGACGATTGACCGCCTTCAGGACCTCCTCTGACGACAGGGCCTTGTCGTCGCCGAGCTGGCCGCTTTCGACCTGGCTGGTCAGATTGCGCAGCTGCCTGACCAGCTGCGGACGGCGCGCATCGTCCTGCTGATGCTCCGAGACCTGCCCGGCGTAGGCGCCCGGGTTCCGGACCAGCTCGGTCAGGGACAGAAGCGAAGCGAGCGATCCGAACGAGTCATCCGCGCCGCTGCTGTTCGATGGCCGGCGGACGGACGGAGAATCGGCGGCCGCCTCGGCGTCGGTCGAATCCGTATCGACCACCTTCTGGTCGGCGGTGACCTTGCGGAAGACGATGTAGTTGAGCCTGATGTGTTCGACAGCCTCCGCTTCAAGATGCGCGCGGGCCGCGGCGGCAGTGGGAAAACCATCGCCGTCGGACAGGGTTTGCATCAGCGCGACGACTTCCCGGAGTTCGATGCCGGGCTCGAAAGTGATCGACTCGATCGTCATCCGTGCGAGCTGATTGATCAGTCGGCGCGGGTTGAAGCGCTGTCCCACCGGGTGGTTCTCGATGAACAGCGCGCCCCGATCGAGAATCAGGGTCAGGGACTCGGTCTGGCCCTCGTGTCCGGTCAGCGTCTCGTGCAGCGCCTGGACCGCGCGGGTGGCCAGCGGATGGTCATGTCCATAGCTGCTGGCCGTTGTGAAGGCGGTATTGAATTGTCGGGCGAGCAGTTCGGCCGAGCGTTCGTTGAAGCCGTCCGCCCGGCCCGATCCGGAATCGGGGCCTCTGGCTGGCGAGCGGTTCCTGGCGGAGGTCATCGCCGTCCGGCAGCCTTGCTCAGGGCAGCGTTGAATTCCGCCGCGGTGTCGAAGCGGGCCTGTGGCGACACGGCCGTTGCTCGCAGGATGATCGATTCCATGGAATTCGTGATTCTTTCCGAGCACTGCTGCGGCGAGCGAAGGAAGAAGGATTCGGGATCGCGGACCTTGCGCGTGACCGTCTCCATTGCGTCCTCGTCCCGGACCGGCAATTCTCCCGCCAGCAGTTCGAACAGTACGACCCCGACCGCATAGAGGTCGGTGCGGTGATCGGTGTCGCGGGCCGCGGCCTGTTCCGGCGAAAGGTAGGTCGGCGTACCCACGACCATTCCGCGTGTCAGCGACTCGATCTGCAGTGTCTTGGCGATCCCGAAATCGGCGATAAGGGCGCGGCCGGCGCGGTTCTCGACGAGGACGTTGGCTGGTTTGAGGTCCTGGTGGATCACGCCGGCCCCGTGGGCGTACTCGAGGCCTTCCAGTACTTCGCCGACCAGCCGGAAGACGTGATGGAGCGGCAGCAGGCGGCGGGCCGGCACGGGGTGCCGGCGCAGGCGTTCGAGGAGCCGGGCAAGATCCTGTCCGTCGACCAGCTGGATGACCTGGTAGAAATAGTCCTCGTCCTCTCCGGTTTCGAAAATCGTGATGATATTGGGGTGGTCGAGTACGGCGACGGTTTCGGCTTCGTCGCGGAACTGCTGTCGGGCCAGTTTGCTGCTTGCAAGCGCCTTCGGTAGCAGTTTGATCGCCACCTGGCGCTTGAGTGAGGTCTGGTAGCCGACAAACACCGCACCCATCGCACCGCGCCCCAGTTCGCGCACCACGACGTAGTTGCCGAACGAGCGGCCAATGGCATCACGAAAGTCGATGGTTTTCATGCCAGTTCACGTCGATCCTCCCGAATACCCGCCACTACCGAGTATATCAATGATTCGTGATTTCGGTCACACTTCGGGCCCTCCACGAAGCCTTCGCTGATATCGCGCGGCAAAGTCACTAGACTGCGCTTTGGACGCGCCGATCCGGCCCGAGCCTGTCGGTCCTTCGCCCCATCCACGCTCACCGGAATCGCGCCAGGCATCGGCAGACTAATCCTAGAAGGACGCGAATGAAATGACCATATCGATCAGGCTCGACTCGGAAATCGGCCCGCTGGAGACCGTTGTGGTCCATACGCCGGGCCAGGAAATGGAGAACATGACGCCGGAATCGGCGGCTGAAGTGCTCTATGACGACATCCTGAGCCTTCCGCTGGCCCTGGCCGAACATCGCCAGCTCAAGGGCGTCCTGGAAAAGGTCGCGCGCGTGATCGAGCTGAAGTCGCTACTGGCCGAAGTGCTCGAATCCGAATCGGTCCGCCTGGCGCTGGTCCAGGAGCTGTGCCGGCTCTACGACTGTCCCGAGCTGATCGAAACGCTCGCAGGAACGCCACCTTCGGTTCTTGCCGGGAAACTCATCGAGGGCACGCCGAAAAAGGCCATCAGTCTGGAAAAGTATCTCAGTCCATCGCGCTACGCGATTCCGCCGCTGCCGAATACCTTCTTCACCCGCGATGCCACGATGTGTCTGAACGAGCGGGTCATCATCGGCTCCATGGCCTACAAGGCCCGGGTCGCCGAGGCGCTGCTGCTCAAGGCGGTGTTCAAGTATCACCCCGACATCGACAGCCGCGGCTTCTACCTCGACGGCACGGCTGACCGGAACGACGAGGTCACGATCGAAGGTGGCGACCTGCTGGTCATTCGAAAGGACCTCGTGGTCATCGGCTACAGCGAGCGGACTTCGGTGGCAGGCATCGACGGGCTCATGAAGTCCATCGCCAGCCAGGGACCGGTGCGCAACTTCGTCGTGGTCGAGATTCCCAAGACCCGGGCGACCATCCATCTCGACATGATTTTCACGATGGTCGACCGTGACAAGTGCGTCGTTTTTCCGCCGTTGATCACGGGCCGGCAGCGATCGCGCGCGTTCCATTGTCGCTTCGATCAGGGTGAGCAGGCGCAGATCGTCGAGCACGATTCGGTGTTGAGAGCGCTCGCCGCGCTGGGGGTCGATCTCGAGCCGATCGCCTGCGGAGGCGAAGACGACTTTCACCAGGAGCGCGAGCAGTGGGCAAGCGGCGCCAATTTCTTTGCGTTCGGACCCGGGCAGATCCTCGGCTACAGCCACAATGTACGCACCGTCGATGCCCTGGCGTCGGCCGATTTCAACGTTGTTACGGCGGCCGAAGTCCTCGACGGGGATCGGGTCATTTCCGCCGACGAACGCGTGGTGGTGACGATCGACGGAGCGGAACTGTCGCGCGGCGGTGGAGGCTGCCGCTGCATGACCATGCCTCTGGCGCGGCGGGCTCTCGACGATCACCAACACACGGCGGTCGGCCGGTAGAATGGGGGGTTTGATCAATCACACGGAGTCAAGGATGGAACAGACCGGGCTGAAGAATCTTCTGGATGATCTGGAGCGCCGCGTGGCTGCGCTCAGGGGGTATCTTTGACTACGATGGCAAACGAGAGCGTCTGGAGGAAGTCACCCGCGAGCTCGAAGATCCCGACGTCTGGAAGCGTCCCGAACACGCCCAGGCGCTAGGCAAGGAGCGCGCCGATCTCGACAAATCGGTCAGTGCTCAGGCCGAGGTTTTCGAGGGGATCGCCGATGCCGGAGAGCTCCTGGCGATGGCCGTCGAAGAAGACGATCAGGACACGCTCGAAAGCGTCGGGCAGGATCTGAAGCGTCTTGAGCGATTGGTCGCGGACCTGGAGTTTCAGCGCATGTTCGCCGGGCCGATGGACGATCGGCCCTGCTTCGTCGATATCCAGGCCGGTTCCGGCGGCACCGAGGCCCAGGACTGGGCCGAGATGCTGCTACGGATGTACCTGCGCTGGGCCGAACAGCGCGGCTGGAAGAGCGAGCTCGTGGAAGTCTCCGGCGGTGACGTGGCCGGGATCAAGAGCGCGACGATCCGCGTCGAAGGGGATCATGCGTTCGGCTGGTGCCGGACCGAAACGGGCGTCCACCGGCTGGTGCGCAAATCGCCTTTCGATTCCGGCAATCGACGCCATACCTCGTTCGCCAGCGTGTTCGTCTCGCCCGAGGTCGACGACAGTATCGAGATCGAAATCGATCCGTCCGACCTGCGTGTCGACGTCTATCGCGCATCCGGCGCGGGCGGTCAGCACGTCAACCGGACGGAGTCGGCGGTGCGCATTACCCATGAGCCCACCGGCATCGTGGTGCAGTGCCAGACCGACCGCTCGCAGCACAAGAACAAGGATCGCGCGATGGGGCAGCTTCGGGCCAGGCTCTACGAACTCGAGCTGCAGAAGCAGCGTGAAAAGGCGCAGGCCGCGGAAGACGAGAAAGCCGATATCGGCTGGGGCAGTCAGATTCGGAACTATGTTCTCGACCAGTCGCGGATCAAGGATCTGCGCACCGGCATCGAGCGCAGCGACACCCAGAATGTGCTGGATGGAGATCTCGATGAGTTCGCGGCGGCTCAGCTCAAGGCAGGCCTGACCTGACCTGCGATCACCGCCGCGATGCCTGTTGGAAACTCAGCGGAAAGGAATGATGGACCAGAACGAACGAACGGACCAGCCGGAAGGCGCCGATGCCGCGGCACCGGTCGACGAGAACCGTCTGATCGCCGAACGACGCGCGAAGCTGGACCAGTGGCGCAGGACCGGGCGGAGCTATCCCAACGACTGGGAAGTCGACACCAGTGCCGCGTCTCTGCTCGACCGATTCGGCGATGCCGACGATTGGCCACAGGAACGCCTGGAGGAGCACGAAGGCCGTTACCGGCTGGCCGGGCGCATCATGAGCCGGCGCATCATGGGCAAGGCGAGTTTCGTCCACATCCAGGACGGATCGGGCGAACGGGTTCAGCTCTACCTGCGGCGTGATGACCTGGCCGAGGGCGTCTACGCGGCCTTCAAGCACTGGGATATCGGCGATATCGTCGGCGTGGCCGGATCACTGATGCGAACCCGGACCGGCGAACTGAGTCTGCACGCCAGCGAACTCGTGCTGCTCAGCAAGTCGCTGCGACCGCTGCCGGAAAAATGGCACGGTCTGACCGACCAGGAAACCCGCTATCGCCGCCGCTACGTCGATCTGATCGTCAATCCGGACGTGCGCGAGACCTTCGTTCGTCGTTCCCTGATCGTGCGCGCGCTGCGCGACCATCTCGATGCCCACGGGTTTCTCGAGGTCGAAACGCCGATGATGCATCACATTCCCGGCGGGGCCACGGCGCGGCCCTTCGTCACGCATCACAACGCGCTCGGCCTGGATCTCTATCTGCGCGTCGCACCCGAGCTCCATCTCAAGCGGCTGGTGGTCGGCGGTCTCGAGAAGGTCTACGAGATCAACCGCAACTTTCGTAACGAAGGCGTCTCGACCCGGCACAATCCGGAATTCACGATGCTCGAGTTCTACTGGGCGCACGCCGATTACAACGATCTGATCCGGTTCACCGAATCGATGCTGCGCGAGCTGGTCGAGGCCCTGCCGGGATTCGAGGAAGGACAGGTCCCGTACCAGGGCCGGACCATCCACTTCGGTGACGGGTATCGTCGCGTAACCGTGGCCGAAGCCGTGGCGGCGCGTTATCCGGAACTGGCCGGGGGCGAGCTGCGCGACCCCGAACGGCTGCGATCGGTTTGCGATGCCGAAGGGATTCGCCATGAGCCGTCCTGGGGCTGGGGACGGCTGCAGATGGAGCTGTTCGAGCACGGCGTCGAGCCGGAGCTGTTTCAGCCGACCTTCGTGACCGGCTATCCGATCGAGGTCTCGCCGCTGTCGCGCCGCAACGACGAGGACCCGGAACTGGCCGATCGCTTCGAGCTGTTCATCGCCGGTCGCGAGATCGCCAACGGCTTTTCCGAGCTCAACGACCCGGAGGATCAGGCCGAGCGGTTCCGTGCCCAGGTCGCTGCCCGGGACGCCGGCGACAGCGAGGCCATGCACTTCGATCATGACTATATCCGTGCTCTGGAGTACGGCATGCCGCCCGCCGCCGGCGAGGGGATCGGGATCGACCGCCTGGTGATGCTGCTGACCGACTCGGCCTCGATTCGTGACGTGCTGCTGTTTCCCTACCTTCGGCCCGAAGCCGATGAGGGTCAGGATCCGAAGGCGTCAGGGTCCGGGGCTTGATGGCGCGACGATGACGGCAGAGCCAGGGCAGGGCACCATGCGGGCGGATGTGGCGGTTATCGGCGCCGGTTGGGCCGGTCTGACCGCCGCGACCGCGCTCAAGGCCGCCGGCAGGTCGGTTGTGGTCGTCGAAAAGGCGCGTGGGCCGGGCGGACGCAGTTCGACCCGCCGGCAGAGCGGCTTGTCCTTCGACCACGGTGCCCAGTATTTCACTGCCCGGGACCCGGCTTTCCGCAGTCAGGCCGAGGCATGGCGCGACCTCGGTCTGGTCGCGACCTGGGATCCGGTGCTCGAAGTCATCGGTCAACGCCCCGACAACGCCGGCAGCACGCCCGCCGAGCGCTGGGTCGGCGTTCCCGGAATGAGCGCCGTGCCGCACGCGCTGGCGCGGCGGCTCGACTGCCGCTTTGGCTGGCAGGTACAGCGTCTCGACTACGACTCGAGCTGGACCCTGACGGCCGAAGACGGCCGGCGACTGCTTGCTGAGCAGCTCGTGCTGACCGCACCTCCGGCCCAGGCCGCGGCGCTGCTGGGGTCCGGCTCCGCTCTCGGCGCCGACCTGGATTCAGTGCCCATGGCGCCGTGCTGGGCTTTGCTGATCGGTTTCAGCCGGCCGCTGGCGACCGAACAGGAAGGCGCCTTCGTCAACAAGGGGCCGCTGTCCTGGCTGGCCCGGAACAGCCGCAAGCCGGGTCGCAGCGGCGAGGCCTGGGTCGCCCATGCCTCGCCCGAATGGTCGAAGGATCATCTCGAGCTCGAACCCGACGCGGCTGCACGGATGCTCAAGGAGGCTTTCGTCGACTGCGTGCCGGCTGCCGAGGGCCGGCGACCCGAGGTTCTGCGGGCGCATCGCTGGCGTTATTCGATGGCGCTCGAGCCGTTCGAGCGCGGCTGTCTCCACGACCCGGGCCAGAGCCTGGTCGTGGCCGGCGACTGGTGTGCGGGCAATCGGATCGAGGGGGCCTGGAAGAGTGGGCGCGCGGCGGCCGGGAGCCTTCTGCGTGGGTCCTGATTCAGAGCCTGGCTCGCGAGCGCCATTCGAGACCGCCTGAGGTCCCGCGCAGGAGATCGAACAGCTCCGCGCCTTCTGCGCGCAAGGCCAGCACGCTGCCGCGACCGGGATGCCAGTCGCCGAGGACGATCCGATGGCAGACCCTGCCGTCGACTTCGAGCGCGTGGATGGCCGGGCGATGGGTGTGCCCGTGAATCAGATGGCGCACGCCATGGTGGCGAAAGCAGTCGGCCACGGCCTCGTTGTTCACGTCCATGATCTCGGCTGACTTGGAGCGGTTGCTCAGTCGGCTGAGCGTGCGGGCCAGCCGGGCCAGCGAACGCCGAATCCAGACCGGGCGCGACAGCGTTCGGCGCTGCCATTCCGCCTCACGAACCCGTCGCCGGAATTTCTGATACGCGACATCGTCGGTGCACAGGCTGTCACCGTGCATCAACAGCCATTCGCGCCCGGGCATGGAACAGGGCTCGACGATGCGCTGCATGCCGGCGCGCCGGCAGTAGTGGTCGCCGAGCAGAAAATCGCGGTTGCCGACCATGAAACAGACCGCGACGCCTTGCTCGCTCAGGTCCCGAATGGCGTCGGCGACGCGAATCCCGAGGGCTCCCGGGGCGTCGTCGCCGATCCAGACCTCGAACAGGTCACCGAGAATGTAGAGACTGCTGGCCGAGCGCGCCGGCCCGGCCAGAAAGTCCAGGAACAGCTCGGTGATGTCCGGATGGCTGTCCCCGAGGTGCAGATCGGAGATCAGGTAGGTCGGGGCTTCACTCAGGGATTTCGACTCGCTCGATGATGACCGGCTCGGTCGGGACATCGCGATGGAAGCCCCGGCTGCCGGTTTCGACGTTGCGAATGCTGTCGACGACGTCCATGCCGTCAACGACCTGGCCGAAAACCGCGTAGCCCCAGGTGCGGCCGGACTGTGCTCCGCGATGGTTCAGGAAGCTGTTGTCGGTGACGTTGATGAAGAACTGCGAGGTCGCCGAATGCGGATCGTTGGTGCGCGCCATGGCCAGGGTGCCGCGGAGGTTCTCCAGGCCGTTGTCGGCTTCGTTCTGGATCGGGTCGCGGGTCGGCTTCTGCTGGAAATCGGTATCGAATCCGCCGCCCTGGATCATGAAATTCGGGATCACGCGGTGAAACAGCGTGCCGTCGTAGTGGCCGGCGCGGGCATATTCGATGAAGTTCTCGACCGACAGGGGGGCCTTGTCGGAAAACAGCTCGGCGGTGATGACGCCATGGTTGGTGTGCAGAATCACTTGCGGGTACTCCGTGGTGTCGGCCTCGGTGGACGATTCGGTTTGAGCGACCGAAGCCGCCATCGGCAACAGCAGGATCGCCAGGGTCAGAAATCGCATGCGAGAATTACTTCCGAATGAACGAAGCGCAATGATACGTCGTCCTGACGGTCGGTGGAAAGCTCTTACCGGCCCGGTGCCAGGGCGTTAAACTTTCCCCATGACAGGACCGAGCCCGAACGACACCGACGGATTCCAGGCCATTCGTTTCGATGGCCGGACCCTTCATCTGCTGGATCAGCGACTGCTGCCCGGGCAGGAGCGGTGGCTGGCCATCGACCAGGTCGATGACGTGATCGCGGCGATTCGCGACCTCGTGGTCCGGGGTGCACCGGCGATCGGGATCACGGCGGCCTACGGCGCGGTACTGTCCGCGCGCGCAGCCGGCGGTGATGCGGCCGCCTGGCGGAGCGATCTGGAACGACTGGAGCGGGCGCGACCGACGGCGGTGAACCTGAGTTGGGCGGTCGAGCGGATGCGCCGCGTCGGCGCGTCGTCCGGGGTGCCTGATCCGGCCGCGCTGGCCGACGAGGCCATGGCCATTCATCGTGAAGATATCGAAGCCAACCGCCGCATGGCCGAAGCCGGGAGTGCGCTGATCGAACCGGGCAGCGGCGTGCTGACGCACTGCAATACCGGATCGCTCGCAACCGGTGGCATCGGCACCGCTCTGGGCGTGATCGTGGCCGGTGTCAGTGCCGGTCGCATTGCCCGAGTCTTCGCCGACGAGACCCGGCCCTGGCTCCAGGGGTCGCGCCTGACCGCCTGGGAACTGGCCCGAGCCGGCGTGCCGGCCCGAGTGCTGGTCGAAGGGGCCGCCGCCGCCCTGATGGCGTCGGGGGAGGTCGACTGGATCATTACCGGGGCCGACCGGATCGCCGCCAACGGCGATGTGGCCAACAAGATCGGAACCTACAGCCTGGCCGTTCTGGCCCGCCATCATGGCCTGCGTTTCATGGTCGTGGCACCATCCTCGACCGTCGATCCGGCGATGCCCTCGGGTGACCGGATCGCGATCGAGCAGCGCGACGCCGGCGAGATCTGGAAAGCCGCGGGGCTGGATCAGCCGCCGGCCGGGTTCGACGCCTGGAATCCGGTGTTCGACGTCACCCCGGGTAATCTGGTCGACGTCATCGTCACCGAACAGGGGGTGCACCGTCCACCATTTCATTTTGCGCCGAGCAAGCCGGTTGGATCGTAGCTCAAAGTCTATAATGACGAATTGGTAACAATGATGATTCCGGCATGACTGCTTTTCGGACCGAACGCGACAGCATGGGTGAGCTCAAGGTGCCTGCAGATGCGCTGTGGGGCGCTCAGACGCAGCGAGCGGTGAACAACTTCCCGATCAGCGGGCGGCCGCTGCCCGCGGCCTTCATCCGGGCGCTCGGTCTGATCAAGCGTGCCTGCGCCGAGGCCAACCAGAAGTTGGAGTTGCTCGACGAAGAGCGGGCTCGCGCGATCATCGACGCCGCCAGCCGCGTGGCTGAAAACCAGCTCGACGAGCAGTTTCCGGTCGACGTTTACCAGACCGGCTCCGGCACCAGTTCCAACATGAACGCCAACGAGGTGATCGCGAAGCTTTCCGATCCCGACGGCGAGCTCGGCATCCATCCGAACGATCACGTCAACATGAGCCAGAGCTCCAACGATGTGATTCCGACCGCGATTCAGGTCAGCGCCTGCCTGACCACGGCCGAGCATCTCCTGCCGGCGCTCAAGCATCTCCGTCAGGTCGTCCGTCGACGTTCCGAGGCGCTCGACCAGGTGGCCAAGACCGGTCGGACGCATCTGATGGATGCGATGCCGGTGACTCTGGGACAGGAACTCGCGACCTGGGGCGCTCAGCTCGATAGCGCGCATGACCGGCTGATCGACGCGCTCGGCCGGCTGAGGCGCCTGCCGCAGGGCGGCACCGCCGTCGGCACCGGAATCAACGCGCATCCGGACTTCGGGGCCGAAGTCGCGGCGAGCCTGGCGCAGTCGACCGGCTTCGAATTCGAGTCGGCGGAAAACAAGTTCGAAGGCATCAGCAGTCAGGACGGGGTGGTCGAACTCTCGGGTCAGCTCAAGACCCTGGCCGTCGCGCTGATGAAGATCGCCAATGATCTGCGCTGGATGAACTCCGGGCCGCTGGCCGGCCTCGGCGAAATCGAGCTCGAGGCCCTCCAGCCCGGCAGCTCGATCATGCCCGGCAAGGTCAATCCGGTCATTCCGGAAGCGGTCTGCATGGTCGCCGCGAGGGTCATCGGCAACGATACGACGGTGACCGTGGCCGGCCAGGCCGGCAACTTCCAGCTCAACGTCATGCTGCCCGTGGTCGCGTCCACCGTGCTCGAGAGTATCGAGATCCTCGGCAATGCGACCCGTCTGCTGGCCGATCGCGCCATCGCCACGTTCAAGGTGCGCGAGGACAACATCGAACGAGCGCTGTCGCGCAACCCGATCCTGGTCACCGCACTCAACCGGGTCATCGGCTACGAAACGGGGGCGGCCGCCGCGAAGCAGGCCTATCGCGAAGAGCGTCCGATTCTGGATGTGGCCGAAGAACTGACCGACCTGAGTCGCGAGGAACTCGAAAAGCTGCTCGATCCGCTCAAGCTCACCCGCGGCGGCGTCTGATCGATCCGTACGGCGCCTCGACCGGTCTCCCCGTCTTCGACCGTGTCCCGCTGGCGACCCCCGCCGCCCCGTTCGAGCCCCTATATCACCGCCGGCGGGAAGCGTCGCCTGCAGGCCGAGCTGCAGGAGCTCTGGGTCCGTCGTCGTGAAGTAACCGCCGCGGTCACGGCTGCCGCGGCCGAGGGTGATCGTTCCGAGAACGCCGAATACATCTATCGAAAGAAGCAGCTTCGGGAGATCGATCGGCGGTTGCGCTACCTGCAGAAGCGTCTGGATGTTGTTCGGGTTGCCGGCGATTCACCGGGCGACCCGGCGCGTATCTACTTCGGTGCCAGGGTGCGTCTGCTGGAGGAGGACGGGTCTGAAGTCGCCTATCGGATCGTCGGCGCGGACGAGATCGATGCCGGGCGCGGTTTCATTTCAGTCGACTCGCCGGTGGCTCGCGCCATGCTGGGCAAGTCGATCGAAGGTCTGATTCTAGTGCCGACGCCGGAGGGCCAGAGACGGCTGCGGGTGCTTGCCATCGACTATCCGGATGCTTGAAATGGCGCGCGAAGTCCCCATTTATAGACCGAAGCCGCCGCAAGGGACTTCAACGCGTCGATGCCCGGCCTGGTTCAAGGCGGGTGTCGCAAAACGGAAAAACCAACCGATTGCTTCATAGGAGGATACGGTTATGACTACTTTCGATCTCTCACCCCTGTATCGCACGGCCATTGGCTTCGATCGCATGGCCGATCTGCTCAGCAATGCCTCGCGCGTCGAGTCCAACGGTTACCCGCCGTACAACATCGAATCGCTCGGTGAAGACCGCTACCGCATCACCATGGCGGTGGCAGGGTTCAGCGAAGACGAAATCGATATCGTCAGCGAGCGCAATACGCTGACCGTGTCGGGCGGCAAGGAAGAACAGGTCGGGGATTCCGACTCGCAGTTCCTCTACCGCGGAATCGCAACGCGTTCGTTCGAGCGTCGTTTTCAGCTGGCTGACCACGTTGAAGTGGACGGCGCGAATCTGAAGAACGGTCTGCTTCACATCGAACTGAAGCGGGAACTGCCCGAGCAGATGAAACCGCGCAAGATCGAAATCGGCAGCGGCAAGAGCCGTCTGATCGAGGACAGCGAAAGCAAGGTCAAGGCTGCCTGACTGGTCTTTGACTGCTGACCGATGCTCGGTCTCGAGGGCGCCTTCCTGGTGCCCTCGTTCAGTTCGGGCACCCGCACCCGGGCATTCGAAGCGACCCGGTCCCGGATGTCCGCCGCATTGTGTAGGATAGCGCGATGAGTCTTTCGACCTTCATGGCGCGCTCCCCCCTGATCGTGCTTTATCCATTGTGGCAGTGGCTGGTCTACGTCCCGCTGGCCGTGCTGTGCACGGTCATCGGTGCCTTCATCGCGGTGCCGCTGGCGTTGCTCGTGTCCCCGCGCCTGGCCAACCTCTACGTGGCGGTGCCCTGGGGGCGATTGCTCTGCGTCGGAGCGCCGATCAGGGTCGAGCTGCAGGGCACGGAGCATTTCGATGCCGGACAGGCCTACGTGCTGGTCGCCAACCATCAGAGCGTTTTCGATATTCCGGTCATCTACGGCTATTCCCGGCTGGATCTGCGCTGGGTGATGAAGGCCGAGCTGCGCAAACTGCCATTCGTCGCTCAGGGCTGTCGTGCGATCGGTCATATCTTCATCGACCGCGCTGACCCCGATCAGGCCAGGGAGGCCATCAATGAGGCCGTCTCCCGACTGAATGAGGGCACCGGGATCCTGTTCTTTCCCGAGGGCACGCGATCGCGGGACGGTCGTCTGCTGATTTTCAAGAAAGGTGCCTTTCGTGTCGCGATCGATCGCCAGATGCCGGTTCTGCCGGTCAGCGTCAGCGGCACCCGCGAAGTCATGCCGCCGGGATCGCTGCGTCTCAGGCCAGGGCGGGTCGTGCTTCGCTTCCATCCGCCGATCTCGACCGAGGGCATGGGGAGCGGTGATCTGCGCGCGCTCAGTGATCGGGTTCGCGCCGATATTGCTTCCGGCCTCGACGCCGCCCGGGCGGCCTGATGCAGCTCCGGGTTCCGGATCCCCGCTACACCGCGTCCAATCGGGCCGGCAGCAATTTCGTGCTGGCCGTCAAACTCGTGTTCGGATTCGTGGTGGTGATGTGGTCGGTCTTCCTGTTCGAGCAGCTCCTTCAGATCGACCTGAGCCAGTTCGGACTGCGACCGCGCTCGGCCTCCGGCCTGCTCGGGCTGGTCACCACGCCGCTGCTGCACGGCAATCTGGCGCACATCCTGTCCAATTCGCTGCCGCTGTTCATCGGTGGCGTGGCGATGCTGTTCCTGTATCCGAACTCGTCCGCACGCGCGCTGCCGATGATCTATGTCGGCTCGGCCGCGCTGGCCTGGCTGTTTGCCCGCCCGAGCATCCACATCGGCGCCTCCGGTCTGGTCTATGGGCTGCTGGCCTTTGTTTTCGTGTCCGGGATGATCCGTCGCGACCTGCGTTCGGTCGGCGTTGCGCTGATGATCTTCTTCTTCTACGGGTCGATGATCTGGGGTGTCCTGCCGCTCCAACGCTCGACCAGCTGGGAGCTCCATATCAGTGGCCTCGCGATCGGCGTCCTGCTCGCGGTCTTCTACCGGTCCTGGGATCATCCGCCGATGCAGCGCTACGACTGGGAGGATGAACCGCTGGATGAAGACCTCGCGGACGAGGACCCGCCCTGGCGCCGCGACCGCATACTCTGAGACGGACCGGGAGGAGAAATGGCGCGTCGGATTCTGGCGGTACTGCTGGTCGTCGTGATCCTGATCATTCTGATCGGGTTCACGCTGCCGCGATCGTTGACGATCGAGCGGTCGCGTCTCGTGGACCAGCCGGCCCCGGTCATCTTCGAGGTGCTGAACGATCTGCGTCATTTCCCGCAGTGGTCCCCCTGGGATGCCGGCGGCGCGGCCCTTGAGTACCGCCGGGAAGGCCCCGACTCGGGGCCCGGGGCGGCGCTGGTCTGGAGCGAAGGTGACCAGGAACAGGCCGGCCGTCTGTGGATCATCGACAGCGAGCCGCCGCAGCGCATCGATCTGAAAATGGAGCTGGGTGAGAGCGAGGTCGACACCTTTTTCTCTATCGAGCCCGAAAACGGCGGGCAGCGGGTTACCTGGGGCATGCAGGTCGGGTTCTCCACCTTCGACCTGACGGGTCGCTATGTCGGTCTGATGCTGCCGGCCCTGATCGGACCCAGCTATGAGGACGGTCTCGAGCGTCTGGCGGCGTATCTTGAACGCTCGCCCGGTGCGGTTCCGCCACTGCCGGGGGCGGCCGGCTCCTCGTCTGAAGCCATTCCGTGAGCGATCACGGTGCCGTCGCGACGGGTCCGCCGGTGCTGCATGTTTTCGGCTGCGGCCGGGCGGCCCGAGTCATCGCGCGCTGGTTGCGCGAGGCGAATCAGGTCACCATCGGCCAGGTGGTCAATCGATCGATCGAGAGTTCGCGCCGGGCCGTCGACTTCATCGGCGAGGGCCGTGCCGTCGCTGCGATGGACCCGGCACCGGGCTGGTTGCTGCTGGGCTTGCCCGATCAGGTGCTGCTGGGTTCGAATTCGATGCTGCAGGCAAGGCACGGCTCGATGCCGGCCGCGCTGCCGGAGCTCGTCTTTCACCTCTCGGGCTCGCTCGGCTCCGCCGTCCTGAAAGCCTTCGCGGTGCCCGCCGCGTCCGTGCATCCGGTGCGCGCCTTCGCATCGCCTGAAACCGCGCTGAAAGCCATGCCGGGCACGCCCTGCGTCGCCGAAGGCGACCGACCGGCCCTCGACCGTCTGCGCCCGGCGGTTATCGCGGCCGGCGGTGACTGGCTGGAACTCGGGCAGACCGACAAAGCACGCTATCACGCTGCCACGGTGGTGGCATCTAACGGACTGGTCGCGCTCACTCATCTGGCGCGCGGCCTGGCGCGGAGCGCCGGTCTCCCGCCGGAGCAGGCCGCAAGGCTGCTGGCGCATCTGCAGCGTGGCACGCTCGACAACCTGTCCATGGGCACGAGTGCCGATGCCCTGACCGGTCCGGTCGAGCGGGCCGACGCGATCGCCATGGCGCGCCTGCTGCGCGCGGTCGACGCCAGCGGCGAAGACCGGTCGGGCCTTTTTCGCGCCCTCGGCCGGGCGACCCTTGCGCTGGCGGTTCGGAAACGCGGGGCCCGCCATGAGGACGAAGCGATGGCGGCCCTGTTCGCCGACGACGCTACCAATCGGTCAGATTGACCGTCTCGAGCCTTTCGGTCCACGGTCCGGTCCGGTCGGCCGTATCGGTGCCCACGCCGACCAGTCGCTGAAAATCGTCGCGATCGTAAAGGCGCACTCCCATGCGTTCCAGGTGCGGGTTCCAGATCTGGCAGTCAACCAGCAGGAAGTCCCAGGACTCGAGACAGCGCATCATGACGGCGAGCGCGATTTTCGACGCGTCCCGGCGCGAATGGAACTTCGATTCGGCGAAGAAGATCTTGCCCAGAGCGACCCCGTACAGGCCACCCGTCAGCTCGCCGTCCTGGATGATTTCGAAACTGTGCGCATGGCCGAGGTCGTGAAGGGCCCGATAGGCCTGGCGCATGGAGTCCGTGATCCAGGTACCCGACTGGCCCTCCCGCGGGCCGGCACAGGCGCCGACGACGGCGCTGAAATCGGTGTCGATGCGAACCTGGAAGCGGCCCTGGCGCAGGGTTCGTCGCAGACGTCGGGCCAGGTGCCAGTGCCGCGGAATCAGTACTGCGCGTGGTTCCGGAGACCACCAGAGGATCGGGGAACCGTGCTCGAACCAGGGAAAGATGCCGTGTCGATAGGCGTTGAGGAGGCGGTCGGGCGACAGGTCTCCGCCCCAGGCCACGAGCCCCTCGGGATGCCCGCTCGAGCCCGGTGCCGGAAACGGGCTGTTCGGATTCGGGCCCAGCTGGGGAATGTGGTAGCGCATCATGTCTCGGCGAAGGGGTTCAACGTCTCCAGCTGTTGCCGGTACTGATTCAGGGCATCGGCTTCGGCCGCCAGGTAGCGGGAGATGCCGGCCCGAAGCCCCGGGTGGCGTATGAAGTGGTAGGAGCGCGTCTCCTGCGGCAGAAATCCCCGCCGGATCTTGTGCTCGCCCTGGGCCCCGGGCTCGAACCATTCCAGCCCGTGCTCGATGCAATAGTCTATGCCCTGGTAATAGCAGGTTTCAAAGTGAACGTCGCGGGTGTCGTCCAGGCTGCCCCAGTAGCGTCCGTAGAGTCGGGCCTGGTCGCGCCAGAAGGCCGCCATGGCCAGGGGCTTTCCGCGCCGCAGCGCAAAGCAGGCGAGGAACTGCGGCCCGAAGGATCTCGCCGCCTGGCGGAAGAATGCGAGGTTGAGCGCCGGCAGATTGCCGTAGAGCGCGAACGTGCTCTGGTAGCAGCGGTGGATCACGGCGATGTCCGTCTCATCCATCGCTTCCCCGGATTTCCACTGGAACTCCCAGCCGGCTTCGGTCACCTTGCGGCGTTCGGCGCGGATGTTCTTGCGCGGCCGGCGCTTGAGGCGCGACAGAAAGTCGTCGAAGTCGCGATAGCCGTCGTTTTTCCAGTGAAACTGCCAGTCGAAGCGCTTCAGCCAGCCGGCCTGCTCGAGAACGGCGGCATCGCTCGGGCTGCAGAAATTCACGCCGGCCGATGACCACTGACGATCCTCCACCAGGTCTTCGATCTGTGCGACGAGACTCGCGCCGGCGGCCGGGTCCTGCCGAGATCCGAGCAGACGCGGCCCGGGTACCGGGCTGAACGGGGCGGTGACCAGCAGCTTCGGGTACCAGCGCAGGCCGACCTGTTCCGACGCCCGGGCCCAGGCCCAGTCGAAGACGAATTCGCCATGCGAATGGCGCTTGATGTAGGCCGGAGCCGCCGCCCGCAAGCGCCCGTCGGCTGCACGGCAGGTCACGACGTGAGGCTGCCAGCCGCTGTTGCCGCCGACGCAGGCCCTGGCCTCCAGCTCGCTCAGGAATCGCCAGTCGACGAACGGGCTGGTCGCCGGAGCGGTGAGCCCGTTCCAGGCGTCTTCGGGCAGGGCCGAGACGCTCAGCGGGTCCGCGGAAGCGAATGAAACGGCAGGCTCAGGCGGTTTGCTCGTCAAGGAATCGTTCGGCGTCGAGTGCGGCCATGCATCCGAAGCCGGCCGAGGTGACGGCCTGGCGATAGACATGATCGGCGACGTCGCCGGCGGCGTAGACACCGGCGATGCTGGTCGCCGTCGCCATGCCGTCCAGTCCGCTGCGGATCTGGATATAGCCTTCCTTCATGTCGAGCTGGCCATTGAAGATGCTGGTGTTCGGATCATGCCCGATGGCGATGAATACGCCATCGACATCGATCCGTTTCGCCTCTCCGGAAGCCGTATGCCGGAGTTCAACGCCGGTCACGCCGTCGTCGTCGCCAAGCACCTCTTTCAGAACATGATCCCAGACGATTTCGACCTTGCCCTCGGCCTCGCGCTGGAACAAACGGTCCTGCAGGATCTTCTCGGCGCGCAGTTCGTCCCGTCGATGGACCAGCGTGACCTTGCTGGCGATGTTCGACAGATAGAGCGCTTCTTCCACGGCCGTGTTGCCGCCGCCGATGACCGCCACCGGCTTGCCGCGATAGAAGAAGCCGTCGCAGGTCGCGCAGGCCGAAACGCCCCGACCCTTGTAGGCCTCTTCGGAATCGAGCCCGAGATAGCGAGCCGAGGCGCCGGTCGCAATGATCAGGGCGTCACAGGTGTACACGCCGTTGTCGCCTTCCAGACGAAACGGCCTCTGGGAAAGGTCCGCGGTGTGGATGTGATCGAAGACGATCTCGGTATCGAAGGCTTCAGCGTGCTTGAGCATGCGCTGCATCAGCTCGGGCCCCTGCAGGTCCGGGTAGTCACCGGGCCAGTTCTCGACGTCGGTGGTCGTCATCAACTGACCGCCTTGTTCGATGCCGGTGACGATGGCCGGTGAGAGGTTTGCGCGCGCGGCGTAGACGGCGGCGGTATAGCCGGCCGGGCCGGAGCCGAGGATCAGGAGGCGGAAATGCCGGGGGTCACCCATAGTATAATTTTCTCCGAGAAAACGGGCAGGTCAATCTAGGGACGTAGGGTCGCCCAGTGCACAATCCAAGAACGACCCCGGAACAAACCTAGAACAAACCTGGAACAAGCCAATAACAATTCAATCACCAGGCGGTGCCGGCCGAAGGCCCGAATCCGGATCGGGGTAGTCAAACTGCCCGGAGGGTAGTTCGGACCTGCTTATGCCAGCTCCAGGAGAGAGTCCAATGCGCATCGGAATTCCCCGTGAAACCAAGACCCTGGAGGGCCGGGTCGCACTTGTTCCGGCCGCCTGCGGCGACCTTGTCCGCGCGGGTCATGACGTCTTCATCGAGACCAGAGCCGGCGACAAGAGCGGCTTCGCCGACGCTGACTTCGAAAGAGTGGGCGTGTCGATCCTGCCCGATGCCGCCGCGCTGTATGAAAAGGCCCAGTTGGTGGTCAAGGTCAAGGAGCCGATCGCCGGTGATCTCGATCATCTGCGCTCGGACCATCTGCTGTTCTGCTACCTGCATCTGGCCGCTGAACCCGAGCTCACGCAGCGGCTGCTCGAGATCGGGCTGACCGGCGTCGCTTTCGAGACCGTCGAGGAGGACGACGGCTCGCTGCCGCTGCTCGCTCCGATGAGCAACATCGCCGGCCGCATCGGGGTCCAGGTCGCAACGCATCTGCTGCACATGCCGCTGGGCGGCCGGGGCATTCTGCTCGGCGGATTGCCTGCCGCCGGTCGCGGGGAAGTGGTCGTGCTCGGCGCGGGAGCCGCCGGCGGAAATTCCGCTCGCCTGGCCGCCGCCATGGGTGCCCGTGTCACGGTGTTCGACAAGAGACCCGATCGCCTCGCCGAAATGATGGCCATCGGTCCCAACGTCACGGCACTTTACCCGTATGTCGAAACCGTCGGCGAGCTCGTCGCCAATGCCGACATGGTCGTCGGTGCGGTGCTGGTGACCGGAGCCCGCGCCCCGCATGTGGTCACCCGCGAAATGATCTCCAGCATGACCGACGGCAGCGTGGTCGTCGATATTTCCGTCGACCAGGGCGGCTGTTTCGAGACCACGCGACCAACGACCTATGCCGACCCCACCTACAAGGTCGACGGCGTGACCCATTTCGCCGTCACCAACATGCCGGGCGCCGTACCGCGTACCTCGAGCCAGGCTTTGTCGGCCGCGATCCTGCCCTATGTCCAGCACATGGCGCGCAGCGACTGGGAGGAGCGGCCGTCGCTGAGCAAGGGGGTGAACGTTCGCGACGGGAAGATCGTGCATCCGGCGCTGAAGTGATGGCCAGCACGCCTGCGTCGAACGATCGAGCGCCGGAACGCGGAACCGGACGCTGAGCGATGAGCCGCGCGCGCAGGAAAAAATCCGAAGTCGACGTCCAGGCCTCGGGCGCGATCGCGCGGCGGCTCGCCGAAGCCGTTTTCCTGCTGATTCTCGTCAGTGCGATCTATCTGCTCCTGTGCCTGATCTCGCATCATCCGGACGATCCGGGCTGGTCGAGGGATGCGGCCACCAGCAGCGTGCACAACCTGGGTGGTCGCTTCGGCGCCTGGGTCTCGGACCTGTTTCTCGTGCTGTTCGGTTATATGGCCTACGTGGCACCGCTGCTGGTCGGTCTGGCCGGCGTGCGTGTCCTGCGCGAGCGCGCCGAGCCCGCCACCCTGGCGGATTGGGCGGTTCGCGCCGGTGGCCTGCTGCTGGTCATCCTGACCGGATGCATGTTGCTCGCGATGCAGAATCACGGCTCACTGGGCGACGGCGGCGGCGTGATCGGCTCGGTGCTGTCCGGTCCGATGATCAACGCGATGGGCTTTACCGGCGCCGCCCTGATCAACCTGACGATTCTGCTGGCCGGTATCACGCTGTTTACCGGCCTGTCCTGGATCAGCGTGATCGATCAGACGGGTCGCGCGGCGCTGTTCAGTGCGGCCTGGCTCGTGGCGCTGGCCGGGCGCGTGCGGGACTGGTTTGCCGGGCGCCGAGCGCGCGCCGAGCGCGAGGAGGTTCGCAAGCGCGACACGATCAAGCGCAAGACCCGGGCCGAGGTCCATATCGAACCCCGCGTCGAGCCGACCATCACCAAGCCGGTCGAACCGAAGCTGCAGCAGCAGCCACTGTTCAAGCATCTGAGCTCGGGCGGCACGCCGCCGCTGGACCTGCTCGACGAAGGTCGGCAGGAAAAGGCGGGCTATTCCGAAGAAGCGCTCAAGGCGATGAGCCGGCAGGTCGAGTTGAAGCTCGCCGACTTCGGGGTCGAGGTCGAGGTCGTGGCCGTCCACCCCGGCCCGGTGATCACGCGCTTCGAGCTGCAGCCGGCCGCCGGCGTCAAGGGCGCGCAGATTTCCAATCTGGCCAAGGACCTGGCGCGTGGTCTCAGTGTGATTTCTGTGCGAGTGGTTGACGTGATCCCGGGCAAGAGCGTCATCGGGCTCGAAATCCCGAATCAGCATCGCGAGATCGTCTATCTCCGCGAGATCCTGTCCTCGGAGGTCTACGCCAAGTCCTCGGCCCCGTTGACGCTGGGCATGGGGAAGAGCATTTCCGGCAAGCCGATCACCGCCGATGTCAGCAAGATGCCGCATCTTCTCGTGGCCGGCACGACCGGCTCGGGAAAATCCGTGGCGATCAACGCGATGATCCTGAGCCTGCTGTACAAGGCCACCCCGGAAGACGTGCGACTGATCATGGTCGACCCCAAGATGCTCGAGCTGTCGGTCTACGAAGGCATCGGGCATCTGCTCACGCCGGTGGTCACCGACATGAAGGAGGCCGCCAACGCGCTTCGCTGGTGCGTGGCCGAGATGGAGCGCCGCTATCGACTGATGGCGGCGCTGGGCGTGCGCAACCTGGCCGGCTACAACCGCAAGGTCAAGGAGGCGATCACCAAGGGTCGGCCCATTCCCGATCCGCTGGTCGATCCCGATTCGCTCCTGCCCGACAGCGAGCCGCCGACCCTGGAGAAGCTGCCGTTCATCGTCGTGGTGGTCGACGAATTCGCCGACATGATGATGATCGTCGGCAAGAAGGTCGAGCAGTTGATCGCCCGTCTGGCGCAGAAGGCGCGTGCCTCCGGCATCCATCTGATTCTCGCCACCCAGCGCCCTTCGGTGGACGTGATCACCGGCTTGATCAAGGCCAATATTCCGACCCGCATGGCGTTCCAGGTCTCCTCGCGCGTCGATTCGCGCACGATTCTCGACCAGCAGGGCGCCGAGCAGCTGCTCGGCCATGGGGACATGCTTTATCTCCCGCCGGGAACCAGCGTTCCCGAGCGCATTCATGGCGCCTTCGTCGACGATCACGAGGTGCACGCGGTGGTCCAGTGGCTCAAGCAGCAGGGCGAGCCGAACTACCTCGAAGACGTGCTCGCTGAAACCCAGATGACCAGCGACGGTCAGACCATCGGGTCGGACGGGCTGCCCGAGGCCGGCACTTCGGATTCGGACGATGAACTCTACGACAAGGCCGTTGCCTATGTCCTCGAGTCCCGCCGGGCCTCGATCTCGAGCGTCCAGCGCCAGCTTCGGATCGGCTACAACCGGGCCGCACGTCTGATCGAGGAAATGGAAGCCCAGGGGGTCGTCAGCCCGCCCGAACACAATGGCCAGCGCGAAGTGCTGGCCCCGGCGCCTCCCCGAGATTGAGCCAAAATCGATTCGGGTCAGGCCCGGTTCATGCGGCTGGCGGCAGAATGCAATCACCAGAATCAGAAGCTCGAGGTTCATCCCGATGAAGATCCTGCTCGCATTGAGCCTGCTGCTCGCCGCAGGAACGTTGACAGCCGAAGCCAACCCGCGTGCCTTGCTGGACGACTTCGCCCGTGACCTGGAATCGCTGTCCGGTGAATTCAGCCAGACCACCCTCGCGGAGAACGGCCGGGTCTCCGAATCGTCGCGGGGACGGCTTTTCTACCAGCGCCCGGATCGTTTTCGCTGGAGCTACGACGAGCCATTCCCGCAGGAGATGGTGGCCGACGGCGGGCGTTTGTGGCATTTCGACGAGTCGCTCGATCAGGTCACCGTCCGCGAGCAACCTTCGGCGGCGGAATCACCGCTGCTGGTGCTGACCCGACCGGAGCTGCTGGACCGCTTCTATCAGGTCGAGCCGGGCGATGCACCCGATCAGCTCGGGTTCCGGCCGCTGGCCGAGGCGGCGGAGTTCGAGCGCGCGACCCTGTTCTTCCGCGACGGACTGCCGTGGGCGCTGGAACTGCTCGACAGCTTTGGCCAGTTGACCCGGATCGAACTGTTCGACCTCGAGCGCAACCCGACGCTCGATCCGGCCCTGTTCGAGTTCGAAGTGCCCGCCGGCGTCGACGTTCTGGAAGGCTACTGAGAGCGCAGAGACAGGGGCTTCAGGGCAGGGCGCATTCGAGGCCGTCGATGCTGCTCAGGCGCGTCGGGTGGAGGATGCCGCTGCCGTAGGCCGGATCGACCGAGACATACTCGAGCACGGCGGCATTACAGTCCTCGAACTGCACCTGCATCGTGCCCCAGTCGAGCCGCTCGACCGCAGCCGGGTCGAAAGCGTTGCCGAAACGGGTGCCGCGGGTGATCACCAGCTCGTCGAAATGCGCGGTCCGGTCAGCGATCGTTCCGTTGCCGACGATCCAGGCCTGCCGTCCTTCGGCATCGTAGGTAAACCAGGCGGCGAACACCTCGCCCGGCCGGATCTCCTCGAAGAACCAGCCCTGGGATCGGACGTCGGGGTCGTACCACTGGCCGGAAATGCCGGGTGCCCCGGCACTCGGTGGCGTGGGAATGCTGCCGCAGGGGCGTCCATGGGTACGGATCAGGCGGGTGAAGAAATGACTGCCGCTGCCGAATGCCTCCGGCCCTTCGAAGTGGATCCGACCCTGGTCGCAACTGAAGAACTCGATGATGATGCGGCCCCAGACGTCGATCTCGGGATTGATGTCGTCGCTGGCGTCGGCGAATCGGCCGTTGGCGGTGATCAGCACATCGTCGTAGATGATTCGGTTGCCCTCGATCGCGCCGTAGCCGACGATCCAGGCCTGCTCCCCGCTGTCATCCCCTGCCGGATAGGTGAACCAGCCCAGGGTCGCGTCGCCGTCGTCGAGAATCTCGATCAGCCAGCCCTCACCGGAGCGCTCGGGGGAATAGAAATGCCCGCTATGACCGGGATGGACTTCGTCGATGACCGGCGCGAAGGCAAGGCTGGTCGGTGCGTCGAGACGGCTGGCGACGAGGTCGCCGAGGTATTCGCCCGTTTCGCCGTCGAAGCGCAGGACCCGATGGGTTTCCATGCACGCGACGTACAGGTCGCCGTCGGGGCCGAAGGCGAGCGCACGCGCCATGACCAGTCCTCCCGCTCCGGCGGCCACGAACTCGTCGACAAAGCGATTCTCGGTGACGTTGTAGCGCAGGACGTTGGCGGCGCTACCGTTGGCCAGCAGGAGATGGCCATCGGGTGAGAAGGCGATGTCGCGAGGGTCGCGAACGCGCGGGTCGCCTGAGCCGGCAAGGTCGGGCTGGCGCAGGCCGGTCGCGGTATTGAAGGCGATGATGCGGTTGGTGGAAGCCTCGGCGACATAGAGTTTCAGCCCCCAGAAGCCCGCGGCACGCAGCGCCAGATCCATCGCGTCATTCCAGTGCGCCGGCTCGGTCGACGGTTCGGGTTGTCCGCCGATGTTGAGGCGCAGTCCGGTCGGGCCGAAGCGTTCGATGCGTTCATCGCCCAGCACGACGAGTTGCTTGCCCGGGAGAAAGGTCAGGGCACGCGGGAACGACGTGCCGAGTTCACGCGGCCCGGGCAGGGCGCTGTCGAGCCAGACATCGATCAGTTCGCCCGATAGACGATCGAAGCGGCGGACGTCTTCGGAGGCCAGCAGATAGATGCGACCCGAGTCGTCGAGCGCCATGTCGGTGAATTCGGTCAGGATCGGCCCGGGGTTGACCGGCTCGGGTGCCACCCGCAGGCCGCGAAAATCGCCCTCGAGATCGTACGACAGGACCTGGTCGCTACCGGCGTTGGCGATCAGCAGCTCCCAGTCTTCGACGCCCTCGGTGTCGCGCAACTGGCGCGGCTCGAAGACGAATTCCGCCGGCGGATCGGGGTCGGCCTCGCCATCGCGCGGATCGAAGGGGTGGAAATCGCTCCAGTCGTCCTGGCCGTCGCCGTCGCTGTCCGGACGGGACGGGGCCGGGCGCTCGACCGCGGCGACATCGGTCGCGGTCGCGTAGCCCGCGACAATGGGTGCCAGGCGGACGATTTCGGCCGTGTTGTCGGCACCGCGACCGGGTTCGATCGAGCCACAGGGCGCGCCGCCGCACTGGATGGCCGGATTCGAAAACACCGGCAGCCGGTCGTAACGACTCACGTGGCCGGTGCCGAAGCTGCCCATGACCGTGTGGTAGCGGAAGTCGGAGATGAAAGCATAATTGGCGCGGTCGGGATCGTCGCCGCTCGACTGGCTGCGCTGGTGCTCGGCGTTGAGATTGTGGCCGAGCTCATGGGTGAACACGGCATCCGAACAGACCGACCAGTTGCTGGCCCCGTCGTTGTCGATATGGACCCCCAGGCTGGCATCCCAGACACCCGCATCGTTGCGCCTCGGAAAAAAGGCCAGGCCGCAGCTCCCGCGTGTTTCGATATCGTGCGGCCAGGTCAGGGCAACGATGTCGGCCCCGTGCGCGAGGCGATCGGCGCGCAGGTCGGTCAAGCCCGGAATGGACTCGCCGCTCAGGGCGAAGTAGAGATCGCGCAGGGTATCGCTGTTGTTGCGGTGACGCTGGTAATCGATCGAACGGTGGTGCACGAGGCGCACGGTGATCGGCGCCAGAGAGTCAACCATGGCCTGATTGGCGATGGCGACAAGATGGTTGAGCCGGGTCTCGATCAGCCCGTCGGGGTAGCGCTCGAGCATGTCGGATGTGTAGACGAACATGACGTCGATCCTGACCGGCCCGGACGCGCTCGAAAGGCCTGAATCAGCGGCCGAGCCGGCGCGCCTGCCGGCGCTCTCGGTGGACGCCGCGGCGGCCGGGGGCAGCTTGGGCAGCGCGGCAAGGTCGTGGCCGAAGCGGTCGACCTCGACGAGCGGATCGTTCAGATCGATCAGCCAGGTTCCGGTAGCGTCGGAATGGACCAGGAACAGGCCGTCGGCGGTCGTTATGCGGCCGAAGCTGCCGGATTCGCCGTGGGTCAGCGTGGCCCGGGCTTCGAACCGGCCCGTGCCGGACGCCGCCTCAACGGGCTGGCCGATGCCGCGGGCGTGGATGCTGATATCGCCGTTGGGATGGCGGAAATCACCGACGACACGCAGGCGGTGCTGTCCGGCGCTGCCGAGGTCGAGGCTCAGTTCATCGCCGCGAAACGCGACCTGGTCGGACATTCTGATCGCGTGAATGCGCTCGGGCGGCAGCTGCTCGAACCCTGAACCGCCCGGGCCCGAAAGCCGGGTCGGGTCGCTCGGTCCGACCGGCACCCAGGCTCGAAGCGGCGTCTGCGCGCCGGGCGATCGTTCACTGACGGTGATTGACGCAGTCTGGTTCGACGGTCGATCGTCGCCCGTCAGCGCCAGGATTGCGATCAGGGCGGCTATCTGGACGGCGATCAGGCAGACAGTGGCGAGTCGAAGCATCAGGGTTCAGCGCGCTGGGGCCGGGCGGGGTAACCGAACAGTATGGCCGAGCCGGCTTGTCGAATCAAGGATCACGGCCCGGTCGGCGGGTGCCGGGGAACGGGCCGCTGAGGGCCGAGAACGGCTGCGGCTGGCGCTGCGTTTCAGGGACGAGCGGCGGCTTGTGGCCAGGAAAAGAGTAGACCGGATAGCGTTTGTGGTACGGCACGGCCCGGTAGCGCAGCGGCAGATAGACCTGCGGGGCCGGGGGCGGGGTGGCCTGCTGCTGCTCGCGCGCGGCGACATCGGCGGCCAGGCGCTCGCGTCGGAACTCGGCCTGATCTTCGAGACGTTGTTCGATGAAGGCCCGATTGAGGCGCGCGGTCTGCTCGAGATCGCCCGCGGCACCGACCACACTGACCTTGGCGGCCGAGCGATAGGGTTCAGGGTCGGTCTGGCAGGGGGTGTCGGAAAACTCGATGATCCCGTCGCTCTCGCAGCGATAGATCTCCGCTCCGAACGCTGCCGAGGCGCCGGCCAGAGCGGCCACCGCCAATCCGATTGAAATGCCGCGTTTCGAGCCCATGCTGAGAATATACCAGAGCCTGTATCGACGACATCAGATCCAGGAGTCAGGGTGCGCTTTCCCTGATGCGGCTCCGGACCGGTCCACTGCGGTGTTCGAGTCGCCAGCGTGCCTTCGGTTCGAGGCGACCGGCCAGTTCGAGGCGTTCGACCCAGAAGTCGAAATCCCGCCGCAGTCGCCCACCACCATCCCAGACCGGTTCGCGGACCTGCACTTCCAGTTCGCCGGTCAGATGCAGCAGGCGCGTCAGCACCCACGGGACGTCGGGGTCCGGCACTTGTTCCAGCCAGCCGGCGACCGAGCGGCGATCGCGGAAGCGGTCGGGAGGCCGCGGTGACAGCAGCTCGAGCAACTGCGGACCGTCCGGGCGCGAAGACAGGGCCAGACGGGCCTGACCCCAGGCGCGGGAGGGGCGCAGGGCCGTGAACGGCAGAAAGCCGGCCTTGTCGGCGTGACGTTCGAGACGGCGTGAGGGCGCGGCGATGATTTCCGATCCCTCGAGTCGGCCGCGGCGGCCATCCGTTTCGGCCATGCTCAGGAGTTCCTGCTCACTTCTGGCGGCCGCGGACTGCCGATTCCAGAACCGGCCCATGCGCTCGCAGTCGACCAGCATCAGCGAGGGATCGCCGTCGGCAGCGGACAATACCCCGTGGCCGTTCATCGGCTGATCGAACAGGCGGGCCGGATCGGCGCGGTAGACGCGGCCGACGTCGTGATAGAGCGCCCGGCCGGCCAGGCCCGCGAATTCCGGCACCGCGAAGCGATAGGCCGGAAATCCGGAGGCTCGGAGCGCTCCGCCGAAGCCGGCCAGATCACGGAGCAGATGAATTTCGTAGGTTCGCCCGGGGTGGCGATATCTTGCAACGGACCAGACGAAAAGGCGTTCAGCGCGAAAATGGCGCCGCTCGCTGCCGAGGAACAATCGCACGCGCGGACGCCCCGGCAGCGCCTGGTCTTCATCGGCCGCGAGGACGATGCGGTCGGGCGTCTCATGGACGGGCACGGGATGATCGGAGCGGCGGCGCTCCGGGGTGATCACCTGCCGGATGCTGTCGATTCCGGCCCGGCTCAACGGAAGCCTCCGGCCCGCCACATCCGCCACACCAGACCCCAGGCGGCCAGCCGAGGATAGCGCCGCATGCGCTCGGTCGGTTCGATGCGCACGCCGCTGTGGCGCTCGACCTTCCAGACGACGTAGTCGATGCCGTTGGAAAACGTTCCTGCGGCCTTGAGCAGACGCGCCAGGTTGAACAGCTTGCCGCCGATCCGGCGCAGAGCCCAGCTTGCCCGGGTGGTCGTGCGCCGAAGCGCTCCGGCCGTGCCGACGAAGCGTTCGCCGGAGGCGTCGCTCGCCAGTCGTTCCGGTGCCGCGAGGCGTTGGGTCACCGTCCGCCAGTACTCCGGATCGTGTCCGATCAGGCGGCCGGCGTTGTCGGGCGGTTCGGGACGCAGCTCGCAGCGATAGGTCAGCCTCATCGCATGGCTCCAGAACGCCGATGCGTCGACCGGCGCGCGCACCAGCGGCGCGACCCGATCGGCGAAGGTCTCCAGCGCTGTGGCGCGGGCGGCGGCAAATGCTGCGTCTGCATCCGCAGCCGCGCGGACGCGACTGAGCGGCTGGCCGAAGCGGGCCCAGAAGTAATGATCCATGCGGCTGCGACAGCGACGCCTGAACTGCCGGCGCGATATGACGGCGTACTTGCAGCGTACGACGCCGACCTCACTCTCGGCTTCGAGATAGAACACGTTGGGCGGCAGTAGCCAGTTCAGGCTGGCCAGGATCCCGCTGCCGTAGGCCGAGCGATAGTCATGAACCACGACCAGCAGGTCGACCAGACCGTCGCGCGTGGAACTCTGCCGCCGGCACGAACCGTAGAGATAGACGCCCGACAGGGCCTCACCGTAGGTCTGTTCGAGCCGTCCATAGAGCGCCTCGATGCCGGCTGGCAGCGGGCTGCGATCGAGCTCATCGAGAAGGTATTCGGCCAGGTTGTTCATGGAAGACAGGCCCACTAGGGAATCAGGAATTCGAATTCCGGGCCGGGCAGGATCTCGACCGGCTGGCATGGGTCGAAGTCGAAGGCCTGGCCATCCAGGCTGATTCCCGGCAGGCCCTGAATCGCCAGCCGGTCGGTGGCTCCGCTGAGGTAGCCGGCCTCGGGCACCATGCCGGGATGGTAACGGCCCCGGAGCAGACGGTAAAGTCGCGGCCAGAAGCCGCGTGCGCCGGCAGCCACCGCGGTCAACCGGATCGCGCCCGTCCCGTGGTCGGCATAAGGGTCGATGAACTGTCGCCGATGACGCAGGGTCGCGACCAGCAGCAGCCGGATCGGCGCCTCGAGCCGACCGAGTCGGGTGGCTTCGATGGTCATGGTCGGCGGCTCGAAACGGCTCTGTCCGATCAGGGCCATCGCGCCCCTCTGAGCCAGCCGCAGCGGCGTGGACAGATGCCCGCGTCGCCAGAACCCCGGTCCCGCCTGGTAGTCATGGCAGTCGCGGATGATGTCGTCGACCAGGGCCGCGCCGAAGAAAAAGCCGTGCTGGACCTCCTTGCCGCTCTGGTGCACGCCGAGGCTTGTCCGGCGCTCCACCTTCATCGCGGCCGGCCGTTTCAGGGCCTTTTCAAGGGTCGCCAGCGGATTGTGATGGCTGCCGAGATCGCGCGCGACGTAGTTGCTTCGGCCGCCGCCCAGGATCATCAGGCGGGGAGGGGCCGGTTCCGGGCCCAGACCGGCCAGGGCGGTGACCGCCGCCTGCAGCGTGCCGTCCCCGCCGATCAGGATCAGTCGCTCGGCCCGAACCCGGACGGCGTCGCGCACGGCCTGCTCGATTCCGGACAGGTCGTGAACCCGGATCGCGATGATGCCGGCATCCCGCGCCAGGCTGTCGATCCGGCGCCAGCGATCGCGCCGGGCGATGCGGAAGCTGCCGGGGTTGAAAACGACGGCTGTTTGCGGGTTGTCGGCGTTCAAGCGAAAAGCCAGAGCGGCGACCGCCCCGATTCGCCTCGAAGGTCGAGGGAATCGCGACGCGAAAGAACGGCCGGGCTCGGCCGGTCGGGGATTTCGGCCGGGTAGGGTATCGGGTCATCCATGAGCGATGAATTATAAGAGTTTGTCGCCTTTCGGGCCGGGCGGCTCGAGGCCAGCGGGCCATGCGGTCAATGAGGTGGCTCTGAGTGTCACCTCATTGACCGCGTGGCCGACTAGCGGCTTCACATTGATGAAAAAATGCGGTAAGTTGAAGCGGACGGCCCCAGACGGGACGGTCTGATCAGGGGGAGGATATCGATTCATGACCAGCATTCTGATCGTCGATGACCATGATCTGGTCCGCACCGGTCTGCGCAATATTCTCGCCCGGGAGGCGGGGTTGAAGGTGGTCGGCGAGGCAGCCACGGGCGAGGAGGCCATCCGGCTGGCGCGCGATCAAGAACCGGACCTGGTCCTGATGGATGTCGAGCTGCCGGGCCTGTCGGGGCTCGAATGCACCAAGCGCATCGTCAGGACCCACCCGAAGATCCGGGTCGTGGTGTTGACCGCCCATAGTGAACCGCCACTGCCGGCACGATTGCTCGACGTCGGTGCCTCGGGCTATCTGACCAAGGCCTGCGGAGCGCGCGAGCTGGTCAACGCCGTGCGCGCCGTGGCCCGGGGTGAGCGCTACATCGGCGCCGAAATCGCCCAGCAGCTCGCCCTGTCGCTACTCCCGGGCACGCCGCAGTCGCCCTTCCACGAGCTGACCGCGCGCGAGCTGGAAGTCGCCCTGATGCTGACCCAGGGCATGAATCCGAAATCGATCGCCGAGGTCATCAACGTCAGTCCCAAAACCGTGTCGTCGCACAAGTACAATGTCTACGCGAAGACGGGTGTCAACAGCGAGGTCGAACTGCTGCGGCTCGCATTGCGCCATGGGCTGGTCAAACCGGCCCCGTAGGTGGCAAAATTGTTGACAGTTCCGGGACCGCTGGCTACAATGCGCGGCTTGTTCTGGGGCCATAGCTCAGCTGGGAGAGCGCTACAATGGCATTGTAGAGGTCGGCGGTTCGATCCCGCCTGGCTCCACCAGACACCGATCAACCTAGGCACGAAGCAGAAATTGCACCACCGGTTTCGTCCCCTTCGTCTAGAGGCCTAGGACACCGCCCTTTCACGGCGGCGACAGGGGTTCGAATCCCCTAGGGGACGCCAAAATAAAAAGGCCCGCCACTTGGCGGGCCTTTTTATTTTGACCTCCCCTATGGAGGACTCGAACCCCCGGTTCGAACCGAAGCCGCAACTTGGCTGAGCTCGCTGGACCGGCGGACGAAGTCCGCGCAGCAATCCCCAGGGGACGCCAAAATAAGAAGCCCGCCTCGCGCGGGGTGACGGTCGGGCGAGCCGTTTGCCGATCGGCGCTGACGCTACCGGCCGGGTTGATCAAGTAACGGGAAATACCCCGGCTTTGCCGGGGGATACTTACTCTAACGGTCTCATTATTGAGCAGACACTCAGCTTTCGTCTGTCAGTGCTTGTGGCAAGGCGCCGATGCGCTGGTGTAGTGGGCCTGGATCAAGCATCGGGAACACGCGCAACGGCTCACTATGGGCGCTCCTCGCGCTACGCGCAAACCGCGCCCGGCGTTCTGCCTGCGCTGCCACAAGCACTGACAGTCAAGCCCGGAGGGAGCTACGGACGCGTCCGCCTGCAGTGCAGGCTGGAGGGCGAGTGCGGTTTGCCGCAGGCAAGAAGCGCTCGACCGCAAGCCGACCGCACGTGTTGCGCTCATTTGACATAGGCCCGGCTATGCCTGCACTCGCGCGCCTTGCCGGCAAACGCGTCCGTAGCTCTGAGTGTCTGCTCAATAATGAGACCGTTAGTACCTATTGCGAGTGTCAGCAATACTGAATAAAGTCAGGATGTTTCAGAAAGGCGCGGATGAAATGCCAGGAAGGACGCCCCTCACTGTGAGGCTCGGCGGTGGCCTTGGCGCCCGATCGCTGCGAATTGCAGCGAGCAGGTTCGGGACATGATTCAACACGATAACGAGCAAAAGGACGAGGAAGCGTTCGCGCGTCTTCGCTCTGAGCTATTGCTTGCGTTCGAGCAACCGACGACAGCTTCGAGCGCCTGACGGCCGCTGAAGTGATTCGCGGGATTCAACGGTCCGAATGACTGTTGACCGCATTCACCGCACGGCTCTGGCGGTTATGTTGCAGGATGAACGGCATCATCGAACACCACTTGGCATTTTCTATTTTCAAGTTTTTTTCCGGTTTTCCAGACTCCAGACTTTCCGAGAGGCGCCACGGAAGGAGGCCTGCTCGGCATGGAGTCTTCTCTGTGATTTGATTCCACCGACGAAATGCTGCTATGACTGCCTGGACATCGCTGGTATCGAATGGCAGCGGAGAAACGCCCGAACATCAGTTCTTCGAGGGCGGTGAGCGCATCATCCAGCCGTTCTGCTTCGGTCGGAGGTCTGGGCTTCGGGCCCGGAGGCGCTCACCAAACATGCCCCGATAGCACATTCACGGTGATTCGCGTGGCGCTCTCAACCACGGGTCGTTGCGGTCGGCCGGCTCCGGGCGCTGGCGACCGCATTCGCGGAAGAACATCATGTTCAGGGCGAACGAGGGGTTGAACAGTTCGGCTGAAGTCGGGGCTTCGGCGCGGCCGCAGATGATCTGACCGCCAGGCAGGACGATGCGGGTCGAGCGGCTCCCGTCGTTCGACTGCCAGTGCTCGACCTCGGCGCTGACCGGGCCGACGTACTCGTTGATCCAGCCGCTGGTGCCGGGAAGATCGGGGATGGCCGCGGGTGCCAGCGAATCGGGCTCGTCCGAGTCCTCGGCTTGCGGGTTCAGATCGCGGGCGGTGGCCAGGGTCTGGCGGAGGAGGAGGAGGGGATTTGGTTGGTTTGGTTGGTTGGGTTTGGTTGGTGGCGATTCTTGTGGAGTGCTGGGTGGTGGTGTTGGCTCGGTGATCGGCTCTGGGGGCGGCTCTGGGGGCGGCTCTGAAGGGGGGTCGGGGGTCGGTTCGGGTTCGGGTTCGGGTTCTGGTGCTGGTTCGACGGGTTCGACGATCGTGACCAGACGGTCGATCCGAAGACTCGGCGGCGAACCGGGCTGCGGCGGGTCGCGCAGCGGCAGCAGGAAAAACAGGCCGTGCAGGGCCAGCGATCCGATCACTCCGGCGATCAGCACACCTCGCCCGAGCCCGCGCTGCCGGTCCGGAATGATGTGGGTTTGTGCGTTCAGGGCGGCGTCAGGTTCGCTCGGGCCGGTGATAAACTAGCGTTTTGACCGTTAAAAGGATGCAAGATGGCTTACCAGCATATTCGACTGCCCGAGTCGGGGGACAGGATCCGGGTCGACAACGGCAAGCTCGTGGTCACCGATCAGCCCATCCTCGGCTACATCGAGGGCGACGGGATCGGTGTGGACATCACCCCGGCCTGCCTGAACGTCTGGAATGCGGCGGTCGAAAAAGCCTACGGCGGTCGACGCAAGGTGCACTGGGCGGAGCTTTTCCTCGGCGAAAAGGCTTCCGGCGTCTACGACGGCGATTATTTCCCGGCCGAGACCCTGGATGCGATCAAGGATCTGATCGTGGCCATCAAGGGCCCGCTGACCACGCCGGTCGGCGAGGGTTTCCGCTCGCTGAACGTCTCGCTGCGGCAGACCCTGGATCTGTATGCCTGTGTTCGTCCGGTCAAGTGGTACCAGGGCGTGCCGTCGCCGCTGAAGAAGCCGCATGAGGTCAACGCGGTGATCTTCCGCGAGAACACCGAGGATGTGTACGCCGGGCTCGAGTATGCCTCCGGCAGCGATGAGAACCGCAAGCTGGCGCGCTTCCTGCGCGAGGAAATGGGCGCGGAATTCTTCGAGGATGCCGGTCTCGGGATCAAACCGATCTCGCCGCATGGCTCGAAGCGTCTGGTGCGCAAGGCGATCGAATACGCCATCGACAACAACCGTTCGTCGGTGACCCTGGTTCACAAGGGCAACATCATGAAATTCACCGAAGGTGCCTTCCGCAAGTGGGGCTACGAGGTGGCCGCGGAAGAATTCGGGGACGTCACGATTACCGAAGACGAACTCTGGGAAAAGCACGACGGTCATCAGCCCGAAGGCAAGATCGTGATCAAGGACCGGATCGCCGACATCATGTTCCAGCTGATGCTGCTGCGCCCGGCCGAGTTCGACGTTCTGGCCACGATGAACCTGAACGGCGACTACCTGTCGGACGCGCTCGCGGCCGAGGTCGGCGGCATGGGCATCGCGGCCGGCGCCAACATGGCCGATCACATCGCGGTGTTCGAGGCGACCCACGGCACGGCGCCGAAGTATGCCGGCAAGGATATGGTCAACCCGAGCTCGCTGCTGTTTTCCGGCTGCATGATGTTCGACTACATCGGCTGGCCGGAGGTCACCCGTCTGATCGAAAACGCCTTCGAGAAAGTCGTCGGCGAGAAGGTCGTGACCTACGATTTCGCCCGCCAGCTCGACAACGCGACCAGGGTCAGCACGAGCGGCTTCGGTGATGCGCTGGTCGACGCGATCCGCAGTGCCTGAAGCGGAAACCGCGTACTGGAGTCTGGCCCGGTCAGCCCTCGCCGAAAGCGACCCGGCCGCCAAGTGCGAGTCCGTCGATCAGCTGTGGCAGGCGGTGGCGACGGGAGACTGGTGGCCCTCGTGCCCCGGCGAGCCGCGTCTTCTCGAATGCGGTCGCCCCGCGCGGCCGGAACTGGTCCCGCCGAACGCGTTGAAGAAACGGGGCCTGGGCAGCCGGCAGGGGCGAGTGGCCCTGATCCACGCCGTGGCGCACATCGAATTCAATGCGATCAATCTTGGCCTGGACGCCGCGCTGCGCTTTGCCGGGCTGCCGGATGATTACTATCGGGACTGGCTCGGCGTCGCGGCCGACGAGGCGCGTCACTTTCGTATGCTGGCCGGGCGTCTGGCAGAACTCGGCGCGCGGTATGGCGACCTGCCGGCGCATAACGGGCTGTGGGACATGGCCGAAAAGACCGCCCACGACCCGCTGGTCCGGATGGCCCTGGTCCCGCGCGTGCTGGAGGCCCGCGGGCTGGACGTGACCCCGGGCATGATCAAGCGGCTCGAACAGGCCGAAGACGCTGAAACGGCCGCCTTGCTCAAGGTCATTCTGGCCGAGGAAGAGGGCCACGTGGCGATCGGCACCCGCTGGTTCCACCATCTCTGTCAGGAGCGAAGCCTGGAGCCGGCGGCGACCTTCGAGGAACTGCTGTTTCGCTACTATCAGGGACAGTTGCGTGGGCCGTTCAATGTCCCGGCCCGGCGCCGCGCGGGGTTCAGTGAGGTCGAGCTTTCGCGTATCGGAGCGCTTGGTGGCTGAGTCGGTTGCCGTAAGGGACCCGCTTCGCGTGGCCCTGGTCCAGGCCAGGCTGCACTGGCAGGATCCGTCAGCCAATCGCGAGCACCTGGCGACCCTGTTGGATCGCGAGCCCGGCGCCGATCTCTACGTCCTGCCGGAAGCCTTCTCGAAAGGCTTTCTCGGTGATCTCGGTGGTCCGGCGGAGACGCTCCAGGGCGAGACCGTGGCCTGGATGCGCGCCCAGGCGGCCCGGCGATCGGCGCTGGTCGCCGGTAGCCTGGCGCTCGAGGTCGACGGTCACCGCCGCAATCGGATGCTGGTCGTCGACGCAACCGGCATTCAGGCCGATTACGACAAGCGCCATCTGTTCGGTTTCGGCGGAGAGGACGAGCGCTACCGGGCCGGAACGGGCCACGGGATTCTCGACTGGTGCGGCTGGCGTGTCGATCTTCAGATCTGCTACGACCTGCGTTTTCCGGTCTGGTGTCGCAACACCCGCGGGTTCGATCTTCAGCTGTTCGTCGCCAACTGGCCGAGCCCCCGCGTGGAGGCCTGGCGCAGTCTGCTCAAGGCCCGGGCGATCGAAAACCAGAGCTACGTGATCGGGGTCAACTGCACCGGGCGCCACGGCAACGACATCGAGTATCCCGGCCGTTCATCGGCGTGGGGTCCGAGCGGAGAGTGCCTGCTCGAATTCGATGGCGCCGAGGCGATCGCCACGGTCGAACTCGATCGCCGGGCGCTTGATGCGTTTCGCCGTCGGTTTCCGTTTCTCGCCGACGCCGACGAATTCACGCTTCAGCCGCCAAGCCCCTGACGGATGATGCCGACGCCGATGCCTTCGATCGCGAAGTCCTCGCTCGGATCGGGGCGAAGGACCGGATAATCCGGATTCTCGGGCGCAAGATAGATGCCGCGCCCGCGCCGCTTCAGGCGCTTCACCGTGACTTCATCGCCGAGCCGGGCGACCACGATCTGGCCGCTGCGCGCCTCCGCGGTTCGGTGAACCACGAGCAGGTCGCCGTCGTGAATACCGGCCCCGACCATGCTGTCGCCTTCGACCTTGAGAATATAGTCGGGACGGGGCCGGAACGCGGCGGGATCGACGCTGAGGAAATCATCCTGGTTCTCGACGGCCAGGATCGGGCGACCGGCGGTGACCCGCCCGATCACCGGAAGGCGACGAGCCGACGCTGGCTGTGCTGTCTCGGGCTCCGGTTTGGTGGGCACGATGCCACGCGCGGTCCCGGACATCAGCCGGATGGCGCCGCGCTCGGCCAGTGCCTGGAGATGGCATTGCGCGGCATTGGGTGATCGAAATCCGAAGTGCCTGACGATTTCCGCCCGGGTCGGGGGCACGCCGCGCTCGGCGATCTGCCGTTGGATGAAGTGGAGGATGTCCTGCTGGCGCGCGGTCAGCTTCATCCATGAAGCATATCAGAATCGACTGTATCAATAAACAGTTCTTGCCGCAGCGGCCCGATGCTCACCAGAAGACCGGCCAAGGATACCAGCGATAGTACCCATAGGACCACCAGGGGCCGTGGTAGCGCCATGGGTCGTGATAGGTGTAGTCAGGACGTTCGTCCCAGAGGTAAAGCGTGTCGGCCTCGACACGCGGGTAGCGGTAAAGAAAGTCGCCGATCGTCGCGTCGGTAAAGCCATCGATGGTGCCGATGACGGTGATGCCGCGACCCGCGGTGAAAACGGCCGGATCATGAAAGCCCTCCTTGCAGGCAAAAAAGCGACCGAAGCTGAGGTCGCCGGCGCGCGGCCGGTAGTCGCTGCCCAGTTCCTTTGCCAGTACCTCGACGCAGGTCTGCTCGCGCTGCGGCCGGGTTTCGATAATTTCACCACCCCAGCGGACCCGTGCACCGACGGAGCGTTCGTTGGCCTGCTCGGGCTGGAATTCGGGGTAGTCGCCGGCCAATGGAGCAGGAATGCTGGCGCATCCGCCGAGCAGTCCAAGCCCGATCGCGGCAATCGATAGCTTGATGGCGAAACCGTTCATTTGCCTCTCCAAAGTGTCCGGTGACTGTATTGGATGTCTGTGATCAGCGACGGTTCAATCGGGGTCGAAAGACACGCGCCTGCGCGACGAAACGCTCGATTTCCGATTCCGACGCTTTGCCGTAGTGTACTGCGCTGTACGTCGTCCCAAGGTCGAACAGGCTTGGTCCCTCGGCGGGTTGTTCGATCATCCGGCCCACGCGCCCGCAGTATTCCAGAGGCGTTTCGCCGGGCCGGCGCGTCAGGCCCTTGCGCGCGAGCCGGGCCAGCAGCCTGGTCCAGGCCAATTCGGCCGGACCCGGCGGGCGCCGCCGGCCCCCGCGCCGCAGGGCCCATGCGATCGGCGCGATGACCAGGCCCAGGGCAACGAGCATCAGGGCCGCCAGCGTTCCGGGTCCGCCGTCGGGCAGCCCCAGTCGTTGCAGCAGGAGCTGCTGGCGTTGCGCATCGAAGCCCAGAATCCAGCGGTTCCATGCGTGCTGAAGACGATCGTAGCGATTGCGGAGATCCCGCAGCCAGTCCAGGTCGAGCACATGGCGGGGTTCTCCGAACGCGCTCAGGGCGCCCTGGTTGACCCGGCTCGGCGCGACCGCCGCGGTCGGGTCGACGCGCACCCAGCCGCTCCCGTCGATCCAGACTTCGTTCCAGGCGTGGGCGTCGGACTGGCGCACCAGGAGATACTCCCCGCCGGCCTGCCAGTGCCCGCCCTGATAGCCCACGACGACGCGCGCGGGAATACCGGCGGACCGCATCAGGACGGCGAAGGCCGAGGCGTAGTATTCGCAGTAGCCCGTGCGCAGGTCGAACAGGAATTCGTCGGCCGAATTTCGCCCGAGCAGCGGTGCCTGAAGGCTGTAGAAGAACGGCTCTTCGTTGAGCCACTCGAGGACTGCGCTGACCAGGCCGACGTCATCGGGATGGCGGCGACGGAGCTCGGCGGCGAATTCGCGCGTACGCGGGTTGCGATCGAGCGGCAGTTCGAGGTGCAGACGGCGGCTGGCCACGCTCAGGTCGGCCCGGGCCAGGGGGCCGATGCGGGAGACGGCGTTGAACTGGGTCAGGGTGGTCACCGGGTTGCGCGCGAGAAGCTCCCGATGAGCGTTCAAGCTCGCGTCTTCCGGGCCGGAAACCGGATGGTCAAGCGCGAACAGCCAGCGGCGCTCGTGCGGTTCCATCTGGACCTGATAGCGCCAGCCCGGGCCAGCGCCCGGATTGACCGGTGACTCGAGATCACCGACCTCGGGCGCTCGCCGCCAGGTGTTGCCGTCGAGAACCGACAGTACCGGGCCGCGCCAGTACCGCTCTTCGACCGGCGGCGGCGCGTCATCGAACTCGACCCGGAAGGCCGGATCATCGTTGAGAAACAGATCGGCGATGCTGCCGGCGGTCAGCTCGTCGCTGATTCCGGTCCGCCCGTCAATGGCCTGTTCGGGCAGCCCCCAGAGCGGTTGCGCCAGGCGCGGGAAAAGCACGAACAGGGTTGCCGCGATCGGAAGGGCCAGCAGCAGGGTCCAGCCCGCCGCGCGCAGGGGCCGGGTCAGGCCGCTGCGTTCGGAATCGGGGCTGTCGGGCTGGACGGCGTGGATGCGATGGACCTGGTCGAGGGCCGCGGTGGCGGCGAGCGAGCCGGCGGCGAGGTAGATCAGGTAGGCGAGGCGCTCGTTGAACAGAAACTGCGCGGCCATGATGAAGAAGCAGATCGAGGCGACCATCCGCAGATCGCGGGCGCTGAACATCTCCATCAGTTTGGCGGCCATCATCAGGCACAGGAGCGTGGTCGCGGCACGCCGGCTCCAGCCTCCGGCCGTGACGATGACCAGCCCCAGGATCATCAGCGTGATCAGAATCCTCAGCGCGCGCGGCGGTGGCCGCCAGCCGCGCTGGGCCGCAGCCAGGCGCCAGGCAAGAAGGCCGGCGAACACCAGGCCCGGCCAGATCGACATGGCCAGGAGATGGGGCAGGGACGCGATCGCGAGCGCGGCCAGCGTCCAGGCCACGGCGTCCAGCGGTAGCGCGGCGCGACGCGGACTCATAGTTCCGCCAGGGCGCGCAGACAGTCGTTGCGATGGGTCGGACCGCTGCCCGGGCCAAGGGTCTGCCCCGGCAGGATCAGGGTCCATTCGCGGCGTCCGCGCTCGGCCTGCAGCACCCAGGCGGTCAGGATGCTGATGCGCGCTTCGGCATCCCGGCCCGGGCTGTGCTCGAAGTCGAGGTTCAGATGGTCGGATAGCTCGCGGCGGAATTCACGCGACAGCAGGGCCTGGTGACGCTGACTCTGCTTCCAGGCGATCAGGTGCAATGAATCGCCCTCGCGCCAGGCGCGAAGACTGAAGAAATCATCGCCATCGGGCTCGCTCGTGAAGGCGCGGTCGGGCTGATGGCCGGCACGCTCGGGGAGCGGCGGGGCCGGGCTGGCCGGCTGCGGCCATACCAGCACGTCCTGCTCGGGCCAGAACCAGGACCAGGCCTCGAACAGGCCGAGGGGGTGGCTGGTCTGGAGGCGGAGTTTGTCCGGGCTCAGCCAGCCGCGTCGCTCGGTCGGGATCTCGATGTCGACCTCGCAGTTCTGGTCGTAATCCAGTGCGAAGCGACTGATCTGCTCGTCCTGGCGCAGTTCGAGGCCGACCCGCTGGCGCCGCGCGTCGTTGCCCAAGGTGACCCGCAGCACGAGCGTCTGACCGGCGAACACCGGCGCTGCCGAGCAGTGGCGTATGGTCAATCCGCGCAGATTCAGAAAGGCCCTCAGCATCGCATTGTGGGCCAGGCCGGCTACGATGAAGGTCGTCAGCAGCCCGAGGTTGTTGTTGAAATTCAGGCTGCCCATGAGCATCGCGAACATGATGACGCCGAGCACCCAGCCCAATCGGGTCGGCAGGATGAAGATCTGGCGATAGCCCAGGGTCATCGGCGGACGCGACTGTCCGCGGCGGCGAATCCATCCGTCCAGCCAGTTGCGCAGCGGCGTGTGGTCGACCGCCGTCTGAACCAGTCGCGACGCGAGGCTCACCTGTTCAGGGCACCGGTGTGGTCGCCAGGATCTCCTCGATGATGGCGTCGCTGTCGTTTCCCGATTCCGGAAGCGGCTGCAGGCGATGGGCGGCCAGCGCCGGAAAGATCGCCTTGACGCTGTCCGGCAGGCAGAAGTCGTGGCCGTTGATCAGGGCATGGGCTCTCGCGGTCCGGGTCAGCGCCAGCGAGGCCCGCGGCGACAGGCCGACCCGCACCGCGCTGTGCTGACGGGTGGCCGCGACCAGGGCCTGGATGTAGTCGAGCACCGCCTCGGACAGATGCAGGCTCGAGGCGGCGGCCATCAGGGCCAGCACCCGATCGGGGTCGAGCACCGGCTCGAGTCGGGCCAGCATGTCGTGCCGGCTGGTTTCGGTCAGCAGGCGTCTCTCCTCCGCCGGTGCCGGGTAGCCGATGGCCGTTCGCAGCAGAAAGCGATCGAGCTGCGAGTCGGGCAGGGGATACGTGCCGACCAGATCGACCGGATTCTGGGTGGCGATCACGAAGAACGGTTGCGGCAGCCGGTGGGTGCGGCCGTCGACGGTCACCTGACCTTCGGCCATCGCCTCGAGCAGGGCGGACTGAGTGCGCGGCGTCGCCCGGTTGATCTCATCGGCCAGCACGACGTTCGCGAAGATCGGGCCGGGCCGGAATTCGAAATTCTCTTCCTTGCGTCGGAATACAGAAAGCCCGACGATATCGGCCGGCAGCATGTCGTTGGTGAATTGAATGCGCTGCCAGGCACCGCCGATGGCCAGGGCCAGGGTCTGGGCCAGGGTGGTTTTGCCGACACCCGGAAGATCCTCGATCAGCAGATGGCCACCGCCGAGGAGCGCCGACAGCGCCAGGTCGACAACCTCGGCCTTGTCGACAATCACGCGGTTGATGACCTCCCGGACGCGGGACAGATCTTCGGCCAGTGCCGCGCCCGCGGAGCGGAAAAGTGCTTCAGTCATCAAGCAGTGCGTTGATCTTGGCGGCGCAGATGAAGTCGTTCTCGCTCAATCCGTCGATGGCATGCGTCGTAAAGTGCACCAGGCAGAAGTTGTAGCCGGCTTCGAAATCCGGATGGTGGGCTTCGTTGTTGGCGATCCAGGCCATCGCGTTGATGAAGGCGATGGTCTTGTAGAAGCCCTTGAACTCGAAGCGCCGGAAGATCTTCTTGCCTTCGGAGTCAACCTGCCACCCCGGAATCTGCGCCAGCAGCGGCTCGATGGCGTCGCGCGACAGCGGCTCGGTGCCGCCTTCGCAGGGGGTGCACTTTTTCTCGGTCAGTGAATCGTTCGATGGTTTGTTCATGATCAGGCTGCCTCCTGTTTGGGCGGATAGGTCGGTGCGAACTCTCCGAGCGCGCGCGCCTGTTCGATCAGGCCGAGCAGATCCGAACTGGCCAGATCGAACAGATCGTCCATGCGGTCCAGCACGTAGTAGACCGACTGGTAGATATCGATGCGATAGGGCGTGCGCAGGGCTTCGATGGGATCGAAGGGGCGACGCAAGGGTTCGTCGCTCTCGAGCGCGAACACGGTTTCGCCCGGCGACGAGGCAATGCCGCCGCCGCAAATGCGGACGCCGTCCGCGGTCTGCAGCAGTCCGAATTCGACCGTGAACCAGTACAGGCGTGCCAGCAGAACGCGTTCGCGCTTCGAGGCCTGGAGTCCGGCCTTGCCGTAGGCTTCGGTGAAATCGGCGAAGGCCTGATGGGTCAGCATCGTCGTGTGCCCGAAAATCTCGTGAAAGATGTCGGGCTCCTGCAGATAGTCCATTTCTTCGCGAGTGCGGATGAAGGAGGCGGCCGGGAACTTGCGCTCGGCCAGGAGCTTGAAGAAGCGGTCGAAATTGATCAGCGCCGGCACCGGTTCGACCTGCCAGCCGGTGCGTTCCATCAGGACTCTGGAGACTTCGGTCGGCTGCGGGATGCGCTCGCTCGGGAGGCCAAGTATCTCCAGACCCTGCAGGAATTCGTCGCACACGCGGTTCTGGATGACGTCCATCTGGCGGTTGTAGAGATCATGCCAGACGCTGTGCTCTTCTTCGGTGTAGGGGATAATGCCGTTTTCGTCCGGCACCTTGGCTTCGTATTTGGAACTCTTGCCCATGACGTTCTCCAGGCTTGCGACTGTCCGATCATGGTATCACTCCGCGGTGGCAGCGCAATGAGCGGTCTGGACCGATCCTGGCCTGGAACGAGCTGGTATTCGGGCGAAGCCGGGCCGTTTGCGTCTCCAGGCAGGCTCCGCGAGCGGAAGCGCTGCCGGGTGGCGATCGTTGGCGGTGGTCTGGCCGGTGTCAGTACGGCGGTCTCGCTGCTCGAACGCGGGATCCGGGAGATTTGCGTTCTCGAGGCCGACGAGCCCGGAGCCGGCGCTTCCGGCCGCAACGGCGGGTTCGTTTTTGCCGGCTACTCGCTCGCCAATGATGCCCTGATCCAGCAGGTCGGATCCGAAACCGCTCGTCGAATGCACGGCTGGACGTGCGAGGCCGTGGTCCGGGTTCGAGAGCGCATCGGGCGCTATCGCATTGATTGCCAGGCCAACGAGGCCGGGGTGGTTCTGGCCGATTGGTTTGGCGATGATCGAGCCCTGCGGGATTTTGCCGATCGCATGCGCGACAAGCTCGGCTTCGAACTCGATTTCCTGCCACGAGAGCGGATGTCCGAATGGGTCGTTTCGGAGCGCTACGGTTCCGGCCTGCACGAGCCGGGCAGCTTTCATTTCCACCCGCTGCGCCATATTCGCGGTCTGGTGGAGCATCTGCGGTCGCATGGGGTCGGCGTTCACGGGCGCAGCCCGGTGCGCTCGATCAGGACCGTCGGCGATGGTTGGCGCCTGGCGCTGGACGAAAGTGAGGTCCAGGCCGACGAGGTCGTGCTTTGCACCGGTGGATATGAACGCCGGCTGTGGCCAGCGCTGAATCGTGCCGTGCAGCCGATCGCGACCTATATCGCGACGACCGAACCACTCGGCGAGCGAATTCGCGGCCTCCTGCCGCGCCCGGTCGCCGTCTACGACACTCGCTTCGCCTTCGATTACTACCGGGCGCTGCCGGATACACGACTGCTCTGGGGAGGCAGAATCTCCACCGCGGCCCGCTCGCCCGCCGCGATTCGACGCCTGATGCGCCGCGACCTGCTGCGGGTCTTTCCGCAGCTGGCCGACGTCTCTTTCGAGCACGCCTGGGGCGGCTGGATGAGCTACGCGCGTCACGAAATGCCGCTTCTTGGCCGCACCGAGGAGGGGCTCTGGTACGGATTGGCTTTTGGCGGCCACGGCATGGCACCCACGACCCTGGCCGGCGAGGTGCTCGCCGAGGCGCTGACCGGTAATCCGGAGCGGCTGCGGGCGTTCGAGCGCTGGGCACCGAGCTGGGCCGGAGGCTGGATCGGACGGGCCGCGGTCCAGGCGCGCTACTGGCAGCTTCAGGCCAGGGATGCATGGCGTGAGCGTCGAACGGCCTGAGGTACAATCCGGGGTTGATTGGCGTCCCCGGAAATATCCATGAATTCATCGAGCCAGGCCCAGCTCAAAGCGCTTGTCGCGAGCCTCGAGAACCCCGACAGCGGTCGCCCGCTGGGAGAGTCGGTGCGCGGATTGGCGATCGAGAACGGCCGCGTCGCGGTCGACCTGCATCTGGACTACCCCGCCGCGGGTGGCCAGAGCGAGCTTGTCGCGCTTGTGAAGTCGCAGCTGCTGGCCGAGGAAGCGGTCGAGGCCGTCACGGTCGACGTCGACTGGTCGATCCCCCAGTACGCCGTTCAGGACGGGCTCAGCCCGCTGGAGGGGGTCGGCAACATCATTGCCGTCGCCTCGGGCAAGGGCGGGGTGGGAAAATCGACGGTTGCGGCCAATCTGGCGCTCGCGCTTCAGGCCGAAGGTGCCCGCGTCGGCGTGCTCGATGCCGACATCTACGGCCCGAGCCAGCCGCGGATGCTCGGCATGAAGGGTGGCCCGGAAACCACCGACAATCGCCGGATCGTGCCGATGTCGGTCCACGGTTTGCAGGCGATGTCCATCGGCGTCCTGGTCAAGACCGATCAGGCCATGATCTGGCGCGGGCCGATGGCGACTCAGGCCCTGCAGCAGATGGTGTCCGAAACGCTCTGGACGGAACTCGACTACCTCGTGATCGATTTGCCGCCCGGCACCGGGGATATCCAGCTCACCCTGGCTCAGCGCATTCCGGTTGCCGGCGCACTGGCGGTGACCACGCCGCAGGACGTCGCGCTCGACGATGTTCGGCGCGCCGTGGCGATGTTCGGCAAAGTCCGGATTCCCATGCTTGGCGTGATCGAGAACATGAGCTCGCACATCTGCTCGAACTGTGGTCACGAGGAGGCGATCTTCGGGCGTGGAGGCGGCGAGCGAATCGCGGCGGAAACGGGTCAGTCCCTGCTCGGGCAGATTCCGCTCGTTGCCAGTCTGGGTCGCTCGACCGACGAGGGCGCTCCGATCGTCGCTGCCGATCCCGATCACCCGGTATCGCTTCGATTCCGGTCCATCGCCCGGCGGGCGGCGGCTCGTCTGGCGGCGCTGTCTCGCAACACGGCCATTCGGATGCCGAAGATCAGGATCGTCGATTGAGGCGTCGGATGGAGCGGGCAGGTAATCCGCTAGAATGCCGACTCGCCAGTGCGCGCCGGAGAGTCTCTTGAGCATCAAGTCCGATCGCTGGATCCGTGAAATGGCCGAGCGCCACGGCATGATCGAGCCGTTCGAGCCCAAACAGGTCCGCAGCGCCGAAAACGGCCGTCGGCTCGTGTCCTACGGAACCTCCAGCTACGGCTACGACGGCCGCTGCGCCGACGAATTCAAGATCTTCACCAACATCAACTCGGCGATCGTCGACCCCAAGAATTTCGACGACAACAGCTTCGTCAGCGTCAAGGGCGAGGTCTGCATCATCCCGCCGAATTCCTTCGCCCTGGCGCGCACGGTCGAGTACTTCAGGATTCCTAGAAACGTGCTGACCATTTGTCTCGGCAAGTCGACCTACGCTCGCTGCGGCATCATCGTCAACGTCACGCCGCTCGAGCCCGAGTGGGAGGGTCATGTGACGCTGGAGTTCTCCAACACCACGCCGCTACCGGCACGAATCTACGCCAACGAGGGCGTGGCCCAGTTTCTGTTTCTCGAGTCCGACGAGGTCTGTGAGACATCCTACGCCGATCGCGCTGGCAAATACATGGGCCAGCGCGGCGTGACGCTGCCGAGGGCCTGAGCGGGG
>Ga0208623_100097_pt1 | contig 128988 bp, 116 predicted proteins | sample HotLakConsUCCL28_FD_184737 | JGI IMG/M metagenome (GOLD analysis project Ga0208623, IMG submission 184737) | Hypersaline microbial mat communities from Hot Lake, Washington, USA - Hot Lake Consortium UCC-L28 (SPAdes) (version 2) ...
CGTTCCATGAGCTTGATCTTCAGCTCTTTCATTAGCCCGGCATCGCCAAGCAGGTCTTCAGGGCGCTCCGCGCCCTTCAGCAGTTCGTCGAGGAGCTCTTTCGAGATGGTCATTCATGCCTCCTTTTTGTGCAGCATGAACCGGATCAGTCATACACAAAAGGTCGGACACTCTCGCGGAATCGGATCGGGCATTGCAGAGAGCGACGACCCTGGTTCCATATGAGTGGTTTCGACAGGAGACGCGCTTTCGCCGAAACCCACCCCCTCTAAGATGTCGACCTTCGCCCGAGGCTCATAGCATTGCTCCGCCTCGGGCTCCATGAAGCCCAACGTGAACTCTGCCGGTTCAGACTGGGATTGCTCATCTTCGAGGCCTCGCCTCGCACCGAGTTTCGATGGCTTCGCTTGATTTGTCGCTCTGACTTTGATCTCTGCGATCACGTTGCGGCTGTCTTTCTCACGTGCCGACATCGCCTGGAAAGGTTCGCTCTTTGGTTTGCGTTGCGGCGGCGCAGGATGGTCCGTGTCAGGATCAATCAATCCGTGCCGAATCGCATCGATCATTGCGTGGCGGCCTTCTTCGTATCCAGACGCCTTCGCAACTTTCTTGAGCTTTCCCGGGATCGCGACATTCGCCTCAACGAAATGCATCCACTCATCAACCAGGCGAGGATGCAGCCTGACGTGATCGTAGCGGGCAGCGTTCAGCCTGTTGATGATACCCCGCACGACCGTCTCGTAAGCGAGCCGTTCCGCGAGCATGTCCTCTGTGTAATTTTTTTCTTTATTGTATCTTTGAAGCCTTGCTGTAACAGCTTCACACAAATCATCCAAGCCTTCACAATCAACGACTTCCATGACACCCGCCAACATCTTTACGAGACGCCGTATTGCGACAAACGAATCCGATGTATGAAGGCTAGCACGAATCAGTGGGATTGAGAGCTCACCTGCGACGACGCCGCGGGAACGCATTTGAATGAAGAATCGCCCGCCCGGGTGGCGAGCCAGATAGCTCGGACGCATGACGCATCAGCCTCGATCTGCAGAGGCGGTTTTTCGGACTTTGGACCTTGTGACATCTCATTGAGACATCACAGGACAGGCCGGAACCGCACCTGCGCAAGTGATTGATCTGTCTTGCATTTTCGAGGCTACGAAAAGTGGTAGCGGAGGAGGGACTCGAACCCCCGACACAAGGATTATGATTCCTCTGCTCTAACCTGCTGAGCTACTCCGCCCCGTTACGCGGCCTGCTTTGCCGCCGCGCGTCATCGGCACGGCGGATATACGGAGCGCGGGGCGGGGTGTCAAGCGAGGCTGCGCACACGGTTCCGGATTTTCAGCTGCGCTTGACCAGACGCATCAGCTTGAACCAGCCGGCAGGGAAAAGCGGCGCGATTTCGGTCAATTCCACATCGCCGCGCGCCTCGGCCCAGGCCTTGATCCGCTCAATTCGAAAAGCCGAACTCCAGCCCACCTTCTTCATGAGCGGCGCCACCCATTCCTCGATCTTCGCCATGGCGCCCGTATCATAGCCAAGTTTCGAGGAGATCACGATCGCACCGCCGGGCTTGAGAACCCGCATCGCCTCGTCGAGCGCACCTTCAGGATCAGGCACGAGGGTGATCACGAAGGGCACGGCCACCGCGTCGAAGCTTTCATCGGCAAGACCCAGCCGGCAGGCATCCATGGCGGCGACGAGGCGCGTCTGTGGCGCAGCACCCGAGAGCATCTTGTCGCGGGCGCGCTCCAGCATGTGAAAGGAGAGATCGACGCCGATCACCCGCGTTCCCTCCGGATACCAGGGCAGCACCAGCCCGGTGCCGACGCCGATCTCGAGGATATCCGGCCCGGCCTTCGCGGCGGCGCGCGCGGTCTTCGCATGCGCATCGGCGAGAAGCTTGTGATAAACCCTGTCGTAATACGGGGCCCAGCGCTTGTAGGCGCGTTTCTGTCCTTCGAGATCGTAGGCGACGGCCATCGTGTTTCCGTTGGTTCTTGCGCGATGCCGCTCAGACGGCGCCGATCCTGCGTGCGGGCTCTGCGCCGATAAGGTCGAGCCGCGGAGCGCCGACGCGGGTGGCGATGGTGCCGCCGCCGAGCACGCGCGCGCGGGGATCGTCGCTCTCGTAGAAGACACAGGCCTGGCCGGGCGAGACCCCGTCCTCGGCCACGAGCAGTTCGACCTCGGCCGCGCCGTCCTTCATCCGCAGGATCGCCGGGCCGGGCGCACGCGTCGAGCGCACCCGGGCGCAGATCTCGATACCGGCCTCACCGATCCGGGAAAGCGGCACCTCGCCGAGCCAGTTGACGTCGCGCAGGATGATCTTGCGGGTGGCAAGCGCCTCGCGCGGGCCGACAATGACGCGCCCGCGATCGGCATCGAGCGCCACGACGAAGAGCGGCTCGCCCACGGCGATGCCGAGCCCCCGGCGCTGGCCGACCGTGTAATGGATGATCCCCTCATGGCGACCCAGAACGCGCCCGTCGAGATGGACGATATCCCCCGGCTCAGCCGCATGCGGCTTCAGCTTGGCGATGACATCAGCGTAATTGCCGTTGGGCACGAAGCAGATATCCTGGCTGTCGGCCTTTTCGGCCACGACCAGCCCGAGCTCGCGGGCGAGCGCGCGCGTCTCGCTCTTCTCCTGCTCGGCCAGCGGAAAGCGCAGCATGGCGAGCTGTTCGGGCGTCGTGGCGTAGAGGAAATAGCTCTGGTCGCGGGAAGGATCGAGGGCGCGGTAGAGCGCCCGCCCGCCATCGGGCAGCGCCCGGCTCGCGACGTAATGGCCGGTGGCGAGCACATCAGCACCGAGCTCCTGCGCAGTCGCGAGGAGGTCCCTGAACTTGATCGAGCGGTTGCATTCGACGCAGGGGATCGGCGTCTCGCCGGCGAGGTAGCTGTCGGCGAAATTGTCGATCACCGCCTCGCGGAAGCGCGATTCGTAATCGAGCACGTAATGCGGGATGCCGAGCATCTCCGCCACGCGGCGCGCATCGTGGATGTCCTGTCCGGCGCAGCAAGCGCCCTTGCGATGCACGGCGGCGCCGTGATCGTAGAGCTGCAGCGTGATGCCGATGACGTCGTAGCCCTCGCGCTGCATCATCGCGGCGACGACGGAGGAATCGACACCGCCCGACATGGCCACGACGACGCGCGTCTGCGACGGCTCCTTCGCGATATCCAGGCTGTTGAGCATGGGCTCCTCGTCTGATGGTTCGATTGCTACGGCGCGTCCCCCGCGTTTCCATACACGGGATGGCCCATGATTTCCAGCGCTGCCGGGCGACCACCACGAGAAACACGCGCAGTCTCATGCGGGGCACGCAGTCGGTCGCACCGGATCCGCACCAATGGCAGCCGCCCTGCCCGCCCGCGCCGATCTCCTGTCGCGCTCAACGCCTGCCGCGCTCACCCTGCAAGGCCATGACGCGCTGCGCGAAACGCTGCTGCATCACTTCGATCGGCTGCGGTGCAAGCAACGCCTCGCTCGCGGGAGACAGTGCCCGGGGTTTGCCGAAGAAGCGCTCGGCTTCCTCCTCCGCAAAGCCGGCGAGCCGGACGGCTTCGTGAAAGGCTGCGGCGCCGTCGGCGCGCTTCATCAAGGCAGCGAGTGCCCGCGAGGGCGTGGCGGAGAGGCCGAAATGCAGGCGGATCGCCGCCATCAGCCGCGCCTCGACCTGCTTGTAGGTATCGCCGATCACCGCCTTGAAGGGGGAGATCATGTCACCGATCACGTATTCCGGCGCGTCATGCAGCAGGATGCCGAGCCGTTCCCCGGGTGTCAGCGCCTGCGCCATATCTGCGGCGACCGTCTCGACCAGCAGTGAATGCTGGGCCACCGAGAAGATGTGTACGCCATGCGTCTGCCCGTTCCAGCGCGCGACACGGGCGAGGCCGTGGGCGATGTCTTCGAGTTCGATATCGAGCGGCGAGGGATCGAGCAGGTCGAGCCGGCGTCCCGACAGCATCCGTTGCCAGGCGCGCGCGGGTCGATGTGTCGATGATTTGCGGCTCATGCGCCTGCCCCGTCGATCCGGATATCGGCAAGCGCAGCGCATTCGGCATGACGAAAGCAGCCGGTGAGATGATCGTTCGTCATGCCCACCGCCTGCATGAAGGCATAGACGATGGTAGGCCCGCAAAAACCGAACCCCTCCGCCTTCAGCGCGCGCGACATGGCCTGCGATTGCGCATTCTGCGTCGGCACGGTTTCACGGGTCTGGTATTGCGGCTGCGCCGGGCATCCATCAACGAATTTCCAGAGAAAATGCGCAAACCCCTCCCGCTCCTCAATGGCGAGCCAGGCGCGCGCCCCGGCGATGGTGGCGACGATCTTGGCGCGGTTGCGCACGATACCGGCATCATTCATCAGCGCCCCGATGCGCGCCTCGTCAAATCGCGCAATGGCCTGCGGATCGAATCCGGCAAAGGCTGCACGGAAGGCGTCGCGTTTGCGCAGGATGGTGATCCAGGACAGCCCGGCCTGGAAACCGTCGAGAATGAGCTTCTCGAACAGCGCCCGCCCATCCGTCTCTGGCACGCCCCATTCGGTATCGTGATAGTCGACATAGAGCGGATCACACCCCGGCCACCAGCAACGGGCCAGTCCGTCCGGGTGCACGATCAGGGACGGGCCGGGCGCCATGGCCGGGCTGGTCAGCGCATATCGGCGCTGAAGGAGTAGGACAGGCCGAAGCCGGCGGAAAACTGGTTGGGCGAACCATGCGTGCGCACCAGCGGCGACTTGCGCACATCGCCAGCGAGGCGGTCATAGCGGGCAAAGGCCCGGACCGTCCAGTCGGGGGTAACGGCATAGCTGGCCGAGCCGACGACGCCGAAAGCACGGATGCCCGATCCCGGCGAATACAGCGCGAGTCGCGAACCGGCTGCCTGCTGTTCGCGGCTGACGCCGAAATAGGTACGGTTGTATTCGGCATTGGCCCAGGACAGGCGCGGTCCGACCGAGAGCGTCCATTGCGTATCCGGACGCATGACGAGATCAGCCCCCACATCCGCGAGGACGCCGGTATGGCCGCCGATCCCATGGCGCATCTCGGCGCTCAGCCGGAAATTCTGGGTCGCCCAGATCTCTGCGAAGCCGCCGATTTCCGCCGTGAAGCCGACATTGCCGAGCCCCGTGAGAGCGGCAGCATCGCTTTCGGCCCGGCGCCCGCGGAACTTGCCCACGGCGCCAACGCGAACATTCTCCACCTCGATGAGGCCGATACGGATGCCGTCATCAGGCGCACGGAACCGGGTCGGCGAGCCGGAGCGGCGAATGGAGAAGATCGGCATGGGGCGCACGCGATAGGTCTTGGCACCCTCGAACTGTGGCAGGAGGCGGGCTTCTGCCCCGATCGTCATGGTCCAGCTGCCGGCGAAGACATTGGTGGTCTGGGCCTGCGCGGGGGCGGCCGACATGGCATGCACACCCGCAGCGAGACCGGCACCGAGAACCACACCGGAAAGGGTGTGGCGGCTGAGCGGATGAAAACGCGATTTCAGGGTCATCATTGATCCGATGGTTACGCAACTCTGACTGAGTAGCGATAATGCCGCGTAAACGGTCAACGCATTCTTAACGGCGCTTTCGTTTAGCGCCGCTACCGCTCGCTGTCGAGCCCGTATGCGGCATGCGGGAGGGAAATGCCCAGCCAATCGGGCTGAATCAAGGCAAGCCGCGCCTGACCGGATTCAAGGGCTGCTCCGGCATTCAGCGCGTCGGCCACCCGGTCGAGCCGCATTTTCGCCATGGCACGATCCTGCGTCGCGCTGACGCAGGTCCCGACCACCTTGCCCCCGGCGGTGATCTCCGCACCCGGCTCCGGCAAGGAACCGGCCAAAGCCGTCACGGGAACGAAACGCGTGCGCGCCGTACCGCGATGCTGCATCCGCGAAACAACCTCTTGGCCGACATAGCAACCCTTGGCGAAATCCACCCCGCCATTTTGATCCATCAGCGCCTCGTGCGGGAAGGTTTCGCCGAAAGCGTAGTCCGAACCGCCCTCGGGCATGCCATGCGCCATGCGATGGGCCTTGTAATCATCGCCCGACGCGTCGCCCACCGGTGCATCGCCCGCCGTCAAGATCGCCCGCCAGCCGAGAGCGGCGAGGCGCGGATCGGGGCCCGCGACACGTGCCGTCTTCGGAACCGTAGCATCGTCCCAGCCGGCGATGACGGCGAAATCTTCGGCGCGCTCATCCAGCGTGACCTTGGCGCGCAGGCGGTAGAATTTCAGCCGTCTGGCGAGTTCGGAAAGCAGGTCGCGCCGGCAATCGAGATAGAATCCGCCCTCCGATTCGGGCGCGACATGGAGGAAGAAATCGAACAGGATCTTCCCCTGGGGCGTGAGCAGCGCCGCGAAGATCGGCTTGCCCGGCTGCGCATTGTCCACATCGCTGGTGATCAGACCGTCGAGAAAACCATGCGCCGCCTCGCCGGCGACATGCAGAACCGCGCGATCATCCAGTCTCGCCAAAGGCATGTCGTGCTCCCGTTTCAGGAAAATGGCCGCGAGCAACCCCGCTCAGGCTGGAGATAGCCTCGCAGGCGCCTGCACTCAAGGCATGCCGGTGATGACAATGCCCCGGTTTTGTCGCATCACTAGGCGCAATCAATTCTGCGATAAAGAAAAGCGAGGCATGCGATGGCGGTTTTCGATCTGATTCTCAAGGGCGGCTGCGTGGTCAATCACGATGGCGAGGGCATCCGCGATATCGGCGTGCGCGCCGGCGCCATCGCCGAAATCGGCGATCTCTCGCAGGCCTCCGCCGAGCGCGTGGTTGATTGTACCGGTCTCCATATCCTGCCCGGCGTGATCGACAGCCAGGTGCATTTTCGCGAGCCGGGCCTTGATCACAAGGAAGATCTCGAAACCGGCGCCCGCGCGGCCGTGATGGGCGGCGTCACCAGCGTCTTCGAGATGCCCAATACCAATCCTCAGACGACGACACCGGAAGCGCTGGCCGACAAGATCGCCCGCGCGACGAACCGCATGCATTGCGATTTCGGCTTCTGGGTCGGCGGCACGCACGAAAATGCGAAGGACATCCCCGAACTCGAGCGCCTGCCGGGCGCCGTGGGCATCAAGGTCTTCATGGGTTCGTCCACCGGCTCGCTGCTGGTGGAGGATGATGGCGGCGTCACCGAAATTCTGAAACGCACCCGCCGGCGTTCGGCCTTCCATTCGGAAGACGAGGAGATGCTGCGCGAACGCAAGCCCCTTCGCGTGGAGGGCGATCCGCGTTCGCATCCCGTCTGGCGCTCGCCGGAAGTCGCCCTGAAATGCACCGAGCGGCTGGTGCGCATCGCCCATGCGACGGGCGCAAAGATCCATGTGCTGCATATCTCGACGAAGGAGGAGATGGATTTTCTCGTCCATCACAAGGACGTCGCCACCGTCGAGGTGACGCCAAACCATCTCACGCTCACCGCGCCTGAAGCCTATGAGCGCCTCGGCGCGCTCGCCCAGATGAACCCGCCGGTGCGCGACGAGGGCCATCGCGAGGGCATCTGGCGCGGTCTCACCCAGGGCATCGTCGATGTGCTCGGCTCCGACCATGCGCCGCATACGCTGGAAGAAAAGCAGAATGCCACCTATCCGAACACGCCCTCGGGCATGACCGGGGTGCAAACATTCGTGCCGGTGATGCTCGATCACGTCAACAAGGGCCGGCTCTCGCTGATGCGCTTCGTCGATCTCACCTCGGCGGGCCCCCAGCGCATTTTCGGCATTGCCCGCAAGGGACGCATCGCAGCCGGCTATGACGCCGATTTCACCATCGTCGATCTGAAGAAGCAGAAGACCATCAGCAATGACTGGATCGCCTCGAAATGCGGCTGGACGCCTTATGACGGGGTCTCCGTCACCGGCTGGCCGGTCGGCACGATGGTGCGCGGCAACATGGTGATGTGGGAGGGCGAACTCACTGCGCCGGGCGCCGGCGCACCGGTGCGTTTCGTCGATACGCTGGGGGGCTGAGAGCATCATCCCGTCAGGTGGATACCGGCTGACGGAAAAGGATTCGCGAAACAACGACCTTGAGCGCCCGGCCTGACCCCGTCAGCTCGGAGCGCTCCACTGGTCATTGCGCGGGCACATTATCCGGGTCGACGGGGCGATACACGCCGTCGACCCCCGCTCTCATGTCGATGCGGCGCTCGTGGAAGGCGATGAGCGTGGAGCGGTGGCCGATCGAGATCAGGGTGGTCCCGGGCAGCTCCTCGCGCAGCACCTTGTAGATCGCGGCTTCCGTCGGCTCGTCCATGGCGGCGGTCGCTTCGTCGACGAGAAGCCAGTCGGGCTGTTCGAGCAATGCGCGCGCGATCGCAAGGCGCTGCTGCTCGCCGAGCGAGAGCGTCTGTGCCCAGGAGCGATCCTCGTCGAGCAGCGGCACGAGATGGGCAAGCCGCGCCTTCTCCAGCGCCGCGCGCAGCGCGTCATCCGAATAGAGATTCTCCAGCGCCGGATAGGCCACGACCCCGCGCAGGGTGCCCACCGGGATGTAGGGCCGCTGCGGCAGGAGCATGAGCTTGCGCCCGGCGGGTTTATGCACCACACCCTCGCCGAAGGGCCAGATGCCCGAGATGGCGCGAAACAGCGTCGATTTACCCGTCCCCGACATCCCGGCCAGAAGCACCGATTCGCCGGGTCGGAAGGTAAGCTGCGAGGCCCCGGCGATGGGGGTACCATCGGGCAGGCGCACGATCACGTTCTCGAGGCGCAACGTATCGCCCTCATGCTCGGTGATGACGATCTCGCCGGTCTCGCGCCCGGCCTCGCGGGCGCGCTGCATCGATTCCTCGAAGGAGGTCAGGCGGTCGACCACGGCCTTGTAGGAGGCCAGCCGCTGATAGGCGTCGATGAAGAAGGAGAGCGCACTCTCCACCCGTGCGAAGGCGCCCGCCGTCTGCGTCATCACGCCGAGCTGGATCTGGCCGGCAAAATAGAACGGTGCCGCGATCACGTAGGGTACCACGGAGTTCGAATAATCGTAGAAACTGGTAAAGGCGATCAGCCGCTTGTTGATGCTCACGCGCCTGAAGAAATTGTCGACGATGCGTGCGAATTGCGTGCCCAGCCGTTCGCGCTCGGCCCCCTGCCCGCGCAGCAGCGCGACCTGCTCGCCATATTCGCGCAGCCGCGCCAGCGAGAAGCGGAAATCCGCCTCATAGCGCTCCTGCAGGAAGTTCAGCCGGATCAGCGGACGCCCGATCAGATGCGTCGCATATGTCGCGATCACGGCGTATACCAGTGCGATCCAGAACAGCAGACCCGGCACCACCACCTCGGTCCCCGGGAAGGTGAAATCGGAGGAGATCGTCCACAGGATCACCGAGAAGGAGACGAGCGTTGAAACCTGCGACAGCATGCCCAGCGTCAGGCCCATCGTATCGGTGGTGAACTTGTTGATATCCTCCTGGATGCGCTGGTCGGGGTTGTCGGTCTGGACGCCGAAGACCTGCATCCGATAGGGGATCGCGCCCGAAAGCCAGCGGCGCGTGTAGAATTGTGTCATCCAGTTGCGCCAGTGGATATCCAGCGTCATGCGCACGGCATATTGATAGATCGCCATGGTCACGGCGATGGTGACCCAGAATACCCAGACCGTGAGCAGAAGCCGCCAGAACTCGTCCGCATTGCTTTCCTGGATGGCGTTGAACCAGTCGCGGTTCCAGTAGCTCAGCCGCACCGAGATGGCGACGAGCGCGAATTGCATGATCACCACGATCGAGAGCAGGACCGTGCCGATGACGCGCTCCTGGGCCCGGAATTCCGGGAACGGCCAGATCTGCACGACACCCGTCTCGCGCGAGACGAAGAACGGATCGGTCAGTTGCGCGATGGTGCGGATCACCGGAATGCGCCCGACGGCGAGCATGGCGAGCGCAAAGATCGCCGCCGCCACCGGCATGGCCAGCGGCGGGGTGAATCCGTCCATCGCCGCAGGCGTATAACCGTGGTTGTCGACCAGATAGAGCACGCCGAGCAGGGTATGCGCGAAGGCGATCAGCCCGATCAGGATGCGCAGATAAACCGCCGTATCACGCGAAAACCGCAACGCCGCGCCGATGGCGATCGTGGCGATCGGCAAGAGCAGCGGTATGGTTTCGCCCAACAGCGCGCCGATGAGGAGGAGCGCGCCCGCAAGCGCGAAAACCAGCGAAGCCCTTTGCATCAGATGCACGCCCTCAATTGCCACTCCTCACGATTCGCCCGGCTCCCTGCCGGCACGGCGATGATGCGCGATAGCGCGCATCGAAGATAGGCACAATAACGCGCCGCGACAGATGTGCAGCGCCATTGTCAAGCAGATGTGATCCGGGCTGCCCTCATGCGGCGGCATCGGCCTGCGGGTTGCGCTTGAGAACGGCGAGATTGAGCGCGAACGCGTAGCTGCCCCAGAGCAGATACGGCACGAGCAGCGCGGCAGCGAGCCCGTCGATCGCGGCGAAAGCCGTGATCGTGGCGGCGAGCGCGACCCAGAGCAGGCCGATCACGATTGCCGCGGCGCGCATTCTGTGCAGACCGAAGAAAACCGCGGACCACAGGGTGTTCAGGCAGATCTGCAGGCTCCACAAGGCCAGCGCCAGCGCGCTGTCCGGCTCCCCCGCCACCCGCGCGACGGCGACCGCCATCATCAGATAGAGCACACTCCAGATGATCGGAAAGGCGATGTTCGGTGGCGTCCATGACGGCTTGTCGAGACCACGATACCAGGCGCCGGGCTTGAAAAGCACACCCGACGAGGCCGCGACGGCACAGGTGGCGAGAAAGACGAGGAAGACGGCGAGATCCATCAGATGCTCCCGGAACAGAACGCTGCGCGAGCATAGGCGGCTGATCCGTATGCGGCAATGCTGCCTGTTCCTGCGGGAAGCCCTCCGGCGAGACGCATTCCGGGGACACGCGCTCCGGGGGCACGCTCTCCGGGAACAAGCGCTCCGGGGGCAAGCGTTGCGGCGGCCATGCATATGCACCCTCGAAATCGGCTTTGCCGTTGCGGCGGGGCACGCGGCGCGTTATCTCCCGAACATGACCGATACAAACAGCCTCGCCATAGCGCTCGCGCAGCTCAACCCCATCCTTGGAGACGTCTCCGGCAATGCCGGCAAGGTGCGTGCCGCGCGCGCCCGGGCAGCCTCGCAAGGGGCGGATCTCGTCGTCTTCTCCGAGCTCTTCCTGTCCGGGTATCCGCCGGAAGATCTGGTGCTCAAGCCGGCCTTCCAGGATGCCTGCCGCGCCGCGCTCGACAGTCTCGCGCGTGAGACCGATGACGGCGGCCCCGCCATGCTCGTCGGCCTGCCCTGGGCCGAGGATGGAAAGGTGTACAATGCCGTCGCCCTGCTCGATGGGGGGCGTATCGCGGCGGTGCGGTTCAAGGTCGACCTGCCCAATTACGGCCCCTTTGACGAAAAGCGCGTCTTCGCTTCCGGCCCGATGCCGGGGCCGATCGTGGTGCGCGGCGTCCGGGTCGGCGTGCCGATCTGCGAGGATATCTGGGGCGAGGAAGTCGTTGAATGCCTGGCCGAGACCGGGGCGGAAATCCTGATCGTGCCCAATGGCTCGCCCTTCTGCCGCGGCAAGAGCGACGAGCGCTTCAACATTGCCGCCGCCCGCGTCACCGAAAGCGAATTGCCGCTGATCTACCTCAACCAGATCGGCGGCCAGGACGAGCTCGTCTTCGACGGCGCCTCCTTCGTGCTCCAGGATGATTGTGCGCTGGCCTGCCAGCTTCCCGCTTTCGCCGAGACGGTCGCGCTCACCCGCTGGAGCCGCGAGGCCGGCATCTGGCGTTGCGTCGAGGCGCCGCGCGAGACGGTGGTCGAAGGCGAGAAGGCCGATTACGCGGCCTGCGTTCTGGGGCTGCGCGATTACGTGGAAAAGAACGGCTTCCCCGGCGTGGTACTCGGCCTGTCCGGCGGCATCGATTCGGCTTTGTGTGCGGCAATGGCCGTCGATGCGCTGGGGCCCGATCGGGTGCATTGCGTGATGCTGCCCTATCGCTACACGGCGCAGACCTCCCTCGATGACGCGGCTGCCTGCGCGCGGATGCTGGGCGTGCGCTACGACATCCTGCCCATCGCCACCGGGGTCGAGGGTGTGGAAGCTGCGCTCGCGCCCCTGTTCCAGGGCACCGAGCCGGGCGTCACCGAGGAGAATATCCAGAGCCGCGTGCGCGGCACGATTCTGATGTCGATCTCCAACAAGTTCGGCGCCATGGTCGTGACCACCGGCAACAAATCCGAAATGTCGGTGGGTTATGCCACGCTTTATGGCGACATGAATGGCGGCTTCAACCCGATCAAGGATCTCTACAAGCTCGAAGTCTACCGGCTGTCGCGGCTGCGCAACGGCTGGAAGCCGGATGGCGCGCATGGTCCCGACGGCATGGTGATCCCTGAAGACATCATCACCCGCCCGCCAAGCGCGGAGCTGCGCCCCGACCAGACCGACCAGGATTCGCTGCCCCCCTACGAGGTGCTCGATGCCATCCTCGCAGAGCTCGTCGAGAAGGAGACCCGCGTCGACGAGATTGTCGCCATGGGCCATGACCGCGACACGGTGACCCGGATCGAGCGGCTGCTGATCCTGGCTGAATACAAACGCCGGCAGGCCGCGCCGGGGGTGAAGGTGACGGCGAAGAATTTCGGGCGCGACCGACGCTATCCGATCGTCAACCGCTATCGCGACAGGGGCGAGCCGGCCTATGCGCCCGATCCCGAGCTCTACAAGCCTTCGGGGTCGCTGCGCGCGGATCTCGATTTCTGACCGGGGCGCAGGGCCACACCTCGACGCAGGGCACTTGCCGGACCATATTGACGGCAATGGCTCATGCCACCGAGGAGGTGACGATGTTTTCGTTTTTCAAGCGCACCAGCCTGCCGGGCGCCGGGGAGGCCCTGCCCGGTCGGCCCGATCCGATCCCGACCGCGACGCACCACCATGTCAACGGCGTGCCGCTCGCGGGCCCCTATCCGGATCATATGCGCAAGGTGGTCTTCGGGCTCGGCTGCTTCTGGGGTGCCGAGCGGCTGTTCTGGCAAATGCCGGGCGTGCATGTGACGGCGGTGGGCTATGCCGGTGGCACGACGCCCAATCCGTATTACGAGGAAGTCTGTCGCGGCGAGACCGGGCATACCGAGGCGGTACTCGTGGTCTATGATCCGTACGAGGTCTCCTTCGAGAGCCTGTTGCGCACCTTCTGGGAAGGCCATGATCCCACCCAGGGCATGCGCCAGGGCAATGATGTCGGCACGCAATACCGCTCCGCCATCCATGTCTTCGACGATGAACAGATGCAGGCGGCAACCGCAAGCCGGGATGCTTTCGCAGCGGCGCTGAAGCAGCGCGGTTTTCCCGCGATCACGACCGAGATAGCCGAAGCCGGACCGTTCTATTTCGCCGAAGATTACCACCAGCAATATCTGGCAAAGAATCCCGGCGGTTACTGCGGCCTCGGCGGCACCGGTGTTTCCTGCCCGCTTCCCGCCACCGCCGCGACGCCTTCCGGCTCCGCAGCCTGAGCCTGAAGACGCGCTCGTCGCTGTGCGGCGAGCGCCACGAGGCCGATGAGGATGATGTCGGTCAGGCACAGGGCCACGAGTATCACGAGCAGCAGATCGGGGCCGAACGCATCGATGATCCAGGCTGCAGCCAGCGGTGAGAGCGCGCCAAGAAGCAGGATCGGCGCAGCCAGCCGCCCCATCATCGTGGCATAGATTCCCGGATCAAACAGCGCGAGCGGAAGGGTGCCGCGCACGATCGAGCGAATCCCGATCCCCGCCCCGTAGAGCATGAGCGCGAGCGCGATCAATGGCGCATGGCCGGCAAGCAGGGTGACCCCGGCGAAGATCAGTATGGCGGAGACGGCCGCCGTCCAGAGCGGATGAAACTTTCGCCCGATCAGCATTTCGAGAATCCGCCCGCCGACCTGGCTCGGCCCGACCAGCGCGCCGAGCCCCACCGCCGCCGCCAGCGCGATGTCGCGCGCCTGCAGCACGGTGAGCAGATGCACGGAAAGCACCGCAGAGGCGATGCCGCCGATGGTGAGGCCCGTGGCGAGCAACGCGAAGACGAGCCGATCGCTTTCCGGCAGGGTGATCCGCGCGCCGCTGCTTTCGCGCCCGCGCAGCAACGCGGTCAGGACCTCCCGCCGGGACTGGCGGGGGCGCGCCGGATCATCGGGCGCGAAACGCGGCAAGGCGAAGACATGCAGCGGCAGATTGATGAACAGATGAATGCCCGCATAGGTCAGGCAGGCGCCGCGCCAGCCCAGCGTCTCGACGAGAAAGGCGCTGAGCGGCCAGCACAGGGTGCTGGCAAAGCCGCCATAGAGCGTCAGCGCCGTAATCGCGCCACGCGCATCCTTGCCATAGAGCCGCCCGAGCGTGGCGAAGGCCGCGTCATACAGCCCCGCCCCCATGCCGATCCCGAGCAGGACCCAGACGGTGAAATAGAGTGCCGGGTGCTCGACGAAGGCGAGGCCTGCGAGCCCCGTCGCCATGATCAGCGAAGACGCACTCATCACCGGACGCCCGCCCGTGGCCTGGATGGCGTTGCCGACGCGCGGCGAGACCACACTCGCCGCGATCAGCCCGAGCGTCAGACCGCCCACCACCATGGTCAGCGGCCAGCCGGTTTCGCGCGCAATGGGTTCGGCCAGAACGGCAAGCAGGTAATAGGTGGAGCCCCAGGCCAGGATCTGCGTGATGCCCAGAGCCGAGATCACCACGGCCCGCGGCGGGGTCATCCGCGTCATGCATCACCATCCGCCACAACGGGCGCGACAGGCAGCGCCCGCGTGCAGGAATCCGCGCAGCATTCATCGTTGAGAAAGCCGACAAGCCCGTGCATCGTTTCGAAATCGGCCCGGCAGATCAGCGTCGTCGCCTGGCGTTCGCGGCTGACGAGGCCCTGCGCGGTCAGCTTGGCCAGATGATGCGAGAGCGTCGAAGCGGGAATGCCGAGCGCCTCCTGCAACCGTCCCACGGGGATACCCTCCGGGCCGGCGCGCACCATCAGGCGATAGAGCGCAAGCCGTGTGGGATGGCCGAGCGCTTCGAGCTGCGCGGCCATCGTGGCGAGATCGACATCGGGAAGCGGCGTCTTCATCTGCATCATGGCGCCACAATGCGGGTACCTAAAACCCGCGTCAATCATTATTCGAACCATATCGAAATAGCAGAATTTGCACCATGACCGGGCAGGATTTGCAGGAAATTCGGGCTCCCCTTCCCCAGGGAAATGGGTACATTCGACGGAGGGTGAGGCGCGATTTCCCTCCCCGCTGGGGAGGGCGGTTACGGCGCGCGCTGCATGGAGGGCATGCGCAAAACCAAAAGTTTCGAGAGGTATTCCTTGGGCATTCTCATCATCGGCGGAGCGGGTTTCATCGGGCTCAACCTCGCGGAGCAACTGCTTGCCGCAGGCCGCGCCGTAACCATTCTGGATCGTGCCCCGCCGCCGCGATCCGCCCGTGACGCCTTCGCCGCCCTGCCGGGCGGGCTTATCGTCGAGACCGGCGATATCGCCGATCATGCGCATCTGTCCACCCTAATCGCGTGCCATCGTGACGGCGTCATCTATGGTGCGGCGATCACGGCGGGGCCGCAGCGCGAGGCGCGTGACGCGTCGACCATTCTCGCGGTCAATCTTGGCGGGCTCGTCGCCACCCTCGAAGCCGCGCGCGAAGCGGGGGTGCGCCGGGTGATCAATCTGTCCTCCGCCGCCGCCTGGGGCGCGGCGGGCACCCGGCACGCGCGCCTGATCGAGGATGAAACCCCGGAGGATCCGCGCGCGCTTTATCCGATCACGAAATTCGCCGGCGAGCGTTTCTGCGCGCGGCTCGCCGGTTTATGGGGCGCGGATATCCGCTCCGTGCGGCTGTCGGGCGTGTTCGGCCCGTGGGAATACGATACCGGCCTGCGCGACACGCTGAGCCCGCAATGGCAGATCCTCAAGGCGCTCGACGCCGGCGCGCACGCCATCCTGCCGCGCGAGGGCCATCGTGACTGGCTCTATGCCCGCGACGCCGCCCGCGCCGTGATCGCGCTGCTCGATGCGCCGAAACTCACGCATGACCTCTATAACATCGCCCCCGGCGCCCCCACCGCCTTGCTCGACTGGGGCCGGATGGCGGCAAAGGCGCTCGGCCTGCCCGAGACGCGATGCCGCCTTGCACAAACCGGCGAAACGGCCACGATCGATCTGCACATGCCGCGTGATCGTGCGCCAATGGACATCACCCGGCTGGTGGCCGATACGGGCTTTGCTCCCGCCTTCGACGATGCGGCGTCGGTGGCGGATCTGCTCGCATGGCGCGCCGCTATTGCTGCGGGTGCGGCCCCGGAGGAACGAGAATGAGGATGGAAGAGACCGCTCTCGCGCAGCTCGAAGCGCAGGTTCGCGCTGATCTGGCCAAGATCGCGCATCCGCGCATGCAATGGCTGGAGCCGGTCATCGCCCCGGATGGCCGCCCGGCCCATGACGTCGTGATCGTCGGCGCCGGCCAGAGTGGCATCGCCGCGGCTTTCGGGCTGATGCGCGCGCGGGTCGAGAACATCCGCGTCATCGACAAGGCGCCGCGCGGGCGGGAAGGGCCATGGCTGACCTATGCCCGCATGCACACCCTGCGCAGCCCGAAGGATTTCACCGGCCCCGATCTCGACGTACCGAGCCTGACCTATCAGAGCTGGCACGAGGCGCGTTTTGGCGAGGCCGATTGGGAAGCGCTTGCGCTCATCCCGCGCGAATACTGGGCGGAGTATCTCCTCTGGGTGCGCGACCGGATCGGCATCCCCGTCGATAACGAGACCGCACTCGCCGACATCGCCCCTGCCGGTGAGCTGCTAAGGCTCACGCTGAAGAGTGCTGCGGGCGAGGAAATCATCCATACCCGCAAGCTCGTCCTCGCCACGGGCCAGGAGAGCACCGGGCGCTGGTGGATGCCGGAATTCGTCGAGAAACTGCCCGCGCGGCTTCGCGCCCACACCGCCGACGCCATCGATTTCGAAGCCCTTTCCGGCAAGACCGTGGCCGTGCTTGGCGCCGGCGCATCGAGCCTCGACAATGCGGCGACGGCGCTCGAAGCGGGGGCGGAATCCGTGCATCTGTTTTGCCGGCGCGCAAGCCCGCAGGTGGTGCAGCCCTATCGCTGGGTGACCTTCGCCGGCTTCCTGCGCAATCTCTCCGATCTCGACGATGCCTGGCGCTGGCGCTTCATGCGCCGGGTCCTCTCCCTGCGCGAGGGCTTTCCGCAGGCGACCTGGGATCGCTGCGCCCGCCACGACAATTTCCACCTGCATACAGGCGCCGCCTGGCAGGATGCGCGGGTCAACGCCGACGGGCGCGTCGCGCTCACCACGGCGCAGGGCCCCTTCACCGCCGATTTCCTGATCTGCGGCACCGGCATCGAGAACGATTACGCCGCGCGCCCGGAACTGTCGCGCTTTGCCCACAATATCCTGAGCTGGGGCGAGGCCTATGATCCGCCGGAAGCCGAGCGCGATGGACGGCTCGGGCGCTTCCCCTATCTCGCGCGCGATTACAGCTTCATGGAGCGTAAGCCCGGCGAGACCCCCTGGATCCGCCATATCCACCTGTTCTCGATCGCCTCCACCATGAGCTTCGGCGCCTCCGGCTCCTCGATCAACGCCATGACCAGCGCCGTGCCCAAACTCGTCAACGGCATCACCGGCGGGCTTTTCCGCGACGATGTCGAAAAGCACTGGGCCAATTTCGAGGCCTATGACGTGCCGCAGGCGGTGATTCGGGGGGTGGAGTGAGGGGGTGCGGGCTTCGTCATCTGCATGAGATGATCGCGATCCAGGATGGCGAGAAATTACCTCATGACTACGGAAGATAAGCCGTCAGAAAAAACGCTGGCCCAAACGGCTTCCGCCGAGCGCCCGGCCTTCGCGCCGACCCGCATCGAGGATGCCTTCGGCTGCCTCGTCTATACCGGCCCCGCGCGCAGCATCGCGGAGATGGACGAGGCGGTCTTGCGCAAGGCGGCGCGTCGCTACGCTGCCAGCCGCACCCGTTGAGCCTCTGCAGCGGGCGCACCAAAGCCGCATATGACAGGGCGCGGGGGGCTGCTATAAAGCGGCAAAAGCCATTCGCGGAGGAGACCCTGCCATGATTCCCAATGCTGCGCCCGCCTTCAATTTCGACCTCGGCGACACCGCCGATGCCATCCGCGAGACGGTCGCTTCGTTCTCGCAGGAGAAGATCGCCCCGCGTGCCGAGGCGATCGACCGGGACAACCAGTTTCCCCGCGATCTCTGGCCGCAGATGGGCGAGCTCGGCCTGCACGGCATCACCATCGCGGAGGAGGATGGCGGCACGGGGCTCGGCTATCTCGACCATGTCGTGGCGATGGAGGAGGTCTCGCGCGCATCCGCCAGTGTCGGTCTTTCCTACGGCGCGCATTCCAACCTGTGCATCAACCAGATCGGCCGCCATGGCACGGCGGCGCAGAAGGCGAAATACCTGCCCGGACTGATCAGCGGCGAACATGTCGGCGCGCTCGCCATGTCGGAGCCAGGCTCCGGTTCGGATGTGGTCTCGATGCGCACCAGGGCCGAAAAGAAAGGCGACCGCTACGTCCTGACCGGCAACAAGATGTGGATCACCAACGGCCCCATCGCCGAGACGCTGGTCGTCTATGCCAAGACCGACCCCGATGCCGGCCCGCGCGGCATCACCGCTTTCCTGATCGAGAAGGGCATGAAGGGTTTCTCGACGCATCAGAAGCTCGACAAGCTCGGCATGCGCGGCTCCGATACCTGCGAGCTCGTCTTCGAGGATTGCGAGGTGCCGGAGGAAAACGTGCTCGGCCAGGTCGGCAAGGGGGTCAACGTGCTGATGTCGGGCCTCGATTACGAACGCGCCGTGCTCGCCGCCGGGCCGCTCGGCATCATGCAGGCCTGCATGGATATCGTCATGCCCTATGTGCATGAGCGCAAGCAGTTCGGCCAGCCGATCGGCACCTTCCAGCTGGTCCAGGGCAAGGTCGCGGACATGTATGTCGGGATGAATGCCTGCAAGGCCTATGTCTATGCCGTCGCCAAGGCCTGCGATCGCGGCCAGACCACCCGCGAGGACGCCGCCGGCGCCATCCTCTATGCGGCGGAGAAAGCCACGCAGATGGCGCTCGACGCGATCCAGCTGCTCGGCGGCAACGGCTATATCAATGAATATCCCACGGGTCGCCTCCTGCGCGACGCCAAGCTCTACGAAATCGGCGCCGGCACCAGCGAGATCCGCCGCATGCTGATCGGTCGGGAATTGTTCGACAAGACGGCGTGAGCGTTGCAGACTATGCTCCTCGGGCGCGCTCGCATTCGGGCGCGCCCTTTTTATTGCAGGGTTGACTAAATTAGTTTTGCCTAATATATCGATTGTCAACGCGACCGGGAGGTCGCCCGGGCTGCGCTTTCGCGGGGTTCCGGGGCCTCCGCATGGCCGCATGATGAGACACCGATCAGAAATTACAAAGGGAGTTCACCCCATGCAGAATCGTCTCAAGGAGCGCGTCGTCCGCCATTCCCCCTCGCGCGGTCCCGGCAGCCCCGATGTCTGGGGCATTTACGAGCCCGATACCGGCTCGATCCAGTACATCGCCGCTGATCCGGCAACCCGCAAGGCGGCTGTAATCGATGTGGTCTGGAATTTCGATCCCAAGCATTACCGCCTCGATACCGGCTCGATGGACCAGGTGCTCGACATCGTGCGCGAGAACGGCCTCACCGTCGAATGGGTGCTCGACACCCACCCCCATGCCGACCATCTGATGGCTGCGGCCAATCTCAAGCAGAAGACCGGCGCGCCGATGGCGATCGGCGAAAAGGTGCGGGACATCTCGAAGATCTGGGCGGAAATCTACAATCTGCCCGATGCTTTCGATCCGACCCGCGATTTCGATCACCTGTTCAAGGAGGGCGAGACCTTCAAGATCGGCGAGATCGAGACCCGCGTCATGCTCTCACCCGGCCACACGCTCGGCTCGATCACCTATGTGGTGGGTGACGCCGCCTTCGTGCACGACACGCTGATGTATCCCGATGCGGGCACCTCGCGGGCCGATTTCCCCGGCGGCAATGCCTCGGAACTGTGGGACTCGATCCGGGCCATTCTCGATTTGCCCGGCGAGACGCGGCTTTTCGTGGGCCATGATTACGGCACCGCCGAGCGCAAGGAGCCGATGTGGGAGGCGACCGTCGCCGAGCATCGCGCCTCCAACATCCACGTCAAGGACGGGGTGACCCGCGAAGCCTGGATCGACCGCCGCGAGGCCCGCGACAAGACGCTGGCCCTGCCCGACCGCATTCTGGCGGCGCTCCAGATCAATCTGCGCGGCGGGCGTCTGCCGCCGGCGGAGAATGACGGGCGCCATTATGTGAAGCTGCCGCTCAACCGCTTCTGAAACGAGACGGGCCGGATCATTGCGATCCGGCCCGGTTTCGTTCTGCATGAGGCGCCCGCCCGACCCGTTTCAGGTTCCTCCGGCGCGCGTTTTCTCATTCCGCCGCGTGCTGGGCGTGCAGCCCCTCGCCGCGCGCCATCAGCTTGTTGAGCGCCGAGAGATAGGCCTTGGCCGAGGCGACGAGCGTATCGGGATCGGCGCCGCGCCCGGTCACCGAGCGCCCATTGGCATGCAGCCGCACCGAGACCTCCGCCTGTGCATCGGTCCCCTCGGTCACGGCGTGGACCTGATAGAGCTCGAGCACCGCCTCATGCGGGACCAGGGTGCTGATGGCGTTGAACACGGCATCGACCGGTCCGTTGCCATCAGCCTCGTCGGCCCGGATATCGCCGCCGATATCGAGCTTGAGCAGCGCCCGCTGCGGTCCGCGCGTGCCGGCGATCACGGTCAGCGAGACGACGCGGATGCGCTCATGCGCCTCGGCCAGCTTCTCGTCGACCAGCGCCTCGAGATCCTCGTCATAGATGGTCTTCTTGCGGTCGGTCAGCGCCTTGAAGCGCACGAACACGTCCTGAAACTGGTTGTCGGACAGTTCGTAGCCCATCTCCTCCAGCTTGTTCTTCAGGGCGGCACGGCCGGAATGCTTGCCGAGCACCAGCGAGGTCTTGGAGACGCCCACCGATTCCGGGGTCATGATCTCGTAGGTCTGGGTATGCTTGAGCATGCCGTCCTGGTGGATGCCGCTCTCATGCGCAAACGCGTTGCGCCCGACGATGGCCTTGTTGTACTGCACCGGAAAGGAGGTCGCGTGCGCCACCGCTTTGGAGGCCTTGGTCAGCATCTCGGTGACGATGCCGGTCTCGTAGGGGAAGGCGTCATTGCGGGTCCTGATCGCCATCACGATCTCTTCAAGCGCCGCATTGCCGGCGCGTTCCCCGATACCGTTGATGGTGCATTCGATCTGGCGCGCGCCGCCGGCGACGCCGGCCAGGGAATTCGCCACAGCCATCCCGAGATCGTTGTGGCAATGCACCGAGAAGACCGCCTTGTCGGAATTCGGCACGTTCTCGCGCACCTTGACGAACAGGTCGCGATACTCTTCCGGCGTCGTATAGCCCACCGTATCGGGGATGTTGATCGTGGTGGCGCCGGCCTTGATCGCGGCCTCGACGCAGCGGCAGAGGAAGTCGAATTCCGTGCGCGTGCCGTCCTCTGCCGACCATTCAACGTCGTCGACATGGTTGCGCGCCCGGGTGACCGACGAGATCACGTGCTCCAGCACGGCTTCCGGCTCGAGCTGCAGCTTGAACTTCATATGTACCGGCGAGGTGGAGAGAAAGGTATGGATACGCGGGCGCGCAGCGTGGCGCACCGCTTCCGCCGCCCGGTCGATATCCTTGTGCGCGGCGCGTGAGAGACCCGCCACGGTGGCGTTCTTCACGAGCGATGCGATCTTCGAGACCGCCTCGAAATCCCCGATCGAGGCGATCGGGAAACCGGCTTCGATGATGTCGACGCCCATCGTGTCGAGCAATTCGGCGACTTCGAGCTTTTCGCCCAGCGTCATCGTCGCGCCGGGGCATTGCTCGCCGTCGCGCAGGGTGGTGTCGAAAATCAAGACGCGGTCTTTGGCGGTGTTCTGATCGGCCATGTCATCGTTCCTTGGTCGTATTGCCCGTGATTCTGCTTGTGCGGGCGAAATCCTTCGGTGGCGGAGCATCACCTGTCGCGGGATGCGTCACGTCACGGTGGCAATCGGTCTCCCCTGAAGGCCAAGGCGCAAAGCCCTGCCGGCCCTCAGGGGCTGATAAGGAGAAGCAGGCCGGGAAGAAGCGCGTCGGCGGCGAGCGGCGCGCAGGCGGGGGCGCGGACAGGCACTGCAATGCAGGCGCTGCCTTCGATCGTCTCGCGCTGTGAGCCGGCCATCGCCAAGGCTCGTCTCCCGTTTCTCGTCGCATCCGGATCATGCCGGAATATTACTGCTCCTCTGTAAACCTTTCGTGAGCGCGGCTCAAGACGCAATTTTGATGCAGGACCCGCCGCTGATGACGATAGCGGGTTGCCAAGCGGCGAAATCTCCCCAAAGTTGTCGGATCGACAATGACCGCCACGCTGGCGGGCGTGGCTGGATTGCCACGTCTCGCAGGCGTGCGCGGAGCTGCCGAACGGGGTCGTCATGAGTGCCGAGGTCAGAAGCTGGTTCGGTCCTGCCGTCGCCAATGTCGCGACCCATCCCGGCGTGCGGGCCCTCGTCGCAAAATGGCTCCAGATCCGCGCCGAGCGCGAGCCGCTGTTGAGCGACTTCTGGAACAGGGCCGATCAGCAGATGATGGATTCGTCGATGCTGTTCATGAAGCTCGACGATGATTACACCTATCTGCATCACGGGCGCTATCTGTGCGAACGGATCGGCTTCTCCATGCAGGGCCTGTCGCTGCGCCATCTGCGCACCCGGGTGCGCAACCAGCTGATCGCGCTCTATGACCGGGCGACGAGCGAGTTCGATCTCGTCTATTTCCAGTCCTTTGCCGATTTCGCCCAGGACGTCGTGCTCTGGGGCCGGTTATGCCTGCCCTTGCGCATGAAGGAGGGTGATGATCGCGTCCTGCTGCTGGTCTTCTGCCACATGATCGAGGACAAGGCCTCGCTGTTCAGGACGCTGTTCACGCATTCGCGTTACGGCATCATCGTCACCTGGCCGATCTACAATGCCAAGCGTCAGATCGACGATGCCTGGATCATCAACCAGAATGCGGCGGCCATGCCGATTACCGGGGTTCAGGATCACACCGAGGACGACCTGATGCTGCGGGCCGGGCCGGTTTTCTCCGATGATGCGCTCTGGCGCCATTTCGCGCGCGGCGTGCAAAACGGCATGGTGTCGGCCGAGATCAGCGTCAGCACCTCCGCAAGCCGCTATATCGCCTCGGGCGAGCTGATCGACGATTACCTCGTCTTTCATTTCGCCGAACAGAAGCCCTCGGATGAGAGCTTCGTGATCGGGTGAGCCGGCGCGGCCCAGGCGCTTGACTGTCACGCCCCGATGGTTTCGGCTGTGAATCGGGATCAGGAGGGCTAACGATGATTCGCCGCGCCGAAAGCCGCAGCACGCGCGGCTTCATGTGTGTTCTGGGGCTGGCTTGCCTGTTGCTTGCCGGGTGCAACACGCCCGGCCAGCCGGAATCCGTTGCTGCGAGCATGACGGGTGGCGAGGCCGAGATCGCGGCGGTCGCAGCGCCGCAAACGCCCGATACGACCTGCGGACGCGCCATCGACGATTTCGCCGGCCTGCTCTCGCGCGATCTCACCAATGGCATGGTGGCACAACGGGTCCATGACGAAGCCATGTCGGATCTCGAAGTGGCGGCGAGCGCCTGCCGCGCCGGTTCGCAGGATCAGGCCCTGTCCGCCCTGCGCGCGACCCGCATCCGCCACGGCTATCCCGCCGGGTAGATCCCACCGGCACCCGCCTTCCAATCGGGCGTCAGGGCAGCGTCCCGGTGAAGGCGCGGGCGAGATAGGCGCGCATGAAATCCGGCAGGGCGGCGTCCGTCAGATCATCGCCTTCGCCGATCACTTCGATTCCCGCGAGTTCCGGCTCCGGCATGCTCTTGCGCGCCTCTTCGCCGTGCCGCGCGAGATCCGCCGCCGGCAGAGCGAGCATGCAGACGCGTATCAGCGCCAGATGGCCGCCACGGCGCAGCATGTGCCAATGCGGATCGAGCACGCTGCGGTCAGGCGCGAGCCCGGTCTCCTCGGCGAGTTCGCGCAGGGCTGCGGCAGTGAGATCGATGCGCCCGTCATCCGCGACATCCCCGGGATCGGGGGTGCCGGTGGCGAAATAGAGCGCGCCGGCATTATCCGTATGGCCGCCCATCCGCCCGACGAGGTAGCGCCCGGCCCGGTCACGCGGCGCGATGGCGGGAAAAACGTTGACGGCGAACCCGTCGGGAAAGCCGGCGGCCTTGAAGGCGCGGAAAGCGCTGTAGCGCACGGGCATGAAATCGAGCGCGAGCACGCCGTCGCACCCCGCCGATGCGGATACGCGATGGGCGAGCAGCACTTCGCCGTCGAACAGATGCGGATTGCCTGCCCGCGCAGCGCGCCATTCCTGCGCGATCATCGAGGCATTCCGCTCTGCCCAGGGCCAGCGCGCGGGAACGAGGCGCGCGCGGATGGCGGCAATGCGCGCGATTGAATAGCCAGAATCCTCGCGCGATTCCGTCACGGCAAGAGTTCACCGCGTGCCACGAGCACCGCATCGCCACCGATTTCCGCGCCGACGAGCGCCCCGTTTTCGATAATGAGTTGCAGCCGGATGAGGCTGGGGCGGCCCATCGCATAGCCCTGCTCGATGACGACATGATGCGTGCCGTCGCCGAGCGGCTCGTATTCCATCAGGGCCCCGGCCAGGGCCGCTGCAGCGGAACCGGTGGCCGGATCTTCGGCAATCCCCATGCCCGGCGCGAACATGCGGCTGTAGAAGGAATGCGCCGGATCGACCGTGCCGGCACTGTAGAGGTAGACCTCCCCGGCATCGCCATCACGCCCGAACACCTTGTCGAAATCGGGCCCGGGACGCGCCCGTTCCACCGCGTCCCGCGAAGCGAGCGGCACCAGATCGAAGGGTACGCCGGCGGAATGGCGGCTCGGCAGATGGCGGTCGAAACCGATATCGGCGGGATCAAGCCCCAGAGCCGCAGCCGCCGCTTCCGGCGCCGGCCCCTCCCCCAGATATTCCGGCAGGCGCGGCAGCCGGAACCGCGCATGGCCGTGATTCTCGCCCCGCTTCTCCATCACGCATGAAACGATGCCGACACGCTCCTCCAGGCCGAAGGCGTGGGCGGGGACCTCGTCTGCCGAATCGCTGCCGTCATCCATCAGCCCGAGCAGCACGGCGGTCCCCACCGTCGGGTGGCCGGCGAAGGGCAGTTCGCGACCCGGCGTGAAGATGCGCAGACGCGCCTTGTGGCGCGGCGATTCGGCGGGCAGCAGAAACACCGTTTCCGAGAGATTGAATTCCCGCGCGATCGCCTGCATCCGGGTCGCGTCGAGATCATCGGCCTCGTGCACCACGGCGAGCGGGTTGCCGGCGAACGGCGTGTCGGTGAAGACGTCGAGGATGCTGTAGGGGCGGGGCATGAAGGGCTCTCCTTGGAAAAAGTGAACGGGCGGGAATGTGGCGCAAGCGGTCGGAGCCTCAGCCGGGACCCGGGACTGATCCGGCCTGATTGCCACGGCGCGTTTGCGGAATGGTGAGACTGACGGCAACCGGGCAATGGTCGCTCGCCTGCGGGCGCAGCCACCCGATACGCGGATAGCGGTCGGCGCGGGTCGAGAGCCAGGCGATCGAGCGGTCTGGATGGGTCGGGTCGAGGGGCGTGGCATAGCCGAGACCACGACGTACAATCTGCGGCTGCGGATCGGGATTGGCGGCGGCAAGTGCCGGCGAGATCAGAATATGATCGAGCTGGACATGATGCTCGACCGGCACGCCCTCCGGTCCCTCGCGGTCGCGGTGATACAGCGTCCAGCGTTGGATTTCCGGCAGGCCGGCGGTGACATCGACGGCGAAATCCTCGAAGAGCGGATCGATCCCGGAGGGCAGTGTCGGCTCGATCGCACCGCCCCGTCCGATCGTGAAGCGGTGATCGTTGAGGTCGCCCAGCACGATCCAGTTCGCGTCGCGCCAGCCATTACCGAAACGCGCCTGGACGATGGCCCGGATCGCGCACGCCTCGGCCCGGCGCAGGATCCGGGTCTGGTCGCGCCCGTCGGCGGCATAGCCCATGGATTTGAGGTGACAGATGAACAGGGCCAGATCACGATCGCCCAGATCGATGGCGATCTCCAGGCAATCCCGGTTGAACACCCGGTCATCCGGTCTGATACCGAAATGCGCGAGTGCCGGGTCGTAGACGCCGAGGGAAGCGAAGCTCGCCTGCGCGTACGACGTCGCCACGATCGCATCCTCGTCGGCGACGAGGCCCCTGCGGGCAGCAAAGGCGCAGTCGATGCCGCGCGGATCGTTGCCCGACAGAAGCCGCAGATGGCCATAGCGGATATCTGAGACCGCATGCACGTAGTGCTTCATGAAAGGCGCGAGCACGCCGATATTCTCGACTTCCTGAAGCGCGAGAATATCGGCTCCCGTCTCGGCGATGGCGAGCGCCGTAGCCTGGCGGTCGTCATCTTCCAGCGTCATCGCCATCGAGGCCTGAGCCTGCGCGCGCATGGCCGGGTCGGCGAAATCGAACATCGCGAGCGCCGGGGCAGTCTGGGGCCGCCGGCGCGGTCCGTAGACGTTGCGCGAGACGAGATTTTCGACATTGAAGGTCGCGATGCGCAGTTTCATGGGCCGATCCTGACGCGATCCGCGCGGGATCGCATCAGGAATTTTGCGGCATTCACCGCTGCGGGATCACTCTTCGAGCGAAAGCGCCACGAAACGCACCTCGCCCTGCGCATTGGCGATCAGGAACAGCGCCGAACGCCGCCCGTCTTCGCTGATCGCCGCAAGCCGGTCGAGCACCTCGGCGGGGGTCACGACAGGCTCCTGGCCGACTTCGAGGATGACGTCGCCCGGCTGAATGCGCCGGTCGGCAGCGGCGGAATCAGGGTCTATCTCCGTGACCACGACGCCCTCGACACCATCCGCGATGGAGAAGCGCTCACGCAAGGCGTCGCTCATCATCATCATCTCCATACCCAGCGCATCGGCATGCGCTTCGGGTACGTCTGCGGGCGGGCGATCGCCGCGCGTGGCCATCTCACCTTCGGCCAGACGTCCGATCTCGACCTGAATGGTGATCTCCTCACCACGGCGAATCACCGCGACATCGACCTCCTTGCCGATCGGCGTGGAGGCGACGATGCGCGGCAATTCGCGCGAGGATGCGACATCCTCACCATCGAAACGCACGATCACGTCACCGGTCTCGATGCCGGCGTCACTGGCCGGCCCTTCCGGATCGACTCCGGCGACGAGGGCGCCGCGCGCCCGCTCGAGGCCGAGCGCTTCCGCCGTGGTCTCGTCGACATTCTGGATGCGCACGCCGAGCCAGCCGCGCCGGGTTTCGCCGAATTCACGCAATTGCGTGATGATCGGCTCGGCCAGCGAGGTCGGGATCGAGAAGCCGATCCCCACGGAACCGCCCGTCGGCGACAGGATGGCGGTGTTGATGCCCACCACCTCGCCATTCATGTTGAACAGCGGCCCGCCGGAATTGCCGCGATTGATGGCGGCATCGGTCTGGATGTAATTGTCATAGGGACCGGTATCGATATTGCGCGCCCGCGCCGAGACGATACCGGCGGAAACAGAACCGCCGAGACCGAACGGATTGCCGATCGCCACGACCCAGTCACCGATGCGCAGGTCCTCCGATTCACCGAAGCTCACCGCCACCAGCGGCTCCTCGACCTCGACCTGGAGCACGGCGATGTCGACCTGCGGATCGCGGCCGATCACCTCGGCCTGGCGCGTCGTGCCGTCGGCCCAGATCACCTCGATCTCGTCCGCCTCGCCGATGACGTGGTTGTTGGTGACGACGATGCCTTCCGGATCGATGACGAAACCCGAACCGAGCGAGTTAGACCGACGCTGGCGCGGGGGTGGCGCCTCCTGACCGCGCCGATTGAAGAATTCCTCGAACAGATCCTCGAAAGGCGTGCCGGGCGGCAATTGCGGGAAAGTGCGCCCGTCGGCCTGCGTCGTCGTCGCCGCAGAGATGTTGACCACGGCCGGCATCACGCGCTCGACCAGATCGGCGAAGGATTCGGGCGCGCCGGGGCGCGGCACGGGAGACAGCACCTGCGCCTGTTGCGCCGGAGGCGTCGCTTCGCTGGTCTGCGCGAAGCCGGGCACGGGCAATACGGGCATGAGTGCGAGTGCCAGCATGCCGGCGAGCAGCGCACGCGCATGTCGCTGCAGCGGCATCCTGGGATGTGCGGCTTTGGGTCTCTGGATCATCGAATCCCTCTGTCTCGTTGAGCGGTGAAGGGTTGGCGCAGCCCCGAGGCCGCAGCGGACGCCCCGACAGCGTGAGCGCATGGCCTGCATCATTGCACAGATCGGCAGAATAACGGCAACCGTGTCGCAAACGTGCAAAAGATTGTTTCGTTCCACATGACGTCCTGTCCGCCGTGCCGTGCCGATCCGGTTCCACCGGACCTGGTCAGTGTCGAACCTGTGTCCACCGGGAACGGATTGCAAGCACCCATCGATCCGCGTGATCAATTGCGACACCCTTGTCAGGGGCCCTCATAACTGCCATATCGCGATCGGGAGGTTGGCGAGGGACGTTTCACTCGCCAACCGGGTCAGGTCCGGAAGGAAGCAGCCCTAACGAGACCGAGCGGGTTCTCGTCCAACCTCCCACCTGTTTCCCCGGCGGATTCGGTGGCCGAAACGGTTTCGGCTTGAGCCCGGGCCTCGCCTCGTGTCCAATAGGCGCATGAACGAATTCGAGCCCGGCGCGACAGATCCTTCCGGCGAAGCCGAGCCGGCACTCGCCGGCCTCGCGCCGCCGCGCCGCGGCGAGGCTGCTGGCTACCGCGTCCTCGCCCGCAAATACCGCCCGCGCGATTTTGACGATCTCATCGGCCAGGAAGCCATGGTGCGTACGCTCTCGAACGCGTTTCGCACCGGGCGCATCCCCCAGGCCTGGATGCTCACCGGCGTGCGCGGTGTCGGCAAGACCACCACGGCGCGCATTCTCGCGCGCGGCCTGAATTATCAGCGCCCCGGCCATGATGACGGCCCCACCATCGATCTGGCCGAGCCCGGCGAGCATTGCGAGGCGATCATCGAGGGCCGCCATATCGATGTGATGGAGATCGACGCCGCCTCGAACAACAGCGTCGAGAATGTCCGGCAGATCAACGATGCCGTGCGCTATTCGCCGGTCTCGGCGCGCTACAAGGTCTATATCATCGACGAGGTGCACATGCTCTCGGGGGGCGCCTTCAACGCCTTCCTGAAGACGCTGGAAGAGCCTCCGCCGCATGCGAAATTCGTCTTCGCCACGACGGATATCCACAAGGTTCCCGTCACCATCCTGTCGCGCTGTCAGCGCTTCGACCTGCGCCGGGTGGGCGCCGACCGGCTGGTGGCGCATCTCACCCGGATCTGCGGGCTGGAAGGGGTTACCGCCGATCCCGAGGCGCTGACCGCGATCGCCCGCGCCGCCGAGGGCTCGGTCCGTGATTCGCTGTCGCTGCTCGACCAGGCGATTTCCCACGGCGCCGGCACGATCACGCCCGATACCGTGCGCGACATGCTCGGCCTCGCCGATCGCGCCAGGGTGATCGATCTGTTCGAAGCGGTAATGCGCGGCGATATCGTGCAGAGCTTTTCGCTTCTGGCCGATCAATACGGCGCCGGCGCCGATCCCGCCGCGATCCTGCGCGAACTCGCCGGTTTCACGCATCTGGTGACGCGGCTCAAGCTGGTGCCGGACGCCGCCTCCGACCCGGCCCTGACCGAGGCCGAGCGCAAGCGCGGAGCCGAGCTCGCGCAGGATCTCTCGGTGCGGGTGCTGTCGCGCAACTGGCAGATGCTGCTCAAAGGCGTCGCCGAGGTTGAATCGGCGAGCCGCCCGATCGCCGCCGCCGAGATGGTGCTGGTCCGCCTGGCCCATGTCGCCGATCTCCCCACGCCCGACGAAGCTTTGCGCATGCTGCGCGAGGATGCCGCCGGCGCGCCGGCTGGCGGTGGCGGCAGGCCTTCGGGCGCGCCACCGGGAAGCAGCGGATCGCAAGAAAGCGGATCACAGGGGGGCGAAATGCATGGCGGCGGAATGCATGGCGGCGGCGCGCATGCCGGTTCGTCATCGGGCACGCCCGCTCCCGTTTCTACGCCCTCCGCTGCGGACGATCCCGGCGCGGCCCGCATGCTCGCGGGCGATGCCGGCACCGCGCCGTCACCGGCTCGGCCTCACCCGCAGCCGCAGCCGCAGGCCGATGATGCGGTAACCCAACCCCGCCCCGCGCTCAGCGCCGTCCCGGCCTCGTCGCCTGCGCAGCGCGATGCCGCTGCCCGTGCCGCAGCGGGGCGTGCCGGCACTGCCCCCGCCGCCGGGCTGCATCTCGCGCGGTTCGAGGATCTCGTCGCCCTCGCCGAAGAGAAACGCGACATCGTCATCAAGGCGGCGCTGGAGCGCGATGTGCGGCTGGTGCATTTCGAGGACGGGCAGATCGAATTCGCCCTCGCCGAGGGGGCCCGCCGCGACCTCGCCCCGGAACTGATGCGCAAGCTCGCGGACTGGACCGGTCGGCGCTGGGTCGTGGCGCTTTCCTCACAGCCGGGCGCGCCGAGCCTGCGCGAGCAGGCCGAGGCGGCGGAGCGCGAACGCAAACGCGGCGCGGCGGATCATCCGCTGGTGCGCTCGGTGCTCGACAATTTCCCCGGCGCCCGCATCGTCGATGTGCGCGCCCGTCCCGGCGCCGATGCCGACCTTGAAACGGCAGAAACGGGCCTCGCGGAAACCGCCCCTCCCCCGCCGGATGACGATGATGACGAGGACGGCGCTGCGCTTTTATAGAACGGGCGCGCCCCGCGCCCCGCTCAATCGAAGCGATAGGCGATCTTGGTCAGGCGGGTACCGGCCACGGTTTCGCTGCGGCTCGCGATGCGCTGTCCGCCCATGGCCTCATAGAAACCACAGGCGCGCGCGTTTTCCGCAAGCGACCAGACGAGCACCGGGCCCGCATGGCGGTTGCGCAGATCGGCGCGGATCGAGCCGAACAGGCGGCGCCCGAAACCGAGGCCCTGATATTCCGGGCGCAGATAGAATTCGTCGATCTCACCGGCGGCGGCAATGGAGCTGTCGCGGCAGCGGCCATAGCAGGCATAGCCGGCAATCTGCTTGCGGATCTCCAGCACGGCGACCGGACGGGGGCGCTGGAGCGTCCGGCGCCACCAGAGCGGCCCGCGCCGCTGCACCAGGCGTTCGAGCTGAATCCCGGGTATCACCCCGCGATAGGCTTCCCGCCAGGCCTGATCAAAGGTCTGGGAGATGCCGCGACAATCGGCGGGGCCGGCAATGCGGATGGCGGTGACGAGTTCGCTCATGGCAACAGATTAAGCCGGCACAAGCTTGTGCGAAAGCGGATTCTGTGTGCAGAAGCCGGATTGCGGCGCCGGTCACGCCCCCTGGTCGTGACCGGCACCGGCTCACCACGCTCAGGCCGGCTTTACCGCCTTGGCCAGCATGGTCATTTCCGGGATCATGGTCTCGACCGAGGCGTCCCTGAAGCCGTGACGCTCCATGGATTCGACCAGCCAGGCATCATCGACGGAGCGGGCCTGCGGCGTGAACGCCGTGTGCTGCAACTGCCACAGGGCGGCGAGTTTGGGCCCGGTGCGATCAGCGCAGACGATGAAATCATGGATCAGCAGCGTACCGCCGGGCGCCAGATGATCATAGGCGCGCTTGATCAGTCCCTCATGGGTCTCACCGGGTATGCCGGAAAGCAGATACGACATCAGGATCACATCCTGATTGCGCGGCCAGTCGGCCTTGAGACCGTCAGCCTCGATGTAATGGATGCGGTCACCCAGACCCGCCTTGTCGACGAATTCACGCCCGATCGCAGCCACGTTGGGGAAGTCGACCACCGTTGCGCCGAGTTCGGGAAAAGCCTTGCAGAAGGTGATCGCGAAGGCGCCGGTACCACCGCCCACATCGAGCATGCGCTTTGCACCCGACAGATCGAGCGCCTTGACCAGTTGGCGCGCGGGCCCGAGCGAGCCGGCATGCTGGCTCTCGGAATAGAGGCGTGCTTCCGCCGGATCGGAAAACCATTCGGCATAGGAGCCCGTCGCCTCCGCCGGGAGATTGCCGCTCAGGGCGTCTTCGACCTGATCGAGCAGGCCGTACATCTGCTGACCGACCTGGCGGCGCAGGTAATCACCGAAATCGTATTTCGCACCCTTGACCAGAAAGGCCTCGGAAGCGGGTGCATTGGAGAACTTTCCGTCATCTACCGCGACGAGACCGAGTCCGGCGAGTGCGGTCAAAAGGGTTTCGGCACGATCCGGATGCAAACCGGCAGCCTTGCCGAGTTCGGCGGCAGTCTTGGGCCCATCGTTCAGATGCGTGAACAGGTCGAAATGCAGCGCGGAAAACAGCGCCTTCGACGCCATGAAACCAAAAGCAATTTCCGAAATTTCATCGGCACGGGTGCGAAGCATCCCTCCATCTCCTCGATTGTTGCTGATGCCGCATGGTAGTGCGCTGCGACAAAAAATACCAGCAAGCATTTCGGGAAAACATACAACCGCCTTTGCGGTTGCATTTCCAATGCAATCACAACAATATGAAATCCCCCCGCCACCATGCCGGGGCGGTAGAGATGCTTGTGAGGCAAGGCGTCGGACGAATCTCAGGCGCGCGCCACGACCAGTTCGGGCATGCAGGTCAATGTCTGGAAGACGACGCAGCGCGCACGGGTAGCGGCGATCAACGCGTCAAGAGTCGCATCATCGGCGTCGCTGGCGATCCGAAAGACCAGCCGGATCGCCGAGAAGCCGACCGGGGCATCATCGGCGATGCCGAGCGTGCCGCGAAAATCGAGAACCCCCTCCGCCTCAATCTGCGCATCATCGAGGACAATCCCCTCCCTGGCCGCAATCGCCTTCAGAGTCACGCCGGCACAGCCGACCAGCGCTTCCAGGAGCATGTCCTCCGCTGCCCGATCGGCACCGGTCCCGCCCGTGGCGCGATGCAGGCCCGTGACGGTGATGCCGTGTCCGGTTTCAACCCGGCAGGCCACGCCTTCGGGATCGACGCGCCCGCGCGAGCGGAAAACGACCTGTGCCGAAGCCGGATTCGCGCTGTACTTGCGCTCCAGCGGCCTGCACCGCGCCAGCAGATCGGAGGCTTCCATCATCAGGGCCCTTCAGCAACCAGAAATATTAATGTTTCAAAATTTGAGACCAGCCTCGCCGATCCGTCCAGCGGAATTCATGCAGGGCGCGCAAAGGCATATACGCATGGAATTGTCCGGACAACCCTGTTTCAGCGGACCAGACATGCAAGCGCGCGCGCATCACTGCACGCACGCATTGCAGAATCATGCATTCCTGATCAGAGCTGGCCGAGCACCACGTCGGCGCTGGTGGCATCCGCCTGGCCCGGCGCCGGCTCGACCGCCATCCAGGTGACGGTGCCGTCCTCGACGATCATGGCATAGCGCTTCGAACGGATGCCGAGCCCGCCGCCGGTCGCATCGAGTTCGAGACCGGTCGCCTTGGCAAATTCGGCGCTGCCATCGGCGAGAAATTCGATCTTGCCTTCACCGCCGGACGATTTCGCCCACGCATCCATGACGAACACGTCATTGACGGCCGTCACCGCCACGGCATCAACGCCCTTGTCGCGGATGGCGTCGAGATGGCTGATGAAGCCCGGCAAGTGGTTCTTGTGGCAGGTCGGCGTGAATGCGCCGGGGACGGCGAAGAGCACGACCTTGCGGCCCTTGAAGACCTCTTCGGTCGTTTTCGGCGCCGGTCCTTCGGCGGTCATGGTGCGGAATGTCGCGGCGGGGAGCTTGTCGCCAACCTGGATGCTCATGAATCTCTCCGTGATCTGCTCGCGCAGGCATGATCGCATACGCGCAATCGCTTACAGGAATCTACGTAATCATTTTCATGCCGGGTGGGAACCCCGCAATCAGCTGATGCGCATGCGCGTCGGTGCTCAGCCGCCATCGACCGCGTCGGCGTCCCTGTCTCGTGGCGGCGGCGCTACGCCACGCGGATGGCGCAGCAGCCGCTGGTAGAGCAGGCCGACCCCCATCAGCACCAGCCCGAGTGCGATGAAGGATGCCGCACGGATCGGCCCGCCGAGCCCCGAGAGATCGACGAAGAAGACCTTGGCCGCAGCAAGCGCGAGATAGGCAGCGGCAATAAGTCGCAGCCAGGGCAGATTGCGCCACAGACCGAAGGCGAGCGCACTGATTCCGACGATGAGCAACATGGCGGAATAGGCCCACAATTCCGCCTCTCCCGTCGCGCGGAACAGACCGATGCGCGGCCCCTGGAATGCCATCCTTATCGCCGCGATGCTCCATATCGCCTGGAGCAGGAAGGCGAGAACCGCCATCGCGAGCGCCTGCAATTCCATCAGGCGCCTTGCGCCGGGACCACGCGCGCCCTGCTCTGGCCCTGTATCGGCCGCTGCCTTTGCCCGGGCGCCGCGGCGCAGCAGCACCGCGATGGTCCCCGCCACGAGAGCGGGAAGCAGATAGGCCGGCAGAAGCGCGTTGATGAAACGCCCGCCAGCCACGGGCGCATCGATGATCAGCGGATTGACGATGAAAACCAGTCCCGTGCCGGAGATGAAGAGTGCGATCAGCCCGAAGATCCGCGCGCCGATCCGGGTGACGGGATCGGGGCGCCCGGAATCGATTCGCAGCAGGATCAGCGCGGCGCACAGGACAGTGAGCACCGCGAGACCGGCATCGAGCAAAGCATCAAAACCCACCGGCGGCATGCCGCCATACAGGGCATGGCGCAGCTGGAAGAAGACCAGCAGCACGGCAAAGACGATGCCGAGCGCCTCCGAAAGCCGCGCCGTCGCATCGCGCGCGTCACGGCTGAGCCAATGCGCAGCAGCGAGGAAAGAGGCTGCCGGCACGCCGTAGCCCCAGAGCAGCCAGTTGAAGAAGATGGTCCGCCCGGGATCCCCGGAGACGATGCCGGGATCCCAGAGCAGGCGCAGGCCCACCAGGACCGCCAGCCCACCCACCGCGTATCGCAGCATGCCGATACCGGTGCGATGCGCCACGAAGGCTGTTCCGGCGCCGGTGAGCGCCAGCGCCACGGTGAGCATGCCGCGATCGAGCCAGAATGTGAGCGCCAGGGCGAGATTGCCCAGCGCCGCAACAGCCGACAGGCTGCAGATCAGCATCATGGCTGGAGCGTCGTGGGGCGCGGCACCATCATGCGCGGTATGGCCGTCGCGGCTGTGCGCCGCCCGCCCGTGATGGCGCGTCGCAAGCGCGGCATAGGCGCTTGCCAGGAGCGCTGCCGCAACGGCAAAAGCGGGTTCGGCGACCCCCGTCATGAGGTTGATGGCGCCGGTCATCCGCCAATTGACGGCGATCAGCACCACGACCGGCGCGGCAGCGAAGACCAGAGCGTAATCAGCGATGATCGCGCCCGGCATCCCGGCCGTCCGGCGCAGACGCCAGTAGCCGAGTGCAGCCGCAGCTGCCGTCGCCGTTGCCGCAAAGGCGACGAAGAACCGGAAGGCCTCCGGCCAGGGCAGATTCCCCGCCGGCCCGGGCAGGACCCGTATCGGCCCGCCGAGCGCCTCGCCCGCCAGGGGCCAATCCAGCAGCGTCACGATCAGCGCGGCGACGGCCATGACGCAGACGCTGGACAAGGCCGGCACGGCGCCGGCAAGCAGCATGAGGACGATCATCAGCCCCGGAAAATACAGCGCCGGCGCCCCTCCCGGCAAAAAGCTCGTGGCCAGGACGAAGACCGCCAGAATGCCCAGAAACACGGCCCGCCCGCCCGTATCGACCCGCTGCGCGGAGAGCGGCATCGCATGATACGGCAAGTAGGCGAAGACGAAGACGGCCAGTGCCGTCTGGACCAGGAGATGCAAGCGGGCCGGCACGGGCGGGCCGTCGAGCATCAGCATCGTCCAGAAAACGGCGAGCACCGTCGCCGCGATCGCCAACCGGCGCCAGCCGCGCAACCATGCCAGCGCCTGCGCTGCGGCTGTGACGACGAAGAAATACGGCACCAGCGGCCAGGTCTGCCCGCTCTCCCCGCCGGTCAGGATCGGAACGGCGAAGGCGCCGATCAGCCCCATCGCGGCCAGCAATTGCCCGTGCAGGGCTGCGGCCAGCATGGTCGCGAGCCCGACGGCACCCAGCAGCAGGAAGGCGGAGCCCGGGGCGAGAAATCCGTAGAGTGCGAAGGCCGCATATACGGTTGCGAAGGCGCTGGCGGCGCCGGCGGCGGTCAGGGCAGCAGGCACGTGTCCGGGGCCGATACCGGGCAGGGCGAGGGCGTCACCACGCCGGCGCAGGATTTCACCGCCGATCAACAGGGCCAGCGTGAAGGCCGTCGCGAGCCCGATCCGCGCCGCCGGCCCGAGCAGCCCCTGCTCGATCGAGAAGCGCACCAGAAAGGCGCCGCCGAGCCCGAGCGCGAGCGCACCAATCCAGACGGCCCAGCGCGTCCCGAGACGTTCCTCGAGGCTCGCCTCCTGCCGAGAAGGAGGCTCTGCCGCAGCAGGCGGTGCGGATGCGGGGGAAGCCGGCGGGGCTGGCGGTGGCGGTGCAGCCTGCTTGTCCTGCCCGGTCACGTCGTCAAACGGCTCGGCCTCGGCGGCTTCTTCGTGAAGCGGTTGCTCGGATGCGGGTTCTTCCGGCGTGTCTGCTTTCTGCGGCCCTTCTTCCTGCGCTTCCTGTTCGGGAGCCGTCTCTTCCGGCGCGGCCTGCTTCGGCGCCGCCTGCTCGGATGCCGCTCCTTCGGGCGCCGCCTCGCCCGTTTCCGGCGCCACATCCCGATATCGGGTCCGCAAGAGCCATTCGATGCGCGCGATTCGGCCCTGCAATCCAGCGACGTCCCGGATGGCGCGGCGCGCCGTCAGGAGCCCCGCCAGCGCGATGATGGGAACAGCGATCGAAACCAGCGCGGAAATGATCAGAATGAAGGTCAAAGCGGCCAATACCTCAACTCCGGAATGCATCCCTCGGATCGGTCACACCGGCATGGTTGCCGAACCTCGGGAGGAGCGTGCCAGCAGGCGCACGTCAGCGCCGTCATGCCTCACGGCCTTGGACCCGGGGGGTCTTTGCGCGCACGATCGTTTTCTGCGGATGCCGCACCGGATTTCCCGGCGGCAGCATCCTCCGGGTCATACAACAGCGCCTTACGGTCATTGATCCTGACCGAAAACCGATCGATCCGGGCCTGCAATTGCGCCACGAGGCTCGCAAGCTCGCGCACTTTCACGAGCGCGATGATGGCGATGACCGGCGCGGCCAGGAAGAGCGCCGTTGCCATGAACATCAGGAAGAAATAAGCCATCAAACGCCCGCTCCGGATTCTCGTTTCGCTATCTTCTATAGGAGAGATTACGGAAATGCCACCATCGCCTGATCCGTTTCGCCGTGCGATGGCGCGCCTCACGCGGCAATCTGCCGGCCCGGCACGCGCAGCGCGAAGGACACGCCGGTCGAAACCTCGCACCCGCGCCCGATTCCTTCGATCGCAGCGCGCATGCGCCCGTCACGCGCGAGGAGATCATCGGCGAGCGCCACCAGACGCGCATTCGGCGTCGCAAAGGGTGCCTGTTCGCGCAGATGCGCGGCAATCATCGCCTCATCCACCTCGGGCGCGAGCGCACAGGCGGCGATAAAGGCAGCGGCGGGGGAGCGGCTCACGCCAAACCAGCAATGCATCACAAGCGGGCGCAGGCCCGGCCAGCCCGCCACGAATGCGACGAGCCGTGCGACATCCGGTTCCTGTGCAAGCACATACCCTTCCCGTGGCGCGGTGATGTCATTGATGCCGAGGCGCAAATATTGCGTGCCGGCAATGGAACGACCTGCGATCTCCGGCATTGACGGGGAAACGAGGCTGACGACATGCGAGGGCTGCTGCGCGCCCACGACATCATCAAGTTCAGCGAGCGGGCAGACATGAATGACAGGCATGATTCGTCTTATCTGCGACGGCTCTTTGCCAGTCAAGCGGCGCTCTGGAGCTCAAATAACCATGCCGCCTGGATCGTCTTTGGAGAAATATACGAGGACAGGAATACCCGCTCACGAAATCGTCAACTTCCAACAGCCAAGTCACAATCGCGCCACAATTCCGCCACTGCTTTGAACCTCCTTATGGTTAATCAGTTATGAACGTTGCTTCTTTGCAACGAATGCTTTGAAATACGGAAAATTTACGCTTTTCCCACTTCTCGGATCCATCATGCTGCGTTAGCTTGCAGCGAACTCGAAACAAAGGATGTTCCCAATGAAGCGTACTCTCCTTGCTTCCACCGCCCTGGCGTTTCTCGCCGTCCCCGCCTTCGCAGCTGACCTTCCGTCAAGCGAGCCGGCTCCGGCACCGCAGACCTACACCGCCCCGCCGGTCTTCACCTGGACGGGCTTCTATGCCGGTGTGAATGTCGGCTGGAACCAGAACGAGATGGATGTGCGCAACCGTGGCTTTACCGGGACAACTGGAAGCTACAACCCGTTCTCGGAGAAGAAGAACGGCTTCATCGGCGGCTTCCAGGTCGGCTATAACCAGCAATTCGACATGTTCGTCGCTGGTGTCGAGGCTGATCTGAGCTATCTCGGCAATCGCCGTGCGAGGGCTTCTACCGGCGTGACTAATCCTGCGGGTGTCACCGGCGTTCAGGGCACCAGCCGCCTCGACTGGCTTGGCACGTTGCGCGCCCGCGCCGGCGTCGCGATGGATAACGTGTTCGTCTACGGCACCGGTGGTCTCGCCTTCGGTACCCCGGATCAGCGCCTGACCCTGACCAATGCTGGCGGCACCGTCACGCATTCCGGCACGAAGGACGATACGCGCTTTGGCTGGACGATCGGTGCGGGCGCCGAGATCGCCGTGATGGACAATCTGTCCTTCAAGGCCGAGTATCTTTACTACGATCTTGGCCGTTCGACGGTGACCGCGAACGGCGTCGGGGGTGCCGCTGGTTCGAATTCTGCCCGTTTCGAAAATAACGGCCACATCGTTCGCGCCGGCATGAACTACCGCTTCTGAGCGATCTGAAAACCCGATACGAAAAGGCCCGGAGTGATCCGGGCCTTTTTTCGTTTGCGCCATCTCGTTTCACCGCTCAGGCGCTCATGCGCCGCTGGCCCGGATCGGGAACCGTGACGCCGGCGGAGCTGTATTCGTTGAGCTTGTTGCGCAGGGTGCGGATCGAGATGCCCAGGATCTTCGCCGCATGGGTGCGGTTGCCGACGCAGTGATCGAGGGTGTCGAGAATCAGATCCTGCTCGACCTCCGCCACCGTGCGCCCGACCAGCGAACGCGTCACCGCTTCCGCCGTACGCGCCGCGCGCGCGGCGGAATCGTCGGGCGCCGTCTCGAGCCCCTCGCCATCGGGGCTGCGCAGGGCATCGGCCTCGATCTCGGCCCCGCTCGACAGAAGCACCGCGCGATGGATTGCGTTTTCGAGCTCGCGCACATTGCCGCGCCAGGGTGCCGCGACGGCGAGATCGCGCGCCTGCGCCGAGAGCGGGCGCAGGGGAAGTCCGTTCTGCTCGGCATATTTCTCGGCGAAGAAGGCGGCCAGCGCGAGCACGTCTTCCGGCCGCTCGCGCAGGGCCGGCAGCTTCAGATGCACGACGTTGAGTCGGTAGAACAGATCCTCGCGGAACGAGCCGTCCTTCACCGCCTCCGCGAGATTGCGGTTGGAGGTGGCGATGATGCGGATATCGACGGGGACGGGTTTCGAACCGCCGACCCGGTCGATCACCCGCTCCTGCAGGGCGCGCAGCAGCTTGGCCTGGAGGCGCGGATCCATCTCGGAGATCTCGTCGAGCAGCAGGGTGCCGCCGCTGGCTTCCTCGAACTTGCCGATCCGCCGCGCCGTGGCGCCGGTAAAGGCGCCCTTCTCATGACCGAACAGCTCCGATTCCAGCAGATTATCGGGGATCGCCGCGCAATTGAGCGAGATGAAGGGCTTGTTGCGCCGGCCCGAGCGCTGGTGCACATGGCGCGCGAGCACTTCCTTGCCGGTACCGCTCTCGCCGGTGATCAGGATCGAGGCCTCCGAGCCCGCCACCTGTTCGGCGAGCTTCACCACCTTCTCCATGGCCGGGTCGCGCCAGATAAAGGAGCGGTTATCGGCAGCCACCGCCTCGATCACGGCGGCGATCATGTCGGCATCGGGAGGCAGCGGGATGTATTCCTTCGCCCCCGCCTGGATCGCGGCGACGGCGGCGCGCGCATCGGTCCCCGTCCCGCAGGCCACGACGGGCAGACGCATGCGCTCGCGGGCAAGCGTCTCGACGAGTTCGGCGACGGGCAGGGAGACGTCGATCATGACGAGATCGGCACCCTTGGCGCGCAGGACGTTCATCCCCTGATCGAGCGCCTCGGCATGGGTGACCGCAGCACCGCGATTCATCGCGATGCGCGAGGCGTTGATCAGCTCGCCATTGAGCGTGCCGATGATCAGGAGGCGCATGGACATGTCGTTTCGATCCCTTGTCTTTCCCAGCGACTCAGCTGTCGTTCTTGATGATTTCGGTCATGGTCACGCCCAGCCGGTCCTCGACGAGCACCACCTCGCCGCGCGCCACCAGCCGATTGTTGACGAAGATGTCGATCGCCTCACCGACCTTGCGGTCGAGATCGAGCACGGCGCCGGGGCCGAGCTGCAACAGGTCCCCCACCGGCATGCGCGACGAACCGAGGATCGCCGAGACGGTGACCGGCACGTCGAAGATCTGCTCGAGATCCGCAGCCGAGCGCTGCGATACCGGCGCATCGCGGGTGGAGAGCGGCGCATTGGCATCGGCATCGAAATCGATATCCGAATTGTTCAACTGCGGCAGGTCGAATTCGTCGCTCATTCTCTTCGCCTTCTGGTTTGCGGCACCACCTTAGCGGCGCCGTGATGACAATCTGCCCCGTCAGGGCATTCTTCCCTCCCGCCCCGCCTTCAGGCGGGACGGATGGCATCGGCAACCGATGCTCCGATCTTCGCGCCTTCGCGCACGATGCCGCCATCGGCCCATTCGAGCCGTGCATCCCCCGGTTCGATCTCGGGCTCGCCCATGATCACGAGGCGTCCCTCGAAGCCACGCTCACGCGCGATCTTCTGCATCAGCGTCTCGGTCTTCTCGACGAGCGCCTCGTTCACGCGCACCACGAGATGCGGCACGCCGCGCAGATGTTCGAAGGATTTGCGCGCCAGCTGGCCGATCGCATCCATCGGGTAATGCGCCAGCGCGTCACCGGCGAGTTTTTCCGCGAGCGCCGTGGCGAAGGCGACGGCTTCATCCTCGAAGGCAGCGCGGTCCGCATCGGCGCGCGCGAGCAGGGCAGCAACATCCTCGGCGATGCGCGCGAGCATCTGCTGCATCTGCGCATCGGCCTCGACGCGCGCCTGTGCCTGCCCCTCGGCGAAACCGGCTTCGCGCCCGCGCTTCTCGGCCTCGGCCAGGGCCTCGCGCCCCCTGGGCGTCTGCTCACCCGCCGGAGCCGCGAAATCTCGCTGGAACAGGAACTTGCGCGCCTCGGGCGGCTTGCCGCCGAATCCGGTTTTCTCATCCGCGCTCATGGATCCACTGCCTCAGGACGGAAACGGTTTCCGTGGGACTCTGCTGAACGAGATCACCGACGCGATCCAGCGATTGCTGCTGCACCTGGCCGTTGACCTTGGCCATTTCGATCATTTTCGAGGCCGGATTCTCGCGCTGCTGCAAGGCGGGATAATCGCTCTCGTCAGACGACCCGCCATCCGTGACGGCCTTGCGCTTCTGCGGCGCCTCGTTCGCGAGGATCTGGCGCACGAGCGGGCGCACCACCGTGAACAGCACGATCAGAACCAGCAGCGCGATCACGGCGAGCTCGATGATGTAGAGAATGTCGGCGGGCGTCGGGTTCAACAGGTTCTCGACCAGGCCGGGCTCCTCGAAGGCGACGGGAGCCGGCGTTTCGGCGAATTGCAGATTGACCACCTCGACCTGGTCGCCACGATCGGCATCGAAACCGATCGCCGTGCGCACCAGCGTCGCGATCTGTTCCAGCTCCTCCTGCGGGCGGGGCTCATAGACCATTTCGCCGTTCTCGTCCGGCACATAGCGGCCATCGACCAGCACCGCCACCGAGACCCGCGACAGACGCCCGCCCTCGATGGTCTCCACCCGGGTGGTGCTCGAGATCTCGTAATTGATGATCTCCTCGTTGACGGCCTGCTCGTCGCGCTGGCCGGCATCGGCGTCCTGCTCGTCGGCGCCGGGCAATTCGTTGCCGACGGTCACCTGGCCGTCATTGCTCGCGCTCGTCGCGGTCTCATTGCGCGACTGGGTCGAGCGGATGACGCGGCCATCCGGATCGAAGGTCTCCGAGCGGCTCTCGACGCGATTATGGTCGAACTCCGCCGCGACCTGCACCCGCGCGCGCTGCTGCCCGACGACACCGGCGACGATATCCTCGATCTGACGCTGCAGGCGTCGTTCCGTGGCGGTGCGGCGTTCATCGGCGGCGAGCCCTCCGGCCATGCCGTCGGCATCACCCGCGCCATCGGCGAGCAGGCGCCCGCGCTCGTCGACGATCGAAACCCGATCGGGATTCATGCCCTCGACGGCAGAGGCGACGAGATGACGAATGGCGCGGACGTGGCTCGCTTCGAGATCGCCACGCAGCTTGAGCACGATCGAGGCGCGCGGCTGTTCGCGATCACGCTCGAACAGACGGCGCTCCGGCAGGGCGAGATGGACCCGCGCCGCCTCGACGCGCTGCAGCGAACCGATTGTGCGCGACAACTCGCCTTCGAGCGCACGCAGGTGGTTGATGTTCTGCACGAAACTCGTGGCGGAGAAGGTGTCCCCCTCATCGAAGATCTCATAACCCACGCCGCTACCGACCGGGATGCCCTGTCCGGCAAGGTCCATGCGAAGGCGCGCCAGGTCACTGCGCGGGGCCAGGATCGTCTGGCCGTCGCCGCGGGTCTCATACGCGATGCCGCGGGTTTCGAGCTCGCGCACGACCGCACCGGCATCCTGCAGGGAGAGATCGGAATAGAGCACGCCCATGGCCGGCTCGCTCATCCGCATCATCACGAAGGCGAAGAAGATCACCATCGCCAGCGTCACCGCACCCATGGCGGCGATGCGCTGGGGTCCAAATCGTCCAACGAGTTCGATGGCCTGGTTCACGCTGCGAAATCCTGCCTGTACGACCGATGCCGGGCAATGTCGCCCGGCCACTAGGCAAGAATTTCCCAGCCCATGGTTAGCAGGAAGTTAACGCGCGCAAAGATCGGCGTGTGAGCGTGCTCAGACAACGAAAAGAGCGCCGCCCGAAACGGGAGACGCTCTCGTCTTTCCACCCTGACGGCGGAGAATCAGTTGCGATAATGCTGGATTCGCGTCGTGCGCAGACCGGCAAGACCATGCTGATCAATCGATTGCTGCCAGGCCAGAAACTCCTCTGTGGTCAGCGTGTAGCGCTGACAGGCCTCCTCGAGACTCAAGAGCCCCCCGCGTACCGCGGCAACGACTTCCGCCTTGCGACGGATCACCCACCGGCGGGTATTCGTCGGCGGCAGATCCGCGACCGTCAGCGGGCTGCCATCCGGTCCGATTACATATTTCGCCCTCGGGCGATTAAGCTCGGTCATGATACTCTCACACACTCGACTGACCAACGTCTGTGAGAACACTACCCCCTTTCTTTTAAGAATTGCCTAAATGGACGGCGACGGATTTTAGGCATTTGTTAATCGAATTTTCGCGGTCGCTGCCATCGACTGAACGCGTCATCATCGCATCGCGCCCTTGATCTGCGAGAGCGGCACCCGTTGTTCGCCGATCAGGAGAACCGGCTCCTGGCCTTCCAGATCGAGCGCATCGACAACGCCTTCGACTTCCGTCTTCACCGATATCGGTTGCCCGGAACCGTCCTGCGCATTGATGTCGACCGTATAGCGGCCGGGTTCGGCAAACTGACCGGAGGAGGTCATCCCGTCCCAGGTGAAGATCTGACGCCCGGCGGAGAGCGCCCCGGAGCGTGTGGCGACGACATTGCCGGCCTGATCACGGATCTCGATCGTCGTACGCGCGGCGTTGACCGGCACATCGAGGGTCCATTCCGCCTTGCCGTCGGCGAGCTGCGCTTCCTTGCCGTCGGCGCGCACCGACATCCCGACGAAGCTTGCTGCCGTGGCGACGTTCTGGGCCCGGGACGTCGTCAACAGCGCCTCGAGCGACTCGTTCGACTTGATCTGCTGCTCGACCGACGCGAACTGCACCAGCTGCTGGGTGAACTGGTTGGTATCCAGCGGATCGAGCGGGCTCTGGTTCTGCAACTGCGTTGTCAGAAGTGTCAGAAACGCATCGAAATTGTCGGCGATACCGCCGCCTGCCGCGGCGGCGGCCTCCTTGCGGGCATCGGCCTTCTGGGCGCCGCCCTGTCCGGCGATAATGTTTTCGATACCTGCTGCCATGACGGCCTCACTTCCCGATCCTGTTTCAAATGCTCAGATCGACGCCGCCGAGCGCGCGCCGCAGCGCCTGGCGGGCCAGCAGAGTCTCGCGGGCGAGTGCCCGGATCTCCGCTGCCGCCAGACCTTTTTCACTCTCGTCACCGTCGCGACCATGCCCGTCACCGGGCATGCGGCTCCGATCTTCCTCGGCATCACCCCAGTCCCCGCCGGCATGCCGGTCGCCGTCATCGCGCAGCGACAGATCGATCCCGTCTTCCGACGGCTTGAGACCGGCCTGCTCGAAAGCCCGCTCCAATGTGCGCGCATCGCGCTGCAGGAGTTGCAGCGTCTCGACCCGGTCCACCACGAGCCGCGCCTTGACGGTGCCCTCGTCGTCGATGTCGAGACTCACCGCGATGCGTCCGAGTTCAGCCGGGTCGAGACGGATGTCGAAGCGGCTCGCCCCGCCCATCGCCTTCATCCCGAGCGTCACCGGCACGGCGGAGAGCGGTGTGTTGATCAGCACCGAGCCGTTCGTCTGCGTTGCCGCAGCGCCGGCCTGACCGGTCGCATTGGCCTGACCGCTCGCCGTCGTGCTCGCTTCCGCCGCGGCCTGGGCCGCCCCTTGCGACGCTCCCTGGATCTGCATCGGGGAGCCTTCGGCGCCGACCTGCATCATGCGCGCTATCTGTTCGCCGGTCCGGCTTGCCGTCTGCGCAGCATCTCCCGATGCCGGGCCGGCACGATCGACCCCCGCCTCACTGCCGAGCGCCCGACGCAGCGCCTCCAGCGCAACGCCCGAGCGGTTCTCGGCGCCGGCTTCACCCTCACCCTGGCCACCGCCCTGACCCCCATCCTGCCCACCATTCTGCCCCCTTGCATCCGGGTTCGAACCGGCGGCGGCTGTATCACCGGTCGCGGCGATCTGCGCGGTGCCGGACGCCGCTGCCGCATTGCCTTGCGGCGCACGCGGAGCATCACCGGTGACCGGGCTCGCCGCAACCGGACCGCCGTCACGGCGCGCAGGCTGCGAGGCTTGGTCAGCGCCAGTCAGCTGCGCGGGAATGGCCGCTGTGGCCTGCTGCGATTCGTCACCTTCCTGCGTATCGGACTGCCCCTCCTCCGACGCGTCATCCTGCACGTCGTCCGGCGCCCCGCCGGAAATGGCCTCGATCAGCCTCTGCCCGACCTCTTGCGCTTCACCTTCGGTCCGGTCGCCGCCGGCTTCGGCGACGGCGATCGCCTCATCCGCGTCGGCCGCGACATCCGCATCGCCGGCCTCCATGTCTTCTTCCGCCTCGGCATCGGCTTGCGCGGCGTGTTCGGTTTGCGCAGCGAGTACGGCCCGAATTCCCGAGGGCGTGCCGTCGGCGGCTTCGCCCGCCTCGGCGACAATGCCCTTCTCGGCCTTACCATCCGCGCCGCCATCCGGCTCCGCTTCGCCGGCAAGCGCATTCAGGATGGCGGCAAGACTATCGGGGGACAAGGATTTGCCGGCGCCCTCGACCGTCTCGCCCCGGCCCTGCATCAGCGCCGCCGGTGAGGTCCCCGATCGCGCATCCCGTGCACGCGCCGCGTCTTCCTGCGCCGCACTCGCGCCGGCACCGCTGCGGGCGGCTCCGCGCGCCCGCTCAGGGCGATCCGCTGCTGGCGCAAGCGTGAAGCGCGGGCGCGCGTCATCACTGCGTGACCCGCCGCTGTCGGCCGCGTCCCGGTTGGAGGCGCCCGGGTTTGACATGTCGCGCGCACGCGTCGCGTCGCGCGCGGATCGGGCACCGGAATCACCGGCCGGGTCGCGACGCGCAGGCGCAAGATAATCCGTCAGGTCATTACGCATGGTCACTCATCCTGTCACGGAGCCGGAACAAGCAACAAAACCCGGCTGCGCGGGATTTTTTGCAAGAGTCGGGCCAGAAACCGGGCCGGATGCAGGTCCAGGATCCGGATGTGCGAAAGCGCGGCAACTACGGAATTAATACATCGAAATCAGAACCTTATCTGGAGGCCGCCGCTCCCCTCGCCTCATCCCGCGCGAGCTGCTTACGATCGCGGGCGGCAGGAATTGACAGGGCAACCCCGGCAGGACGGCAGATTCTGCCGGGCGCAACAGCCGGGCGCGACAGCCGGGCGCAACAGCATTGTGTAAACCGGTTCTCACCGTTGACTTCACGGCATATCTCACTACGATGTTCGATGGCTCATGATCCTCGCGGGAGAGATCGGTCCGTCCGACGCCGAAGGCGCAACCGCCCCGGAAACGCTCAGGCAAAAGGACCGCGAGGAGCTGGCACTCTGGAAAGAGGCAGGTCGAGACAGGCCTGCCCACCGAAGGGCGTAACTCGGCACTTTCGAAACCTGGTTTCGAGGGTCCCGAGGAAATCTCTCAGGTTACGGGACAGAGGGGGCGCATGTGATGTCGGCGAAAGCCGGCGCTGCACGCCCCGCGACACCGAATCTGACGAGGACGCCATGGCCGAATCCGGCGCAACGCTTCTGAAGACGCCGCTCCACGCCCGGCACGTCGCCGCCGGCGCGCGCATGGTGCCTTTCGCCGGCTACGACATGCCGGTGCAATATCCCCTCGGCATCCTGAAAGAGCATCAATGGACCCGCGAGAAGGCGGGTCTGTTCGACGTGTCGCATATGGGCCAGGCCTGGCTCATCGGCCCCGATCACGCGACGACGGCGAAGGCGCTGGAGACACTCGTCCCCGCCGACATGCTCAATCTCGCGCCCGGCCAGCAGCGCTATACCCAGCTCCTCACCGAGGAAGGCGGCATCATCGACGATCTGATGGTGGTGCGCCCCGGCGATCCCGCTCATGACGGACGCCTCTTCCTGGTGGTCAATGCCGGCACCAAGGAAGGCGACTATGCCCATATGGCGGCGCGTCTTCCTGCGGATGTGCGTCTCGAGCGGCTCGATGATCGCGCGCTCGTCGCGCTGCAGGGCCCGCAGGCCGTGGCCGTGCTTTCCGGCCTCGCTCCCGAGGTCGCCGAGATGACCTTCATGACCGCACGCTACGTCGATCTCGACGGGATCAGTGCCCATGTCACCCGCTCCGGCTATACCGGCGAGGACGGCTACGAAATCTCGGTTGCAGCAACCGATGCCGAGGCCCTGTGGGACAAGCTCACCGCGCATGAGGCGGTGGAGCCGATCGGGCTGGGGGCGCGCGATTCGCTGCGGCTCGAGGCCGGCTATTGCCTTTATGGCCATGATATCGACACGCAGACCTCCCCGATCGAGGCGGCGCTGAACTGGTCGATCCAGAAGCGCCGCCGCGAGGAAGGGGGCTTTCCCGGCCATGCGCGCATCATCCGCGAAATCAGCGAGGGCCCGGCCCGGCGCCGCGTCGGCATCCTGCCCGAAGGCCGTGCGCCAGCCCGCGAGGGCACGGTGATCGCGACGCCCGGCGGCACCGAGATCGGCATCGTCACCTCGGGCGGCTTCGGACCCAGCGTCGGCGGCCCCGTCGCCATGGGCTATGTCGCGACGCCGCATGCCGAACCCGGCACCGCCCTTCATCTGATCGTGCGCGGCAAGGCCCAGCCGGCCAAAGTCGCGAAACTCCCCTTCACGCAACACCGCTACAAGCGCTGACCAGACCACGCCGCAGGAGGCTCGACCCATGTCCACGACCCGCTACACCAAGGACCACGAATATATCCGCATTGATGGCGATACCGGTATTGTCGGCATCACCGATTACGCCCAGAGCCAGCTCGGCGATGTGGTCTATGTGGAGCTTCCCGAAGCCGGCAAGGCACTCGAGAAGGGGGGCGAGGCGGCCGTGGTCGAGAGTGTGAAGGCGGCGAGTGAAGTCTATGCGCCGGTCTCGGGCGAAGTCCTCGAAGTCAATGGCGATCTCGAAGCCGCGCCCGGCACCATCAACGAGGATCCTGCCGGCGCCGGCTGGTTCCTGAAGCTGAAGATCGCCGACAGCTCCGAGCTCGACGAGCTGATGAGCGAGGAAGACTACCAGGCCTATGTGAAGTCGATTTCCTGATCGGCGGACCCTGAGCCCTGATCCGTCGCGGGCAATCATCGCACTTGACCCTGCGGCGGGCTACGACATCTGACCGTGCGAGCGGCCCTTGCGCCAGACGGCGCAGACGAGACCTCCATATCGGAGAGGAGACACCATGCGTTATCTGCCCCTGTCCCCTGATGATCGCAGCGAGATGCTCGCGAAGATCGGCGTGGATGCGATCGACGATCTGTTCGCCGATGTCCCGGCGGACAAGCTCCTGACCGAACCGCTGGACCTGCCGCGCCGCAAGGGCGAGATGGAGGTCGAGCGCATTCTGGGCCGGATGGCCGGACGCAACGTGACGGCGAGTTCCGTGCCCTTCTTCGTGGGGGCCGGTGCCTACAAGCACCATGTGCCCGCGACCGTTGACCACGTCATCCAGCGCTCGGAATTCCTCACGAGCTACACCCCCTACCAGCCGGAAATCGCGCAGGGCACGCTGCAATACCTGTTCGAATTCCAGACCCAGGTGGCGGCGCTGACCGGCATGGATGTGGCCAATGCCTCCATGTATGACGGCTCCACCGCCGCCGGCGAGGCCGTGCTGATGGCGCACCGCGTCACCAGGCGCGACAAGGCGGTGCTCTCGGGCGGGCTGCATCCCCATTATGCCGATGTGATCGAGACCCTCTCGCACATGTCCGGCGACAGGGTCGTCTCGCTGCCCGCCGATCCGCGCGCCGACGAGGACATCATCGCCGCCATCGACGACGAGACCTCCTGCGTCGTGGTGCAGACGCCGGATGTGTTCGGCAATCTGCGTGATCTGACGAAGATCGCCGAGAAGGCGCATGCCCATGGCGCGCTGCTCATCGCCGCCTTCACCGAGGTGATGTCGCTCGGCCTGATCAAGCCGCCCGGCGCGATGGGCGCCGATATCGTCGTCGGCGAAGGCCAGTCGATCGGCAACAGCCTGAATTTCGGCGGCCCCTATGTCGGGCTCTTCGCCGCGCGCCAGAAATTCGTGCGCCAGATGCCCGGTCGCCTGTGCGGCGAGACGGTGGATGCCGAGGGCAAGCGCGGTTTCGTGCTGACGCTCTCCACCCGCGAACAGCATATCCGCCGCGACAAGGCGACGTCGAATATCTGCACCAATTCCGGCCTGTGCTGCCTCGCCTTCACCATCCACATGACCCTGCTCGGCCAGACCGGTCTGCAGCGGCTCGCGCGCGTCAACCACGCCAATGCCGTGGCGCTCGCCGATGCGCTCGCCGGCGTGCCGGGCGTGGAGGTTATCACGGGGGCCTTCTTCAACGAATTCACGCTGAAGCTGCCGAAAGACGCGGCGGCCGTGGTCGAGGCGCTCGCCGACAAGGGCGTGCTGGGCGGCGTGCCCTATTCCCGCCTCGCCCCGGATGCCGATTGCGACGACCTGCTGCTGGTCGCCTCCACCGAGGTCAATACCGACGACGACCGCGCGGCATTCGTGGCGGCGCTGAAGGAGGTGCTGGGGTGATCGACGCGACCGGTACTCTGCCAATCACGACCATTCCTCCCTCCACCCACGGAGACACATCATGCTGAACCGCCAGGGACGCCCCACTTCGGCCGGCGACGGCGCGATCACCGCCGATACCGGAACCTTCACCGGCAACCGCGCCCTCTTGCAGGAAGAGGCGCTGATCTTCGAATCCGGGCGCTACGAGACCACCGGCGTCGATTTCGACGAACCGGAGAATTTCTCCCCGCGTCTGGGCGGGCTCGCCCGCGAAGGCGATATCGGCCTGCCGGGGCTCTCGGAGCCCGAGACGATGCGCCATTTCGTGCGCCTGTCGCAGAAGAATTACGGCATCGATACCGGGCTCTTCCCGCTGGGCTCCTGCACCATGAAGCACAATGCCCGGCTGAACGAGCGCATGGCGCGGCTCCCCGGCTTCGCCGACGTGCATCCGCTGCAGCCGGTCTCCAGCGTGCAGGGCGCGCTCGAACTGATGGACGAACTCTCGCGCTATCTCGTCACGCTCACCGGCATGACCAGCGTGGCGCTCTCGCCCAAGGCCGGCGCGCATGGCGAATTGTGCGGCATGATGGCGATCAAGGCCGCGATCGACGCCAAGGGTGAAGGCGAGACCCGGCGCACGGTGCTGGTGCCGGAATCCGCGCATGGCACCAACCCGGCCACGGCGGCGCTGATCGGCTTCAAGGTCATGACCGTGCCTGCCGATACGGATGGCACCGTGCGCGTGCAGGCGGTGAAGGATCTGATCGGGCCGGATACGGCGGCGATCATGCTCACCAATCCCAATACCTGCGGCCTGTTCGAGCCGGAAATCGTCGAGATCGCCAGGGCCCTGCATGATGCGGGGGCGTATTTCTATTGCGACGGGGCGAATTTCAACGCCATCGTCGGCAAGGCGCGGCCCGGCGATCTCGGGGTCGATGCCATGCATATCAACCTGCACAAGACCTTCTCGACGCCCCATGGCGGCGGTGGTCCGGGCTCTGGCCCTGTGGTGCTGTCACAGCGCCTTGCGCCGTTTGCGCCGGTGCCCTTCGTCACGCCGGGCGCAGAGGGCCTCATCCTCGTCGAGCACGAGAAGGACGCCGACGAGAAGCCCTTCGGGCGCATCACCGCCTTCCACGGCCAGATGGGCATGTATGTGCGCGCGCTCGCCTACATGCTCTCGCACGGCTCCGACGGCATGAAGCAGGCCTCCGAGGATGCGGTGCTCAACGCCAATTACATCCGCGCCGGCCTGCGCGACCTGATGAGCCAGCCCTTCGGCGACAAGCCCTGCATGCACGAGGCCCTGTTCGACGATAGCTGGCTCAAGGATACCGGCGTCTCCACCCTCGATTTCGCCAAGGCGATGATCGACGAGGGCTATCATCCGATGACGGTGTATTTCCCCCTCGTGGCGCACGGCGCCATGCTGGTCGAGCCCACCGAATCGGAATCGAAATCCTCGCTCGATCTGTTCATCGCCTCCATGCGCGATCTCGCCCAGGCGGCAAAGCGCGGCGAGAGCGAACGCTTTGCACAAGCGCCCTTCCACGCACCCCGCCGGCGTCTCGACGAGACCCGCGCCGCGCGCCAGCCGATCCTGAAATGGACGCCGCCGGAGCCGATGCGCGAGGCGGCAGAGTAAGGCACGGGCGCAGTGTCTGTCGCGTCATCGTGATGGACACGGGCGGGCCTCGCGGTCCGCCCGTTCGCGTATGAGGCGTATCACCGGGGCAGGACCGGGGCAGAACGCCGCCACGGTCGCACCTGCCGCGCCTTCTGCACGCCTGATCCCGCCGATATTGCATGAGAAAGGGCTCCCCCCGCCTTTTCCTCGCCTGCGGATCGGCCTAGACTTCCGGACTCTGCTGCATCACCCTGGAAAGCCGTTCATGACACCCGCCTCGCCCCTGCAATCCGCGTCTTCGCAAAATGCCGCCCTGCATGAACCGCAATACGCGTTGCACGTGGAGGATCTCACCGTCGCCTATACCGAGGCCCCGGTTCTGTGGGACATCGATATCGACATTCCCCCCGGCGTGATGGCGGCGATCGTGGGGCCCAACGGCTCGGGCAAGTCGACGCTGATCAAGGCCAGCCTCGGCCTCGTCACTCCGGTAGCCGGGCATGTGCGCTTCTTCGGCCTGCCGCATCGGGCCGTGCGCCGGCGCATCGGCTACGTGCCGCAACGCTCCAGCGTCGACTGGGACTTCCCCACCGATGCCCGCGACGTGGTGACAATGGGGCTCTATGGCGGGCTCGGCTGGTTCCGTCGGCCCGGTGCGGCGGAGCGTGAGCGCGCCATGGCAGCGCTGGAACAGGTCGGCATGCAGGATTATGCCGATCGCCAGATCGCCGAACTCTCCGGCGGCCAGCAGCAGCGTGTGTTCATCGCCCGCGCGCTCGCCCAGGACGCCGATCTTTATTTTCTCGACGAGCCCATGGCCGGCGTCGACGCCACCACCGAGCGGGTGATTGTCGATGTGCTGCAGGGACTGCGCAATGCCGGCAAGACGGTCATCGTCGTGCATCACGACCTGCAGAGTGTGGCGCGGTATTTCGACTGGCTGATCATGCTCAACACCCGCGTCATCGCGCAGGGGCGCGTTGGCGAGGTCTACACGGCGGAGAACCTGCGCGCGACTTATGGTGGCCAGATCGCATTGATCGAGACGGGCGGCTGATCCGGGCAAAGCGCTCAGATGGAGGATGAAGGCGCTCACACGGCGTCTGCTTGCGCGGTTGCGCGGGCGGACATAGGCTCGCGGCGCCACCAGAGACCCGAAAGCGCCCCATGTCCACGATCCGATCCGCCATCGACGACACCCTGCATGCCGCCCTCATGCAAAAGCTCGGGAGCGACCGGCTGCGCCTCGGCAACGACATTCCCGAAAGCCATGCGGCGGATGCGGCGGGGATGGCGCCCTGCTCGCCTGGCCTGCTGATCCTGCCCCGCGACACGCAGGAGGTCTCGCAGGCACTCGCGATCTGCCATGCCCATGGCGCGCGGATCGTGGTGCAGGGCGGCATGACCGGGCTTGCCGGCGGCGCGCATCCGCAAGCCGGCGAAGTCGCCCTGTCGCTGGAGCGCCTTGCGGGGATCGAGGAAATCGACACGCTCGCGGGCACGCTGACGGCGCGCGCGGGCACGAAGCTCCAGGAGATCCAGGAAGCGGCGCAGGCGAAAGGCTTCTTCTGCGGCATCGATCTGGGTGCGCGCGGTTCCTGCACGATCGGCGGCAACATCGCCACCAATGCCGGCGGCAACCAGGTCCTGCGCTACGGCATGGCGCGGCGCAACGTCCTCGGCCTCGAGGCCGTGCTCGCCGACGGGACCGTCGTGACCAGCCTGAACAAGATGCTCAAGAACAATGCCGGCTATGACTGGACGCAGCTCTTCATCGGCTCGGAAGGCACGCTCGGGATCGTCACCCGGGTGGTGCTCGGCCTGCATCCGGCCCCGCGCGGCGTGCGCTCGGCATTGCTTGCCTTCTCGCGTTTCGAGGACGTGCTCACCGTGCTGCGCCGTTTCGACGCTGCCCTGCCGGGGCGGATGATCGTTTTCGAGGCCATGTGGCGCGAATATCTCGACACCGCGACCGGCCCCGGCGGGCTCGTACCGCCCTTCGGGACGATGCCGGAAATCGCCATTCTGATCGAGGCGGCCATGGGAGAGTCCATGGGGGAAGAATCCGGCGCCGATCCGTTCACCGATACGCTCGCGGGTTTCCTTGAGGAAGGCCTCATCGACGATGCCCTGGTGGCGCAATCGGAGGCCGACCGGGCGCGGTTCTGGAGCTATCGCGAGGCGGTCTACGAATTCCGCCGCATCATCGATGCGGGCACGAATTTCGACGTCTCGATCCCCATCGCCCGGCTCGACGAGGCGGTGGCGCGCCTGCGCGCGGGGGCGCGCGCTTTCGGCGAGGAGACGCGGCTTCTGGTCTTCGGCCATGTCGCCGACAGCAACATCCACATTTCCGTGAGCCATCCCGACCATGATGCACCGATGAGCGAGGCCATCCAGGCCATGGTCTACGATATCGTTGCGGCCCTGTCGGGATCGGTCTCCGCCGAACACGGGATCGGCATGCTCAAACGCGGCTATCTGCACAAATCGCGCAGCGATGCGGAAATTGCGCTGATGCGGCGGATCAAGCAGGCGCTCGATCCGCACAACATGCTCAATCCGGGCCGCGTTCTGGCCGGATGAGGCTCCTTATCCGCGCAGGGGATAATTCGGGCTCTCGCGGGTGATCGTCACGTCGTGGACATGGCTCTCGCGCAGGCCGGCATTGGTGATACGCACGAATTCAGCCTTCTCGCGGAAGTCCTTCAGCGAAGCCGCGCCGACATAGCCCATCGCCGCGCGCAGGCCGCCGGTGAGCTGGTGCAGGACCGCGCCGACCGGGCCTTTGTAAGGCACCTGGCCCTCGATGCCTTCCGGCACGAGCTTCATCTGGTCCTTGATATCCTGCTGGAAATAGCGATCGGCGGAGCCGCGCGCCATGGCGCTGACCGAGCCCATGCCGCGATAGCTCTTGTAGGAGCGGCCCTGATAGAGAAACACCTCGCCGGGCGCTTCCTCGGTGCCCGCGAGCAGCGAGCCGACCATGGCGGTTGAGGCGCCGGCGGCCAGCGCCTTGGCGAGATCGCCGGAGAACTTGATGCCGCCATCGGCAATGACCGGCGTATTGGTCGATTGCGCGGCTTCAGCCGCATCCATGATCGCGGTGAGCTGCGGCACGCCGACACCGGCGACGATGCGTGTGGTGCAGATCGAGCCGGGGCCGATCCCGACCTTGACTGCATCCGCACCGGCATCGATCAGCGCCTTTGTCCCGTCACGGGTGGCGACATTGCCTGCGATGATCTGGACCGCGTTGGAGAGCTTCTTCACCCGGGTGACGGCTTCGAGCACCTTGGCGGAATGGCCATGCGCGGTATCAACCACGATGACGTCGCAACCGGCATCGATCAGCATCTGCGAGCGTTCGTAACCGGCCTCGCCCGTGGTGGTGGCCGCAGCCACGATCAGCCGGCCCTGCCCATCCTTGGCGGCAAGCGGGTGGGCGACCTGCTTTTCCATATCCTTGACGGTGATCAGGCCGATGCAGCGGAAATGATCATCGACGACGAGCAGCTTCTCGATGCGCCATTGATGCAAAAGCCGGCGCGCCTCGTCCTGGCCGACACCCTCACGCACGGTGATGAGCCGATCCTTGGTCATCAGTTCGGAGACGGGCTGGGCCGGATTGTCGGCGAAGCGCACATCGCGGTTGGTGAGAATGCCGACGAGCTTGCCCTTCTGACCCGCAGCACCGCGTTCGACCACGGGAATGCCGGAAATGCCATTGCGCTTCATCAGGTCGAGAGCGTCCGCGAGCGTCTCGTCGGGATAGATCGTGATCGGATCCATCACCATGCCGCTCTCGTATTTCTTGACGAGCCTGACCTGCTGGGCCTGTTCCGGCGCGTCCAGGTTGCGGTGGATCACACCGATCCCGCCCATCTGCGCCATGGCGATGGCCATGCGCGCTTCTGTCACCGTATCCATGGCCGAGGCGGCGATGGGCATGTTCAGGGCGAGCTGCTGCGTCAGCCGTGAGCGCACATCGACATCGGCGGGCAGGACTTCCGAGGGCCCTGGACGCAGCAGCACGTCATCAAAGGTGAACCCATCGCTGAATCGATCTTCGACAATCCGCGCCATCGCCAACTCCTTTTCGAAACGGATCCGGCGGGTTCTTTCGATTCGGGGGAAGCCGCGAATGCGCGCCGGGAGTTGACGAGGGCCCGTAGCATGCACACGGTCAGCCGTCGAGTGGGCATTTCGCCCGGCGCGCAGGTTTTCTGCCGCAGCGCGAAAGAGCAGGCCCGTCCCGCGCCTATTGCACGCTCGGAATCGTCTTCAGGAAGCCCGCAAAGCGCATCAGCCCCTCGGGCCAGGGGCCAAAACCGGCTGCGGAATCAATCGCCCCGGATTCCCCCGCATCGACGAATTCCGCCCCCCAGGCCCGCGCGAAGGCGCGGGCGCGCTCCGGGGAGCAATGGGGATCGTTGCGTGCCGCGATCAATGCGGCGGCAAAGGGCAGTGGCGTGAGCGCGGGTGCCCCGAAGGCCCGATGGGCGGGAGCCGCGTCGGCGGCTTGCGGATCGGGCGCCGCAACGAGATAGGCGCCTGCAACGGGGCCGAGATCGATACCGGCCTCGACCGCATGCGCGACCACATGGCAGCCGATCCCGTGCGCGACGAGGATGACCGGACGCGTCGCCTGCGCCACCGCCCCGCCGAGGCGCGCACTCCATTCCGACGCGTTCGGGGCATGCCAGTCCGGCTGTCCGACGATCTGCGCCGTGGGCAGCTTGCGCTCCCAACGCGTCAGCCAGAGATCGTCATCGGGGCCTTTGAGGCCGGGCAGGATCAGAATATCGGCTTGGGACGTCTTCATGACGCTTCGGTAAACGAGGCGCAAACTCCGTTCAAGCGGTTTTCACGCCGGCAAACGGTTCAGAACGCGACAGCCGTCGGTGCGGCGTGTTACCGAAATCTTCAGGTTTGCAAAGCCTTAATGTTGCCCAGTTTCGCGCGCGTGTCAGTCGCCATGGCCATCCTCCATCATTATCCGCTCTGCCCCCATTCCCGTTTCATCCGTCTCGTCTGTGCCGAGCTGGGGGTTGCGCTCGACTTCGTCGAGGAGCGACCCTGGGAACGGCGCGAAAGCTTTCTGGCGCTCGATCCGGCAGGCAATACCCCGGTTTTCGTCGCCGCTGACGGGCTGATCGTACCCGGTGCCGGCACCGTCGCGGAGTATCTGGACGAGACGCGCGAGCCGGGTATGGAACGCCTGATGCCGGGCGATCCCGCCGGACGGGTGGAGGTGCGCCGCCTCATGGCCTGGTTCTCGGAAAAATTCTTCGCCGAGGTGACGGGCTATCTCGTGCATGAGAAGGTCTACAAGCGCTTCGTGCCGGCCAGCGCCGGTGGCGGACCGCCCGACATGCCGGCGATCCGTGCAGCGCGCGCGAATGTGCGTTACCATCTGCGCTATCTGGGTTACCTGATCAACCAGCGCAAATGGCTGGCCGGCGACGCACTGACCTATGCCGATCTCGCAGCGGCAGCCCACCTTTCCTGCGTCGATTATCTGGGCGATGCACCATGGAACGAGGACGAAACGGCGAGAGACTGGTACGCGCGAATGAAGAGCCGTCCGGCCTTTCGCGCGCTCCTGGCCGATCGGGTGCCGGGAATGGCGCCGCCGGATCACTACGCCAATCCCGACTTCTGAGCGCCCTGCGCGAGCGCGCGCACGGGCTCGGCTTCGATGGGCTCAATGTCACCACCCCCGATGCGATCCCCCAGGCCGGGGCCGACCTTGCCGCCTGGCTGGAGCGCGGCTACCAGGCGGATATGGACTGGATGGCGGAGACCGCGCCGCGCCGCGCCGATCCGAAAACCCTCTGGCCGGAGGTGCGCTCGATCATTCTGCTGGGCATGAATTACGGCCCGGATTGCGACCCGCTTGAAGATCTCGACAAGCGCGACCGCGCCACCATCTCGGTCTATGCCCGCAACCGCGATTATCACGACGTGATCAAGGGCAGGCTCAAGGAGCTCGCGGGTTTTCTCGTGGCGCGGGCGGGCGGGGACGTGAAGGTCTTCGTCGATACCGCCCCCGTGATGGAAAAGCCTTTGGCCGAGGCCGCCGGTCTCGGCTGGCAGGGCAAGCATACGGTGCTGGTCTCGCGCGAATTCGGCTCCTGGCTGTTTCTGGGTGCGATCTTCACGACCGCAGAGCTGCCTCCGGATGCGCCCGAGAGCGACCATTGTGGCTCCTGCCGGCGCTGCCTCGATATCTGCCCGACCAACGCCTTTCCCGCGCCCTATCAGCTCGATGCGCGGCGCTGCATCTCCTATCTGACCATTGAGCACAAGGGCCATATCGATCGCGACCTGCGCCCGGGTATCGGCAACCGCATCTTCGGCTGTGACGATTGTCTGGCCGTGTGTCCGTGGAACAAGTTCGCGCAGGATGCGCGTGAGGCGAAGCTGCGCCAGCGCGAGGATCTCGCTCGGCTGCCGCTGGCCGAGCTCGCATCCCTCGACGATACCGCCTTCCGCGCGCGCTTTGCGGGGACGCCGATCAAGCGTACCGGGCGCGATCGCTTCCTGCGCAATGTGCTGATCGCGATCGGCAATTCCGGCATGCCGGCTCTGGCGCAGCCGGCGCGGGAACGACTCGGCGATGATTCGCCGCTGGTGCGGGCCATGGCAATCTGGGCGCTGTCGCGGCTTTTGCCGCGCGCGGATTTCATCGCGCTCGCGGCGCGCTATATCGATGGCGAGTCCGATGCGGCTGTCCAGGCCGAATGGCGAATGGGTTGCGAGGAGAAGACGGTTTGATCGATCTGTTCTGTTTCGGCTACGGCTATTGCGCCCGCCATCTCGTCGCGCAGGACCGCGCAGCCGGTGATGACGCAATGTTTGCCCGGGTCACCGGCACGACCCGCGATCCCGGCAAGGCGGCGGCGCTCGAGCGTGAGGGCATCGTCGCGCGTATCTTCGACGGCGCCGGCGGGGATCCGCCGATCCCCGATGATCTGGGCGCATCAGATGCGCTGCTTACCTCCATCGCCCCCGATCAGGACGGCGATCCGGTCCTGCGCCATTATGAACGCACCATCACCGATGCGCCGCGCCTGTCCTGGATCGGCTATCTGTCCACCATCGGCGTCTATGGCGATACCGGCGGCGAATGGATCGACGAGGAGACCGAATTCGAGGCGGTTTCCGCCCGCGCGAAGGCGCGTCGCGCCGCCGAGGAGGCCTGGCTCGCCCTTGGTGAGCGCACCGGCAAGGCAGTACAGATCTTCCGGCTCGGCGGGATCTACGGGCCGGGACGCTCGGCCATCACCCAGTTGCGTGCCGGCAAGGCACGGCGCATCGTCAAGCCGGGTCAGGTCTTCAACCGCATCCATGTGGCGGATATCGCCGCCGTTTTGCGCGCCTCGCTGGCAAAGCCCGATCCGGGCCGGATCTACAATCTCGTCGACGACCACCCTGCCCCGCCCCAGGACGTGATCGCCCATGCGGCGGAACTGATCGGCATGGAGCCGCCGCCCGAAATCCCCTTCGCGGAGGCCGAAATGTCGCCGATGGCGCGCGCATTTTACGCCGATTGCAAACGCGTGCGCAGCCGCCGCATCCGCGAGGAGCTCGGCGTCACCCTGCAATATCCCGATTACCGGGCGGGGCTCGCGGCGCTGGCGGCACAGGAGGAGTGAACCCGCATCGTCGTTACCCTGACGCCCAATCCCCGATGGAGGCCGCAATGACCGAACTGCCCCGCGAGAATGTCCAATCCTATCCGCGCCCGCCGGCGCTGGAGCCCGTCGCGCTGCCCATCACGATCAGGCTCGGCGGCGCGCCCGTCGCACAGAGCAACGCGGCCTACCGCGTTCTCGAAACCCATCACGCGCCGACCTATTACATTCCGCCGCAGGATGTGCAGGCCACGCTGCGTCCGGCATCGGGGTCGAGCTATTGCGAATGGAAAGGCGCGGCGCGCTATTTCGATGTGGTGGTGGATGGCGCGGTCGCGCAGCGCGCGGCCTGGTGCTACGACGCGCCGACGGAGCATTTTGCGCCGCTGGCCGGTTATCTCGCCTTCTATGCCGGCCAGATGGATGAATGCCGCGTCGGCGACACCGCAGTGATCCCCCAGCCCGGCGATTTCTATGGTGGCTGGGTCACGCCCAATCTCGACGGCATCGTCAAGGGTGGGCCGGGAACGCGGGGGTGGTGAGGCCGCGCGGCGCGCCACTCACGGCGCCGCAAGCACCCGCACAGGCTCTCCCGCCTGCCAGGCCCGTATCGCCTCGACCGTGTCGCGATAGAAGACCCTGAAGGGTTCGATCTGCGCAATGAGGGCGCCTTCGTCCCTGAGAGCGCGTTCCGACCTGACGGAGTCAGGCCGGGCGCCCCAGGTCATTGTTTGGCGCATCATTTTCTTCGTCAGCCGGTATCCACCTGACGGCATGATGCTCTGGCGTATCGCGAAACACGCTGATCGCGCCCAGTCCCGACCAGCCGGCGCGTTGCATCGCCACGCCGGCATGATCGTCGAGAATCGCGATCGTTATCGGCATCTCGTCTCCCACCTCACTTGAATCGCCAATCCGGCCGCATTTCGCGCACCATGACCATTTCCCCGATATTCTCCGATGTGAGCAATCCGACGAGGTGGCCCGCACGGTCGAGCACGAAGAGCGCCGGGGCGCGGGTTTCCATCAGCCGCTTCATGCCGTCATCGAGGGGGGCATGCGCGCTGATCGTGGGGACCTCGCGCATCATCACGCTCTCGACCAGCTCGTGGGAACTGCCCTTCGCAAGAGCCGGGATCAGGATGTCGCGCGTCATCAGGCCGTGCGGATAGCCGGCATGATCGACCACGGGGAACTCCTTCTGGGCCGTGCGCACCAGCGCTTCGACCGCATCGGCGAGCGTCGCACCCGGCGGCAGGGTCTCGATCACGGTGACCATCGCATGCTCGACGCGAATCCCCTGCGCCACATCCTTCACCGCCGTCTGCTCCACCTCCGCCGAGGCGGCGAGATAGACGAAGACCGCGATGATGATCAGGATCGGGTTCCAGAACAGGCCGATGATCGCGAAGGCGAAGGCCGCCGCCTGGCCGATCCGCCCGGCGATCCGCGTGGCCTTGGGCGCCGGCATGCGCATGGCGAGCAGCGCCCGCAGCACCCGCCCGCCATCCATCGGAAAGGCGGGGATCATGTTGAACACGACGAGGATGATATTGACCGCCATCAGCCGCGCCGCGAGCCCGATCGCAGGATTCTCGATCTGCAGGATATCCTCGAAATCGATGGTGGCGCGCAGGATGAAGAAGAGAACGATCGCGATCACCACGTTCACCGCCGGCCCGGCGAGCGCCACGATCAGTTCCTCGCGCGGCTTGTCGGGCATGCGCTCGAGATTGGCAATGCCGCCGATCGGCGAGAGGATCACCTCTGGCGTACGGATGCCATAGCGCCGCGCGGCGAAGATATGGCCGAATTCGTGGGCGACCACGCAGGCGAAGATCAGCACGATCAGGATGACGAGATCGAGCGCGGCCTCGAAACCGGCCATGGTCCATTGCATGCCCGCCAGCCAGACGAGGAAGAGAATGAAGGTGATGTGCAGCTTCACCACCGTCCCGGCGATCACGCCGATCGGTATCGACCAGAACATGCGCTCAAACCCCGCGCGTTGCGCTTGTGTATTGCCTTATCCGCAGATGGGGCGCCGGCAGCCATACGCAAGGTTACGCAGCAATATGGCCAAAGCGCCGTGGCATCTCACCCGCGCGTTGTCCGCGCCCGGCTGGCCATGCGCACGATCACGACGACGAGCGCCGCGACGAGCCAGGTCACGGCATCGATCTGCTCTCCATTGAGAAACGCCGCGATGATCAGCGTCACGAAAATCTGCAACAGCTGCACCTGGCTGACACGGGAGACGCCGCCCATGGCGAGGCCCGCATTCCAGGCGAAGAAGGCGAGATACTGGCTCATCAACGTCACATAGGCAAAGCCCCACCAGCTCGATTCCGGCACCAGGGCCATATCGGCCGGCCAGAGCGCGATTGCGGCAGGCACCGCGATCGGCAAGGCCAGAACGAGCGCCCAGGAAATCACCTCCCAGCCCGGCATCGTGCGCGCCAGCTGTCCCGAGAGCGCATAGCCCAGCGCACCGCTGACGATCGTCCCCGCGAGCCAGAGCTCGCCGAAACCAACGCCGCTGATGCCGTCGCGCAGGGCAAATCCCGTGACGATCATCGCGCCCGCGATTGCCGCGATCCAGAAGGCGGGCGCCGGGCGCTCGCCTGCCACACGGATCGCGATCACGGCGGTGACAAGCGGCAGGATGCCGAGCACCACCCCGCCATGCGAGGCCTCGACCCGCGTCATCGCGAGCGCGGAGAAGGCAGGAAAGCCGGCGACGAGACAGAGGGAGATCAGCGCAAGGATGCGCAGGCTGCGCGCATCGGGCAGGCGCCGGCGCGTGGCCAGCAGCACCAGGGCCGCGAGAACGCCCGCGATCGCCGCACGCCCCACCGTCACGAACCAGGGATCGAGCCCCGCCACGGCGAGCCGGGTGAAGGGCAGCGTTCCGCCGAAGATGACGACACCCACCGCCCCGAGCATCAGCCCGAGCCCGATCCGTTCGACCCGCTCTGCCACCTCACGCCCCCCGATATTCGTTGACGGCAAGCAGAACATGTCGGCCAGCCCCGGACCAGAGGCCGCAAAGGCCAAAGCGGATGCGTTCGCGCGCGCCGCCGGTGCCGACCCTCACGCTTTCGTGAGGCCGCGAAGGATTGCCGGAGAGCGTGTATGGGCCAGTTTGTCGCAGACCAGCACGCGTTCACAACAAGGGACACGACAATGATGACGGGACGTCTTTTGCTCGCAGGGTCGCTCGCGGCTCTGATCGCAGGAAGCGCGGCAGCGCAGGATGTGACTTACGAGGTAGGCGGTGAGAGCTTTGAGGGTTACTTCGCCGCTGCCGAAGAATCGCGCGGTCTGGTTCTGATCGTGCATGATTGGGACGGGCTCGACGATTACGAGCGCCGTCGTGCCGACATGGTCGCCGAGCTCGGCTTCGATGCCTTCGCCGTCGACGTCTATGGCGCCGGCAACCGACCCGAGACGACGGAAGCGCGCATTGCCGCGACCCGCACGGTCCTCGGCGATGCCGAACGCATGCAGGCGCTCATGCTGGGCGGGCTGGAAGAAGCCCGACGGCACAGCGACGCGACCGATGTCATCGTCATGGGCTATTGCTTCGGCGGCACCGTCACTCTCGCCATGGCGCGCACCGGCGAGATCGAAGACAGTGTCGGTTATGCCAGCTTCCATGGCAATTTCCCCGACGGCCCCGCCTGGCCGGCGGATACGGCGCCGCTCCTGATCATGCATGGCGGCGTCGACCAGAATCCGAGCATGAGCGACCTCGCCGAATTCGTCGCGGAAGCCGAAGAAGCCGGCCTCACCTATGATGTCGAGATCTATGCCGGCGCGGACCATGCCTTTACGGTGTTTGGCGGCGGTCGCTACCAGGAACGCGCCGATACCCGCTCATGGGCGGCATTCGGGCGCTTCCTCGACGCGCGTTCCGGCAGTTGAGACGGACTGCGTGACAGGCCGTCAGTTGCGGCGCGCCACTGTGAAATGCGCCGCATCGCAAAGCGTCTGCGCCTTCGCGCCGAAAGGTGCGAGGGCGGCTTCGGCCTCGGAGACGAGACGCGCACATTCGCGCCGGGCACCGTCGATGCCCAGCGCATCGACGAGCGTGCCCTTGCCGGCCGCCGCATCCTTGCCGACGGCCTTGCCCATCGCCTGCGCATCAGCCTCGCGGTCGAGCATGTCGTCGGCGATCTGGAAGGCCGCACCCAGCGCCTTGCCATAGGCGACGAGGCGCGCACGATCCGTCGCATCGGCGCCGGCGACGATCGCCCCGGCTTCGGCGGCGAAGGTGAGGAGCGCGCCGGTCTTCATGGCCTGAAGCGTGCGGATGTCGTCCTGTGCGAGCACGCCGGTTTCTCCGTAGCGCCCTTCCGCTGCGAGATCGAGCATCTGCCCGCCGACCATGCCGCCGAGCCCGGCGGCGCGGGCGAGGCCGAGGGTGAGTTCCCCGCGGATCGCTGGATCAGGATGGGTCTGCGGTGTGGCCAGTACCTCGAAAGCAAGGGTGAGCAGGGCATCACCGGCGAGGATGGCCGTGGCCTCGTCGAAAGCCTTGTGCACGGTGGGCCTGCCGCGCCGCAGATCGTCATCGTCCATCGCCGGGAGATCGTCATGGACGAGCGAATAGCAATGCACCAGCTCGATTGCCGCGCCGGCCCGCAGAGGTGCTTCGCCCGCGATGCCGAAGAGCCGCGCCGCCGCTGCGGTCAGAAACGGTCGCAACCGCTTGCCGCCGCCCAGCGCACCATGGCGCATCGCTGCGATCAGACGCGGCGGACGCCCGATCTCGCCCGACTGCACATCCGGTCCGAGCAGCCCTTCGAGACAGCCCTCGACAGCTTCGGCATGACGCAGCAACTGATCGACGAAACTGGACGTATCCGTGCTCATATCCGATCTTCCTTTATGGATACGGGTTGCAGCAAAGCGCGCTTCGGGTCAAGTGAGGGCCTGCCTGGATGAGACAAGCACAAAGCGAGCGGCCCATCGCGGGCCGGTGACGGATGGAGGCGATGGCGCGACGCAGGAAAAGGGATCTCTCGACGGAAGAAACGCGCCTGTGGGAGCATGTCGCGCGCCATGTGACGCCGCTGCCCGGGCGCGGCGCCGATCGCTCGCGCGCTTCCGGTGACGGCGATGACGGTTTGATGCATTCGACGGCTTCGTTTACGGCGCATGGCGCGTTGCCGGACGTTGCGGCGGTGCCGCGCTCCGGCAAAGGGCAGGTGCGCGGCGAGAGGCAGTCGCTGGGCAAGATAGAAACGCACGGCAAGGGCGGGATGCGTGCCGAAGGTGATGGCCCCACCCCGAAATCCGACCAGCCCATCCAGGCCCGGCCCGCGCTTCCCGCCTATATTCCCCCGGTCTCACGCAAGGGCCAGACGCTCGCGGCCGGGTCCGGCGGGCTCGATCGCAAGGAGAGACGCTCCCTGCGCCGGCGCGTGCGCGATGTCGACGACCGCCTTGATCTGCACGGCATGCGCCAGGAAGAAGCGCATCGCGCGCTGATCCGTTTCCTGCAATCGGCCAGCGGGCGCGATTGCGCCATCGTGCTCGTGGTGACCGGCAAGGGTGGCGTCGGTGGGCCCGGCTATGGCGACGAGCGCGGGGTCTTGCGCCGGATCACGCCGCATTGGTTGCGTGCGCCGGAACTGAAGCCCTTCGTCGTCGGTTTCGAGGAAGCCGCAGCTCATCATGGTGGCGCCGGGGCACTCTATGTTCGATTACGCAGGCGGGGCCGATGAAGCAGACAACCGAAACGCATAAAGACGAAACCGATCCGGTGGTCGACCCCGCCCTGACGCCCTTCGGCGCACGGGTGCGGGCGCTGCGGCGTGAGCGCAATCTGCAGCTCAAGCACATGGCCGCCTCGCTCGGCGTCTCCAGCGCCTATCTCTCGGCGCTCGAGCGCGGCGAGCGCGGGCGCCCGACCTGGGCGCTGATCCAGGCCACGATCCATTATTTCGGGGTCATCTGGGACGAGGCGGACGACCTGCAGCATCTCGCCGAAATGTCGGAGCCGCGACCCCAGATCGACGCGCGCGGCACGGGCCCGCAGGGCATCTATCTCGCCAACCGCCTCGCCCGCGATTTCGCCGCGCTCGACCCGGAAGATCATCAGGCGATCCTCGCCATTCTCGAGCGCCGCAAACCCGGTCGGGTTGACCCCGAGCGCCTTTCGGGGTGACAAGACCCCTCCTTTCGACATGTTTCACCACACACAAGGAGCAGTGATTTGTCTTCCAGCCTCGATCTTCTCGCCCTCGGCAATGCCATCGTGGACGTCATAGCGCATACCGAAGATGATTTTCTTGTCGCACGCAACCTGCACAAGGGCTCGATGAATCTGATCAACGAGGAAACCGCGCTTGAACTCTACGAAGCCATGGGACCGGCGACGATCATTTCTGGCGGCTCGGCTGCGAATACGATTGCGGGCGCGGCCTCGCTCGGGCTGAAGACCGGCTTCATCGGCAAGGTTCGCGATGACGGCGCCGGCGATCATTATCGCCACGACATGCGCGCCATGGGCACCGCCTTCGACACCCCCGCCGCCACCGACGGCCCCGCCACGGCGCGCAGCTTCATCCTCGTCACGCCGGATGGCGAGCGCACCATGAACACCTATCTCGGCGCTTGCCAGGGCCTGTCCACCGCCGATGTCGAGGCCGAGAAGGTCCGTGCGGCGGCGATCACCTATCTCGAAGGTTATCTGTGGGACCCGCAGGACGCCAAGGACGCCTTCCGCAAGGCCGTCGAGCTCGCCCATGGCGCAGGCAACCGCGTGGCGCTGACGCTTTCCGATTCCTTCTGCGTCGACCGTTTCCGCGACGAGTTCCTCGGCCTGATGCGCGAAGGCCATATCGACATTCTCTTCGCCAATATCCATGAGCTCAAGGCGCTCTATCAGACCGCCGACGACGATACGGCGCTCGCCGCCCTGCGCGACGAGAACCTGCCGCATGACCATTTCATCGGCGCGATCACGCGCTCCGAGGAAGGCGCGCTCGTGGTGACGCGGCAATCGACCCAGAGCGTCAAGGCACATCCGGTCGATCGCGTCGTCGACACCACCGGCGCCGGCGACCTCTTCGCCGCAGGCTTCCTCTCGGGCCTGACCAAGGGGCTCGACCACGTCACCTGCGCGCGGCTGGGCGGCATGGCGGCTGCCGAGATCATCTCGCATCTCGGCGCGCGCCCGGAAGCCGATCTCGCCGACATGGCACGCCAGAACGGCCTGATCTGAAGGCGGGATCAGCACCGGATGTGAATCTGCGAAGGGCGGCGTCTCGCGAGGCGCCGCCCTTTCTGCTTCACGACCGCAGACGCCAGCCGGTGCGAATCCGCTTGATTTGAGGGTCGCGAAATGCCACCTTTCGCGTCAGGAGGCGCGCAATGTCCAGATCCGTGAAATTCGCCGATGACGCGCTGATCGAAGACGCGCGCGCCATGGCCGAGATCCAGAGCCGGTCGCTGGCCGGCCAGATAACGCATTGGGCACGGATCGGGCGTGCCATTGAGCGCTCCGGCTGCCTCGACCACGCGAAACTCGCGCGGGTGCTGGCAGGCGAACTGGAAACGACCGCCCTCACAGCCGAGGAAAAGGCGCTCTGGTCGGACCGGTTTGCGGCAAAGATGGCCGAGCCCGGACCGGATGAGGAAGCGTTCTTCGCGCGGATGCGCAAGAGTGGCCGGGCAGTCGGCCTCGACGCCGGCGGAAGGATCGTGCACGCCGACACCCAGCATGAAGAATGAGCCCCACGCTGATCCTGATTGCCGGCCCGAACGGTGCCGGAAAGTCGACACTTTATGAAACGCGTGTGGCACCGGCTTTTGCCGGCCCGTTCATCAATGCGGACGTCATTCAGCGTGAAGAGCTCCGTGATGCCAGTCCCGAGGCCGCCTACGAAGCGGCGGCGATTGCGACCAGGCGACGGACCGAGGCGCTCTCCATGGGCCGCGATTTCGTCACGGAGACGGTTTTCTCACACCCTTCCAAACTCACGCTGGTGAATGAAGCACGGGCGTTGGGCTTCAGCGTATGGGTTCTGCATGTTGGTGTGGACAGCCCGGATCTGTCGGTGGCGCGTGTTGCCTACCGGGTCGAGACCGGTGGGCACCCTGTTCCAGAGTTGAAGATACGAGAGCGCTACGAACGATCAGGCCCACTTGTCCGCGAAGCCGTGAGGCTCGCCGATACAGGCCTCGTCTACGACAACTCCGTCGCGGGACATCCGCCGAAACTGGTTCTGACCTTCGATCGTGGCGCTCTGACCAAGGCAAGACCCGCGCCTCCGGCATGGATCAGACGCGCTTATGCAGAAGAGCTGGAACAATGGGCGGGGTGAATTGCAGGTAATCCTTCCGCGCCCCGTTCCCGCCCTTTCCGTTTCACGACCGCAGACGCCAGCCGGTGCGGAATATCCACCAGATCGCGGCGAGGCAGATCACGGTGAAGACGGCGATGGCGAAGAGGCTGAGCGCGATGGGAACGTCGGCCTGTTCGAAGAACGACCAGCGAAAGCCCGAAATCAGGTAATGCATGGGATTGAGCAGGGTCAGCCCCTGCCAGAAGGGCGGCAGCATCGTCGTCGAATAGAAGGTGCCACCCAGGAAGACGAGCGGTGTGATCACCAGCAGCGGAATCAGCTGGAGCTGCTCGAAATTCGCCGCCCAGATCCCGATGATGAAGCCCAGCAGCGCGAAACTCGTGCAGGTGAGCAGCAGGAAGAGGATCATCGCGAAGGGCCGCGCGATCGACAGATCGATGAACAGATGCGCCGTGGCCAGAATGATCAGACCGACCATGAAGGCCTTGGTCGCGGCTGCGCCGACATAACCGATGACAATCTCGAACGCATTCACCGGCGCCGAGAGCACCTCGTAGATCGATCCGAGGAATTTGGGGAAGAAGATACCGATCGAGGCGTTCGAAGTGGCCTGCGTCGTCACGGTCAGCATGATCAGGCCGGGCACGATGAAGGCGCCATAGGCAACGCCCTCGACCTGGTCGATCCGCCCGCCGATGGCGGCGCCGAACACCACGAAATAGAGCGAGGCGGAGATCACCGGGGCGAGCATGGATTGCAGGATGGTGCGGAAGAAGCGGCCCATCTCGTAGAGATAGATCGCGCGGATGGCTTGCAGATTGGGCCGTGACATCAGTTCTCGTCCTTGACCAGCCCGACGAAGATCTCTTCGAGGCTGCTTTGCCGTGTGCGGATATCGGCGATGGGAAGGCCGGCGGCCTGGATATCGGCCATGAGCGCGCCGACACCGGTGCTCTGCGCCCGCCCGTCATAGCCGTAGACGAGCCCGCGCCCGTCGGCAGACAGGGTCAGCGCATGCGCCGAGAGGGATTCGGGAACCGCATTGAGCGGCGCCTCCAGCATGATCTCGAGTTCCTTGCGCCCCATTCGCGCCATCAGATCACCGGTCTTCTCGACAAGCAGGATCTCGCCGCGATTGATCACCGCGATGCGGTCGGCGATCGCCTCGGCTTCCTCGATGTAATGGGTCGTGAGGATGATGGTGACGCCGTCGCGGCGCAGCTCCTTCACCACATCCCACATCTCGCGGCGCAATTCGACATCCACACCCGCCGTCGGCTCGTCGAGGAAGAGCACGCGCGGCTCGTGCGAGAGCGCCTTGGCGATCATGACGCGGCGTTTCATGCCGCCGGATAGCTCGCGGTTGCGCGCGTTCTTCTTCTCCGACAGGCTGAGTGCCGCGAGCAGGCGATCGATCCGCGCCTCGTCGGGCGGTTGCCCGAACAGGCCGCGCGAGAAACGCACCGTATTGGCGATCGTCTCGAAGGGCTCGAGGCTGATCTCCTGGGGCACCAGGCCGATCATGGCGCGCGCGGCGCGATAATCACTGTGAATGTCATGGCCACCGACACTGACGCTGCCGGCGGTGGAGCGGGTAATGCCGCAGATGGTGGAGATCAGTGTGGTCTTGCCGGCGCCGTTCGGCCCCAGAAGCGCGATGATCTCCCCTTCCTCGATATCGAGATCGACGCCCTTCAGGGCCTCGAACCCGCTGTCATACGCTTTGCGCAGGCCGCGCACGGCGATGATGCTGGTCATGCTTGTTCCTTCTTGTCGCAGCCTAACTAGTGCGCCGTCGCTGCGATGTGAACCGGGAATGCCGCAAGCCGGCGCTTGCGTGCATTTTCTCCAACGGGCGTTTGGGCCGTTCTTCGCATCCGATCCACCCGGCAGCCCGTCATCGCGCTTGACCGGATAGACCCTGATCGCCGTTACTGGCAATCCAAGCCGGCTGGCAGCGAAGGGAGAGTAGTGGGGATCATGCGCATCGCAGCCGATATCGTTCTCACCAACGGGCGCGTCTGGCGCGGCCTCGGTCACGGCTTTGCCGAGGCGATCGCCCTGTGGGGCGGCAAGGTGCTCGCAACCGGCCCGGCGCATGAGATCGCGGATCTGATCGGACCACAGACGCAAGTGATCGATCTCGCCGGGCGCCTCGCCACGCCGGGCCTCAACGATGCGCATATGCATCTCCTGCCCCATGGCGCGGCCATGGAGGAGGTCGATCTGCGCCCGCGCGCCGCGCCGACCCTCGAAGCCCTGCTCGATGCGCTGCGTGCCCGCGCCCGCGAGACGCCGCCCGGCGAATGGGTGATCGGGCGCGGCTACGATCATTTCCGCCTCGATACCGGGCGTCATCCCACACGCGACGAGCTTGATGCCGCATTGCCCGATCATCCGGTCTGGATCGTGCGCACGGACGGGCATCTCGCCGTGGCGAATACGATGGCGCTCGCGCGGGCGGGCATCGACGAGAACACCCCCTCCCCGCCAGGCGGGCTGATCGAAAAGCGCGACGGGCGCCTCACCGGGCTGCTTGCCGAGACCGCGCGCGCGCCCGTTCTGGCGGTTCTGCCGCGTGCGGATAGCGAGGCGCTGATCGGGTTCATCGAACGCGGCGGGCGCGATCTGCTGACCCATGGCATCACCTCCTGCATGGAGGCGGCGGTCGGGATCCGCGACGGCTGGCTCGAAATGCAGGCCTATCAGAAGGCGCATCGCGAGAACCGGTTGCCGCTGCGCGTCTATGCCTGTCTGATGGGTGACGTCACCCGCAATCTCCTGCCCGAGGCGGAGGCGGCAGGGATGTGCACCGGGGGCGGCGATGCGCGGCTGCGGACCGGCCCGGTCAAGATCTTCACCGATGGCAGCGCCGGCGGGCGCACGGCGGCGATGACAAAGCCCTATCTGGGTGGCGGACCGGACGACAAGGGCATCCTCTGCCTGTCCTCGGATCAGCTCACGCAGATGGTCCATGACGCCCACCACGCCGGCTGGCAGATGGCGATCCACGCCATCGGCGATGCGGCGATCGACCAGGTGCTCGACGCTTACGAAGCCGCGCTCACCGCTCTGCCCGACCCGCAGCGGCGCCATCGGATCGAGCATTGCGGCTGGCTGCGGCCCGACCAGATGGCGCGGATGCGGCAGATGCACATCCTGCCCGCTCCGCAACCCGCCTTCATGTACTGGTTCGGCGATCTCTACCTGACCCTCGCCGAGCCCGAGCGCGTCGTCGCCTCGCATCCGATGCGCACCTGGATCGAGAACGGGCTCGAGCCCTCCGCCTCGACCGATTGTCCGGTGGTGGAGATCGACCCCTTCGCCAATCTCTACACGATGATCACCCGCAAGACCGCTTCCGGCACCGTTCTCGGTGCGGATCAGGCGCTCTCCCTCGAGGAAGCCCTGCACGCCTATACCCATGCGGGCGCCTATGCCGCCCGCGAGGAGGCGATCAAGGGCCGCCTCGTCCCCGGCCAGCTTGCCGATATCGCCGTGTTCGACCGTGATTTCTTCACCGTGTCGCCGGAAGAGATCCGTACCGGGGCCTGTGACATCACCATTCTCGACGGGCGGATCGTGTACCGCCGGGAGGAGGCCGCCGGATGAGCCCGCCCGCTTCCTCGCGATTCCAAACCAGCAATCCGGAGACGATCATCCCATGCCGCGCACCACCCTGATCAGGAACGCCTCCTTCCTCGTCGCCTATGACGCAGCAACGGACAGCCACAGCTATCGCCGGGATTGCGACATCGTCTTCACCGATGACCGGATCGTTCATATCGGCCCCGGCTTCACCGGTCATGTCGACGAAACCATCGACGCTTCGCGCCTGATGGTGATGCCCGGCCTCGTCGACATCCATTCGCATCCGGCCTCCGAGCCCCTCAACAAGGGCTGGAACGACGAGCTCGGCTCGGCGAAGCTCTGGGGCTCCTCGCTCTATGAATTCATGCCGCTGTTTCGCCCGGATGCACAGGGGATCCCCGCCTGCGCGAGCGTGGCCTATTGCGAATTGCTGATGTCGGGGGTGACGACGCTCGTCGACATGTCCGGCGCCTGGGAGGGCTGGCTCGATCTGTTCGCGCAAAGCGGCCTGCGCGGCGTCCTCGCGCCGATGTATCGTTCGGCGCGCTGGTACACGAAGGACGGCCATGTGGTCGAATACGAATGGGACGCCGCCGGCGGCGAGAAGGCCATGGCGCAGGCCATGGAGGTGGTCGATGCCGCCGCGCGCCACCCTTCCGGGCGCCTGTCGGGCATGGTCGCGCCCTCGCAGATCGATACCTGCACGCCGGAGCTGATCAGGGAGAGCTTCGCGGAAGCCGAGCGGCGCGACCTGCCCTTCCAGATCCATGCAGCACAAAGCGTCGTCGAATTCCACGAGATGACCCGGCGCCACGGCATGACGCCGATCGAATGGCTGGAATCGCTCGGCGTGCTCTCACCGCGCGCGATCATCGGGCACGGCATCTTTCTCGACCACCATTCCTCGGCTCTGAACTGGCCCAGGCGCGACGATCTCGCTTCCATCATCAACAGCGGTACCACGGTGGCGCATTGCCCGGTGGTCTTCCAGCGGCGCGGCATCGCCATCCAGTCGGTGGGCGGCTATCTGCGCCGGGGCGTGAAAATGGCGATCGGCACCGACACCTTCCCCCACAACATGCTGGAGGAGCTGCGCGCGGTGGGGATCGGCTCGCGCATGGTCTCGGAAGACGTCTGGGACCTGCGCCTGTCGCAGATCCTCGATTGCGCCACCCTGGGCGGGGCGCGCGCGCTCATGCGCGATGATATCGGGCGGCTCGCCGTCGGGGCGAAGGCGGATATCGTCATGGTCGATCTCGACCATCCGATGATGCGCCCGGTCCGCGACCCGCTTCGCAGTCTCGTCTATGCGGCGGCGGAACGGGCGGTGAAGACCGTCTTCGTCGATGGCGCCAAAGTGGTCGATGACGGGCGCGTCCTCACCCTCGATTACGAGGTGGCCAGCGCGGCGCTGCAGGAGGCGCAGTACCGGGCCGAGGGCGCGGTCGCGGCTGCGGATTGGGCGGGGCGTTCGAGCTACGAGATCTCGCCCCATACCTATCCGCAGGCCTGAACCGGCAAAGCCGGGAACGGCTTCTCCACCAGTAATCGCGCCGTGATCGCGGCTGCGCGCTTGCTCTTGCCGATAAAAGCTTGTTAAACCCGCCCCGCCGCCACAGCGAGGCGCCAGACTGCCTTGCAAGCACTCGCCGAGAAAGCCGATCCGCCATGAAACTCGTTGCCGGAAATTCCAACCGTCCGCTCGCCGAAGCCATTGCCGCCTATCTCGGCATTCCGCTGGGCAAGTGCCAGGTGAAGCGCTTCGCGGATATGGAAATCTTCGTGGAATTGCAGGAAAACGTCCGCGGTGAGGATGTCTTCATCCTGCAATCGACCTCGTTTCCCGCCAATGATCACCTCATGGAACTGCTGATCCTGATCGATGCGCTCAAGCGCTCCTCGGCCAAGCGGATCACGGCGGTGATGCCCTATTTCGGTTACGCGCGGCAGGATCGGCGCACGGCCGGGCGCACACCGATCTCGGCCAAGCTGGTGGCCAATCTGATCACCGAGGCGGGCGCCGACCGTGTCCTCACCCTCGATCTGCATGCCGGCCAGATCCAGGGCTTCTTCGACATTCCCACCGACAATCTGTTCAGCGCGCCGGTCATGGTGCGCGACATCAAGGAACGCATGGCCAATGGCGACAAGGTGGTGGTCTCGCCCGATGTCGGTGGCGTGGTGCGCGCCCGCGCGCTGGCCAAGCGGATCGACGCCCAGCTTGCCATCGTCGACAAGCGCCGCGAACGCCCCGGTGAATCGGAAGTCATGAGCATCATCGGTGACGTGGCCGGGCGCAGCTGCCTGCTCGTCGACGACATCGTCGATTCCGGCGGTACCCTGTGCAACGCCGCCGAGGCGCTTCTGGAGAAAGGCGCGACGGAAGTCTACGCCTTCATCACCCACGGCGTTCTCTCCGGTGGTGCGGTGTCGCGCATCGCCAATTCCAAGCTGAAGGAACTGGTCATCACCGATTCCATCATGCCCACGGAAGCGGTGAAGGTGGCCCGCAATATCCGCGTACTCTCCATCGACAGCCTGATGGGGGAGGCGATCGCGCGCACGGCTTCCGAATCGTCGGTTTCCAGTCTTTTCGACTGACCTTCGTGATTTTTTTGATCGCAGCCGGTGGACATCGGCATCCGCTTGCCCTTGATTGCTTTTGACGCAATTGCAATCGAAGGCGGCATATGGGCGAAATCGCGCGAGGCACGGCGGTCGACGGGGGCGAAAGCGGCTTCGTCGGCGCGGGCGCGCGCGCGGACCATGATCAGACGGATCACGCCGATTTCCGCCACGCCGAGCGCATCCTTGCCGCATGCGGCGCCTGGCTTCGCGCATGCCTTGCCGAGGAAGTCTCCCGTCGCCGGCTGTTTCCGTGGTGCGCCGTGGCTTTCGGGCTGGGCATTCTTCTCTTCTTCGCGGCTCAAGGGCGCCCGCATGCGGCGGCACCGCTGGCCGGGCTCGCTCTGTGCGCGGTCATCGCCTGGCTGGGGCGCCATGATCACCGCATCCTGCGCATCTCCATTGCCGTCGCCATGGTGCTTGCCGGCTTCACTGCCACGATGCTGCGTTTCGAGCGGGTCAATGCGCCGATCATCGACGGGATCCGGATCGCGCAACTCACCGGCAGCGTGATCAGCATCGAGGAACGCACCAGCGATGCACGACTCGTGATCCGCGTCGTGGCCATCGATGATCGCGCGCGCGATGCCCTGCCGGCGCGGGTACGGGTGACGACGCGCGCTGCGGGCGATCTGCGCGCCGGCGATACGATCAGTGCCCGGGTGCGGTTGATGCCGCCGCCGGAAGCGGCCTGGCCGGGCGGCTATGATTTCGCCCGCAGCGCCTGGTTTGCGCGCATCGGCGGTGTCGGCTCGATTCTGGGGGACGCGCGGATCGTCGCGCCGGAGACGCCGCCGGGCTTCGCCGAGCGTGTGCGCGCTGCAATCGACAATGCGCGGGTCAGCACGACACGCCGTATCTTCGACGCGATCGGGGGCCAGCCTGGCGCGGTCGCCGCGGCGCTGGTGACGGGCAAGCGCGGGCTGATCACCGAGGAGACCAATGCCGCGCTTCGCGCTGCGGGAATCTATCACATCGTCTCGATATCCGGCCTGCATATGGTGCTGGCGGCCGGAACCATCTTCTGGCTCACCCGCGCCGGCCTCGCCCTCGTGCCGACGCTCGCGCTGGGCTGGCCGATCAAGAAGATCGCGGCGGTGGCAGCGATCATGGGTGCTGTCGGCTATTGCATCTTCTCCGGTGCGCAGGTCGCCACGATCCGCGCCGTGATCATGACCGGGGTGATGCTCGGCGCCGTCTTGTTCGACCGACCGGCGCTGAGCATGCGCAATCTCGCGATTGCGGCGATCCTCGTGCTGGCCTGGCAGCCCGAGACGCTGCTCGGCCCCTCCTTCCAGATGTCTTTCTCCGCCGTCGTCGGGCTCATCGCCGGCGCGGAATGGATGCGCGCGCGGGAAAACCGGCCCGGGCCGACGCCCGGCGCGGCGGGCCGCTTCCTGCGCTGGCTCGCCGCTGGCATGCTTGGCATTCTCACCACCACCATCATCGCGACCATCGCGACCGGCCCGTTCGCGGCCTATCATTTCCAGATCGCCAATCCCTATGGTCTGATCGGCAATGCCCTGGCTTTGCCCATCGTCTCGCTCGTGGTGATGCCGGCGGGCGTGATCGGCGTACTCCTGATCGGCTTCGGCCTCGACCATTTCGCCTGGCAGGTGATGGGCTTCGGCATTGCGAGGGTGCTCGACGTGGCCCGTTTCGTCGCGGGTTTCGAAGGATCGAACCTGCCCGTCGCGGCTTTCGGCAGCGGCGCGCTGGCACTGATGGTGATCGGCTTGCTCATGGCGACGCTCTTCGTCTCGCCACTGCGACGGCTGGCGGTGATCCCGGCAGGCATCGGCTTCGCGCTCGCCATGACACCGGATCGGCCCGATCTCTATGTCGATCGCAACGGTGCGGGCGCCGCAATCAGGGGCGCGGATGGCAGGCTCGTGCTGCTGGGCCGTCCGAGCGCCTTCGTCACCGCGCAATGGCTGAAGGCCGATGGCGATGCGCGGCTGATGACGGATGCTCCGGAGGATGCCGACGCGTCCCTGCATGCGGGGGTGAACTGCGATCCCCTCGGCTGCACCAAGATTTTCGTCGGCGGGCATGCGGTCGCTTTCGTGATGGATGCGCGCGCCTTCCTGGAGGATTGCACACGCGCGGCGATCGTCATTACACCGCTGGAAGCCCCGCCCTCATGCGCCGCGCCACGCGTGATCGATCGCATGACGCTGCAGCGCCATGGTGCAGTCAGTGCGCATTTCGGCGAGAATCGCGATGCGGATAGGACGCAATTCGCCGCCATGCCGGACGCGCCTGCGGGGAGAGACGGGCCATCCGAGCGGCGAATCGCCGATTCCGACGCCCACCATTCCGATTTCGTGAATTCGCCCTCAGGTGCGGCGCCATTCGAGGGCGTGGTGGTAAGCGGGGGAGCTGACGCAGAACCAGAGCAGGAGACGATCCGGGAAACGACCAGCGGGATGGCTGGGGTCAGGGCGTGGGAGGGGCCTGCCGAGGGCGTCGGCGACAGGCTCGGCGCGGGGCTTGGCGCGGGGCTTGGCGCGTGGCTTGGCGCGTGGCTTGGCGACAGACCTCGCGAAGGGCCCGGCGAGCCGCCTGACGGTCGCGTTGCCGAGACGGGGGTGGCGACGGATGGCGTTGCGGGCGCACCTCGCGCCGATCCGATCAGGCGCTTGACGGGCGTTCGCCGCGCGAACGAAACCCGCCCCTGGCTCTTGCGCAAGACCGATGAATGAGCCCGCGACGACCGCGCGGTCCGAGCCGATAGACTGAACCCATGAAGCTGCGGGCAGCATGCGCTGCGCCAGCACGATGCGCCCGGATCAGCCTGCAGAACGAGTTATCACCCGCGGGCGCCACCCTTTCCCCGGGCGGAGGCGGCGCGGGGCGCCGCTCTCAATAACGGCGCACCAGCGAAACCAGCCGCCCCTGAATCTGGACGCGATCAGGCCCCAGCACGCGTGTTTCATAGGCCGGATTCGCCGCCTCGAGCGCGATCGATGAGCCGCGTCGCCGGAAGCGTTTCAGGGTCGCTTCCTCCGCATCGATCAGCGCAACGATGATATCACCGGTATTGGCGACATCCTGACGCCGGATGACGACGATATCACCATCGAGAATACCCGCCTCGATCATCGAATCGCCGCGCACTTCCAATGCATAATGCTCGCCGCCGGTAATGAAATCGGGCGAGACCGCGATGGTATGCATCGGGTTCTGGATCGCTGAAATCGGCGTGCCCGCCGCAATGCGCCCCATGACGGGGATGTTCACCGCACGCTCGTAATCCTCGTCGGCGAGGGGATTGGGAATATCGGCTTCATCAACGAGACCGCCTTGCCGTGCGTCGTCATGATCACGCCCTTTGCCAACCCCAGCCTTGCCGCCCTTGACCTTGCCGCCCTCGACCTTGCCGCCCTCGACGACACTCGGCGAGAACCCGCCGCGCGGAGCGCCGACAGCGGAACCGGCGCCTCCGAGCGGACGCTGCAAAGTCTCGGGCATGCGCAGAATTTCGAGCGCCCGCGCGCGATAGGGCAGCCGCCGGATGAACCCACGCTCTTCCAGCGCCGTAATCAGACGGTGAATGCCGGATTTCGACTTCAGATCCAGCGCATCCTTCATCTCGTCAAAGGATGGCGGCACGCCCGATTCGCGCATGCGTTCATGGATGAAGGTCAGCAATTCGTGCTGCTTACGCGTGAGCATGGTTCCGCCTTGCGATTCGAGATCAAACAAATCACGAACACATTACGGGTTCCCACTGTGTTCCGCAAGTCTCACCCACCCGATGTTACGCATTTTTTGCAAAAAACAATTCAAGATCAAAAATCTGTAACAGCCCGGGATTGCACTCCCGCTGATCGTCGCACCAGTTTGTTCACCGCGGCAGCGCTTTCCGGCTTTGAAGAATGCGCATTCGATTCTATTCTGGGCTGATGAACGACAGTCCAGCAACCTCCACCGCGATCAGTCGCGACTCGGCGATGACCGGCGACGCCCCGGCTTTCACCGGCACCGCTGGCACGCGCCGGCATCTGTTTCAGGCGCTGGTCGACGCGAAACGCGCCTTTGGCGGCAAGACCGTCATCCTCGAAGACGCCCAGCGCCAGCCACTGACCTATAGCCGCCTCGTGATCGGCGCCCGCGCCCTCGGGCGCAAGCTCGTTGCGGATACGCAACCGGGCGAGCGGATCGGCGTGTTCCTGCCCAGTGTGCAGGCCACGGCCGTCACCTTCTTCGGCCTGCATGCCTTTGCCCGTGTGCCGGCGATGCTGAACTTCACCGCCGGCCCCGCCAATCTGAAAGCCGCCTGCGAGATCGCCGCGATCGGCACCATCGTCACGTCGCGCAAGTTCATCGACGAAGGCAAGCTCGACGATGCCCTCGCGGCGATCGCGCCGGGGCGGCGGGTGATCTATCTTGAAGACATACGCGGTCAGGTCAGCAGCCTCGACAAGGCGCGCGCGGCAGCCGAGAGCCTGTTCGCCGGAGCGCTGGCGAAGCGAACCGGGCCGACCCCGGATGACGAGGGGGTGATCCTCTTCACGTCGGGCTCCGAGGGCAGGCCGAAGGCCGTCGTGCTCTCGCATGCCAATCTTCTGTCGAATGCGGGCCAGGTGATGCAGCATGCCGAAGGCGTGCTCAGCCGGGACGATATCTTCTTCAACCCGCTGCCGGTGTTCCATTCCTTCGGCCTGACGGCGGGACTGATCCTGCCCGTGATCCACGGCATCCGCGCCTTCCTTTATCCGAGCCCGCTGCATTACAAGCAGGTGCCCAGGCTGATCGAGAGCGCGAAGGCGACCTTCCTGCTCGCCACGGACACGTTCCTGCAGGGCTATGCCCGCGCCGCCGGCGATGTCGACATGTCCTCGGTCCGTTATATCGTCGCCGGAGCCGAACGTGTGCGCGAGGAGACACAGCGGCTGTGGAAGCGTTACGACGCGATGATCCTCGAGGGTTACGGCGCGACGGAATGCGCCCCGGTCATCGCCTGCAATCTGCCCCAGCGTCACCGGCACGGCTCGGTCGGGCCCTTCCTGCCGGGCATCCGCTGGAAACTGACGCCCGTGGAGGGCATCAAGCGCGGCGGACGACTTTCGATCGCCGGCCCCAACGTCATGGCCGGCTATATCGATCCGGATGATCCCACGCGGCTGATCCCGCCGGAAGACGGCTGGCACGATACCGGGGACATCATCCTGATCGAGGATGGTTTCGTCACGATTCGCGGGCGGGCCAAGCGCTTCGCCAAGATCGGCGGCGAAATGATCTCGCTCGCCGCCGTCGAGACGATGATCCAGGAATTGTGGCCCGACGACACCCATGTCGTCGTGGCCCTGGCCGACGAGCGCAAGGGCGAGCAGCTGATTCTGGTCACCGAGAAAGCCGATGCCGATCGCGAAGCGGTGGTCGAGCATGGCCGCGACAAGGGCTTTTCCGATCTCTGGCTGCCGCGCGCGGTGCTGGTGGCGCAAATTCCTGTTCTCGGATCAGGCAAGATCGATTATGCCGGAACCGAAGCGTTGGCAGCCAAACTGCGCGCGATGATGTAGGGGCGGGCGCGCGCGCCCGATCGGAGCCGGTATGACCCTTTTCGAAGCGGCGCTTCCGGGCATCGTTCAGGGCGTATTCATGTTCGTGCCGGTCTCGTCGACCGCGCATCTCGCGCCATCCGGAATCTCCTGAGCGCGCAGATGATCCTGTTCGACCTGATCGTGCATGTCGGCACGCTGGTCTCGATCATCGTGGTCTTCCGCAAGACACTGGGGCAGTTCCTCGGCGGCTCGCTCACCGCCGCACGCGAGATTGCGCCGGAGCGCCGAAGTGTATCTCGGCGGCGCAGCTTTGCGCATCAACTGGGCCGCCGCCAGTGTCGGCTTCGTCGTCTCGGCGCTGGTCGGCACCATCGCACTCCAGATCGTGCTGAAGCTGCTCTATCGTGCCAAACTGAAATATTTCTCTTTCTATCTCTGGGGCATGGCCCTGCTCGTCGCCTTCGGCGTGGTCGAATTCGGCAAGTGAGACGAGAGCCTCACGATGCACGATCCGGTCTCGCCGCGTGATGCAACGCGACGCGCCCTTGAGCAGGGCGGCGTCATCAGCCTCGTGCGCCGACACCGGCATTGAACCGCAACCTGCGCCTCACTCCGCGGCATTCCGGCTTTCTCTTGCGCGGTTCTCGTCGCGCAGGCGCTCATCCGGCTTGATCAGCCTGAAGCGACAGGTTTCACCGGGTGCGAGATCGCGGTAATGCCCGCGATAGGCGAGCTTGATCGAACTGGCACTGTAGGATCGGCTCTCGATGACGAGTGAATCGTGGTTCACGTCGACATCGAGCACCTGTCGGCGATAGCGCAGGCGGACCCGGATGCGCTTGATCTCGTCAGGCAGGGCCGGGTCGAAATGCAGGGTGTTGCCACGCATGTCGATGCCGACAAAGCAGCGCTGCACGAGGTCGATCGTTCCCGCCATGGCCCCGGTGTGAATGCCTTCCGGCGTGGTGCCACCCTGCACATCGGCGATGTCGCTGTCGAGCGTGTGCTGGAAATGCTTCCAGGAGCGCGGGCGGTCGGAGCGTGCCAGAACCCAGGCATGGGCGACTCCGCTGAGCGTCGAGCCGTGCGAGGTCCGCGCCATGTAGTATTCGACATTGCGCCTGAGATGCTCCGGCCCGAACGGATAACCCAGCCGCTCGAAGATCTGATAGAGTTCATCCGCCGTGAAGAGATAGAACAGCATCAGCACATCGGCCTGTTTCGAAGCCTTGTACCGGTTCACCGCATCGTCTTCCGCCTCCAGAATCCGGTCGAGGCGCTGGATGTCGTCGTATTTCTCGCGATAGCCGTCCCAGTCGAACTCCTCCAGATCCTCATAGCCCTCGAACTGGCTGATGATGCCGTCATCGTGGAAGGGGACACGCAGCTTGCGGCTGATCTCGTACCAGCGCTCACGCTCTTCGGGCGACAGGCCCATCGTCTCGCACAGGCGCTGGGCCTGCGCCGTGGGAATGGCATCCAGCACATCCTCGGTGCGCGACATCAGCCAGGCGACCATGACATTGGTATAGGCGTTGTTGTCGATGCCGCCTTCCGCGCTCGCATCAATGCCGGGATACGCGGTATGGTATTCGTCCGGTCCCATCACGCCCTTGATCTCGTAGCGGTCGATTTCCGCATTGTATGTCGCAATCGAGGCCCAGAACCGGGCGATTTCCAGAAACATCTCCGCACCGAAGGAGGTGAGGAATTCGTAATCGTCGGTGGCCTCGTAATATTGCCAGATATTGAAGGCGATGGCCGCGTTGATATGGCGCTGGCGGTGGGTATTGTCCGGGTTCCAGCGGCCGGATTCCGGATTGAGATGCAGCTTCTGCGTTTCCTCGCGCCCGTTCGAGCCGCTCTGCCAGGGAAACATCGCGCCTTCGAAGCCTTCCTCGCGCGCCGCCCGTTTCGCCTCGGGCAGGCGACGATAGCGATAGCGCAGCAGCGCGCGCGTCAGCGTCGGCAGACGCAGACTGAGGAAGGGGAAGATGAAGAGTTCATCCCAGAAGATATGCCCGCGATAGGCCTCACCGTGCCAGCCGCGCGCGGGGATGCCGACATCGAGATCGATGGAATGCGGTGAGGCGGTCTGCAGGCAATGGAAGATGTGCACCCGCAGCTTCAACTCGGTAACGGCCATGTCGCCGTCCGTGAGCTCGATGTCGCAATCTTCCCATAAATGCCGCCAGGCGATTTCGTGGGCAGCCTGCAATTGCGCGAAATCACCGGCATGGCCCAGCGTGCGCTTGGCCTCAAGCCCCGCCTCGGCAATCGCCCAGTCGCGTGAATTGTGCAGGGCGACGACCTTCTCGGCCGTGATCGGCGCGCCTTCGCGCGCCTCACAGGTGACGATCTGCCAGATCCGCCGGTCGGAGCCGTGGGTTTCATATTCCGGATGCACGTCACAAACCTCGCAATGCACGAGGGTGCGCGCCGCCATGGCGAGTTCGATACGTGACTGGTTGGTGCGTGCACGCAGATAGAGCGTGTCGGCCCCGAGATGATCGAGCTCGAGAATGTCGAGATGCTGCGAGGCCAGCTGGCGGTAACGCGCCACACCGTTATTGCTGACACTGCCGTCGAGGCCGGAGCGGAACTGCATCTTGCCGGACCAGTTTTCCGGCGTGATCGTGACCGAGAGCGCCGCAAGATGGCGCTCGGCCATGGAGACGAGCCGCTTCTCGCTCCAGCGGGTGATGCGCCCTTCAGCATCGCGTGCCCGGATCTCACGCAGGAGAAGACCGCGCTTGAGATCCAGCGATTGGCTGTAGGAGAGGATCTCGACCTCGTCGATATGGAACCATGGCCCCTCGCCGATGCAAAAGCTCAAGGGCAGCCAGTTCGGCAGATTGACGAGATCCTCGTTTTCGACCTTGCGGCCCGAGACCTCGCTGGTCAGGCGGTTATAGCCGCCGGCGAGATAGGTACCCGGATAATGCGTGCCGTCATCGGCGGTATCGGGGCTCGCGCCGCGCGTGGCGAAATAACCGTTGCCCAGCGTACACAGCGCCTCGTGAAGGGCTTCGCGGTCGGGATCGTAGGAATCGTAGGTCAGCACCCAGCCGAGGGTCTCTTCGCTCATGCGGTCCTTCCAGGGTCGGCATTGGCAGGTCACGACGCGAACGCGCCGCACGGGCTCGCGGTTCCGGCACCGAATGCCGCAACGCGTGCCGATTATGCCCGTCTTTGCACCCGCACCATATGCGGACTGCCCCTTACGAAGAGCCTTTCCGCCTGCCTCGGCCCCGCCATGAGCGACCTTCAGTCCAGTTTCTGCGCCACCGCCGCTTCCGCGAATGTCGCCATGCCGGCATGGCAATGGGCCGCGGCCTTGATCAGCCCCATCGCCATGGCCGCGCCCGAGCCCTCGCCGAGGCGCATGTCGAGGGCGAGCAGCGGCACCTTGCCCAGACGTTCGAGCACGTCGCGATGGGCGCCCTCCGCCGAGAGATGACCGAAGACGCAATGATCGAGGGCGCGCGGATCGATCGCGTGCAGGATCGCCGCCGCCGCCGTCGCGACATAGCCATCGACCACCACCGGCACGCGTTCGCTGCGTGCAGCCAGGATCGCCCCGGCCATGGCCGCGATCTCGCGCCCACCCAGACGCGCGAGAACCGCGAGCGGATCATCGAGATGATCGCGATGCAGCGCGATCGCCGCCTCCACCGCCGCGACCTTGCGTTCAAGCCCGGCATCATCGACGCCGGTGCCGCGCCCCACCCAATGCGCCGCCTCGCCGCCATAGAGCGCGGTGAAGATCGCCGCCGCGATGGTGGTGTTGCCGATCCCCATCTCGCCGATGCCGAGCAGATCCGTACCGCCGGCGATCGCCTCCATGCCGAAGGCCATGGTCGCCACCGCATCCTTGTCGCCCATGGCGGGCTCACGGGTGATATCCCGGGTGGGCATGTCGACCGCGAGGTCGAAGACCTTGAAGCCGAGCCCGTAGGCCGCGCAGATCTGGTTGATGGCGGCGCCGCCATTGGCGAAATTGCCCAGCATCTGCTGGTTCACCGCATCGGGAAAGGCCGAGACGCCCTGCGCGGTGACGCCGTGGCTCCCGGCAAAGACGGCGACGAGGGGGCGGGCGATGACGGGCTTCTCCTTCGCCTGCCAGGCGGCGAGCCATTCCACCAGCCATTCCAGCCGCCCGAGGCTGCCGGCGGGCTTGGTGAGCTCGCCGTTGCGCGCCCGCACGGCCGCGACCGCCTGCTGATCCGCCTGAGGCATCGCGGCCACGATCTGGCGGATATCGTCGAAGGGATGGCCGGAATTGTCGGTCGCGCTCATGGCAGCTTCTCCTCGCGGGGGATTTTCAAGGGGTTCGGTTGGCGGCGCAGCTATAGCGGGCTATGGGGACGGGGTGAAGGTATTGCGGCGTGACGGGCGCGGAAAGGTGTCGTTGATGGATCGGGATGGTCATGAGTGATGAATCACGCGATCGCGAACCGGATCGGCCCGAATCCGGGCCGCGCGCGCTCGCGCTCGATCTCGCCCGGGCGCTGCGCTTCTTCTCCCGTCTGCCTGTGCCGGCCCTGCCCTTCGAGCGTGATCCGCACGCCTTGCCCGATTTCAGCCGCATGACGCGGATGCTGCCGCTTGCCGGCGCGCTGATCGCCCTGCCCGGGGCGCTGCTGCTGCTCGTCGCCCTCGCTCTCGGCCTGCCGGCGATACCCGCCGCGACACTTGCCGTGGCAGTCACCCTGATCGCCAGCGGCGGCCTGCACGAGGACGGGCTCGCCGATTGCTGCGATGCGCTCGGTGCGCGCGGTGACCGCGATCGCCGGCTTGCGATCATGAAGGATTCGGCCATCGGCAGTTTCGGCGCAGCCGGGCTGACCCTCGTCCTGATCATGCGGGTGAGCCTGGTTGCCGGCATTGCCGATCTCGCCGGCATAGCCGCTGCCGCTGCGGCGCTGGTCGGCATGGCAGGGCTGTCGCGCTGGATCGCCCTGTGGCTGATGCTGCGCCTGCCGCCGGCGCGCAAGAGCGGTGCCTCCGCCTCGGCCGGGCGGGTCCGGGCGCGTGATTTCGTCATTGCCGGCGTGATCGCGGTCGTATTGGCCGCCCTGCTGCTGCTTTCCGCCGGTCACGGCCTGTTTGCCATCCTCCTCGTGCTGCTGCTCGCCGGCACCACCGTCGCGCTCTGTCAGATCCTCGCGCATCGTCTGATCGGGGGACAGACGGGCGATGTCATCGGCGCCACGCAGCAATTGTCCGAAATCGCCGCACTCACCGCCCTCTTGATCCTGATACCCGCCTGACCCCATCTACCACCTGTCCTGAACCCGCGCCGGAGCCCGTTTCCGATCATGTCATCTGCTTCTTCTCCCTGCATCAAGGTCTGCCTGATCGACGACGAAACCGGTCTGTGCGAGGGCTGCGGACGCACGCGCCACGAGATCGCAGGCTGGGGGCGCCTCTCGGAGACAGAGCGTCTTGGTATCATGGCCGGGCTGGAAGCGCGCATGCGCAAGGCCTTTCTGGGTGAAGATGCAAGCGTAGAGCAGGAGCCGGGCAGCGCAAGGCGGGATGGCTGATCATGCCCGGCGCGATCGGTTTCGGCATTCTCCTCGTCGGACTCGCGATCCTCGTCTTCACGTTCGGCGAGCGCGATATCCTGGGGATGACGCCGGACCAGTTCGCCCGCGTGACGGCGCTGTCGGCGCTGCTGCTGCTGCTCTCCGGGTCAGTCTTCGGACGCTATCGCGGACGGTTGTCGGATGCGTTTCGCGCCGTCGTGATCTGGGTCACGATGATCATCGCCCTGATGGCGATCTACACTTACCGTTTCGAGCTCGAGACGGTGGTCAGCCGTGTGCTCGGTGAGGCCGCGCCGGGCATGACGCGGGTGACAGAGCCCGGCGAGGTGATGGTGACGCGTGGCGGGACCGGCGGATTCGTGCTCGACGGGGCAGCGAACGGGGCTTCCATGCGCTTCATCTTCGATACCGGCGCGGATGTGGTGGTGATCACCATGGATGATGCGCGGCGTATCGGATACGAAGCGGATGATCTGCGCTTCGTCGTGCCGGTCGTTACCGCCAACGGGCGCACCATGACGGCGCCGATCACCCTCGACAGACTGACCATCGGCGACATCACGCAGCGCCGTGTGCGCGCCCTGGTCGCCCGGCCCGAAGCATTGTCGCACAATCTTCTGGGCATGAGTTTCCTCGACGGGCTCGCCTCCTATGAGGTGCGCGGCAACCAGTTGATCCTGCGCGGGCGCTAGAGTGGCGCCCGGGACGCGAAGCGTTGCGTCAATGGCGCCCCTTGCGTCGTATCCTTGCGGATTTCACGGAAATTCCGGCTGATTTCCCGGAACAGCTTGACATTTCCGGGCGTTGGGATCATGCCCGCTCCGTCGCAGCTCGGCGATGCCTATCCAATAGAGAGAATGATGGACGACAGCCCTAGTCGGCGCTTCTGCGGAAGCGCCATGAATTCAGATGCGCAAGCTGCGCAGGCGGGTAACCGCACCGGCATGACGGTTCTGTTCGGCTGATCGCCGTCCGACCAGCTCACGCCGGTGTGCATACCGGCGAGGAGGTGGTCATGACGAAAAACCAGGCTCTTCTCGATCTCGAGATCGATCGCAACGTCCTCGCGGACGACGAAACCCTCGCCATCGTGGCGCAGGCGCTGCGCACCTGCCTCAGGGAGGGCGACAAGAAGACATTGCGGGCCTTCCTCGACTCGCAGGAACCGGCGGATATCGCCACCATCCTCGACACGCTCGAAGCCGCAGAGGCGCTCGCCGCCATGCGCCATGTCGATCTGTATGAACAGGCGCAGATCTTCGGCTATCTGGATCCCGAATACCAGATCGAGCTCTCCGATCTCATGGGCCGACGCGAATTGGCACGGCTGATGAGCGCGATGAGCCATGACGAGCGCGTCGATCTGTTCAAGAATCTTGACCCCGTGGCCCGGGAAGCCGTGCTGCCCGGCCTCGCCAAGGCCGAGCGTGACGATCTGCGCAAGCTCGCTTCCTATCCGGAGGATACGGCGGGCTCGATCATGACCTCGGACTACGCCACCCTGACGCCCGACATGACGGCCAAGGAGGCGATCGAGGCCCTGCGCAACCAGGCGCTCGATGCCGAAACGGTTTATCAGGCCTATATCATCGACGAAGAGCGCCAGCTTGTCGGCGTTATCAGCCTGCGCGACCTGATCGTGGCGCGGGCCAATGCGCGCGTGCGCAATCTGATGGATACCAATCCGGTCTTCATCCGGGCCGAGGCGGATCGCGAGGAAGCCGCCCAGATCATCTCCCGCTACGACCTGATCGCCCTGCCGGTGATCAACGGCGGCGACAAACTCGTCGGCATCGTCACCCAGGACGACGCCATGGACGTGCAGGAACAGGAAGCCACCACCGACTTCCACAAGGTCGGTACGGTGTCCGGGCTGAAGGCGAATGTGCGCGATGCGAGCATCTTCGTGCTCTATCGCGCGCGCATCGTCTGGCTGGTGCTGCTCGTTTTCGGCAACATCTTCTCCGGCGCCGGCATCGCCTTCTTCGAGGATACCATCGCGGCGCATCTCGCGCTTCTGTTCTTCCTGCCGCTGCTGATCGCCTCGGGCGGCAATGCCGGTGCGCAATCCGCGACGCTGATGGTGCGGGCGCTGGCGACGGGCGATGTGCGGATGAGCGACTGGGCCTCCGTGCTCGGGCGCGAATTCGCCACCGCGCTCCTGCTCGGGCTGACCATGGCCGCTGCGGTCTCCCTGATCGGGGTGCTGCGGGCCGGGCCCGACATCGCTCTCGTCGTGGCCTTGTCGATGGTGGCGATCGTGCTGGTCGGCGCGATGATCGGCATGTCCCTGCCCTTCGTGCTCTCCCGTCTCAAGCTCGATCCCGCCACCGCGAGCGCGCCACTGGTGACCTCGATCGCGGACGTGACCGGGGTGTTGATCTATTTCACCATCGCGACGCAGGTCCTGGCGATGCAGGCGACGTAAGGGTTCCGGCCCCATTGATGCCGCGCCGCGACGAGTGCGGCAATATGGTCACAGGCAGGGGCTTCCGCTCGAGGCGTGGTCAGGCGGAACTTGGCGATTCGATGGCAATGCCTTAGGGGTTCTACGGGGTCGGTATCCTCCGCCCGAATCACGTTTTGACGGATTGCTGTCGGCCATGATCGCTTCACGTGCCCTGAAGGGCCTCGCCCGGATCGCCACCGCGCGCCTCTCCCTGCTCGCCGCCCTCGGCCTTCTGGTCGCGGCCTGCCAGCCGCATGAGCCCAACCCGGCGATCCAGGCCGATACGGGTCATCTCAATGCCTGGTATTCCGGCCTGATGGCGGATGATCCCTATGACGTGCCTCTGGTCAACAAGGCGATGCTCGATCGCAAATTCCACCGCCAGCGCGTGGATTATCCGGACCGCGAAGCGCCGGGCACGATCGTGGTCGATATCGACAATCGTTTCCTCTATCTCGTCGAGGATGGTGGCAAGGCCATGCGTTACGGCATCGGTGTCGGCCGCAACGGCTTCGCCTGGCGCGGCGATGCCCGCATCGCACGCACCGGCGTGTGGCCGAACTGGAGCCCGACCGACAACATGCGCCGGATCGATCCGTCGCTGCCCGTGCATATGGAAGGCGGAATCGAGAATCCGCTCGGCGCCCGCGCGCTCTATCTGTATCAGGGCAGCCGCGACACGCTGTTTCGCATTCACGGCACCAACGAGCCCTGGTCGATCGGCGAGGCCGTCTCCTCGGGCTGCGTGCGCCTTCTCAACGAAGACATCGTCGATCTCTACAACCGCGTGCAAGTCGGCGCGCGCGTGACGGTACGGCGCGGCGGTCTCGGGGCGTAATATCGGCCTGATGATGATCGGGAGCGAAGGGAGCGGCGTGCCGCTCCCTTTTTCGTTCCGGCGTCAGGCATTGCCTGCGAGGATGCCGAGCGCCGCCTCGACACCGCCGCCACGATGCGGGATGCCGGCCTGTTTCAGGCCGAGTTCCACGCCGGCGATCGTGCCGGTGACGGATGCATCGCTGAAATCACCCAGATGCCCGATCCGGAAGACGCGATCGGCAAGCGGGCCGAGCCCGTTGCCGAGCGACATGTTGGCGCGCTCCAGGATGGTCTCGCGCAGGGTGTCGGCGGAATGCCCCTCGGGCAGGCGCACCGCCGTCAGTGAGGCAGAATGGCGGGCGGGATCGGCGCATTGGGTCTCGAAACCCCAATGCGCCACGGCGGCGCGGGTGGCCCGGGCCGCACGCTCGTGCCGGGCAAAGACATTGTCCATCCCCTCCGCCTGGAGGAGTTCGATCGCCACTTTCAGCCCCTGAAGCATGTTCGTCGCCGGGGTGTAGGGGAACACGTTCGAGGCATTGGCCGCGATCATGTCCTCCCAGTCCCAGAAGGCGCGCGGCAGCCGCGCCGTAACGGAAGCGGCCCGCGCCTTGGGCGAAACTGCATTGAAAGAGAGCCCCGGCGGCAGCATCAGCCCCTTCTGCGAGCCCGCCACGGTCACGTCGACCCCCCAGCCGTCGTGATCATATTCGATCGATGCGAGCGAGGAGATCGTATCCACCATCATCAGGGCAGGGTGGCCCGCAGCATCGATCGCCTTGCGCAGGGCGGGTATGTCGGAGGTCACGCCCGTCGAGGTCTCGTTATGCACCACGCAGACCGCCTTGATCGCATGGTCGCGATCCGCGCGCAGCCGCGCCTCGATCGCCGCCGCATCGACGCCCCCGCGCCAGTCGCCCGGCAGGATCTCCGCCTTTAGCCCGAGCCGTTCGGCGAGCTTGCGCCACAGGCTTGCAAACCAGCCGGTCTCGAACATCAGGACATGATCGCCCGGCGAGAGCGTGTTGACCAGGGCGGCTTCCCAGGCGCCTGTACCCGAGGCGGGAAAGATTATCACGGGCTCGCACGTGCCGAAGATCGGGCGGATGCCTTCGAGAACCGTCCCGGCGAGGCGCTTGAATTCCGGCCCGCGATGGTCGATCGTCGGACGCGCGATTGCTTCCAGCACGGGCAGCGGACAATTGGTCGGTCCGGGAATCTGCAAAAAATGGCGACCGGTGGCAATTGACGGCATGGCGGGCTCCTCCTCCGGGACGATCGCGCGTCGACCCTGCCGATGCATCGCAAAGCCATCCGGCGCTGACAAGCGCGCCGCTGCCGTTTGCCCCTTTGGCCAGATGCCCGAAGCCGCCCGTTCCAGGGAGGCGCCCGCCGCGTTGCGTCGCCCGTGCTACTGCGCCGTCCAGCCGCCATCGACGGACAGATTGGCCCCCGTGATCTGGCTGGCCGCATCCGAGCAGAGAAATACTGCCATGGCACCGATCTGGTCGACGGTCACGAATTGCTTGGTGGGCTGCGCCTTGAGCAGCACGTCCTCGATCACCTGCTCCTTCGTCAGCCCCCGCGCCTGCATCGTATCGGGGATCTGGTTTTCGACGAGCGGTGTCCAGACATAGCCGGGGCTGATGCAGTTCACGGTGACGCCCGCCTGCGCCGTCTCGAGCGCCACGGTCTTGGTCAGGCCCGCGAGCCCGTGCTTGGCCGCGACATAGGCGGCCTTGTAGGGCGAGGCGACGAGGGAATGCGCCGAGGCGGTGTTGATGATGCGGCCCCAGCCCTTCTGCTTCATGCCGGGCACGGCGAGGCGGATGGTGTGAAAGGCGGAAGAAAGGTTGATCGCGATGATCTGGTTCCATTTCTCGATCGGGAATTCCTCGACCGCCGAGACATGTTGAATACCGGCATTGTTGACGAGGATGTCGATCGTGCCGAGCTTCTCCTTCGCCTCCGCCATCATCCGCGCAATCGCATCGGGATCACACATATCGGCGGGCGAGGTATAGGATTTGACCTTGCAGTTCTGCGCGATGTCATCGGCAATCTGCGCATTCTCCTGCGGATCACCCAACCCGTTGATCACCACATCGGCGCCCTCGGCGGCGAGCGCGCGGGCGATGGCGAGGCCGATCCCGGAAGTGCCTCCGGTCACGAGGGCGGTCTTTCCTGCAAGGCTCATGATGGTCTCCGGGTTGGTTGTGGGTCATGGGCTGTCTGGTGGTGCTTTCGGCAGCGCGCCCGACCGTACTTCTCGCGCATGATAATACAATCCCCCGCCCGGATTGGGAGGGTCAAGATCGCCCGGTATGAAGGCCGCACCGGGACTCCCCTCTTCCCGGTGGAGAGAGGCTGGGGGTGAGGGGGTATCAGAATTCTGCGCGGCGTCGATGAAGCGTACAGCCGCCATCGACGCCGGAGATTGTTCTGCACCGCCCCTCACCCCCGACCCCTCTCGACGGAGGGAGAGGGGAGACGGGCCGCCCCCCTCACTTGATGCGTTCGAGCACCGAGACGTAATTGGCAACCGCCGCGCCGCCCATGTTGAAGATGCCGGCAAGCGTTGCGTCCTTGATCTGGATGCCGCCCGCCTCGCCGGCGAGCTGCATGGCGGAAAGCGCGTGCATGGAGACGCCTGTGGCGCCGATCGGGTGACCCTTGGCCTTGAGGCCGCCCGACGGGTTGACCGGCAGCCTGCCGTCTTTCTGCGTCCAACCCTCCTTGACGGCGCGGGCGCCCTCGCCCTCGGGGGTGAGCCCCATCGCTTCGTATTCGATCAGTTCGGCAATGGTGAAGCAGTCATGCGTCTCGACGAAGGAGAGATCGTCGAGGGTAATGCCGGCATCCGCGAGCGCGCTGGCCCATGCCACGCTGCAACCCTCGAATTTGAGGATGTCGCGCTTCGACATGGGCAGGAAATCCTGCTTGTGGGCGGTGGCGCGGAAGGCGATGGCGCGCTTCATGCGCAGACCCGTCTCGACATCGGTGATCACGAGCGCTGCCGCACCATCCGAGACGAGGGAGCAATCGGTGCGCTTGAGCGGGCCGGCAACGAAGGGGTTCTTCTCCGATTCGGTGCGGCAGAACTCGTAGCCGAGATCCTTGCGCATCTGGGCATAGGGGTTGGAGACGCCGTTGGCGTGGTTCTTGGCCGCGATCATGGCGAGCGCGTCGGACTGGTCGCCATGGCGCTGGAAATAGCCGGCGGCGATCTGACCGAACACACCGGCAAAGCCGCCCTCGATCTCGCCATCCTCGGGCAGATAGGAAGCCTTGAGGAGGTTGCGGCCGATCTCCTTGCCCGGCGTCGTCGTCATCTGCTCGACGCCGACCACGAGCACGATTTTCGCGCGCTTCGCCTCGATCGTCTTCACCGCCTGCTGCACGGCGGCGGAGCCGGTGGCGCAGGCATTCTCGACGCGGGTCGCAGCCTTGAAGCGCAGGGCGTCATCGGCCTGGAGCACCAGCGAGGCGGTGAAATCCTGGGCGCTGAACCCCCCGTTGAAATGGCCGAGCACGATCTCGTCGACATCACCGGCCTCGATACCGGCATGGGCAATCGCCTCGCGGGTCACCCGCACGACCATGCTCTCGACGGTCTCGGTATCGTGCTTGCCGAAAGGCATATGGGCCCAGCCCACGATGGTGGCGGTCATGATGAAGCATCCTCCGGATTTTCCTATGCGACCGACTTGCAATGCCGCCGGTCGATTGATGCCAATGTGGCCCCGCGCGCAGGCAAGAGCAAGAGGATGGCGCCCGCCCGGGCGGGCGCAGAATGCCGGAATCATTTCGCGGGAAAAGCGGAGAGGCCCCTAGCCTCACCGTGAGAGATGTTATAATAGAACATTCATGAGTGATCCCCACAGCCATCAAGCAGCAGGTCACGGCCATGCGCCGCGCGCAAGAGCGCTGGCGCCGAGCTGGTCGCTGATGCGGCTGTCGGCCTTGCAGCGCCTTGCCGGGGCGGGCCTCCTGCTCGCACTGGTCTGGCTGACACTGGCCCGACTGATCGGCTGGATCTGAACATGACGGAACCGATGACGCACATGACGACACAGGCAGCAATCCGTTTCGACGATGTGACGCTCGGCTATGACCGCCACCCCGCCGTGCATCATCTCGACGGCGTGATCGCACGCGGCAGCCTGACGGCGATCGTCGGCCCCAACGGCGCGGGCAAATCCACGCTTCTGAAGGGGATCGTCGGCGCGCTGCGTCCGCTGGGCGGGCGCATCGAGATGCCGCGTCGCGCGACGGTGCAGCAGGACGGGACAGCGGCACAGACCCGCATCGCCTATCTGCCACAGGCTGCCGAGCTCGACCGCAGCTTCCCGATTCCCGTCTATGACCTCGTCGCCATGGGTCTGTGGAGCCGGCGCGGCCTGTTCGGAGGGATCCGCCGCGCGGATCATGCCCGCATCGCGGAAGCGATCGCCGCCGTCGGCATGGCCGGGTTCGAGCGCCGTACCATCGGCACGCTTTCGGGCGGGCAGATGCAGCGCGTGCTGTTTGCCCGGCTCTTGCTGCAGGATGCCTCGCTGATCCTGCTGGACGAGCCCTTCACCGCGATCGACGCCAAGACGACCCGCGATCTGCTCGATCTGGTCCGGCGCTGGCATGACGAGGCCCGCACCGTCATCGCCGTTCTGCACGATATCGACCTGGTGCGCGAAGTCTTCCCCGAAACACTTCTGATCGCACGCGAGCCCGTCGCCTGGGGCGCCACGGACAATGTCCTGCGTCCGGAGAATCTCCTGCGCGCACGCCGCATGGTCGAGGCGAACGATCCGTTCGCCCAGGCCTGCGAACGCGCATGACCCCGGGGACGTGATCGTGTTCGACGCCCTGATCGGCCCCTTCATCCAGTTCGACTTCATGCGCCGGGCGCTGTTCGGCGCATTGGTGCTGGCGCTGGGCGCCGGGCCTGTCGGCGTGTTCCTGATGCTGCGGCGCATGAGTCTGACCGGCGATGCCATGGCACATGCGATCCTGCCCGGGGCCGCGATCGGCTTTCTGATTGCCGGGCTGTCTCTGCCCGCCATGACGCTCGGCGGACTGACTGCCGGAATCGTCGTGGCCGTGCTCTCGGGGCTCGTGACGCGCTATACGGTGCTCAAGGAGGATGCGTCACTCGCGGCCTTCTATCTGCTCTCGCTCGCGCTCGGCGTCACCATCGTGTCCCTGCGCGGGTCCAGCGTCGATCTCATGCATGTGCTGTTCGGCTCCGTGCTCGCCCTCGACGATGCCGCGCTGATCCTGATCGCTTGCATCACCAGCGTGACCCTGCTGATCCTCGCCGCGACCTATCGCGGTCTGGTCATGGAATGCGTCGATCCGATGTATCTGCGCTCGGTGGCGCGGATCGGCACGCCACTGCATCTGGTCTTTCTCGGTCTCGTCGTGCTCAATCTCGTCGGTGGCTTCCAGGCGCTCGGGACCCTGCTCGCCGTCGGGCTGATGATGCTGCCTGCAGCCACTGCGCGGTTCTGGAGCGCGGATGTCACCATGATGGTCATCATCGCCGTCGCCACGGGCATGTTCTCCGGGATGGGCGGTCTGCTGCTCTCCTACCATCACGGCCTGCCGGCCGGCCCCGCGATCATCCTGGTTGCCGGTATCGCTTATCTGATTTCGCTCTTCCTCGGGCGTGAAAGCGGCCTGATCCGGGCCGCCTTGCCACGCCGCCACCTCGAAGCCTGAAGCGCTGATGCGAAAACGGAGGTTTTTATGCTTCACAGACGTAATATTATAACATTGCTTGCCGGGACGATGCTGGTCGGAGCAAGCAGCATTCCCGCGCTCGCGCAGGAGCGCATCCAGGCAGTCGCGACCTTCTCGATCGTCGGTGACATCGTCGGCAAGGTCGGCGGCGAGCGCCTCGATGTGACGACGCTGGTCGGTCCTGACGGCGACGGTCACGTCTATTCGCCCAGCCCCGCCGATGCCCGCCGCCTCGCCGAGGGTGATATCGTCTTCACCAACGGTCTTTTGTACGAGGGCTGGATCGATCGCCTGATTGCCTCCTCGGGTACGCAAGCCCCGGTCGTCGCGGTTGCGGACAATATCGACGCGATCCCCGATGGCGGGCATGGCGATGCACATGACGATCACGGCCACGATGACCACGGCCACGATCACGATGACCACGGTCACGACCACGACCACGATCATGACGGCCACGAGCACGATCATGACGACCACGACGACCACGACCACGATGACCACGGTCACGATCATGACGATCACGACCATGGCCACGACGACCACGACCACGGGCATGACGACCACGGGCATGACGATCACGTCCATGGGGAATTCGATCCGCATGCCTGGCAGGATGTCGGCAATGTGAAGGTCTATGTGGCCAATATCCGTGATGCGCTGATCGCGCATGATCCCGATGGCGCGGAACTCTACAGCAGCAATGCCGAGGCCTATATCACCGAGCTCGCCGCGCTCGATGCCGAGATTCGCGAGGCCGTGGCGGCCCTGCCGGAAGGCGCGCTGGTGATCACCAGCCATGATGCGTTCCGCTATTTCACGCATGCCTATGATCTGGAATTCGATGCCCCGCTTGGCACATCCACCGAGGTCGAGGCCACGGCACGGGATGTGGCGCGGCTGATCGGGACCATTCGCGCCAACGACATCCGCGCGGTCTTTGCCGAATCGCTGACCGATGCCCGGCTGATCGAGCAGATCGCACGGGAGGCCGGGGTGCCGGTTGCCGGCACGCTCTATTCGGATGCACTTTCTCCGCCCGACGGCCCGGCGGGGACTTACATCGACATGATGCGACACAATATTAGTCTCATCAGCGAAGGTCTCGGTTCCTGAGGCCTTCCGGCAAATACGAAGCGGCGGGGCGATCGATGCGCCCCGCCGCCTTCGATCAGGAGGCAACAGATGTCCGATACGCAGCCGCAGACCGAAGCCCTCACCGGCAAGATCCCCGTCACCGTCCTGACCGGGTATCTCGGCGCGGGCAAGACGACGCTTCTCAACCGCATCCTCACCGAAAACCACGGCAAGCGTTACGCCGTCGTCGTGAACGAGTTCGGCGAGGTGGGGATCGACAACGACCTCGTCGTGGGCGCGGACGAGGAAGTCTTCGAGATGAACAACGGCTGCATCTGCTGCACCGTGCGCGGCGACCTGATCCGCATCATGGACGGGTTGATGAAACGGCGCGGCAAGTTCGACGCGGTCATCGTCGAGACGACGGGGCTGGCTGATCCGGCCCCCGTCGCCCAGACCTTCTTCATGGATCAGGATGTCGCCGACGCGGCGCGGCTCGACGCGGTCGTCACCGTCGCGGATGCGAAATGGCTCGTGGAGCGGCTGAAGGATGCGCCGGAGGCCAAGAACCAGATCGCCTTCGCCGATGTGATCCTCCTGAACAAGGTCGATCTCGTCAGCGAGGCCGAACTCGCCGATGTCGAGGCGCGTATCCGCACCATCAACCCCTATGCCCGACTGCATCGCACCACGAAATGTGATGTCGAGATCGCACAGGTTCTGGAGCGCAATGCCTTCGATCTGGAGCGCATCATCGAACTGGAGCCCGATTTCCTCGAGGAAGGCCATCACCATCACCATGACGAGGAGATGCAATCCATCGCCATCACCCTCGACGGTGAGGTCGATCCGGAGAAGTTCCTGCCCTGGATTTCCGAACTCACGCAGGTGCAGGGGCCGGACATCCTGCGCTGCAAGGGCATCGTCGCCTTCCCCGACGAGCCCAAGCGCTTCGTCTTCCAGGGTATCCACATGATCCTCGACGGCGATGTCCAGGGTGACTGGAAAGCCGGTGAGCCCCGCCGTTCCCGCGTCGTCTTCATCGGACGCAATCTCGACGAGGCGGCGATCCGCGAGGGCTTTCTCGCCTGCGCCGCATGATGGCTGTGCGCGTGCATCGGGGCGCGGTTTCCGTTAGGCAAGGAGCGTCCGGCAGCCGCCGGGCGCACCACGCGAGGACGACATGCCGCCGCTTTTCGAAGAACTCGACTGGAGCCCGACCCCGATCGGACCGGTAAGCCTGCGCCGCCGGCAGGACCTGCGCACCGGCGAAGACGTCTACGAGGTCAAGCTCGGCGAGGAATTCCTCATGTCGAGCCGGTTCACCGCCTCCGAAATCGCGCTCGCCCGCGCCGGTCTGGCCATGACGGAAGGCGATCACCTCGATGTCGTGGTCGGAGGTCTCGGACTCGGCTATACGGCGGTGGAAGCCCTGGCCGATCCGCGCCTGCGCTCGCTCACCATCGTGGAATATCTCGAACCGGTGATCGCCTGGCACCGTAACGGGCTTTTGCCGCTCGGCGCGATCCTGCGCGATGATCCGCGCGTGCGCTTCGGCGCGGGCGATTTCTTCGCCATGAGCGCCGACGATGGCTTCGATCCCGATGAGCCCGGTCGCCGATTCGACGCGATCCTGCTCGATATCGATCACAGCCCGGAGGCCCTGCTCGATGCGCGCAGCGACAGTTTCTACACGCCGCAAGGGCTGAGCAGCCTCGCGCGCCATCTGTTGCCGCGCGGGGTGTTCGGCCTGTGGTCGAACGAGAGCCCGGATCCGCGCTTCGCCGAGCGGCTCGCCGGCGTGTTCGACGCGGCCCGTGCCGAGACCGTGCGCTTTTACAATCCCTTGCAGGAGAAAGAGGCGGTGCAATGCGTCTATCTCGGGCGCCGGCGCGACGGATGAGGCGAAGCCATGCCCGTCGATTCCACCGGACCCGCGACGCCGCCATGCGCGCCGTCTCCGCCATGCCCGCTCTGCCGCAGCCGATCCGCGCAAGCCTTCGTCACGGTCACGGGACGCGATTACTTCCGCTGTCCGCTTTGCGCCTTGCGCTTTGTCGATCCGGCGCATCATCCCGACCGCGAGACCGAGCGCGCCTGTTACGCGCTGCACGAAAACGATCCTGACGATCCGCGCTACCGCGCCTTTCTCGCCCGGCTGGCAGACCCCCTCCTCGCGGAACTGCCCCCCGGCGCATCCGGCCTCGATTACGGCAGCGGCCCCGGCCCGGCGCTCGCCGCCATGCTGCGCGAGGCCGGGCACCGGGTCGCGCTCTACGATCCTCTCTTCGCCCCGGATACCCGGGTGCTGGAGAAGAAGTATGATTTCGTCACATGCACCGAGACCGCCGAGCATTTTCATGATCCGGCCCTCGAATTCACCCGGCTCGACGCGCTCTTGCGCCCCGGCGGGTGGCTTGGCCTGATGACGATATTCCAGAATGACGATGCGCGCTTCGCCGGCTGGCATTACCGGCGCGATCCCACCCATGTCGTGTTCTACCGGGAAGAGACCATGCACTGGATCGCCGACCGTTTCGGCTGGCACTGCACGATCCCGCGTCCCGATGTGGTGCTGATGCGCAAGCCGGGCGGGTCGGCAGAGGGGCAGACGTGACCAGTTTCCTGCACGAGGCCCGTTTCAGGGCCGTGGCCGGAGTGCTGCGTGAGGCGGGTGCCCGCCGCATCCTTGATCTCGGCTGCGGCGACGGCGCTTTCATCCTGCATCTGCTGGATGATTCGCAGATCGCGGCGATCACCGGGGTGGAAAAGGACGAAGCCGCATTGGGGCGGCTGCGCACGCGGCTGCGCGATCATCCGCTCGCGCGGAAGGTGCAGATCATCGCCGGCGACATCACCCGCCCGCCGCCCGGCTTGCCGCAAGCGGATGCAATCGTCCTGGTCGAGGTGATCGAGCATCTCGGTCCAGGTCCCCTGCAAGCGCTGGAGCGCGTCCTCCTGCGCGACATCGCCCCGCCGCTCGCCGTGATCACGACGCCGAATGCCGAGATGAATCCGCTTCTCGGTGTGAAACCCGGGCGCATGCGCCATCGCGATCACCGTTTCGAATGGGACCGAAAGCGCTTTCGCGCCTGGGCGGAAGCCGTCGCCGCACGCCACGGCTACACCCTGGATCTCACTGATATCGCCGGCAAGCATCCACGATTCGGCGGCGCCAGCCAGATGGCGGTGTTTGCCCGCGACAGCTCCGGTCGGTGAGCCGAGGCTGGACGGCATGTGAAGGTTTTCGGCGCGAACCCCTTTGTTTGATGGGGGCGTTGCCGGAGGTCCTTGCCTATCATCGCATCGCAAATCAGCCGAAGGGGACGCCATGACCATCCGACCCAACGCGCCGAAGCGCTTTCCCGCCATGAAAATCGCCAGCGCCCTCAGCCTTGCGCCGCTGCTGGTGCCGCTGCTCGCCGATTCGCCCGTGCAGGCGGCAGCCCGCCCCGAATCGCATGCGCTGGTCTTCACCGCAGAACCCCCGCCTTCGCAGATGAGCGTGACACCGCTACCGGAAATCACGATCGGCGACGCGGCATTGGCTCAGCGTAAGGCGCTGGTTTCAGGCAGTACCGGCGCGCGATCGGGCGCCGGTTCCATTGGAACGCGCGATGCGGTCGTGGTCGCCGCGGCCGATAGCGGCCCTGCCATGACATCCGATCCCGGTCCCGAAACTCCGCAGGGAGCAGGCGAAGGCCAGCCGGGCGGCGGCGCCTCGGGCGAGCCGCAGGTCGCCGATGACGGCGTTCCGACGGCCCGCAGCTTTCCCGGCCTGCCGACCATGCCGGTGATTCCGACAGGGCCGGCGCGCGACGATCTCGTTCCGCTCGTCGATCCGCAGGATTCGTCCCGGTTCATGCCCGACGATGATATCGAGACCGTCAGCGACGGTTATCTGGAGGCGCCGCGCCAGGTCGAGGCGGGGCGTGAGTTCACCGCCCGATGGGATGATCGGCTGTCGCGGCATGATCGCGTGACGATCGTGCCGGAGGGCACACCGGACGAAATCCTCGGCGACGGACAGCAAAACATCCGGGTGGGCAACAACAGCAGGCGCGTCGTGCGCGCGCCCGATGCGCTCGGCACCTACGAGTTGCGCTATTTCTCCGACGACGAACAGCGTGTCCATGCGCGCGTTCCCGTCGAAGTCCGCGACCCTTATATCGCGATCAGCGTGGATGACGAACTGCATGCGGGCCGCGATTTCACGGCCAGCTGGGACCGGCGGCTCTCGCGCCATGACCGGATCACCATTGTCCCGCACGATGCGCCGGAGGATGCGCTGGGTGAGGGAAGCCGAAATGTCCGCATCGGCAACAATGAGCGGCGGGTCCTGCTTGCGCCGGACGAACTCGGCATCTACGAGGTCCGCTACTGGCGCAACCGGCAGGAGCGCGTCGTCGGCAGCGCCCTGGTCAATGTCGTCGATCCGGAGATCGAGCTCGACGCGCCCGATACGGCGATTGCCGGCACGGACTTCACCGTCGGCTGGGGCCAGCGGCTCTCGCGCCACGACCGGGTGACCATCGTCCCGCTCGGAGCGCCCGATGATGTTCTCGGCGAAGGGCAACAGAGCACCCGCGTCGGCAACAACGAGCGCCGCACCCTGCGCGCGCCCGACACGCTCGGCGCATATGAAGTGCGTTACTGGCGCAATGAACAGGAACGCGTCGTCGGGCGTGAGATCATCGACGTGATCGATCCCGAGATCCTCGTCATGGCACCGCCGCAGGTCGAGGCGGGGAGTGAATTCGACGTCAGCTTGAATGAACGGATTTCGCGCCATGATCGCATCACCATGGTGCCCACCGGATCTCCCGAGGAGATGGTGGGATCCGGGGAGCAGAACGTCCGGATCGGCAACAATCAGCGGCGCACCCTGCGCGCCCCCGGGATGGATGGCGAATACGAGGTGCGCTACTGGCGCAACGCACAGGAACGCCCCGCAGGCCGGGCGCTGATCACGGTCGTGCCCGAGGGTACCGATATCGCGACGACCGATCAGGATACCGCATCCGCGCAGGATCTGATTGCCCTGATGGAACGCCTCGTCGAGCGCGCAAACCGGCTCGACGCGGTCCCTGCAAACGAGCGCCGAGCAATCCGTGACGAACTGATCGCCTTCGGCCCGCCCGGCCTGCAGATGCTCGGCGAATTCATGGCCAGCGGCCGGATCGAGCCTTGGAAGGCAGCCGGGTTCATGGGCGGGTACTTCGATCCGGCACCGCCCCCTGCCATCAGGCCCTATACCGGCTTCGTTCCCCCGGCCGCCGGCATGGGCGGCAGTGCGGGCCAGGCGCCGGCACAGGCGGGCCAGGGTGATGCACAGGCCCCGGCGCAGCCTCAAACCCGGTCACAAGCGCAGAATACGGCAGAGCCGGGGGCACTCAGCCAGCAGGACGAGCGCAGCATCATCATGCTGATCGCCCGGCTCGAAGACGCGGCGCCGGGCGCGCAACAGGCGATCATCGATGAACTCGCCGGCTATGGGTCCGCAGCCACCGATATCCTGCTCGAAATGATGCAGGACGGTCTGATCGACCGCGCCCTCGCCCTGCGCGCCGCCGCCGCGATCGAGGCGGATGGCGAGACGCAGCAGGACCAGACGCGGCAGGACCAGATGCGCATGCAGCAAGCGCCCGTGCAGCAAGTCTCGCAGACGGATGCGCAACGACCCGCCGGCTATCAGGTCACCGGCGTGGCTGCCGACGACATGCTCAATGTCCGCGACCGCCCCGGCGTCCCCGGCAGTACCGTGATCGGGCAGCTGGCACCGGATGCGCGCAATGTCGAACGCAGCGGCGATGTGCAGGATGTGGGCGGGCGCGACTGGTGGCATATCCGCCATCACTCCCTTCCAGCCGATGGCGGCTGGGTGAATGCGCGCTTCCTCGCAGTACAGGGCGAGGGGGCGCAGACCGCCCCGGATGGTCCACGCAAGCCCTTCACCGAGGCCGAGGGCTATGCGGTCATCGATCACGGAGCCGTGCGCGACCGGCTGTTCGAGACCTTGCCGCAAACCTCCGCGATCTTCGCGCCGGGTGGCCGGCTCAACCCGCTCACCCAGGCGATTCTGATGCTGGAGAACGAGGAAGGCGTCGTGCCGCATGCGCGCTATCGCATCCGCTATGCCATGGAGGGGAGGGAAGACGGCACGGGCGGGCCGCCGGTGCCCTACAGCTTCGTCGTAATCGACCGCTATAATCTCGGCACTGTCTTCCGTGAGGCGATCGCGGAATCCTTCGGTGAGGCGCGCACCCCGCCGCCGGAATCCTTCAGTGCGGGCGAGCATGTCTCCTTCCGCATGACATTCCGCCCGATCCAGGGCCGTACCGCCGATCCCGTGGCGATAAGCCGGCGGGTGATCTCCGATGACGAAGCCCGCACCACGCGCTGCCTCACCGTGCCCTGCCTCGATGTGGCCAGTGCCGGCGATGAGGCGATGCCCTGGCGCGAGCACGATGGCAGCGGCACGGGTTTCGATCGTCCCTACGAGGATATCCGCAACGGGGCCTATACGCCTGCCGCCATGGCGGATCTGCTCGTGCTCGAGAGTGGCGCGGCGCGGATCAGCGAGGGGGATCTGCGCTGGACGGGCTTCGAGGAATCCGAGAGCGTGCGCCCCGGCGAGCCTTTCTTCGAGATCGTGATGGATGTCAATCTGGCCCAGGATTTCGGCATCGAGGCCATCTCCTGGTACGGCCATCTGATGGATGATTCCGTCGCGGCGATCTGGCAGCGGGCGATGACCTTCGCGAGCGGGGATGCGGCGCCGCATCTGTTCACGGAGCGGGCCTTCGAATGTGCCCGCGGCACGCCCGGTCCGGCAGGGCTTTGCCCCTGATCGGATAACCGGGCAGGGCGGCGCTTCGCGCGGTTGCGCCCCGCCGGGATCCCAGCACCACCCACACGCAAAAAAGTCACGACCAGAGCAACAGGGGCAGGCATGTTCCAGCGCATCCAGCATTTCTTCAATACACTCTCGACCAACTGGTCGGAGGATCCCGGCGCGCGCGGTGCGGCCAAGATGACGGCGGGCGGGGTGCTCGTCGCCGAAGGCGTTTTCGGCGTGGTGCGTGGCCGGACCGGACGCAATGGACGACGGCAGCGCGGCGGCCTTCTCGGCGGGATACTCGGCATCATCTTCGGCATCATCTTCATCAATGTCGCCGGTTTCGTGGAGGGGCCGGGCATTGATGATCCGGCCGAGATCACCGGGCACGTCGTCGCCGTCGAGCGCGCCGGCACCAGCGGCGAGAACGACACGCCGATGTACCGCACCCGGATCGCCTATACCGTGGACGGAGAGAGCTACGAATTCAGTCCCCGTGGCCGAAGCTCATGGCGACCGAATGTGGGCGCGGATGTCGATGTCGCCTATTCCCGTTCGGACCCGGCCCATGCGAAGCGGATCGGCGGCATCGAGGAATGGGCGCCGCAGATCTTCGGCTGGGCCGGATGGTTCGTGGTCGTCACCTCCGCATTCAGCCTGCTCGTCAGCATCGCCCTGATCATCTTCGGCATCTGGCTGTTCCGGCAGGGCCGCGCCGATCGCCGGCTCAGCGGTGAGGATCGCAGCTTCTTCGGCGATCTCTTCGCCATCGCAAAGGACGTGCGCGCGGGCAATATGGATATCGCCGAGACGGCGGCCGGCATGGCGGGGGCTGCACAGGGATCCGGGCAGCCCGCTGCCGCAGCGCCCGCGCAGCCTGAAGCCGGCGCCGCATCCGCCACGGCAGCCACGGCTGCAGCGCCAGCCGGCTGGATGCTCGACCCTGCTGACGAGAGCATGCTGCGCTGGTGGGACGGGCAGCAATTTACCGATCAGCGCCGCCCGCGCGATTGAGGCCACTCAGCGGAACAGCATCACCGGAACAAGGCAGGAGCGCACCATTTCGCTGGTGGTGGAGCCGATGATCAGGCTGCGGATGCGCGAATGGCCATAGGCGCCCATCACCAGGAGATCGATCTTCTCGGCCTCGATCGCCGTGATGATGACGCTTTCGGGCTGGCCTTCGCGAATTTCCGAAGAGACGGTGAAACCGGCATCGCGCAGAACGCTTTGTGCGGTTTCCAGCCGCTCCCGCACCATGGCCGAGGGCTGGCCGACGGTGAGAAGGCGGCATTCCATGCCGGTGAAGAGCTTGCCGGCGGCGATGTGGCGCACGGCCTTCATCACGCTGTCGCCGCCATCGAAGGCGATCAGGAAACGGTTTTGCGGCTTGAACGCGCGCGAGGTGACGAGAACGGGCTTGCGCGAGGCCCGGACCACCCGCTCCAGATTGGAGCCGAGATGCATCCTGGCGAAATCCGCCGCCTCGCCACGCTTGCCGACGATGACGAGGGCGGCATCGCTCTCGGCTTCCTGCAGGGCCTCGACGAGATCGCCGTTGCGCAGGCGCGTGTTGATCTGTTCGACACCCTGTCCGCCGATGCGCGCGCGGGCTTCCTCGAGGATCAGCCGTCCGCGCTTTTGCGCCAGCCGCGCCCGCTCCTCGTCATGCGAGGCCAGTTCGGCCAGAAGATTCTCCCGCGCATCCGCATTGATGGCGCCCGAGAGATCCGCCGGCGCCGTCGAGACGTCGCGACGCCCGAGCACATGCATCAGTTCGACCGGGTAACCGGTCTTCTGCGCGACCCACGCCGTATGATCGCAGACGCTTTGCGAATAGATCGAACCGTCGATCAGCGCCACCAGTGCGGACATGCCGCCTCCCTTTCGATTTCGCTTGCACGCCCATGGCCGCAAACCGCCACCATCGCGTCCGTTCCTCGCAGAATGACGGGGTCCCGGTCAAAAAACCAGCCGAATCGGGCCAGACCGGGCATGGATGCCGATCAATGCCCCATCAGCTTGTCCATGGCGCCCGGCTTGTCGTGGATGGCGAGCCTGTCGACGAGGGTTTCACTGGCCTGGTTCATGCCCACGAGTTCGACCTCGGCGCCCTCACGGCGGAATTTCAACACCACCATGTCGAGGGCGGCGACGCTGGAAATATCCCAGATATGGGCGCGTGAGACGTCGATCGTCACCTTCTCCAGCGCCTCGCGGAAATCGAAAGCGGCGGAGAAATTTTCAGCCGATGCGAAGAACAACTGCCCTTCGACCCGGTAGGTGCGATGCGCCCCGTCGGATGAGAGCGTGGAGGTGATGCGGAAGATCTGGGAGATCTTCCAGGCGAAGAATATCCCCGAGAGCAGCACGCCGACCAGCACGCCGATGGCGAGGTTATGGGTACCGACCACGGTGATCACGGTCGCGAGTATCACCACGGAGGAGGAGCGGGGGTGATCGCGCAGATTGCGGATCGAACTCCACGAGAAGGTCCCGATCGAGACCATGATCATCACCGCAACGAGCGCGGCCATCGGGATCACCCCCACCCAGTCGCCCAGCACCACGACCATGAAGAGCAGGAAGACGCCGGCGGCGAAGGAGGAGAGCCGCCCGCGACCGCCCGATTTCACGTTGATGATCGACTGCCCGATCATGGCGCAGCCGGCCATGCCGCCGATGAAACCGGTCGCGGTATTGGCCACGCCCTGCGCCACGCATTCCTGCTTCTTGTCGCTCGGCGTATCGGTCAGCTCGTCGACGATCGTCGCCGTCATCAGCGATTCGAGCAGACCCACCGCCGCGACCGCCGCCGAATAGGGCAGGATGATCATCAGGGTCTCGAGATTGAGCGGAATGTCGGGGATCAGGAAGACCGGCAGCGTCGAGGGCAATTCGCCCATATCGCCGACGGTGCGCAGATCGAAGCCCATCATCAGGGAGACGGCGGTGAGCACCACGATGCAGACCAGCGGGCTCGGCACGGACTTTGTCAGCATCGGCAGCAGATAGATGATGCCAAGCCCGGCCGCGACCATGCCATAGGTGAGCATCGGCACGCCGGTGAGTTCCGGGATCTGGGCGAGGAAGATCAGGATGGCGAGCGCATTGACGAAGCCGGTCATCACCGAGCGCGAGACGAAGCGCATCATCTGCGCCACACCGGTCATCCCGGCGGCGATCTGCAAAAGCCCGGCCAGAACCGTCGCCGCGAGCAGGTATTCCAGCCCGTGATCGCGCACGAGCGTGACCATCAGCACCGCCGTCGCGGCCGTGGCTGCGGAAATCATGCCCGGGCGTCCGCCCACGATCGCCGTGATCACGGCGATCGAGAAGGACGCGTAGAGCCCGACCTTGGGATCGACACCGGCGATGATCGAGAAGGCGATCGCCTCCGGAATCAGCGCGAGCGCCACCACGAGGCCGGCGAGGAGGTCGCCGCGAATATTGCCGAACCAGTCCCGGCGCTGGCGATTCCAGAAATCAATCGTCACGAAACGGCTCCGTTACCTGTCGCATCACAAACGAGGGTCCATCGCGCAAAATCACGGCGCGCAGGAACGAAGCCGCTTTGTCGAAAGGATTACTTCGGGACCCTGCACACGGACGCGACGGATCTCGCGCCGTGCGGGGCACGCTGCTGCACCGCAGCATGAACTGGAGGCGCGTTTAGGATATCCCTGCGACAAAGGCAACAGGAAGCCTTGCAGAGCAGGCATGCGTAGCTGGCCAGTGGGGGGAGCCCCTGAAGGACGAGCTCCGTGCCGGATGAGGCGGCACGTGCTGCCTGCAGTACAAACGATCGGCCAGAGCGTTCACAATCCCGTGAAAGCGCGCTCACGATAGACCAGGGCCCGCCGCCTCAGCCCATAGCGCACTGCACGGACTTCGCCCACGAGCAGATGATGCGTCGCGACGAGCGGGCTCTGCTGCAAGCGGCAATCGAAGGCGACAAGCGCATCGGACAGAACGGGTGCACCGGTCTCCAGCGTGTCCCAGCGCCCCTCGGCGAAACGGTCATCGCCGGACAACTCCGTGCGCCCGGCAAAGATCTCGGCGAGCATCGCGTCATCGAAAGCAAGCGCATTCACCGAGAAGATGCCGGTTTCGAGAATGGCACGGGTCGTGGCACTGTCCGCATTGGCACAGACGACGAGTGTCGGCGGGCGGTCTGATACCGAAGCGACCGCCGTTGCCGTGAAGCCGCTGCGGACCGTCGCGTCTGAAGTCGCCACCACATGAACGGCGCCGGCGACATGGCTCATCGCATCGCGATAATCGCGTGATTCGAGATTGCTCACGACGGCGACGCCCCGCTTCTCCCCGGCCTGTTGCGCTCCATTGTGCACACTTGCCCCATCTGCCTGATCCCGCCACGTTCGCGTTTCACACAATATTGCCGCAGATATGGTTCCGCCTTGCGGATTGAGAAGGGGCGGCAAGACCCGGGGATCTGTCGACTGCCGCTTCGGCAGGCACGAGACCCGCGCATCGCCGCGCGGGGCCCGAGGCGCCCCCGGCGGCAAATGATGCAATTTTCAATTGATACATTCAAGAGCAAGCGCCGTGGATCGGCATGATTCGGCTCATCCGTGGACATGCGACCGCTCAGGATTCGATCTCCACCACGCCACCGGTTTCGAGGGTGCGCCGCAAGCGGGTGAAGGCGAGGCGGATGCGGGATTTGACTGTCCCCAGCGGCAGGCCGGTCTGCTCCGAGATCTCGCTATGCGACAGACCCTCGAAAAAGGCCAAGCGTACCAGTGAGAGCTGCTCGTCAGGAAGACTGCTCATGGCGACCCGCACGGCTTCGTCGCGCTGTGCGGCATCCATGTCCCCCTCGATATCGGTATCGTCGGGCAGATCGAAGACGGGGTCATCGGGCTCGGCCAGGGTCGAACGGTCGCGGCGCAGGAGATCGATGCGGCGGTTGCGGGCAATCCGGTAGAGCCAGGTGGAAAGCGAGGATTTGGCGGGATCGAACAGTTCCGACTTGCGCCAAAGCGTGGTCATCGTGTCCTGGGTGATCTCCTCGGCCAGCGCCGCATCGGCACCCTGACGAATCAGATAGGCCTGCAGGCGCGGGGCGAAGAAATCGAACAGGCGCGCAAAGGCCGCGCGGTCGCGCGACTGCGCGACGGCCCTGGCCAGTGCAGCGAGTTCGCCGGGTGAGAGCAAGCCGGTCCTCGATTCTTCTGGCGGCTGATGCCGCTTCTCGATCTGTTGTGCGCGCGGTGGCGATGGCACGAAATTAGAAGCAGGCGCGCGATGGCGCAATGCAAAACCGCCGATTCAGGAAAGGTTAACGTATTTTTGCCCATTTCAGGACAATGTAGTGAAAAACCGCGAGCACGATTCGCCGCATGGCGAGCCACCAAACTGTCCAGGGTCAGATCCATGATGCTCACACGTTTTCTCCGCCGCTTCGCCCCCGCCATCGCGCTGGCCGGTGCCATGATGGCGGCGCCCTCCGGCGGCGCCCTTGCCCAATCGGGCGCGACGCTTCTGGACACCTTCAACGATTGGGGTGCCTACACTGCCAGCGCGGATGGCGCCAAGGTCTGCTATGCGCTGTCGCAACCCGAGCGCCGCCTGCCCGAAGAATTGCGGCGTGGTGCCGGCTATCTCTTCGTCTCGTTCCGCCCGGCAGAGAACGTGCGCAACGAAGTGGCCGTGGTCATGGGCTTTCCCACCCGCGACGGTCAGGACGCGATCGCCGATGTCGACGGTACGCGCTTCACCATGGTGACGAGCGGCGAGAACGTCTGGATCAAGGATCCCGCCGATGAGGGCCGTCTCGTCGACGCCTTCCTCGCCGGGAGTGAATTGCGGCTCGAAGTCGTGTCCGGGCGCGGCAACGAGACGACGGATGTCTACTCGCTGATGGGCTTCACCGCCGCCCTGCGCCGGGCGCGCGAAGAATGCAGCTGACGCGTTGGTCTGCGCGACCGGGCCGCGGCGCTGCGTGACGCGCAGCGCCGTGTTGCGCCGGGATGCGCAGGGCTGCGTGGTGTCATGATGCCGGATCGTGGAAAAAGGGCGCGGCGCAATCCGCCGCGACCGGGAAGCCGCGAACACATGCGCGCATGCGCTTCATGCTGGTCGCGATCACCCGGGGATCAGGCGTCGCCTCGCTTCCAGCCCTTGCGTGTCGCCTCTGCCTGGCATCCTGCCTGGCGTCCTATTTGCAGAAGAGACGATAGAGCGTGCCGATCAGTTCGCGCGCTTCCTCGGAAGCGAGGCGGTAATAGATCGTCTGCCCCTCACGCCGCGTGGTGACGAGGCCGAGCGCCCGCAGCTTCGACAGATGCTGTGAGAGCGCCGATTGGCCGAGCCCTACCGATTCGGCGAGGGTGCCGACGGAGACTTCCTCGTCCATCATGCGACACATCGCCATCAGGCGCTTGGAATGACCGAGCGCTGTCAGCAATTGCGCCACCATGTCGGCCTTGGGTTCGAGGGCCTGAAGATCTGAAGCTTTCACATGCACACACGGGTTCGCTGCCATATCTCCGTCTGTAGCGCGGGAAATGCTCTCCTGGCAACGCACATTTTCGAGACGTGATTTTGCGGCAACCGTCTTCGTCAGGACTTCAATGGCCATGACCGTCGAGCCTCCCGCGCAGGGCCGACAGGTCATAGCCTGCGCGCGCCGCGGTTGCGATGATGTCATCTTCCGACATCCGGCCGGCATTGGCCAGGGCCCAGAGCACGCTGGAGCGCGTTCCCGAGCGGCAGAAGGCCACGACCGGCCCGGCGAGCTCGTCGAGCGCGGCGCGGAAGGCGGCGACGTCTTCCGGGGCGAATTGTCCCGAGATCACCGGTACGTAGCGGTATTCCAGACCGAGCTCGGCTGCACGCGCGGCAATCGCTTCCTGCGGCGGCTGGTCCGGACCCTCGCCATCGGGCCTGTTGTTGATCACCGCCTTGTAGCCGGCTGCGGCGATCGCATCGAGATCCTCGAGGCGCAGCTGCGGCGCGACGGCGATATCATCGGTGAGCGGAATATAGGACATGATGCGGTCTCGCTTTCATGGAGGGCGCTGAACCGGGGGCCGGTTTACAACAGACCCGCATTCTGCACCAGCATGTAGATGGCAACAGCGAAGATCAACGCGGCGAAGACGATATTCAGCGTGCCCTTGGCATCGGCCAGCTTGCGCGCCACCCGTGCGCCGATGGCACTGCCGACGAAGCCGCCGGCGATGAACAGGGCCGCCACCGGCCAGTCGACCAGGCCCGAAAATGCGTAGTTGCCCGCCGTCGTGACGCCGAAGGCGCTCACCGCAAAGAGTGAGGAACCGATCGCATTGATGATCGGCATGCCCGTCGCCGCGATCAGCCCCGGCACGATCAGGAAGCCGCCGCCGATGCCGAAGAACCCGGCGAGCAGGCCGGCCCCAAGGCCGAAGGTCACCAGCTTTACGGCATTGTCGCGTCCCAGCACCACGTCGGGAAGCCCGACCGCATTGCGCCGCTTCAGCATCAGCGCGCCGACAACGAGCATCAGCACGGCGAAGGCGGAAAGCAGCATCTCGCCGTCGATCATCTGCCCGATGGTCGAGCCGAGAGCCGCCCCAAGCACGCCGGCGCCGGCGAAGACCGCCGCGCAGCGCCATTTCACGGTGCCCGAACGCGCATGCGAGCCGAGGCTCATCATCGCGTTGACCGCCACGGCGACGGCGCTGGTGCCGATCGCCACATGCGGGCTCGCGACGCCAACGAGATAGACCATGGCCGGCACGGCCAGGATCGACCCGCCACCGCCAACGAGGCCGAGCGAGAAACCGACGAGCGATCCGGATGCCAGTCCGGCAAGGCTCTGGGCGAGGGAGAGGGCGAGCATGGTCTGTCAGCCTGACGCAGAAAGAGGGATACGCGCGACACGCAAAGGGCGCGCCGCGCGGTATGCATGGGACCGGGCGGGCCGGAAGATTACGCCGTCCTGGCGACTGGCGGGTTCTTCAGCGCCTTGTTCCAGGGCATGTGAATCAACACGCGGGCAAGCCCGCAGAAGCCCGTCATGCCGGCGACCATCAGCCCGGCGCCGACGAAGGCGGGGATGATCAGGAAGCCGGGTGCGATGAAGATGCCGGCAAGCGTGCCGAAGAAGCCGAGCGAGCCGGCGCCGATCTGCACCTGACGCATCAAGTCGAGCGGCTGCGACTTGTCCTCGACCACCGGCAGGCCGGCCTTGCGCCACGCATCAATGCCGCCTTCGACGATAAAGGCGTCGCAGCCTTCACCAGCCTTGTCGGAGAGCGCCTGCGCGTTGGACAAGGTGCGCATGCCCGACTTGCAGTGGAAGAGCACCACATTGGCGCCGTCACGCGGCAGTTCGCCCTTGTCGAACTCGCTCAGCGCGAAATTGCGCGCCTGGGGAATGCGCTCGCGCGCATGCTCGGCCCGATCGCGCACATCCACGAGCACGGCGCCTTCATCGATCAGGCGCTTGGCTTCGGCGGGGGAGATGGTCGGAAGGCTCATGGTCTGTCATCCTCGTCTGGGTATTCCGGTTGCAACACTTGCGAGGCGTCTCGCCTGCAGGATCTGCGAGCGGCACCTCTGCTGAAGCTGTCAGTAATTTAGAATTTACTTATATATATGTCAAGGGGCGATTTGCCCTGGCACCGGCAATACGCCGTGCGGCTGCGCCGGAGCCGGGCGCCCCAACGAAGAAGGGCCGTCCACGAGGGACGGCCCGACCTCGATTGCGGCTGCTCCGCTGTGGATCTTTCCGGGGGGCTGGGGGGCTGACGTTACCGGAAGAACCCACATGGAAACCATCGAGATACGTATTTTTCTGATGGGTTCGGGGCTTCCGTTTGTCGTGAAAGCGGCGAATTTGTGATTTTGCGTCCTCGCGAAGATTTTCCCGTGTGACACGGGCCGCACCGGGCCTGCACAAACGCCGAAGTTTCCTCTAGAACGACTGCATGAGCACGAACCCGCACAATCCGATTCCCGATCTCAGCCAGGCCGTCCAGCGCGTCGATGCGAGCGCGCATGTCGGCGTGATCTGCTTCCTGCAAACCACCGCCGCCTTCTGTCTCGGCGATGGCGGCGTGCTGCTGGTGCGCGATGGCGCCGAACACCGGGTGCAGGTGCATCCCGATGGCAGCATCCTGTGTGCGACGAGCGATGGCGAGCGCCTCGTCACCGGCGGCGATGACGGGCGCGTCGCGGTCACCGGCGCCGACGGATCGACGCGCGATTTCGCCGATAGCGGCGGCACATGGATCGATGCGCTCGCCCTGCATCATGAAGGCGGCATCGCCTGGAGCGCGGGGCGCAACGTGACCGCGCGTGATCGCAAGGGAAAGGAGAAGCGCTTCACGGCCCCCTCCTCCGCCCGCGGCCTCGCCTTCGCGCCGAAGGGTTATCGCCTCGCGGTGGCGCATTATAACGGGGTCAGCCTGTGGTACCCGAATCTGGAGAAGGAACCGGACCCGCTCGAATGGAAGGGCTCGCATCTCGACGTGACCTGGTCGCCGGACGGGCGCTTCGTCGTCACCTCCATGCAGGAGAATGCGCTGCATGGCTGGCGACTCGCGCCCGATCGCGGCCATATGCGGATGTCGGGCTATGCCGCCAAGCCGCGATCGCTCTCCTGGAGCGCCGATGGCGACATGCTCGCCACGAGCGGCGCCGATGCGGTGATCGCCTGGCCCTTCGACAGCAAGGAAGGGCCGACCGGAAAGGCCCCGCGTGAATTCGGCGTGCGCGCGGCACGCGTCACCCGGGTCGCCTGCCACCCGCATCTGCCGATCTGTGCCGCCGGCTACGAAGACGGCTGCGTCCTGCTGATTCGCGTCAGCGACGGTTCGGAGCTGCTGGTGCGCCCGGCGGTGAAGGGCAGCCGCGTCACCGCCCTCGCCTGGGACGCAGCCGGCAAGCTGCTCGCCTTCGGCTGTGATGACGGGGCAGCGGGCATTCTGCCGCTTCCGTGAGCGTTGCGGGCGGCCTGCATGGCCTCGGCCCCGCGCATGAACAATCATGGCGCAGAAACAGGCAGTAATCGTTAACGAAACTTAACACCCGCATGACCTGCCCTGCCGCTTCCCGGAATATCCATATACGGCGATTTCATGTGGTTTTCGCATGCTGGCGCAGCTGGAGGAACATCACATGGGAATGCTCGCACGAATCGCCGGACCGCATCGCGCCGCGCAACCGGATCTGCGCGCGGCCTTCGAGAGCCTGCCCGTTGCAGTGATGATCTGCGAGACGCGCGATTTCGAGGTCGTCTACGCCAACCCGGAATCGCGCACGCTGCTGGGGCGGATCGGCCATCTTCTGAATATCGATCCAGAGAAGATCATCGGCACCTCGATCGATGTCTTCCACAAAAATCCCGCCCATCAGCGGCGCATCCTGTCGGATCCTGGGAATCTGCCGCACAACGCCCAGATCAGGCTGGGTGACGAGTATCTCGACCTCGCCATCTCGCCCCTGATCGATGCGCGCGGTGCCTATACACATGCCGTGCTGACCTGGTCGATCGCGACGGAAAAACGCCGCCAGCAGGATGAAGTGGCACGGCTCCTGCAGATGATCGACCGCATGCCGATCAACGTCATGACCTGCGATCCCGAGAACTTCACCATCAATTACGTCAATTCCACCAGCATCGAGACACTCTCGAAAATCGAGGAGCATCTGCCGATCAGGGCGAAGGATCTGCTGGGGCAGAATATCGACATCTTCCACAAGCGCCCGACGCATCAGCGCTCCATCCTCGCCGATCCGGCCAACCTGCCGATCAACAGCAATATCCGCGTCGGCCCGGAAGTCCTCAATCTGCGCGTCTCGGCCATCATGTCCGGCGAGGGGCGCTATCTCGGCCCGATGCTGACCTGGAACGTCGTGACGGAGGAGGTTCGGGTGGCCGAGAGCGTCACCGAGACCTGCACCACCATGACGGGAACCGCCTCCGAGCTCGCCAGCGCTGCGGCGCAGATGACCGGGATCGCCCGCCATGCCCAGGCCATGGCCGGCACCGTCTCTGCGGCGACGGAGGAGCTCTCGGCCTCGATCAGCGAAATCGCGACGCAGGCCGCATCGGCGGCCGATCTTTCCGGCTCGGCCAGCCAGCGCGCCGGGACCGCCGATGACATGGTGCGCGAACTGGCCCAGGTCTCGAACCAGATCGGTTCGATCACCGAGGTCATCGCCACCATCGCCGCCCAGACCAACCTGCTGGCGCTGAACGCCACGATCGAAGCCGCGCGTGCGGGCGAGGCCGGGCGCGGCTTCGCGGTGGTCGCCGCCGAGGTCAAGGCACTGGCCGATCAGACCGCCCAGGCGACCAGCCAGATCAAGGCGCAGATCGAGACGATCCAGTCGGTTTCGGGATCAACAGCGGAGGCGATCGGCGCCATCGTCAGCGATGTCGACACCTTGCGCGGCGCTTCGAACCAGATTGCGGCAGCGGTGGAGGAGCAATCAGCGGCGATTCGCGAGGTGACCAGCAACATGACCGGTGTCTCCGACGCGGCGCATCAGACCGGACAGGCGGCCGTTGCGATCAAGGATGTCTCCGCCTCACTCGATTCGGACGCGCATCGCTTCAAGGACGTGATCGACGCCTTCGTGAACCGGCGCGAGAAGAAGTGAGCAGCAACGATGCATGATCCCCGCTGCGCAGGGCTGCGTTGACGTCGATTTGCGCATATGTGTCATAAAAATCGATTGCGCCACAGGCAGGCAAACATGTAACGTGAAGGATAGCGGATCCGTAAGCACAATCATAAATATAAGAAATGATACATGCCGAACGCACCAGGTCGCGGAAAGCCCGAACAGCTCAGTCTTGCTCTGCGGCGTGTCACGCGAAGCCTGCATGACGTTTCCGAGGAACGCTTCGACACGCTGAGCCGGCTGGCACCCGAAAGGATCGCCACGCATCTCGCCATGATGACGCGGATGCTGCTCGCCTGGCACGCGGCGGCAACAGGCAACCGCGCGGCGAACAGCGTGCCGCGTGTTCTCGCCCGCGCCATGGCCGGACACGAAGCTGCGGTCAGTGCCGCCGATGGCGCATCCCCGCCGCTCCTGCCCGTGCCGCTGGCACGTTTCACCCTCATGAATCGCGCCGAGGCGATCGGCAGTGCCTACACGATCTGCGGCGCCGCATTGGGGCTGCGCCCCGCCCTGCGCAGTGCCGCCCCGTCCGGGCCGGAGGAACAGCAGCGCATGGAAGGCCTGGCTTGTGCGGGTGCAGCGATGCAGCAGCGCTGGCGCGGCATGCGCAGGGCGATCGATCTGTGGGGGCTCGAGCATCCGCACATGCAGGCCGATGTGCTTGCCGGTGCCTGCACGGCCTTTTGCGTGGCCCTGACGATCCTCGATGCGATGGTCGAACAGAACATGATGGAGGCGTCGCGCCATGCCTGAACGCGACAACCGCGCCGCCATGGTCCCGCAGCTCGGAGATCGGGAGGGGCTGGAGCGCCATATCGCCATCTGCGAAGCCGAGCCGATCACCTTCCCCGGACGCGTCCAGTCCTTCGGCGCCCTGCTGGCCTTTGATCCGACGGACGGGCGGCTGCATTACTGGTCGGAGAATGCCGGCGCCTGGCTGGGGCGCGATCCGGTACCCGGATGCGTGCTCGCGGATCTCCTGCCCGCCCCGGCGATCGCCCGGATCATGGAGATGCTCTCCTGCGAGCATTACGCGCCGACGAATTTCACCTCTGTGGCGCGTTTCGACAATCACGTGAACGATGCCGTGGTGCATCAGATCGACGACCTGGCCGTGGTCGAATTGCTGCCTGCGGGGGCGGCCCTCGAGGCCGCGCAGAGCGTCTCCGCCGCACAGGCCGCGCTGGCGCGCCTGCGCGCGACCGAAGGGCTCGACGACCTGCTCGCCGCGACCGCACGGGAATGGCGCGCGCTCACTGGCTATGACCGGGTGATGGTCTATCGCTTCGATGAAGACGGCCACGGCGCCGTCGTGGCCGAATCCTGCGATCCGCAGCGCGAATCCTTCCTCGGGTTGCATTACCCGGCGAGCGATATCCCCAGCCAGGCGCGCCGGATGTATCTGCTGCAGCGGGTGCGGATGATTCCTGATATCCACGCCCCGACGCTGACCCTGCACGCAACCGATTTCATGGCGCGCTCATCGACGGGGGAGGCGGAAGGCGCGTCCGGCGCGGGGCTCGACATGACCTACGCCGTTCTGCGCGCGGTCTCGCCCTATCATCTGGCCTATCTCGACAATATGGGCGTGCGCGCCACGCTCGTCGTCTCGCTGATCCGTGACGGCGCGCTCTGGGGCATGGTGGTGTGCCACCATGACGCACCGCGCATGGTCGACAGCACCCTGCGCGGATTGTGCGACATGCTCGGCCAGAGCCTTTCGGAGATGATCGCCACGCGCAGTGCGGTCGACCATCAGCGGGCGATGGCGCAGCGTGCCGAGGCGCTGCGCAAGGTCGAAACCGCCCTGGATGAAGCCGGGCGTCTGAGCGACGCATTGAAGGCGGTCGCACCGGACCTGCTCGCCGTCATGCAGGCCGGAGGGGTCTATTGCAATTTCGGTGGCGCCGGCCTGCTGCTCGGCGAGACGCCGCCCGAGCGCGATTGCAAGGCGATCCTTCAGGCCATGGCGCAGAAACAGACCGGGCAGGGCCGCCATCACGGCGGCACGCATTGCCTGCCGGAGGCCGATCCGCGCTTCGAATCCGTGCGGCTGGTCGCATCGGGGGCTTACGTCATACCAACCCCCAACACGCCGCTCGACGGTCTCGTCTTCTTCCGGCCGGAGCGCACGCAGGAAGTCGCCTGGGGCGGGGATCCCAACCATCCCGTCCATATCGACGAGGCGTCCGGAAAGCTTGGCCCGCGCCGCTCCTTCGCGGCCTGGATCGAGGTGGTGCGCGGACAAAGCAAGCGTTGGGATGATGTCGATGCGCGCATGGCGGAGCTTTTGCGCCGCAGCCTGGTGAGCGCGCTTTTGCGCATCACCGAGGAGCATGTCGCCTTTCTCGGCCAGCACGAGAGCGAAACCGGGCTGATGACGCGCAGTGCCCTGGAGGCGCGCCTGCGGCGCATCACGGCGGCGGCGCCGCAGGCGCATGTGGGCGTGATGCTGATCGCCGTGAAACAGCGCGAAGCCGTCGCCGCGCGGCACGGAGCCGGGGCTGCCATCGCCCTCGATCGGCTGATGCGCGAGAATATCGGGCCGGCGCTCACCCGCACGGATCATCTCGGGCGCTATGATGACGATACGCTGATGCTGGTGGCGCGCCGTGATTCACCGGAAGCCCTGCGCATGCTCGCGCGCAGCATCATCGAAATGGGGCGCAAGCCGGTGGAGATCAATGGTTACCAGCATACGCCGCTCATCCGTGTGGGGACGGCATTCTGCCCCGAAGTGCCTCCCGCCGAGGCACCGGCAATCGCCATGCGGGCGCTGCGCGAGGCCAGAGACGACAACCGCAGGCGAATCGTCTTCGGCGCGCCGACAGGCCCCGATTCCGGTCCGTCACACGCGGAACTGATGCTGGAAATCGGCCCGGCACTGGCGCGTGGCGAGATCAGGGCCGTGTTCCAGCCCCTCGTCGATATCCGGAGCGGGCGCGTGCGTGGCCTTGAGGCGCTCGCCCGGTTCGAAAGCCCGACCCATGGCCCCGTCAGCCCGGCCCGCTTCATTCCAGCCGCCGTGGAAGCCGGCCAGATCTTTCTGCTGACCACGACCATGATTGATCTCGCCCTGCGCGTCGCGGCGCCGCTCATCCGTGACGGCAAGATCGATTTCGTCAGCGTCAATCTCGATGCGGCGGCGCTCGCCCGGCGCAGCATATCCGCCGTGGCCCGCTCGGCGCTGGATGCGCATGGCCTGCCTTATCACCATCTCGTTCTGGAGGTCACCGAGACCTCGATGTGTTCGCAGGAAGCGGTCGAGGCGCTCCGGCAGCTACAGGCGGAGGGGATGAAGATCGCGCTGGATGATTTCGGCGCGGGCTATTCCTCGCTCGGCGAACTCGCGCGCCTGCCGGCGGATATCGTCAAGATCGACCGCAAGCTGGTCAGCGGCATCGGCACGCAGCCGCGCGTGACGGCGATCTTCTCCGCCGTGCGCAACCTCGTCGCCAGCCTCGGAATCGCCTGTATTGCCGAGGGTATCGAGACACGCGAGGAATGCGATGCTCTTGCGGACGAGGACCTTTTCGCAGTGCAGGGGTATTATTTCGCCCGCCCCATGAATGCCGAGGCCCTGGCGGCCTTCATCGGGAAGGCGGGCCGGGAATCGTGAACCCTCGCCGGCAAACCGGCGCAGGCACACAGGCGGACACGTCCGATCCGGATCGGCAAGCGTATGTCATACAGACTTTGACGTCATCAGCTTGCGCGGCTAAGTCTTGCGTCACCCTCGAAGGCGCGGATCACTCTGCGTCGCCCTTGCGGGGACGATCGGTCGATATGGCCTGCCGGTCGGCTTGTGAAGAATGGTGGTCTCATGCCTGTCGAAACTCCGCTCCTCGATACGATCCGCGACCCGCGCGACCTGCGCAAGCTGTCCGAAGACAAGCTGCGGCAGGTCTCCGACGAACTGCGTTCGGAGACGATCGATGCCGTCTCCGTCACGGGCGGGCATCTGGGCGCCGGGCTCGGCGTGATCGAACTGACGGTCGCCCTGCATCACGTCTTCGACACCCCCGACGACCGGCTGATCTGGGATGTCGGCCACCAGGCCTATCCGCACAAGATCCTGACCGGGCGCCGCGATCGCATCCGCACCCTGCGTACGGGTGGCGGCCTCTCCGGCTTCACCAAGCGGGCGGAGAGCGCATACGATCCGTTCGGCGCGGCGCATTCCTCCACCTCGATCTCCGCTGGCCTCGGCATGGCGGTGGGGCGTGATCTCGACGGGCGCAAGAACAATGTCGTGGCCGTGATCGGCGATGGCGCGATGTCGGCGGGCATGGCCTATGAGGCGATGAACAATGCCGGCGCCATGCATTCGCGCCTGATCGTCATCCTCAACGACAACGACATGTCGATCGCGCCCCCGGTGGGCGCCATGTCGGCCTATCTCGCGCGGCTGGTTTCCGGGCGCACCTATCGCTCGATCCGCGAGACCGCCAAGCAGCTCACCCGCCGCCTGCCCAAGTTCTTCAGCGAGAAGGCGGCGAAGGCCGAGGAATATGCGCGCGGGTTCTGGACCGGCGGCACCATGTTCGAGGAGATGGGCTTCTACTATGTCGGCCCGATCGACGGGCACAATCTCGACCACCTCCTGCCCGTGCTCAAGAATGTCCGCGACATGGAAACCGGCCCGATCCTCGTCCATGTGGTGACCCAGAAGGGCAAGGGTTATGCACCGGCGGAAGCTTCCGCCGACAAGTATCACGGCGTGGTCAAGTTCGACGTGGTGACCGGAACGCAGTCCAAGCCGAAGGCGAATGCGCCGGCCTTCACCAAGGTCTTCGGCGAGAGCCTGATCCGGGAGGCCGAGGCCGATGACAAGGTCGTGGCGATCACCGCCGCGATGCCGTCGGGCACGGGTATCGACATGTTCGCCAAGGCCTTCCCCGGGCGCACCTACGATGTCGGCATTGCCGAGCAGCATGCGGTGACCTTCGCCGCCGGGCTGGCGACGGAGGGCTACAGGCCGTTCTGCGCGATCTATTCCACCTTCCTGCAACGCGCCTATGACCAGATCGTGCACGATGTCGCGATCCAGAACCTGCCGGTGCGCTTCGCCCTCGACCGGGCCGGCCTCGTGGGCGCGGACGGGCCGACCCATGCCGGCTCCTTCGACATCGCCTATCTGGGCTGCCTGCCCAATTTCACCATCATGGCCGCCGCCGACGAGGCCGAGCTCGTGCATATGGTCGCCACCGCCGTGGCGCATGATACGGGCCCCATCGCCTTCCGCTATCCGCGCGGCGAGGGTGTCGGTGTCGACATGCCGGAGAAGGGCGTGCCGCTCGAAATCGGCAAGGGGCGGATCGTCAAGCAGGGCAGCCGCATCGCCATCCTGTCACTCGGCACGCGCCTGAAGGAAGCCCTGAGCGCGGCAGAAGACCTCGACGCGCGCGGGCTGTCCACCACCGTCGCCGATGCCCGTTTCGCCAAACCGCTCGACGAGGAACTCGTGCTGCGGCTCGCCCGCGAACACGAGGTGCTGATCACCGTGGAGGAAGGCTCGATCGGCGGCTTCGGCTCCTTCGTGCTGCATTGCCTGGCCGCCAACGGCGCTCTGGATAGCGGCGTCAAGGTGCGGCCCATGGTGCTGCCCGACATCTTCATCGACCAGGACAAGCCCGACGCCATGTATGCGCAGGCCGGGCTCGACGCCGATGCGATCGTCGCGAAGGTCTTCGCGGCGCTCGGTCGGGATGCGGATGGCAGGGACGCGGATGGCCTGGAAGCCGGCGGGCGCGCGAAGATCGGCTGAGAATGCGATGAGCATGCTTTCGCCCGGCGCCACCGATCCCGAAATGCTCTTCACCGTCGCAGACGGCATCGCCCGGGTGGTATTCAACCGGCCCCGGGCGATGAATGCTTTCACCTATGCCATGTATGACCGGCTGGTGGAGATCTGCGAGGCTGTGAATGCCGATCCCGCCATCCGGGTGATGCTGCTCTCGGGCGCGGGCGGCCAGGCCTTCGCAGCCGGCACCGATATATCCCAGTTCCGGAACATGTCCGGGCGCGACGACGCGCTCGCCTATGAAGAACATATGGACCGGGTGTTTTCCACGCTGGAGACCTGCCGCGTGCCGACCATCGCCGTGATCACCGGGGCGGTGACGGGCGGGGGCGCGGCGATCGCATCCTGCTGCGATATCCGCATCGCCAGCGCCGATATGCGCTTCGGTTTCCCCATCGCGCGCACCCTCGGCAATTGCCTCTCGGTGCGCACCATCGAGCGTGTGGTGGCATTGATCGGCGAGGCGCGCACCAGGCAGATCCTCTATTCATCCGAATTGATGGATGCGGATCAGGCGCTCGCGGCGGGGTTCGTCACGCAGATCCTGCCCGATCACGCCGCGCTCGAAGCCCGCGCCGAGGCGCTCGCCGCGCGAATCGCGCAAAACGCGCCGCTGACGCTCTCGGCCACCAAGGAAGCCCTGGCGCGGCTGCGGGCCGGCCCGGCTCTGCCCGGAGCCGATGACGATCTGATCCTGCGTTGCTATCTCAGCGATGATTTCCGCGAGGGCATGGAGGCCTTCCTCGCCAAGCGCAAGCCACGTTTTCGCGGGCAATGACCGGGAGCCGGCTCAGCCGGCCCGCAGATTGCGACCGGTTTGCTTCCCGGCTGTCGCGCCCGGCTCCTTCACCGGCTCTGCGCGGTCTTCGCTGCCCGCCTGCTCGGCGGCGACGAAGACGTTGCTCGCGGCCATGATATGCGCATGCATCACCGCTTCGGCCCAATCCGCATCCCGGGATCCGATGGCGGTGACGAGATCGAAATGGTCGAAATCGCTGCGCTGGGCATCGCGATCCCCGAAACTGGCATAGGCCTGAACCAGAAAACCGACATGCATGAGATTGGCTGCCGTGCGGTAGAGGTGGCTGTTGCCACTCAGTTCGAGAATCAACAGATGGAAGGCGCGGTTACGCTCCGAACGCCGGGTCCCGCCTTCGCCGGTCACCCCTTCGCGGGCGATGGCTTCGGCCATGCGTGACAGACGCAAGGTATCCGTCTTGCCGGCATTGCGGGCAGCGAGACGGGCGCCCATCGCTTCGAGCCGTGCGCGAACCTCGTAGATCTGGCGCGCCTCCTCCGGGCTCCACGCCTTCACCACGGCCCCGATATGCGAGGCCATGTCGATGAAGCCGTCACTCGCCAGCCTTTGAAGGGCCGCGCGGACCGGCGTACGGCTGACGGAGAGCCGCTCGGCCAGCATTTCCTCCGTGATCCGTGAACCGACCGGAAAGGCACCCGAGATGATCGCCGAGCGGATCTCGTCATAGACCCGCTCCATAGCCGTGAGACGCATGTTCCCCTTCATCACTCCACACTACCCTGTGATGATCACAAACGCCATGATGCATGACCCGAGCGGGATATAGCCGAGATTCCGGTCTGCGTGGAAGGGGCTTGTGTCACCCGCGCAGCAACGCCTCGATCGCCGTGATCACATGCGGGTGTTCCGGCACCGTGGTCGTCGCGAAGACGGCTTCGATGTCGCCGTCGGGAGCGATGAGATATTTGTGAAAATTCCAGCGTGGCGTCTCGCCGGGGCGGGCCTCCCGGGCCCAGCGATAGAAGGGATGCGCCTCGGCGCCTGTGACCGGGCTGATCGCCGTGAGCGGGAAATCGATGCCGAACCGAGCCTCGCAGAAGGCCGCGACATCCGCATTGGAGGCGAGTTCCTGGCGAAAATCATTCGATGGCACGCCGATCACGACAAGCCCGGCATCGCGATAGCGGGCATGGAGATTCTGCAGGCCCTCGTATTGCGCCGTGAACCCGCAACGCGAGGCGGTGTTCACAACGAGGATCGGGCGTCCGCGAAACCGCTGCAGATCGAGCCTGTCGCCATTGATGGTCTCGAAGGAGAAACTGTGTGCGTTTCGTCGCGACATTGCCGGCCCGGACGATGCGGGTTCGGCCAGAACGGAACCGCGCGCGGCGGCAAGCAAGCCGAAGCCGGCCAGGATGCCACTGCCCAGAAGCTCCCGGCGATTGATCGCCCCTCGCCTGCGCCTGCCTGCAACCATGATCGACGCTCCCCGCTATCGCCTTTCCGCCACGATGATATGGCGCGCCTGCGCGTGGGTTCCAGGGGTCTTGGCCGCAACCGGCCTCAGCCCGTCACCGAATAGGCGAGTATGACGAGCCCGATGCAGCACAGCGTCCAGGCCAGGGCCCCGCGTGCCGCATGCAGCCGCACGGTGCGATCGAGCCGTGCCTCGGCATCCTCGTCCCAGCCGAAAGCCGCACCGGCGCTGTCGGCGAGATTGCGCAGGGTCGCGACGCGGGCCTGAACGGAATGCGGCCGGCGATGCTGATCGAAACGATCAGGATATGGCCCGGAATCGTGGGACATGGATTCTACTCCGACGCCTGCTACCGAAGAGACGGCAGCGCAAGGCCCGAGATGCTACGTCGGCTTGTGTTAAGGATCCGTTTCGGTCGCGCCGCACGGCGTTTCGACCCGCGCCATCTGCCGCAAACCGACATGCGCGACGCTGCCCTCGCTTCCGGAGCGCTGCGGGTTTATGCAGATGGCGTATTTCGTGCGACGACGCGGGATTGGGCAAAGGGGTTCGGCATGGCTTCCGGCAACGCGACAGCATCCGTTACGGCACGGCGTGCAGCGAAGGTGACCAGCCGCGATCTCGGCCTCGAGCGCAAGCTGCGGCGCGCCATGCAGGGCGAGGTGCGCTTCGATGCGTTCACGCGCGGGCGCTACGCCACCGATGCCTCGATCTACCAGATCATGCCGATAGGCGTGGTCATGCCGCAGAATGCCGAGGATCTCGAAGCCGCGCTGACCATCGCGCGTGAGGAAGGCGTGCCGGTGATCGTGCGCGGCGGCGGCACTTCGCAGAACGGGCAGCCGATCGGCGAGGGGCTCGTCATCGATTGCGCGCGCCATCTCGACCGGGTGCTCGATTACGACCCGCAGGCGCGCAGTATCCGCGTCGAGCCGGGCATGGTGCTGGAGCGGCTGAACGCGCGGCTGAAGGCGGACGGGCTGTTCTTTCCCGTCGAGCCCTCCACCGCCTCGCGCTGCACGATCGGCGGCATGACCGGCAACAATTCCTGTGGCGCGCGCTCGATCCGCTACGGCAAGATGGTCGATAACGTGCTCGCGGTCGATGGCTGGTTCCACCACGCAGAGGCCTTCCGCTACGGCTCGATGGGCGGCGATGACGGCGGCGTCACCGGCTCGGCGGATGCGCGCAAGCTCGCCACCTCGCTGGTCGGGCTCGCCCATGCCGAGCGCGCCGGGATCGAGGCGCGGTTTCCGCAGGTGCAACGGCGCGTGGGCGGCTACAATCTCGATGCGCTGCTTGCACCTGTGCCCAACCTCGCGCATCTGCTCGTCGGTTCGGAGGGCACGCTCGCGATTTCGCGCGCGGTGACGCTGGCGCTCTCGCCCCTTCCGCAACATCGCGTCATGGGCGTCTGCCATTTCCCGAGCTTTCGCGCGGCGATGGAGACGACGCGCCATCTCGTCGGCCTCGGGCCCGTGGCGGTCGAGCTCGTCGACCGCAACGTGCTCGAACTCGGCGCCGATATCGACATCTTCCGCCGCACCCTTGCGCAGATCACCAGGGGGCAACCTGATTGCCTGCTGCTGGTCGAATTCGCCGGCGAGAGCGCGGATGGCCTGCGTGATGATCTCAAACGTCTCGACCAGTGCATGGCCGATCACGGCTACCCCGATGCCGTGGTGGAGGTGGTCGATCCGGGTGCTCAGAAACAGGTCTGGGGCGTGCGCGAGGCCTGCCTGAACATCATGATGTCGATGAAGGGCGACGGCAAGCCGGTCTCCTTCATCGAGGATTGCGCCGTGCCGCTCGAACACCTCGCCGATTACACCGACCGCGTCACCGCGATCTTCGAGAGACATGGCACGCGCGGCACCTGGTATGCGCATGCCTCGGTCGGCTGCCTGCATGTGCGCCCGATCCTCAATATGAAGACCGATGACGGCGTGCGGGCCATGCGCGCCATCGCCGAGGAGACGTTCGAGGAGGTGCGCCGGTTCGAGGGCTCGCATTCCGGCGAGCACGGGGACGGGATCTCGCGCTCGGAATTCCACGAGGCAATGTTCGGCACCCGCATGGTGCGCGCCTTCGAGGCGGTGAAGAACGCCTTCGATCCGCAAGGCCGCCTCAATCCCGGCAAGATCGTGCGCCCGCTCGCCTTCGATGATCGCGACCTGATGCGCTATCCGCCCGGCTACGCCCAGGCCGCGCCGCGCGAGACCGCCCTCGACTGGAGCGATCACGGCGGCATGCTCGCCGCCGTGGAGATGTGCAACAATAACGGCACCTGCCGCAAGCGCGTCGGCGGGGCGATGTGCCCGAGCTTTCGCGTCACCGGCAGCGAGATGCATGTGACGCGCGGGCGCGCCAACACGTTGCGCCTCGCCATGACCGGCCAGCTCGGCGAAGACGCCTTCACCGATCCCGCCATGAAGGCGACGATGGATCTGTGCGTCTCCTGCAAGGCGTGTCGCCATGAATGCCCGACCGGCGTTGACATGGCCCGGATGAAGATCGAATTCCTCAGCCATTACCATGCCCGCCACGGCCTGCCGCTGAAGGAGCGGCTCATCGCCTGGCTGCCGCGTTATGCGCCGCTCGCTTCGCGGCTGCGCGGGCTGATGAACCTGCGCGACAGGGTGCCGGGGCTTGCGGCCTTGTCCGAGACGCTTGCAGGATTCTCCGCCCGCCGCGCGCTCCCCGTCTGGCGCAAGCCCTGGAAGGAGAGGGGCGCGCCATCATCGCCGGAGGCGGTGATCGGAGACGGGCGGGACGTGGTGCTCTTCGGTGATACCTTCAACCGCTATTTCGAACCGGAAAACCTCGCCGCCGCCGCCCGTGTGCTGGCACGGGCCGGCTATCGCCTGCACCGGGTCGCGCCGGCGGATCGCGGGCGTCCATTGTGTTGCGGGCGCACCTTCCTCTCTGCAGGACGGGTCGACGAGGCGCGTCTGGAAGCGCAGCGCACCCGCGATGCGCTGATCCCCTTCGTCGAGCGGGGCGCGCGCGTCATCGGGCTCGAACCCTCCTGCCTGCTCACCCTGCGCGACGAATTTCACGCGCTCCTGCCCGACGAGGCCACGCAGGCGCTCTGCGACGCCGCCTTCCTGTTCGAGGAGGCGCTCGCCGCCGATCAGGAGGCGGGTGTGATCGACCTCGCCTTCGCCGATCAGGGCGGGCGCAAGGCCTATCTGCACGGGCATTGTCATCAGAAGAGCTTCGAAGCACTCAGCCCCGTGGAGACGCTGCTGCGGGCCGTGCCCGGCCTCACGCTCGAGACCATCGAATCGAGCTGCTGCGGCATGGCCGGCGCCTTCGGCTATGATGCACGCACCATTGATACCTCGCTCGCCATGGGGGAACTCTCGCTCTTCCCCGCCCTGCGCAAGGCTGATCCCGACGCGATCATCCTCGCCGATGGCACCTCTTGCCGCCACCAGATCGGTGACGGCGTGGCGCGTGAGGCGGTGCATGTGGCGCGGTTCCTGGATCAGGCGCTCAACGAATGATTCGCACGTTGCGCGAGCCGATCTCACCGGAATCCGGACATTTCATCACGATGCGGATATCATCGTAGCTGCGGTCGGTCCAGCCGGGCTGGAGCCAGTTATGATTCGGCCCCGGCTGACCGGGCGGGCGGTCTTCCCAGCCGAAATACATGTAGGATCCCGGCGTGCAGCCGCGATCCTCGACCTGCGGCGCGCGATGCTTGCCCTCGGGCAGGATGCCGCCATCGCTTTCGCCGACACATTCGTCCAGGCTTTCGCAGCGCACGGTTTCGAGCATGTCGAAACCCTGGTCGATCTGGCCCGGACGGAACCACCGGTTCCATGCGCCCGGAATGTCTTCGGCGACGCGGATGATGTCGAAGATCTCGCGCCCGTTCACGATCCGTGTGTCGGTGAAATATTCGAAGACGGGGGCAAAGGGCGGGCGATTGGGATTATCAAGGAGCCCGGGATGCGATCTCACATGCCGCTGATTGCGCATGCTGAAGCTCAGCGATTCACCTTCGGCGCAACGCGGCCAGTCGAAATCGTATTCCGTCCCCTCGTTATCCGCAATCAGCGTCATCTGGCTGCGATACCGATCGCGCCCTTGCGGATCGGCCGGGTTGGCGGATTCATGGTCGTAGCAATAGGCGAAAAGCTGGTTGTAATCCCCCGCATCGGGGTTGAGATAGGTCATTTCCGGCGGATCGTATTGCTGTGTCAGCGCATCGATATGCACATCCGTGCGTACGCTGACATGCATCGATTCCGCGATTCCGGGAACGACATGCGCCATCACCGTGCGCAGATCGCCCGAGAGTTCCAGCGAGAAGGTATTCTGGTTGATCCAGCTGCCTTCGGAGACGATCGAACCCAGATGATCCGGCTCGCGGCCCTGGCCCGAGACCTGCGCCAGATAGGCCTCGATGACCTGTTCAGGGTTCTGACGATTCTCGGAATTCGCCACATGCAGCGCGAGCCCGTCGGATACGGCCTGGAGTTGCGAACGCGCATCGGTTGCGCGACTGTAATCGACAGCGATACCGGCCACGCCGAAGAGCGGGATCGCCGTCACGGCGAACACCATGGCGACGCCGCCACGTCTGTCCCGGCAGAACTCGAACATTGCACCACCCGCCTTTATCTGCTGATGACCACGTGCTGGAAAAACATCGGTGATGGATAACGCAAATTTAGACGAATGCGCAGCACTTCCGCTGCGTAAAGTTAATGGATATCTCATCGAAACAAGTAGTGAAGCTGATTTCTGATTTGGGTCAATTTGATCTGACCATCGTGAAGCGACGCACGAGCCGCAGGTTTCCGCAGCAGACAGATCGACATTGCCAATCCGATACAATGCAAGACATCAAAAGCCTGCAATTAAAACTGATTTATTCTACAGATACACAATTCAAAGATGCCGCACCCCTCGTTGGAAGACGCGTCGCACGACGCCCGACCTTCCTCCCGCGAAAATCATGGCATCTCACGTCGATATCACCCATATAAGCGTCGGATCCTATCGAAAGCGAAGCCATGAGCGCATTGGCCGGCAGGCGATTTCTGAAGATGAACGGGCTGGGGAACCGGATCGTCGTGCTCGATCTGCGCGGCACGGCAATCACGGTCTCGGCGCAGGAGGCGCGTGCCATTGCGGCACATCCGCGCTCGCCCTTCGACCAGCTCATGATCATCCATGATCCGCGCGGGCCGGGCGCCGACGCCTTCATCCGCATCATGAACAATGACGGCTCGGATGCCGGCGCCTGCGGCAACGGCATGCGCTGCGTCGCCTGGGCGCTTTGCGTCGATCCGCCGATCAGCGGCGGCATCGACCGCGACCATCTGCGCCTCGAAACACAGGCCGGCATGCTCGAGGCCTGGATGCGCGACCAGACCCGCTTCACCGTCGATATGGGCGCGCCGCGATTCGACTGGCAGGACATTCCCCTGCGCGATCCGTTTCCCGATACCCGCTACATCGAGTTGCAGGCCGGGCCGATCGACGCGCCGGTTCTGCATTCGCCCTCGGCGGTGAATATGGGCAATCCGCACGCGGTCTTCTTCGTCGATGATCTCGACGCGCATGATCTCGCCCGGTTCGGGCCGTTGCTGGAAAACCATCCGATCTTTCCCGACCGCGCCAATATCTCGCTGGCCCAGGTACTCTCGCCCACGCGTATCCGGCTCAAGGTCTGGGAGCGCGGCGCGGGGCTGACGCAAGCCTGTGGATCCGCCGCCTGCGCGGCGCTCGTTGCGGCGGCCCGGCGCAAGTTTACCGGGCGCGAGGCGACGGTTAGCCTGCCAGGTGGTGATCTTGACATCGTCTGGCGGGAAAGCGATTCCCACGTGCTGATGACCGGGCCGGTCGAGATGGAATGGGAAGACCGGTTTCCGGCAGGGATTTTCGCCGGGGCTGCGTGAGGCGGTGCGTACCTGTGGGCAGGCCCGCAGGACGGCAGGATACGAGGATCACAGGATCGCATGACGGACCCGCCGCATGCGCTTCGCAGGAGGTAACGATACACCGCCCATGAGCATCGATCTCGTCACATTCGGCTGCCGGCTCAACACCTACGAGTCCGAGGCGATGGAGCGTCAGGCCCGCGAGGCCGGGCTCGATGACGCCGTCATCGTCAATACCTGCGCAGTCACGGCAGAGGCTACCCGCCAGGCCCGCCAGAGCATCCGCCGCATCGCCCGCGAACGCCCCGGCGCGCGCATCATCGTCACCGGCTGCGCCGCGCAGGTCGAGCCCGGGACCTTCGCCGCCATGCCGGAAGTGGCGCAGGTCGTGGGCAATCACGAGAAGATGCAGCCCGGGACCTGGCAGAAGCTGCAGGCTTTCGGCATCGGCGAGAGCGAAAGGGTCATCGTTGACGACATCATGGCCGTGCGCGAAACCGCCGCGCATCTGATCGACGGGATGAAGGGGCGCACCCGCGCCTTCGTGCAGGTGCAGAACGGCTGCGACCATCGCTGCACCTTCTGCATCATCCCCTATGGGCGCGGCAATTCGCGCTCGGTCCCTATGGGCGTCGTTGTCGAGCAGATCCGCACACTTGTCGAAAACGGCACCCGCGAGGCGGTTCTGACCGGTGTCGACATCACCAGCTATGGCAAGGATCTGCCCGGCGAGCCGCGTTTCGGCACGCTGGTGCGCGCCATCCTGCGGCATGTGCCCGAGCTCGAGCGGCTGCGCATTTCCTCGATCGATTCCGTCGAGGCGGATGATGATCTGATGCGCGCGCTGGCCGAAGAAGAGCGGCTGATGCCGCATCTGCATCTCTCGCTCCAGGCCGGCGACGACATGATCCTCAAGCGCATGAAGCGCCGACACCTGCGCGATGACGCGATCCGCTTCTGCGAGGAAGCGCGACGGCTGCGTCCCGATCTCGTCTTCGGCGCCGACATCATCGCGGGCTTTCCCACCGAAACCGAGGCAATGTTTGCAAATTCCCTCGCACTCGTCGATGCATGCGGGCTCACGCATCTGCACGTCTTCCCCTTCTCGCCCCGCCCCGGCACACCGGCCGCGCGCATGCCGCAGGTCGATCGCAAGCTCGTCAAGGAGCGCGCCGCGCGCCTGCGCGCCAAGGGTGCGCAGGCACTGCGGCACCATCTCGATGCCGAGATCGGCAAGACCCGCAATGTCCTGACCGAAACCGCCGATACCGGGCGCACCGAGGGCTTCACGCCGGTCCGCTTCTCCGCCCCGGTCGCCGCGGGCGAGATCCGGGCCGTCACCATCGCCGCCCATGACGGGCGCGTCCTGCACGCCTGAAGGCGGTCACCACACCCCGCCTGTTTTTGCGCCATAGCTTCGACCAATGGCGGGCTGGTATTTCGCATGTTCTCGATGTGCAATACTGGCAAGCACGCTTCGGGGCCGTATGACGCCCCGCGTGAAGGCGTGCACGGCATGATTCTCTCCAAAGCCGGGGAG
>Ga0208623_100098_pt1 | contig 128741 bp, 102 predicted proteins | sample HotLakConsUCCL28_FD_184737 | JGI IMG/M metagenome (GOLD analysis project Ga0208623, IMG submission 184737) | Hypersaline microbial mat communities from Hot Lake, Washington, USA - Hot Lake Consortium UCC-L28 (SPAdes) (version 2) ...
CTACATCCAAGGCCTCCTCTAAGGTAATGGTCGTGTTGACCGGCGTACCCGGGGTGCCACTGCCACCGGTTCCCCAGGCAATACGGGTGCCTTCGGGGCCGTAGGTGGTCAGCCCGCCTACCTGAAGAACCACCGTTTCTTCGGAGATGTCGTCCTCGCTGGTGGTGAACACCACCGCAAAATCATTCGCCCAGGTGCTGCCGCTGGCCGCATCGATTACAAAGTCGGCGACCACCTCGGTCAGCTCACCGCTGTAGTTACCTTCGTTGACCTGGAAGAAGGTGCCTCCGGAGGCGGTGAGGCCTTCAAATTCAAGCAGGATGGAGTTATCGCTCTGCACGGCTGCTCCGCCGGTGGTTTCGGGGGTGCGCTGGCCCGGCTGTTGCGAGTGCGCGTCGATAACGGCCTGCTGCTGCGGGCTCGGGCTACTCAGCTCGCCGGCGGCGTAGGCGTCCATTGTCTTACGCTCGTAAATCTCGCGCAACATCTGCTCGGTGACCGGCAGGTGCGTGCGGTGTTTCAGCGCGCGGGTGTTCTCCCGGGTGAGCACTTCCCCGTCCATATAGGCCGGAAGGGCGAAGTCCAACGGACCGGCGCCGGTATTGCTAATGGTAAATTCCACGACTTCGGTCTCGCCGGTGTTCAGCGCCGCGCTGATGGCCTCCGGTGCTACGGTAATTTGGGGAGTATCCACACCCTCACCGCTCAGGGCCACGGTCACACTCGGATTGTCCGGATCCTCCGATTCGATCGTCAGTGTTCCGGTTATCTCTCCTACTCCGGAGGGGGTAAAGCTCACCGGTAGCATCACTGAGGAGAACGGACCCACTTCCAGGGACGATTCGCCCGCTTCAAAGTCGTCATTATCGCTGCTGATGTCTGTTACCTGCAGCACCCCGTTACCGGTATTCGATATATTCACATGCAGGCTGGCGGTTTCCCCTTCAAATACGTTGCCAAAGTCCAGGGCCTCCGGCTCTACGGAGATTGCCACGCTGCCGCTTACATTCATGGTGGCCGCCAGGGTGGCTTCCGGCTGAGCCGGGTCGTTGGAGCTGATCAGCAGCTCCGATTCATAGCTACCGCCCAGGTAGCCCTCAGCGCTGAAGGCCACCTCTACGAGCTGGCTCTCCCCCGCCGCTACCGTACCGGAGGCCGGACTGGCGCCCGTAATGAAGGCCGGCGTATCGGCCACGCCCATCAATTCTACGCTCCCCGTCCAGGTGCTTTCGCCCCCCGGGGTCCAGCCGTGGCCTATCCACACATACAGCCCTTCTACATCCAAGGCCTCCTCTAAGGTAATGGTCGTGTTGACCGGCGTACCCGGGGTGCCACTGCCACCGGTTCCCCAGGCAATACGGGTGCCTTCGGGGCCGTAGGTGGTCAGCCCGCCTACCTGAAGGACCACCGTTTCTTCGGAGATGTCGTCCTCGCTGGTGGTGAACACCACCGCAAAATCATTCGCCCAGGTGCTGCCGCTGGCCGCATCGATTACAAAGTCGGCGACCACCTCGGTCAGCTCGCCGCTGTAGTTACCTTCGTTGACCAGGGTAAACTCTCCACCGGCGGCGGTGAATTCCTCAAACTCAATTGCGACCGAATTGTCGGATTGCACAGAGGGGTCAAACGATTGCTCCTGTTGGCGCGCCTGCTCATAGGCGGCGATAACGGCCTGCTGCTGCGGGCTCGGGCTACTCAGCTCCCCGGCGATGTAGCGTCCAATCACCCAGCGGTCGCTAATGCTTTGGAGCATACGCGCATCCGCACCGGCGCTCGCCCGTACCCGTTTGTGGGCCGGGGCCGATCCGCTCAAGGGCTCGGCATTGAAGGCCGGAATCACAAAGTCCAGCGGCCCGTCGCCCTCATTGACAATACTAAAACTTTCCGTGCCGGTTTCCCCTCCGGCCAGGGTGATGGAAATAGCCTCCGGATCCAGTACAATCTCGGGTACTTCCGTGCCCGCCCCTGTCAGGGATACGGTCACATCGCCATCGGCGGTAGAGAGCACCAAATCCCCGGTGTAATCCGCTACGGCGGTGGGAGCAAAGGTCACCTCAAGCACCTGGCTGGAACCCGGCGAGAGGATAAACGCTTCGTCCGGGCTGACCGTAAAGGCCGCATCGGTAGTGCTCACCTGATCCACCTCTGCCAGGGCCGTACCCGTGTTGGTCACGCTCACGCTTAACGTGCGCTCGTTATCGCGAAACACATTGCCAAAGTCCAGCTCTGACACCGATGTCTCCAACTCCGCTTGGCCACCGGCTGTCTGAAGGAAAAACTCCAGCGTTTGTACCGGATTGCTTAAATCATTGCTACGCAGACTGGTTGCGCTTTCGTACACACCAGCCACGATCTCTGTAGCATCAAAGGTTATGGTTACATCTACTGTTGCTCCCACTTCTAAAGAACCAGACGCCGGGCTAATAGAGCTGATAAATGGTGAACCTTCAATAATACCATTAAGAGCTACAGAACCGGTCCATGAGCTTTCTCCACCGGGTTCCCATCCATGACCAATCCAAACATAAACATCTTCCATATCCAAGGGAGTAGGGATGTCGATGGTTGTGTTTACCGGTGTTCCAGGTGTTCCACTGCCACCCGTTCCCCACGCAATACGGGTGCCATCAGGACCAAATTCAGTTAGTCCGCCTACTTGTAATACAATTGTTTCTTCTGATATTTCTTCACTGGTAGTGAATAATATCGCAAAGTCATTCGCCCATGTACTTCCGGTAGCTGCATCGATTACGAAGTCAGCCGTTACACTGGTAAGCTCACCTGTATAACCATCGCCGGTTACATCAAAGAATTCACCTCCGGATGCAGTTAATCCTTCAAATTCAATTTCTACCGAATCATCAGATTGCAATGATGGTTCCATGGAAACTTCCATATCCCTATCAGCTTCATATTGATCAATAATTCTGCGTTGTGCTGAACCCGGATTCGGAAGGTCACCGGCCAGATATTGCTCAATTACGAACCGGCGCTCAGACTCGGCTGTGTTTGTGACATCAGAAGTGGTTTCAACACGGGTTTTTAATGGTGCGGCATTTTCCCCAGTAAGGATTCCATCACTAACAAACGATGGGAATATATATGTTAACAATCCTTCACCTGTATTTGAAATAGTAAGCGTTTGCTCTTCAGTCTCTCCTATTTCTACCTCGGCGCTGAATTGTGTTTCACTTAATGAAATCTGTGGTGAACCATCTGTTGTTTCCATCACCACATTAGAGATATCGGAAAAATTCGCATATAAATCCCTTGATTTAACAGCAAAGTAGTAGGTTGTTTGCGGACTTAACCCTTCAACAGAAATTCTTTCCGTTGTTCCCGCAACACTTGGCCGAGGTACATCTTCAAATTGATTGGCTTCATCAAAATTGGAATCGTCAATGGGTGAAGTTGAAAAGCGTAAATCATAACCGAAAGCCTGACCTTCATCGCCACTGCTACCAGGCGCTGTCCATGTAAGAAAAATGGTATTCTCTGTTGAAAGTCCATCTACTTCCATATCAGTGATAGCAGCAGGTGGCACACCATCATCTTCCTCAAGTGCCTTACCCGCATTGATTCTTACGCCGAGTTTGCCTTCAAATCCAGGGTTAACATCATCAATATCATCTGCGGAAAACAACATCCGCTCAAATATTTCATCATTGGTTAAACCTGGAAACTTAGAAGCAATTAAAGCGGCAAGTCCGGCTGCATGAGGCGAAGCCATTGATGTACCCTGAAAATTCTTATACCCACCAATTGCCGTACTGAGTACCCCTTCCGGATCGTTTGCAAATTCGGTTTCACCACCTGGTGCAGCCAAATGAACCCAATCGCCATGTTGACTGTACCATGATTTTTGATCATTATGATTCACACCTGAAACAGCTATAACATCGGGATTAGATGCAATTGGTTCGGATGGATTCCCGGAACCGTTATTTCCTGCTGCAAAAAATACAACACCACCCTGAACAGGGCCTACTGGATTTCCATCAGCATCAAAACCTGCATTTTCAATGAAGTAAGTAATAGCATCATTCAACACTTGAGAGAAGCCACCGCCGCCCCAGCTATTATTCGAAATGACAGCTCCATTATCGGCTCCGTACACAAAACCTTCAGGGAAGCCTCCCGGTGTATCACCAGGTCCAGAAAAAACCCGTGCAACCATAATTTGCACACCCGGCCCATTTTCATCACCACCGGCAACACCGGAAACACCAATTCCATTATTACTACGTGCGGCTATAGTTCCTGATGTATGCGATCCATGATCATTTTGATCCTGAATATCGCTTGTTCCTGTTACAAAATTCCATCCATGAACATCACCATCATATCCGTTTTCAGGACCGGAATTAGGATTTTGCCACAAGCTTTCATTTAAATCAGGATGATTAACATCAAAACCGGAATCCATCACTTTAACAATAACATCCTGACTACCGGTTTCCTGAGCCCAACCTGCAAACAAATTGATATCAGCTCCGGAAGTACCACCAGTTTGTCCTGTATTATTATAATGCCATTGATCCTCAAGTTGAGGGTCATCAAAATTGAGTAAGTCATTTGCAAACTGTTTGTTAATTTCATTTCCAACCAGATATCGCTTATACACTCTTTCTGCTACTTCAATATTTGGATCAAGGTTAAAAAGCGAAACTACTTCCGCTTCTTCTTCGGGAGAAGAGTACTGAATGCGATACCAGCGGTCGAGCCCGTATTTTTTATGCCGTTCTTCAAAACGAGGATCGGTCACGAATACAGGAGTCATCTCCGTTATGGAGAGTTGTTGGGATAGTGCATCGAGAGACGAAATTCCCATCAATTGCACACCGCCTGATTTCTGAGGATTTAAAGCCTGTTTTCCTTCAGGGGTTAGCTTAATAGTGATTATACCGTCGAACCATTCAATTTGATCCTGAGCATTTGCAGTCTGTATGAATGCAAAACCCAATATCAAAAAAAGAACGACCTTCATTTTTAGGATTGTAGAATGTTGATACATGAATATAGTTGTTGCGTTATATGAATGTTTATGAAGTGGATATACTCTAATTGGAACATTTAATTAATCATCAGAAGCTGATAGTCTTGATATTCCATAAAATAGTTTTACTGGTATAAATTAGTGAAACGAATTTGATTTATATGGTAAAGTGTAAAAATCCACTTTTGGGAGTGACTTAAAGTAAAACACTATTTAAAGTTGCGCAACCTTTATTTAACACCTCCATAATTTCACTTCATGAAATTCGGCTGATTGTATTTAATTGCACTCAAAGAGGTACAAAAACTTATGGAAGCGCTTTTATTTTAATAAATTACAATCTACTTACTGACTTTATTTGATGAAGATATTCGTTCCCTGTATTTTCGCACTCCACATTAAATTATTTATACGTTTTTTTATTTATGGATTCAGGCTTAGAACAGCTCCGGCTTCAACTCGATTCAATTGATACCCAAATTTTGGATTTACTCGCTCGCAGAAGAGATACCGTTGATGCAGTAACCCGAACTAAAATTAAAGAACGTATTCCTGTGTATGTAGCAAATAGGGAACAAGACAAAGTTAATCGCTTTCGTGAAGCTGCAATGGTACGAGGTTTAGATACGGAATGGGCTGAAGACTTTTTACGCATGATAATGAGTGCTTCCAGGGCTAATCAGAGTTTATCTTCTTTCCCAAGCGCTACAAAATTGCCCAAGACATTGGTTATTGTTGGAGGCAATGGTGGCATGGGAAGACTTTACCGGCAAATGGCCGAGCGATCGGGGCATTCGGTGCGTTCACTCGAAAAAGAGGATTGGGTACGTGCAAAAACCATTTTAAAAGGAGCGGATGCTATCCTCATTTCCGTACCTATCCACACTACTGAAGATGTAATCATTAAAATTGCTCCGTTACTGGAATCTCACCAAATATTGGCTGATTTCACCAGCCTTAAAGTGGCTTATCTGGATTTAATGCTACAACACCATGCTGGCCCGGTACTGGGACTCCACCCCATGCACGGACCCGATGTTCCCAATCTTTCCAAACAATTGATGGTTGTATGCGAAGGACGAAAAGCCGATCAAGCGGATTGGCTCATTCAGCAGTTTGCATTGTGGGGCATGCGAATTCGCAAATCTGACCCTGAACTTCATGACCGTGCCATGCATTTGGTGCAAGGTCTGCGCCACTTTGTAGCTCTGCTGCATGCTTCTTTCATGAACAGACACGATTTGAAACCGGAAGATATGCTCGATTTCAGCAGCCCGATTTATCGTGCTGAACTGATGATGACCGGCCGTATTTTTGCTCAGGACGCGCGTTTATATGCCGACATTGTTTTTTCTGATGAAGAGCGCCTCACCCTTTTGCAAGACTTTCTGCAACATCACTCGGATATGGCAGAAATGGTTATTTCCGGAGATAAAGACGCTTTCGTCAGAGAATTTGAAGAAGCTTCTCATTTTTTTGGACCCTTTGCCGAGCAAGCCCTTCAAGAAAGTGGTTACCTTATTAACCGACTTGCCGACCGGTTTGGGTGACACTAAACAAACTTTAAAAATTGAAATACAATCATCTCATTATTGAAATAAGATTGTAGTTAGAATTCATCAAGTGAAAAACGTAAATTTTATGCGAGGATTCGTTAATAGCGTAAGAATTTTCGTATTATAGTCAATGATTAGTGTTTCACTTGTCTATCTAATTTAATACTTGCAACTACCCAAATGGAAACGCGCGAAGACAAATCTGCCACTTATCGAAATGGCCAATCTCATCCGGCAGAGGACGAAAGCGTTTCGGATGATTTACATGTAGATGAACTTCAAGAACACGCGCGTAGCCACAGAGAAGACAGAAAATCGTCTCCCTACAATCTGGACCCCTTAGCTCCTTACAAAGGCATTTTCAGGCGTTATTTTCAAATTCAACGCCATGTTCTGGGCCTTTTACTTGGTGGAGTAATAGCCTATAAAAACTCATTGCCACCTGACAGAAAGAAAGGCATGCGCTCTTTTAACGCACGATTTTGGGCTATTATCTTTAAACCATTTGTCAAAAAAGAGCTCCGTAATGCCAGCTTCCCAATACAATTACGAACCCGCCTGGAATTGCTTGGCCCAACCTACATTAAACTTGGACAAATTCTTTCACTGCGTACTGATATTCTTCCAAAAATTATTACTGATGAACTTAAAAACCTGTTAGATCGACTTCCCGAAGTTCCTTTCGATGTAATGCGTGAACTCATTGACTATAATTTGGAGAAACCGATTGATGAAGTATTCAGCTATATTGATCCTGAACCCCTTGGTTCTGCTTCCATCGCACAAACTCATATTGCGCGGACAAGCGATGGCAATAAAGTAGTTCTTAAAGTTGTAAAACCCGGAATACGCTATACCATTCTAACTGATATCAATCTGCTAAAGTTATTAGGGTATTTTTTAGAATTGATAATTCCCCAATATCAACCACGCCAACTAATTGAAGAATTTTGCAATTATACTGCAAAAGAAGTTGACCTGATAAATGAAGCCGATAATGCCGAAACATTTCAAGCAAATTTTATTAAATATCCTGACATCGTTTTTCCTAAAATTTACAGAGAACACAGCAATGAAAACATGATGGTGATGGAGCTCCTGGAAGGCTTTAAACCCGGTGACCCCAAAACAGAATTTCTTACCACCGAAGAACGTGCCAGTATTATAGACAATGGAGCAATCGGCATCATCAGAATGCTTTATAGAGATGGTTTTTTTCATGCTGATTTGCATCCCGGCAATTTACTGATTTTGAAAAATGGCAAGGTTGGATTCATTGATCTTGGAATGATAGGCCGTTTTGAAGATAAAACGCGCCGGCAAATGCTCTACTATTTTCATGCTTTGGTTACCGGCGATATTGATGGTGCAGCACGATATCTCTCCGCCATGGCAAAAGTGGGTCGTGGTGGGAATATTCAGCAATTCAGACGCTCAGTTACAGATTTATTACGCAGATTTTATATTCAGGCACCACTCGGAAAATTCAGTATGGGAAAAATGATTGTTGAATCACTCGGAATAGGTGCCAGGCACAGGGTGTTTTTCCCTGTAGAAATGACCCTTATGGTAAAAGCTCTGATTACGTTTGAAGGTGTTGGACTCATGCTCGACCCAAAACTTGATATCCCCAAAATATCTCAAAAACACATCAACGATATCTTTGATGAACAACTTAGCATCAGTTCGCTTAGTAAAGAACTTATGCGCGGCGCACCTGAATTTGTAGATATGGTAGTCCGGTTACCTAAAATTATTGCCGATAGCCTGCGAACTTTAGAAACTAACTTAAATGAACCAACTAACGAACGTAACCCACTTGAGGGTCTTAAAAGTGCCGTTTTAGCAAGCGCCTGTATTGTTGGAGGGGTAATAGCGGTCGTATTAAATGGCCCTGTTTTTCTTTGGGTTGCATTATTCCTGGTTGGTTTTTTATTGTCAACATTTGGCAAGTGAGTGATTTTCTATGATAGCAATTATAGTATGTAATGGGAACCCACCTTACAAAAGGTTATTCAAAAAATGGATTAAGGGCGCTCATATTATAATTGCCGCTGATGGTGGTGCCGCAACTTCGCTTAAACTTGGTGTAAGGCCGGATTATATTATTGGTGATATGGATAGCTTTAGCCCGCCTTCTCCTCATAATCTCATAATAATTCATGATGAAGATCAGGAAACCAATGATCTTCAAAAAGCCCTGGCACTTGCGAAAAAACTCAGGGTACAGCATGTGCGCATTTTGGGTGCAACAGGATACAGAACAGATCACACACTCAAAAACTTGTCCGTTCTTCAGCAATTTACCCCCTCATTCGAAGAAATTTGTTTGCTGGATAATGATTTAAAATATCAGGTCATCCCGCAAAAATTTACATTCAAAACAAAACCTGGTAAACAGGTTTCTTTGTTTCCATTATCCGGTAAGGTTGATGGAATCGTAACAGACGGATTGTTGTTTCCCTTGCAAAATGAAGCACTCGAGAATGGAAAAAGAGATGGTTCATCTAATGAAACTGTGGCAACTGAAGTTACTATTGAACACGAAAACGGTTGCCTGCTATTAATGACTGCCCATTAATGATTTTTACCTGGTTAGACTGGATTCCCGTTGGCTTTTATTTCAGCCTGATCATTTATCTTACTTTATCCCGAAAGTATAATGCTGATGAAAGTGAATCAGCATTTCTGCTATCTGGACGCTCACTTACATTGCCCGCCTTTATTGCTACATTAGTCTCAACCTGGTATGGCGGAATACTTGGGGTTGGGGAATACACCTATCAATTTGGTGTAAGTCAGTGGTTGTTATTTGGATTTCCATTTTATGTTTTCGCGGCATTTTATGCCTGGTTTCTGGCTCCTAAAATCAGGGAACATCCCGCACTGAGTATTCCGGAAGCACTTCAATCAGCTTATGGAAAAAAAGCAGGCTACACAGGTGCTGTTGGGATTTTTGTGCTCGTAAGTCCGGCACCTTACATTCTGATGTCAGGATTGTTAATTCAAATTATCACCGGATCAGATGAATGGCTTTTATATGCTATCATTATTGCCTTATTCTCTTCTGTTTATGTCAGTTTCGGAGGATTCGATGCTGTAGTCAGAACCGATAAACTACAGATTTTATTAATGTACGGCGGATTCATGATGCTTCTAACAACCGCTTGGTTCACTGTGGGTACGCCTGTTGAAATTATCAGCAGACTACCGGATACCTACCTCGATTTTACCGGCGGACATACCATTTCCTATATTTTTGTGTGGTTTTTCATCGCTCTGTGGACGTTTGTTGACCCGGGTTTTCATCAACGGGCGGCAGCCGCAAAATCCCCTCAAATTGCAAAAAATGGAATTCTTATTTCCATTTTATTTTGGTTTATTTTTGATATTCTGACTCTCACCGCAGGCCTGTATGCTTATGATGTACTTTATCCGGAATTATCAAATCCCGTGTTGGCATATCCTGAATTGGCTAATCATATTTTGAAACCCGGTTTTTTGGGATTGTTTTACACCGCTCTCATAGCTGTGATTATGTCAACTTTAGACAGCTTTTTATTTCTTTCAGGGCAAACTCTCGGCAGAGATGTACTAAAACCTGTCTTTAAATTCGAAAATGGTGTACTGCTTACGCGTATTGGAATATTTGTAGCAGCACTTCTTGGAATCACACTTATTATTTTGATTCCAAGTGTCATTGAGTTGTGGTATGTAATAGGAAGTCTGATAATTCCCGGCCTTTTAATACCGGTTTTGGGCTTATATATTCCATTTTTCAGTATGAATAAAAAATGGATTTTCCCTTCTATGATATCTGCTTTCGCATTTTCTGCATTTTGGTTATTAATGGGCACCCTTTCCGGTAAAACGCTGTACTCGTATGCATGGCTTGGCGTAGAACCTTTCTATCCGGGATTGCTTCTTGCTATAGCATTTTGGCTTATAAGCCGATTTATCTATAGGAATACAACTACTTAATAGTTGTGGCAAAACTGGTTTCAGTGCCCAAGCCGGTTTTTTTAAATATTGAATTTGCGATTACTTTGGTTGCCTTTTCATTTGGGTGCGGATCCATTGGATGAATCGTGTAATCACTATATTCAAAAGGTGAAATCGAATCTGACATCAATACAAATGGAATGTTCAATTCATCTAATTTTTCTGTGAAGTACTCAAATTGCTTTTCAGAACCAAAGGTTTCAATTATTTGATCCAAATCCCAGATTACCATGTGAAAGGTAACCCCGTTTTCTGTCAAAATTCGATTCGATTTTTCAATCATACCAACTGTTCTTTCAATATCATGTTTCTTTACTTTTCCCGCTATAAACCATTGATAATATAACCTTGAGGCATGTAAGGCTGTAAAAAATCGTCTTTCCAATGAAGACCCCTGATACTCCGGTGATTGAAAATTATAACTCCCTCTATACTCAATTTCACCATTTACAAGCTCATAACGAGGACCGCTTCTGCCCCATGGTGTTTTCCCGGTTGCTCTTTTTATATGATCTGGAATGAAGGTGTAAACAGCTATTTTTTCTCCAGAAACATCTTCTATATCGCGAGCTACCCGTTTTTCGATATTAGCCAACATCTGATGCGGTCCATAACCCGAAAATCCATAATTAAAAACCTTGAATCGGTTGTCAGCCAGTTCGTTGAAATACGCCGGAATAGTTTCATTGTCCTCAAGACCTTCCCCATAAGTAAAGGAACAGCCAAAGAAAAGTGCCGCATCAGATGACTTTAAGTTGCTGTTTGGGGTTACACGCTGCCCTTCAGCCAAAGAATATGTGATATCAAATATCAATTCTTCCGAATCAATGGTCTTCTTACACGAAAAAGCTCCCTCATCTGCCGGCCCATAACCCAGATATGGGTGTGTCTGATAAAATCCATCAAGTGTACAACCACCGCTCATCTCAATTGGTGAAGTAACAAATAAATTTCTGAAAGTTATCTCCAAATATACTTCCACAAATAGAAAAGCTGCGAAAACAGCGCCTAAATAAATAGCTGAATATTTTAAATATTTGACTTTGAAAAAAGTTCCATAGGCAATACAAGTCAATGCAATGATTCCGAAAATATACATCCATGCGCCATAACTGAATGTTATAAGTGCATAGTATGATGAGAAGGTAATAAACAAACCAATCAGAATATGTAACAGTGGCCTTGTTACAATCTTCAAATCTATAAGTGATAATTTATTAAAAAACAGATGCATTAATCCAGTATCTAAATATCAGTCGATATCATCAGAAACAAAATAAATTGGTATGATTCAGACATTGAACTAAGATATTCAATTGTCGATAAATATTAAGATGTATTCGATAAATAATGAAAAAACAGCTACAAAAAAAAAGATGCCACCCTGAATACTTACATTCAGAATGGCATCAACTACGCTCAATCTCTCTTGATATAAATAGCTCTAAAAGCCTCTACCCTGTCACTCGAATTTAACGTTTATTATCCCTCTCTTTGACAAATAGCCAAGTGAACAGGGTCAGACTTTTTGAGACAAGTTCTTTTGGACTGATTAAAGGTACGTCACTCGTTTCCGAAAGTTGAAATTTATCTTGTGAACGGTAGGTTTTATCTTGTGAAGTGCAAAAACTGATTGAAATTCGTTTGATATAACTTAAAAAGCGATGCATCCGCACATTAAGATTCCAGGCTTACAAGTAATCGTAAGACTCTTACACTTCATCAATTTCCCTTTCAAAATGGTTGATTAAATTCTCAATCTAACTCAGTGAATTCTTTTTTGGGGATGCATTAAATGATATTTTACGTGTGAACTGATTCAATTCTATCCACTGACTTTTTATGACCTATCTTTCCACAGACAGCCTTTCCAAGCATTTTGGAATTAAAACCCTCTTCAATGATCTTACATTCGGAATTCAAAAAGGAGATAAAACCGCTTTAATTGCACCAAACGGTACTGGTAAATCAACCCTCCTCCGCATTCTTTCGGGATTGGACACACCCGATTCCGGTGAAGTGATGACGCGAAATGGAATCCGTATTGGATACCTGGAACAAGAACCCGTTTTAGATGATAAACTCACCATTCGTGAGTTTATGAGCTCCGGTGCTTCTGATTTAGCTGAAATTGTTTTGGCTTATGAAGAAACGCTGGAACGTCAATCGACCGATTTTTCACCTGAAGCCCAAAAAGCATTTGAGGTCGCCGCCACCGCTATGGATGCAGCTAATGCCTGGGATTATGAACAAAGGCTACAGCAAATTTTGGGAAAACTGGATATTCACGACCTCAAACAGCCAATATCCACACTATCGGGAGGGGAGCGAAAAAGAGTAGCTATGGCCTTTGTTTTGCTCAGCGAACCCGACATGCTTATCCTTGATGAGCCAACAAATCACCTTGATCTTGATATGATTGAGTGGTTAGAAGCATGGTTGAGCAAACCTGGAATTACGCTGTTTATGGTTACTCACGACCGATATTTCTTAGATCGTGTATGTGATCATATTCTGGAAATGGATGAAGGTAAACTGTACCATCATAAAGGAAATTATAGCTATTATCTGCAAAAAAGAACGGAACGGGAGGAAGTGCAGCGGGTTGAGACGGCTAAAGCCGGTCAGCTTTTCAAGAAAGAATTGGAATGGATGCGCAGAGGCCCTAAAGCCCGAACAACAAAGGCAAAATCAAGGATAGATGCTTTTTATGATGTGAAAGATAAAGCTTCAGCTACTAAAGAAGAGCGCGATATCAAGCTTGAAGTTAATATGTCGCGGTTGGGAAAACAGATTCTTGAAGTTACCAACATCAGTAAAACATACGACAAGCCGATTCTTAAAAATTTCACGTATTCATTCAGCAGAGGAGAACGAATTGGAATCATCGGGAAAAATGGTGTGGGGAAAAGCACTTTTTTAAATATCCTCACCGGAGCGACAGAACCGGATTCAGGTACCATGGAATCCGGACAGACAATCGTTTTCGGGCATTACCGTCAGCAGGGTTTAACATTCAAAGATGGTCAGCGCGTTATTGACATTATTAAAGATGTGGCGGAAGTTCTTAAAATGGCTGATGGCAGTCATATTACTGCTTCACGTTTTTTGGAGCACTTCATGTTCACTCCCGAAATGCAATATACACCGGTTGAAAAATTGAGCGGTGGCGAACGCCGGAGACTGGCCTTAATGATGGTGCTCATTCAAAACCCTAATTTCTTAATATTGGATGAACCTACCAATGATTTAGACTTATTTACCCTCAACCGGCTTGAAGAATTTTTGATGGATTTTGGGGGATGTCTTATAGTGGTTTCCCACGATCGTTTTTTTATGGATAAATTGGTTGATCACTTTTTTGTATTCGAAGGAGATGGCATCATTCGTGATTTTAACGGAACCTACTCAGAATACCGTGAAGAACTTTCCCAAAAAGAGACACAGAAAAAGGCTCAGATTAAATCCAAACCGGTAAAATCATCCAATGAATCCAATTCTTCATCGAAAGATAAATCGGAGAAACTCAGTTTTAAAGAGCGTAAAGAATACGAGAAATTAGAAGATGAAATTGCCCGTTTAGAATCAGAAAAAGAAAAACTTGGTGTGATTATGAGCAATGGTGAATTAAACCATGAGGAACTGCTCGAAAAATCAAAGGAATATGCTTCACTTGAGAAAAAGGTTGATACAAAGACAATTCGCTGGCTTGAACTCGCCGAACGAGCTTAAAAGGAGGGCAGTAATCTATTTTCTTTCAAACAAGAACAAAGGCACTATCTTCCAATTTCAAATGAATCTAAAACTTGGTCACCGTCAACTATATCAACACGCCAAGTACCTGATTGATTTTCTAATATGGTGATGGATGACCAAACTCTCCAGCGGTTTCCTCCTATTTCAAATGGAATTTCAAATGACATTTCATCATTAAAATACCATTTATGAAAAACCGTTTTCCCAGTCATGTTTCTTAAATCTGTGAAAAAATACACTTGTTCTATCTCAGCAGGAATGGTAGCAAGGGAATCCACCGGCTCTCGTTCTGAAATTTCAGTTGTGAAAATACCCCGATTTACCTCTCCTATTTCACTTTGAGCCATAACGAATGACAAAGGTAGTATTCCAAAAAACAGTACCAATCCTAAAAACGTTGATAATTTGTTCATTTTGAGCTCCTGATTTTTTTTATTAATTTATTTTAACATTATAATTGCACTACTATCCGAATTAAGCCGGATTATTCACCAAGATATTCGATATTCAAATTTGGGTACTATATTTTTTGACATATACACATTATAATCAATTACTTATTAATATAAACATACCTTTTCGTGAATAATTCGGGTTAAACCGATTACAATATACAATTTCAATGAACATCTAACCGCTAATGTATTCGAATGCAGGTTTTCTCACTTGTATCGTTTTCAATAAATCAAATTAATATGAAAAATAAAAATTCAAACGTTCCATTCATAGATTAAGAATTGATGAATCAGGCTATTTGTGATATTTCCACCTGAATAAAATGAAACCTTTTTTACTTTTACTTTTACTCACTCAGTGTATTTTTTGCTCCATAAAGGCGCAGTCGCTGCCAGAGCCGGTATCGTCCTACGGGCACATTCATTGGGTATATGATGTAGATTTTAGCCCGAATGGCAAATATTTTGCCACAGGTTCATGGGACTTTACAGCAAAAATTTGGGATGCGACCAACGGTTCTTTAATAGCCAACTTAGACGGTCACGAAGATAAAGTTATAGCCGTTCGGTTTAGTCCTGATAATAGGTTTGTGGCAACCGCATCGGAAGATGGCACCGCAAAATTGTGGCATATTAAGAACGGACGATTGCATAAAACATTTTCCGGACATGAATTTGCTTTAAAAACTATCAACTTTAGTCCTGACGGACGCTTGTTGGTAACCGGTGCCGAAGATGGAAAGGCCATTGTTTGGAATGTGCAAACAGGGCGTGTGTTTCGTAATCTGAACGGATACACCAGAAGTGTGCATCATGCCGAGTTTAGCCCTGATGGTACACGAATCGTTACCGCAACATGGGAAAACACTGCCACAATATGGAATGTAACAACCGGACAGGTTCTGTATCACTTAGAAGGCCACAAGAGGGCACTTAAAATGGCCGCATTCAGCCCCAATCAAAAATGGGTTGTAACTACAGCTGAAGATCGTAAGGCCATTATTTGGAATGCCTATACCGGAAAAAAAGTACATGAATTAAACGGTCATACCAACACCATCAACTCCGCTTCATTTTCGAACGATAGTAAACGATTGATAACCGCATCTGACGATGCCACAGCCCGCATTTGGGACGTAGAAACAGGTACACTCATACACGAACTAGAAACGCATACCAGAGCGGTAAAATCGGCTGATTTCAGCAGGGATGGAAAACGGGTTGTAACGGCATCATGGGATAAAACGGCTCGAATTTGGGATGTTGAATCTGGCGATGAAATATTTACTTTGAATCAGCATTCTGATGGAATAAATGTTGTGCGTTTTAATAAAAATGGTGATGTAATTTTAACCGGTTCCGATGACCGCTCAGCAATTTTATGGGATGTGCAATCCGGACGCAAGCAATTCCAGACCGGCGATGAATCTGCATTGGTTTGGTCAGCGCGTTACACCAATGATAAACAAGCCATTATCAGTGCTGACCGTGATGGTAATGCAAAGGTTTGGGATGCCAGAACGGGAGGTTTAATTCGGTCTATTTCAAATCATGCAGATAGTATTAATCCCGAAGAACGCAGTCCCGATGGGCAATACAGAATTGGTTTTACCCGAGATGGCCAGGTTTGGCTCGTTAACAGACGCACAGGTGAAAACGTCCGCAGAATACCGGTAAAAGGCGACATCCTGGAAATTGAATGGGATTTGATGCACATTATCAGTCATAAAGAATCGCGCTTGTTCATGTATTCTATTCGAACCGGTCGCGAACTGCTTTCCTGGATGGCTATCGGGAGAGACGGCTGGATTGTTATGAGCCCCGATGGACGGTTTGATACAGATGAAAGTACTTTAAAATCCCTTCAATTCAGATATAAGAATCGTATCGTTCCGGCCACTGAATTAAAAGCTCAGTTTTTTGAGAAAAATTTATGGAAAAGGGTTATTAATTAGGAGTTGTCAGCAATCTATAATTTTCAATCTCCCTCTGATATTATCAGTAAATGATATCTTTAAAATTCAAATCTGACTAATTTTTATAAAGCGTATTCAATCGTATCTTTCAGTAGCGCAACGCGTACGGTAAGCGTATATTCCTGATATCAAATTTTTCTGCACACCTAAATTGATTGAACTATGATAGTTTTTTTCATCATTCTCGCCATACTTGCAATACTCATTATTGTTTCCATATCAATTTACAATAATCTTGTCACCCTTCGTAATCGTTTCAAAAATGCATTTTCTCAAATAGATGTGCAGCTAAAGCGACGATATGACCTGATTCCCAACCTCGTGGAAACGGCTAAGGGTTATATGAAACATGAACGTGAAACACTCGAAGCAGTTATTCAGGCACGTAATCAAGCCCAGCAAATTGAAACTAAGGTAGCGGGGAACCCTGGTGATGCTAATGCCATTCAGCAACTAGCCGGTTCAGAACAAGCTTTATCAGGTGCTTTGGGGCGCTTCTTTGCCCTATCAGAACGATATCCTGATTTGAAAGCTAATCAAAATATGATGCAGCTCACCGAAGAACTTACCTCAACTGAGAATAAAATATCGTTTGCCCGTCAGTCATTTAACGATTCAGTTATGATGTACAACACAGCGCGGGAAAAATTTCCGAATGTGATTTTTGCCAATATGTTTGGTTTTGTGGAAGCAGCCCAATTTACGCTTGAAAATCCGGCTCAGGAAAGACAAGCCCCGAAAGTTTCATTCTAAATATATACAATATATCCACATGGATTTTTTTTCCGCTCAGGATAAAGCCCGTAGCACAACACGTAAACTCATTGTATTGTATGGAATAGCTATAATTGCACTCATCGGTTCCATTTATTTTGTTGTGATTTTTACCTTCATGTTTTCAGGTTGGTCTGGCAGCACAAAATTATGGTATCCTGAAATTTTTATCGGGGTTACCGCATTTACATTACTGCTCATCATATCGGGAACGGCATTTCGGGTATATCAACTCCGAAAAGGGGGTTCGGCTGTAGCTGAAATGTTAGGTGGAAGAAAAGTCTCCATGTCAACAACCGATCTTAATGAGCGTAAACTCGTTAATGTAGTTGAGGAAATGTCCATTGCATCAGGTGTGCCCGTTCCTGAAATCTATATCCTGGATAAGGAACCAACCATTAATGCATTTGCAGCCGGTTACACCCTTAGGGATGCCGCAGTTGGTGTTACCAGAGGTACGCTTGAACAACTTAATCGCGATGAGCTTCAAGGAGTAATTGCACATGAATTCAGCCATATTTTTAACGGCGACATGCGGATAAATATCAGGTTGATTGGTATTCTGAATGGAATTTTGTGTATCCATTTATTGGGTATGATGATTATGCGTAGCGGTTTCTATAGCAGCATAGGTTCTCGTTCCAATAAAAACAAAAACCAAGGCGGAATTTTAATTTTTGGGCTGGCACTACTTGGAATCGGATATATAGGAATGATTTTTGGAAGAATGATTCAGGCTGCAGTTTCCCGACAAAGAGAATATTTGGCCGATGCCGCCGCCGTTCAATATACGCGCAACCCAGAGGGGCTTTCAGGTGCATTATATAAAATTTCGGCCTCATTCGAAAAACCAACACTTAAAGATGCACATGCCATGGAAGTAAGCCACATGTTTTTTTCGAATAGTTTCAAATCGGGGCTTGATAGTTTTTTCGCTACTCATCCGCCCATCCAAGAAAGAATAAAAGCATTGGGTTCGGTTCAAATACAGGATAAAACCCATACTCCATTTATTACTCCACCTCCGGTTAAGGATTCATCACAAAGTGAACATGATTTTGGTGAGTTTATGCGTCCGGAGGTAATACTCGCTGCTATTGGTACTGTCACTACTCAGAATATTGCACAAGCCGGTTCGATTTTACGTGGAATACCCGAATCTATCCGAAATGCTGTACATAATCCATTAGAGGCTCAGGCTCTATCATTTGCGCTTTTGATGGCAGAAGAATCCGATATTGAAGCAGAACAGCAGGAGATTATTAAAAATATCTGTGGAAATGAGATGGATTATGCGGTCTGGCATATTAGACCCTATATAAAACATTTAAAACCTGAGTGGCATTTACCCGTAATTGAACTTTCTATTCCAGCCTTAAAACAACTTAGTAAAGAACAATTTGAAATATTTCGGGAAGCTTTAAGTGCCATCATTCACGCTGATGGAAAAGTCACCTTGTTTGAATACGCCTTAGATAAAGTAATAACCCATCAACTTGAGAGTGTTTATGCAGAAAATAAAACCAATATTATCAAGCATAAAGACCTGAAAAATCTAAGTAAACAGCTATCCATTTTAATCTCTGCTGTAGCTCATGAAACTACCGGAGAAACCGATGCAACATGGGAAGCTGCCCTAAAACCGATTCAGAAATTCAAACCAACAAATATGGCGCTACTTCCTCGCGCAGCCTGTACATTTGAAGCTGTAGATTCCGCACTCGAGGAAGTTGGCACAGCAAATGGAGCTGTTAAAAAATATATTCTTGCTTCCCTGCTACACGCCATAGCTACAGATGGCACTATGTCGCGGCGTGAAATAGAATGGGTTCGCGCTATGGCTGTATCAATTGATTGTCCGTTGCCAATAATGGGATAACCACCATCAGCTATTTATCATCGGGGTCATCATCTACATTAATGAACTCAGCCTCTATCTCTTTGTCATCAGCCGATGATTTTTCGCGTTCAACTTCAATCCGAACATCATTCGTGAACATCGTAAAAGCAGCTACAGCGCTTATGATGGGATGAAGCAAAAATAAACCACCCATACCAATGGCTCCAAGTGTTAAGGGCGTCTCCATCAGCACTTTTCCATTTTTATTCTTGATGGTTAATTTTCTGACACTGCTGTCTTTAATAATCCGGCGAACTTCTTCTATAACTTGCTCACCACTAACTCTGATTTCCTCAAACACTGATGTTGCCATAGTACATTTATTTGGGGTGAAACCAATTTTTTTAAAAAATCGGTGTAAGGTTTTCTTGTTTTAATACTCTGTTTACGTAAAAAATACAAAACGGATTCAATTAATTATGTTATCACATTCTTACTGCGCATCAACTTTTGGAGTTGATGCAAATATAATAGACGTTGAAGTTAACAGCGCCGGTGGTGTTCCCAATTATTTTCTGGTTGGCTTACCCGATCGCGCCATAAGCGAGAGTAAAGACCGAATCATTGCGGCGATTCGTAACTCAGGTGCCGAAATGCCGCATTGTAGGCTCACTATAAATCTGGCACCTGCCGATTTACCTAAGGAAGGAAGCGCATTTGACCTGCCCATTGCCATTGGCCTGCTTGCTGTGTCGCATCAAATAAAAAATGAACGTTTGAACGATACAGTAATACTGGGTGAATTGGCACTTGATGGACGGTTGAGGCCCGTAAAAGGGGTGCTTCCCATTGCGGTTGAAGCAGCAAAAAGTGGATTTAAAAACCTGATTATCCCCAAAGATAACGGTTCTGAAGCAGCTGTTGTAAATGAAATTGATGTATATCCATTTGAATCAATGACAGATGTAATCGAGTGGTTTAACGGACAATCAGATGCGGTTCCCTATAAAGTTGATACATCTTCCTTTTTCGAAAATGGCCACGCTGCCTATCCGGTTGATTTCAGCGATGTGAAAGGGCAGGAAAACGTAAAGCGCGCTATGGAAATTGCCGCTGCTGGTGGACATAACATTATTATGGTAGGCCCGCCGGGTTCCGGAAAAACCATGATTGCCCGAAGACTTCCATCCATTCTGCCACCACTCACTCTCGAAGAAGCGCTTGAAACCACGAAAATACACTCTGTATCTGGATTGCTTAAAAACGGGAACGCAATTGTTACGCAACGTCCATTCCGGTCACCACATCACACAATTTCAGATGTCGCGCTTGTAGGTGGTGGAAGTATCCCCATGCCCGGAGAAATATCATTGGCTCACAACGGAGTGCTTTTTCTGGATGAATTACCTGAGTTTAAGCGTCCGGCCCTGGAAGTACTCAGGCAACCCCTTGAAGATGGACATGTAAATATTTCAAGAGCCAGAATGAGCGTGAGCTACCCAAGTAAAATTATGCTGGTAGCTTCCATGAATCCATCCCCGTCAGGAGATTGGCAAAATACCGGTGAAACAGGTGGAAGCACCGGCGCGCAGGTTCAACGGTATCTGAATAAAATAAGTGGACCATTACTTGACCGCATTGATTTGCATGTTGAGGTGAATAAAGTAAGTTTTGAAGAGCTCTCGAGTAAATCAGCAGGAGAATCTTCAAAACGCATCAGGGAGCGGGTTATACTGGCTCGTGAATTTCAACATAAACGATATTTGGGAATGGATGTTTACTGCAACGCGCAAATGAGTACGCGAATGGTTCGCAGAATATGCCGTTTAAATGATTCCGGGGAATCATTACTTAAAACAGCCATTACATCGCTCAATCTTTCAGCTCGAGCTTACGACCGCATACTAAAGGTTTCAAGAACCATTGCTGATTTGGATCACAGTGAAAACATACAGCCAAGCCACGTAGCAGAGGCCATTCAATATCGAAATCTGGACAGAGAGGGATGGCTTGGATAATTCTTATTCAGGGTTTCAATCACTGATTATCATTATTCAGAAAATAGCGGTACATTTTGCTTAACCTAAAAGCAAAATCAAACCAGTTATCAACAGTTGAACAGAAACAGACCTCATCCATTTATCACTCTGCTTTTTTTGTGCTCCATTTTATCTACCAATGTAAGTGCTCAGCAAACAGATTCAACAAGATATGCCTTCCTACCGGGTGCAGGGTTTGATTCTGACAGCGGGTTGGGGGTGGCTCTGCTTTTTCAAAGTATAACGTACAGAGATAACAGAATTCCTTACAGACATCTGTTTAGAATGCAAGGCGGTGCAACTTTAAAAGGTAATTTCGGGATTGAATCTAATTATGCTAATCGTGCTGAATCAGGTAACAGTATAGATGTTATGTTGGAGGCCGAGCGAATAGAAACCGCCTTTTATTTTGGCTTGGGAAGCGAATCTACATTCAACAGTTCACTGTGGGAGGATGGTTTTTATGATTACTCCAGATGGTATATTCTGGCACATATTATGCACGGTATTTCACTAAAACCATATAGCTCTGAAAAAAATCGATTCATACTAAGTTATGGGTATCAATTTGAATACATGAGTGCTGATTACTCAACCTCCAATAATCTTGGTCAAAATCCTCCGCACTATCAAGTAAATGGATGGAGTAATTCCTTCACAGCCGGTCTCCGCTTAGATAAAAGAGACAACGAATTCAGGCCATCCTCGGGTTATTATTTAAGATCGAAAATAACACTTGCACCTGGTGTTATCAGTAACTCAAATGCGCATGCTAAATTTTTCACTGAGTTTAATTGGTACACCTCTTTTCATCTTTTTAGAGAAATTGTCTTTGCAAGCCGCTTGCGCACTATTCAGGCAATAGGAGATACCCCTTTGTTTGCACTTCCATATTTAGGTGGGCAATATGATGTGAGAGGCTATCCATTGGAACGCTTCAGAGACAAAGGAGCCACATCATATAATCTTGAATTACGTACCTGGCTATTTTCACTACCCTTTTGGGAAATAAACATTGGTGGTCAGTTATTTGCCGATGGAGGTTGGGTTTACACCGATTTATCTGAAATAAAGCCACTTGATGGCCATAAATGGTCTCTTGGCTTTGGTGGCATTTGTAATGTTTTCAATCCTGATTTTTTGGTTCGAACTGATTTTGGTTTTTCGGATGAAACCTGGCGTATGACTATCGGATTAGGATATTTATTCTAATTGAAATAAATGCAAATCCCTATCATGACATTCGTATAGCGAATTAATGAAGTAGTAATAAGTCATCCCCCATGAGTTTCTATTCTTTTGAGAATACAGAACCTGGGCAGGTTTAAGTATTAGCTTTTTCAAAAAGATGACGCATCATAGCCCGATATTCAGGAGTTAAATCTACATCTCTGCGTTTCATCATTTTCTCAGCCGTTTCCATTGCCTTATCAAATTTATAAATATCCTCGCCATTTGGCCCCATCCACCTGAAGGATCGTATAAACTTTGGAGGAAATTTTCCGGAAAAAATATTGCTTGAAACACCACAAACCGTTCCAGTATTTAAAACAGAATTAATGGCCGTTTTGGAATGGTCTCCCATAATCAACCCGCAAAACTGGAGTTCCGTGTCATACTCTCGTCCACTCTCCCAATCCGTCAAGCGGACAGAACTGTAATTATTTTTCATATTAGAGTTATTGGTATCAGCGCCAAAATTACACCATTCGCCAATCACAGAATTACCGAGAAAGCCATCATGTGCCTTGTTTGAATATCCCTGAATAACAACATTGTTCAATTCACCACCAATTTTGCAAAACGGACCTAAAGTAGTTCCACCATACATTTTTGAACCCATTTTAAGTACAGTGTGTTCACAAATAGCAACTGGTCCCCTTATCATTGTTCCTGCCATAATATGAACATTATTCCCAATAAAAACGGGGCCATCGGAAGCATGAATAAACACTCCGGGCTCAATTGTAACATGCTTTCCAATAATTACATTAGATTCATTCATTACATGAATGCCATTGAAGTCATCAGTATTTAGAGCAGAATAACCGGTTAAAAATTTTATATCTCGTTTGATTTCCTCTTCGTTAATATGAAAAATTTCCCATGATTGATTCAAAAGGTATCCAACATTTATATCATCAAATGAAATATCGGTAGTACTGACATTTCCGGCCTTAAATAACCCTGCGCTTCTGCGGCCCTTCATCCTGATGACAACCGGTATATTGTTAAATGTAAATCCCTCATCTATCTTGAGATTAGAAATAAGGTTTTCTATACCTTCATGAGGCAAAAAGCGGCCATTAATCCAAATACAGTCTTCATCTTCATTGATTTCTTTCGCATGAAATACACCATTCATTCGAGGTGGAAGGATTTGTGAATACTGAGTAGCCACCAACCTTTTAGTCCATTTTTCATGAATTTTAAAAATCCCAACGCGTAACTCATTTGACGGACGGGTAAGGGTCAATGGCTTTAATCCGGATGTCAAGGCATCTTCAAAAAAGCAAATCTGCATAACTTTAATATTTAATGAAAAGAATCAGATACTCTCTCTTGCGATTCTTGTATCTATAGAGCAATTTTAAACTTACAAAAACAGTTTTTTACCTTTAGATAAAAATGGTAAAATTTCATCCATTTTTCGTATCTTTAGCGTCAATGATAAGAATTATTCAACATGGAAACGAAATTTTTTCGAAACCAAACAAACTAACTCATTATATATATATTTTTGGAGATATCCAGGAATTTTAACTCAAAAAAACTAATTCATTATGTGTGGTATAGTAGGCTACATAGGCCATAGAGAGGCAGTTGATGTTGTAATTAAGGGGTTGCAAAGATTGGAGTACAGAGGATATGACTCTGCCGGTGTTGCAATTTCGAACGGATCATTAACTATTCAAAAATGCAAAGGAAAAGTTGCACAGTTACAAAAACTCATAGATGCCAATTACCCTCATGGGAATATTGGTATAGGGCATACACGCTGGGCAACTCATGGTGAACCTAATGATGTAAATGCGCATCCTCACCGCGATGGTGCTCACAGATTTGCGATTGTTCACAATGGAATTATTGAAAATTATGATGCCCTGAAAAAAGAGTTGTTACAACTTGGACACCATTTTGAAGGCGAAACTGATACTGAGGTACTTGCGCACCTTATAGAGCAAATCAAAAAAGTTGCACATGTTGACTTCGAAACAGCCGTACAAATGGCACTTAATCAAGTTGATGGAACGTACGGTATTGCTATCCTGAATCAGGATGAGCCTGGCAAACTAATTGTTGCCCGTAAAGGTTCTCCGCTGCTATTGGGTATAGGCGATGATGAAATTTTTGTTGCTTCTGATGCATCCCCGATTATAGAATACACCAACAAAGTAGTCTATTTGGATGATGATGAAATGGCCATCATTACAGCCAATGGATATCAGGTCAAAACAATCAGTAACATTGATTTGCATAAAGAAGTCCATGAACTTGAAATGAATATTGAGCAGATTGAAAAAGGTGGATTTCCGCATTTTATGCTCAAAGAAATCCATGAACAGTCTCAAACAATTGCTGATTGTATGCGCGGGCGATTGATTTTAGATGAAAATCGTATAGTTCTTGGTGGATTAGCTGATGTTGCTGACCGTATTGCCGGAGCTAAACGATTAATAATAGCCGCTTGCGGTACAAGTTGGCATGCCGGTTTAGTTGGTGAGTATTTATTCGAATATATCGCAAAAATGCCTGTCGAGGTAGAGTATGCCTCTGAATTCAGATATCGCGAACCTCTGATTGGGCCTGATGACGTCATGTTAGTAATCTCCCAAAGTGGTGAGACTGCTGATACACTTGCGGCTGTAAGAGAAGCTAAAGCCCGTGGCGCTCTGGTTATTGGAATTTGCAATGTAGTTGGTTCTACTATTGCAAGAGAAACCGATGCCGGCGTCTATACTCATGCAGGACCAGAAATTGGTGTGGCATCTACAAAAGCATTTACAGCACAAGTTACCGTACTAACTATGATGGCCATCATGATTGGCCAGTTACGCAAAACGCTAAGCTTCGAAGATTCCAAAGAACTTATTACTGAACTTCACAAAATACCCGGAAAAGTTGCTCAGATATTAGAGCATTTGGATGATGTAGATGTAATTTCCCGTTTGTTTGCGTACGCTCAGAATTTTCTTTACCTCGGTAGAAGCTACAACTTCCCTGTAGCCTTAGAGGGCGCACTTAAACTGAAGGAAATATCATATATTCATGCTGAAGGGTATCCCGCAGCGGAAATGAAGCATGGCCCTATCGCTCTTATTGACGAACACATGCCGGTTGTTGTTATTGCCGTTACGGATCATACTAATGGTAAAATGATTAGCAATATTGAAGAAGTCAGAGCTCGTAAAGGCCGTATTATAGCAATCACAAATGAGAACAATCATGATGTGCGAAATCTCGCTGAGTTTAGTATAACCATCCCAGAAACGCACGATTGCTTATCTCCTCTGCTCACAGTAATCCCTCTGCAATTGTTATCATATCAAATTGCAGTTTACCGCAAATGTCACGTGGATCAACCTCGTAACCTGGCGAAAAGTGTTACTGTAGAATAATTTTCTACGTTATGTTTAAAAAGCCTGATGCGCTTCATAGTGTATCAGGCTTTTTTTATTTTTAGAGAATGCCATTTTTTATATCCGTTGAAAACTCAAGATAGCTACCTATGAAACAGATTAGAATTAAAAATATGGTTTGCCCCAGGTGTATTAGTGCAGTGAAATCAATATTAAATGAACTGGAAATACGATATGACTACATAGAATTAGGCCTTGTTCAGCTATCCGAGCCAATTGACCGTGAAACACTTCGAAATTTTGATTCCCGAATTAACGATATTGGTTTTGAGAGAATTCAGGGTTCTGAGCAAATGATAATTACTAATGTGAAACGATACTTACGGGAATATCTTGAATTGATTGAAAGTGATGCTGAGCTCCCATTAAGATCAGACTTTCTGTCCCGTAAATTATTAGCTAATTATAGTTATGTGAGCAATGTCTTTTCTAAGCATGAAAAGAAAACGATTGAACAATTTTGGATTGAATTAAAGTGCGAACGAATTAAGGAACTGTTGGAAAACGGAGATAAATCCATAACCGAAATAGCTTTTTTATTACGCTATAGCTCATCTCAATATCTCGCAAATCAATTTAAAAAACAGACCGGATTTACTCCAAGTCAGTGGAAAAAATCGAATCTGATCCGAAGTGGACGTTCATTTCATTAATTAGCTTATTAACCACTATTTAATGAATGATATAAAAATACATGTTGTTACATTAAACATATAAACAACTTATTTCTGAAATTGGTACATTGTAATCATTAACAACGTAATCATTCAAGAAAACTATTATAAATCTAAAACTTAAGGAGTTTTATGGCTTACACACTTCCAAAATTAGACTTTGCATATAATGCATTAGAACCGCATATCGATGCAAAAACAATGGAAATTCATCATACGAAGCATCACAATGGATATGTAACCAAGGCAAATGCCGCGCTAAGTGGTACTAAATTTGCCGATTCATCGGTTGAAGTTGTGCTTTCAAATGTTGACAAGTTGCCTGCTGACAAAAAACAGGGCATCATTAACAATGCGGGTGGACATGCAAACCATACACTTTTCTGGTCCATTTTATCCCCAAATGGCGGTGGAAAACCTTCTGGTGCTCTTGCTGAGGCAATCAATACTACATTTGGCGATTTTGATTCATTCAAGTCCAAATTTGAAGATGCGGCTGCAACTCGATTCGGCTCTGGCTGGGCGTGGTTAGTCGTCAAAAATGGAGCACTGGAAATAACATCCACACCAAATCAGGATAGCCCTATCATGAGTGGAAGCACACCTATTCTTGGATTGGATGTTTGGGAACATGCCTACTATCTGAATTACCAAAATCGCCGTCCTGATTATATTTCCGCTTTTTGGAACGTAGTTAACTGGGATAAGGTAAATGAGTTATATACATCTGCTAAATAAGCTTGTGCAATAACAACACTTGAAGCCACAATTTATAGTTGTGGCTTTTTTTTTGAATTAAATAATCTCAATAATGAAAGAATGTCATTAGCTATTTAAATGTGATGTTATCAGTAATCCAATCGCACTTGTATCCAGTTTTGATATGAGTAGTTTAACAGTCCATACAATTGTGGGTTTGAGACTTGTAATTCACTTCGGGTTTGGTTCCTTCCTCCGCCGTATTGGTCGTACCCTCCCTGACTTGATTCAACATTTTCATACGTTGGACGCTCACCTGTGATTTCTTCGTAATCGGGTGCAATAATCTCAAAGCCCAAATTAAAAGCTTTTTTACCCTCATCATCTACACTAAAATCCCATGAGCGGGTTGAGCGAATAGGTATTTTCAATTCAATTAACATTCTTCGGCTTTCATATTGCATATCCACTTCTATACCGTTGGCGTTCAATTGCGGCATCCCTACAGATATAGGGCGCAAAGGATCATTACGGTTCGACCGACTGATAATTTGAATCCTATCTGGCATAGATTTTTCCATTGACTCAATGAGTCCACGGTTTTCAGGCTGATTCCTCCATCCCGGATTCTCTAAATATGACTTTCGCGCACCTGGGTATTCAGCTATACTTTCAACAATACCTACGGGGTAAACCAAGCCAAACGAGCGCTTGAGCCCATCTTTCTGGTCTAAATAAATCCGGAATCCGAAATCACGAGCCATTGTCTGTGTTCGATTATTTTTAAATGTGATGGCGAGATATACAAATTGATTGTCATTCGCAACGGCCACATCAAATTCTTCAGTGAAAGATTTACTGACTGATTGCATCGGCCAATCACCCAAATTTGCATTTATCTCCATTGGATTTTCTGTGTTCAAACTTTTCACTGCTCTGGTTCCGGCACATGATATCAATATGTTACCAGCCAATAGCATTAAACAAATCTGAATGAATGCTGTCTTATAATAATTATTCATACTTTTGATTTTATCGATTTAATTTCCACCTGATAACAGGTCATTTAAACTACTGATTATGGTTCAATTTCTCCCTTATTCAGCTTATATTTGAACATTCATTTCAAAAACCTGTTTAGCCTGTTTATGAAATATGATCCGGCACTAAAATAGGGTTAGTTTTGTTATTATAACAATGATATAGAATCATTTAAATGATTCGTTAACGCTTTGAACAGAATTTATTATTCACAAAAAATTAATTGATATGCAATTTGGATTTGGCATAGGACCCGATACTTCATGGATGAGAACTGAACTTACCGAATTAGGAGTTACTGAAGTTACAACTCCTGAAGAGGTAGATCAGATGATGGAAAAAAGCAAAACCGGAACAACGCTACTTGTTATAAATTCCGTTTGTGGATGTGCGGCAGGAAATGCACGTCCGGCTGTAAAATTAGCTCTCGGCAACGAAAAAAAACCGGTTAATCTTTATACGGTATTTGCGGGACAGGATAAAGAAGCAACCGCACGCGCACGCGAATACTTTTCTGATTATCCACCTTCATCACCTTCGTTCGCTTTTTTTAAAGATGGTGAAATAAAAGCCATGATTCCACGACATCGTGTTGAAGGCCGTTCGGCACAGGATGTAGCCGATGATTTAACAATGGTGTTTAACGCTTTTTGCTAAACCTTAAAAAAAGCCACTTAAAAGTGGCTTTTTTTATTCAAGTCCCAACAGAAACAACAGTGGAATATCTACACGATCCTGCCAGGCAGCCTCATTATGATCAGCACCATCAAATTTGAAGCTTACAAAATCTTCTCCTTCTCGGTATCCTTTTTGCACAAGTAATTCATTCATTTTCAATTGATACGGTTCGTAGGATTCATCCAGTCCGGCAGTTCCATAATCGAAATATAGTTTATGGTTCCCCGATTCTGGCAGGTTCTTCCCAAACCAATCCACAACTATACCTTCTCCAATAGGCCAGTGAGTGGATACACAACCTGCAGCTCCAAAAATGCCCGGGTATTCTGCAATCGCATAGCCCGAAATCAACCCTCCCATACTCGAACCCATAATCATGGTATTTGGCTGATCAGGCAAAGTCCGGTACGTTTCATCAATATAAGGTTTAAGTTCAGACGTAAGGAACTTCAAATAGTCATCGGCGTGCAATTGATGTTGAGAGCGTTCCTCAAATTCCTCTACTCGTCCGGATTCCCGAACAGGCTTTGCCGGCATATATTCGCCCAAACGACGGTCAGTATTCCAAATACCCACTACAATGGCTTCACGAGCTTTCCCTTCTTCTATAAGCTTCGTAAGCACGCCATCCACATTCCAGTCAATTTTAGTATAGGCTGTGGCAGGATTAAACACATTTTGTCCATCGTGCATATATAAAACCGGATATCTTTGCTCATTGTTTTCTCTATATGATGGAGGCAGCCAGACTTCCACATTTCGTGGTTTTACATAGTCAGACTCAAAATCTGTATAGTACACGATTTCACCCGTGACGTCATCAGCCACTACTTCAGGTTCTTGTTGATCTTTTTCAACTTGTGAACAAGCTCCCATAATCATAGCTGAAATAATACAGCAATAAATTAATTTCATTTTCATTCAAAATCCTTTTTCAAAAAAAATGAAAGCCATACCGATTCGAGATGGCTTAAAGTAGAATCAAATAAATATTAACGCCGACGGTCAAATTTCAGGCGTTCATTGAACCAATCTTCTGACATTCCTTCACTGGCATCAGCAATTGTAGTTTCCTGTAACCATTTCTGGATATCTTCTCTCATACCAGCCCATTGTTCATGAAAAGGACATGGTTCAATATGACCGCAACCGGGAATTCCCAGAAAACATTTATCAAAAAAATCAGTTCCGTCAATGGCTGAAACAATATCAATTAATTTTATATCAGAAGGCTTTTTCAGCAAATATACACCACCATTTAAGCCTCTCCTCGTGTCTAAAATCCCATGAGGAACAAGACGTGCAAGTGTTTGAGATAAGTAAGCTGCCGGACAGTTTAGCGGCCGCGCCAAATCTCCAGCCGACATCGCTTTACCTTCCTCTTCCCGAGCCAAAGCGATTATTGCGGAGATGGTATATTGTGCACCCTGAGATAGAAGTTGCATAGCTTATTAATTGTTTTTATTAGTATTACGATTTATTTTCTAAATCTTAGTCTTAACTGCTTATCCATAGAACTTTTATGTCCTGTAGTACGAAACCCATAGCATTGGGCTATTTATTAAAATACAATTAATACCAATAAAATTAAAATACTGAGATTATATTTATAAATGGGGATAAGTGAAACCAAAGGCACTGCCGGTAATTAATGTTTAAGGATTGTCATTTTTATACTTTTCAAATAAATCTCAATTCAAAATAAATCTACATTACAGCATGCAATAACTTTGGATGTATCATCCATCGGAGAATCCCTGATCCACCTTCAATCCATTTCCATTCCAGAACCGGAATTTGAATGGAGATTAACGCGCCTGTGGGCACTTCCAGTAAACCGAATGTTTCTGAGCCTGCAATTAAATACTCAACTACATCATGTATAGATGGGTTATGACCGACAATTAACGCGCTGTTTACAGGTTCGGGCAGTGTACGTATCACATTCATATAGGCTTTTGCTCCACTTTCATAGAGGTCATCGCGCCATATTATTTCCTTACTTTTTGGAATATATTGCATAAGTGGTTTAAGGGTCTCTTTTGTGCGGACAGCCGGCGACGATACTATCAGCGAGTCTTCGATTGGAATTGTCTTTTGAATAAATGAAGCAAGAATTGGCGCATCTTTTTTCCCTCTCGCATTCAATTTCCTATCAAAATCGCGCTGACCTTCTTCAGACCAATCAGATTTGGCGTGTCGTAATAAATAAATTGTTTTCATAGTTCTTATCTCCTGTCAAAATAATTGATTTCAGATTCCTTTTCTGAGTGACGAAGTATGCACTGGAGCATCCCAGTATTTCAGAATTTCATCATCAACTTTGAGAAGTGTGATGGAGCATCCTTGCATTTCAAGAGAAGTTATATATGGGCCGATAAGATTTCTGACAATTTTTATCCCTTTATCCTCCAATACTTCTGCCATTTTCCTATACACACAGTAAAGTTCAGAAACGGGCGTTCCTCCCATACTGTTTACAAATGCAATAACTTGATCTCCCTTTTTAAAGGATTCATTTTCCATATTCACATGCACCCATTCTTCCTTTTCAAAACTCCATTCTTTCAATTCGCGAGAATAAGTGGGGTCATCAATAATAGAAGTTGTCATCATTTCAGTAATTTCATCGACTGTTTTAATTTTTTCACGATCAATACCGGGTTCGCCATGAATACCAATACCTAACTCCATTTCATCATTACCGATGTCAAAACTTGGTTTACCGTTTGCGGGGGAAATACAAGATGTTAAAGCCATGCCCATGCTGCGTCCGTTTTGGTTGACTTTCCGACAAAGACGCGAAAGCTCTTTCAGATCATATCCGTCCTCAGCAGCTCCACCACAAATTTTTTCAATAAGTACAGTCGTACCTACACCTCTGCGACCGGCAGTGTAAAAACTATCTTTTACAGCTATATCATCATCAACTATTAAGTTTTGCACTTGAATTCCTTCAGACATCATCATTTCGGCGGCCATCTCAAAGTTCATAATATCGCCGGTGTAATTCTTCACAATATTAAGAACACCTGCGCCACTATGCACTGCTTTTGCAGCTTCGAACATTTGATCGGGAGATGGTGATGTAAATACTTCTCCTGGACAGGCTGCATCGAGCATTCCTTTTCCTACAAACCCAACATGCATGGGTTCATGGCCGCTACCGCCACCTGAAATTAATGCTACTTTCCCTTCAGTAATTGGAGTTTTGCGGGTAATGAAATGGGGATCAAAATGGACATTAATTAAATCAGCATGTGCCAATTGTTGGCCTTCTAATTGTTGGCGAATGAAATCGTCAGGGTGATTGATGAGTTTTTTCATAGCATTATATTTGTAGAACAGGCTGTATATTTGGATTTAAAAAAGAAACGGGTTCCCACAATTAAGCGGAAACCCGTTCAAGATAGATAGAATACGAGTAAGAATTAAAAATTCAACTGCATTCCAAGAACAAAAGCATTATAATTGGCTTGCGCATCGGATTCAAAGTTTTGAAATTCAGCTAACATTGTCAAGTTATTTGTCACATTGTATCTGAGGAAACCCATTATCAGGGTATTAGTAATATCGGGAGAACTTCCAACAGCGGTTGATTTTGCATCTTGCGTGCCTTCTCCAAAACTACCACCTAATGTAAAGTTGCCTGAAGTATAGGTTGCCTCTCCATAATACTGAGCAGCTTCTACATCGGCCTGATCCAAGCCGGTTCCATTCAAATTTAATCCGATTAATCCATCAGCTCCAACTCCATTTGTGAGTGTATAGGCGCCTTTTAAACCAAAACCTGAAGCTTGAAGATGAAGACCAACATCAAACCCTGTGATATTGTAATCAAAGCTTGCATCAATTACAGAAACATTTTGATACATCCCTCCTGTCCACAATTGAAGCGAACCGCTTTCGAAACCAATCACATAATCAGCCTGAGCTTCAAGTCTTGGTGCTGCCGTTTCAATTTCATTCGACAATCCGTCCGGTTTTTCCGGATTAATCAAACCTAATTTAAGCGTAAAACCACCGAGATCAGGTGTTGTGTAAGTAATATGAGGGTTAAAATTTGCATAAACATATCCTGAACCAATACGTCCCAGAGTAGCGCTATCTTGTTCCGGACCGAGAAACCTTCCTACACCCATTCCGCTTCCAGCATCTCCAATAGCCAGACTGTTGAACACTCCAAATCCCTTACCTACATTAAATGTTCCGAAAGAACCGCTTATGGCAATTTCCGCTATACGACTTTCAAACAATCCTGAGTTTTGAACACTTGGTCCTTGCAAATGATTATTAATCTGAAAATGACCCGAAACAATTATTCCATTATATTCCGGCGCAACTACATTAAAATTAATACTAGCGGGGTTGAAACCGGTTGAAATCCGCGAAGCGAACTGATCGCTTCCATCTGAGCTATAGCTATCATGGTTCGAGAGTATAAGAAAAACGGGAAGATGACCGCTTACTGAAAACTCCCAGTCAGAATCAGAAGTGAATTGAACCTGAGCTGATGAAGTCGATATTCCTATACTAAATATTAAACATAAAGTTATTAATATTGATAGAGTTAATACTTTTATTGATGCGATTGAGTTTAATTTTTTTTCCATTTGTACATTCTCCAATAAATTTTCAATATAAGCCGGGTGTCGATTATAAATCACCCGGCTTTAATGTGTGTGTGATATTTTTTAAAGTAACCCGTATAAAAGTGCCGCCAATAACCCACCAACAATAGGACCAATTACCGGAACCCAAGAGTAGCCCCAATCATTACTTCCTTTGTTTGGAATTGGAAGTATGGCATGAGCAATACGCGGACCGAGGTCACGAGCCGGATTAATGGCATAGCCGGTTGGCCCACCGAGAGATAAACCAATTGCAAGAACTAATAGTCCGACTGGCAAAGCTGCTAATGAGCCAAGGCCAAAACCAACTTCCTGACCCCCAATGGAAATGGCTTCAAGTAATTCCCCGTCTGCTCCAATAAATCCTGGAGAAACGAGATAAAACACTCCGAAGACCAGCATAAATGTACCTATGGTCTCAGTCATGAAATTCGATGGAATATTGCGTATTGCTGGCCCTGTTGAATGAACTGCTAATTTGGCAGGTCCGTCTTCTGTTGTAGCAAAATGATCTTTATAAGCAAGCCATACCAATACAGCGCCTATGAAAGCTCCTATCATTTGTGCTCCTATATACGGGCCAACCATAGCCCAATCAAACATCCCAGCGGCTGCTAAACCTACTGTTACAGCTGGATTAATGTGTGCGCCGCTAAACTGCCCTACTACATAAACAGCAGTAAAAACGGCCATTCCCCAGCCCATTGTTATTACAATCCATCCACTGTTATTACCTTTGGTTTCATTTAGTACCACGTTGGCAACAACTCCATTCCCAAGAAGAATCAGGATGGCTGTACCGATTATTTCCCCTACAAAAGGACTCATGTTCTATCTCCTACAGATTTTATTTGTGTTTTATTTGTTGTTTCTGGACATGTTTTATCATGAAAGAGTGTAGCGTTTGGCCAATTCTGTATATTCCTTGACCTGGGCTTTTTCCCATGCTTTATCGTATCCATGTTCTTTCGCGAGTAATCTCGCAACTTCCGGTGCCATTTCTATACTGGCTTTTGCATCTAACAAAAGTGCGCGGGTTCGCCGAGAGAGCACATCTTCAACCGTCATGGCCATTTCTCTTCTGGCTCCCCAAACAACTTCCGCTTTTAGATAAGGCAAGTTTTTGTGCAATGGCTTTTCGAGTTCCGGATCTTCCTTAAAGAGTTTCCTGACACCAGGCTCATCAGAGCCGTAGTAATGAAGCTGATTGGTTTTATCAATATTTTTCAACCACCCATGAATGCGCATATTTTCAGTTATGCAATCACGAACTTCCAAGCCCGCAACTGTAGCAGCATGATCTATGGTATCCTGACCCATTTTACGGTATGTCGTCCATTTTCCACCAGCTATAGTCACCAATCCCGATTCAGATACAATAAGTGTATGATCGCGGGATAGTGCCGCGGTATTTTCGCTATCACCGGCTTTAACCAATGGCCGCAAACCGGCAAATACACTTTTAACATCACTGATTACAGGGTCTTTTGTTAAATATCGTGCGGCATGAGTCATTACGAAATCAACCTCTTCATCAAATGCTTTTGGTTCAAAAGAAGGTTTATCTACGGGTGAGTCTGTTGTACCCACAATTACTTTATCATGCCAGGGAACTGCGAATAACACACGTCCATCATCGGTATGAGGTACCATAATCGCTGATTCACCAGGTAAGAATTCTTTATCTAATACAATATGGATTCCTTGACTTGGCGCAATAATAGGCTTGCTGTCGGGTTTGTCCATTTTCAGAATACTATCTGTAAACACACCTGTGGCATTTATAACCACGCGCCCCGTAAACTCATACTCTTCATTACTTATAGAATCGGTAACTTTTACACCTTGTGTAAGATTGTTGGCCTTAATCAACCCATTTACATCCATATAATTTAGCGTAAAACCGCCTAAATCATTGGCTGTCTGAGCCAGATTTACCGCAAGCCGTGAATCATCAAACTGACCATCATAGTAAATGACACCACCACGCAAACCCTCTGGCTCTAATGTCGGTATGTGTTTAACAGTCTCTTCCTTTGATAAAATTTTGGAAGGACCCAAACCCAATTTACCGGCAAGCATATCATAAACTTTGAGCCCGACACCGTAAAACGGTCCACCCCACCATTCATAATTTGGAACTATAAATGCCTGGTTGCTACACAAATGAGGAGCATTTTTTATCATCAGTCCACGTTCTCTCAGTGCTTCCAATACGAGAGAAACATTTCCTTGCTGCAAGTAACGTACACCGCCATGTACCAATTTAGTAGATCGGCTGGATGTGCCTTTTGCAAAATCATATTTCTCAAGCAAAAGCGTTTTGTATCCTCTGGATGAAGATTCTACCGCGGCACCAAGCCCCGTTGCTCCTCCACCTATTATAATAACATCCCAGTAATCTACATCAAGTGCTTTTTGAATTAATTCATTTCTGTTCATAGTTATTTATTCCATCTTAGATTTTAAAAAATACAGCCTGAAATTACATTCAGGCTGTTTACTCTCATATTTTATTTAGCATCAGCCCAAACAACGGCTGATTTGATAGCGCGCTTCCATCCTTTGGTAAATTCCGCTACTTTTTCGCCGTCCATTTGCGGTGTAAATGTTTTTTCTATTTGCCACTGTTTGCTGATCTCTTCGAGATCTTTCCAGTACCCAACTGCCAAACCAGCAAGATAAGCGGCACCAAGAGCGGTTGTCTCCGTAACTTTAGGCCTTGCAACCGGAACTCCCATTAAATCGCTTTGGAACTGCATGAGCGAATTATTAACTACCGCGCCACCATCAACACGTAGCTCCTTAATGTCTATTCCTGAATCGGCATTCATAGCGCTTAGTACATCTAAGGTCTGATATGCTATAGAATCCACAGCTGCACGGGCAATATGAGCGGAGGTTGTTCCGCGGGTAATCCCAACCATTGTTCCACGTGCGTATTGATTCCAGTATGGAGCACCTAAACCTGCAAAAGCGGGTACCAGATACACTCCATCGCTGTCCGTTACTTCACCAGCCAATTTTTCGACGTCACTTGATTGCTTTATCACACCCAATCCATCTCGGAGCCACTGAACAACCGCACCGGCTATAAATACGGAGCCTTCGAGTGCGTAGGTAGTTTTTCCATTAATTTTCCAGGCAACCGTTGTGAGAAGGTTGTTCTTGGAAAGAATTGGTTTGTCACCAACATTAAGCAACATAAAGCATCCTGTACCATACGTATTTTTTACCATGCCTTCTTTTACGCACATTTGACCAAACAAAGCTGATTGCTGATCACCGGCTATACCAGCTATTGGCACTTTAGATGCAAAAATAGTTGTTTTGGTATGTCCATACACTTCGCTTGATTGCCTTACTTCTGGTAGCACACTTCGAGGCACATCGAAAATTTCAAGCAGTTCATCATCCCAATCCATCGTGTTGATGTTAAACAGCAATGTCCGGGAAGCATTCGTTACGTCTGTAATATGTAGTTCGCCTTGCGTTAAATTCCAGATTAGCCAGGAGTCTATAGTTCCGAAGGCTAACTTACCTTCCTCGGCTAATTTTCGGGCACCTTCAACATTATTCAAAATCCAACGGACTTTAGTACCTGAAAAATATGCATCTAACACCAAACCCGTTTTTTCTTGAATGCGTGAAGCAAGGCCTTTTTCTTTCAATTCGTCACAAAATTCTGATGTTCGCCTATCTTGCCAAACGATAGCATTGTAGATAGGTTTTCCGTTTGATTTATTCCAAACTACGGTTGTTTCCCTTTGATTGGTAATTCCGATGCCGGCAAGGTATTTACCATTAAAACCAGCTTTAGTCACGGCTTCAGCCGCTACACCTGCTTGTGTTGACCATATTTCATTAGCATCATGCTCAACCCATCCGGCTTTTGGATATATTTGACGAAATTCTTTTTGGGCTGATGAAATGATAGATCCGGATTTATCGAAAAGAATAGCGCGTGAACTTGTTGTCCCCTGATCGAGTGCGAGAATATATTTTTCCATATTGTTACCTGATTATTGTGATGATTATTCAAAAAATACTTTCATAAAAGATGTGGCGCTTGCCCTGATAAGTGAGCTTTTAGCCTATTATTGAAAAGCCAACTTTGTACCATGAAGCGATATCAAAATGATTGTAAATAAGAAAATATTTATCAATGTCAAGTATATGACAACCCAGAGAAAAGGGCTTCCATAACTAAACTTTCATAATTTAATGAAAATTCAATTTAAATTGAAAGTTTATTTTCAAAAACAATTGTCACTTTTCTATACGTTAGTTAATTAGTTGATATTTTATCATTTAACCTATCACACATCTAACTTTTGAAATCGGTTTATGTCTTTACAAAGTCGGTTTAAAATTAGTAGCCTCCTTTCTGTTCTGATATTTAAAGCGAACATCATCTTAATTTAATTCAATGACGCTAAATTACAAATTAAATTTGGAAGCGCTTTTTAATGACATTTAATTGATTTGATGAGTTCACTGATTTTATCCAAAACATACAGCCCATACAGGTAAGTATCAGTAATAAAAATATGTTTGTAGTTTAAACAATACTTTTCATTTGCACTTGAACGAGTGTTTACTAAATTAGAAGCTAACAAATTGGGGCTCAATTTTTGATGTGCAACTTACTTAATCCTTATACATTATGTTTAAAATACCAAGTTTACTACTTCGACAGCTCTATACTTATGGGAGCTTAAAGAATACCGGTAGCGGGTTCAAGTTTTCTGTAAAAAACAGGCTTAGTGATGCCGTTGTTATAGGTGTTTTTGGGGTGAAGGTGAATGGAAATGAAATATCTTCAAGCCATATTACACTTGAACTACCCGATGGAGTAAAAGTATCACCGAAAGAAATAACTGAAAACCGTCCAATAAATTTGAATCTAAAAGATATTGTAACTTTTCATATTAAAGGTGAATCACTTGATCGCGGAAAACATGCACTGGCATTTGAATTTCTAACTAAAAAAATCGGGCAGCTTTCTGTTACAGTCGATGATTCTATTTCTGATGGCGAAAAACGCATTACAGTACCTGTTGATAAACAAAACGATTATTCTGCAGAGATCATAAAAAAACGGCAGGATTTTATTAATTCATACTCAGGAAAACAACTCGACCATGTTACCAAATACTCGTTTGATCCGGCTGTAACTCAGGGAAATATTGAAGCTTTTACTGGTGTTGCACAAATACCTATTGGATTTGCGGGTCCCATTAAAGTAAACGGCGAATATGCCAATGGCGAGTTTCTCGTTCCTCTTGCAACCACCGAAGGAACACTCGTGGCTTCGTATAACCGAGGCATTAAAGCAGTAAACTTATCGGGTGGTGTAACTTGTACCGTTTCGGTTGATTGCATGCAACGCGCACCGGTTTTTATTTTTGAAAATGCCCGCGAAGCTCGCGATTTCATAGTGTGGATAAATAAGAACATGGATAAAATAAGAGAGGAAGCGGAAACGACTTCAAGCGTGGCAAAACTGCTCTACATCGATCCGTATCTATCCAACAAATTTGCTTTCTTACGCTTCAATTATGAAACTGGAGATGCTGCCGGACAAAACATGGTTGGCAGGGCTACTTTTGCCGCATGCAGTTGGATTTTAGATCAATATCCACATATCAAACGCTTCTTTTTAGAATCCAATTTTGCGACTGATAAAAAAGCATCGCAGGTTAATGTGATGCGAACCAGAGGGAAAAGGGTCACCGCTGAGGCCGTTATTAAACGGGATGTTTTGGTTGAAGTCCTTCGTGTGGAGCCTGAAAGCCTGAATTACCACAACGGTGTAGCTATGGTCGGAGCGTTCATGAGCGGTGCCAATAATAATGGCGCGCACTCACCAAATGCTATTACTGCCATGTTTATAGCTACCGGGCAAGATGTGGCAAATGTTTCGGAATCTTCTGCCGGAATCATTTATTCAGAAATCACACCCGAAGGCGATTTATATATTTCCCTAACTATTCCTTCATTAATCATCGCTACATTTGGTGGCGGAACCGGTTTACCCACTCAACGTGAATGCCTGGAAGTTATGGATTGTTATGGACGAGACCGTGTGAAAAAACTGGCTGAAATCATTGCAGGGGTTGCCCTTGCAGGTGAGCTTTCTCTTGGTGCCGCAATCTCTTCCTTAGATTGGGTATCAAGTCATGAGAAATACGGCCGCAACAGATAAGTTCAGTTCTGTACAACGCACATTACCAATCAATTCATTTCTATCAATATTATTATGCCTCAAATTAACATGTTGAGATTAGCAGGAAAATGCTCTGTATTTGTCATCTTGTTGGTTTTGAGTGCATGCAAAATGCCTGAAGGCCCCTTAAGCCTTTCAGGCGATGTACCGGAAGCCGAAGGCTGGAAAATGGAAGTAGTTGTGGATAGCCTGGAACATCCCTGGTCGGTTGTTTGGATTACTGATAATGAAATATTAATAACTGAGCGACCCGGGCGTCTTCGCAGGGTATTTGCTGGTAAAATGATTACAGAACCTGTTTCAGGTGTTCCTGATGTTTTTGCAGATGGACAAGGCGGGCTTCTCGATGTATCACTGCATCCCAATTTTAATCAGAATCGGTATGTCTATATTACTTATGCATCCGGTGACAAGGAGCAAAACCGCACTACCATAGCGCGTGGTAATCTCATTGATCATACTCTTGTAAATGTTGAGGTTATCTTTCAGACAAATGTTTATAAAGAAGGGAATCAACATTTTGGTTCACGAATGGCTTGGCTGCCCGACTCAACCTTCCTGGTTTCAGTGGCCGATGGAGGAAATTACATTCGATTTAAAGACGGCGGATGGATTCGCGAGCAGGCGCAGAATACAACTAATCAACTTGGTTCGGTTGTAAATCTCACTGATGATGGAAATCCTGCCCCAAACGGTCCATTTGTTGAGCGGGAAAGATCATTACCTGAATTATGGAGCTATGGACACAGAAATATTCAAGGCCTGGCTTATGATTCGGCAACCGGTAGAATTTGGGCTAATGAGCATGGCTCGCGCGGAGGTGATGAGTTGAATCTGCTCGTGCCCGGAGGAAATTACGGCTGGCCAGTAGTAACCTACAGCCGCGAGTATCATTACCCTCGTATTTCAAAAATGACAACCCAGTCGGGCATGATTGATCCGATAGTTGTCTGGACACCGGCACAGGCACCAAGCGGACTTGTGGTGTATCATGGTGATAAGATTCCTTCCTGGAAAGGCAATATCTTTAGTGGCGGTTTACGTGGTCAACAGGTGAGGAGAATCACACTGGATGGCGAAATGGTTACCGGAGAAGAAAAACTCACTATTGGAAGCAGAGTTCGCGACGTCAGGCAGGGACCCGATGGTTATTTGTATATCCTTACTGATGAAAAAATCGGAAAACTAATCCGGATTTTACCAACAGAAGACGAGTAGCCAACTTTTAAATACCAAACTATCTATTCTAAAGGCAGGTTTTTATTTTGAGGTGCTGGGAATAATATGGTTGATTGTAATTACGAAACTAAGAAGTTGTCATCCCGCAAGACCTGTCCCGGTTTACCGTGGACGCATGTAACGCCTGTTATTATTAGGAAAGAGACTGAGCGTTATGCGGCTGAAAGTTCCGACTTATTCGGAGGATCTTCCAATATCGACATGAGAATGAGACAGAATCTGCGTTAGCGGCTTTTTATCAATGCTTTTTCCCCGCTAACGCGGATATAAACGGAAAGCCATTTCTGAGTTGGAAGTTCCTCCGAAGCGCTCGGAACTTTCAGCCGGATAAGCCTCACTCTTTTTCCCATTTTTATATTATCGGTGGGGCTCCACGGTGAACCGGGACAAGTTTTCCGGGATGACGCCCGAATTCCCAGCACCTCAAAATAAAATCCTGCCAACTACTCCAGAGAATTATTTCAATTTATGCAAATAAAACCGTATTTTGGGAATCTTTTGAAAAAAGCCCAAAAAGGGTTCAACGATTAATAGCATTCTTAACACAACGCAATGAAACGTACATTTCAACCAAGCCGTCGTAAGCGCGCAAATAAGCATGGTTTTCGTTCCAGAATGGAAACAGCAAACGGCCGTAAAGTATTAAAACGCCGTCGCGCGAAGGGCCGTCATCGCCTCACCGTAAGCGATGAGCGTCCGTCCAAATAATAACCAGAAGCGTCTGAAACTGCCCCGAAGCCGAATCCTTCGTGGAAGAGGTTCCTTTGATCAGGTTTTCGAACACTCCCAAAGGATTAAAGGACGGACGGTAGATGTCCGTTTTTTATTCAAAGATGATGCACCTGCAGGCATACTTGCAGGTTTTGTTTCAGCTAAACGAACGGGTAATGCCGTCAGCAGAAACAGGAATAAACGATTGATGCGGGAAGCATACAGAATTCATCAATCTATGCTACTTGAATCTGAGAAATTGAGGGAATCAGCGCTTCGCATCGTTTTTATAGCTCATAAAGGGAAGAAAACATTTGCGCAAGTCGAGCAGGATATCATGACACATTTAGATAGAATTCGTCTTTACGCCATAGATTCATATCGAGGGTAAGTCATGAAGCACGTGTTTATTTTTTTTATAAATGTATATAGAGCCGGAATTTCTCCCTACCTTGGGCCTAGTTGTCGGTATCATCCCACATGCAGTAAATATGCTATAGACGCTTTACAACAGCATGGGGTTTTCAGGGGTAGCTGGCTTTCCATCAAACGTATTCTAAGTTGTCATCCCTGGAGTGAAGGCGGATACGACCCGGTTCCCGGCATGGAACATGAACAACATAAATCTACACCAAAAAACAAATAAGTAGTTTTGGATCGTAATCAACTCATTGGCATTGTGCTCATCACGGTTGTGATGCTTGCATGGATGTATTACATGGCGCCTTCGCAAGAAGAACTCGAACGCCTGCAACAAGAACGGGCTATACAAGACAGCCTTAATGCATTAGGGCAAACAGAGGAGGTTATTCCGGAAGAACCCGAGTTCCGGGCATCCGAAGAAAAACCCGAATTTGGTGTATTTGATATTTCTGCCGCAACGGATACACTTATTACTGTTGTTGAAACTCCCCTATATCGCATACATTTTACCAACCTCGGTGCTGGGCCTGCTCAAATTGAATTACTAAAGCACAGACATTGGTCGGGTGGAAATGTAACACTGATTTCTGATACCACACGATCGGCATATAATTTGGGTTTTCTTTCAACTGAAAATTATAATGTAGATACAAACCGCCTTCTTTTTTCACAAAATTTAGATCGTGACGGTCCCATAATTCTTAGTGAAGATGATACCCAGACCATTTCATATACACTAGAATTGGCAGATGGACGTAATCTTACCTACGAATACACATTAAACGGTAATAATTATCAAATTGGGCTGAACGTTACGTTTAATGGGGTTCGTGAGCTTATTAGTGGTTCCTACTTTGAATTTGGCTGGCAACCACGCCTTCAGGTAACGGAAAAATCGCGGTTGCAGGAATCACAGTACTCTTCCGCTTATGTTTACACCGGAGGAGTATTGGAAGATGTACAACTTACCGCTGCGGGTCGTGGAGAAGAAAACTTTACCGGAAATATTGCGTGGGTAGCCACTAAAACCAAGTTCTTTACACAAATAATTAAACCGTTAGATGAAACGGATGGCGCTATTTTATCAGCTGAAGTTACCGGCGAAGAAGAAAATATAAGAACACATTATACGTCGGCGGTTCGCAAAGTGGTACCAACAGATGGCATCAGCCGCTTTGAATTATATATTGGTCCGTTAGATTATTATCAACTTCGCGATTTTGATGAACAAGCTTATAATATGGTTGATACCGGATTCAGATTTCTTCGCTGGTTTTCTGATCCTCTTGTCAAGTGGGTAATCCTGCCATTTTTTACTTTTTTCGGTGGAATTATTCCCAATATGGGGCTTGTAATTATCCTGTTTGGTTTTATTATCAAACTGGTACTGTATCCACTGACCAAAAAGAGTTTTGAAAGCATGGCGGCCATGCGAGAGCTTCAGCCGGAAATGAAAGTTCTTCAAGAAAAATACAAGGATAATCCTCAAGCGCAGCAACAAGCTACCATGAAGTTGTTCAAAAAGGCGAAAGTGAACCCTCTCGGTGGATGTTTACCAAACCTATTGCAAGCGCCCGTTTTGATTACTCTATGGCGTTACTTTCAGAACTCAATTGAAATTCGTCAGGAAAGTTTTTTATGGGCTGCCGACCTTGCGGCACCAGATCCGATTTTGAACCTGCCTTTCGCCATACCTTTTATGGGAGATTTTATCTCCGGGTTCGTACTCCTGATGGCCGGTAGTATGGTCATTCAAATGAGAATTAGTGGAGCCGGTGCAGCCGGCAACCCACAGATGAAGGTATTTCAATATATTATGCCGGTTGTACTGTTTATGTTCTTTAATCAGTTTGCTTCCGGTTTGAGTTTATATTATTTCGTTTATAATACATTATCCATCGGGCAGCAAATGCTTATTAACAAACAAATTGATCATGTTAAGATGATGGAATCTGTTGATAAGAAAAAAGCCCGCCAAATGGCACGTGAGTTGAAGCAAAGTGAAAAAGAAAAAAATAAAGGCACTACTACACGCAATAAATAGCTTCTCAAACGTTATAGGTTTTCAAGAAACCCCCTCATTAATTTTAAAAAAAGCCCTCTGATACAGGGCTTTTTTTATGTCTGTGAGTTTTTATTCCGACGATTTAATAAACCATAAGTCATTATTTAACAATATCTTACTAAATATTTATGCAACTACTGATTAAAATAAAATGAGGCACCAACAAGAAATAAATGTCCTAATCCCTGACCGCTAAATATATCCTCCGTACGATATTGTACATTTGTTTCGAATTTATATTTTTTACTTACAAACCAGCCAAGACCTACAGAAATTCTATTCTCTGCATCAGCTTCTGATTCATTAAATGCCGTCATTATTTCATTTTTAAGAATAATATAGTTCTCGCCGGGGTCTAAGCGTTCACCCTGCAAAGGAAAATCATAGCTGAGTCTATATCGAATTCTGTTCTGATAAGATGATGATCGAATCCGTTGTTCCAGCCTGAACCTGTGAGCTAACCGCCTGTCACCAATATAAGTGATATAGCCTATTTGTTGCAGAAAACGATGTTCATATCGATAACCACTTTCGAATGGATTACTCCATCTGTAATAGTATCCACCACCAATTTTTAACCGGGTCGATATGCTGTAATTCATCACGAATTGCGGCTCAAAGAATGATACGGCAGCACGATTATCGAACTCTTTAATTCTATTAAATATAGATAATTTAGTCGTATATCCAATGCGATCAGACGTTTTCCATGAATACGATACTTCCGGATTAAAAATCCAATCCACATTAGACTGAGCCTGTACATAAATTGGTGCTAAGCTAATGAGGATGAGTAGCAAGAGTTTTCTCATAATTGTTGATTTTTTACCAAATATTATCAATTGAGCGCCTCACATTTTTTCTTCTAATCAAAAGGTTTCCTGCATTATCATAAAGCATTTCAAATGACCCCAATTCATCTTTATTTTCACCATCCAGGACAATTTCGTAGCGAATTTCGTAATCTTCTTCATCTTTTTCTAAAATGTCATCAATAAAATCGGCATCATTCTTTTCATCTTCATCTTCATCTGCTGCGGTAAACTGTTTTTGAACCCGTGTGAATCGATACGAATTGAATTGACTCTTTAAGTTTTGGATAATAGCATTTCGCACGGTTTCTGGAATAGATTCAAAATCTATCAACATTTCCACATCTAAAACATCACCTTCTGTTGAAAATTCAATACTATAATCAGCTCCTTCCCATTTCAACTTTACCTCATAAGTAGTTAGCGCTCCATCTGTTTCCAGATAATATTTCACCCTTTTCAGATTCGGCCAAAACTCGTCAATCAATTTTGTGGCCTTAGCTGGCATCTCACTTTTTTTAATTGACCGCTCCACTTCGTTTTTTACGGTTTGCGCATAGCCCGTTATAAAACTGTTTAGTAATATCAATATCGTAAAAAAGAGTATTCTGCTTATTGTTTTCATATCTACATTACTATAATAATTAATGATTTAAGAATTCAATTTTTCCATGGACTATTGAAATTTGAGAAAATGCAAATATCGACAAAAAAATAATATTAATTTCTATCGGATAAGCAACATTTTCCTGGTTACTTGAGAGTTTCCGGCTCTCAATCTATATAAATATACACCACTTGCCAAACCGGTTGCATCAAAAGGAACCGTATGCCAACCCGCATCCAATGATCCGGAAAAAACCGTTCCTATACGCTGGCCAATGCTATTATATACCACCAATTCAACATCTGTTGTCTGATCAATTCCAAATTCAATATTGGTTGTAGGATTAAATGGATTCGGATAATTTTGGTTTAGTTGAGGTGTTGGAGGTGGCAATCTATCTGTAGTAATAAATTTTGACGGCTCTGACCAGCGTCCCTGCCCATTTGTATTGATACCTTGCATACGCCAGTAGTATTCTGTTTCGAGATTCAAGTCATTATTAAAATAAGAAGTACCGGTTACCGAGCCGCTATCGAGCACAATATCAGTCGAATCAAAGTCTGGAGATGTAGCCACCTGAACCCGATATTGTTCAGCCAAAGCGGCTTCATTCCACGTGAACCTGATGTTAATTTGCACATCTTCCTCATCCGGAGCGGGCGAAACCTTTTTTGGGATAGCCGGTGGTGAATTGGTACTCAAAGCTTTGTAGGCATTCAGACGTCCCGTGCCCATCAATCCTGCAAATTGCGGATTAAGGGTATCTATATCATCAACAGCGGCAAGTAAACGCTCGACCAGTTCCTCAGCCGTAATATTTACGAAATGTGATGCCATTAGCGCGGCAACACCCGTTACATGTGGAGCGGCCATTGACGTACCCTGCCTGAAAGAAACTACCCCACGACTTGGAATATCAGTACTCAGAACACCGCCTGATTCTACGGCAGAAGTCTCTCCACCCGGCGCAGTAATATCAATATGTTCTCCAAAATTTGAGTATGTTGCTTTTAAATCCTGATTGTTAGTAGCGGCAACATTAATCACTTTTTCATAGGCACCCGGAAAATACAATTCATTGCTGTTTGAGTTTCCCGATGCAAATATTACCACTCCACCTGCAACGGGACCGGTAACATCACCAAATTCATCATATCCGGCATATTCTATAAAATAATCTATGGCATCCCTCACCGCATTTGGAAATACATTCGCAGATCCATAACCCCAGCTATTATTCGAAATTACAGCTCCATTATCAGCTCCATATATGAACGCATTCATAGTTGCAGTGGCACCGGCACCACCTGCATTGTCAAATAAACGGGCAATCATTAATCGGACTCCATTGCCCGATCCATCTCCACCGGCTACACCCGCAATACCAATTCCATTGTTGGTTTTACCAGCTATTGTGCCAGATACATGAGTTCCATGTCCATTTTCATCATTAATATTGTTATTTCCCGATTTGAAGTTCCATCCATTTATATCGAATGTATAGCTTGGCTGTGGATTAACCCATAACATGCCCGATATATCGTTGTTAGTTGTCATAACGCCGGAATCTAAAACCTGAACTATTACTTCGGGAAGGCCTGTGGTGATTTCCCAAGCCGGAAACAGTTCAATATCCGCCCCCTCGGTTCCGCTATTTTCTCCGGTATTCCTGTAATGCCACTGATCATTAATTCGGGCATCATTCGGGAAAACACTCTCATCATCATCGTCCTGCTTATTAAAAAGAATAGCTTGGTAATCAGGTTCGGCGACTTCAACCAGACCACTTTTTGCGAACGCGTTTATCACGCTCCATTCATTCCCATTATTTTGAACATGTAAAACAAACCATCGGTCTAATCCTGCTATGTGGTGCCGTTGCAAAAATCGCTCATTCACCCATAACATCGGTTCCATTTTCGTTATTTGATGAGTTTTATTTAAAGCCTCAAGAGTCGGTGACGTGGTTTTCCATGTATCATCATCTCCTGATTTTTGGATAGATGCAAAAGTTTCAGGCGTAAATTTAACGTGTATATGCCCCGGGATATATGCAGCATCCTGATTCAGGTTTTGTGCAAATACATCTGAGGGCATTAAATGTACAGCAACGATTAGGATAATAAATATGTAAATGTTCGGAAGTTTAACCATGTATGAAGTCATTTTTTGTGGAGGCTTAAGCCCAATATAATAGAAATATTTCTAAATGTAATTGAATTCAATGCGATTGCATAAAGCGATAGATAAAATATTTAAAGCACTTTTCAATACTTTTGTTCTCTTTATCCGATGAAAGACACTATTTTAGCCGACATGAAAATAACACTTGATAAGGACAAAAGATTTTCAGTATTTCCCTGAATTCCAATTTAACTAACGACACGATTAACTCTTTACCAATTAATTAAATGAGTTCTGACAAGTTTGAACAACCCAAAAAGGGAATCCTTCAGCGATTTCTTGACGCTATAGAAATCGCGGGTAATAAATTACCTGATCCGGCACTGCTCTTTTTTATATTAATGATAATAGTATGGGTTTTTTCCGCTATCCTCTCACCAATTGATTTTGGTGAGACCGATCCCAGAACCGGAGAAACACTCTCGGTGATTAATCAACTTACAGGTCCTAATTTAGCTGAATTTTTGGCTTCTATGGTATCTGTTTTTATGGGATTTGCACCTCTTGGAATTGTTTTAGTTGCCATGTTGGGTGTAGGCGTAGCAGAGCATTCCGGTTTCATAAATGTTGCGCTGAAAAAAATGCTTGGAGTCACTCCCAAGGCATTGCTAACACCTATGCTTATTCTCGTCGCTATTGTTAGCCATACTGCCGCTGATGCCGGTTATGTACTGGTTATTCCTCTTGGTGGGGTGATTTTTTATGCCGCCGGACGACACCCACTGGCTGGTATTGCAGCCGCATTTGCTGGTGTAAGTGGTGGATTCAGCGCTAACTTTATTCCATCTGGTATTGACCCGCTTCTTATGGGTTTCACACTTTCAGCCGCTCAAATTGCTGATCCTGAAATTCAATTAAATCCTCTGAACAACTGGTTCTTCACCTCATTATCTTCTATTCTCATTGTTAGTGTGGGTTGGTATGTCACAGATAAGATTGTGGAACCTCGCCTGAATGGTATTAAGGTAGATGGCGATGAAGATGAACTCCCCAAAATGGAAACCATTTCAGATAAAGAAAATAAAGCCTTTTGGTTTTCAGTACTGGCAATGGTTGCCGGAATTGTTGGGCTTGTCTTTTGGGCGTTTCCCGAATCATCTGCTTTGCGTGGACCCGATCTGGTTTCCGGAGAAATGACACTGGTTTCTTTTTCAGCTCCCTTGATGCGCTCTATTGTACCACTCATTTTCATATTATTTCTGATTCCCGGAGCGGTGTATGGGTATGCTTCCGGCACATTTTCTAACTCAAAGGATTTAGTGAATACCATGACAAAAGCAATGGAAAGTATGGCATACTATGTGGTAATGGCTTTTTTCTGCGCTTTGTTTATTGATGCGTTTGGAAAATCAAACATAGGAATATTAATTGCACTGAAAGGTGCAAACTTCTTGCAAAGTATAGATTTACCATCTCAGTTGACTATTGTTGGCATTATATTCCTAACCGCTTTTGTGAACTTACTTGTAGGGTCGGCATCTGCAAAATGGGCTTTGATTGCTCCAATTTTTGTCCCTATGCTGATGTTTGAAGGCATCTCACCCGACCTCACACAAGCCGCATACCGTGTGGGAGATTCGGTATCAAACATCATTACACCATTACTTCCATATTTCCCGCTCGTTGTTGTATTCTGTCAGCGGTATGTTAAAAACACTGGGATTGGAACACTGGTATCTATGATGTTACCGTTTTTCTTCACGTTTGTTATTGCATGGACTATCTTCCTGCTTTTATACTGGGCATTAGGTATTCCACTGGGGCTTCAAGCAAGTTATGTGTATCCTGTCATTTCACCTTGACGCACATTTTTTACTGATATTTCCCTGTACAAATCCCGCCAACACACCAAAGGCGGGATTTTTTTTAGGCACCGATTTTAGCTCAATCATGATTCAAAAAGCAGAACCCATACTTTCCGGATGCACTGTATTGGAATTAGCCGGCGTTTTGGCTGGTCCCTCTGTCGGGATGTTTCTTGCTGAGTTGGGTGCACGCATCATAAAAATTGAAAATCCCGCTACTGATGGAGATGTAACCCGTTCATGGAAACTACCCACTGAACCCAAACAGGACAAACAAAGCAGTTATTTTAACTCCATAAATTGGGGGAAGGAGTCACTGTTTCTTGATTTAAAATCATCAAGTGGACGAAATACACTTTTCAATTTGATTGAGGATTGCGATATCATCTTGACCAGTTATAAACCCGGTGATGCTGGAAAACTGGGTTTAACTTACGAAGATTGTAAGCAATGGAAGCCCGATATCATTTACGCTTCCATTACAGGATATGGTGAAGATGATCACAGAACAGCCTATGATGCACTCATACAGGCCGAATCGGGTTTCATGCACCTGAACCGGGAACCTGATGGTCAACCATTGAAAATGCCTGTAGCTATGATGGATATTCTAACCGCTCACCACCTTAAAGAGCTTATTCTTATCGCATGGATTCAGCGACTTAAATCAGGTGAGGGTGCATTAGTAGAGACATCTCTTTTTGAAGCAGCCGTTAGTTCTTTAACGAATCAGGCCGGAGCCTGGCTGTATGCCGGAACAGACCCTGAACCAATGGGAAGTGAGCATCCGCATATTTATCCGTATGGATGTAGTTTTAATACGGCTGACGGTCGATCTATTATCCTTGCCGTTGGAAATGATACTCAATTCAATCACCTTTGTGATATACTTGATATTTCTCATCTGTCTTTTGATAATCGCTTTGCTACAAATCAATCCCGCTCTGTGAACCGTGATGAATTAAGAAGTCATCTTGAAGACGCTTTTTCAAAACAACACCGTGCAAGTATTTTAATTAAAAAACTTCATGCAAAGCGTGTTCCCGCCGGTGTTATCAGAACGGTTAAGGAAGCGATAGAAAGCTATCAAAACCGATTCCCCATTCATCAGGATGAGCATGATACATCAAAGATTGGTATTCCTAACCTTGCAGGTTCCATCAATAGTCAGCGTGCGAGTAAAAAACTTTCCGGTGTGATTGTGCATGATAATAATTCATGAGCTCAAAGCCTTTTTTTTGGAAAAACGATTAATTCACGAATAAGCAATTATATTTCCGGCATTATTACTCAGAGTAAGAAACTACAAGTAAGGAACTGATGGGGAATATTCGGTATCTTTTGGGTTTCAATAAAAACCACCAACCCGAATAGTTTATATCCAATAAATACAATTACATGAGATCCAAAACGAATCATAAAATTATTTTCCTTATTCAATGTCCCGATCAAAAAGGCCTGGTTTCATCTATCAGTACCTTTTTCTACAAACGGGGTTTTAATATCCTGCAATGTCAACAGTATTCTGATTTACTGAATGGCCGTTATTACATGCGGCTTGAGCTCTCCTTCTCTGATCTGAAAACATCCAGAAAAGAATTAGAAAGCGACTTTTCCGATTTTGGAAAACCATTTGGTTTGCAATGGTCTGTCGATTACACGGATGAAGTGCAGCGGATGGCTATTCTCGTTTCCCGGACTTCGCACTGTTTATACGATTTGCTGTTACGCTGGAAAGAAGCTGAATACCATTGTGATATCCCTTTAATCATCAGCAACCATCCTGATCTTGAATCAGTAGCAAATCAATTTAAAATTCCATATCACTGCCTGCCAATTACGGCTGAAAACAAGTTGGAGCAAGAGCAAAAAGTACGCACATTATTATCAACGCATCATATCAACTTGGTAGTTTTGGCGAGGTACATGCAGATATTGAGTTCTGATTTTGTGAATGCGATGGAAGGTAAAATCATCAACATTCATCATGCATTTTTACCGGCATTTCAGGGTGGGAACACTTATCAGCGGGCGTATGAACGTGGAGTAAAAATGATTGGTGCCACTGCGCATTACGCTACAGAAGATTTAGATGAGGGGCCAATTATTGAACAGGATGTAGAGCGGGTGAAGCATGAACATACTCCATCAGAACTGAAACAAATTGGACGTGATATTGAACGGGTTGTTTTAGCACGAGCCGTGAAAGCGCATTTGGAGCGGAAAATCATAGTTAGCGGACGACGTACCATCATCTTTCATTAACACGATTATTACCATAATTGAAAAATGCTGAAATTTATGTATACAAAGGTTCGGCGAATGTTTCAATTTCTTCCTTTTCGTTAAGAATCGGAAAACTGCATTCGAACCGAGCGCCTTTTCCAATCTTATCGACTAATTCCACTTTTCCACCAAGTTTTTGGCAGAGAATTGATACATTATAAAGGCCAATTCCTGACGAGCTCTCTCCTGCCGTTGGCCTGGCCGAAAGCTGACTAAACATCTTAAATAATTTGTTTCGTTCTGACGGCTTTATTCCAGGTCCTTCATCATCAACTACAATTTTCCATTCACTGCTTGATTTCAAAATTGACACATACACAGAGCTTCCGGGTTCAGAAAATTTGATGGCATTAGAAACCAGGTTATCCAGAATTCTTCCAACATAATCCTGATGAGTCAGAACATTAAATGATTCTATTTTTTTTATCAGTTTGATATCTTTTCTTTCAGCCTGCAAACTTAAATTCGAGAAAATATTGTTGGTCAGTTGTTCTGTGTTATTGATTTCAAGATCATTTCTAATGTCTTTCTTTTCGATACGTTTAATATCCAACAAATTATCAATCAGAGAGCTCATTTTTGAGGTACTCATGTCAATGAGATCAATGTAGCCGAATGTTTCCTTGTCCAAATCATTCATTTTCATCAAATCAAGCACGCCCATTATAGACGACAAAGGGTTTTTCAAATCATGAACAATGACGCCAATAAGGGCGTTTCTATCGTTATTTAACTTTTCTAACTGTGCATTTTGCCTGCTGATATCATCTTTTTGATCTTCCAGTTCGGCAAGTAAAAATCGAAGACGTCTCGACCCTTTATACCCGAAATATAAAAACACAAGGGTTACAAAAACGCCAATTCCCAAAATCAACAATAATTGCTGCTGATTTTTATTCAGGGCTTTTTGTATTTCCAAATTCTCCTGGAGTAACTGATTCTCTGATTCTTTTTGCTCAACATTATACTTTACAATAAGTTCTGATAATTCCGTGCTTCTCTTGGATTCAGTTAACTCAGCATTAATTTCATGGTATTCTTGAAAATAATTAAGCGCTTGGAAAAATTCATTTTGTTTTTCATAATAATTACTCAACAACAAAGCCATTTCAGATATTATTGATTTTATATCTAATCGCTTAGCCAAATCATACGCCTCAGAAGTATAAGGATATGCACTTTGGTAATCGTCTTCCGCTGCATAAGCTTTTGCCAGCGCATTACTATGATACATTATGCCAAATGGAAAATTCATTTCCCGACTCATGCGCAATCCTTCATTCGCAATATCCTTAGCACTTACTAAGTCTCCGGTATCAATATAAACATTGCTTAGGTTAAACATGTTTTGAATGGCGGCATGAGTCATCTCATGAGTTCGATTAAACCTTAATGCGCTGTGCAAGGTATCAATCGAAGCTTCATACAATTCAGCGTTCTTGAGTGCCATACCCATATTATTCAATACCATAGATATATTATAGATATTGTTTATTTCAATATTTATGTCATAAGAACGCTTGAAATAGTCTAAGGCCAATTCGGTTTCACCTTTATCGACGTAAATGAGCCCAATCGAGTTGTAAATAACCGCCAGGTTTCTCAATGATTCCGTTTCTTTATAATACTCTGCAAGTTCAAGGTGATCACTCAAGGCTTCATGATAACGATCTAAGTCAACAAGAAACATGGCTCTTGTACTCAAAAGTAATGCTCTAATTTCCGGAATATCCTCATCAGCGAGCATTATTATTGCATTATCTATTATGGCTAATCCCTTGTTAACCTCACCGGTGGCTCTGAAAACTTCAGCGTACCATTTCCGGCTGAATAATTGTGAACGCAATACTCCACTTTCATCAGCCAGTTCTATGGATCGTTTTCCAATACTATCTGCTTTAGTCAATTCCCTTCTTAGAATGTATGAAAAGGTTTGATGAGCATAGACATTTGCCATTATGTCTTTTCGGTCTTTTTCAAGTGCTTCTTCAGCGATCTTGCCTACAAATAGATCAACATCCTCAAATTTTCGCGTTTCAATTAGTTTATCAAGGCTGTCAACCTGTTCGCTGAAATAATCTTTCTCATCCGCAACTTGCGTATTCGTTTGTTCAAATTGGCAACCGCTAATAACCGAAAGTAGCAATACTATTGCGATGACTAAATACCTGCACATGTTGAAATAAAATAAAATCGTAAACTTGAACGGAATGAAGTTTTTTTTAATATATCTTAATGTATCTAAATTTTGTGAATAAAAGTAGCTTACCGGCGCTCTAAATTTAAAAATATTTTGATACGATTCATTTATTATAACTAATAAAAATCAATAACTAAAAAGATTTAAAACCTAAATATAAACAATTCTAACTGAATCTATAGATTTTATGCATTGAAAATTTACAAAATTAACTGTGCTATATTTTGATTCCAATACAGCCAATAATAAAAAAAAGCAGAGCCAATCTAATGACTCTGCTTTTGTTTTTTTGGAGCTTGGTAACCTATTGCCAAGTAGCGTTTCTCTTGAGTTTACAATCTGAAAAAGCCTCGGAAGCTCTATCCGGCAAGACTAACCTCGGGTCGCGTCCATCCGGCATAAGCCTGATGAAAAGCCGCAAACCTCATTCGTCCACCAAACCATTGCCATACCGTCGTTTTTGATAACACGGTTGATTGCACAGACGATAGAGCTTTATATGATGAAAAGGGATACGTACGATAATCTGTAGATATTCCGATTTTCTGGGGTAGAGTGTGTAAATCGAAAATGCGGTAAATACATTCTTTTTCGGTGAATAATTGCTTCATTCGAAGTGATTCGCAAAAACGACTGATATCACCTGAATCCCAGGCTCCCTCCATTTTGGTACTTAATATTTTTTTTATCAGGGAAGTTACCTCGTTCTGATCTGCTGCTAATGATTTTGAAACACCAATAACGCACTCAAACCGTCCCGGAAGCAGGGTATAAGCGCAGGTTTCGAAATGGTTTTGCATGTATGTTCTCCAAATATTCAGAAAGGCGAATTTTTCCGGACGATACTTAAATAGTTGACTTAATGAATTCCTAAAACTAATGTGGAAGTATATTTTTTCATGACTCATGGTTTTATTCTCCTATATGTTGTTTTTCTTTTTACTCATACTGAGTCATAAAACACAAAAACCTTACACATTTTTTAATTTTTATTGAGGGCTCTCTTATAGAAGGCTTTGCAAAACCGTTATTTTGTCCGTCTTCTGCCTTATCGCAATAATAAAATCCTCGAATAGAGTGGCTATGCTACGGTTTTATTTTTGCTTTGGCGTTGAATACAAACAAAATACCTGGTTTTTCAAAATCTTCTTATAAACAAATTCTGCCTTATTTTAAATATCTAATTTCGTATATTGATATTCAAATACTATACAGAATTTCAATCGTGTTAATTAAGAAGCAATGACAGCTCTACTGAATCAAGAACAAATAGAAAAATATAATATTCCGGGGCCTCGTTACACCTCGTATCCCACCGCTGTACAGTTTGAACCTATTGATAATTTTTCACTTACTGAATATCTATCATATATTAACCGCAGCCCACGTGATGTATCTATTTATTTACACTTGCCTTTTTGCGCATCACTTTGTTGGTATTGCGGATGTACTACGGTTATTACGCGCAATCAGGATAAGGCTGATGTGTATCTGAAGATTCTTGAAAAAGAGTTGGAGAATCTATCCATGCTTTTGCATCCTCAGCACAAAGTGAAGCAAATTCATTACGGCGGAGGAACGCCAACGTTTTTGACGCCATCCCAACTACAACGCTTAGGTAAGCTGCTTCATAAGTATCTGAATATTGATTTAAATACCGAATTTGGAGTGGAAATTGATCCCCGTTCGTTCACAAAAGCTCATCTTGATGCTATGATGGAATTTGGAATGAACCGCGCATCCATTGGAATGCAGGATATTAACCCGGAGGTGCAAGAGGCCATACACCGCATACAACCTGTGGACATGGTTCAGCAAACTGTTAACCTGTTAAGACAAGCTGGAATTACCTCAATAAACCTCGATATTATTTATGGTTTACCTAAACAAACACGTATCAGGTTTCAGAATACATTAAAGGCCATTGATAGCCTACAACCCGACCGATTGGCCATTTATAGTTATGCGCACGTACCGTGGATAAAACCTGCCCAGAAACTATTGAAAGATAAAGACCTGCCAACTCCTGAGGAAAAACTGTTCCTTCTTCAGGATGCCATGCACTATATGGAAAAACTCGGTTTCAACCATATCGGGATGGATCATTTTGCCCGGCCTGATGATGAGTTAGCAATCGCTTTACGCGAAGGTACGCTTCAACGAAATTTCCAGGGATACAGCACCTTGTCGGGACTTGACCTGTACGGTTTGGGCATGTCCAGTATCAGCTCTGTTGGCTCGTATTATTTTCAAAATGAAAAACATCTTGAAAGTTGGGAGCAAGCCATAAATAAATATGGATTTGCCTGGAATAAAGGGTTAAAACTCAATCCAGAAGATGAATTCAGGCGTAGCATAATTATGGAAATAATGTGTAGCAGGCAATTGAACTTCAGAGATATATGGAACAAGTGGTACATCAATCCGCTTGAACATTTTAAACATGAATTAAAAGCACTCAAGCCATTCGAGGATGATGGCATTGTTGAAGTTAGTGCCGAAGGAATTATTATACTCCCGAAAGGACGTCACTTCCTCAGAAATATAGCCATGGTTTTTGATCAATATCTGAACATGAAGCGGGAGAAACCTACCTTTTCAAAAACTCTCTGACTCATTTCTACTTTATTTAATCCGGACCGAATTACTCATCTTGGCGCTGTCACCTTTTAGCAGTAAATTAATTCAGAAGTCCATAATTCTACTTGGCTCTTTAAATTTAAAACCAAACCGACGAAAACCTGAACTGACTTTAATTCAATTGAAGCCTTATCCACAGAATTTGATACCGCACTTACCGGAAATCCTTCCACTAATACAGGATGTTGGCAAACAAGATCCATCAGATTTTGCATTACATCTCAAAAAAGAGTCCCTGCCCGTTCCTGTTTCGGATGTTGCAACACTTTTGGATTGCTATCAACGGGCGGAAATTAAGTTCCCTGATATTCACAAACCGGGAATGTTATACACAAAAAAATCCATTGAACAATCCTCAGGTCAGGCACTGATAACGTATAAAAAACTGCTTTTTAGCGGCAATCGTGCAGTGGATTTAACCGGTGGACTTGGAATGGATACGCTGTTTCTATCAAAGAAATATAACGAGGTCACCTACATTGAACGTGATGAAAACGTACTCGAAATAGCGCGGCACAATCATTCCATCCAACATATCCAAAATGTAACGTATGTGTGTGCTGATGCGGAATCCTGGTTAGAATCTTACACCGGCCCACCTTTCGACCTGATTTATATTGACCCTTCACGCCGAACCGACGAAAAACGTGCCTTTTTGTTAAAAGACTGCGAACCGGATGTACGAGTCATCTATCCATTTCTGGACCAATTTGCAAAAGAACTGGCTGCCAAGGTTTCCCCCATGTACGATATCACGCAATTGCAACGTGAAATCCCTGATATTTTTGATATTTATGTGATATCGGTTCAATCAGAAGTAAAAGAAGTGTTGGTAGTAAGTAAACCAGGCCAAACCCCCGGCGAGTATGAAGGCTTGCTACATGTAGTTATGTTGAATAAAAAGGGATGGTTGATTTCTGAATTGGCATCAGGGCTTGAGGTGGAAGACGCATGCGAAGTTGCTGACCAACCCGGACTTTTTTTGTACGAACCTGACCCAGCCATCATTAAAGCAGGTCAATCTAAATCGCTGGCTCGCTCACTTGGATTTAAAATGCTCAATTATGGAACCGATTATTTGACTTCAAATGATGATTTCCCCGGGTTCAGCGGAAAGAAGTATGCTATATCAGATGTATTGCTGTACAAACCACGGCAAATAAAAATCTACCTTCAAGAGCACCAATTGACAAATGTTCACATCCATAAACGTGACTTTCCACACCCCGTTGATCTGTTATTCAAAAAATTTGATTTAAAAATGGGTGAACAAGCTCATTTATTTTTCACAAAAAATGCAGATGGTGAATTAATTGTGATTGTCGGAGAGTTAGTAGACAAGAACTAAAAAACAAATTTGTTAGAATTACCAACTTGCAATATCTTCAACACAATGAACATATTATATCAGGATAAAATGTCTGATTTTTGTATATAGCAATTCGTTTCCCAATTACAAGATGTGTGTTAATTAGATTGAAAATCAGTTTTTTCTAAATATTTTGAATCCAACTATAAATCCGGCTGACAGCCATTTCCGTATATATAACTGAACGTGTTTATTTTTACACTTTTATCAGCTCTAAAGAAAATTACCGGCAACGTGGATCGGGAAACGTTACTTTTGGAGCAAACCGCTCAGGGAGATCAACAAGCATTCTCTGAATTATACGATTTATATCAGGCGCTTCTTTACCGATTGGTCTATTCCATCTTAAAAGAAGAAGAGCGCGCTAAAGACTTGACTCAGGAGGTATTTGTTCAGATCTGGGAAAAATCGAAAGATTTCGACCGGGATAAAGGAACTCCATACAGCTGGATTGTTACGCTTACCCGTAATCGTGCCATCGATGTTATCAGATCAAGAAGATATAAAGATCACAAAAATACCGTACGCGATACAGAAGATATTCTCATTCCATTTCTTGCATCTGATAATCCGAACCCCTTAAACGCCGTTGAATCTAATGAACGCTCTGTCATCATAAAAAAATGTCTTTCAATGATCCCTGAAGAGCAAAAAGAAATGCTGGTTACAGCCTACTTTGGCGGTTACAGCCAAACTGAAATTGCGGAGATGTACAACCTGCCTCTTGGAACTGTTAAGACACGTATGAGACAAGGATTAATTAAGTTACAAAACCTTTTATCCGGCCAAAGAGAAGCTATCTGATGAATAAAGAACGATTTGAAGAACTGTGTGCAGCCTATGCTCTTGGAGCCATCGATCCGCATGAGATTGATGAGCTCAAGGAAGCGTTGCGCAATGGAGGCTCAGAATATGAGTCGATCTTTCGTTCTTTCAATGAAACCGCCCTGCATTTAAGCCTGGCAACCGATGAAATTGCTGTAGATGCTTCCATGAAAAAACATGTGATGGGCCTTATTGAGGAGAAAAAGAATACCGGCTCAAATTCTTCTGATGGAACGTGGTTGCGCTTAGCTGCCATGTTGCTCGTTGGAATCTGTCTTATACTCGGATATTTTGGGTATCAACTCTTAGAGGAAGTCGATGAGCTTGAAGGAATCGTTGAACAACAACGAATGGAATTGATTGAGATGGAAGACCGCCTTCTTGCCACAGAAAAATATCTTGATATCATTAGCTCCAGAAACACACAACTTGTGAACATGGGCGGACTTGATCCATCACCCACAGGATTTGGCCGTCTTTACCTCGATACTGCAAGCGGTTCAGCTGTGTTGCAAGTTGCCGACCTTCCTGCCACACCAGCCGATAAAGACTATCAACTTTGGATAATACGGGATAATGAGCCCGTTAGCGCTGGCGTATTTAGCTTGCAACAAGGCCTGACCAATTCATTTCTGGCCATTGATGAATTTGTTGAAGATGATATTTCTATGATTGCTGCCGTAGCTATAACTCTTGAGCCTAAAGGTGGAATGCCACAACCCACCGGTGATATGTATCTGATTGGAACGCTTTAATCCCACAACCTCTGCAATGCCGTAAGTATTTGCTTTTAGAACTATCGCTGACATGTTTATGGCATGATTATAATAAACAATTCATGTTTTTTAACATATCTACCCGATTTTCGCTACAAGTGACAGACGTTTCTACCTTTGCATCAGGCTTTGAATTAGAGTCTACCACTGACAGAGATGGTTTAATTTGTTTAGGATCGTGCCATTTGTCATCCCGGAAACCCATGCAAAGTTCTAATTATTAATGATGAAGCCAGAGGTTTATCCGGCTCAAAGTACCGAGCGCTTCGGTGGAACTTCCGACTACGAAATGGCACGGAGACAGAATCCGCGTTAGCGGGGAAAGAGGTAGCGTAACCATTCGCCATGACAGCGATAGTTTGCCGCTACCGCGTAATCAATCCGAGATACATGACAGAACTGGAAGTTCCCGCATAACCCTCAAACAATTTCCCGTTAATCATTATCAAAGCATGGGTTTACGGGATGACTCTCGCACGTTTCGTTTCTGTCATATCCATCAAATGTACATAGCGAATGCGCGGGTATTAGATTCTCAAGGCGACTAATTCGGTTCGTTTATTATTTTTATTGTTTAAATCCATACCTAACCCTACTTCGATACCCTGAGCGAAATTCCGGTGATTGTGCAAACGACACCCAAAAAGACATCACTAATTCGTGCATTCGTGGCAAATACCCTTGGAGAATACCCAGTACTCAATCCCTGAAGAACACCAATTATTAAATAATCTCTATTTTATTTCGGATTAATTAAATCCGCTTAAACAATAACTCCGTACTTGAAATTGTACACACACTAAAACTTGAATAAACGGAGTATAAAATGAAATCCCTGTTTTTTACCATTGCATTATTTTTAAGCGGCATATTAACCGCATTCTCACAATCTACATTCACTGCTGCACTAAGCGGCGAAAATGAAACACACCTCGTAACAACCACGGCAACCGGTATGATTGAAGCCACCCTCGATGGCAACATACTTACTGTAACCGGTTCGTTTTCAGGATTATCATCACCGGTTGCAACTGAAATAGCCGGTGGAGCACATATCCACATGGCGTTGGCCGGACAAGACGGTGGCGTTGTGCTGGCTCTTGACGCTTCCCTCGACTCAGACATGCTTGGCGGCGAGTTTTTATCAGCTGATAACACCTTCGAATTAGAAGCTGAAGTTGCTCAAGCCCTGATGGACAGAATGCTTTACGTTAATATTCACACCGCAAATTTTCAATCCGGTGAACTTCGTGGACAACTCGTTCCGGAAGCTGATCAGGTGTTTCGTGTAAATCTATCAGGCAGTAATGAAGTTCCACCGGTAGCCACAATGGCATCGGGTGCATTGGTTGCTGAACTTAACGATCACACACTTACACTTTCAGGTTCATTCAGCGGATTAGGCAGTCCAGTAGCTGTAGAAATAGCAGGTGGTGCTCACCTTCATCTTGGACTTACCGGTCAGAATGGAGAAGTAGCACATGTACTGAATGCAACGTTAAACGAAGACATGATGGGCGGAGTTTTTCTATCTTCTGATAACGAAATTGAATTGACACATGATCAGTTGATGGCGCTTGTAAACAGAGGTGTTTACGTCAATATTCATTCTGAGAATATTCAATCAGGTGAATTACGCGGACAGGTACTGGCACAATTTGAAGCCAATTTTTTTGCAACACTCACAGGTGTAGATGAAACGCATACTGTAAATACCATGGCAACCGGAATGGTCGTAGCTGATGTTCATAACGGGATGATTACCTTCACTGGTGGATTTTCCGGTTTATCATCGCCGGTAGCGACTGAAATAGCTGGCGGTGCTCATGTTCACACTGCAATATCAGGCCGTGATGGCGGAATTGCACTCAGCCTTGACGCGACACTCACAAATGATGGACTTTCCGGAATCTTTGAAAGAAACAATAACACATTCGAACTAACTGCTGAATTAGAAGAAGCCCTGTTCAACAGAGAGCTTTACATCAATATTCATTCCCAGAATTTTCAAGCAGGTGAACTGCGCGGGCAAATTCTCGCTTCATCGAATACGTTCCTAACTGCCAACTTAGACAGCCGGAATGGAGCAGATAGTAATGGTCCCGTTCAATCTGATGCAACCGGAAAAATTAAAGCTGAATTATCCGGAAATCAGCTTATCATTTCTGGCTCCTTTAATAATTTAGAGAGTCCACTTGCGACTGAAATTGCCGGTGGTGCACATATTCATACCGGTGCAGCAGGAAGTACAGGTGGAGTGTTGTTTGTATTGAATGCTGAAACAAGCGAAGACCTGCGTTCAGGTGTATTTAAACCCGAAAATAACACCTTTACTTTCGATAGCGAGACTGATATTGAATCACTGTTTGCCAATGGTTTATATGTGAATGTTCACTCCCAAATGTTTCAATCAGGTGAAATTCGTGGACAATTACTTACCGGAATCCAATTCTTTGCTGATGCACCAGAAATCATATCACCTGAGGATGGAGCCATGATCGAATTGATGGGTTCATTGGATGATGAGTTTGTTGTTACATGGACTGAAACGGAAGAAGCTTCCGGCGCCGATGTAGTGTACCTGTGGGAATTAGCTTTGGATGCTGATTTTGAGCAAACAGCTCTTTTCGCGAACGCAGGTATGGATGCTATGTTCTCCACAACCTTTGGTACATTTGATGACTTACTTGCCGATGCCGGTGTTTTGATTGGTGAAACCATAACCCTTTATCACCGTCCATACAGCTCAAATGGAAGTACTGTTACAGAAGGCGAGCCGTCCAGCGTAATGGTAACACGCGGAACCGTAACCAATATTGATGAAAATCCATTTGACAGGCCTGTAGCTACCAAACTGAATCAGAATTACCCAAATCCATTCAACCCGACTACACAAATTCAGTTCAGTATAGCAGATGCCGGATTGACCACTCTCGAAGTCTATAATGTTCTCGGTCAGCGGGTTGCAACGCTTGTTAACAGGGAGCTTTCTGCCGGGACTCATCAGGTATCCTTTGATGCTCTGAATTTGAGCTCCGGAACTTACCTGTACCGCCTGACATCAAACAATATTTCATACACACGAAAGATGATGCTAATCAAATAAGTTGTAATTAGACCCTCAATGCAACTAAAAGCGGCCACCCTTGATTGGATGGCCGCTTTTTTATTATCCATAAATTAATTCTCTCAATTCTTGAAATCAGTAACCTATTTATCTGTCAGGCTTGAAATACCGGGAAGCTCTTTTCCTTCAAGGTACTCCAGCGATGCGCCGCCGCCGGTAGAAACATGGCTGACTTTTTCATCCAAACCAGCCTTTTTGATAGCAGATGCAGAGTCACCTCCACCAATGATGGTTATGGCACCGCCCTCAGTTGCTTCTGCCATTGCTTGAGCAACAGCAAACGTTCCTTTTGCAAAGTTCGCCATTTCAAATACGCCCATTGGGCCATTCCAAATAACGGTCTTTGCAGCACGGACTTCATCAGAAAATAGTTTTGCAGATTTCTCGCCAATATCCAAAGCCATCCAACCATCTTCTATACCATCTTCACTAACCGTTTTGTGCGGGGCATCATTGTTAAACTCCTGAGAAACAATAGAATCTACAGGAAGCAGCAAACGCACGCCATTTGCTTCGGCTTCTTTCATCAGCTCTGCAGCCAGTTCCACTTTATCTTCTTCCAAAAGTGAGTTCCCAATCGGCAAGCCTTTGGCCTTGTAGAAGGTATAAGTCATACCACCACCAACAATTATGGCATCCACTTTATTAATCAGATTGCGAATCACACCAATCTTATCTGAAACCTTTGCACCACCTAATACCGCCACAAAAGGACGCTCCGGGGCATTAATGCTATCACTCAAAAATTTAATTTCTTTTTCGAGAAGATAACCGGCTGCCGCAGGTTGCAGAAAATCAGTAATTCCGGCAACCGAACAATGTGCACGGTGGCTGCTTCCAAACGCATCATTTACGAAAACATCACCAAGCGATGCAAATTCTTTCGAAAGTGCCTCATCATTTTTGGTTTCTCCGGCATGGAAGCGAACATTTTCAAGTAGTACAATTTCACCCATTTCAGCACCGGCAACAGCTTTTTTTGCCACATCTCCAATGCAATCAGCTCCAAAATGTACTTTTGCGGTGACTTTTTTCGATAAATAATCCGCTACCGGTTTCAGGCTGAACTCCGGATTTGGTTCACCCTTTGGCCGTCCGAGATGACTCAATAAAATGACCAGTCCGCCATTTTCAGTCACATAATTTATACTTGGTAATGCCTGAACAATACGGTTATCATCAGCAATTTTACCGTCCTTTATCGGCACATTAAAATCAACGCGCATGACTACACGTTTACCTTTCACTTCAATATCTTCAATAGTTAATTTTGCCATAGCTTTAATATTATTTATAATTTACAATTTATATCTGCGAAGGCAGATACTTCTGAACGCACTCATGCAATATATGAATCAGCCGGAACTTTCGAACCCGATAAATCCTATACTTTAAATGCAAACGTTTAGCAACATTAGTATCAGATTCTTCTATGTAGCGTAATAATCTGAATACGAACTTCCTTTGCTCTTCACTTAGCTGATCGATACAGTGCATTAAAGTTTTTTTCCGTTTGGGCGAATCTAAATTTTCAATAAGGTTTTCCATCTGGTTTTCAAACGGAGGTTCATACAACTCTTCATCAAAAGATATATCCGCCTTTTTTTTCTGTTTATACTCTTGAAAATAATATAATTTTGCGAAATTCATTAAGTAACCGGGAAGATTTTCTACTTCTGCCAATTCACCTTTTTTAATTTTTTCAAAAGTTGTTGCAAACGCTTCTTGAGCAGCATTTTCAGCCTCATCTTGAGGCGCATTGTGCATCATCTCAAGATAGGTCGTAACACCTTTTACTAATTTATTGGAAATGGATTCCAATTCATTCTGATTATTCGCTTCAATCAGTTCTAAAAGTTCAATTGCTGAAATAGGTTGGGTATTCAATATTTAGAGATAAACTACAGTTCATAATTGGCCAAGAAGATTGTATATCGATAAAGTAAGTGCTATTTATTAATTTAAAAAAATATAGTCTTCTTAATATTAGAATTAAGTATTAACCACTTTTTAATTTTAATCTTATTGATTTCTAATAACTTATAAAGTATTTATTTTTTTTTTGAAACAAATTACTCTTGAAATCAACATAGGGTAAGAATTACAAATAAAATTCAGGTGACAAACCTGCTTTTCAAATTATTGAATTGCAGATACGTGGGTACTTCGTGAAGAAATATCTCTTTACGACAGATAGTTATGTATGTGTCACAATAATTTTAGTCAACTCAAAACAAAAACACACAAAACAAATAAACTCATGAAAAATCTTACACTTTCTTCCGTGGCTTTAACTCTTTTACTCATCACCGGTTGCGCTGGCGTTACCGATGCCAATCTCTCAGATGTGGAAAAAAATACGGCGTCTGACATATCCATCACCAATCCCGCTGACCTTCGCACTCATGACCTGGATGCTCAAGATGGATCTGAAATCTTTGGCCATGATGATGAAGATGTCATTGTAGTAAAACCAGAAAAAGAAAAAGACCGCGATTAATAGCATTCCAAAAACTATAATTAAAATTAAACCAATAATAAATTACCATTATGAAAAATTTCACACTTTCTTCCGTGGCTTTAACTCTTTTACTCATCACCGGTTGCGCTGGCGTTACCGATGCCAATCTCACCGATGTGGAAAAAAATACGGCGTCTGACATATCTATCACCAATCCCGCCGACCTTCGCACTCATGACCTGGATACTCAAGATGGATCTGAAATATTTGGCCATGACGATGAAGATGTCATTGTAGTAAAACCAGAAAAAGAAAAAGACCGCGATTAATAGTATTCCAAAAACGCTAATTAAAATTAAATCAATAGTAAATTACCATTATGAAAAATCTTACACTTTCTTCCATTGCCGTTTCTCTTTTACTCATCTCCGGTTGCGCTGGCATTACCGATGCCAATCTCTCAGATGTGGAAAAAAATACGGCGTCTGACATATCCATCACCAATCCCGCTGACCTTCGCACTCATGACCTGGATGCTCAAGATGGATCTGAAATATTTGGGCATGATGATGAAGATGTCATTGTAGTAAAACCAGAAAAAGAAAAAGATCGCGATTAATCATCTTTAATTTATACTAATACGGTTATTCAATATTTTACACGGTTCTTATACTCGTTATTTCGATATTTGAACTCGTATGAAATACTGCTCATTTTTATTATTCATTGTCCTCTTTTTTACCAATTTCGTAAAGGGACAAACATTCGATTCAGATTTTCGTAATTGGCAAATACTGACTGAACAAGTCTATGAGGTGTATAATGAGCATACTTTTGAAGAATCCCGATCTTTTCGTAATCAAGTATATTCTAAACTTGGTGAGGAGTACTATAATTTTTATCTGAAGACAGGAAATGAGACGTTTTTTGCACTTGCCTTAAATGAATTGGGTTTAAGTGACAGAATGTTTATTCTCCAAAATAAGCCTGAATTCAATGAACTTATTGAAGCTCACATAGATAGAAGAGTAGATAACACATACAGTGAAACTCTGTTAAAACAAAGAGATTTTATACTGCTTGATATTTATTTGTTTCAATTTGTTGAGGTTCGAAAAACGGATGTATCAGCCATCCGAAACCTATTGAATTATTGGATATCAGTTTTGCCAGAGGTTTACAATAGAGAGCCTTTAAAAGCTGCATTAATGATTCTCATAATTACTGATGGTTTTTACACTATTGGTAAAACCGCTCCTATAGCAGAATTAATTCCATATTCATCAGAACTTATAAACCTTCCTGCTTCGCATATTCTCAACTCCCTAACAAGCATATTCGCCTATGAAATTCAGCAAAACAAATATTATACACAGGCCTTAAAACTCTTTAGGGATGTCAGAATTCCACTATCTGAAAAAATCCACGACACGGAAATTCAACTGCATACGAGGATAGACTATGGTACATTGCTTTTTCAACTTGGGTACTTTAATGAAGCCGTGCAAGAATTAGAATATGCTTATAATCATCCCTATCAGCTGACGAATGAACGGTATATTTCGGCCTTGAGTAATAATCTTGCGGTTAGTTATTTAAACACCGGTGACTTTAATAAATATGTTAATTTTCAGTTAGATGCTTATTATAATTCTATAGAAACAGATAATAAAGTTTATCAACTATCAATCTTAAGAAATCTTTTCATATTTCATCGCAGGCAGAATGAGCATGAACAAGCCTTAGCCTACTTGACGGAGGCTTTGGATATTGCCAGGGAAAGTAACTTAATTAATGAATTACCGGCAATTCTAATTTCTTTAGCCAATTATCATAAGAATGTAACCGGTGAATTAGACAGAGCTGTTGACATTCTTTTTGAAGCCATCTCCACAGCTAAACTCGTTAATAATGACCGTACCGCATTTAATGCCGAGTTAGCATTGGCTGATCTGTACATTTTCATGGAGGACTTTGAAAAAGCCATTTCCCTTTTTTCAGATATTCTTGATCAGGATGCTGGTTCCCTTTCAGAAAAGCCATTGGTTGAAATTCTCATTCGTAAAGCTCATGCTTATTTTGAATCGGGAAACATCCTTCGAGCGCAAGAATTAATGGATGATATCTCAACAGAAGACCTTGATAGACTTTTTTTCAGGGATAAGGTCTTTGCTTACACCTTGCAAAACAGATTACGCATCGAGCAAAATAACGAATTGGCTGCTCTTGAATCTGTACGTGAACTACTACCTCAAATCCTTGAATGGCTACAAGAAAGCGCCAATGTACAGACCGGGCTCATGCGTCTTGATGAAGAATTTGTGGAAGCATTTGCCCTTGCAACAAAAATATTAACTAATACCGGATTTACACAGGAAGCCATCCAACTCCAGGAAGACATTCGGAATGTATCGAAATCCGGTTTTTTCAACAACCCATTGCTAAAAACCCGTCAAATGACTGACAATGAATTAGACGAGGATTATATACTGGGTAATCGGATTCAGCGCTTACGCAGAGAGTTACAAAATGCCAATGAAAATGAGAAAGTTCGGATTCAAAACCAACTTCTTGATGCAACGAATCGAAAAAACCAGCTTTTAAGCCGATCTTTCCAAACCGCTCGTTTTGATAATGAAAACGTGGATTTCACTGCAATTCAAAAAAAATTAGATTCATCCCAGGTAGTATTATATCTGAACAGGTTTAATGAAACCTTGTATATTTTTTCTATTTCCAGAGATCAAATACAAACAGAATCGGTGTCCTTTACCGCTTTAGATGAGGATAGAATTTCTGCAGCTCTCGACTTACTTGCAACCGGTAAAACAGATATACAGGAATTGTATCATATCTATTCTACTTTCTTCGAATCCTCTCTTTCTCACGATTTTAGGCATATCTATATCGTTCCTGATGGAATTTTTTATCGATTACCGTTTGAGGTTTTGCCGGTTGAGCAGCCTCACTCAGCATTCAGCTACGGATCGGCTACATACTTGTTAGAACGGTCATCCGTCAGCTATTTAAATTCCCTGTCTGACTTAGTTCAATCAAAGAATAGTACGGAATCCCAAACGTATGATTTCGCTGGTTTTGGCGTTAGTGATTTTTCTCATATCGAGGAAAAGAATCTGAATTTATTGCCTTATGCCACTGCTGAAGTCGAAGCCGCCACAACTGCTTTAAGCAGGTTCAGCAGCAACCGAGTATTAGTGAAAAATGAAGACGAAGCGCATGAAGTAAATTTCAGGAAAGTTGCCGGAAATTCCTCCATTGTACATCTCGCAACACATAGTGAGATTTCTGAAGATAATCCGCTTTTTTCGGTTATCTATTTGAATGCTGATAACGACTCTACTGGTTTTGCTTCAGATGGGTATATGCACGCTTATGAACTTTTTGAAATGAACCTGACATCGAAACTGATGATGCTTAGCTCCTGTAATTCGGGGTCAGGTGCTTTCATTCGCGGAGCGGGTATTTTAGGATTTTCACGTGCGCTACATTATGCCGGAGCTGAGAGTATGGCTATGAATATTTGGCCAGTTCGTGACCTAACTGCTTCAGAAATTTCCACATCTTTTTATACTTTTCTCAATCAAGGTTACACCAAACCGGAAGCCTTACGATTGGCTCGTCTCGAATATCTAAATAACGTAAACAGCAATCCGTTTTTATGGGGTTCAATGGTCATTTATGGCGATACATCCCCTATCGTTAATACGAATAGCTTTATGTTTTGGCTGATCCTTTCATCTTTTTCAGGTAGCATTCTATTAATAGCTTTCTATTTCTACCGAAAGTATAATGAAGGATACAATACCATTGATGAATAACTATCAATTCCTATTATCCGCTGCAAAAGCTTAATTATTCATCAATTTGTTTGCAATACGGCTGTATGCGCCGTCCATCTCAATTACTTTTTGTAAGGTTTTCTCAGCTTCCTCTGTTTGATTCAGGTGTAACAATGAATTGGCTGCAAACCACAGCGCTTCTTCTTTAGCTAACCTGCTAGTTGAGGTATGATCTGCTACTAACATAAAATCTATTAAAGCCGATTCATAAGATTGATTGTTGTAATGAATAATGCCGGATAACATTATGGCTTCCCCCTTGCTGTCGGCCATCTCCGGATTTTCTCGTATTTGATAAATTATGGCAAGGGCTTGCTCTTCTTCCCCTTTTACTAAATGGGCTATAGCCGTCTGTAGTTGATGATTAAAACCGGTGTATTGTTCAGCCGAACGAATGTTATCCAATTCAATCGTTCCAATGGGTGACAATAACACCGGGTGTGTGGGAGCAATGAGGTAAAAAATTCCTAGTAATCCTATTATCAATAAAATGGCCGCGGCGCTTAAATACACACGTAGTATAGATTTCTTAGTATCAGGCCTTTCATCTTCATTTGCATGTTCTTTTCCAAGATGCTTAAAAGCACCAACGGTTTTCATGTATTCGATATAGGTCGGATTCATGACCATATCAGCCCAAAGCGCCTCAGTTTGTCGCTCATCCAGTTTCGAATCTAACAGATTATGGATCTGTTCTTGTATATGTTGTGGAATTTTCTTTTCCATTTCGATCTTATGTTTATAAATACAAAGCGAGTATTAATTGATAGTTAACTCATGAATCGTTGCAATCAGATCTGCTTTATCAAAAGGTTTTTGAATGAATGCACTCATACCGGCCTCAATACAGTCTTCCCGAACTTCATTATAATTATTTGCCGTAACAGCAATCACAGGAATGGACTCCAATCGGTTGTTTTTTCGAATCTGTGCTGTTACTTCTATGCCACTCAGGCCTTCACCAAGATTTAAATCCATCAAAATGATATCATAATCATGTTTTTGAATCATATCCAGTGCCACTTCACCTGTTTCTGAACCATGAACATCAAAATCATTTCTCAATAAAATATTTACTAAAAAACGTATTTCTTTATTGTCTTCAACATGCAGTACAAGTGGTTTTTTCCGGTTCAATTTTGTAGGTACATGTTTACCCTTTAATTCATTTTGCCGTATTCTGTTTAGTTGTTCGCTCTTAGTAGTACCATTTGCACCATTGTAGCTTCCTGGAAGACAGTAAACTTCTATTGCTTTTTGTAATGAACCTACTAGAGTATTTCGCAATCCGGTATCTTCACTTGGTTTAAAAGTACGTTTATGAGGAAATAGTATGCGTGTTATCATAGGATTTTAGCATTAGTTAGTGTTCACTCTAATGTTGCTTTCAACCCACTTTTGTTACAAAAAAAAATTATTTTTTTTATTTCGCCTGCATAATCGGCCAATGAAGGGCATCAAGGGCATTTTTAATCATCAGAAATATTAAAATCCTTGATTCAGTACCCCCAAAATTCTCGCTTTTTCATGCGCTAAAATTGCTTTGAAATGGCATGAATAGTGGTTTAACCATTATACTACTGACTTTTTATTGATCACTGATGTTGAAATTGTCCCTTATTAATTTGAATTATACCTGAACTAATATCCGGGCTATTCTACCGTTAAAAAAAGTTCCTTATTATCCGGCATAGATATCGTATGATTTTGCACATGCGGCTGAGGAAATGGAAGAGCTGAAAAAAATACGGTTTTGTGTTCTTTATGCTCTTTTTTGAGTTGAAACAAAACGGGCTGCTCTAAATGTGAGGCTTCTATTATATCGAGAATATAAATCCGGGTTCCAGATGGAAGTGAAGAGCCACCCGATAACCAATCACGTAGATGCTTCCTGAATATTTTCTCAGCGGCAAAAATACTCAAAGCATTCGCTATTATGGAAAATGTGCCGGACTCCTGTACTTCATTTTCGAAATGAAACATACCGCAGTAGATGCTTAATTCTTTCATGTATGCGTTATTAATCACCAAAATTTTGGGTGAATTTTTCTTCTGATGCATAATCACCAATCATAACCATCTCACAATCCTCTGTAATTACCGTTTCTGGATCAGGGTTGGCAAGCATTTCCCCATCACGTTTTATTGCTACAACATTACAACCGGTTTGCTGTCTGATTTGGCTTTCAATAAGGTTCTTTCCAATATATTTTGGGGGAGGTGAAACTCTGAATACATTCAATCCTTCAGCTAACATCAACACTTCGCCTCTTTCTAAGACGTTAAATATGGCATTCGCACCCATCGTTGCATACGACATTACGAAATCAGCACCGGCTCTGTGAAGCGTATTCACATTTCGTTCTTCTGTTGCGCGAGCTGTAATCTGGATGTCTGGCCTGAGTTTACGACAATAGAGCGTAAGGTAAATATTTACATCATCTCTGTTAGTTGTTATGATAATGGTATGCGCTTCTTCAAGACCGGCTTTTTTCAACGATTCCAAATCAGCGGCATCACCATACATAAAGTGATCCGGGTTTTTTATTCGAGATGGATCTTTATCTAAAATCATATAATCCATTTGTCTGTCTGCAAGGGATTTGGCCGTTGCCAATCCAACCCGGCCACCGCCAATAATGAGTACAGGTTTGTCTTCGGAATGAAAAATCCCAAAATACTCATCATAATTCCGAAGTTGATTCACGGTTCCGGCCAAAACCAAAACGGTTCGTTCATTTATAAGTGTATTTGGTTGTGCCACGGAAAAAACACCCCGTTCCCAAATTCCTACAACATTCACACCAATATTCTCCCGAAGTTTGCTTTCAGCGAGTGTTTTGCCAACCAAAGGTGTTCCGATTGCCGGAGCCTCACCAACCACAAGTTGATCGAAGCGCCCAATGACATGCACTCTGGCGCTACCACCAAGTGTACGCCTTGCGAGAGACTGTCCAAGCATTTGTGGTAATTGTAAAACCTGGCTACTTCCGGCCAATCCCAGAATATCCACTGATTCCGGGCGACTTGCCATCGTAATTACCGGTACTTCTTCTGATACTTCACGGGCCGTGAAGCAAGCGTTTGTATTCACCATATCCGAGCCGGTTGATACCATCATGGCGGCATGTTTGAATCGTATATTGTGGAATGTTTCAGGATCGTCCAAATCTCCCAAAACTACTTTATATCCGTTTTCATAGTATTCCATGGCCTTTTGCGCGTCTGAAACAAGGATATAATAATCATATTTATAGTTAACCAACCGTTTGATGAGCGTTCGGGTTACAGGGTCAAGTTCTGTTATGATAATATGCTGATTAACCGTTTCCGGTAATTCATTTGGTGTTTTTGTTCTATTGTACGATTCTAACCACGGCGCATAAAAGAATTGAATAAACGTAAATGGTAACACAACCAATAGTAGCAACACCCCTGAAACCAGGACAACGGTTGAAAATATGCGTCCTATATCCGTTTGAAACGTGATGTCTCCAAAACCAAGGGTAGTCATTACGGTTAAGGTCCAGTAAAATCCCGAAAACCAACTGTGCTGAGGTTGATCCTCAATTGTTACCATAAGCACATGAAAAATAACTGTATATAAAGATATTAAAACAATTAAGAACAGGATGAACTTTATTAGCCGGCCAAAATTTTTCTTGGCCGTTTTCTCCTGTAGGAAAGTTGTCATTACAGATGTTACAAATTTCATAAACAGCTATTTTTTAGATTAAAACATGAATATCGGAATATATAAAAATCAAAGTGTTAACCCTTATCATTTACCAAATAATTTCACTTCGTTGGAATCGTTGTGATTCGGGCATTTCGATGATATTCCGCATTAAATAAAACCATCTGCTGATTAGAGCAGGTATTTTGGGGTGCATCAATTGAGACCACTATTTTTTCTAATGGTAGCAAATTCTATTAATCACGCCAAAATGTTGGAGCGAGTAGGACTAAAAATGTAAAGAGTTCGAGTCTGCCTACGAGCATAAGAATTGATAGCACCCATTTTGCCTGCTCCGGCAAAATAGCATAATTATCAACTGGTCCGAATACTCCAAATGCAGGGCCAATATTCCCCAAACACGCGATAGAAGCACCAAATGAGGAAGGCAAATCAAACCCTAAGGTGGCCAGATATAATGCCCCTGCCAGAAAAAGGAGGATATAAGCTAGCAGGAAAGCCAGAATATTTCTTACTTGTAATGGTGAAACAACAAAATTTCCAACCCTGAGTGGTAGAATAGCTTTAGGATGTACTCTTTGTTTTACTTCCAACAAAATGTCCTTTAATATAATAAGCCATCTGATCATTTTGATTCCACCACTCGTAGAACCGGTACTCGCGCCGGTAAAAAACAAAACAGCCAGAATCAATAAAGGTAAAGGTGACCACAGAAGGTAATCATCTGTTCCATAACCGGTAGTAGTCAATATGGTTATCGCTTGAAAAAAACCATATCGAAAGGAATCAGCCCAATCGTACCCTGTTTGAAATTTAAGTCCCAGACTAATTATGACTGCAAATAAGACAGAGCAAATTACATAGAACCTGAGCTCTCTGTTTTGAAATACTTTTTTTATATCACCTTTTATGAGACTAAAATGTAGCACAAAATTTACACCGGCAAGAAACATAAAGAGAGTTATGACGATATCGATATAGGCGGAATCGAAAGCGGCCACGCTCGCATTTTTAGTTGAAAAACCACCGGTAGCCATCGTTGAAAAGGCATGGTTTAAAGCATCGAACCAATTCATTGAAGGATGAATCCATAAGCTGAAAAAATGCAATAACGTGAGACCAAAGTAAATCAACCAGAGATACGCGGCTGTCTCTTGTACTCTTGGAGTGATTTTATCGGTCGTTAGCAAAGAGGATTCATTGGAAAATAATTGCATCCCGCCTGTTCCAAGTAGTGGTAATATGGCAATAGAAAGGACTACAAAGCCCATCCCACCAATCCAATGGGTAAACGATCTCCAGAAAAGCAGACTCTCAGGAACATCCTCAATAGCCGGGTTTGTGTATCCTGAATCGGTTGTTCCGCCAAAAATGGTGGCACCGGTTGTGGTAAGTCCACTCATCGTTTCAAAAAAAGCGTCCGATAGACTGGGCAATACTCCACTAAGGTAAAAAGGAAGTGCACCGGACAAAGAAAGAATAAACCAGGTTAGGGAGACAATTAGAAAACCTTCTTTTAACTGAACTTCATTTTCAGGTTTAAATAATATATATAACCCGGCTCCGGGCACAAAAGACAGAACCGCTGAGACAAGGAAATATTCCCATATCTGATCATCATAATAAAGCGATACCGGAATGGGGATTAACAGCATCAGGCCTATAAAGACCATGAAAACACCAAAAACACCGACAACCGTTTTCCAATTCAGACTTTGAAATCGGCTATTTACAAACGCGTTCATAGATAACTTACTTAAAAAATTGCAGGACTTTTGTCAATGACGAATGGACAGCAAAAATGAATAAACGGTCTGATACTTCAAGAACGCGCTCGCCTGTGGCAATAAATAATTCATCATTCCGCTGAATAGCACCTACAATACACCCCTCGGGAAACGTGATATTTGAAACTTTGCGGCCTGTATTTTTGAATTTTTCCGTTAGCTCAATTTCGAGCAATTCAGCTTCAATTCCGTGCATGCTGTTCACGGAATGGATACCCTGATGCATAATATGACTGTGGATATCATTAGAAGCAGCTTGCTTACTATTCACAGCTAAATCAAGACCAATGGTTTGGCTCAATGGAATGTAGCTTCCCTTGGAAACATGCGCAATTACTTTGAAAACACCAAGATGTTTGGCCATCAAACAACTAATGATATTCGATTCTTCATCATCGGTAACACTCACAAATACATCTGTATCACTTACTCCCTCCGAAACCAGCAGGTCCGGATCCGTTGGGTTTCCGCATAAAACCATCACTTGTTTGTAATCAGAAGCAAATTTGTAGCACCTTTTCTCATCGCTATCAATTATTTTTATTTTCACATTACGCAATTGCTCCGATAGTAGCTGAATCAAATGTTCAGCTATAGTACCACCTCCGGCAATCATAACCTTTTCAATCGTACGTTTTTTTAAGCCAAAAAATGACAGTAAATCAGCTATTACTTCTTGTTTGGCTATCACAAAAATCTGATCATTTTTCAAAAGTGAATCATTACCGGATGGGATAATAGTTCGAAGCCCTCTTTTAATAGCAACTACCCTGAAATCAACCGGAAAAATTTCTTCCGATAACTCTCTCAATGTCTTCCCGTTTATTCCGGCATGTTTATCTAATTTTATACCGACCAACTGCATCTTTCCACCGGCCATATCCAATACATCGCTCGCGGATGCACGTTTTAATAACAGCACAATTTCAGAAGCCGTACTAAACTCAGGTTGAATTACCACATCAATTCCAAAATCTTCCGGTTTTACCGGTGAGCTTTTATCTGAGTATTCACTGCTGCGGATTCGGGCAATCGTTTTTTTCGCTCCAAGCCGTTTGCTCATCATGCAGGAAATCATATTTACTTCATCTACATCTGTAACTGCTATGAACAGATCAGCTTTAGAAATATCCATTTTTATCAATGAATTAGCTGATGCCGCGTTACCCTTAATCGCTAACAAATCGTAACTTGATGATAGCTCATTTAATTTTTCTTCGTCTTTATCAAGAATGGTTACATCATGCTTTTCATGTGAAAGTACACCTGCTATGTAATTTCCAATTGCCCCTGCACCAACTATAGCTATTTTCATATATACCACATAAACAATACGTTTATAAAAACATTATGATAGAAAAAACATTCATTTACATTTACATATATCAATCTAATTGAAGCTTTTTTATAGTCCGCAACGGCCCCGGACAATGACGCTCGTGGCACGAAATACACCACTGAACAACCGCCTGATATTTTTCCAATAAATCTTGCTGGGTTGTCAGGGCAGAAAATTCAGTGTACATCTGCTCAAAAGCCTTTAACTCTGCTTGAAATTCATCTGACTTTAGGGATTCGCGCGAAGGAAGGCCTCTGGTAAATTCAACTAATCGACGAACCTGCACATCTTCATCATTTATCATAGCCTGTTTTGCCATAAGAAGATCACTGTAGACCTGCCGCATTTGCTCACTCAGAACGGGCTCCGTTGGCGGTTCTTCATGTGATAAACAAGCCGCTATCACCAACAGGCAGAAAGTTATTATGAATAAAATGATTTTATTCAAGGCAAATAAACACCACTTGCTTCGAACAGATATTCTGTTTCAGCTTGTGTGATGGCAGCAATTTCTTCATCTGATTTTCCAGCATCTTCCGCATAGTGCCGCAATGTTTCAACAGATTTTTTTTCCATCCAGGCCTTGCCTTCCAGTACAACATCTTTACCCGCTAAATCTTTTGGCACAAAAAAGCCATAATCTAAAAACGTAATTCGCATATTTACAGGTGTACCCGTTTCGAAAGTCATCCAGCATCCTTTCGACTGACAAACTTCAACCACGGTTCCTTCAACACGCATTACATCAGATTCTTCTTCCGATAGGTTTGGAATAATAGATGAAGCCGGCACAACCCCGTTCAGCTCAAATGGTTCACCAACAAATGTTCCGTTTGTTTCAGGTTCCGCAGCCTGTTTTTCTGTTTCAGATTGGCAACCCACAAATAAGATGAGTGTTATAGAAAGAATTAATAATCGCATTTTTTTAGTCGCATTTTTTTTGAAGTGATTACATTTTCACAAATATACGGATTAATCAGGATTATAGAAGGCTTTGAAAAACCAGGTATTTTGTTTGTATTCAACGCCAGAGCAAAAATAAAACCGCAGCATAGCCACTCTATTCGAGGATTTTATTTTTGCGATAAGGCAGAAGACGGGCAAAATAACGGTTTTGCAAAGCCTTCTTATACTGAATAGTCTGCTTTCAGTTTTGAGAAAATCCAAAACAGCTCGGCAGCTATTTGCATAGAGCGCTCATCGTAGGTTTCTTCTTCATCAGGTGTGTCATCGCTGATCTTTGGATCATCGTACATCAGTTTGATTCGTTCTACAGCACCCGGAACAAACGGGCAGTTTTCATCAGCATGTGAGCAGGTCATAATGGAAATTAAAGGCCGACTGATGGCTTCATCATCCAATGTTTTTGACCAGAGTTTGACGGGTGGAGCATCTTCCGCAAAACGACAATGGTAAACGGGATTCTCGCCTGTGGTTTGCGTAGCGATATCAAAACCGGCTCTGTCAAGTGATGCGATTGTTCGGGGATTGCACGCGGTCTTTTCGGTACCAGCCGATTGTATGGTAAAATGACCGTTCATCCCGTGATGATATGCCAAAACCTCTGCCCAAATGTGTGAAAACTGACTTCTTCTGGAATTGTGGGTGCATACAAAAACCAGAGATGGGAGCTGCTCGTCATTGAAATGATTGCGAATCTGATTAACGGCCATTTCAAGCACTTTCAAGCGTTCATCGGAAATTTCAACCGATTTATTTGCTTCTTTTATAAAGGATAGAATTTCTTTGTACATGGTTTATGAAATTAAAAGAAAGATTTAGACAACTCAACTTTCGCACTTCAATGACTTAGTGCTTAATATATAAGTGTTGTGTGGGACGAAAGACGGAAGACCGGAGACGGAAGGTTTTTGATTTGTGATTTATGGGCTCAGATAAATCCGTGAAATCAGTCAATCCGTACCAATTCGTGCATCTTGAATAGGTTTGGGATTCTCTGTTCTTCCGTCCTCGGTCTTCCGTCTGCGAGCTGCACTGCAAATCGAACTGCGAAAGTTGAGTTGACAATTATTATTTTGATTCAGAATGGAAATTACGAAGTAGATATTATCTTAATTTTACTCTTTCGGAAAGATAACAGAAGCTACGGCATTTCTTAGTTTTTTGTGGAAATCATCATAATTAATGGGTTTTGAAACATAATCATCCATTCCAGCTTCTACACATTTTTCCTTCTCGCCCTGAATGGTTCCTGCCGTTAGCGCCAGTATGGGAACCTTGCTTTTTCCGTCCTCATATTTTCGTATTTCACGCGTAGCTTCATAACCATCAAGTTCCGGCATTTGAATATCCATGAGAATGACATCAGGATGCAGCTTCTTAAACATATCAACTGCTTCTCGTCCATTTTCTGCTTTATGAAGAATAACTTCAAAATCGCCAAGCGCTTTATTAACCATTGTTGAAGCCAGTTTCACATTCATCACATTATCTTCAGCTATCAAAATACTCACACGCGGTTTTTCTGAGAGCTTTCGGTTTCGCAAGGTGATAGAAATGGAATCTTCACCAATCACTTTATTCTCAAAAATGACTTCCAGAGCTTCATAAAGCGCCTTCTGTTTTACCGGTTTTCCCAGCATAAACTTGATACCAAGCTCACGCCGTTTTTCCCCTTCCTTGGCTTCTTCAAACGAGTCATACAAGAGAATAGCCGGACATTCAGCCAGTTTTTTCTTTCGGATGATACCCAAAGTTTCAATTCCGGTAAGCATGCTCATTTTTTGATCCATGATGATTAAATCCACCGGGTCGCTTGATTTCAGAATTTCAATAGCTTCCATTCCATCTTTTGCAAAAATGCAGAAAACGGATAAAAATGATAAATACTGTTTCAGGATACCATGACTTCTCGGGTTATCATCAACTATCAGTACCCTTTCGATGGGTTTGGAAATTTCGGGTGTGGCAATGCCACCTTTCTCGAATTTTACCGGCAACGTAAAATAGAACCGGCTGCCAACTCCCGGGGTGCTATCGAGTTCTATGGTTCCACCCAAGTTACTTACAATGAGTTTTGATATAGCAAGGCCGAGTCCCGTTCCACCATATTTCCGCGTTGTGGATACATCAGCCTGAGAAAATGGCTGAAACAACCTGTCCGCTTGCTCTTTCGTGACTCCAATTCCGGTATCAATAACTTCAAACAACAGATTGGTTTCACCTTTTGCCGCCAAACTGGCTTCATCATCATACACACGTTTTATCGAAAGCTCAACCTCTCCTTTATCGGTGAACTTAACGGCATTTCCCATCAAATTCATGAGTACCTGTCGCAAGCGCAAAGCATCCACATAAATAAATTCGGGTAAATCAGGTGACGTAACCAAAAACAATTCAATGCCTTTGCGTTTTGCCACAAATTTCACAATATCAATGGTGTCTTCTGCAAGTTTGATTAATTCCGTTTTTTCGGTTTTAAACTCCATTTTACCGGCTTCAATTTTAGCCAGATCCAGAATTTGATTTATCAGTTCCATCAATGATTGTGCTGAACTTGAGATATACCCCATATATTCTTTCTGAAGCGGGTCCATATCTGTATCCATCAATATTTCAGCAAAACCAATGACTCCATTCAGAGGAGTCCGGATTTCATGGCTCATATTCGCGAGGAATGTACTTTTGGAATTATTGGCCACCTCCGCGTCCTGTTTAGCTTTCATCAGCTCACGGTTTTTTTCCTTTAGCTCGAGTACACGTTTTTCAACCAATTTTTCAAGTTCTATTTTTGCTTTTCTGAGCCGACGAGTGTAGTATTGAATACCCCAAAATATAAGTAGCCCAAAAAGCACCGTAATGATAAAAACCACGTGCGATTGCAGATACCACGGTGGGATGATGCTGAACGGAATCTCTAGCGGCTGGCTCCAGGTCTTTCCATATTGAAGGGCTCTCACTTGCAAAAGATAAGCTCCGGTTGAAATCCTGGATAATGTTATGGTTGAAACCTGATTAAGATCGACCCATTCTTCTTCTTCATTTAATCTGTATTGATATCGGATTGTATTGCCGGGGTAACTAAGGCTCACAAAGTCAAGCGTAAAAATAGACGTACTGCTAAATTGAAGCCCATTCCTTTCATCCCAGATTTCACCATTTATTCTACCCTCTAACAGTATCGGAGACTTTGTTTCCAAAATGATAAAATCATCTGTACTGGCTCCCAAACCGGATGATGTTGCCAACCAAACACGGCCTTCATTATCCACTTTAATGCCTCGTTGCGAAATGGTTCGGGATGGAATTCCACTTAACGTTTCATCATATTCAATGACAGTATTTTGATACGATAACCACAGAAATAACCCCTGGTCGGTTCCCACCCAAAGGTCTTCATCCGGTGTTAGATAAAGCGCCTTGACCGATTTTGGTTTAGATTGATCATCAATATGTATTTTGGAGAGCCTTTTTGTTTGGCGCTCATATTTATATATACCTGCATTAGTACCTATGTAAACATCACCCTTTTCGGTTACCTGAATGTCTGAAGCCGTGATATCATCCGGAACATTCAATTCCACATCATTTTCTATTTCAACCTGCTGAAAAAAATCTTCCGCAGGGTCATACCAATACAATATTTTGGGATTTTCTGTAATGGCGTATAAATGCCCACCGGTACCTTGACGAATCACGCTTATTTGATGTTCAATTCCATTGGGCGGGCCATAAATTCGCATCACCAGTTCATTATCAATTCTGTATAAATGCGAGTCATCATATTTAATGAACCACAAATTATCTTCGTAATCAGTCGTTGAAAAAAAGATAGAATTCGTATTCAAATCTTCAAGAGGAAAACGATACGTAGTATCTTCATCATAATTCTTGTAATACAATAAACCACGCGAAGAACCAAACCAGACTCTTGTTGTTGCGGCGCTTACCGAAAGGAGATCGTCTAACTCCGCATTTTCGAAAATAGTGTTTATGGTAAACGATTGATCTGCATTAGCTTCTACATGATAAACATGAGAGCCATCAGTCGTATAAACCGTTCCCGTAGAGAACCTGTTGGAAATGCTTTGTATAAAATTTCGTTGAAGATTCATGGGTACTTTCGTGAACAATGAATGATTCACGAGCACAAGCCCATCATCGGTAGCCACCCAAATATGACCAATTTCACTAACATAAATGTCTGAAATGGAATTAAAAGTAAAGTCCTCCATTTTATGCAGATTCCACTTGCCATTGGAGTATTGAATTACCGTAAATCCTGTTGTTCTGTTGTTCCAACCACCTGCATACACCGTTCCCTGATCTCCATTTTCAAGTACAGATACATCGGATATGTCAAATAGTTTGAACGCGCTATAAGGTTCCGTATCGTTGTAAGACCTACGTATCTGAAATATTCCATTAGCACTCGCAGCCCAAATTGTTCTGGAACGTGGCTCAAAAATCATGGAATTAAAGGTTCCGGGATCAGAATCAACCGGAATTTCGATAAACCTTTCATTCTCTTCATCGAAATAGAACAAATACCCTTGTTGTGATGAGGCAAACAGAACTCCATCATCATCTTCTGCGAAATTAAAGGAACGAATAAAACTACCGGACCGATTTTTTTCATCAAAAATATACCGATCTAATGTTCCATCCACGTTTTGTCGGGCTACAGAATACACTTCTCCAATCCAAAGTGCGCCCCGTGAATCCTCATAGACCGATTTGGGATACATCACCGTTGAATCTGAAATTTCAGTATTTCCCGGAAGGATTAGCTCGAAATCGTATTGATTTCCCCCCAAAGGAACAATTTCAGAGATACCCCCATCATGAATGATAAGAACGGTTCCATCGCTCTTTTGATAAAAACTCTTTGGATATGAATCCGTCAGCTGATCTGTAAAATGAAAGAAATTCGACCCATCGAACCGAACAATGCCGGAATCACCTGCAATCCATGCAAAACCAAGACTATCCTGAACAACGGCTTTAGTCAGGTTTGTAGGTAAACCATGTTGAGTTTGATAGCCTGTAAAAGTAAAGCTCTGTGCCTGAACCAATGCTGGAAAATACCCGCCCATCCATAGCAGAATGACTATGAAGTTCAATAGCTTTAGATTCAGTCCTGAGTTAGAAGTCCCTGTTATCACTACACGAAGTAAATATGAAGATTAGAACATCAAAATAACCAAACATGCGGACATTTCCGATACAGGTATTTTGGGGTTGGGAAACGGTTTTCGTGTTAAATTAATGAATGCATGTTTGCTGAATCTCAACCTGATTCTATCTTTTTTGAAAACCTGTCTTGGCTTCCCATGGTGAATCTTCCTAAACAAAAATGGCATTTGGATATTTTACGGGTTTGCGGAGAAATGCGTGAACCAGGAGGTCGCAAGGACACGAAGGTTTAAAATGAGCAAAAGCAACTTGTTCAGTTTACGATATTGCCCGACTCAACTTCATCACATACGTTCAGTACCGAATGTTCGGTACGAACGGGCTTTTGTTGGCGTCCCCGCTAACGCATAACCAACCTTGTAAAATTGAACAAACCACATTTCGAACCACGAGGATGCGAGAGCACAACGTTTTCCATTTGCCCAAATCCAACGTTCATTTCACTTTAAAAATGAAAAAGCCTTGCAATCTTAACATTACAAGGCTTCCAGTAGCGTGGGGCGGAATTGAACCGCCGTCCGCTCACCAGCGGATAAGAATTCGACGCTATTTGTAGCGTGGGGCGGAATTGAACCGCCGACCTCCGGGTTATGAATCCGACGCTCTAACCATCTGAGCTACCACGCCATCAATGTTTCATTGACAGAAACCAAAAATAAGGGTTTTTAAATCTAAATTCTACTAAAATCATGCGATATGATTTTTTTGCTAAGTTTAGCCACAATCTGTCAGTAATTACCGTAAATACTTTTTTCTTTAGATGGAAAAAATTCTTATTTACTACTGTCAATGACGGTTTTAAAATGTAGTTTTTTATTACTATTACTTTTAATTGGATGATAAATACTGTTACAATGACTTTATATTGAGTTTCCAATATTGCTCTAATCACATTTTTTTAAACTGAAAGATATTGCACAAAATGAGCGACTCCTTCTTCAAAGAACCTATCTTAAATTCACCTTATGAGTATCCTAAATCTCATTGGGAGTTAGATAATGACGGGCAGCCAACGCATGAGAAAATATACACTCGAAGGAAAGCGGAGTTTATTACTCCCATTCCCAAACCACGCAAGAGACGCTCCAACGATAAGCAGGCTGATTTAATTTTTGATGAAGGCCTGGGATTATCAACTCAAGAGCAAAAGTATGATCCCACCCCTATTATCAATGCACTCAGAAAACATGTAGATGAATGGAGGGACATTCCAAATCCTGAGAACTGGAAAGTTACCCCTGAAACGGCTCGTTTATTACAACATTGGCGACATCACAAATTCAGCGGGATAAGGCCATTCTTCTGTCAGGTTGAGGCGGTTGAAACCCTGATTTGGCTTACTGAAGTTGCACCCAAGACCACTGTTGGCAAAAAATTCCTGGATCATATCCATGATGCAAATCTCGAAGCCAACCCGGAACTATCAAGAATTGCACTGAAATTGGCGACCGGTGCCGGTAAAACAACCGTAATGGCTATGATAATAGCATGGCAAACCATCAATGCAGTGCGCAGGCCAAGCAGTCGCAATTTCACAAGGGGATTTCTGATTGTTGCGCCTGGTATTACAATTAAAGATCGATTGCGGGTATTAATGCCCAATGACTCCGACAGTTACTTCAAAAGCAGGGAACTTGTACCTGTTGATATGATTCCTGATTTGGGCAAAGCCATAATTGTCATTACTAATTATCATGCGTTAAAACTACGCGAACGGATAGATTTATCACGTGGAGGCCGCTCTTTATTACAGGGTCAAGGTGGTGATGATTTAAAGACTACAGAAACTGAAGGCCAAATGATCCAAAGGGTGATGCAGGAGTTGATGGGCTTGAAAAGCATCATGGCCATTAACGATGAAGCCCATCACTGCTATCGGGAAAAACCGGCTGAGGGCGAAGAAGAAATTGAAAACCTTAAGGGAGATGAAAAAGACGAAGCCAAAAAGAATAATGAGGCGGCACGATTATGGATTAGCGGACTTGAAGCCGTAAACCGCAAACTTGGTTTGGCTAAGGTGATTGATCTTTCTGCTACTCCGTTTTTCCTCAAAGGCTCTGGGTATGCTGAAGGAACGCTCTATCCCTGGACTATGAGTGATTTTTCCCTTATGGATGCCATTGAGTGCGGTATTGTAAAATTACCGAGGGTTCCCATTGCCGACAACCTCCCTGGCGAAGAACTCCCCACAAATCGCGACCTGTGGAGGCACATTAAAAAAGACTTGCCGAAGAGCAATCGTACATCTGCAAAAAATCTTGATCCCGAAAGCCTTCCTTTGAAATTGCAAACTGCTTTAGAGGCACTTTACGGACACTATAAAAAAACCTACGAACTTTGGCAAAAAGAAGGCATGAGTGTTCCACCGTGTTTTATTGTGGTCTGTAATAACACCTCTACATCAAAAATTGTGTATGATTATATCGCCGGTTATGAACGCGCCAATAAAGATGGCACATCGCAAGTAATAAATGGAAGGTTGGATTTATTTCGTAATTACGACGAACACGATAATCGTTTACCAAAACCCAAAACGCTGCTGATTGATAGTGAACAATTAGAATCAGGTGAAGCCTTAGATACAAAATTCAGGGAAATGGCGTCTCCTGAAATTGAACTATTTAAAAGAGAAATTATTGAACGAACCGGAGATCGAAGTCAGGCGGAATCTATCAGTGACCAAGACCTGCTTCGCGAGGTTATGAATACGGTGGGCAAAACCGGGAAGTTAGGGGAATCCATTCGTTGTGTGGTTTCTGTATCTATGCTCACAGAAGGTTGGGATGCCAATAATGTAACCCACGTACTTGGCGTAAGAGCTTTCGGAACACAACTGCTTTGTGAGCAGGTTATCGGGCGTGCACTGCGCCGTCAATCGTATGAGTTGAACGAAGATGGTTTGTTTGACCCCGAATATGCGGATGTTTTTGGGATTCCATTTGATTTTACTGCAAAACCGTACGTTGCGCCTCCACAAAAACCAAGAGAAACCATTCATGTAAAAGCCATGAAACCCGAAAGGGATCACCTTGAAATTACCTTCCCAAGAATTGATGGGTATCGTGTAGTTTTACCGGAAGAAAGGCTTGTGGCTTCTTTTAACGAGGATTCCATTTTTGAACTGACACCTGAAATAGTGGGACCAACCAAAACCAGAAATGCCGGAATTATTGGCGAAAATGTAGAAATAGATGTCAAACATTTGGAAGACACCCGGCAATCCACTTTGCTGTATCATTTAACCTTCCATCTGTTAAAAACAAAATGGCGAAAAGAAGGTGAGACACCTAACCTGAACTTATTTGGTCAGCTAAAGAAAATTACGCGTCAGTGGCTCGAAGAATGCTTGATTCCTAAAGGAGGCACATACCCTGCCATGCTAATGTACCGTGAACTGGCAGATAAAGTGTGTGAAAGAATTACTGCCGCCATCACCCGAACTGAAATTGGACGCGGACGAAAGGTCATTGCCATTCCTTCTGCCTACAACCCAACCGGTTCCACCCGGTTTGTGAATTTCAACACGTCAAAAAAAGACCGTTGGTTAACATCACCGGATAAGTGCCATGTAAATTGGGCAATTCTGGATAGTACATGGGAAGGTGAATTTTGCAGAGTGGTTGAAGGTCATCCGCTTGTGCTTGCTTATGTGAAAAATCAAAACCTGGGATTGGAGATTCCTTACAAATATGGCAGCGAAAAACGCATTTACATCCCGGATTTTATTGTTTTGATTGATGATGGGAAGGGAATGGACGATCCGTTGCACCTCATAATTGAAATAAAAGGGTACCGCCGGGAAGATGCCAAAGAAAAGAAAAGTACCATGGAAACCTATTGGATTCCTGGCGTGAATCAACTTGAGGAATATGGCCGCTGGGCTTTTGCAGAGTTCCGGGATATTTTTGAAATGGAAATCGACTTTGAGGAAAAAGTTAAAGAAGCGTTTGACGAAATCATTCAGCCATTAGTAACCCAACAAACACAGTCGAAATGAAACACGAAATTATTTCTACACTGACCATTTTGTTAACATCAACAAAATGGTTCAAATTGGGTCTGGCTCAAAGCGTCAATTCAATTGGGTTACTGCAAGAAAAAAAATCACTCAAAAACCCGGAAAAATTAGACCCATAAACCACCGGAATTCCGACCATTTTCCTGACGTCAGGAAAATGGTTTATATCATAAATATCAATAACTTACAAAATCAGACTTTTAAAATTCAAAAATTGATAACATGGCAAAGCGCACAAAATCACCCAAAATAATCGATTCCCTTACTCATAAAGATGCCGCGAGAAAGAATATCCCAACGGCTGAGTACGAATCTATTATGGATGAAGAAACCAAAAAGCCCATTGCGCTGGCCTATGATCGCAGAAACCGCGATTTGGATCCTCAGTTGGTATGGCGCGGAAAAGATGAGCAAAACTGGTCAGATCTTATCGTGCAGGCTCCTCCCCTGTATATACAAGAAAAAATACACGCCAAAGCACTGATCGATGATTTAAAGAAACGTTCTAAAAAAGCCAAGCAAAAGGAGGAAGCTCAACCCGACCTCTTTGCAGATTTTAACGGCATTGCCGATCCCGAAGCCAAAACCGAATTTTACAAACATGATGCCAATTGGACAAACCGCATGATTTTAGGCGATTCCCTGCAAGTGATGGCCTCTTTGGCAGAACGGGAAGGCCTGCGCGGACAAGTGCAGTGCATTTATTTTGATCCACCTTACGGCATTAAATTTAACTCCAACTTTCAGTGGAGTACCACCTCAAGGGATGTGAAAGATGGAAAAACGGAACACATAACCCGAGAACCGGAACAGGTAAAAGCCTTCCGCGATACCTGGCGGGATGGCATTCATTCCTACCTCACCTACCTGCGCGACCGGCTGACCGTTGCCCGTGACCTACTGACCGACTCCGGCTCCATTTTTGTGCAAATAGGGGATGAAAACGTGCATAGAGTTCGAGCACTTATGGATGAAGTTTTTGGGGATGAAAACTTTGTGAGCTTGATTACAATCAAAAAAAGTGGTGGGATGGGTCAACAGCTAATTGACAATATATCTGACTACATAGTTTGGTATGTTAAATCAAAAGCTCATGCTAAGTACCGTCAACCATTTAGAGAAAAAGTTTTACATGAAGGATCTGGTGCTAGATATCGATCAGTTCAAGTTGACCCAAGTACTATTAGACCCTTAACCAAAGATGAGGCCTTAGGTAATGAGAAACTCAATGAAGGAGAAAGGGTTTTTTTAGCGGGCCCTTTAACATCAGAAACGGCAAGTAGTTCAACAACATTCAAGTTTGATTTAGATGGACATAATATAAAAATCCGAAAGGGTGGATGGAAGACTAGCTTTGATGGAATGATGCGTCTAAAAAAAGCGAATAGATTATTGAAGACAAAAGAGTTTGTAAACTACAAGATATTCTTTGAAGATTTTAAAGCTATATCAATAGGAAATCTCTGGGATGACACGATGGGGACAGCAGAGCAGAATAAAGTATACGTAGTCCAAACTGCTACTAAAATTGTTCAACGGTGTATGTTAATGACATCCGACCCCGGCGATCTTGTCCTTGACCCAACCTGCGGTTCAGGCACAACAGCTTTTGTGGCCGAACAATGGGGCCGTCGATGGATTACCATAGATACATCACGGGTTTCCCTTGCTCTGGCCCGTGCGCGAATTATGGGCGCCAAATATCCCTATTATTTGTTGGCAGACTCAATAGAAGGGCAGCAAAAAGAAGCCGCAGTTTCCCGCAAGGCACCATCCACCCTGCCAACGTTTGGTAACATACGGCAGGGGTTTGTTTATGAACGCGTACCACACATTATGCTCAAAGACATCGCTAACAATACCGAAATAGATGTGATTTGGGATACCTATCAGGAAAAGATGGAACCGGTACGTGCAGGATTAAACAAAGAATTGGGCGAAATCTGGGAAGAATGGGAAATTCCCCGCGAATCCGGTTATCCGTGGTCTGCCAAAGCACAGGCACTGCACCATTCGCTAATGGATGAAATTGGAAAAGGCTTAAATGCAGAAAAGCGGCATCTATCCAAGTATTTAACGGAATTAAATGCAGAGTTACATACAGATTACACAATAGAGAACATCCCTCAAAAACCTTATGACCCGTGGCCCATTGCAGCAGAACAACTTCATGCCAAATGGTGGAAGTTGCGGATTGCCCGCCAAAAAGAAATGGATGCCTCCATAGCAGCCAATGCCGAACAGGAATTTTTATATGATAAACCGTTTGAGGACAAATCGAAAGTGCGCGTTGCCGGGCCGTTTACGGTCGAAAGCCTGTCACCACACCGAACCGTTGGCGTAGATGCAGAGGGCGAACTCATTACCGGTAAAGCCGGCGACTCCGGCAGTGGCTACAATGAAGGGCGCGATTTCACCCGCATCATTCTCGAAAACCTGAAAATGGCCGGTGTGCAACAATCGCAAAAATCGGATAAAATAACCTTTACCAGCCTTACCCCCTGGCCCGGAGACCATATTGCCGCCATTGGCGTGTATGAAGAAAAAGACGAAAACGGGGAGAAAAAGCAAAAGAAAGCAGGGATTTTCATTGGCCCGGAGTTTGGTACTGTTTCCCGTCCGGATTTGGTTGCGGCGGCCCGCGAAGCCGGCGATGCCAACCTCGATGTGCTCATTGCCTGCGCATTCAGTTATGAAGCACATGCCTCCGAATTTTCCAAGCTGGGACGCATTCCCGTCCTCAAAGCCCGCATGAATGCCGACCTGCACATGGCCGACGACCTGACCGGAAAAGGTAACCTGTTTGTAATCTTCGGCGAACCCGATGTCAAATTGATACTAAACGAAGACGGCACCTATCAGGTCAAAATCAACGGAGTGGATGTATTCCATCCACAAACCGGCGAAATCCGGAGCGACAATGCCGACGGTATAGCCTGTTGGTTCCTCGATACCGACTACAACGAAGAAAGCTTCTTTGTACGCCACGCCTATTTCCTCGGTGCCGGCGACCCATACAAATCCTTAAAAACCACACTCAAAAACGAAATCAACAAAGAAGCCTGGGAAACACTCAACTCAGACACCTCCCGCCCCTTCGAAAAACCCGAATCCGGCCGGATTGCCGTGAAAGTGATCAATCATCTGGGCGATGAGGTAATGAAGGTTTTTAGGTTGTGATGGCCTATGTTATATACGAAAAGTTTTAGAGATGCATCAACCTATTTGAATAGATTCAATTATGATGATCTATTAATAATATCGAGTTGTCTCTCATTACTTGCAAGTAACAATAAAATAGAAGAGAAGCGATATCATCAAATTATTGATTTTGTTTCATATCCGTTTTTAAATTTCTTCACAAAGGCAGTACTAAACTCTAAATCATCAAGCTTTAAGGAAAATAGTTTCGAATTCAAAGACTTCTCGAAAATTTATAACTACTATGTTTGTTCGGAGGGTGAAGAAATTCAATTAGAACCTCTTGATGACATAAGTTTCAAGAAAGATACTGTTGGTAACTTAATTGCATTTCTGACAAGACAAGCTGATTATTTTAATATTTGCATTCGAAGTAGAATTGGATTAGCATATTCAATTTTTTTTCCAAGTACCAAAATTAATGAACAACAAAATTTCATAAAGATTGATGAGTTCGTTAAAGAAGAGTTTCAGTTTGATATCAAATCTTACTTATTAACAACATTAGCAATACGGGCATATTTTGGAGAAAATCAAAAAGCATTGGTTACACATATTAATGCAATACCAAACCCATCAAAGAATTCAATAATCAACTATATTTTAGACTATACTAAAAGAAATAAGCACTTGTACTTATTTAATAATAATAGCTTAGGAGTTGCAAATTATATCAAAAACGTTGATTTAGATTCAGTTTTAAAATTCTTATCAAAGGGAAAAAAAGAATTGTCATTTGATTTTAAAAGCGAAGTAATGTATCGACATGGAATGATAAGTAAATCTTTAAGCCCTTTTGAGAGATACCCTTTAGTAAATTCTGCATCTTCATATTTATCGCCAAATTTCTACACTTTTGATTCTGGTATAACCCATTTTTTAATAAAAAGGTTAGAGGATTGTAGTCGTCGCAAAGAAATTAATAGCACATTAGGAATTCTTTTAGAAAACTACATTTTAGAATTGTTAAGTAAAAGAGTTCTAAATTCAACTATTATACCCGAAAAAAAATATAAAAGAGATAGAAATACAGATTTTCAGGGACCAGATGTTATCTTGATTGAAGGTGATTCGATTACTTTTGTCGAAGTAAAAAAACGCTCAATAAAATTTGAAAATCGAATTTCAAACTCTTCTAAAATCATAGCCGATAATATTGTAGAAAATTTATATGAGGTATTTAAAAAACTCGAAGTTAAGAAAGTGCCAGATTTTTTAAATCGAGATGATATATATGGAGAATATAGAGAGAATATTGAATTTTATGATAAATCCAAATTCTTACATGTTTGTATAACTTACGACTATCCATTTGGTATTCAAGAAATAATGAATCATAGTAATCGGTTAAACAGTTTTAAAACAAAGTGCTGTGTAATTGATATAGAAGCATTTACGAAAGCAGTTGATTATTCAGTGGCTAATCAGATATACATCAATCAAGTTTTGAGAGAATACGTTGTAAATGCAAGAATTAGAGATTTTGAAAAACCAATATCAAGCAGTTTTGGTTGGTTGAAAAATAAACCTGACAGCAGCTATTTAATAGAAGAATTTGAGAGGTTTATTTCTTCTTATAACAAAGAATCTATATCCCAATAGTTCAATGAAAAAATTGATATAAAAACTGGTATTGGCGAATTCCATGAAATAATTCTGTATTTTGAATCTCACATTACCACTTGAATAAATTGAACATGAAACACTTCGAAGCCCGAAATCTTGGTCAAATTAATGAAGCCAGCATCGACCTGGGCGACTTCACTGTATTTATAGGACCACAGGCCAGTGGGAAAAGTATCCTGCTTCAGATGTTTAAACTGGCGTTGGATGGCAGCAATATCCAGAAGCAGATGAAAAATCACGGGGTTCAGTTTCAAAATGATCAACAAGAGTTTTTGGATCTGTATATGGGAGAGGGAATGGGGAAAATCCTTCGGACAGATACCGAAATTAAGACAGATGGCAGGGCAGTGCAGGTGAGTGATATGATTAAGGGAAGGGAAAAAACAAATGACAGTGTTGCCTATATACCTGCTCAGCGTGTTCTTGCTATGCATCTCGGCTGGCCAAGGCCATATTCAGATTTCAGACTCAAGGACCCTTACGTTTTGAAAAGCTTCAGCAGCAGATTGCAGGTCTGGCTGGATTTTGGTGTCGAAAAGTCGAGCGGAAAAGTTTTTCCTCATAAAGGAATAATGGACCCGGACATTGAGAATCATATCCGGGAATCAATTTATGTAAATTCAAACGTCAATCTCGATCAAAGTACTCCACAAATGCGTCTTTTGCTCGATACTGGTGAAAGTCAGCTTTCTTATCTCGGCTGGTCTGCTGGTCAGCGTGAATTTACTCCTCTGTTACTACAGATTTATTGGTTGCTTCAAAACAGCAAATCCATAAATAAAAAAGTAAAGCATCATCAATATGTCATAATAGAAGAACCTGAAATGGGTCTGCACCCAATGGCTATTGAGGCACTGATGCTGAGTTTTCTGGAGCTCATATCTCGTGGTTATAAAGTAATAGTTTCCTCCCATTCCACAACCATCCTTCAGCTATGCTGGACCGTCCGCCTGATGCAACAAATGAAAGCCGATCCAAACGAACTATTTGGGCTTTTTGGATTAAAAAACAAAACCACCTCTCTAAAATCTATTTTTGAGAATACGATAAGTAATTCTTCATTTAACACCTATTACTTTGATCGCAAAACAGACGGAGTATATGTGCGCGACATTTCCGAACTTGATCCTGCAGATGATGATTCAGGAATTTCGGAGTGGGGTGGTTTAACTTCTTTCGGCAGCAAAGCATCAAACATTATTTCGAACTTAATTGCAACGCAAGATGGGGTTTAAAACTATTGTAGAAGCAAACAATGAGATTAGTTGTTGTTACCAAAGAGGTTTGCAGGCATTGGGCGCAAATTCCGGCAAAGTGATTGCAGCCGACACACGAAAATTAAATGGCAGTGTCTTTCTGGACAGTTGCGTTTCAGCCAAATATCCGCAAGATCACCGATGGGACTATATCATCGGTTATAAAAATGAAGCTTGCTTTGTTGAAATACATCCGGCCTCAACATCCAATATTTCTGAAATGATTAACAAATTAAAATGGTTGAAATCGTGGCTTCAAACCAGCGCAGCAGATTTGAATAGTATAAAAACAAAGGACTCACCATTCCGATGGGTATCAACTGGTAAAGTTTCAATTCTCAAAGATTCGCCTCAGTCTTTACGTTTGGCCGCAAGCGGGTTGTCTTTCCCTCAGAAGATTACGGAGTTGAAATAGATTCTGCTTATGCAATTCCTCCTCGCCGATACCTTTACAGACAGTTTATCGAAATTAACCAATGAAGAACAAAAAGCGGTTAAAACCACGGTTTTTGATTTGCAGGTTGATCCGGCAAATCCAGGTATTCAATTGCATAGGGTTGAACGGGTAAAGGATAAAAGATTTTGGTCTGCCAGAGTTTCAAGGGATATCAGGTTAATCGTGCACAAAACAAAAGCAAGTATGCTGGTATGTTTTGTAGGACACCACGATATCGCTTATGATTGGGCATCGCGAAGAAAACTGGAGCGACATCCAAAAACCGGGGCTGCACAAATGGTGCTCATTCGTGAGCGAATTGAGGAAGTTTTTGTCCCTAAATATGTAGAGCAGAAGGCCGACACACCAAAGCCTCTGGCTGATATTACCGATGACAAATTATTAACCTATGGTATTCCGGCAGAATGGCTGGCAGATATAAAAACAGCAACTGAAGACGGTCTCTTGGAGCTTGCAGAGCTGTTGCCATCGGAAGCTGCTGAAGCCCTGTTGAACCTTGCCATTGGTATTGAGCCACCTCTGCCTGTTCAAACCGGAGAGGATGACAATCCATTCGAACATCCGGATGCTATGAGACGCTTCCGTACCATGGAAAACGTAGAAGAATTGAAGCAAGCGCTGGAATTTCCGTGGGAAAAGTGGTCTATTTATCTGCACCCGGCTCAACGGGAAGTCGTCACCAATGTTTATTCCGGACCTGCAAGGGTTTCCGGTTCAGCCGGTACCGGCAAGACCATTGTTGCCCTGCACAGAGCTGTACATCTCGCCAAGACCAATCCCGACGACAGAATTTTGGTAACAACATTTTCCGATGCGCTTTCAAACACATTGAAACTTAAAATACGCGCATTGCTTGAACATCAACCAAGACTGGGTGAACGCATAGAAGTTAATACGCTTGACAATTATGTTGAACATCTCTACAAATTAAGATTTGGAAAGGTAGCTATCATTGGTCAGGATACATTGATTGAACAGTTTAATCAACTCATCAAAAAACAATCGGACAATCAATTTAGCACAGAGTTTGTACTGGCTGAATGGGAACGGGTTGTGAATGCCTGGCACATAAATACATGGGAAGAATACAAAGAAGTAAAACGTCTCGGCCGCAGGACACGTTTATCGGAAACGCACCGTGCTGCATTATGGGAAATATTTGAAAGAATGCGGGAATATCTGGCTCAACAAAATGTAGTAACCACTTCTCAAATGTATCACAAACTGTACGATTATTATGAATCGAATCCCTTCCCTATAGATTTTGTCGTAGTAGATGAAGCTCAGGATATTAGTGTAGCACAATTACGTTTGCTATCCAGACTATCCGGTAAAACAGATGGTTTGTTTTTTGCAGGAGATATAGGACAACGAATTTTCCAACAGCCGTTTTCGTGGGCATCACTCGGTGTAGAAATCAGAGGACGTTCTAAAAACCTGAGTATTAACTATCGCACTTCTCATCAAATACGCTTCAAGGCCGACAAACTGCTTGCACCACAATTGCATGATGATGATGGGATAGTTGAAAACAGGAGATCCACAATATCAGTTTTCAACGGTCCGCAACCCAATATTTTTCTTGCTGATTCAGAAGAAACCGAATCAGATTATGTCGCAAAATGGTTAGGCGAAATAATTGCAGATAGTGTTGAAGAACATGAAATTGCTGTTTTTGTTCGAAGTGATTCAGAATTAAACAGAGCCAGAATCACTATCGAAAAGGCCGGTTTAAACTATACCATTTTAGATGGTTCCATAAAAAAACTTCCTGCAACATTGATTATTGGTACGATGCATCTGGCCAAAGGCATGGAGTTCAGAGCAGTTGTTGTTATGGCATGTGATGATGAAGTTATCCCCTCAGTAAAACGAATAGAAGAAACAGACGATTTGGCTGAATTAGAACATATTTATGATATGGAACGTCACTTACTCTATGTTGCATGTACCAGAGCTCGAGATCATCTGTTGATTACAGGTATCAAACCAGGCTCGGAGTTCTTAGCGGATATGCAAAATTAATGTTTTGGTTTACAGAAGTATTGAATATAAAAGTCTGTCACATCAATAATCGGCCTATCTTCCCACTTTTTCAAACTTGCATCTGATTCTTGCCTGAAAAAAACGTACTTTTACGGCTCATAAATTCTTTATAAACGATTCAAAAAACGCATTCAATGGCCAAGAACATCACTTCCAGAGACAAAGATTATTCCCAATGGTATCTCGATATCATTAAAGAAGCTCAACTTGCTGAACATTCACCGGTCAGGGGCTGTATGGTCATTAAACCTACCGGTTTCGCATTATGGGAAAATATGCGTGATGTTCTGGATCGTATGTTTAAAAAAACCGGTCATCAGAATGCGTATTTCCCACTTTTTATCCCAAAATCTTTTCTTTCGAAAGAAGCTCAGCACGTGGAAGGTTTTGCAAAGGAATGCGCGGTTATCACTCACAGCCGTCTCATCAACAGCGAAAATGGCGTTGATGTTGACCCAACATCCAAATTAGAAGAAGAACTCATTGTTCGTCCGACTTCGGAGACGATTATTTGGGATACGTACCGGAATTGGGTTCAATCGTATCGTGATTTGCCTATTCTGATTAATCAATGGGCGAATGTGGTTCGTTGGGAAATGCGTACAAGATTGTTTTTGCGTACGATGGAATTTCTTTGGCAGGAAGGTCATACCGCTCATGCCACACGCGAGGAAGCCGTTGAAGAAACCGAGAAAATGTTAGAAGTTTATCGCACGTTCGCCGAAGAATACATGGCCATGCCGGTCATTACGGGCGTTAAAACCGAATCCGAACGATTTGCAGGCGCTGAAGAAACCTATTGTATCGAAGCGCTAATGCAGGATGGAAAAGCTCTTCAAGCCGGAACCTCGCACTTCCTCGGACAAAATTTCGCTAAAGCGTTTGATGTGAAGTTTCAGGATAAAGATGGTCAGGTTAAACACGTTTGGGCAACAAGTTGGGGCGTTTCTACACGATTAATTGGCGGATTGATTATGACCCATTCCGATGATGACGGCCTTGTTATCCCTCCAAAAATTGCTCCGGTTCAGGTTGTTATTGTTCCAATCTGGAAATCCGATGAGCAGGCTGTTTCCGTATTAGAGTATGCGGGCAAGATAGCCGATGAACTTGAAACAGCCGGAATCCGTGTAAAATTGGATAGCAGAGATCAATACAAGCCCGGCTGGAAATTTGCTCAGTATGAGGTCGAGGGGGTGCCATTGCGCATTGCTGTTGGCCCTCGTGATGTACAAAATGGTAAATTTGAATTGGCGCGCCGCGATACCAAAACCAAGGAATTTGTAGAACGGAATCAACTTATGGCAATCGTTAATGAAAAGCTTGAGCTCATTCAGCAGAATCTATACCAGATAGCGCTGGAGCGCATGAATGCGAATACTTCTGAGGTCGATTCGTATGATGAGTTCAAAGAAGTGTTAGATAAAAAAGGTGGCTTTATTTACGCTCATTGGGACGGAACCGCCGAGACAGAAGCGAAAATTAAGGAAGAAACCAAAGCCACGATTCGGTGCATTCCGCTTCATGGAAAAGTTGAAGCCGGAACATGCATGGTTACCGGAAAGCCATCGAAAAGAAAGGTACTTTTGGCACGCGCATATTGATGGTGCCAGAGTAAATTGACTCATGGAACATGCCGCATTATCCTCCGTTATCTCAATTCAGAATTCAGTCGCAAAGGCTATTTCGCACGGATTAAATCCGCTGATACTCGGGCCAATCATGTTTATGTATCTTTTTCAGTATCAACCTGATGATTTGGTTTCCTTTTCTCTTTTCACCTGTATTGTGATGATTTTTTTTGGATTACTTCCACTGTGTATTTTACTCACATTCAAATATCTCAAAAAAATTGAGACCATTGATGTAGTAAACCGCACCAACCGGCATAAACCATTTATTTTTGGAATCACTTCTTATGGAATAGGTGCTTTTATTATTGGAGAATGGTTTTCCTGGAACGGTATTCTGATAGCAGCCATTTTTACATTACTAAGCAGCAGTGCCATTGCGGCTATCATTACTTTAAAATGGAAAGTGAGTGTCCATAATGCGGCAGCATCTATTTCGGCTACCTTTTTGATTATCTCCTGCTTGTATTTATCTGACGGATCATCCTTTCCCTTTACCCTTTTACTGGCTTTATTTTTGGGGTTTTCAATGATTTGGTCGCGGGTCACTTTAAAAGCGCATACGCTTAGTCAATCTATTTCCGGAAGCCTGCTTGGTGTTATAATATCCTTATTTTATAGTTGGTTAATTCCATTTTGAAGTCCCATTTTATGCAAACTGAATTATTTCACATTTTTGATAAAGCCTGTTAACTTGGAACGTAGTTACAGTTTCCATTTATCTGACAACCCAGCATGAAACCATCATTTTTCCAATTGTACACCGCTGCCGAATCGCGGCACATTGATAAAGCCACTATTTCTGAATTTGGTATTGATGGGTTTACCTTGATGGAATTAGCGGCAACCTCTGCTACTAGGGAGATCATCATACGTGAAAAGCCGGGTTCACGTGTATTGGCTATTTGTGGCAAAGGAAATAATGCCGGTGATGCACTTGCAGTCAGCCGACTCCTTACCGATGAAGGATTTCCCATTTCCGTATATTTCGCACTCGGAACCGATGGACTTTCTCCGGATACACAGAAAAATTATGTTTTAATTAAAAAGCTTTCCCAAAACGGTGCCAATATTCAATTCATTGACAATCCAATGGTTTCAGAGTTCGACATCATTATAGACGGGCTCTTTGGAACCGGCCTCAACAGTCCTATAACCGGTTCGTTGGCCGATCTTGTGGAAAAAGTGAATACAGCCTCAAATCATATCTATGCGATGGATATTCCAAGTGGATTAAATGGCACGAACGGTTTGATTATGGGAACCGCATTTGAAGCAGATGTAACCTGCATGTTTGGCACTCGAAAAACCGGCTGTTATTTTAATTCAGGTCCAAAAGTGAGCGGTGAGCGCATCTTTTGTCCGCTACCATTTCCTGAATATTTGATGAAGCAGGCATATCCTGTTTCAGTTTTAAACGAGTCTCTTATTGAACAAACAGAGAGAAAACCATTCCTCCATAAATATGAAGCCGGTGTGGTCTATATAATTGGTGGTTCACCCTCATACACCGGTGCAGCTGTTTTATCTGCCAAAGCCGCCTGGAGTTCCGGTTGCGGATATGTGAGTGTCGCTACACCTCGCGGACTCTCACATGCCTATGACGCGCATTTAATTGAACAAACACGCTTATTGTGCGGTGATCAACAAGATGTTCTGTTTGCACCAAAACACGCTGAGGAGTTACGAAAACATATTGAACAGAAACCGGGCGTCGTACTTATAGGGCCAGGAATTGGTAGGGATGAAACTACTATTTCTTTCGTTCGATCTTTCCTTGAATCATATTCCGGGAAAATGGTAATTGATGCGGATGCTCTTTTTGCTCTATCCAAATTTTCTTCTGATATTATACCTAATAATACTGAATGCATACTAACACCACATCCCGGAGAGTTAAAGACGTTGCACAATGTAGAGAATCCCACGCCTGATACACTTAAAATGCTATTATCTAAATATCCAAACCCTGAAAAAACTGCAATTCTTGCAAAAGGGATGCCGTCAATCATAGTGAGCAATAAGCGCTGTTTCATTACAGATTATGATACAAGTCCTTTTTCCAGAGCCGGGTTTGGTGACGTACTTGCCGGTTTTACTGCCGGGTATTTCAGTATGGGATATACAGCTGAAACTGCTATGGCCAAGGCACTTTTACACGGCAAGGCAACTCTTCATCAAACACAATTAACCCATTTGTCTCCATCCAATCTTTTATGAATCCATTAGCATTAGAACGTTTCATACAACCTCTTCTTCCTTATTTTTTTGGGCTTTGGATGCTCATAGTAATTTATTTTACTATGGCACCTGATTTAATGGTAAAACCGGCTACAAGACTTCTTAATCCCGGAATAGGCCATGTTATTTTATTTGGAGGATGGACAACATTACTTGGTTTTACCTTATTGATTTCATTCAAAAGAAGTAACATCTCTTTGCTTATTCTATGGATTGCCGGTGTACTTTTTGGTGGATTTATTGAAATTCTTCAATCTATTCTTCCATTTGAACGGGATGGAAATTGGCTTGATGTGGGGTTGAATGCTATTGGTTGCACGCTCGCTGTTCTCATTATTCTTTTATACAGGGGATATAGAAATTCATACATCGAGCGAATGAAAACACAAATTGAACCCTGAGCATAGATTTTATGATTTATCAGAATGTGTAATAAAAAAAATTACCTTTAATTTCCTCCCTCACCTCATACTCTTGTATTACAATATCTTAGTGGAAGTCATCGTTGAAATTATTAGTAGTTAGATAATTTGCGTTTTATCTGATTATTGATAAATTTATTTGTCCAAACTAAACTAACCCAACACTACCATGTCAAACAAGAAAAATCCAGAGGCAGATTTACGAAATGATTATCAAATTACGCTCCAAAGCACACTGATTGCAGCACTTCTTGTAGCAATAATTGCTTTCAATTTGCAATTTCCAGAAGGAGAAGGTTTTGATATTCAGGAAATTGAACGTGTAGAACTCGAACTTGAAGAAATCGTTCAAACCGAGATAATTGAGACACCACCACCACCACCACGTCCACCGGTTCCAATCGAAGTACCCGATGACGCTATTATAGATGATGAAATGGTCGATTTGGACGCCTTCCTCGACATGGATGCCGGATTTGACGCGCCACCTCCACCCCCACCGGCTGAAGAAGATGATGAGCCTGAAATTTTTGTGGTCGTTGAAAATATGCCCCAAATGGTTGGTGGACAACAAGCACTTTATGATGCTCTCGATTATCCTGATATCGCTAGAAGAGCTGGAATTGAAGGCCGTGTCATTATTCAGTTTGTAGTTGATGAACAAGGTCGTGTTTTAGACCCTAAAGTGGTTAGAAGCGCTGGCGGTGGCGGATTAGACGAAGCGGCAATTGCAGCTATTCAAAAAGTTACTTTTTCGCCCGGCATGCAACGCGGACGCCCCGTAAAAGTACAAATGACCCAACCGGTTATTTTCAGGCTTCAATAAGAAATTTATTTTAATCTAAAAAAGCCTCTCCGAGTAATTGGAGAGGCTTTTTTTGTTTCTTCAAGATGACGTGAAGCGCGCATACACCATATTAAATTCATGATTCTTAAATTCATAAAACACGCATTCATAAAATCTCTGCTTTAAAAACCTGCACAATTTGAATGCAGAATACCGTAATTTATGGTTATGAATATTATGTGAGACTTTTCGTTTTATAAAACACTTAATCATGTCAAAGAAATACAAAAAATCTACAAAAGTTGCTTTATTTGCTACGGCTTATCTTTTCATTTACGCAACACTTCTTTTTTCGAAAGCATCCGTACATTTGTTGTTTGGACTCTTACTGCTGGCACCCGCAATCGTAATATATCTGGTTTATGTTGTGATTTCTGAAAAAGATTCATCTGTCCGCCCTTTAAAGGAAGATGAGGAGTTTAGCTATCAGGATTGGGAAGGCGCTTCTGAAGAAAAAGAGAAATGATTGCTAACCAGGATCAATCAGATTCTTGCCATTTCTTAAATTTTCTCAACACATCTTTCAAATTATTGAATCCGGCCAATTCAATTGCTCTGTCAATTTCAATCCAACATACCTTTTCTACACCTTCTTTTGTTTCGGGTGTAAAAATTAACGAGTTGGTTGTCATGGCATACCAATGCGTTGTCTTTTCAAAGTAACCCCATTTGTCTGTATAGGTGTGAATCGTTTTCATTAATTTTACCTGTATTTCAGGTGGTTCACTTCCCGTTTCTTCCGCTACTTCCCGAATGGCCGCATCTTTTTTTGATTCGCCTGCTTCCACTTTACCTTTGGGTAAATCCCACACACCGCGTCTGAATATCATGAGTACATAGATTTCATCATGTGCCATTTTATACACAACTCCACCAGCCGCGGATATCGGTTTTGGTTTACTCATCTTACTCATTCTCCTTTATCCGATTTGGCCTCCAGAGTCGATCGCAGAGCAGACAGCGTGCTCCCCAGATACTCCATTGCTTCATTTGTTATATTTCCTTTAGAATATGCTTTTAGCATATCTAACGTATCGATTGCAAAGCGCGCTGATTGCAAGTCAACTTCTATTTGATTATGAGCCGGATTTGGAATTTCTCCCAGATTCATTTTTGCAATCCGTTCATACTGCTGAACGAGCATCATGAACAACAACATGTTTCTTTTCTCTGATGGCAGGTTTTTTCCGTTAATATCCATAAGGTTTCAATTGGCTAATTTCTTATTTTACAAGCTTGTTTTAGTTATCAGAAAATAATCACATTGTTACAAAGACACGAAGTTTATTTGAAAAAGTACTCGTTCATAAATTTTTAATAACGATTACAAACGTATGTTGATCTTGAAATCAAATCAATTACTTCAATAATCGCTGAAATCCAGTACTACTCTCTAAACTTCATCCTGAAAATTTTTTAAACAAATAATAATCCAGAGAGAATCGGGGGTTTATACTATTCCGGTTTGTCTTCGTATCAGCTATACCAGATATTCGAATTATGATTACCATTAAACCATTTCGAGCGTGGCGCCCAAAACCAAACGAATTACTTGAAATTGCCTGTGTTCCCTACGATGTAGTGAACACTGATGAAGCCCGGGCATTGGCTGAGGGCAAACCTAAAAGTTTTTTGCACGTTATTCGTCCTGAAATTGACCTGCCTGTCGGAACAGACGAACACGGCGATGACGTATATAACAAAGGCGCCGAAAACCTGAAGAAATTTTGTAGCAACGGCACCTTGATTCAGGAAGAAAATCCTTCTTTATACCTGTATCGTCTTATCAGAAAAGGCAAATCTCAAACCGGTTTATTCACTTGTGTGAGTGTTCAGGATTATGATGACAATCTCATTTTAAAACATGAGCTTACGCGTCCGGATAAAGAAGACGACCGAACCCGACATATTCTTACACAACAAGCTTATGCTGAACCGGTTATGCTTACTTATAAGGGCAAAAAAGATATTGACGCAATGGTATCAGTTGTAATGGAACAGGAGCCTTTGTATGACTTTACAGCCGATGATGGTGTACAACATACGATCTGGAAAACCCCCGCTCCTCAAGATTTTGTAGAAGCGTTCAAAAGTGTGGATGCATTGTATGTTGCTGATGGTCACCACCGGTGCAAGAGTGCTTCACGCGCAGTTGAAGAAATGAAAAAACGCAATCCGAATCATACAGGTGAAGAAGCCTACAATTTTTTTCCTGCTGTTGTTATTCCGATGGATCAGATGGAAATCCTGGCGTACAACCGGGTAATCCACACAGTTGAACCATCCGTTTTTGAGCGAATGAAATCTGAATTAAACTTAAAGGAAACCGATCAGCCAATCCCACAGAAAAAAGGAACTGCATGCGCGTATTATAAAGGAACCTGGTATTCCTTTTCGCTTCCACTCTCTGATAAACCCGATGCCGTTCAAATATTAGATGCAGCCCGATTGCAAGATCACGTACTGCAAGCCTATTTTGACATTTCCAATCCTCGAACAGATAAGAACATTTCCTTTATTGGTGGTATTCGTGGAACCGCAGAACTCGAACGCTTAGTTGATTCAGGCAAAGCACAACTGGGTTTCAGTATGTATCCAACCAGTATTCAGGAACTTGTAGATGTTTCTGATGCCGGTCAACTCATGCCACCCAAATGCACCTGGTTCGAACCCAAACTTCGATCCGGACTATTGATACATACTTTCTATCTAAATCATTAATTTTACAATCTCAATATATTATTTTTTCAATAACCAATACACCATAAATACGCTATGACACGTGCACATAATTTCAGCGCAGGTCCCGCAGCATTGCCCTTATCGGTTCTGAAAACCGCAAGAGATGAATTTTTAAACTATGCCTCATCGGGATCATCCATTATTGAGCTCAGTCACCGTGGCAAAGAGTTTATGGCTGTACATGCACAGGCACAAGAGCGCTTGAAAGAAGTGTTAGGTTTGGACGATGAATTTGAAATTCTATTTCTGCAAGGTGGAGCAAGCACTCAGTTTATGATGGTTCCCCAAAATTTTCTGGATAAAGATACATCCGCTGATTACATCTTAACCGGAACCTGGTCCAAAAAAGCCATCAAGGAAGCAAAACTTTTCGGAACCGCAAACGTGGCCTATTCATCAGAAGACTCCAATTTCTCACGCGTTCCTGCCAATAGTGACTTAAAATTGGATTCTAATGCCCGGTATGTCCACTTCACGTCAAACAATACCATTTTCGGTACACAATTTCGCGCTGAACCGGAAACGAATGGAGTTCCACTCGTTTGTGATGCTTCATCTGATTTTCTGAGCCGTCCGCTTGATTTGAAGAAATACGGGCTTATTTATGCAGGAGCCCAAAAAAATGCGGGGCCGGCCGGGCTGACCATCGTTATTATCAAAAAAGAATTTCTTGCAAAAGGAAAAACGGAGGGTATTCCAACTATTCAGAATTATAATACGCACGTAGGAACCATGTTCAATACACCACCTGTTTTTGGTGTCTATATGTTCAATTTAGTCCTTGGCTGGATACTTGAAAACGGTGGTCTGACATCTATGGAAAAACGGAATGCCGATAAAGCTGCCCTCATTTATAACGAAATTGATAAAGACGATTTCTATTCCGGAACGACTGAAGTTGCATCGCGTTCACACATGAATGTAACATTTCGTCTTGGGAATGAAGACTTGGAAAAACAATTTGTGAAAGAAGCCGAAGCACACCATTTAATGGGGCTTAAGGGTCACCGCATTTTTGGTGGAATTCGCGCCAGTATTTATAATGCATGTGAACCCGAAAGTGTACAGGCCTTGGTCGATTTCATGCAGGACTTTCGAAAAAAAGCTTAAAGCTCACCAATTTTACTTTACTTCAAAATGCCTCTATGTGAGGCATTTTTTTTGCCTAACCCGGAAAATTCACGAACAAACATAATAATTCACCTATATTATTGATAAAACGTGATATGGGGCAATATTGTGGTAGCCCAAATTTGAGGTATTAGAAAAAGCGGCAAAATTTTCCCGTGAGCTTCGTTGAAGAAAAAAAGCTTACTCAATGTACAAACGTACACTTCCGTCGCTTTTTTTTCTTCGCCTTGCTCACAACGTACCGAGCGAAGCGATTCCCACGAAGTGCTATTTTTTGGTGAATTATCCGGGCTAAATCAATGTATCAGTTTAGAATATGTATTTACATGGCGAAAATATCTTGAATTACTGCATATTTATGCGGTGTGTTTTCAATTGGTATTTTATAGATTAAACATCAATTGCAAGATTCATTTCATTATTCGGATTGAAATTCTTGCATCGCAGTTTAAAAAGGGCTGTCAATTAATCAATAATTAAAAACGAGGGCACTAATTATGGCAACAACCAATGCAATCACATTTATAAACAAACTTATTGATGAATCGGTTTCTAATTTATCAATCCATGTTTCTTCAGCTCAAGATCGAACCGATCCAGACATTAGTCGCTTTGCCCGAGCATCATTTAGAACATCAGTTATGGTCAGCGAGGGTTATCTTGGAATTAAAATTCCTGCTGAAATAAACTTCCAGATTAATGTACAGGCAAGAATATCACTTACACACTTTCAAACATTTTTTCAAACAGAAAGAGATGGAACTAGAGTTGGAGTTTATATATATAAAGTTGATATTAATCCGGTCGAACCAAAACCACTTGGAGATATTGAAATTGTAGAGCCAGAGCAAGATGAACCAATCTTAGAAGATTAAATTATATTTCTTACCCGGCCTTTTTAGGGCATTTTCCAAGATTTAAGAGTAATAAACCCGAATCCTCGCATTTTTTATGCTGGGGGTTCGGGTTTTTTTTATGTGTATTCTTTTTTTTTGTATTATAGCCAAACACATGCAGCCTCTATACATACTAATATCTTACACATGCGCTTTTCCAAAAATATCGTTTGGATTCTATGTTTAATTTTCATTAAAACATGGCTTTATAATGCTGTTATGGCGCAATCGGATGTAAAACATGTAGGATTTCCTCTTATTACCAACTATGCACCAAGTGAATATAGATCCCATGTTCAAAACTGGGACTTTGCAATGGATGATGACGGTTTGCTTTATGTAGCAAATACAGCAGCTGTCGTTATCTATAATGGCATTTCCTGGCAACTCATTTATGTTCCAAATTCCAGAGTCTTTAGTCTTGCATATCACCATGATCAACGCGTATATGTAGGTGGATTAAATGAAATAGGTTTTGTTTCACACCGCGAAGAATTACCTGTAAAAAGCGATGCATCCATGCACTATCAAAGCCTGACTCATTTGTTGCCGGATGATTTGGATATTGGAATTGTTTGGAATACGCATTCCGTCGGTGATTTTGTTTATTTCGTTACACAAAGCCATTTAATGATTTATGATGGCTCAACAATAGTTGTTCACCAAGCTGAATTTACATTTTCTAATATTTTCCAGTTCCAGGAATCTGTCATCATAAGAGATGGAAGTACAAACGCGTATATAGTTGAACATTCCGAATTAATTGACTGGGATCATCAATCGTTTACTGAACAAAATTCCATCAGAGATCATACCACCATCAATGGAACCCAAACTTACTGTTCCATGAGTCAGTGTTTTCAATTCAGAAATAACGCCTTCGAACCATTTAAAACGGAAGTCGATGCGTATCTGAGTCAACATGCCATACACAAAATAATTACACTTTCAGATGGCACCGTTCTTTTTGCAACCCGCAGAGGTGGTATAGTTCACATCAATCCTGATGGAAGCCTGATTCAAATTTTGGATGAGAGCCTCGGTTTAAGAAGTAGTGTAATTTATGGTATTTTTGAAGACCCCACTGGCAGTGTTTGGCTCGGTACAATTGATGGAATTTCACGGGTAGATTTGGGGCTTCCCATTCGCATTTTTGATGAACGCTCCGGAATTACTGAGCCCATTACAAGAATATCGCATCTTGGGAACCAATTATTCGTTGCCACAAGAAGTGGTATTTACAAAAAAACATCAACGATCAATCCGTTGAACACATCATTTTAACCGATTCAATTATGAAACTGGAGAGATGGAACTCTTCACCGGACTGGGCGAGGATTTCTCAGATACAAACAGTCAATATTATTTTGCCGTTGAGGGTCAAAATGGAAATATATGGCACCGCACTAACAAGCAGTTTAAAGTATCACTACTTGACGAAAATGGTACTTACGATACACATACAGGCCCACTATCTCGAATTATAGTTTCTCAAAACAATGATATTTACCCGGATTCCAGTGGATTTGTGTGGTATTCCACCAATATGGGTCTGTACAGATTTAACGCAAATGAGGCTTATAAAACTGATTTTGCATTCAAAACCATGATTAATGGTTTTAGTACCAAAAACGATACACTGACTACGAAGCCGGTTGACCCAAAAGACGGTATTGTATTGAATTATTCAGATAATGAATTTCGTTTTAAATATGCGGCAAATAGTTATCAGGATTCTGATCGCACAGAATTCAGGGTGCGGCTGGCCGGATTCGATGTTGATTGGTCGGCCTGGACTTCCGAAACGCAAAAGGATTATACGAATATTAAAGAAGGTACATACTCCTTCCTTGTTCAAGCCCGAAACGTTTTTGGCACGATTTCTGAATCTGAACCGCTCCATTTCCATATTTTGCCTCCGTGGTACAGAACATGGTGGGCTTATTTACTTTATATTATAGGAATATCCTCTGTTCTATATACATTGCATCAAATCCGTATTAATCAGATCCTTAAAGTGCAGCGCATCCGAAATCGTCTGGCTTCTGATTTGCATGATGAAGTAAGTGCAACATTAAGTAGCATCAGCTTTTTCGCTCAAGCATTAGAAACCGATAAACATGCCGACAAGCGAGCGCATTTTGTTAAATTGATTGGTGAAAGTGCCGGGGACGCCAAAGAAAAGATTACGGATATTGTATGGGCCATAAATCCGGATCACGATGATTGGTCAACATTTTTGGCAAAGTGCCGACGATTTGCCACAGATTTATTTGAAAGCAAGCAAATAAAATACAATCTAAATATAGATGACAATATACCGGGTAAATTGAATATGCAGGTCAGGCAGCATTTGTGGCTTATTTTTAAAGAAATGATTACAAACATTGCCCGCCATTCTGAAGCACAGCAAGTGAATGTAATTCTGGGTTATAGCAACGGTGAAGTAAAGTTGGTTGTTCAGGACGATGGGAAAGGCATTGAACAATCGACAATATTTGGAAATGGCATTCATAATATACAGCGGAGAGCTGAATCTATTAACGCGAAAGCTACCCTGGATACAGATCCGGGATCAGGTACCCGTTGGACTATCAATCTCAATTTATAAGACTCAAGAATTAGAAATTAATCAACACTTATTAAAGGTAATGACGAATGCCAAAAATATTTCGCGGATCAAGAAATGAAATGTTGACATCGGCTTCATACCGGTCATATTTTGCGTATGCCTTGGGTGAAATTTTCCTTGTTGTAGTTGGAATTTTGATTGCATTACAGATTAATATTTGGAATGAAGGCAGAAAAGAACGCATTCAGGAAAACAGTTTGATTGAAAGCCTTATCACCGATTTGCAAGCCGATACTACAGCTTTACATATTCTGATTGAATTCAATGAGAATAAATTAGCAGGTCTTGACAGCCTCATGAATCTGAGTACCATCGATTTAGAACTAATAGAAAACAGAAATAAATTCTATCTGTATAATGTTCAATATTTACTCACGGTAGGTACATTTCGGAATAATAAACGCACGTGGAATTTACTTGATAATACCGGTGGACTAAGGGTCATTCAGAAAGACGTTGCCAACAGGCTTTCAATTTATCAACAGCACATCATCACAATTCAAAAACAAGGAGAATATACCGAAAACGCAATTCTGGATATCTATGATTTGACTTCAGAACTCGCTTCAATCTATTATATTCTTGACGAAGCCTATTTCAAAGACGGACAATTTACTAATAAACCTATGCCTCCCATCAATGACGATGCAGTTTTGAAAAAGAAATATTTTAATATGCTGAACTTTGCACGGGGTACGCTAAAAAATTATGTTTCTGAAAATCACCTTTCCGGACATTTGAACAGGACATCAGACCTGATTCAATTTCTTCAAGAAACATACGGTTTGGGAGAATAATCGGATTAATTGCCATCCCAACCTCAAAAGCCCAGCCATCAAACTAATACGAATAATTCTCGAATGGGTGAAAATATAGTTAACCCGGAAGATGCAGGTTCTGGCGTCAAAGATGTGAAAGGTGTTAGAAAACTGACACGTCGCCCAATTGCAAGACCTATATTGATGTATGCAACCTTACCTTGCCTATTCAAAAATAATGACATATCTGAAAACGGCTTCACTGCCTGTTAAATGCACGACAGTATTTTAATCCGAATTATTCACGAAAAGGTATATTTATATTGATAAGTAATTGATTATAATATAAATACGTCAAAATATCTAACACTCAAATTTGAGTGTGGAATATTGCGTCGCACCGAGCGAAGCGATTCCCACGCAGTGATATTTTCTCGTGAGCTTCGTTGAAGTGAAAAAAACTTGCTCAGATTTCCATCGTGTATTTATTGAATAGCCATGTCGTTTTAAGTTTTCATAATCTGATAAAGAACTCATCCAAGTCCTATAATGCAGTTAACCCATTCAGCCAACCCACAAGTGAAGTAACGCGGATATTTTCGGCCACAGGATAGGTCTCAGCATCCGGAGTAATGATGAAATTCCGGTTCGTTTTTAAATAGCCGATTACGTTTCTGAATCCTTTGGATACTTTTGGTGCGTTCGTCCATTTGATTTCTGCACAGGAAATGGGTTCGTCATTTCGCGTAATGACTAAATCGGCTTCTGCTCCTTCGTGGGTTCGGAAAAACCACATGTCCAAATCATCGGGCAACAGCGATTGTGTTTGTTGGATGACAAAGGCCTCCCAGGATGCACCAATTAATGGATGCTCAATCAGTTTTTCATAGTGTTGCACACCAAGTAATGCATGAAACAATCCGGTATCAGAAAGATACAGCTTCGGACTTTTTACCAATCGTTTTCCCAGATTGGTATAAAACGGCTCCAACCGAGTGAGCAAGTATGCCTTTTCCATGAAATCGATATACCTTGCCACAGTTGGGCGCGTAACGCCGAGTGAGTTAGATAAACCCTGAGTATTGAGCAATTGAGCCTGTGATTGTGCAATCATGATCAGCAGTTTTCTGAGGATGCGTACATCACTGTCAAGACCCAGGTTTGGCAGTTCTCTTTCCAGATATGTTTGGATGAAATTCGACCGCCATCTAAAACTTGATTTATCCGATGTAGCCAAGAGTGATGGGGGAAAACCGCCTCGTACTAACTGCATTTGCCAGTCTGCATTCTGTTGTGTTTCAATCACATTCAGGGGTGTGAGATGCGTGTAGGAAATTCGTCCTGCCAGACTTTCGGAACTATCCCGAAGCAACGCCGGCGAAGCAGAACCCAGAATGATAAACCTGGCAGGCCGGCGATTTTGATCAATCAGCGAACGCATTACTGGAAATAAATCAGGCATCCGGTGAATTTCATCGAGGATTAAACAGTCGTTTTCATGCTCTTTGAAAAACAGCACCGGATTCTGAAGCTTGGCAATATCATCCGGGAATTCAAGATCCAGGTAATACACGGGGAGTTGTAGCTTGTCAACCATCTGTTTGGCAAGTGTGGTTTTACCCGTTTGCCGTGCGCCTGTAATGGCAACAGCCGGATATTCCCGGAGATCCTCCAATAATTTTATGTGTGCAGTTCGTTCGATCATAACCCTGAAATTCAAAACTTAAACTTTCTTTTTTCAGGGTTAATATATTATTTTACCCTGAAACATGAAAATTAGATTTTCATATTTCAGGGTAAAATAATACTAAATATTTCTATTAGTGCTTGATTGTTATATATTTATATAAAACACACAGTTTGAATATAATAAAAATTTATTATTGTAGTGTTTTTTTCTTTTTCAAAATAAAATGGCAGGCTATTTTGATGTTAGTTGAATATAAAAACCAGCTTGTTTATCCTGCTGAAAGCCCCGAACAATTCGAATCCCGTCATAAATCACTCATGCATTTTTACCCGCAGAATTCGGTGATCAACGCAGATCAAGTTTCTGCGCACAACTGCGAAATCTGCGGGACACTCAAACAGTGAATCTGAACAAGACCGCTTCAAAACCATCTCTCCTTAAAAACCTTCGTGTACTTCGCGTCCTTGTGGTTCAATTCCCAAAAAAATCACTCTTCATCCAGTTCTTTCAGAAGCTCTTCTATGGCACGTTCCAATTGCTGGTCTATTCCACGATCAACTTTTCCGGGTTCATTTCGGACTATAATTTGAGGATAGGTTTGATTGTTTTCCATCCATTCATCCGACATATTCCGGGCTGATATAGGAACTACACCCCATCGCACTCCATTTGGCAATCCTTCCCATCCGGCAAAACTACACGTTCCCGGAACCGGCATTCCCACGGTTGTGCCAATTTCAAGTTCTGAATAGGCACTGGCGTAACAATGGCCATCCGAATACATAGCTTCATTGTAGAGTGAAAGCGTAGGTTTTGTCCAGCGGGATGTCGGCTCGCCACCCACATCTTTGGCGGCAGTTGCATAAGTGTTAAATGCCACTCCGGTGAAGAACATCGCCAAATCAGCGACCAAATCGCCCCCGCTGTTGAAGCGACCATCAACAATGACTGCCTCCCGGTCAACATATTTACCGAGCATGTTTTCAATCACATTTCGGTATGGACCGTCGCTCATTCCGGGGATATGCACATACCCCAGACGACCACCACTTTTTTCATCCACCTCTTTTTCATTCATTCGCACAAAGCGGCGGTATAACAAGCCTCGCTCTTCCCCAAGCGTTATCGGTTTCACCGTGATTTGCTTGCGGTCATTTCTACCCGGACCGGTAATTTCGAGCAATACAAAGTTACCGGCTTTGCGGTTCAGATAACGCGCTTTATCCGTATCGGGCGAAATAAGTTCTCCATCAATTTTTTCGATAATCATTCCCGGTTTGATATCGAATGCGGCTTTATCTAACGGGCCACCCTGAATGACTTCCGTAATTTTGATTCCATTCCCCTCATGGGTAAAATCCCAAAATATTCCCAAAGAAGCCGTTTGATCGGGGTTTTCGATACTACGGCTATATCGGGCACCGGCATGAGAGACATTCAACTCACCCAGCATTTCGGAAATCATTTCAGCAAATTCGTATGAATTTCCAATGTGGGGCACGTATTTACCATACTCTTCGTACAGAAAATCCCAGTCATTTCCATGGAAAGTGGGTTCGTAAAAAATATTTTTTGTGCGGATGTACACATGATCAAATAAAAGCGCGCGCTCCTTTTCTTCATCATACATCATTTCACCGGCAATGGAAACGGGAGCTGAACTTAAGGCAGTCAGGTTTAATTTGGAAATGCGTCCACGACTAAGTAAATACAGGTTTTCCATTTTTTTGTCCCAAACCAAACTTCCGGGTCCCGTATTCAAGCGAATCGTTTGTTTGGTTTCTTTCGTGCGCAAATCGGTTTCCCATAAATGGTAATTATCCTCGAATTGAGTGAGGTAATACAGTTTGCTTCCATCCTTAGAGAGCACCGCATCACTGAGCATACTGGAGTGAATGGTCAGGCGTGCTTTACGTTCATCCAGCCCATCCCAATCAAACGTGAGTGGCTTTACTTCCTCCTTTTTGTCTTCATCTTTTTTATCCTCTTTCTTTTCATCTGCTTTTGAAGCTTTTTCAATTTCCTGGAAAAGCTTGAACTCTTCTTCTGTCAGATTGAATTTATCCCATTCCTCCTGCGTAAAAAATTGGGTATAAACATCACGTTCCGATTGTCCGCTTGTGGCATAACTTTTGAGGCCGTCGCGGTTGCTGAACCACAGCATTTGTTTGCCCTCGTTCACCCATTTTGGCGCCATATCGTAATAACCGCTTTCAGTAAGATTGATGCGCTTGCTTCCATCGGCGGCCAAAAGCAAGACTTCGCTGTTATGCAAAAAACGATTCCACGAGGTCAGCAGCCACTTACTGTCCGGACTCCAAACAAAGTATTGGTCGCCATCGCGCATGTGGAATAAATCCTCGGGCGTCAATAAATCTACTGTGTTTCCTGATGCCAAATCTTTAACGCGCAGTGTGCGTCTGCCAGCGATATACGCCAGTTTTTTTTCATCTGGTGAAAATGTTGGCAGATAGTTATCAACATCATCATGAACTAAAACATCTTCTTTCAAAACGGTTGATGCAAAGAAAAATGGTTCTTCATCGCGGACTTTCGTGGTTTTAAAAATGCTCCATTTTCCATCGTGATACCTCGAATACACAACACCTTTTCCATCAGGTGTGAAGGTTACAAAACGCTCTTGTTCCGCTGTATTGGTGATGCGTTTGGTCATGGCTCCATCCGCCGAAGTCACAAAAACCTCACCTCGTGCAATAAACGCAATCTCTTTTCCATCCGGGGAAATATCCATTTCCTGAACCCCGCCATTGATGGAAATAAATTTATCCGGATTACTTTTGCCCTGAGTGCGGATGGTTACGTTCACTTTTTGCGGCTCCTCACCCATTTTCATAGTGTAAAGTTCGCCATCATAGCCAAAAGAAAATGTGCTGTTTGCATAGCTCAAAAAGCGGACGGGATGCGTTTCAAATTGGGTTACCTGTTCACGCTCGGAGGGATTTTCCAGCGACATCTGATAGATATTAAACGAACCGTTTTCTTCACTCAGATAATACAGCGCGGTTTCATCTTCATTAAAAACAGGATTCCGGTTTTCCCAGACATCTTCGGTTAACATCGTATGTTGACCACTTTTTGTATCGTACATCCAAATATCTCGGGTGACCGCCGAGCGATGATGCTTGCGCCATTCATTTTCACGTTTGATATCCTGATAAACCATTTTTGAACCATCGTTACTCACCTGAACCAATTCTGCGGGAATCGTAAACATTTGGTGAACACGTCCACCGGAAGCCGGTACTTTATATAATTCCGGTTTATAGCCAGCCGGAAAATCACGATGTTCGGCCGTATCCATTCTATCGGCACCAAAAATCACAAAGGCATCATCGTGCGAAAAGCTGTAAGGGAATTCATCATTGGAATGAAAGCTAATTCGCTCAGCCTGACCACCAAAGGCATCCATCACATAAACATTAAAATTCCCGTAACGGTCGGATGCGAACGCGATTCTAGACCCATCATTACTCCAAACCGGCATAAAATCATGTGCATCGTGGAAGGTAAGCTGTTGTGCCAATCCACCATGAACCGAGACGCGGTACAAATCGCCCATATAAGTAAAAGCGATGTGATTCCCATCCGGTGAAATGGATTGATATCGAATCCATTGCGGATTGTCTTCAGCGAAAGCGATGGAAACCGCAAAAAATAAAATAAAAGAGGTGAAGAAAGTTTTCATATTCAAATATTTGGACTTGTTGGTGTATTAATCTTGGATGGTAAGAAAAAAAGGCAATAGAACAAACGGGTTTGATAAGAAAAGAGGGAGTAACTACAAGACTCAAGGACACGAAGTTTTCTGGAGTTTGGCATGAGCATCAAATCTAATATGGTAAAGTGCCATTATCAGGTCAAAAAAGACATAAAAAAGCTCAATTTTTTTAATACATTCAGCGATTATGTTCACCAATTATTTGTATATTTAGTGAATATAATCACCAAATTACCAGGTTTGTCGCTCGATCCGCAGACGTCAATGAAAACAGTCTGATGGAGTTCTTCACCCAAGCTGTCGATCAATCTCGTTCAATTCATCTAAAACTTTCTGTGCAGATGCGATATTGCGAATCCTTTTTTTAGAAGTAAAAAGATACATCAATCCAAAAAACATGGTAAGTGCAGTGTAAATGCCTACTATGTAAATTAGCTCTGCATCCTTAAATAAATCAAATAGATATAAACAGAAAAATGTATAGAGTAAGATGAAGTACACGGGTAACCCATTCTTGAGCATAAACAACTGAATGCGAACTTTCTTTCGTATATTTTGTATGAAAATGCGTGTCTCAGACGTTGTATCCGGATTTTTAAAGTGCACTCCTGCCCATAATCCCCCCAACACCGCTATCAGTAATATTCCCATTAATATCAGGCTGATATAGAAAACCTGACTCCTGTCGGGAAAACTACTCCAAATCCATCCCATAACCATAAAAACAGCGGCAAACGCCACAGATACAAACAAGTTAGAGGCAATCAATTTTTTTTGCCTGTTTTTGATTTCTGAAGCTAACTTTTTAAGTGAAATTTCCATTTCAGGTGCATGTTGCCCTTGCCATTGTTCTTTTAAATCATCGAAGGATTTCATCCTTGTTCCTCCATTTTTTGCATTAATCTCTTTTTTGACCGGTTTATTCGTACGCCGGTTGCATTTACGTTTGTATCGAGTATTACGGCGATTTCGCGATAACTTAAATCTTCCAAAACAAGCGATAGCAACATGCGGTCGGAGTCCGGTAGTTTTTGCATACATGAATACATTTTTTCAATCTGATTTTCTGTCTTTAGTTTTTGGTGGGTCGAATCTTCAAAAACAGGTTCCATCACCGATTCAGAAAGCGACACCTCTTTAAGTTTCCGTTTTTTAAGCTTCATTTTAGATTTAATAGCTGTATTCAAGGCAATCCGGTACACAAACGTACTCCATGAGGACCGCTCTTTGAATCGCTCCATAGAACTCCAAATCTCTGAAACTATATCCTGAAATAAATCTTCCCTCAGGTCATGCTCTTTAAACCATGAGCAACAAATACGCCAGAAAGCATGTCTGTTTTCAGCCAAAATTTGATTGAAAAGTTTTTCCTTTTTTCCAGGATTAAAATTCATTCGATAGAAATTCTTTAATTAACCGGTAAGTTTCGCGTGGCTGATCAAACATAATAAAATGTCCGGCTTCTTCCACTATTTCCAGCTCAACAGTTTTAGCATGTTCGTACTGGCTCTTATACGTTTCCTTAACGGATTCTTTTGTGAATTGCGGATAGGTTGCATTTTCAGCAAATGCCGCCAACACCAGCATGGGAACCTGAATCCCTGCAATATCCTCTCGTAAATCCATTCCCATCATTTCCATAGCAGAGTACGCTTCTGTTTTGAGGTCAGAATGAATCGCCCATTCCGTAAGTAGCTCATATTTCGTTGAATCCCTCACCATTCCCCGGGCTGTCATCATTCGGGCATTGCGGTGTTGTTCATCATCAAGGTTTTGAAACGATTGCATATAGGTCTGCGCTGCGGATTCATCAAAACCGGTTTGTGCATTCGGATTCATCATCAATGCAAAAAATGGCATGGCATCCACAATGACCATTTGTTTGATTTTCGGATGATTTTCTGTACCAATCCACATACTCATGAATCCGCCAAGACTGTGACCAATAAGACTCACGTTTTCAAGTCTTTGTTCTTCAATATATTTAATTAAATCAGTTTTCCATCGTGGTAAATAGGGGTCTTCCGAAATTGGATCAACACCGGCATAACCGGCAAATGTAATGACATGGCATTCGTAATCTGCGGAAAGCTCCTGAACCAATTCAGACCAAACATCGCCGCTGCTTATCAATCCGGGAATCAGAATAATGGGTTCACCCGAACCGGATACATTCACCTCAAATGCATACGTCTTTCCGATTTCTTGCGCTTGAGTTTTTCCAGAGATAGTAATTATCCCCATAATTAAAATGATAGCTGTTAATATGTTTCGTTGTTTTTTCATATTACTATGCGTTATGTTAATTGAAGGTTTATTCTATTAGTACAGAAAGATTCATTTTATTACAGATTTTTTTGAAAATTATCCGCTCTTTCTATTTTATAGAAGGCTATGATAAACCTTGAGATTTGGTAGCAAACAACGCCGGAACATACGTATTACCCCAACATGACACTTATTATATGATTAATAAACAATTATTTAAATTATCATTTATTTTGCGTTTTACTCTTTATTTATTGGTGTTTCTCTTCGTTTTGAATGTACCTGTAAATGCGCAATCTACAGTATCTGATTCTTCATTCTTTCTGATGCCGGAAGATGAATACAGTCACTTTTTATTCAGGATGAATGTTGATGGTGAACCTCAGCGCGTTTTTGCTTTGGGAGCATATATCTCCTTACTTCATCCCAAATATTTTCAGGAATTTGATCCGCGCCACAATCGTATTCCCAATGAGGCACTTTTTAATACACTTCGAGAACACTACACCTTGATTTATACCCCGTTTACGTATGTCAATGAGGTAGTCAAGCGCCCAGCTTTTTATGATTCATTACAAGGAGATTCAGGTTTTGTAATGGGAGCCGGACATATTCCCTGGTGGCTTCGGACCAATTATGGAGTGGAACGAAAAGACCTCCTTTCGAGAAAAGATCAGGAATCATTGGCTTCCCGGATCGATCAGGATCATGTAAAAGAGCCCATTCAAAATCTAATTCGTTTTACGGGTGACAGTAATTTGATCATCAATCTGGCCGATGAACCCGAGCGCGGTGGTTACGGTGGAAGTTGGTTTTATTCGAAAGAAACGCTTAAAACGATGTATGAGCTCGCAAGTGAACATGGGTTGGTGAGTATTGGTTTGGGTCCGGTTGGAAACGCCCGTGGACGCGGAGTCGGAAATAAACTTACGTGGTCGCTGGAATTTCCTTTTTCGTGGTTTCAAAATCCCTCAGATCGCAGAATTCGGCGAACGAAGATGACCTGGCGACAAATCCTGGATAGCATGCTTCGATATTATGATGGTGTTTATGATATCATCTATCTGAATTCGTATGCTTTTACTATTTCCGACAATCGCAGAGCTGGCAAAATTGTAAAGCAAATGCTTCACCACCCAACCATTGACCATAAAAAACCGGTATGGCTATGGATTTCAGTAGAGAATTTTCGACATCCTGATCCTGAAAAAGGGTATCAACAAATTCGCAGACAGGCCTTTTCAGCCATCGCCAATGAAGGTAGCGGATTGATGTTTTACCCCGATGTAAACGAGTATGAAACGGGAGACTATGACGAAACACTCTGGTTTTTATCGCTGGAATTGATGAAGGAACTCCAATACTGGAGACCAGTTCTTGAGAAGGGAAAGATGATTAAGAATTATGTAGATAGAGATGTTGAATGGATTCAATATAATTATGATGGACAGGAAGTTGTATTTCTGGTGAATCATGGCAGTAAAGCTCTCTCAAACATTGGTCATGGCCTGCTTTACGCGGCACCCGGACAAAGCGGTGTTTGGTACCGAAATAAGGGAGAGACAACATTCAATCACTTTAAGATCAAACCTTAATTTCGATTTATAACCAAACGTAATGATTAATATATGATTGAATGTTTATTTTTACTTCTGTCACCTCAATTTTTTTGAAGTTGAATGGTCATACGCTTAATTCGGTCTTCTAATTTTTCGGATGTAAGTTTTGAACGCAAACGATCAACCATAATCGGAAATGCAAACGGAGTTGCCCGTTCCGGCTGTTTAAACATAATTTCATGTTGATTAACACGCTCCAGGACCGATCTTAACCTGTTGATTTCCAACTGGAAAGACATGATCTCCTGCATCGTTTGTTCTAATAGCAGGTTTCCTTCATCATGCTTCATAAAAACATCAAACAACAAGGCTGAACTTGATTGAAGATGTTTAGCACGGATTTTATTCCCCGGAAAGCCCTGAAAAACCAATCCTGAAATACGAGCAATTTCCCTGAAATGCCTGCGCCCCATTTCTGCTGCATTAATACTTTTTCCTATATCGTCTGCCAAATCAATAGTAGAAAACAACCCTGTTTCTAACGCTTCTTCAATGGGGGGTTCATCAGATGATAACAATTCGAAACCGTAATCATTCATGGCAAACGTAAATGAAATCGGTTTGATTTTTGATATCCGGTATCCCATTAATGCTGCCATTCCCTCGTGCACCATACGCCCCTCAACAGGATAAAAACAGACATGCCACCCTTCTCTGGATTTGAATTTTTCAATCAGTAGCTGATTATGGGCAGGTAATGCCGACCGCTCTTGTTGGAAATCAAGAAGTGGCTTCACGGCTTTCATCTCAACAGAATCCAAAATTCCCTGGTTCGCTTCTTCAATTTTAAGGCGAATCATTTCCGAGAGTTGTGTGCTTAGCTGCATTCGCCCGCCCATCCAACGGCTCACAGCTCCCTTTGTTTTTTTGCTTTTGCGCACATAAACCGTCAATTCTTTTAAGCGAACAAACTCCAGGTAGCGACCGGCAAACAACAGCGTATCACCCGGACTCAATTTCGAAATAAACGATTCTTCCACCGTGCCTATAAAACCACCACTTAAAAATTTAACCTTAAGATGCGGATCGGCTGTAATTGTGCCAATGGACATTCGGTGTCGCATCGACTTTTTGCGATCGCGCATTACATAACAATTATTTTCATCAATGGTAACCCGATTATAATCATCGTATTTTTTTAAGGCAGAACCTCCATTTGTCAGAAATTGCAACATCCAATCCCACTCTGTTTTCGATAGGTTTCTGAACGCGTATGTAGTTTTTACTTCACTGTATGCATCTTCCGGAAAAAAGCCATTTCCCACAGCAAGTGTGCACAAGTATTGAACCAATACATCAAGGGGTTTTTCATAGGGGATGCGTTCTTCCATGAAACCGCGCTGAATAGCTGATTGCAAAGCTGCCGATTCTATGATTTCCATTGCATGAGTTGGTATAAAATAAATCCGGCTTGTGGCGCCAGGTTGATGTCCGCTCCTACCCGCACGTTGCAAAAAACGAGCCACTCCTTTCGGACTGCCAACTTGAATGACCGTCTCCACCGGACTAAAATCCACACCCAAATCCAAACTTGATGTAGAAACAACCAACTTTAGTTTACCGGCATGAATCGCATCTTCTACCCAGGTTCGTAATTGGGGTTCAAGTGAACCATGATGCAACGCTATTTGTCCGGCAAGATCAGGCTCAGCCGTGAGCAATTGCTGATACCAGATTTCGGCTTGTGCCCTTGTGTTTGTAAATAAGAGTGTTGTTTTACTTTTGTCAATTATTGGCAATATATTTTTTATTAGCCTAATACCAATATGTCCGGCCCAAGAAAAGGTTTCTACTTTATCAGGAAGCACCGTTTTGATTTCTAACTTTTTATCCATCTTGGAAACAATCATTTCCCGTTTACTTTCGTGAACTCCCGGCGTCAGGACTTCCAATGATTGCTCCATATTCCCGATGGTAGCCGAAATCCCCCAAACCTGCACATGCGGAGAAACCGCGCGTAATCGAGCCAAACCTAATTCTGCCAGAACACCTCGTTTACTTGAGAGTAATTCATGCCATTCATCTACAATTACGGCTTTCAGGTTACGGAATTGTTTTTCATGATTATTCCTGGAAATCAGAATATGCAAACTTTCCGGTGTGGTAATCAGGCAAGCCGGTGGTTTACGATCTATTTTTTGTTTGATGGAAGATGAGGTATCCCCCGTTCGTCGGGCAATCTCCCAATTCATGCCCAAGTCCGTGCATAATTTTACCAGGGCTTGTTCGGTGTCTTTGGCAAGTGCCCGAATTGGCGTTAACCACAAAACCTGCATGCCTTGGGGCTCTTCCGTCTGCCAATTGTTGGGATGTTCCCGAATCCACTGTTCTAAAATTGGAATCCATACAGCATACGTTTTTCCGCTGCCTGTCGGTGCATTCAGGAGTCCTGATTTCCCATTTCTGAAGGCATTCCAAAGTTGCTCCTGAAAAGGAAACGGGTTCCAATTGTTTTTTTTAAACCACTGCCGGATTATCTGCTGTGATGGATTATTTTTCATTCGAACGTAACAGCAATCATAAATGATTACGTTCAGTGGGTGTTTCATAGCCTTTGATATCACTATGCTCACAATTCAGGCTCAAATTTGTAGTTTAAACGCAATGACTCAAAACTTGACCCGACTTACCATGTGGACGCGCATTTTGGTATGCATTGGCGGCTCAGCACATGTTCAGTGCCTCCACGGTAAACCGGGACAAGTTCTGCTTCCTCGTGGTTCATCCCATTAGAAAATAAACTGATACCGAACCATTGCTCCTCTACCCGGCATGGGGTTGTTGCGGTCTTCGATTCGGCTGAGGTGATCGCGGTAGGCTTTGTTCAGCAGGTTTTCGATGCGCAAAGTGATTAAATGCCGGCCACTGGAATCAAAACGTAAACCGGCCGTCAAATCAACCAATAAATAATCCGGGGTGACATCTTCATTCGAAGCAACCTGGTTTTGCTCAAAAGCATACCGAATATCCGTTGACGCAAACCATTTGCCTGTATCAAATTTAACAGAACTTCTGATTCGAGTCGGTGGAATAAATGGGATAGGCTCATTTCCGGCACTCAGACGATTTGCACGCACGACATCCAGTCCACTGCTGATGCCAAAATATGGTGTTATCTGTGCATGTACATCTGCCTCAAATCCCATATAGCGCGCATCATCGCTTTCATAGACAAAAATGGGGAGTCCGCTTGGTGCATGAATTTCATCTGTAGGCTGATAAATGATATAATTGCTGATATGGTAATAAAACGAACTCAGATTTACTGAAAAATTGGATCGCTCATAGTTCATAAATATATCCAAACCATGACCAACTTCATTTTTCAGATTTGGATCGCCTATTTCATACGCTCCTGCTCCAAGATGAACGGCATCCGTGTAGAGTTCCTCCAATGATGGCGCCCGGAACGAACGCGCAAGCTGAATTCCAGTTTCAAAATAATTCAATGGTTGTATGTTCAAACCTACTGATCCTGAAATGGCAACCGATTCTGTCAACGGTTCATCCGGCTGTGCAAATCGGTCGTTTTCTTTTGCTTCAAGTTTTCTGTAATCCATTCGAATACCTGTTTGCAATGACACCTTTTCGCTTAGCGGCACATCCTGATATCCAAATATTCCTGCATTAAAACCGGTTGCATCCGGAGTTAGACCGTCTGAGCCACCAACTTTCAAACCGCGTGCAAAATAATTAGCGCCAATAGCTCCACTTAATTTACCCGGGTTTGCTGAACGTATAATCAACAAAGAACTGCTTATACTTATGGATTTGAAAGACAAGCCTATCTCTTCGGTTGTCACACCTTCCATATCATAAAAAATCGCAAATTCATCATGCTGATAACGAGTCAGGTTAAAACGCAGCCGCATCTGGTCAAAGAATCCGTTTAAATTCAGATCACCATGACCAGCAAGGTTCAATCTATCCAAACGAATCTCTACATCTTCTGTCGGATCATCTATTCCATCCGGAATGCCGTAGGTTTGATCTACAAATGAAAGTGCCAATCCACCTTTGAACGATTCACCTTGAAATCCGGCACCTACAGCACCATTTAAACTTTCATTAAAAGTACCACTTAGCTTTCCGGTTGGAGTACTTACATTACCGGAATTTCGGTATGATAATCGTGCACTAACAGCAGTGTGTGTTTGACCAAGTGTCACTTTCCCAAATGCAGCTCCACCTTCATTTACACTCATACCCGTAAAAACGGTACGACCACTTAGTCCATTCGACCAATCTAACGGAATATCGTTATTAAAAATATTAACGACTCCTCCCATAGCACTCGAACCATACAGAAAACCGGCCGGACCACGAACCAACTCAATACGTTCTGCCGCATCAGAATCCATTGAAATAGCATGATCAGCTGCGGTTTCAGCCAAGTCTCCCATGCGTTCACCATTTTCAAGAATCAACACACGATCGCCGTCAAAACCACGGATTATCGGTCTTGATGGCGCACTTCCAAATGAGCGAATAGATAATCCCGGCTCCGATTTTAGCATGTCAGCAAAATTATCGGACGCTTTATCGTGCAGTCCTTTTAATGACATGGAGGATGTTGGACGGTAAGCAACCGAACTTCCGGACGGTGATGTTGTAATAATAACATCATCGCGACCTATGATTGCATTTTTCAAAGAAATCAACAGCGATACTTTTTGGGGTACTTCAACCTGTATTGATTCTGATTCATATCCTACAAACGAAACATTGATTGTGTAGCTACCGGTTGAAGGAACTTTTATCTGAAAATATCCCAATTCATTCGTTGTTGTTCCGGTTTGTGTTTCTTCAATGAGAACCGTGGCTCCTTTTAGTGGTTCTTTCCATTGATTTTGTACAGAACCTGAAATCATTTGAGGTTCAGGGAAAAGGCAGATTAACAGTAGTGTTGCTATCATTTGTCTTTTTTCTTTTATAAGATTAATTCATATAAAAACATGAAGTTAATGTTAATGCGAAATAGTTGCATATAAATATATAGCTAAATTTATGACTCAATTAATTTAGTCATAGCTAAATTAATTGTCAATATTTTATTTTTATATGGAGATAACATTTTTAAAATCGATGTTTACTTTGATTTTCGAGATTATTATTTGTACATTACAATACTCAATATTTAGACATAACTAAACTTTAATGAAAGCTAAGCTCACAGAATCACAGGAAGACTATCTTAAGCAAATTTATTTACTTACAGAACAAGATAATGAATTGGTTTCTACGGTTGCTTTGTCCGATAAGCTAAAGTTAAAACCAGCTTCCATTACCAATATGCTGAAAAAACTATCCGATCTTCACTTAATTGAGTATCAGCCCTATCAAGGCGTACGGTTATCTGAATCCGGCAGACTGGTTGCTCTCGAAGTGTTGCGGCATCACCGGTTAGTAGAATTGTATTTATCTGAAATTCTGGGATTTGGCTGGGATGAAGTCCACGAAGAAGCTGAAAAACTGGAACATGTTATTAGTGAACGACTTGAAGCCCGGATTTCCGAAAAACTGGGTCACCCAACCCATGATCCGCACGGCGATCCCATTCCTTCTGTCGATTTAAAACTTCCGGATGGTCCCGCAATAACACCCCTTACGCATCTCACATCAGGATCAAATGGTGTTATCAGCAGGGTTACCACACAGGATAGCGATGCACTGAATATGCTTAGCCGGTTAAATCTTACGCTTAATGCAACTGTTGAAATATTAGAATCGGAACGAAATGGCGTCAGAATCCAAACCGAGAACGACCGATTTCTACTTCCGATTGAATTAGCTTCAAAAATTTGGATAAAAACAACCTCATGAAAATCTATACATTACTATCACTACTCTTAATTTCAGGATTCGTCCTTTCCTGCACACCATCAAATGAGAAGAACGACAGGCCATTAGTGGTAACTTCTACAATGATGCTTGAAGATGCGGTCAATGTTTTAGCCGGAGATTTCGTACGTGTAGAAGGGCTGATGGGGCCCGGTGTTGACCCACACTTATACCGCGCCACTCCACGTGATATTCGTAATCTCGATCAGGCTGAATTGATTATTTATAATGGCCTTTTTCTCGAAGCGCGTTTGTCGGAAGTCCTTGAAAAAATGGATGATCGAACATTTCCAGCCGCTGAAATCATCACTCAGGATAAGCGTATTGAAGCATACGATTATGGTGGCACTTACGATCCCCATGTATGGTTTGATGTAAGTCTTTGGATGGAAGTAATCAGTGGAATCTCAAAGAAACTTCAGGATACTTTTCCTGACCACGCAGAAGCTATTCAACAAAACGAAACAGAGTATCTTTCAGAATTACATGAATTGCACAATTGGGTTTTGGAAAGCATTCAATCCATCCCCGAAAACAGACGCGTACTCATTACCGCGCATGATGCATTCACGTATTTTGGACGGGTTTATGGCATGAACGTTATGGGGCTTCAGGGCCTAAGCACCCAAAGTGAATATGGCATTCAGGATGTATCAAAGATGATTTCATTTATTATTGATCATTCAATACCGGCCATTTTTCTGGAAACGAGCATAGCACCCCGTTCCATTCAATCACTGATAAATGGTGTACATGAACGCGGTGGAAACGTACGGCTTGGTGGCGAATTATTTTCAGATGCTATGGGGCAGCGAGGCACTCCTGAAGGCACGTATGTTGGGATGGTTCGCCATAATGTTACTACAATAACCCGCGCATTATCGGAGGATACATGACAACAGATACGAAAATACCACCGGTTGAAGTTCACGACCTCACCGTTTCCTATCAGAAAAAACCGGTACTTTGGGATATAGATTTTAATCTTCCGGAAGGAAAACTCATTGCAATTGTGGGTCCGAATGGTGCCGGAAAATCAACGTTGCTCAAAGCCATGATGGGTTTACTTGAACCGGCTTCAGGACATGTACTTATTTATGGAAAACCATTAGAGAAGCAACGTAAACGTATCGCCTATGTGCCGCAGCGCGAAACAGTGGACTGGGATTTTCCCATCAGTGTTAAAGATTTGGTACTTATGGGGCGTTACAGCCATTTAAAAATATTTCAAAGGCCGCGAGCTACAGATCGTGAAAAGGCACTACAGGCGCTGGAACAGGTGGGTATGTCGGCTTTCATGAACCGTCAGATTTCACAACTTTCCGGCGGACAACAACAGCGGGTTTTCCTTGCTCGTGCACTTACTCAAGATGCCGATATCTATTTTATGGATGAACCATTTGCCGGTGTTGACGCTGCCACAGAATCTACCATTCTCGATTTATTACGTTCGTTGCGCACCAAAGGAAAAACGGTGGTTGTGGTACATCATGACCTGCAAACCGTCTCCGATTATTTTGACTGGGTAATGCTCATAAACCTGCGACTAATCGCCTTTGGCCCGATGGAGGTTACTTTTTCAAAAGAAAACCTTCAAAAAACATACGGTGGCCGATTAAATATTCTATCACAAGTTATTGAGCTTTCCCGTAAGGAAAACTTCATCAGAGAACCCGGACATGAGTGAACTGTTTTTAGAATTTTTCTCCCTGCAAGACCCGACCGTACGCTGGGTTCTGGCAGGCACTATTTTACTGGGCCTCTCAGCCGGAGCGTTGGGTTGCTTCACAATTCTTAGAAACAGAGCACTTGTTGGCGATGCCGTTGCTCATGCCATATTACCCGGTGTTTGTCTTGCTTTTATTATTGCCGGTGATAAAGATCCACTCATGCTCTTAATCGGCTCAGTCGTATTTGGCTGGCTTAGTATTTTTATAATGGATTTCATCATTCGTAACAGCAAGATTTCTGCCGATACATCCATTGGAATGGTTTTGTCAGTTTTCTTTGGTCTGGGAGTTGTGCTTCTCACCTATATTCAAGCATCCGGAAATATCAATCAAAGTGGATTAGACGCTTTTTTATTTGGCAATGCCGCCTCTATGTTGCCGGAAGATATTATGATCTTCGGATTGGTCAGCATTCTGGTACTCATCGTTATTGTGGTGATGTACAAAGAACTTAAAATGGTAAGTTTTGATCCCGATTATGCCAAAGTTATTGGGTATCCCGTTCGAAGAATGGAATTTTTGATTGGTGTACTTTTGGTTTTAACAATCACAGCAGGCCTGCAAGCCGTGGGCGTTGTACTCATGGCTTCCATGCTCATAATTCCGGCAGCAGCAGCTCGCTATTGGACCGATTCTCTGTCAATTATGCTGGTAATTGCAGCCCTTGCCGGTGGAGTTGCAGGTATATCCGGTTCCTTCATCAGTTATACAGCACCCGCCATGCCAACCGGGCCGTGGATGGTTGTTTCCGCTGCGATCATTTTTCTGGTGTCCTTCCTTTTTGCTCCGGGAAAAGGAGAAATTCGCCGTTGGCTTCAACGATTATCAAACCGAAAAAAAATCAATTATGAAAATGTGCTGAAGACACTCTATCACCTGGAAGAAGCCGACTCCAAACCAGATCGGGCACGAACCATTCAGGAAATAATTAAGAAACGAAGAACCGATATTCCGGCTCTTAAGGAAGGCTTAAATCAACTCCATCAAAAAGGATGGATTGAGATTTTCAAAGGCAAACCTACCGGTTATGTACTTACCGGTAACGGTCGTGAAGAAGCAAAACGTATTGTACGGATTCACCGTTTATGGGAGCTATACCTGACCGAACGACTTGAAATTGCAGGTGACCATGTGCATGATGATGCGGAATCAATGGAGCACTTAATCACCCCCGAAATAGAAGCTCAACTTTCTGAAATTCTGGGAGAACCTGCTTACGACCCTCACTTTGAAGCCATCCCGTACGCTGATTCTAAAGGAGCCAAATCATGACCACATTCTGGATAATCTTAACCGGAATTCTTGCTGCTGCTGCCTGTGCCCTGCCCGGTAGTTTCCTGGTACTCAGAAAACAAGCCATGCTTTCTGATGCCATTTCACACGCGGTTTTGCCCGGTATTGCTATCGCCTTTTTGCTGACCGCCTCCAGAAACACGTTCCCCATGCTACTGGGCGCCGGAGCTTTCGGATTACTAACGGTTTATCTCACCGAAAAGCTCAGCAGCAGCGGCAGACTACTCGCCGATACCTCTATGGGCATTGTATTTACTACATTATTCGCCATTGGTGTAATTCTTATTTCGATTTTTGCCGGACAAGTCGATCTTGATCAGGATTGCATTCTCTACGGAGAAATTGCCTACGTTCCCTGGGATAGATGGGTCTTTCTGGGGCAGGATCTCGGCCCGCGTCCGGTTTGGATTCTGGCTCTGGTTCTGGTCATAAATCTGGCCTTCATTATTTCGAGTTTTAAAGAATTGCAGATATATAGTTTCGACCGTGAACTGGCATTAAGCATGGGAATTCCCATGGGATTTATTCATTATGGATTGATGGGCTCAGTTTCGTTTTCTACCATTGCGGCATTCGAAAGCGTGGGTGCTATTCTTGTCGTCGCCCTGATTATCGTACCCCCGGCTACGGCTTATTTACTAACTACCAATTTGAAAGTCATGTTAATATTATCAGTACTAGTGGGAATTCTTTCAGCAATTTCAGGTTACTTATTTGCATTTTGGCTGAATGTCTCCATTTCGGGCTCTATAGCTGTGATGACGGGATTCTTTTTTACCATCGCCTTTTTATTTTCTCCACTTGAAGGAGTTGTTATTCGGAAATTCAGAAAAACGGAATCCGTACCCGCAGTTTCGGTTTGAAAGCAATGAAATCACCCCGAACACAAACATATATCTGGATAATGAGTGGCGGAGCTATTGGTGCTGGACTTCGGGTTGCTTTTTTGATTCTGTTGGATGATGTGACCACAGCTCCGTTTATCATCTTTCTTGAAAACATAGCCGGTTCTTTTTTACTGGGTCTATTAACCGGATGGATCATTACAAAAAAAGTAAACGAATGGCCGCTTCTGCCTTTTGCCGGCACCGGAATATTGGGCTCCTTTACAACTTTTTCAACCCTTTCAACCGATATTGTCATGTTGGCTCAAACAAGTATCATGCACGCCATTCTATACAGTTTTGGTAGTTTGATTTTTGGTTTTACAGCTGCTTTTCTTGGCCTGTATCTCGGCAAACGGAGGTTTAAATGATACTGATTTTACTCACCCTTGTTTTTGGTGCTTTGGGCGCGGCTTCCCGTTTTGCAGTCAATGAATGGACTACGGAGAAGCTGAAAAGCACTTTTCCGTCCGGCACATTTCTGATCAATATCAGCGGTTCATTTGCGGCTGGAATATTTGGTGGACTCCTTCAAATACACCCTGAAACGGAACTGTTGGTGCTTCCATTTATTGTTGGATATCTGGGCGCCTACACCACCTTTTCAACATGGATGGTCCAGGCTGTCGGTTTATTCGAAGCGCGAGAGTGGAGCTTTCTGATTTTACATACCATTGCGAGTATGATTCTGGGCGCACTTGCCGCATGGACAGGTTTTTGGGTGGTAGTTTAATTTATGTCATCAGCTCCGATTTATCCAACTCAGTAAATCGAGATTACCGCTTGTCCTTTCTAATCAGTCATTTCTTCCAAATGGTGAAAGCATTCATTCATTGATTGATTTAAATAAAAACATTATAATGTAAAATATGAATTCAGGCTTAGCGTTGATTACATATTGATTATAAAATTAAAGAAATGTCAACACCATTTATGGTTGTGCCAATAACAAATTGAGTTTCTAAAGTAAATATGGATAAAAAATATAAATACATAACTGACTTTCTATTCTCTACGCCAACATTTCTAACAGGTGCGGGCACAGTTATTAATTTAGCCGGTAACTATTATGAATATAACAGTTCCGAAACAGGCTTTGAGGCTGATAAGACTGCAATTGAAAACGACTTTATGGTTGTTGGTAATGACTTGAGCAATGCATTTAATGATATCATCAAAAAGAATGGCGATTTAGTCAAACCATAACTCACAATGGCCAAAGAAGGGTTAGAACCACAAGAAAAAGATACCAACAGCTTAGAAGAAGTTGATCCCAAATATTCTACCCTCTCCTGTTTTGTGCATTGCGTGACCCATATTTAGATCATCAAATTTAGGAGTTTTTCTTGACTTGGGTTAGGATTTAATAGTTGAGTTTTGATTTCTCCGGATTTTGGTAGCGTATAGGTGAGTTCTTG